>BNJU01003328.1_pt1 | contig 232726 bp, 320 predicted proteins | sample 8539281 | NCBI WGS metagenome assembly BNJU01 (sample SAMD00202456, study PRJDB9452) | human saliva metagenome | isolation source: human saliva | place: Japan
TCTGAATATAACTAAGGACATGGTGGTTTATAACAATTACAACGAATCAGATGCTTACCGATTTAGCAACGGTTATTTGTACTACATCTTAAGTGATAGTAGCTACTATGTGAGCTATAACGGTTGTTGGGTTCGTGGTGGCGACTATAATAACAATAATAATTGGTTTAACAATACATAATGATTGGTTATGATTTTGAGAAAACGCTCCTCACTACCGTTATGAAAATGATATTCACTATTATTTGAAAGATGATGTCGATTATTACTATTATTCAAATGGTAAGAGGGTACTTTTAAATATTAAAGCACAGATTCTGAAGCTCCAATAACCTCAGAAACAGCTTCAACAGCCGATTCAAGTTCGGAAACAAGTTACGAAGTCCCTGATCTTGAAATACCAGCATATGCACCTGAGACCAATATTGACTATGATAAGTGACCAAAACTAACATTGCCACCGACAGATTATCCTATGTATTCAGATCCAAGATTTGTCGATAACAATAGCACTGCAAGTGATAATCCAGAGCTTAATCCAGAATTCCATAATTCTGTAGAGAATGACGAGTACATGTATGATAACAATGCATCAAGCGTTAAATTATATTTTGAAAATGTAGTTGGAATAGGTGAAGCTGGTGAAGATCTTCCATTCCAAAATGTTGATGAATTCAGAGGCTATGTCATTAATAATTTTGCTCCAAAATTCATAGACAATGCTGGCTGAGGTTGTAATGTAACTTGGGAAATGAAGATATTGACAACTTCAACGCTTTTAAGGGCATTGCTTGGGCACGTGACTATTTATTATAACTAATCTCAAGAGCTATGTTGACGACAAAAAAATATAGTGATGTTTAATTTAGATATGTTAAATTTATTTATCATGTAGAACCAACTGAAAAATTCTGACTATGTTGAGCTTGATTCAGCGATGGCTGTATTTAACGAAATCAATGCATAACGTAAAGCAGCAGGTTTGCCAGAGCTTACATGGTCTGATGATCTTTACAATAGCACAACTCTTCTACATGCCAAAGATATTTCTCACAGATATAACAGTGATGGTATTGTTATCGTCGTGAATCTGATGGTTCAGTGGTATTTGTGAGCGTCTCATGAGTCCAGATGTTACCCAAGCAGCAGTTGCTTGCGTTGTCGCTGGTGATGCTACTTACTACTGGACCTTAAACTACCAATAAGAAGATTTTAAATATTGTCCCAATATAGGAGGAGCCCGAGATTAGTCTTGGATTCTTTTACTTTATAGATTGAACGTTTGAGTCTTCAATGTGGTATAATAAAGCCTAGAAAGAAGGCGAAACTATGCAGGTAAAAAGAGTTCAAGATTATATCTCTAAAGAGTGGTTCGACGAGACAGATGGTTCTTATTTCGAACGACTGAATAGTCGTTTACAGGTCCTTCTAAGAAAAGACTACCCTGATTTAAAAGGACATGATTTTATAAGTAATATCAGTCTTTTGGACTATAGGTTAGTTTTTCTCGATGAGGTTATCTCCAATGCTAATGAGAAAAATGAGCATGTGCGTGAAACAGTTCATGATGTGACCAAGAGTTTGCTATACGAAGACCAGGATGTCCAGGAACAATTGGATAGTCGAATTACTTTTGGCCAAAAGGTGGCTGATGAAGTGGCCAGATTTGGTGGATCTTGGACTTTTATCTTGTCATTCATTGCTTTTTATGGGGATTTGGATGGGGCTGAATGTCGTCCAACCCTTTGGTATTGCCTTTGACAAGTACCCATTTATTCTGTTGAATCTCGCCTTATCTACACTGGCTGCAGTTCAGGCACCTCTGATTATGATGAGTCAGAATCGAGCATCGGATTATGATCGATTGCAAGCACGAAATGACTATCACGTCAATAAACAATCAAAGGAAGAAATCCGACTTTTTACATGAAAAGATTGATCACTTGGTACAACAAGACCAATCAGATTTGCTTACTATTCAAAAATTGCAGACAGAAATGCTAATGGCAGTTAGTCAACAAGTTGAGAAGATATCAGATGATATTCGTGTTTTGAAAGAAATGAGACTAGAAAGGGAGACTCATGAAGACAAAGATAATTAATTTAGTGGTTGTTACAGGGATGAGTGGTGCAGGTAAGACTGTAGCAATTCAATCATTTGAGGACATTGGTTATTTTACCATTGATAATATTCCACCTTCACTGGTGCCAAAGGTTATTGAGCTGTTGAAACACAGTGAAGAGACAGATAAGATTGCTCTTGTTGTCGACATGCGTAGTCGTGTTTTCTTTGACGAAATTAACGATATTCTAGATCAGTTGGAAAGCAATGAGGAACTCAATTTCAAAATTCTTTTCTTAGATGCTACGGATGGTGAATTAGTTTCACGTTATAAAGAGACACGTCGTAGTCATCCACTAGCGGCAGATGGACGTGTTTTGGATGGAATTAAGCTAGAGCGTGAACTTTTGTCACCACTTAAGAGTTTGAGTCAAAACGTGGTGGATACAACTGAACTAACTCCACGTCAGCTTCGTAAGGCAATTTCTGAACAATTTTCATCTGAGCAAGACCAATCTTCTTTCCGTATTGAAGTTTTGAGTTTTGGATTTAAATATGGATTGCCATTGGATGCAGATTTGGTATTTGATGTCCGTTTCTTGCCAAATCCATATTATGATCCTACTCTTCGTAACCTCACTGGCTTGGACAGAGAAGTTTATGATTTTGTTATGACTCATAAGGAATCAGAGGATTTTTACAAGAATTTAAGTCACCTCATTAAACCAATTCTTCCAGGCTATCAAAAAGAAGGTAAATCTGTTCTTACCATTGCTGTTGGATGTACAGGTGGTCAACACCGTAGTGTAGCCTTTGCGCATCGTCTAGCTCAAGATTTGAAAAATGATTGGACGGTAAATGAAACACATCGTGATAAGGATAGACGTAAGGAAACGGTGAATCGTTCATGAAAAAACCAAGAATTACAGTAATAGGTGGGGGAACTGGTATTCCAGTTATTCTTCGTAGTTTGCGTCATAAAGATGTGGATATCACTGCTGTTGTAACTGTGGCTGATGATGGCGGTTCTTCAGGAGATTTGCGTGATATTATGAAACTAACTCCTCCAGGGGATTTGCGTAATGTTTTGGTTGCTATGAGTGATATGCCTAAACTTTATGAACGCGTTTTCCAATACCGTTTTGATCAAACTGATGGAGCTTTAGCTGGTCACCCACTTGGAAACCTGGTTATCGCTGGAATATCAGAAATGCAAGGGTCTACCTATAATGCTATGCAGCTTTTAACGAAGTTTTTCCATGTTACAGGTAAGATTTATCCTGCCAGCGAGACTGCTCTAACCCTTCATGCCGTTTTTCAAGATGGACATGAGGTGGCAGGCGAGAGTAGCATTTCTCAATACGACGGCATGATTGAGCGTGTCTATGTGACCAACACCTACAATGAAGAGGTGCCGAAGGCAAGTCGTAAGGTTGTTGATGCCATTATGAATAGTGATATGATTGTACTAGGCCCTGGCTCTCTTTATACATCGATTTTGCCAAATCTGGTTATACCAGAGATTCGTCAAGCACTTTTAGAGACCAAGGCTGATGTCACTTACATTTGTAATATTATGACTCAGTATGGAGAAACGGAGCAATTTTCAGATGCTGACCATGTGGCCGTTCTCAATCGTCATCTTGGCTCTAATGTTATTGATAATGTTTTTGGTTAACATCAAAAGGTTCCTCAGAATACATGGCTAGTAATAAATTTGATGAATACCTTGTTCAGGTTGAGCATGATTTTGAGGGCTTACGTCGTGAAGCAAAAACAATTGTTTCTTCTAATTTCTGCGACTTGAGAACGGAGGTGCCTTCCACCATGGCGATTTGGTAGTGGAAGAGCTTATGCATCTAGTGAGGAAGAAGTCATGAGTTTCACGATTAAGGTTAAAGAAGAGATAATTGCAGCCTCGAGTAAAGATATAGCGGAATTGTCAGCATTGATTAAGATGTCTGGTTCCGTTGGTTTAACGAATCAAGGACTGACTCTCTCTATTTCGACAGAGAATGCAAAAATTGCTCGTCATATCTACCAGTTGATAGAAAATCGCTACCATTGCAATCCTGCATTGAGACATTATAACAAGACTAATCTCAAGAAAAATCGTGTTTACACTGTCTTTGTTGCTGAGAATGTCAATGACATTTTGTCTGATTTACAATTAGCAGATTCTTTCTTTGGCTTTGAAACAGGCATTGAAACGTCAATAATGGAAGATGACGAGGCTGGAAGGTCCTATTTACGGGGGGCTTTTTTGGCAACTGGAACGGTACGTGATCCTGAAAAAGGTCGTTATCAATTGGAAATCTTCTCTATCTATCAGGACCACGCAGAAGATTTAGCCTCTCTCATGAAAAAATTTATGCTTGATGCCAAGGTTTTGAGCCATAAAAATGGTTTTGTGACCTATCTTCAAAAAGCTGAGGATATTATGGATTTTCTCATCGTTATTGGTGCCATGACTTCTAAGGAGATTTTTGAAGAGGTCAAAATCATGAGGGAGACCAGAAATGACCTCAATCGTGCTAATAATGCTGAGACAGCTAATATTGCTAGGACAATTAGCGCTAGCATGAAAACAATAAATAACATTATCAAGATTATGGATACGGTTGGCTTGGAGGTTTTACCAGTTGAACTGCGTCAAATTGCCCAACTCCGTATTGCTAATCCAGATTACTCTATCCAGCAAATCGCAGATAGTATAGAACCTCCTCTAACCAAGAGTGGTGTCAACCATCGTCTCAGAAAAATAAATAAGATAGCAGACGATTTGTAAGTAGAAGGAAGCTTTTATGGCTTGTACAACGATTTTAGTAGGTAAGAAAGCCTCATATGATGGCTCTACCATGATTGCACGTACTGAAGATTCTCAATCAGGCGTTTTTACGCCTAAAGAGTTCCTAGTAGTGACCCCTGAAGACCAACCACGTCATTATCAGTCTGTGCTTAGCAAGTTTTCAATTGATTTGCCAGATAATCCTTTACGTTATACCTCTGTACCAGATGCGCTTGGTAAAGACGGTATCTGGGGAGAGGCTGGTATTAACTCAGCTAATGTTGCCATGAGTGCAACAGAAACAATCACCACCAATGCGCGCGTACTCGGTGCAGACCCTCTTGTAAAAGATGGTTTTGGAGAAGAGGATATGCTAACTTTGGTCTTGCCTTATATCAAAACTGCTCGTGAAGGTGTCCTTCGCTTGGGTGAACTCCTTGAAACTTATGGCACATATGAGTCAAATGGTATTGCTTTTGCAGATACTGAGGAAATTTGGTGGTTAGAAACAATTGGTGGTCATCATTGGATTGCCAGACGTGTTCCAGACGATGCCTATGTTACAAACCCAAACCAACTTGGTATCGATCATTATGAGTTTGAAAATCCAGACGACTATTTAGCCTCACCAGACATTCGAGATTTTATTAATAAACATCACTTGGATTTGACTTATTCTAATGAACACTTTAATCCACGTTATGCTTTTGGTAGCCAACGAGATAAGGACCGTCATTACAATACACCACGCGCTTGGGCTATGCAGAAATTTTTGAACCCAGAAAAGGACTATGATCCAAAATCATTCTTCATTCCATGGTGCCAAAAACCTTACCGCAAAATTACAGTTGAAGATGTTAAATATGTCTTGAGTCTTCATTACCAAGATACACCTTACGATCCTTATGGACCTCAAGGAGATATGGTGAGTCAACGCCAATTCCGTCCAATCGGTATCAACCGTACTAGTCAAACAGCTCTCTTGCAAATGCGTCCTAACAAACCATCAGAAACGACAGGAATTCAGTGGTTAGCCTATGGATCAATGCCATTTGGTACAATGGTGCCATTCTGGACTCAAGTCGGAACGACACCTGCTTATTTCCGTCAAACAACAGATAAGGTTGATACAGGTAATTTTTACTGGAGCAACCGTTTGATTGCTGCAATCTGTGATCCGCATTTCCAACAGCATGAAGCAGATTTGGATGACTATGTCGAAACAACTATGGCACTTGGACATGCCATGATTAATCGTGTAGATACTGCTTTGGAAAATGATGAAAGTATTGATTTTGAAACTGAAAATCAAAAGATTAGTGACCAGATACAGTTAGAAACAGATAAACTATTGGCAAAAGTTTTTAAATGATGCAAGTAATTTGATGACTAATCGTTTTTCTATGAGTGATTAAAGTTATCAAAAAGCCTTTCCAATTTTGAACTGCACCCTAAAAAGTTAGATTTTTTTCTGTCTAACTTTTTAGGGGTGTTTTATTATGAAATTGACTTATGAAGATAAAGTTCAAATATATGAACTGAGAAAGCAAGGAAAAAGCTTTAAACGACTTTCAAATCAATTTGGGGTGAACATTTCTGATCCAAAGTACATGGTGAAATTAATTGACCGTTATGGAATAAACATCGTCAAAAAGGGAAAGATTCGTTACCATTCTCCTAAATTCAAACGAGAAATGTTTGATAAAGTGCTACTTGAAGGTTGTGCTCAACAAAGTGTTTGTCTGGACTATGGGTATGGGCTCTCAAATCAAAGATTGCTTAACAATTGGATAGTACAATACAAGAAAAAAATGGGTATACTATTGTTGAGAAAAAGAGGAAAAAGTACCTAAAAAAGTTAAAAGAGCTAGAAGACAGGGACGAAGCCTTACAGCGAGAAAGGAAGAAACAGCTAGAGAAATGGTTGTAGGAGGATTTCGACTAGACTTACTTCTGGAAACAGCTCGTTTACCGCAATCAACTTACTACTATCAGGAGAAGAGACTGGGTGGGCTTGATAAAGATAAAGAGCTTAAAGCTGAAATTCAGTCAATTTATTGTGAGCATAAAGGAAATTACGGCTATCGTCGAATGACTCTTGAATTGCGAAATTGTAGTTTTATAGTGAACCATAAAAAGGTGCAACGTCTTATGAAAGTAGCTGTTTTAACCGCTAGAATTCATCGTAAACGGAAATATTCTTCATAATAAGGAAAGATTGGCAAGAAAGCAGAGAATCTCATTCAACGCCAGTTTGAAGCATCAAAACCAATGGGAAAGTGCTACACAGATGCGACAGAGTTTGATATTCCAAGTAGCTAACAGGGGTAGTTATATCAATACCGTATTCTCATCGCTTTTTATAGTGGGTAAGGGGGATTCAGCCTTCCATGTCACGTAAAGGGAACAGTCCATACAACGGCATGATGGAATCTTTCTTTTGCATTCTGAAGTCTGAGATGTTTTATGGTTATGAGAAGATGTTTAAGTTAATTGAGCATTTGAAACAAGCTATTGTAGGCTATATTGATTACTACAACAATAAACGAATTAAGGTAAAACTAAAACATACTAAGATTAGTAGTGAGGAAATCTCCGACGGGAGAAAGTACTCACTACTTTTTCGTTATGTTAAAGTAGAGGTGTCTTGTTAAGTCGATGAGTCCTTTGGCGCTAGACGTCGTAATTAAAACTGGCAAGACACCTGTTTTAGGAAGAATGTTATCAAAGTATGTGGGACGAAAAACGTCGAGTATTGAAAATGACATCACTAAAGTAAGGAATCATTCAAGACAAAGAGGTAATATCATGCGAGTAGTTTTTGGGATTGACGTGAGTAAAGCAAGTTCAGAAGTAGCCATCTTGGTCAATGGAGAGAAAGTGCATGGCTATATCATACCCAATGATGCCATCGGATTTAATCGACTACTTGGGGACTTGAAGGCTGTTTACCAACCAGAGATTGTCTTCGAGGCGACTGGTGTCTATTCTCGTCGTCTTCAGGCCTTCTTTGAGGATAATAGTTACGCCTATACACGGCTCAATCCCTTAGAATCAAAAAAACAACTAGATAGCTTACGAGTACGTAAAACCGATAAAATTGACGCTGAAAAACTAGCTACGTCTCAGTTCATTCTCAATCGTAAACCAAGCTATGTCCAAGAAGTGCTTTATCAAGAATTACGCGACCTCAGCCGTTTCTATCAGAATCTTACTGAGGATATTGTCTGCGCTAAAAACCGTCTGCACAAGGTCTTACAGATTACTTTTCCTGAATTGGAAAACATCTTGTCGGCACCAACTGGGGAACAATATTGGCACTTGGTCATGACTTTTCCATGTAACAGTTTTGTACTGGAGTTGGATGACGACACATTAACAGCTATCATCCGTCAATCTACGGCAAAACGCATCTCTGAAAAACGTGTGACTTACTTAGTAGATAAACTTACAAAACTAGCTAATCAGTCTTATTGTGCGGTCAAGAAAACCTCTCCAATGATGGAAGAGGTCAAATACTATGCAGGGGAGTTACTTAGGCTTTCTGAATATAGACAAAGTGTTTTAGAGAAAGATGATAACATTGGCTCAACCTTTGCCAGAATACGAGATTCTTCTCTCTATTCCTGGAATAGCTGAAACCACAGCGACAAGCATTATTGGTGAACTTGGTGACATTCGTCGATTTCACTCTGCCAATCAAATAAATGCTTTTATCGGCATTGACCTCAGACACTATGAATCTGGGGACTTTCTAGCTAAGGAACATATCACCAAACGTGGGAATCCCTATGCCAGAAAGATTCTCTTTAAGTGCATTCATAACATAGCTTCAGCTAGCCACACCAATCCTTGTCATATCGCAGACTTCTATGAGAAACGGAAAGACAATCGCAAGTGACTTCAACCAAACCACACACGATTGCCTCTATACATCGTCTCATTAGAACAATGTATTACCTCATAACGCATAACAAACTTTACGATTATACTTCTACCCAAAATCGGTAAAATTGTTTATGCCATATGATTGTAACACCTTATCAAAAAAATCACTAGGTAAGGCGTTGTTTTTGCGTACACTTTTTACACTGAACCTTAGTTCAAAAATAGACAAATTCCTTAGTTTGATTATGGAATTCAATCTATTTTTTATCAAATGCCTTGACATGCTTGACAAATGGTAGAAAAGGACTCAGTCCTGTGCAATACAGAACTAAATCCTTCGGATAAATTAATTGTCTAACTTTTTGGGATCAGTACAAAAAGGCTTTTTTCGTAGTCTGAACATTATTTGTTTTCTTTATCTAGTTTCGAGAGGAGCTGATAAAGCGAAATAAAGAAGAAAAGATTGAGTGAAATGAGAAGTCCTGACGCCCATGGTAAATCACTCTCTAAAGTTCGAAGAGGTGAGTTCCAAGCAAAGTGTGAGGCAAAGGCACCACAGGCATAGAATATACCAATAAGACGATATTTTTGATGAATGAGTTTTTGATGTGAACGCCATATCAAGACAAGCCCCATAGCAAGGAAGGATGTGTAAAGCCAGTGGGACGATATTGCCCCAATACTGCGACCAAGAATTCCCGAAATCGTATAAGAAAAAAACCATCAGGCAAATCTGAAAGGATATATGAAAAATCCTCACTAATCTGAAAACCAAGACCCGCTGTAATAGCAACGAGTAAGAGTCCTTTGTAACTTTTTGTAGGAACCATATAGACAGCAAAGATAAATGCTGCTAGTTTGAGAGGCTCCTCAACCAGTGGGGCCATTATAGCATCCTCAAAGCGGTAGAAGAAATTCTTTGAAGAAAGATGGGCAGTCACCCATTCATGGGAAAAAGTATTAGCATAACCTGCCAACCAACCTGTAATAAAGAGTCCGCCAATTAGAGCAAAATACGAGAACAAGTGGTTTCACCTGCCATTTCTTGCCTAAGAACTGAATCAGAAATATTGCTGGAATGATGTAGCAGAGAGCAATGAGAGTTGATAGCCCGATAATTCCATAAGCAGAGCCAGACAAAGCTCCAGAAGTATATGATTGTGTATCATAGGTCAGGCCGATGGCTGACAAAAATAGAAAAAGATATAGAGTTAGTTTTCGAACCATGTATAACCTACTTTCAAAAATGATACTTCCAGTATATCAAATTATTCTTTCTCTTTGAAATATTTCATATTTAGGGACTTGCAAAATAAAATTAATGTGATATACTTAACCAGTAAACTATTAACCGGTTAAGTATTTTGAAAGGAATATCATGAAAAAGAAACGCATTTTTGGCATAGCAGGATTGGCAGCTGTTGTTCTAGCTGCTAGTGCAGGTATTTATTATACGACTAGTCAACACGATTCAAAGGGAATGGTGATTTGAAGGTTGTAACGAGCTTCTACCCTGTTTATGAATTTACCAAGCAGGTTGTTGGAGATGAGGGAGAGGTGTCTTATCTTATACCCGCAGGTAGTGAGGCCCATGATTTTCAGCCTTCTACTAAGAATGTTGCTGATATTGAGAAAGCGGACACTTTTGTCTACTTAAATGAGAATATGGAAACATGGGTTCCCAAGATTGAGAAAACCATTAATACCAAAAATACTAAGGTTATCGAGGCAAGTAAAGGAATGGTTCTTTTGCCTGGTACAGAGGAAGAAGATCATGATCACGGTGGTGAAGAACATCACCATGAGTACGATCCCCATGTTTGGCTCTCACCAAAACGTTCTCAAAAATTAGTGAAAACTATTAGAGATGGTTTGATTGCTCAACATCCAGATAAAAAAGCGGTATTTACGACCAACGCAGAAAAATATCTAAAAAAATTACAAGCTTTGGATAAGGAGTATACGGAAGCGTTGAGTCATACAAAACAGAAGAGTTTTGTTACACAGCACGCAGCCTTTGCCTACCTTGCTTTAGATTACGGTTTGACCCAAGTGCCAATTTCAGGTGTTTCAGCTGAATCTGATCCATCTGCAAAACGTATCGCTAGCCTTTCTAAGTATGTCAAAGAATATGACATTAACTATATCTACTTTGAGGAGAATGCTTCAAGTAGCGTTGCCAAAACCTTAGCTAATGAAGTAGGAGTTAAGACAGCAGTTTTAAATCCAATTGAATCACTAACTAAGGAACAGTTGAAAAAAGGTGAAGATTATGTCAGTGTTATGACTGAGAACCTAAAGAATCTTCGTTTAACAACAGATGTTGAAGGTAAAGCTATCCAACCTGAAACAGGAAGTGATGATAAGAAAACAGTCCAAAATGGTTACTTTGATGATAAAGATGTTAAAGATAGAGAACTTTCTGATTGGTCTGGTAAGTGGCAATCGGTCTATCCTTACCTCCAAGATGGCACTTTAGATCAAGTATTTGAATACAAATCTCTACTAAATAAGGATAAAACCGCACAAGAATACAAAGAGTACTACACTAAGGGCTATCAAACAGATGTTTCTAAAATTGCTATTGATGGTAAAAAGATGACCATGACTTTCACAAAGAATGATGGAAGTAGCGTGACACACACTTATCGTTATGATGGTTATAAGATTTTGACTTATGCTTCTGGTAAAAAAAGGTGTCCGTTATCTCTTCACAGCAACTGACAGTCAAGCAGCAGATAATCCTTACCAGTATGTCCAATTTTCTGATCATCAAATAGATCCAACAAGCGCAGCACATTTTCATATTTTCTTTGGTAATAGTAGTCAAGAACAAATTCTAAAAGAAATGGACAACTGGCCAACTTACTATCCTGGAAAAACTTAGCGGCTTTGAAATTGCACAAGAAATGGTCAGTCACTAAGGTTATTAAATCACTCATTTTGAGTGATTTTTATTTTTAAAAAGCCATTTATTTCTTAAGATATTAGAAAAATAACTAGTGTAATTATTTTTAAAATAAGACTTTCAATGTAAAAAGTATTTCTAAGAAAATCATGTAAAAATTATTAAATAATTACTACTTTTTCACCTTTTAGTGGTACAATGATATTATGATTTTCAGATAATCAGGAGAGACCCTATGAACCAGTATTTAGTAGCGATACACTATATTCAACTGCTTCAAGCAGAACTCAATATTCTTAATCGTGATGCACGCTTGCTTTTTGATCTCAAGATTGATCCCAATCTTGCTAAACGTGAGCTTGCTGATTTAAAAGTATCTCTATCTAAATTATCTGATAAAAACCTTTATATCGAAGGTACAATCTGGTATCAACCAAGTTTATTTGCTATTATCGATCAAAATTTAGGGGTTATTGATGACTGGCTTAAGGAATTAGATGACTTCTTTGAATTTAGTTACGGTACAACAGTCTACACTGTTTTGAAAGAGAACGAAAATCGAAGTTATGACTTATTGCTTGGTCTTTATAGCCGTCTTGAATACGTTATCTCAGATATAAAAAATTGCCGTTAGATTGTTAACGGCTTTTGATATGTCAAGAAATTTAGTTTATGTTTTAAATAGGCTCTTTTCTACCATTTGTCAAGTCTATCAAGGCTTTAAGTAAAAAAAGGGATAAGACAGTAGCTATTCCGAAGTTACTGTCTTATTTTTAAGCCTTTTTGATTCACAAATGGTCATGCTAAAAAAACACCTTATCTGGTATTTTTTGAAACAAGGTGTTACAATAATACGGCATAGACAGCCTTATCGATTTTAGGCCAAAGAGTAATCATAAAGTTTGTTATGCGTAATGAGGTAATACATTGTTCGAATGAGACGATGTATAGAGGCAATCGTATGTGGCTTAGTTGAAGCTATTGTCGATTGTCTTTTTCGTTTCTCATAAAAGTCAGCGATATGGCAGGGATTGGTATGACTAGCTGAAGCGATGTTGTGAATGCACTTGAACAAGATTTTTCTGGCATAGGGATTCCCTCGTTTAGTGATGTGTTCCTTGGCGAGAAAGTTCCCAGATTCATAGTGTCTCAGGTCAATGCCAATAAAAGCGTTGATTTGATTGGTAGACTGAAGGCGACGAATATCTCCCAATTTGTCAATGATAGATGTCGCTGTGGTTTCTGCGATGCCAGGAATTGACCGTAAGATGTCATACTCTGGTAAAGGCTGAGCTAGAGCTACCATGTCGTTTAAGACAACTTGTCTGCATTCAGAAAGATGAAGCAATTCTTGAGCATAGTAACGGACCTCCTCCCGTCGGAGATTTCTTCACTACTAATCTTAGTATGTTTGTCAACTGTAGTGGGTGACGAAAAGCTAACATCTAGAGAGGACCGGATAGGTCCTCTTTTTATGTATGTTTAGAGTGATAAAGACACGTTTCTTAAAGTTAATAAAGTTTCTAAAACCGAATCCTAAGCGTTTGATGTCTTTGATCAACTTGTTAGTCGCTTCAAGTTTTGCTTGAATCTCGATATGAGTGTCAGTTTTCAAAAATAAGTAAAAATCTTGATATTTTTGGTCTTTGATTCCGATTAATTCTGTGGGATTCTTAATAGGTCTCATGAGTTCTTCCTAATGATGGTTTTGTCGCTTTTCATTATAGTTCTTATGGGACTTTTTGTGTACACTCAAAAAGCTCTATAACTCTACAGTGGTTTTACCCACTATAGAAATTATAGAGCCACAATAAAATAAAACTCACAAACTTGTTTAGTTTGTGAGTTTTATTTTACCAAAGTCCTAATAGCTTTTTGCATGAGGAGTGAAACGACACTAATTAATAGCCAACAAATTCCTCCCACTAATAGAGCAGCTCCCCCCCTAGTAATTAGTTTTTTGAGATTTGTTTGGTAACCGATAGCTGTCATGGCCATGATAATCATGAATTTTGAAAGGTCTTTTAAAGGATTGAAGATAGCGGATGGGACACCCATAGACATCGTTATGGTTGTAACAGAGTGAAGCCAACAGGAACCAAAGGATGAAGTTTGGAATTGCTTTGGTCAGAGAAAAACTCTCCTGTGTATTATCTTTTTTTGACTGCCAAATAGAGAGTCCTAGAGTGATAGGAATGATAGCAAGTGTCCTTGTTAATTTGACAATCGTTGCCTGCTCTAGGATGGATGTTCCATGTAAGCTATCCCATGAACTAGCAGTAGCAGTTACAGAGGATGTATCATTAACAGCTGTCCCAGCAAATATAGCAAATCCCTGATTACTGAGGCCTAACCAAGAGCCTAAGTGGGGAAAAAGTAGAGCTGCCAAAATGTTGAAAAAGAAAATAACAGAGATTGCAGTTGCAATGGACTCATCTTTGGCCTTGATAACAGGTGCAGTGGCTGCAATAGCAGAACCACCGCAAATAGATGATCCAACTCCTACTAAAGTTGCGATTTCACTATCTAATTTAAATAGCTTATGGATGAAATAAGCAGTAATCAGTGCCGTAGTAATGGTAGCTAAAATAATGGGCAGAGATGTTAAACCAACGTTGAAGACTTGAGAAAGATTTAATCCAAATCCAAGAAGAACAACTGCGTATTGTAATACTTTTTTTGATGTAAATTGCATCCCTACTAAAAATTTTTTGATTTATAGGTAGACTAGCTAATAAGAGTCCAATAAAAAGTCCAATGACCGGTCCACCAATAATAGGAAATAATTTTTCCAAGATACCAAGTTATGAGCGATATAAGTATTGAAATACTTATTCCAGGTAAGATTCTTTTATTTTCATTAAGTTACCTCCTTAAAACTTGACTATATTATAGCTTATTATAAATATGATGTAAAGGTGACTTCTGCCTTATTTCTCAGCAACAACTAGGTAAGAAGGTTGCAGGGTATCAGTTTTTGATAGAATAGTATTAAAATATTATAATCGTTTTTATGAAGGAGGGCTGTATGTATCGTCATTTAAAGAAGTATTTTTGTTTTTATCGTAGGGGGCTTTTATCTGTTCACTCTTTTTTGTGTTGGCTTTTACAACAGACAGAAAGAATGATAATAGTGTCAATGCTAAAGCTGAAGCTGCCTATAATCAAACTACGACAGCTTTTATTGATAGTATCGGTGAGACTGCGAGACAGATTGGTCAAGACTACAATATCTATGCTTCTGTTTTAATTGCTCAAGCAATTCTAGAATCAAATTCAGGTCAGTCAGGTTTGAGTCAAGCTCCTTATTACAACTTCTTTGGTATTAAGGGTTCTTATAATGGGAACTCTGTTACAATGCGTACTTGGGAAGATGGAGGTGCAGGAAATACTTACGAGATTGACGACCCCTTTCGTTCATATGGAAGTCTGAGTGATTCCCTAGCAGATTATGCTGCTTTGATGACGTCATCTACTTATTCAGGTACTTGGAAATCAAATACAAGTAGCTATGCGGATGCTACTCAGGCACTCACAGGAACCTATGCTACAGATAGTCTGTATGCATCTAAGTTAAATAGTATTATTGCATACTATGGTCTTACTATCTACGATCAAGCTCCGGTTACTCAGAAAACAGGTTCAAGTGGCGGTCTTGTTTGGAATGCTTATAGAGGATCATACACAGATGCTGAGACCTTATCTATAGATGAGGCTTGGGCAAAGCTATAAAAATTATAAATAAAAAGAGCCGAAATGAACTGCACCCCCAAAGGTTAGACAGAAAAAAATCTAACTTTTAGGGGTGTTTTTATTATGAAATTGACTTATGAAGATAAAGTTCAAATACATGAATTGAGAAAAACAAGAGGAAGAGTACCTAAAATGGGACGTAAACGTAAGAAAACTTGGGAAGAAATACCAGAGCTAGAGCGACTTCAAGAGGAGAATGAACGCTTATGTACCGAGGTGGCTTACCTAAAAAAGTTAAAAGAGCTAGAAGGCAGGGACGAAGCCTTACAGCGAGAAAGTCAGAGATAATTAGAGAAATAGTCACAAGAGGATTTCGACTAGATTTACTTCTTGAAACGGATGGTTTAGCTCGCTCAACTTACTACTATCAGGTGAAGAGACTGGGTGGGCTTGACAAAGATAAAGAGCTTAAAGCTGAGATTCAAGATATTTTTACTGAGTGTAACGTCTGATGAAGGCTCTTGGTTTAAGTGCTCGAATTCGTCAAAAACGGAAGTACTCTTCATATCAAGGAGAGGTTGGCAAGAAAGCAGAGAATCTCATTCAACGCCAGTTTGAAGCATCAAAACCAATGGGAAAGTGCTACACAGATGCGACAGAGTTTACCATTCCAGCAAGCAATCAAAAACTCTATTTATCGCCAGTTTTAGATGGTTTTAACAGCGAAATTATCGCCTACAATCTTTCTACTTCGCTCAACTTGAAATAAATAAAATCTATGCTAGAACAGACCTTCACTGAGTAACATTATACAAATACGATTCTTCATAGTGACCAGGGATGGCAATATCAACACGATTTCTATCATCATTTTTTAGAAGACAAAGGAACCATCCATGTCACGTAAAGGGAACAAGCCCATACAACGGCATGATGAAGTCTTTCTTTTGCATTCTGAAGTCTGAGATGTTTTATGGTTATGAGAAGATGTTTAAGTTAATTGAGCATTTGAAACAAGCTATTGTAGGCTATATTGATTACTACAACAATAAACGAATTAAGGTAAAACTAAAAGGACTCAGTCCTGTGTAATACAGAACTAAATCCTTCGGATAAATTAATTGTCTAACTTTTTGGGTTCAGTACAAAAGGGCTCTTTTTGAACGATAAAAATTCCAACCTTATGTGGTGGGGACTAAGTAGCTCTTATATTAGTTATCAAAAGTGACCTCTTTAACAAGATTATCTAAGAATTTTTCTCCCATTTTAGAGAAGTAGCCTTTTCATGTTTCAAGTATACAATATCAATTTCATCATCAATATCTAGTGGAATAGAGACGATATTGTCACCATTTAAATTACTATTTAAGATACCAGTGGCAATTGTGTATCCATCCAAACCAATTAATAGGTTAAAAAGTGTTGCACGGTCTGAAACCACAATCGACTTTTTATGGGGGGATTTGTGAGAGAATCTCTTCAGAATAATAGAAGGAATTATGAATCCCCTGATCGTAACTAAGGTATGGGAAGTCCTCTAAATCTTCCAATGAGACCACTTTATGCTTGGCCAAAGGATTTGACTTGCTGACAAAGATATGAGGTCTAGCTTTAAAGAGACTAGTATAGGTAAGTCGGTTATCGTCAAACATTTTAGTCAAGACATCTCGGTTATAGCCATTAAGGAAGAGAACACCGATTTCTGAACGGAAGTTCTTAACGTCTTCGATAATCTCGTAGGTACGAGTTTCACGTAAGAAGAGCTCGTAACGCGTCATATCAGCTCTCTTGAGAAGTGAGACGAAGGCATTGACGACAAAAGCGTAGTGTTGAGAAGAAACACTAAACAATTCACGTGTCTCTGTGTGGCTTTTGTAGCGTTCTTCTAAGAGATTAGTTTGTTCTACTACTTGACGGGCATAAGATAGAAATTCAACTCCATCCTTGGTTAAGGTGATTCCTTTAGGGTTACGGATAAAAATGTCAATTCCCATTTCTCTTTCTAAATCTCGGACAGCGTTTGAAAGACTTGGTTGTGTAATGAAAAGTTGTTTTGCGGCTTCATTCATTGAGCCGGTTTCGACGATTTTGATAATATAATGTAATTGTTGAATTCGCATAGCCTTATTATAGCATACTTTAAGGATTAGTCCTTAGGATAAGAAGCGATTAAAAAGTCTTTTGGGGACTATACCAATTTTATGCTTGACAATGTTAAATATATGGAATATACTGTCTTCGTTAAGCTTTTTAAAGAGCTTGTTGACTATACCAATTTTAAATGAAGGAGACATGACCTCTTAGATTTGAGGTTATTATTAAAATATGTGTGGAATTGTTGGTGTTGTAGGTAACACAAATGCAACCGATATCTTGATTCAAGGACTTGAAAAGCTAGAGTACCGTGGTTACGATTCAGCCGGTATCTTTGTAGCTGGTAAAACATCTAGTCAATTGGTTAAAGCTGTTGGCCGTATTGCGGAACTTAATGCTAAAACTGCAGGAGTAGAAGGTACTGCAGGTATCGGACATACTCGTTGGGCGACTCATGGGAAACCAACGGAAGACAATGCTCACCCACATCGTTCAGAAACAGAACGCTTTGTTTTGGTTCACAACGGTGTTATTGAAAACTATCTTGAAATTAAGGAAGAATACCTTTCTGGTCATCATTTCAAAGGTCAAACCGATACTGAAATTGCTGTTCACTTGATTGGTAAATTTGTTGAAGAAGAAGGTTTGTCAACTATTGAAGCTTTCAAGAAGGCTCTTCACATTATCCGTGGGTCATATGCTTTTGCACTCATGGATTCTGAAGATGCATCAACAATTTATGTCGCTAAAAACAAATCACCACTTTTAATTGGTCTTGGTGATGGTTATAACATGATCTGCTCTGATGCTATGGCTATGATTCGTGAAACAAACCAATACATGGAAATTCACGATCAAGAGTTGGTTATCGTGAAAGCTGATAGTGTCGAAGTTCAAGATTATGATGGCAATGTGAAAGCACGTGATAGCTATACTGCTGAGCTTGACCTTTCTGATATCGGTAAAGGAACCTACCCTTACTATATGCTCAAAGAAATCGATGAGCAACCAACAGTGATGCGTAAGCTCATCCAAGCTTACACAGATGACAAGGGTCAAGTGACTGTAGATGCTGAAATTATCAAGGCTGTTCAAGAAGCTGACCGCATCTATATCCTCGCAGCAGGAACTTCTTATCATGCCGGTTTTGCCTCTAAGAAGATGCTTGAAGAGTTGACAGATACTCCAGTTGAGCTTGGTATTTCTTCTGAGTGGGGTTATGGTATGCCACTCCTTAGCAAGAAACCTCTCTTTGTCTTTATTAGTCAATCAGGTGAAACAGCAGATAGTCGTCAGGTTCTTGTTAAAGCTAACGAGTTGGGTATTCCAAGTTTGACAGTGACAAACGTTCCGGGATCTACACTTTCTCGTGAAGCTGACCATACAATGCTTCTTCATGCTGGCCCAGAAATTGCCGTAGCTTCTACTAAAGCTTACACTGCTCAGATTGCAGCTCTTGCCTTCTTGGCTAAAGCAGTCGGTGAGGCTAATGGTAATGAAAAAGCTAAAGCTTTCGACTTGGTACATGAATTGTCACTTGTAGCACAATCTATCGAATCAACGCTCTCTGAAAAAGAAGTGATTGATGAGAAGGTATCAGCTCTTCTTTCAGAAACACGTAACGCTTTCTATATTGGTCGTGGTCAAGATTACTATGTTGCCATGGAAGCCAGTCTTAAATTGAAAGAAATCTCATATATCCAATGTGAAGGTTTTGCAGCAGGTGAGTTGAAACATGGTACAATCGCTCTTATCGAAGATGGTACACCTGTTATTTCCCTCCTGTCTGACGCTGTTCTTGCTAGCCACACTCGTGGTAATATTCAAGAGGTGGCAGCACGTGGTGCTAAAGTGTTGACTATTGCTGAGGAAAATGTTGCTAAAGAAGGTGATGACATCGTTCTTAATAACGTTCACCCTTACTTGTCACCAATTTCAATGGTTGTACCGACACAATTGATTGCTTATTTTGCAACACTCCATCGTGGACTCGACGTTGATAAACCACGTAACTTGGCTAAATCAGTTACTGTTGAATAAAAATACCAACATCTCTTACAGTGTAAGGGATGTTGTTTGTTTTTATCGTTTTCACCCTTGCTTAATTAGGAAATCTAAAGTAGAATAGTATCTATATCACAATCTTAGGAGAGAATTATGTCATTGCCAAATTGTCCAAAATGTAACTCAGAGTATGTTTATGAAGATGGAATCTTGCTTGTATGTCCTGAATGTGCCTATGAGTGGGATCCAAACGAAGTTGCAGAAGAAGAAGGACTTGTGGTTCTTGATAGCAATGGAACACGTCTTGCTGACGGTGACACTGTTACAGTTATCAAAGATTTGAAAGTTAAAGGTGCCCAAAAGATATTAAACAAGGCACACGTGTTAAAAATATTCGTTTGGTTGAAGGTGACCACAACATTGATTGTAAGATTGATGGTTTTGGTGCTATGAAACTTAAATCTGAATTTGTTAAGAAAATCTAAATAAGCTTTAGGGATACTGGACTTAAGTATGGTTTGTTTCTTAGAAACGATTATTTAAGTCTCTTAGGAGTGTGACTATGAACTCATTTTAAAAAGTGGGTCTAGTCGCACTCCTTTTTACTATTTTCAAAATCTTATATCATTTTTTTAAAAAATTTGGTATAATATTCAACAATACTAAATAATTATAGGAGTTTATATGTCATACGTTTTGGAAGTATTACCAGCCCTTTTGAACGGTGCGGTAGTCACACTTCAAGTATTTTTCATTGTTATCGTACTGTCGATTCCATTAGGGATTGTACTTGCTTTCTTAATGCAGATTAAATTCAAACCTTTAAATTGGTTACTAACCCTTTACGTTTGGATTATGCGTGGAACACCGCTCCTTTTGCAATTAATCTTCGTTTATTATGTTCTTCCGAGTGTAGGGATTGTCTTTGACCGCCTTCCGGCTGCTATTCTTGCTTTTACGCTTAATTATGCTGCTTATTTCGCAGAGATTTTCCGTGGAGGAATTTTGGCTATTCCGAAAGGACAATACGAAGCAGCTAAAAATGCTTAAACTTAGTTCTTTCCAAACCATCCGCTATATCATCCTTCCTCAGGTGGTTAAGATTGTCTTGCCAAGTATCTTTAACGAGATTATTAACTTGGTTAAGGATTCATCATTGGTTTATGTGCTTGGGGTTGGAGACCTTCTTTTGGAAAGTCGTACCGCTGCGAACCGTGATGCGACCTTAGCACCGATGTTTGTGGCTGGAGCTATCTATCTTATCCTTGTGGGTGTGGTGACTGTGGCTTCGAAACACATCGAAAAGAAATTCAACTATTATAAATAGGAGACCTTATGTTAGAATTAAAAAATATTTCCAAGCAATTTGGTCAACACAAAATTTTTGATAACTATAACCTAACTGTCGAAGAGGGGAAAATCCTAGCTATCGTTGGACCATCTGGTGGTGGTAAAACGACTCTCTTGCGTATGCTAGCAGGACTTGAAACCATTGATTCAGGGCAAATTATTTATGAAAATGAAGAGATTCCTTTGGATCAGATGGAAAGTCGTAACTTGCTAGGTTTTGTCTTCCAAGATTTCCAACTGTTTCCGCACCTGACAGTCTTAGACAATCTAACGCTTTCGCCAATTAAAACGATGGGAATGTCTAAGGAAGATGCTCAGAAAAAAGCTCAAGCTCTACTTGACCGTTTAGGCCTTGGAGCTCACGGAAATGCTTATCCTTACTCTCTTTCTGGGGGACAAAAACAACGTGTTGCATTTGCGCGTGCTATGATGATTGATCCGAAAATTGTCGGCTATGATGAACCAACATCAGCTCTTGACCCTGAGTTGCGTCAAGAAGTTGAGAAATTGATTTTGCAGAATCGTGAGACTGGGATTACGCAAATCGTTATCACTCACGATATGCAGTTTGCACAGCACATCGCCGATGAGATTGTCACTATCAATCCAAAATAGTGAGGATTTTCTATGAAAAAAATAGTGAAAACAGTTTTGCTATCCTGTCTTGTCATTTTGCCTTTGTTTGCGCTATCAGCTTGCAGCTCGCGCTCACATTTTGCAACTCAGAAAGATCAGTGGCAAACCTATACCAAAGAAAAGAAAATCAAAATTGGTTTTGATGCGACCTTTGTTCCTATGGGATATGAGGAAAAGGATGGTAGCTATGTTGGTTTTGATATTGATCTTGCCACTGCAGTTTTTAAATTGTATGGTATCGATGTCGAATGGCAGGCTATTGACTGGGATATGAAAGAAACAGAACTGAAGAATGGGACAATTGACCTCATTTGGAATGGTTACTCGGTCACGGATGAGCGTAAGAAGTCTGCAGACTTCACGGAACCTTATATGGTCAATGAACAAGTACTGGTAACCAAAAAGTCTTCAGGAATTGATTCTGTTGCTGGAATGTCAGGCAAGACCTTAGGTGCCCAAGCAGGGTCTTCTGGTTATGATGCTTTCAATGCTTCTCCGAAGATTTTGAAGGATATCGTGGCCAACCAAAAAGCAGTCCAATATTCGACCTTTACTCAAGCCTTGATTGACCTTGATAGTGGACGTATTGACGGTCTATTGATTGACCGTGTGTATGCTAATTACTACTTAGAAAAATCAGGGGTTCTGGATCAGTATAATGTTATGCCTGCTGGTTATGAAGGTGAAAGCTTTGCTGTAGGTGCTCGTAAGGCAGATAAGACACTGATCAAAAATCAATCAAGGATTTAGAACCCTTTATAAAAATGGAGAATTCCAAAAGATTTCTAAAAAGTGGTTTGGCGAAGATGTTGCCACAGACCAAGTTAAAGGGGAAAAATAGAAGGATAACAACATTCTAGAAGGGATGTTGTTATTTTTTATGGAAAATACTTGAAATATAAGAAGTTATAATTTATACTAGTGTTAGTTTATAAACTAACGAAAGGGCAAGCATGGGATATTTTGATTATTCAAGAGAACCGCAAAGTGATATTGCTTTTGTAGATATGAAATCTTTCTATGCAAGTGTGGAGTGTGTTGAACGTGGTCTACACCCTCTTAAGACTTCACTATGTGTGATGAGTAGGGGCTGGAAAATGCTAATGGCTTGATACTAGCCTCTTCCCCGATATTTAAGCAGGTTTTTGGCAAGTCAAATGTTAGTCGTTCTTATGACTTACCTTTTGATATTCATTCTCGTAAGTTTCATTATTATAATGCCAAAAAGCAGGGACTTCCAACGGATAGAGATTTTGTAGATTACATCGAATCTTGGGCTAAGGTCACCTTTATCGTTCCTCCTAGAATGGACCTCTATATAAAAAAGAATATCCAGATTCAACATATTTTCCAGAATTATGCCAGTGTTGAAGATATTCTTCCCTATTCCATTGATGAGGGGTTCATTGATCTCACGTCGTCACTGAATTACTTTATTCCCGATAGAACAGTTACAAGAAAAGATAAGTTAGATATGATTTCAGGGCGTATTCAAAGAGATATTTGGAGGGAGACAGGTATTTACTCGACAGTTGGGATGTCTAACAGCAATCCCTTATTGGCCAAGTTAGCTCTTGATAATGAGGCCAAACATACGGCTACTATGAGAGCCAACTGGTCCTATGAAGATGTTGAGACTAAGGTTTGGAATATCCCCCATATGACCGATTTCTGGGGGATTGGAAGGCGGATGGAGAAGCAGCTAAACAAGTTGGGAATTTGCTCCATTCGAGAACTTGCTAATAGCAATCCTGATACTCTTAAAAAGGAGTTAGGTATTGTAGGCTTAGACCTCTTTTTTCATGCCAACGGTATCGATGAAAGTAATGTTCATAAACCTTATAAACCCAAGTCACATGGCTTAGGGAATTCCCAAATCTTGCCACGAGACTATGATCGTCAAGCTGATATTGAATTGATTCTAAGAGAGATGGCAGAACAGGTAGCTATTAGGTTAAGACGAGCCCATAAGAAAGCTTGTCAAGTTTCCATTAGCATTGGGTTTTCAAAGTTAGAGGGCAAGCGTTCGCTACAAGCACAGATGAAGATTGAACCTGCTAATAATACAAGGATACTAATAGGACATGTCATTGAACTCTTTAGAAAGAAATATCAAGGAGGGGCTGTTCGAAGTATGAGTGTCTCTTATGCAAATTTTGTAGATGAAAGGCTTCAAATTCTTTCTTTATTTGATAATCCTGATGATATTGATAAAGAAGAAAGGCTTCAAGCAGCTATAGATAGTATTCGACAGGAATTTGGCTTTACGACCATTCAAAAAGCAACAGCTTTACAGGAGGCATCTAGGAGTCTTGCTCGAAGCAAGCTTATTGGTGGCCACTCAGCTGGAGGATTAGATGGATTAAAATGATAGACCGTAGTTACCTTCCCTTTCAATCAGCTAGGGAACACCAAGATAGGGGAATGATGAAGTGGATGGGCTTCTTTTTGTCGGAACACACAAATTCCCTACATGAAGATAAGACTAAAGAAAATCTAACTAATCATTTGGATGATTTTAGAGAAGTTTACTTTATTGAACCAGCTTTATTTGGGTCAATTATTGGGGAATTTCCAGATAAAGGCTCAAGGTAGGCGCTGTAGGATTAATGGTTATGTGGTTGACTTGGATTTTGATCAAGTTACTATAAAATCTTTCAAGCAATATAAAGGTATTCGAACAAAGGATATATTAGAAATTAGTTTTGGGGTGAAAACATAGATGAAGAAGAGAGAAATTTATGATGATAAATTTCAAATTGACTATTTTTCTGATAGCTATTTAAAGTTTGAAGAAGATTTTTTTATCGCTATTCTGCTATGGATATTCCCTTAACCTTTTTGACGGATGATATTCTTAGAGAGATGGCTATCAGTCAAAAAGAATTATTTTCTATTAAATAAAGAGAATGCTAGAGACGGACGCAATCATTATTTCCATTTTGAAGTCAGCCTTTTGGATTTCAAGACACTCGTGAGACAGTATAGGTATCTTGGAAATGATTAAATCATATCACATCCAGCGGGAGAAATAGTATGTCTTTAATTGCTAGCCAGAGCTTTCAAGAAATTTGTTAGTGACTGAGGAACGTTTTATGTAAGCGTTGACATTGTTTCTAAGAGTGCTATAATGAGGGTGTTAAAAGTTATCATATGGAGGTAATTAAGATGAGAGCAGTTGTTGTTAATCAAGCAAGCACAGGTATTGAAGTTGTGGACCATGAAAAACCAGCGTTAGTTGGTCATGGTCAAGCTTTGGTTAAAGTTGAATACTGTGGCGTTTGCCATACTGACCTTCACGTAGCTCATGGCGACTTTGGTCAAGTTCCAGGTCGTATCTTAGGCCATGAAGGAATTGGTATTGTTGAAGAAGTTGGCGAAGGAGTTGAAACACTTAAAAAAGGTGATCGCGTATCAATCGCTTGGTTCTTCGAAGGGTGTGGCCACTGTGAATACTGTACAACTGGACGTGAAACACTCTGTCGGTCTGTAAAAAATGCTGGTTATAATGTTGATGGTGGTATGAGTGACTATGCTTTGGTTACTGCTGACTACGCTGTGAAAGTTCCAGAAGGACTCAATCCAGCTCAAGCCTCATCTATTACTTGTGCTGGAGTTACAACCTATAAAGCCATTAAAGAAGCTAAAGTTGAACCTGGTCAATGGGTAGCTATTTATGGTGCTGGAGGGCTAGGTAATTTAGCTATTCAATATGCTAAGAAAGTTTTTAACGCACGAGTAGTAGCAGTTGACATTAATCAAGATAAACTAGATTTGGCTAAAGAATCTGGCGCGGATTTAGTGGTAAATGGTAAAGAAGTTGAAGATGTAGCAGGCTATATCCAAGAGAAAACTGGTGGTACACACAGTGCTGTTGTAACAGCTGTTTCTAAGGTTGCTTTCAACCAGGCTGTCGATACTGTACGTGCCGGTGGTACGATCGTTGCCGTTGGGCTCCCATCTGAATACATGGAGCTCTCAATTGTCAAAACAGTTCTAGATGGTATCCGTGTTGTTGGATCTCTTGTAGGTACGCGTAAAGACTTAGAAGAAGCTTTTGACTTCGGTGCACAAGGCTTGGTAGTACCAGTTGTTGAAACCGTTCCTGTCGATACAGCGGTAGAAGTATTTGATCAAATGGAAAAAGGTGAAATTCAAGGACGTAAGGTACTTGATTTCACTAAGTAAGCGTACATCTGTCAATACCTACCATGACTATATGAGGAGTTGGGTAGCCTAAACTGGCTAAACTACTTTTTGAAAGCAGTATATCTGAACGAAATTCCATTGATTTATTTGTATTGATGGAATTTTTATTGCTCTAAAACTTCATTTAGATATAAAACAAAAAGCGTTGAACGATTGCGTTCAGCGCTTTTGATGATTTTGGTTTTATTCCCACTCAATAGTAATCTATACCTCTAAAATCCTTTTCATATTGGGATTTTAGAAAGACTTATTTATTTTTTTGGTGGGCTAGATGGTGGGATTGTTATTATTTTAAAAATTGTTTGATTTCCATTAAATTTTACTAAACTTTTGAAGGAATGAGATTGAAATATTGCCAGTCATTTCATGTGTGATAGCCTCGTCCGCTCCCGTCCACATGTGGGCGTAATGTTTAAGAGTAATTTCTGGTGACGAGTGGGCCGAGACGTTTTGATAGAATCAAGATTGGAACATTAAATTCATTGATAAGGTAAGAAGCATGGCTGTGTCTTAATCCTTTAGCTTGAATTGGTTTAACATGAGCCAGTTTTGCATACCTTTTGATAGCTCTGAAATTGTAGACTTCAGCATCGGAAGTCCATCATATGAAAAAGATAAAATCACTGTCATGGCCAAGGCCTAGATTACCTTGAACTTTACGCCATTCTTTTTAAAAATTTTTATTGTATCATCATCAAGGCTTATCATACGCTTGCCATCTTTAGTTTTTGTATAAGAATTACGAGTCCAATATTTTTTTGATAATTAGCATGTGATGGACTCGAAGTCTCTTTTTCAAAGTCAATATCATCCCACTGTAGTGCACAACCTTCATTTACACGGATGCCGGTCATAAAATAAATCCATAACATAACAAAATATAAATGTTCGTAAAAAGTCATTAATATAAATCATAGATATTACGGATTCAAATTCAGACTTTTGTCCAGTATGGAACCTCATCTTTTCCTTTTTGGGATTGCTTTTTGAGCGTTTAGAGATATTACTTCTACGTAACCTAAATCAAAAAGCATAATCTAAAGATTTTCGAAAACATTCCGAAGACTAAGCTAGCATAACCTTGGGAGTAACCGGCACCTCCCTCTTCAGCACTAGTTAGTAACCAGGTCCTAAAACTTTTGTACTTGTTCAATTGATATTGAACGAAGTTTAGTGTTACCGAAACGTTCACTGATTAATAGTAAACTCTTTTCACGTACTAAATATGTGCTATCTTGAACAGTGGTACGGTAATATGGAATGTAATGGTTAGTCATAAATTGTTTATAATTCATATGATAATTAGAAAAACCATTAGCTTCATAATATCTCTCTTGATTCTGGTTAATTCTTTTGTTAGCTTCACTAGCTGATTGAAAAATCAATTCCGTTTTTTTATCTTTTCTCCCTTTCTGCGAATTCGTTTTCCTGTGATTTTATCTAAACCAAATTCCGTCTGGTAAAAATTTCCCATTATTGTCAACATAAACGCCATGATATTTTGTCTTTTTTTGCTTTTTTTAGTATTTTTGTTGAGGTTGTTCTTTTTAGTATTTGTTGCTCATTGAAATTAATTTTATCACTCATTATTTTTGGGAGTCCTCCTTTTCTTCCTCTAAAAGTGATACCCCAATAATTTCTTCAACAGCATGAATAGGAACATAATCTAGACGATGATTGTTATAAAACGCATATCCTTTTTGTACCATAATTTTCTTTGCTTGTCGAATGATAGTCATTGCGGTATTAGTTTTATAACCCTAAAAGCAATTAAATCGTTTTTTTATTAATAATTTTTTTGATCATATTATTCTCCTTTTTAACATCAAGGGTTGAAGAGTTATTTTTTTCAAGAACCTTGATATAATAAGAAATACTTGATAGATGGATTTAAAAATAGCTATCAAAATCACTAAAAATAGTTCACTATCTAAATCATTTAATTGATTAATAATAATTTTATTTAAATCAATTTTATTGTTTTTTTCTTTTTGAGCGAATAATTTGATTAAAAACAATATCTCTTTGATCAGTAGTGAATTCTTTTTGCTTTTAATAAATGAATTTCTGTACAAGTTTCATTGATAAAACAACCCAACCCCAAAACTTTTTGCAAATTCTAGCGAATCATGAAATAGTTTAAAAAGATGTAAAACTTGCCAACTTATCATTTTTAGATAAGAAATATGTACTCTCATTTGAATCACGTTTCCGACTCTGTTTAATAAGATTTCGCTTTGTTCTAGCACTGTTGCTTGTACTTATAAAAAGAAGTAGTATCTAAAAAGCAAAAGATGCCTTCGTCAATAGTGAGCGGTGAGAGTTTTTTTCAAGTGAGTTATTGAGTTGTCTTGATAAGAAAGCATCAATATAGTCATCTTTTTCCTTTTTTCTATTCAAACGACATAATTCTTGCTCAGTGATTTTGATTGACTCTCTAAGTAAGTCGATATATCTAAAAATGGAGCTGGTAAGAAGTTCCTCAAGAAAAATAATAATTTGTTTATCGGTTAGATCTTCTAATAATGCTGAACCAAATTCTTTTTTTATCTTTTGTTCATTCAGTGTTGTTTCATAGCGGTAGACTCTAAATTGCCGTTTTGAATTACGTTTAATATGTCTTCTGTGCTCAGCTTTTGCAGTCTTATCGTATAACACATGCTCCATATTTTTTCGTAGTCTTGAACTTAAAATGTGATGATCCTCTTTAGTTGAAGCCTTTTCATAAATTTTTTTATCAACTTGAGAGGCTTTTAGAAAAACACTTGATGAATAAATTACGGGTTTGAAGATGAATGATTGAGTCGGTAGCAAAAGTAAAAGCAAGTTCTAACTTCATAAGACTGATTTTGTATGGAGTGATTAGTATTCCCATTTCAGACTCAAAAATTTTTAAAAGTTTTATAACCCGACTTTTTAAATGGTTGACTGAGATAGTTTCAGTATTAACATCTGGATGAATGAGTTGGAGACGACAATAGTAACTACTATGTTTCCTATAAAAATCCTGTCCGATTTTCGAGTTTTCCAAATTCTTTTGAAGTTATTTGGATAAATTCGTAATTTCCACATTCTGATATCTTACATTTATTGTTTTTTTACTATTGTTAGTTTTTAAATATCTAGATAAAAATATTATGATCAAACTCAAAGGTTCCACTAATTCTAATAGTTGTGCTATCAATGCCACAAAAATGCTGATGTTGTTGAAAAACATCTCTCCATTATCTTTTTCGTTACATTGTTGTATTTTTATCTTTTTCACAAATAATTTTTTTCTTGCATTTATTACTCCTTACTAATTTTTATTTTTTAAAGAATATATTTGAAAAAGTTTTAAGAGATTTTTTTAAACCAGTAATTTAGAACTCTTAAATATTATTTTTGTTCTTATAGATTATGTTTGAAAAACAGGTTTTTAAGAGGTTTTTAAAAACCATAATTTAGAACTCTTAAATATTATTTTTGTTCTTATAGATTATGTTTGAAAAAAACAGGTTTTAAGAGAATTTTTAAAAACCATAATTTAGAACTCTTAAATATTATTTTTCTTCTTAGACATTATGTTTGAAAAATAGATTTTAAGAGAATTTTTAAAAACCATAATTTAGAACTCTTAAATATTATTTTTCTTCTTAGACATTATGTTTGAAAAAAATAGATTTTTAAGAGATTTTTAAAACCATAATTTAGAACTCTTAAATATTATTTTTCTTCTTAGACATTATGTTTTGAAAAATAGATTTTAAGAGAATTTTTAAAACCATAATTTAGAACTCTTAAATATTATTTTTTTCTTCTTAGACATTATGTTTTGAAAAACAGGTTTTAAGAGATTTTTAAAAACCATAATTTTGACTAAAAATTTTTTAGTATGTGTTGGAGAATAAAAGTTTAATATCAGTACCATATGTAACGAAAAATGTGACTATAAATTTAAAAAGAAGTTGAACCTATTAAACTAAAAAAATAAAAAAATGTAAACATAAAAAGTCCTTGCTATATCAGCAAGGAAACTTTTATATTGGACCAACTCATATCGAGTACTCGTTAGTCACTAATCAATCTTGAAAGGATCTCTATATCTGTTCATTCTCATATGTAAAATCTGATTCATTATCAGTTTTAGCATCATATCCAAATAGTTGTGTAGGAGGTGGATCACGTCTTTCGCCCTCTAAGTAATCTCGTTCGTGTTGTGCAAGCTTTTCATTTAACTCTGTATCATGACGAATAATATTATAACGTTCGTATTTTTTTAGAACCAAATGTTTGAGACAATTTTTGTTTAAATATATTCCAGAGGTTCTCTTTATTTTTAAGAAATATGTTTTGAAGCAACTTTCGGCTAGATCGATACTCTCTTGCAGAATATTAATTGATTTCTTTTAAAAAGTATTCTCCTCTCTTAATTCTTTATTTTTCTTTTTAATTTTAGTAATCTCTTCGAGGTTTGCTTTTTTTCATCTGAATTTCAATGTCTAACTCTTGTTTAGTTCTCAATATCTCTGACAGCTCCTTTTTTTATTTTTCTCTGCTTCAGATTTAGCATTTTCAGCCCACATCTTTTTCTCTTCAATTTTTGATCCAAGTTTTTAAGTTTTTGTAGTTCGTTTGTAAATCTCAGTATCCAGATGGTTAGCTATTGTTTTAGATTTGCCACTTTCTTGAACTTGTAATCCATGATTTCTAGCTGTTGTTCAGAAGTAGTTCGCGTTGAGCTGCTTGCCATCTCGTCTGTGCTGTTACTAAATCCTTATTTTTTTAGAACCTGATGTGTAGTAACCCATTTCTTTGAGGGCACCTTCCTGACCGACTTGAATGCTTAAGCCTCTTTTATTTTGCCGTTTGACTAGGATGAAATCAACATGAAGATGAGGGGCAGAACCAGGCTCATCTGCATGAAAATAGGCACCGAAAATGATGGCGTTAGGATTATTTTTTTTGAATTGTTCTAAAAAATCTGTGAGAATCTTTTTCTGATTCTGTGATTGTGGGATGATGGTTAACATTTCCTATGGTAAAAATTGCCTCATGGCTGGTAGCAGGATTGCGATTGGGATCACGTTTATAAGCTGAAAGTACTTTCGTATGATAGTCTATAATTTGTCTGTCAGATCGAGTTTGTTTCGCATTATAGTCAAGAACAGCCTGTCCGAAAATTTTATAATAAGCCTGTTTGATAGGCCTATCCTCTATAATTTTAAAATATCCATCTGGGTCTATATGATCCTCTGAGTTGGTTATGTTGCGATTACGAATATTATGGTCACGACTCATCTTTTTCCAAAGTGAGCTGAAATAGTATATGCATTGTTCATAACTTTCTCCTTTATTTATTAATTATGTCTGATAAGTTGAAAATAAAAACAGCTTATGATGAATTTTTTTAGGAGATGATGGAGACAGTCAGCAGAGTCTGACTCTATTTATAACACAATATACATAATGACAGAGTCATTATTATTGTGGTCTTGCAGACGACTAGGATTACATCCTCTTTTTCCAAAATTATTTGGAAAAATTCACCTTTCTGTTGGCAAAGGTAGTTATTTTTCTAAATTAAAAAAAGAAATAAAAAGAGATTGAGAGAATCTCGCCTCTATATCTATATTTAAGTGATTGTGAAGAGGTTTTATCAATACGTCAATTGATACGTATATAAACTGGAAAGACTAGAGATATTGAGGCTTGTAGGAAAAGTAGTACTAAAAGAGTAAATACTTCTCGAGAATCTATCAATATACTCTATATCATATCTTTTAAACTCAGTTACTAAAGCAAAGGAATGGACATGGTATATATTTGTCCACTGTTTGAGAGATTTTAGGAGGTATCCTAATTGTTCTTTGTTAACACGATTTAAAGACTATCATTCTAAATAGACGCTAAAAAAATAAAAATGTAACTGACTTGGTATTTGTTTTCAAAGGACATATATTTTTAGAATGATAGAAAATTCCCAAAATGTCGATTGTTTAATCTAGATGATAATAATATTTATATCCCATGTAAACGAATATAATAAATTGCTAGTAATGACAATTTTTGACTGTTTATGACTTACAACAGTTTGATAAGGATAGTCGTGCTATACTCTTTTGCATAGGAAAGAGCTATGAAAAATACAAGGAGATATTATTATGAAAAATAGTTTTTACCATGTTGCTCAACGTTTCTCAATTCGTAAGTATTCTTTTGGTGCTGCTTCTGTGCTTTTAGGGGTTTTCCTACTTTCTGGTATACAGACTGCTCATGCTGATGAGCAAGCGGTGCTTCTGAATCAACTACAAGTATTACTAGCGATAATGGAGTTGTATCAGATAAAAGTAACTTCGTCAAATGCTGAGATTGTTCTTTCTGAAGCTACTGTTTCAGTTCCAAAGGAAAGTTTGGCACCTGCTGAAGTACTTTCAAGTGCTGTGACTCCAGAAAAGACAAGCGAAAGTTCTCAGCAAGTTGAAAAAGTTACTGCGGATAAAACTCACAAAGTTGAAAAATACTACTGAACCAATATCAACAGTAGGAGAAAAGGTTAACGAAACGACAGATACCGTTAAGTTATCTGATAAAAAGATTACTACTCCAAACGTTTCAAATGAGACAAATAAAAAAATTGAGTCCGAGGTTAAGGATCTTAATAAAGTTACTGTAACAGAGAAAATTTCTGAACCAAAGGTTCCTGAAATTACAACAGATAATAAACCGTCAAAACCAAGAACTGGTTATTCGCGATTATTCAGTGTTGGAAATATCAGACGACCTATGTCAAGAAGTACTGTTATTGGAGACAACTACCCATGGCCGAATGCTGCAATACCTTATGCTGAAGTTGATCCTTGGGGATTATATAAACGTGAATGTGTCTCTTTTGTAGCTTACAGATTGAGTACAGTGAATGGATTTACAATTCCTTATGCATATGGTAATGCAAATCTATGGGGATATCGTGCTCAAAATGAAGGCTATCGTGTTGACATGAATCCGGCAGCTGGTTCAGTTGCGTGGTTTACTGGTAATAAGGGATTTCATGTTGCATGGGTTGTAGGTGTAAATGGGGAAAATGTTGAGATTGAAGAATATAATTATGGATATACAAATCGATATAACCATAGGTTTATTCCTAGAAACTCTGCAAGTGGTTACATCCATTTTAAAGACTTAAAAGGTGGAAATACACGTATTCCTGACGCTCCGACGCCAACAAATAATACGGGAAGTAGTATAGCTTCTTCAGGATCTTATCAATTTACAGAGAGAGTAAGCATTAAAGCTGAACCCAAAATATCTGCCCCAGAACTTGCCTATTATGAAGCAGGAAATACTGTCAATTATGATAAAACACTCCAAGCAGACGGTTATGTCTGGATTTCTTATCTATCATATGCAGGAAACCGTCGCTATATTCCAGTACAAAAACTTTCAACTGAGGTAAAACCAGAGGTTAAAGGAACCATTAATGTTTTAAATAAGAATGACCAGTCAGGTACCTTTGATGTTGTGATCTCAAATGTTTCAAGTAATGTTGGACTAAAAGAAGTTCAAGTTCCAATTTGGTCAGTAAAAATGGGCAAGATGATTTGAAATGGTATAAAGCTGTTAAACAATCTGATGGTACCTATAAGACTTCTGTAAAAAATTAGTGATCATAAGAATGACAGAGGAGAATATCTTATCCATCTCTATTATGTTACTGATAGTGGTAAACAAATTGGTGTAGGTGGAACAACTACAACTGTAGAAAGTGCTTCAACTACATCTAATCCTTCTAAACCATTAATTCCTAATAGTGGTGTTTATACTTTAAAGGCTATGCAAGTATCAAAAGCAGAACCAAAGATTTCTGCACCTGAGTTGGCATACTATGATGCTGGAAATACAGTGAATTATGACAGCCTTTATTCAGGCAGATGGTCATTATTGGATTTCTTATTTATCATATTCAGGTGCACGTCGTTATATTGCTATTAGCTAAGACATAAAGGATAACTGTTATTAGAGGATAGAAGAAAACATTTCTATATTACTTCATGTAACATTATTGAAATATAGAAATAAAAATGTTATATTTATGACGTAAAAAAATAATTAAAGGAACATAATTTATGAAAACCACAAGTAAACTTATTGGCTCAGTTTTAGCTCTCATTATTGTTATTCTTGCTATTTTCCTAGTAACTAAGTTTAACAGCCATGAATCTGCACGAGTTGCTACAGTCAAGTCAAGTGTAAGAACGAGTCAAACAACTTCGTCAAGTTCACGTAAGACAAATAAGAAGAATAATAAATCAAGTCAAACCTCATCGTCAGTAGCTTCAAATGAAGAAAATGACAATCAGGTTTCAGCAGTAGCACCTAAAGCTTCTTCTCAAAAGCAAAATCAAACTGAAGGCTCTATACATCGTGGGCAAGTTGCTGATTCTACAGCTGGAACAGATAAGGCTAAAACTGAGAAGGGGACAGATAATAGTCAATCATCACTTAACTTCGGCGCCCTTTGATAATGGTGATATTAGCTCTATTGTGGGAACTTGGACTAATGCGAGTGGTGAATCAGTTACAATTAACGCTGATGGTACAATAATTAAAAACTCAACAGGTTACACTGCTCAATTGAAGCCTCAAGGAGTTTCAGATAATACATTCAATGCATCGGTTGTATCTCAAGATGATAGTGTAGCCTTGTCCTTTGTGGCAGGAGGAGTAGGAAGCTCAGATTATCTTGTTATTGGGGCAAACGGACCATATTACCGAAACTAGTACGAAAAGATTGCTATTTATTTAGTAATCTTTTTCTTTTACTTTTGCTTTTTTGGAAAAATAACGAAAATGTAAGTATAAGTCGGTCATTTTTTTCTATTATGATGAAGAACGGACAGTTTATGATTTAAGTGGAAACAAGTCAAAAAATTTGGTTTACTAGTGATAAGCTAGAGATATTTGGTAATATCTCTGTAAAATAATTGTAATGTATGTCGCCAAGTGTTACAATCAACCTGTAACATCAATTCGACAGAGAGAATATTTGATATGAAACGAGAAAAATTTTTAAACGAACAAAAACGTTTTTCAATAGGTGTCTGCCAAGGCTGAATTTTATGTAAATCCAGGGATGGCGTTTTTCACGATCAAGTCGTGACAGCTGATACTTACCAATGGCTCTCATACGTGACAGTGAGCGGTGCTCGTCGTTACGTTGATATTGCTTAATGAGATAAAGAATCAGGTTGGACAATGTGTATAATCTTTTTTGTCTCTCAATAATCACAAGAAGGTGCAACGTTTGATGAAAATTTATGGTTTGAGAGCTTGTATTCATCGTAAACGGAAGTATTCTTCATACCAAGGAGAGGTTAAAGAAAGTAGAGATTTCTATTCAAATCCAGTATGAAGCATCCAAATGAATGGAAAAGTATTATACGAACGTGAATTTTCCATGCTAGCAAGCAAAAAAACTCTCTTTGTCGCTAGTTTAGATAACTTTAGTAGTGTGATTATTGCCTATAATCTTTTTACACTAAACTTTAGTTCAAATAAAGACAATTTCCTTAGTCAACTATGAAACTCAAACTATTTGTACTGACCCAAAAAAGTTAGACAATTTCTTTAGGAAAAGAATCTAGTTCTGTATTGCACAGGCCTAAGTCCTTTCTTACCAGTAGAACAATAACCTCATAAATATCAGATTGTCTAATTATTTTTTTGTTCATATAGTTTCATCACATTCAACTAATGATAACTAACATTTTTTACTATTGGTGGTTATCACAATCAATAGTAAAAAGTATTTCTATATAATTCTTGAACTAACTATTGCTTCTTAAACAGCTATACATTTATAAATTAAAGGAAATCATCACTGTAATAGGAACATATGGAATTAAATAATACTGTTTATGACATTTGTGATACCAAATGTGATAAAAATCATAATTATTAGTTATTGATTGCTATACTATATTCGTAAAGTTAATCAAATAACTTTATAACAAAATTGAAGTAATATTATATATCAAAGGAATAGAGAAAGTAATGCAAAAATCAATCAACTGCAAATGGGAACTGGTGGAATGGTTTGGTCGCCGTTAAGAAAATTAAGAAGAAAGTTTCTATAATTTAATAGTGAATAATTCAACAAAAATTAAATTTTAGTCATTAATCTACATCCAGATATTTCAAGAGGCTTTCGTTGGAAAGTAGAATTTTTTATATAACAATGATGTAGTCTCTTTATGTGTCCAGATGGACATATGACACACTAGATTGGGGTGCCATAAGGAAGGGGCTAAGTCTAAAAACTTCTTCTATTTACCTCAAAAGTAATGAACACCTATTTCAGATGAGATTTCCGTATACATCGCTACAAGAAAGAAGCACCAAATGTGGAACTTAAAACACAAATATGGAGGGCGTTAGTTTTTCAATAAGGAGTTATAAGAGACAACGACTATATCTGAAGTTAATATGAAGAAGATTATAGCACTAATAAGCCCAAATAAGTAACAAAAGGAGGAATCTACCCAAATATGAGATAGATTCCTCTTTTTATATTTTTAAACTATAGAAATTATTTTTCAGTGGACTCCTTATTGAGCCTTACTTAATACCTATAAAGATACCTTACAAAATCTGATAGTTTGAGAAAAGAGATGATTTGCACTACGAGTGGTAATTGTAGATTTAGGGTATTTTTCTAAAACGCTGTTTACATTATGTAAACCAAGGCCTCTTCCTTCCCCTTTACTAGAGTACCCCCTAGCAAAAATATGATTAACATCCACTTTTTCTGATTTTGTACTATTTTCAACGATAAGTACCAACGAATCATCATTATTCATGAAAGCAACAGTCATTCTTGGACTTATAGCTTCAATCGTAGCTTCGATAGCATTATCACAAAGTACAGATAGGATGGTTATGAAATCTAGTAATTCTATCCTAAAATTACTAACAGGTTCTTCAATCTCAACAGAAATTGAAATTCCCCTATTTTGTGCCTCAAGTAATTTAGCGGAAAGAATACTTTTGATAGCATCATTCTTAATATTACTAAGTTTAGCAATATCAAACTTACTATCATAGAATTGATTTCCACTATCTCTTAGGACACCATTGTATACAGTTTTAATAGCTTCGATATCTTGAGTATCAATTCCTAATTTTAGACTGGTCAAAAATATTAATATAGTCATGACGGAAACTTCTAATTTTCATAAAGTGATTCAACATGATGGCTGTAACTAGATAGTTCATTTAGTTGAGTATCCTCTGCTCAATTATTTCCTTCTCTAGTTTTTTTCTTTTGAAATTGCATTGAGATAGAGTAGCATTACAAAAAACAGAACAATATAAAAGTTATTAATATGTCCTCTCCAGATATCTGCATCAGCTAATTTGTCTCTATAAAATAACAAGTATAGAAACTAACAACATATATACAAAACATAGAGATGTTGATCAGTAATAATAAATACTTGAAATAGTGATGCTTGAAACCTTCTTTTATTTCGTTAAAATCTAACCTAAGAGATTTTACTATGAGTAAATGAAGAGGAAAACTAATAATTCAATTAAGATATCATACCAACTTAGTTTGACTTCATTGAAGACAGAGACTCCTAGTAGAGGGAAAACGTAGAATGCTAACATTCTACCTAGTAAGCTTTCAACAATAACGGGGTACAAGCTTTCATAAAAATATCGAGTATTTTACTTTTTATACTTATTCTGATACATGTTATAAGCAATAAAGATAAAAAGAAAGCAAAAGTATCCAACAGGAGGACATATGATGAGGAGTAGAACATACAAAAATGGACCAATAATACACCACAAAGGTTTGATTGGTTGGCTACTAACCTGTTGAAACAGTAACAATGCTACTAATATCTTAGAATAGAACAGCAATAAATTTATAACTATATCCATAGAAACACCTTAGCTTTTTCAAAGATTTAACTTTTTCTAGGAGACCCTTTATATTTCGTACGGGAAATGGGACATTCATTATTATTTTCAAACATTACCATTTTTCTTCTTTATTGATCTTAAGGATATTTTCAGGATTAACGATAAATGAACGATGGCATCGATATAGGCGATCATCAGCTCGTTCAATTTCTGAAATACTGGCGTAGAACTCCATGCGTTCTTCTTTAGTATGCAAAATAACTTTTATGTATTGTTGGAGATGTTTCAAAAATAAAATATTGTTAAAAAGGCACTTGAACATGGGCTGTAGCTGTTTCAAAAAGTAAATGAATCTTGGGCAATAGTGGCACCCATTTTATCCATGGTATATTCAATTGCTAAATGAATACGTTCATAAAAATCTTCATCATCCAAAGCTTTATCAATAAAATCCAGTGCAGCAACTCTATATTTAAAAGTGACTGGCATAAATTCTGAATGTGTTGTTACAAAAACAATTGTTGCATTAGGTCTTTTTCGAATTTCTTTTGCAATGTCTCAGCCCCTTTTTCTTCTCCTTTAATTTCAATATCTAAAAAGAAAAGTTGATGAGAACCTCTTCGGTAATTGCGTCAAGTAGTGGCTAGGTTTTCCAAAAATCTCAGGTCCTTTACATTTTAGAGATTTTTTGCAATAACATCCTTAATAACGGTCTCTATTCGTGTTTGTTGTAAAAATTGTCTTCTAAAATAAAAATATTTAACAATTAGTGGACTCCTCATTCGATAAAATATTTAGTACTGTAGTAAAAGACATCGAAGTCTTTTTCCGGCATTAAAATTATATGATTTGTTGTTTTAGATAAGAATGATATTTTCCTAGGGTTAATCAATACATTTTTACAACATCTAAATAAAAAAATAAATATTTCTTCTCCAAGTTAATATTGTAAAAGTAGTGATTTGAATAATAGAACCGTCAAGTCGTAAATAGTCTGAGAACAATCATCATCGCTATATTTTTATCGTAGATGACAATAAATGAACCGTTTATGATATATGACCAATTAAACGGTATAACCAAGCTATAATAAAAATAGAATTGGAGGAGAAGTATGCTCAATATTGTAAAAGCACTTTTTGGTTGTTGATTACTGTTAAAAAGTATATAAAAATACAAAGTTAAAAAGTTAAAGTTAGAAATCATTTTAATTATATACGAATTACTACAACTACTAACAGTCTATATTTTATCACACTTACACAGAGATGTAACTATGGAAGAAGAGTCAAAAATTAGGGCGGAGTAACGTTAGTGCACAAATTATTTTATTGACTGCAAATGTGGATTATAGAAAAATATTCAATGAACATCTCGAACTCTTAGGGTGTTATTGATATAAAAATCATTAGCAGGATTTACTAATGACATTAGTGGATATCTAGATTACTTTTTAATATCGAAAAGGTGCACTAACCTCCATGTACATGTAAACTGTACTTGAGGTTATTTTTATCATCCTATTAAATCGTTTTTTTCTATATTTTATCGTAACAAACGTTTTGTTTAGGTATTGCAACTCTACTGTAACGAATTTATTCCTTTTTGTGTTTACACAACTTATATTCCACTACCATCAGGAATTGTTTATAAATTTATCTTCTGAAAAATCGGAATAATCTTTGTTACTATTTTAATAGTCAGGCAGTCTGGACTATTAAATATTGACTTAGAAAAGGAAAGATATGAATTATACGAAGACAGTTATAGAAAAATTTCTGCTTAAAAGTGGTACTTCAGGATTAGTCGCAGGTAGCTTCAGAGATATATTTGGTGGTAGGGCTTTATTATTAATTAGAATATAATCTATTACCCGGACATATTCATTAAGTTAATATAGTAATTATTATGGAAAACAAGTAATCTACAGAGTGGAGGTGAAAAATCTGAAATTTGTTCAATCTTAATCTATTTTCTGATATTTTTTTCCGAAAATTCATTTTATAGAATTTAATAGAACAATTTTTAGCATAGGAGTATCGTATTATGACAAATAAGATTGAAATAAAGATGTTACAAAAATCTTACAAAGATGGAGACATACTAAGAAACGTATCCTTTACGGCTGAAATGGGAGAAGTTACTGCATTTTTGGGACCTAATGGTGCTGGAAAAAGTTCAACTTTACGGATACTTTTTAGGTCTAGATAGACCATCTTCAGGTTCCGCTTTTAATAGGAGGTAAGAAGTATTGTGATATTGATTGTCCTCTTTTAACTGTAGGAGCTTCTTTTGATGGTGTAGGAGCACCCAGTGATCGAACAGTTCTTCAACATTTGAAAATCGCTGCTGCTAGTAATGGAATTAATTTTTCTAGAATATCAGAGGTACTATCCACTACTGATATTGAACATAAAAGATATTCAAAAATAGGAAATCTTTCACTAGGAGAGGGTCAGAGGTTAGGTATTGCAACAGCATTATTGGGAAATCCCCAGTACCTAATTTTAGATGAGCCTACAAACGGTTTAGATCCTAGCGGAATTAGATGGTTTAGAAATTTTATTAGGGAACAAGCAAATGCGGGTAAGACAGTATTGTTATCTTCACATATACTTTCAGAAGTAGAAGCGGTAACTGATAGGGTTGTTTTTATTAATAAGGGAAGTATCATAACTTCGGGTACACTTCATGATATAATGAATGGATTTGATAATCTAGAAGATGTTTTCTTTTTATTTGACGGGAGGCAACTATGAGGAGTAGTATGAAAGGTCATAATATTTTATCAGAGCTATATAAAATTTTTATAGCAAATCAACCAAAATAATTATACCAATTGTTCTTATTCTTCAGCCGCTATTGTCTTATATTAGTTCTAAAACAAATTTTTAACGGTTGGGTTGAACGCAACACCTGAAACAAACAGCAGTTTAGCAGAACCAATACCACCAATTGAATATATTGGTTTTGATGCAATACTATTGGGTTTGTTTGCTATGATTATTTTAGGAGCAATTCTTGGAAGTATGGAATATAAAAATAGTTCTTTACGTACCAGCTTGCTATTGTGCTCGAATAAGGTAGTATTTTTGTAATAAAAATTTTTGTTACAAGTGTATTTATTTTTGTTGTGTCATTCGTTTCAATCTATTTATCTATTGCAAGTGCACAGTTTGGTTTGGGAAGAGAGGGTTGAATCCTCTGATATTAAATAGTAATGTTTGGTACTTTTATTTTATTGGGCTCATTGTCATGGTCGTTACTAACGGTATTAGCCTATTCAATTGCTTTTTACTTTAAATCCTCACTTGGATCATTATTATTCTTACTACCACAAGTCTATAATTTAGGTAGTTTTCTTGCTGACAGAATTCAGCTTGCCAAGTATTTACCAGTATCTTTAGGGCAAGATTTAATTGCAACGTCTCCTTTGAAAATCACAACACCAGGACGCAGTGTTTTATTTCTAAGTATTTGGGTGCTAGTAATTAGTAGCTTTGGATATTACAAATTTTTAAAAGAAGATGTAGGTAAAGATAGATGAATTCATTTAGAAGTGAGTATTTAAAGTTTCATTTATAATAAATGGTTACTATTGACTGTCCTAGTGACTCTAATTTTAATACCTTTATTTGTTATTTTTACATGAAACTCAAGTAATATAAACTGAGGATTATGTTTTAACGCAAATCTTAGAAAGTTTCTATCTAGGGACAAGCTGGTATTATTATCATTACAATACTATTTATAGGGCAAGAATTTAACGGTTCAACTTTAAGAAGCAGTTTATTAGCTAACCCAATACGATGGAAATTCTTTTACAAAATTAATAATTATATTATCAATAACTGTATTGGTTTGGAGTCTAGTTACCTTCTGTACTATTTTTGTGGTATATATTTATTATGGTATATTAATTCCTATACTTATTTATGCCTATGCAATAAAGATAACGTTGGTACTGATTGGGTTGGTGCTAATATGTTTTAGTTTAGTTCTTATAACAAGGAGTATAGTTGTTCCGATGGGGATGTCCTTGTCTTTCTTGTTGGGGTTAGGTCAAATGCTTCTGCAATTCAGTGATGCCTTTTCTACTTCCCGATAATCTCCACCATGAATTCATTTTTATGACTGAAAATCAACCTTATATACCTTCTACAGTAGGTATTGCAATTCAATTTTTATGGGGGATCTTACTATTATCTTTCTCTATTTTGCTGTTTAGGAAGAGATGGTCCGATAAAAATCTTGTATTTTGTGATATTATTTAATTATGAAAGAAAAAGTATATCGAATATTAGCAATTGATGATGATGAAAGTATTCTTCGTTTGATAAAGAATTCATTAGAACGATCAGAATTTGAAGTTACGACCAGAAGTGAAGTAAGTAACATAGATATTTGTTCATTTATAGGTTTTGATTTAATTTTACTAGATATTATGATGTCTATTGATGGTTTAGAAATTTGTAAATCCATTCGCGAACAAATCGATGTCCTGATAATTTTTGTAACAGCTAAGCAATTGGATAGTGATTTGGCTAGTGGGGTAAAGGCAGGTGCGGACGATTATATAAAAACCATTTAGCATTACGGAATTAGTTGTTCGTGTTAGAATGCATATCCAAAGGGAAGAGAGAAATCGTAAAAAATAATAAAGAAATACGCACAAAGAATATGATAATTAATGTCAGCAAGCAAGAAATTTTGATTGAAGAAGAGATTATATCATTGACAGAAGCGAGAATTTACAATTTTGTATACACTAGCAAAGTAACCCGAAAAGAGTATATTCTGTAGAGGAACTCTATGAGAGAATATATCCATCGGAATCAGATGCACAATTTCGTTCTATTGCTGAGTATATTTATCAAATTCGGTCAAAATTAAAACCCTTTTCAATTAATCCGATTAAGACACAGTGGGGAGGCGGATATAGTTGGAACGAAAAATTAGATTTTTAAGGCTTTAGTAAAAAGACGCAGTGGACGATTGTTAAAACAATTTTGTTTGAGTGTAATTGTAGCATATATTTTTCCTTTATCAACTATTTCTATTGACATTCATTCAGAAACTCACTCAATCGCTAGTGGTTTGTTAGAAATATTCTTTAATGTTTTTCATGGGTTTATATTTGTATATCTTTGATTGTTATAGTTTCTATTAATATTAAAGCCTTATTGAAAAAGTAAAAGCAAGAAATGGAGATTGTTTATCATGGTAGTATGTGCTGACCTCTGTAAACACATCGTCTAAATTAACAATTCTTGAATTCATAGAAACTAACAAAACACATTGAACTAATGCAGCAAAAGAATAAAAATATGATTCAGATAGAAAAAGATCAAAAGGAGGATATTCTATTTAAAGTTTCAGCGATGGCGCATGACTTGAAGACACCCTTTGACTGTAATTAAAGGAAACTCGAATTGTTGCAATTGGCACCTTTTATCAGGTGTTGATGTTCAATGTCTTAAAGACATTGAGAGAGCAAAGTAAACCAATTAGATAGCTATTTTTAATCAGTTAATCAACTACTCTAAAACTTTTTACTCTTATCAGATTTCTTTCCATCAGTATCGTATTAGTAATTTTATCCAAAAATACTGGAACAAGAGTGTGAATACCTTATTGGAGATAATATTGACTACAAGTATAATTCGAAGATAGACCGAGACTGTAATATTGAATTGGATTTAGATTTAATAATCCGTTCGGTGGCAAATATTGTTAATAATGCAATGGCTTTATGCAGACGATTCTAAAAAGAGAATCAGAGTTATCTTTTGAGTTAGAAGATGGTAGTATTGCCTTAAGTATTTGGAATAATGGTTCTAAATTTTCTGATGATGTTTTTAAAAAAATTTTGGAAAATTATTTTATCGAGAAGACACTAGTAGAAATTGCACAGTTTGAACATTTTGGAATAGGTTTGGCATTTGTAAAACAAGTAATGAGCATTCATTCTGGTGATATACAACTGCAAAATAAGGAAAAAAAGGGGCTATGGTTAAATTAATTATTCCTATAAAAATAGTGATAACACCTAGGCTTGAATATCCTAATCTTGAATTCTATGAAGTTCATAAAGTAAGCATACTGATAATAATTATTTCAAAATCTTTGCAATTAGCACTCATAACTGATTTATTCGGTTCTTTTCCACCATTTGTCAAGTCTATCATGGATTTAAGTAAAAAGAGAAAAGACAGTAGTTATTCTGAACTGCACCCCAAAAAGTTAGACAGGAAAATCTAACTTCTGGGGTGTTTTTATTTTGAAATTAACTTATGAAGATAAGATATAAATATGTAAATTTCTGAAATAAGGGTGTATTTTCGTATGGAATAAAAATCGATTTATATATCACAATGATAAATAAAGAAAGCTAAAAGGACTTATCTCTATGCAATATTGAGATAAGTCTTTACTTAAATTTAATTTAACCTATAGTAGTTGTCAGTTTAAAAGGTTCTGTTATTTTGTTTCAGTCATAATAGTATTGATAGCTTTGATTAATTTCTTTTGTTTGTACGCAGGCAATGCTTTTAAATTATCAATCAGTTTTACCAAATCGCTATCTTCTTCTTTTAGTGACATCAAAGAAAGTGGGGATATCTACATCTAAGGCTTTCATAATTTTTCAAGAGTTTTGATTTTAATATTAGGTTCTAGATTTTCAATTTTATAAACGTAATTTGTCCCTAGTTCAGCTTTTTCTTCAAGCATTTCTTGAGTCATTCCCTCTTTATTCGTAAGACTCTAATACGTTTACTGATATATTCTTGTAGATTTGACATAAACCACCTCACAAGGTTAATTTTACAACCATAAAAGGTTGGTTATAACACTTAAAAGGTTAAAAACAACTTTACAAGGTTGTTTTTTAAGTTATATAATGTAAACATTACAATATAGGAATTGTATAATTTATTGAAAATTAAAGGAGTTTTAGCGTTAATGAAAAGAAAGAAGCTATAAAGGTATTAGCTAGTATATCTACAGTGATTGCAGCGACAGGATTAACGTCTGTAGCGAATGCTAATCAACAAGAAGCCCCTAAAACAGAAGTTGATGCCTTAAGTTCTAAAGTGACTGTTCAAGCTCTAAAGAAGCTGAGAACAAGCAAAGTGTAGTGGTACAAGCAGTAAATGCTCAACAAGATATAGTTAATCAAGCCATCACTGAAGAAGAAAAAGCTGAAAAAACTGAAGCTATGGCTAAGGAAGCTCTTGATGAAGCGCAAATTATCAAAGATAAGGCCACTCTTGCTGAAATTGATAAAACTAAACAAAATATTAGTGAAACAGAATCAGCAATCGAAAATCAAGATGTTCAACTTCAGAATGCTCAAGCTGAGACTGCTAAAGCTCAAGATAAAGTTAACAAACAAACTGAAATTGTTAACAGTGATCAAACAAAAATTACTACTCAAGAAACTAATTTAGCAAATGCTAAAGCCGATGTAGAAACTGCTCAAAAAAATCTTGATGGTACAGGAGCTAAAGAAATCATCTCAGAACGAGATAATGCTCAAAGTGATTTGGCAACGAAAAAAGCTGTTGAAGCTAATGCCAAAAGCAAGCTAGAAGAAGCACAGAAAGCTGATGCTGATAAAAAAGTTAAACTTGAACAAGCTGAAAAAGATGAAGAACTTCAAACTAAATCTGTTGAAGACACTTCTAAAAGTTTGAGCGATGCTGAGGCTAAGGCTAAACAGACTAAAGAGCAACTCAATAATGCTAATATTGCTGTAACTAATGCTCAAGCAGCACTTGATGGTACAGGAGCTAAAGAAATCATCTCAGAGCGAGATAATGCTCAAAGTGATTTGGCAACGAAAAAGCTGCTGAATCCAAGGCTCAAAGCAATCTAGAAGAAGCACAAAAGACTGATGCTGATAAAAAAGCTAAAATCCAAACATTGACAGAAACTTTGACTGCTCAACAAAATGTAGCTTTGAGAACTTCAACGGAATTGACAGCTGCTATAGCTGTTGCGGCTGATGCTAAGTCTAAAAAAGAAGAAGCAGACAAAGCTGTAAAACGGTTGGAAGATAAACTAACTAGTTTAGAAAATCTTAGCACTATTGAAATTCCAGAAGAAGTTGCAAGTGCTTATCGAAACTTCTATGAAGATAAATCAGAAGCAAACAAAGATAAGCTCTTCGATGCTGTTCAAACTTGGTGGGATAACCGTGATTATAGCAAAGAAAACAACTATCCTGTTGACGACACTGTAATTAATGATCTTAGTGATTTAACAAAAGAACAAATTGCTAACCTCTCACTTTATCAGGCAGGATTGATTCAACAAGTGCGAAAAACTATCTGGGGTGATTCTGAAATTCTTGTGACAGAAGATGTTGTTACAGCAATGAAGAATATCACAACTGCTTATTCGAACATGTCAAATCCTGATGGTGACCATCTTTTTAGTGCTCTAACTAATGATGGAACTGATACTACGCATTGGAAGGCAGAAAACCTCGGTTACATCAAAGCTAAACCAACTACAATGTCGGCTTTGTATAAAGGTATTTATAAATCTATTATCAATACTTTTTGGTAGTGACTACAATCAGAATTATGCACATATTATTACAACAGTTGGAGGAAAACCTGACTATAAAAACGGTAAGGTTATTCCAAATTATATTGGTGCTGCAACAAGCGTAACACCAGAAGGTCTTGGATTGATGCATGAAATTCATTTCAATCACACTTCGTCAGATACTGATAAAATATTAAGTAATCCATTTGACTCTTCGGTTGTAAAAACTCAACTAGCTGACGCTAAAGCTGTTCAAACTTCTGCGGATAATGCTAACAAAACAGCCCAAAACCGATTAAATACAGCATCAGTAGCAAATAACGCAGCTCAGGATACTGTATCTAACACAACAAAAACTTTGAACGCACTCAAAGCAATTGCTGACCTCACACCTGATGCCAAAGCTAAGTTGGATGAAGCTACTGAGGTACGTAAGAATGCAGAAAGTCGATTCAGTAACGCTCAAAAATCAGTTGACAATCTTAACGCTGATGTTGCTACTAAAACTAAAGCTTTTGCGGATGCAAAAGTAGCACAAGAAAAAGCCAACAACGCAAACAAAACAGCAAATGAAGAATTGAATTCTGCGCAGGCTAAAAATAAACTTGCTAATGAAGTACTCTCAGAAACTCGCAATAAAAATTGCTTCACTCAAAGCAACTGCTGACCTCACACCTGATGCTAAAATCAAATTGGCTGAATCGACTTCGGCGGTGAATTAGCTGAGCTAAGATTAGTCAAAGCTCAAAAAGCTGTTAATAATCTTAACTCAGATGTTGCAAGTAAGACTAAAAAGCTCTTTGCGGATGCTAAAGCAACACTTCAAAATGAAGAAGCTAAGTTGAAGAACTTAAAGCTCAAAAGCTAAAAGATGAAAAAGAACTTGCTTTCTTCAAGAAACAGTGAACACTTTGAAAGTGAAATGAAGTTAAAATCAAAGACGAGATTAAATCTCTTAAAACTAAACTTCAAGAAACAAAAGATTATCTTAGTAAACTCGAAAATGCTGATAGTAATTTAGAAAAAGCTAAAGTTGCTTACAAACTAGCGTAGAAAAACATACTAAGATTAGTAGTGAAGAAATCTCCGACGGAGAGAGTACTCACTACTTTTTTTCTTTTAGTGCTAAAGTAGAGGTGTCTTGTTAAGTCGTGGCTTCTTTTGGCGCTAGACGTCGTATATAAAACTGGCAAGACACCTGTTTTAGATGGAATTTTATCAAAGTATGTTGGACGCTAGACGTCGAGTATTGAAAATGAAATCACTAAAATAAGGAATCATTCAAGACAAAGAGGTAAACATAATGCGGACAGTTTTTGGTATCGATGTGAGTAAAGCAAGCTCAGAAGTCGCTATTCTTGTGAATGGTGAAAGGGTTCATAGCTATACTATGCCTAATGACATTATCGGATTTTCTCATCTACTGAAGGATCTAAAGACCGTGAGCAACCCCGAAATTATTTTCGAAGCTACTGGTGTCTATTCTCGCCGACTCCAGGCTTTTCTGGAAGAAAAACAGCTATGACTATACACGTCTTAATCCTTTGGAAGCTAAGAAGCAACTTGATAGCTTACGAGTTCGGAAAACTGATAAGATTGACGCAGAGAAACTAGCTTCGTCACAATTTGTTTTAAATCGTAAACCAACTTACGTTCAAGAAGAAGTCTATCAAAACTTGCATGATCTTAGCCGATTCTACCAAAATCTGACAGAGGATATCGTAAGGACAAAGAATAGGCTGCACAAAGTTCTTCAAGTCGCCTTCCCAGAAATCGAGAATCTACTATCTACTCCCTACAGGTGAGCAATATTGAATCTCGTGTCCATCTTCCCAACAAAGCATTGGGTGCTGGAATTATCAGAAGTTGAGTTGAAAGAGACTATCCGCAACTCAACCTCTAAACGCATTTCAGAGAACAGAGTAGGTAACTTGGCCGAGAAGTTAGTTGGACTGGCAAAGCAATCTTATTCTGCCATTTCAAAAACCTCTCCTATGATAGAAGAGGTTAAGTATAATGCACAGGAACTTATAAGGTTGACAAACCGTCGGGAACAAGTTTTACAACAGTTGATAGCGTTAGCTGAACCTCTACCTGAATATGAGATTCTTCTCTCTATTCCTGGTATCGCAGAAACAACGGCTACAAGCATTATTGGCGAATTAGGAGACATTCGTCGCTTTAAGTCTGCTAATCAAATCAACGCTTTTATCGGCATTGATCTCAAACACTATGAATCGGGAGATTTCCTAGCTCAAGAGCATATCACTAAGCGTGGGAATCCTTATGCAAGAAAAATTATGTATAAATGTATTCACAATATCGCTTCAGCTAGTCATACCAATCCTTGCCATATCGCAGATTTCTATGAGAAACGAAAAAGACAATCGCAGACAACTTCAACTAAGCCACATACGATTGCCTCTATACATCGCCTCATTAGGACAATGTACTATCTTATAATGCATAATAAACTTTACGACTATACTTTTAGCCAAAAAGTCATTAAAGTCGTCTATGCTTTATAATTCTAACACCTTATTTCAAAAATACCAGATAAGGTGTCGTTTTTTTATATGCTCAAATGTCAGAAAAAAATGGCTTGAACTATTCCTCAAAAATTCCTTTTATGCACTTTCAGAAATAATGTTGAATCAGAAACCGTATTATACTTGACAAATGGTAGAAAACTTCAAGAAACAAAAAGATTATCTTAGTAAACTCGAAAAATGCTGATAGTAATTTAGAAAAAGCTAAAGTTGCTTACAAACTAGCAGTAGAAAAACATAAAGAAGCTAAATCAGTTCTTGATAAAAGAAACTGAAAAAACTTAAACAGTTGCTTATCAATAAACGTGATGCAGTAGCTCAATATGAAGTTGTAAAAGAAGCTTATACACAAGCTCAAGTAAAAGCTCAATATGAAGCTATTGTTCAAAAAGGTGGAACTCCTGTTGCTATCCTTGATGAAAATGGCCAAATAGTAGGTTATAACTCTTCAGTTTCCCGAGATGTCAGGACTGCTGTCCGTACTATTACCGATAATGTCGTTTCGAAACATGGCGTACCGATCTATCAAGCATCATTACCTGAAACAGGTGAAGGTGAGACAGCGGTTTATACGCTTTCAGGAATTACGTTTCTTGCTTTAGCAGGAGTGATGAGAAAGAAGAAGTTATAAATGACAGTTTCTAAATTGCTTTACTGAGTGATAAGTTATGGCATAACTGAAGATTTACTGCCTCAATTCGATCACAATTACTTCCATATTCTAGAGAAGTTGAGAATAAAAATAGGAGAATATAAAATGAAAAAAGTATTAATTATTGTTTCTGTTGTTGTAATCGCACTAGCAGGTATTGGTGTAGGAGCATATTTCTTAACACGTGAAAAGTCTCCGGAGCAGCAGGTTGTGGGGACTTGGTACGATGGTGAAAATGATGTAACGATTGAGTTGAAATCAAATAAGAGCCTGAAAATTACAAAAGAAAGTGGAGAATCGAGAACAGGTACTTGGCGAATTGCGGGTGATAAAATTAAGTTTACTGCAACAAGTGGTCCCAAAGCTGAGGGTGAACTTTCAACAGGAAAGATTGAATCTATTTTCTTTGAATTCGCTAACACCAATGTCAGTTATGCACTTCACGATGCCACCTATGAAAAACAATAAATAGTTATAGGACTCCTATGAAGATTCATTGTACTCTTCATAGGAGTCCTATTTTGCTGAAATAGTTTTTGCATATAGAATCTGCCAAATAATATTGACTTATTGAAAGATTTACTAACTATTGCTATTCTATATTTTAGTTTGATCAACGTTAAGTTGTAGAAAATTTGCTAATGAGTAGTGGTGGGTAATCAAATCAAAACATTTAGCGGAAATAAAACATATTGAAAGAACAGGAGAATTTAATATGAAAAAATGGATACTGATATCGCTTTTAAGCCTGAGTACTTTGACCTTGGTTGCATGTGGCTCTAATCAAATGAAGCAGGTAACACAGCAATCATCTTCGTCTAGTAAGCAATCATTAAAGAAGAATAGACAGGAATCATTTTCAAACGGTCTTAGATCGTTATAAATCTTATCAGCAAGCAATAAATAGTGGTGATGATAGTCGTTTAACTGAAGCCTTTTAAAACAGGTCGAAGCTACATCTGAGGAATATATGCTCATTGATAATTTAGGGCATTCGGGAACGTCAGTTGATTTTCAATATGTGTTTGTAGACTTAGATAAAGATGGACAGGATGAGTTATTAATCGGTAAACAAGATTATATTTCTGCAATTTATTATCTAAAAAATAGTCAACCTACTTTGTTGCATGTAGCTTATGCAGCACCTGTTGGTGGAGCACGTTCATCTCTCACTGCTTATGAAAACGGTCAGGTGGTATTTGCTGCCTGGCAGTCATCGTATCCGGAAGTAAGCCTAAGTTTATACAAAGTTGAAGCTAGTGTCCCAAATAAGGAAAAAGAAACTACGATACAAATGAATGATAAGAAGAAAATCGAAGATGAATTAGGTATCTCGTCTACGGCTTTGAATCTCAAAAACTTAAAGTGGGAATCAATTGATAAAGGTTCAATGACTTCTTCAAAAGAAAGTGATATGAAATCTTCTAGTCAAAGTGAGAATATTAAGTCAGAAACTGGTTTTCAGGTTCGTGTGCAAATATCGGATTTGGAAATACGCAAAGAACCGAGAGCTAAGTCTCAGTCTCTGGGCAAGATATCTCAAGGTATTCACACTATTGCGGAAACAACAAATGCAGAAGGTTACACTTGGGGGAGATTACAATCTGGTCAAGGATGGATTGCTCTTGATTATACGGAACGAATAGAAGGTGAGAAAAAAACTCAATCGGAATCTAGTGGTATGAACATCCAAGAAATTCAAACAGGTAATTTTTCAAGTGTTAAAGGATCTTGGAGAAATGAACAAGGAAATAGTATTACTTTTGATGCCAATGGCTTGATTCAAGTTAATGGCAAACCTGCGGGTGATGTAGTTTTTGATAAGTTCGTCGTAAAAGGAGAAAAGCTCACAGCCGTTACAAAAACATCAGAAGGTATTAGTGAGACACCAATTGTATTTACTCCGTCGGGACAAGATGGAAGAGAGTCAATTATTCTTTCGATACACAGAAGACCGCACAGCTACTTATTACTATCTCTTGACAGAAGATGATAGTCTTGTGGCCATTGGAGATTTTGATAATAGTAATCATCCTGCACGTTTCTTTTTAAGTAACGATGAATCGCATTTTGATGAGCTGGTTGATACCATGCCACCTTATATGTTGCCTGGAATAGAAGAGGTGATCTATGTAGGTGGTCGACAACAGCGATTGGCTAGAGAATTGTATTGTGTCGCTTGCCAGGAACGAGTCAGTGAGGATGGTGGGGTACAATTTGGTGAAGTACTTTTAAGTGAGCATAGGCATGACGATCATAAAGCCCTTATTTAGTTTCTGATACTGAAGTTATTCTTGAATATAAGAAAGCAAAAAGCACCATTTTTAATTTGGTGCTTTTTTGGTGAGTTAAACTTTTTAAAAAGAAATAATTGGAATAATATAAATATAGGGATACTTATTATGCTAATTTAATTATTTGATCAAAGTATTTTTCTCTTTCTGAACTAAGGTGATGCGTTACGGTAATATAGGTAATATCAGTATTTTTTTAAAAATATTATTTTCAATAAAATCAGAATTAGTCTTATCAAGATTTGCTGTAGCTTCATCCATAATAATAATTTTACTACCTTTTAATAATGCTCTTGCAATACCAATTTTTTGTTTTTGACCTTCTGAAAGTAGATCATTGGATACGCTTTCCTTTAAACGCCCCAGTAAGTCTAGTAAATTTACATCTTTCAAAGCCTTTTTAATTTCATTTTGTGTAATGTCTTGAGACCACAGAGTTAAATTATTTTTCAAGTGTGTCATTGTAAATATGTGTAGAATTACTAATATATGCGACTTGAGAAACAATGGAATTTTTCATCAATTTCTTTTTAACTCTAAATTATTGTATTTTACATGACCTGTATAATTCTTGAGATTTCCTAATATAATATTTATCAATGTTGACTTTTCCACTTCCGGATTCACCAATAATAGCATATTTGTTATTTTTTTATTAAGTTGAGATTGAGTTTAGAGAAGACTTTTTATTACCAAAATTGTATTCTAAATCGAAAATATCAATTTTTCTCAATGTTATTTACTATTTTTTTCTCAGTATTTTTAGAAGAAATCTCAAATTTTTAAAAATAAAGGTTTAACAGAATGAATTGACACTTGTAGTTGATTGAGTGTTGTTAATGAATTAAAAATATTACCTGAAATTTGTCCCACAGAAGATATAGAACCAATTGAAAACTTGTCCTAAAGTGATAAGTAAACCTGTCAAGAAAAGAATTGATACTTGTGCAATGATAGAAAATGTAGACATGATTATCTCTATCCTAGTACTGTTTTTGAGTGAATTTTACTTTTTGTGTTATATAGTTTCTAATTATTTTTGTGGTCTGAATTAAGAGAGTAGGTTTTTTTACTCGAATAATAAAGTGTTTTGTATCCTGTTAATTGGTCATTTAATCCAGATATGAGCTCTTCGTTTGCAGTTGAAAAAGTGACATAAAATTTTGCATTTTTTTGTAGCAAATGGTTTTAGGAAGGTATGTAAGACAAATTGTTAATATTATAGTTAAAACTACAATTCTAATATCATAACTTAAAAGAGCAATAATAGAAAAGATGGTGGTGAATAATGTAGAAAATAGATTATATAAATTTGAAAAGCCACTATTTTTCGATGATTTGAATATCATTATTTAATATGGAGATATGATCTCCGATAGTTTTTGCTTTTGGAATGTATGGAAAGAAGCATTAGTTATGTTTTTGATATAATCAGAACGAATTTTTTAGAGACATTTCTTGTATTAACTTAGCTTGATGGATATTAATCATATAAGTGAATATAAGATAGAGAAGGTAGAGTGATATTTCAATTCCCCAACCAAATAAGAAAGAGTTTAAAATTACCTGCGACTAATTGATTTGTCATAAATGCTAAGGTAACAGAAGCACCTACAAGAAATGCAGAATTACAAGCAATGAGAAATATAGTAATAAATTTTTAAATTTAAATTGTAAGATGTATTTTTTTCATAATTTTTGTCCGTATTTTGTACCTTACTTATCAAAGAGATAAGAGTTTCAAAAAAATAGAATTGGCCTAGCATACCATGAGAGTAGCTATACTTTTATTTCATCACATATTGGATCAATTAATATAAATTTACCATTTTTCTATTGAGTAATCACAAATGTGATTAACGATATTAATACTAGTCTCTAAATAATGTATTTTATCGAAATAGTGATATAACCAGGCATTCACTAGCCCTAAGACCGGCTAATCCATTATAGAGTGATGTACTTTTGCATAGGGATGTTCTACTCCTTTACTCTAGCTTTTTAATAAAATCATCATATTCTGTAGTTTGTTCAGAAATACTAAATTTTATTAATTCAATAATTAAACCTGAGTTTCCATTTACTAGATATGGTGAAAGATAGTCTTCAATAATTAGATAAGGAACATCTTTTTCGTATTTGATATTATTAGAAATAATAGATTTTACTAGCTTCCTAAATAAATTAGTGTTTTGAGTTTTAAAATGGTTAGTAGACGATATTTTTCTTCGTATTCCAGATCTTTTAAAAAAAGTCTTCAGATAACATATCGTCAGATAAATTTTTCTTGTGATTCATCTAGTAAAATTTTTGCTAACTGAGAATCTAAATCACTCCCTTGAATATCTCTTTTTGTTATTTTTTTCAGACAAATTAAGACCCAATTGATTTATTGCTAGATAGTTATCTACTTTTTTCACACCAAGATTTACCCTCTATAGAAATTGTAGAACTAGTTACCAGAGTATTTAACAGTTGATCTCGTTTATATATGAGTTTTTCCAAATCCATTCCTAGTTTGATAAAGTTAATAAAAAAATATTTGATTGTTCCTTTCTAACTTAAAGTCTTTCATAAATTTATTTAATAGTTGTAAAGGGAAGTTCATCTCTAAACATATCTTTGTAAATAGCTTTAAGGTCTCTGTTCCAGTCTGATCAAATTTTAAAAGTGAACTTGCATTGGTTAGTAGATTGATGATACAGTACCATAATTTGACTATATCTTTATGTTCAAATTTTGCATATATAGTTTTTTTGGATAGCAGCTATTTGTAGTTGCTATCAACGGATTTTCATTTTTTTAAATATGCTGTTTCAAAGTCAATAAAATAAACTTTGTTTTCTGGTGTTAGTATGATATTACTACAGGAGATATCGTCAACAATAACACCATGATCATGAATATATTCTAATGATTTAAATAGTTTTGAAATTATTTGTTTGAGTTTTATTATTGAAAGTTGTAATTTCTGAAGGAGTTCGTTTTTAGGAGCAAATTAAAGTCTGTTTTTAAAGTGTTAAGTGTTTTTACCTTCAATAAATTCCTCTACGAGGTAGTAGTTACCTTCTAAATAAAAATCATCAATGTAATTAGGAGTTACTGAACCTGATAATTTTTAATTATTTTTAGTTTCGTTTTTTTAGTAATTCCATAGAAGTAATGTCCCTGGTAGCATAGACATATCTTCTAGCTTCTTTTATAATCACTTTTTAGAGTTAGTAATATCAATTGCGATATAGATATTTCCCTGCACCAGTTTGATAAAGGATGGACTTCATATCATATCTCTCATTTAGGATAGTAGAAGTGTTAGTTTTTTTCAGGAAAGTATTCTTTTACAAATTTAGGGCAAGAATAGTATGCACCTGGTAAATCTGGATATGCAACACCATTATTATCAAAAAGACAGGGTCTTTGGCTGTTTTTTACAGATGCATTCATGAGTCCGTACCTATAAAAATATAATCTCTGACTGTTTATAATTTTGGTCTGTGATTATTTGGATACCAGGTTCATATTTTATTTCTTGATATAGGACATCGAGTAGATACAGAAAGGTTTGATCGTTTTCAGGGTAGATAGTAATAAACTTTCCAATCTCAGTTTGAGAGGTCTTTTTGAAAAGATAAATAATAATTTTTTTCTATAGAGTTTATAAATTTAAATGGGGTATCGTTTGTTAAACAGATAGTAGTTACAGAATCTAATATTTTTTTGATAATTATCTAATGTTGCTGAAATATGTATCTTCCAGCCTTGGTATGGGATAGATTTATTAGTTGAAAAATACATAGGTAAAGTTAGAGTTAATAATTAAGTTATCTGGGGATAGATTAGTTGGAAAAATCATGGTATCAATCATAAATATTCTCCTTAAAAGTTAGAACTATAAAAAGATAATATCTTTTTTATAGTTCTAGCTACATCATTTTAAACATCAAAGTTAGATATTGTTATATAGTGGAATCTAGTAGTTCTTCATAGTAGGCTTCGTGAGATACGAGTAGATTATTTGCTCCTAAAGTTTTGAGGACTGAAAGGCAGTTCTCAATAAGTTTTTTTCAATTTCAACTTTACCTGATTTCATCCAGAAAGCTCCTAAAAGCATATTATACTCAAGTTTTTCGTGTAAAAAGATTTCTGGAATACCTATATCTGAAATTATATCTAAATACGACTTTGCTAAATCTAGTTGATTTCTTTCAATAAATTCAGATGTTGCATTTATCAGTAAATCAATCCTAATTTTTAAATTTGATTCATTATTTCCAAAAAGAGTTGTTCTGTAAATGACTTCTTTGACAAGTACATTGAGAGTTTCTGAAGAAATAGCTGGCATACTATTTCCTAGTATTATCAACTCCCTCTTACCCCATTGTTCAATATCAAAAAGATAATCTGTGATAATTTTTTTATTTTATCCTCATCTACATCTTCCTCTGTAATTGTAGATAAAAAGGATTCAATCATGATTGTATTATACAGGAATAGTTTTTATTGCTATCATGATATTTTTATTCTCTTCTTTTAGGTATTTTTTTAAAGCAAGTATATTATTTTGATAATACGCCTTACTAACACGTTCTAACAGTAGTTCTGTATAAGTCGGTTTTTTTCTTTTGAGAGAATACCATAGAATTCTTCTATACTAACATCTAGATTTTTCTAGTAGTAAGAAGAACCGAGATAAAGAAATTTCTGATTCTCCACGCTCAAATTTTTGACAAGAAAGATATCGATAAGTAGTCACCAGCAACGTCTTTTAAAGCTAATTTTTTGACAAGCGAATCTTTTTGAATAGTGCGCCCATTTCTGTGGTTTCAATCATAGAACTTCTCTCAATAGATAAAAATTTTAATAAATTATATCAAAATAATAAAAAGTAAAAAGGCGTATGTTTAGTGAACATAGCCTTCTTACTTTTTAAGATGTTGCGATAGGGCAAAAGATGGTAAGAATAGGTCTTCCTTGTGTGGTAATTGTTTCTTTAGGAAGTTGGTTGTTGTTGTACGTTCATATTGATCTCCTAGTAAGTGTGTATTTTTTTAGTATTGAAAGAACTACAATTTCGTCTCCCAAAAAGATATTATTCATAAGCAAAATATTTCCTTTAACAAATTTGATAAGTAAATTTTAAACTAAATTCCTTTAAATTAGGGAGAAGTTTCATATTTGATAAATAAGTTATCCCATGAAGAATATAAACAGTATTACTAAACTCCTAGAAAAGTGGATTAATTTTTGTCATAAAGGAAATTTTTTTATAAAAAAATTCAATTATATTTATACTTTAAGATAAAAATAAATATAGTTCTGAAATAGATTTCTAATGTATGACACTTTATTTATACAAAGCGGATTTAAGATACTGTCAATTAAATTAGGTGTAAACACTCAAGTAGAGTTACGGACATTAATCAAATAAGCTTTCAAGTGTGTCAGAACATTAGCTAAAACCCCTTATGGATTCGTTGACTTTTGCTTGAAATTATAATCTTCAAACAAAGTAACTAAATAACGTTCCAGAGCCTCCTCGTTAGGGAAAAGGATTTTCTTTTTCGTTTGACGTTTGATTTCTTTGTTCAGAGACTCAATGAAGTTTGTTGAATAAATGCTATGCCAAATCTGGTAGGGAAACTGATAAAAAGTCAAAAGATTATCCGTATTCTCCAGACTTTCCATGGCTTTCCTATACTTTGGTTTCCATTCGGCGATAAAGTCCTTTAAAGCTTGTACTGCCATTTCTAAATTTTTAACGCGATAAATCTTTTTAAATTGCTCCAGACATATCCATCGTGATAAACTGTACCTGTTGTCGTACTTTCAATGGATATTTTCAAAAAGTAGTTTCGAATAGTGGTTTGACGGCGATTATCCAGGATCGTTATGAGTTTGTTGGTCTTATAGTTTTGCGCTACAAAAGCCAATTCACCTTTCTTGAACCCAAACTCATCCCAGGACATAATAGCAGGAGTTTGTCATAATGTTCCTTGAAAGTAAACTGGTCAACCTTACGATGGATAGTAGACGTTAACACAAGAAGTCTTCTTTCAGTATCTGTTAGTGGTACCTTTTCAGTAAGTAGTTGTGTAACTTTTTGTCGGACTAGATCTGAAATTTGGTGGTTTTTATCAACGATTGATGTCTCAGTAACCGTGATTTGCCTATAACTTTCACACTGGAAGCGACGCTTTTTAAGATGTAGTAGTGTTGGTATTCCAATTTTGCTTGAATCTCGATATGAGTGTCAGTTTCAAAAACAAGTAAAGTCTTGATATTTTGGTCTTTAATTCCGATTAATTCTGTGGCATTCTTGATAGATCTCGTGAGTTCTTCCTAATGATGGTTTCGTCGCTTTTCATTATAGTTCTTATGGGACTTTTTGTGTACACTCAAAAAGCTCTACAGTGGTTTTACCCACTACAGAAATTATAGAGTCCTTTTCATTAGCGGCTCTTTTAAAATACTTCAAAAGGTAGATTATTTCTGTATAATCTTTTAGCTGTGGGTCTTTATTAAAAAATTATTTTGTTTTTAAAATTCAACTTTTTCTGACATACTAAAGTTGTATAAACAGGAGGTTAACTATATGATAAATATTCTTTTTTTAGAGATTAGGCTAGCTATGAACTTGACCAGTTTGATAAGGAATTGTTCTATTAATTATTAAATTAAGAAAGGGATAAAAAAATGAAAACTGTAAAAATATATTAATAAACAAATCATGACAATAGTGGGTGATCTGATTGAGAAAAGGGAAGAGATGGATATTGTTATCAACTTTGATACTTACGAAGATGAATTCTATGTAGATTTATCTCGAGATAATCAAGAACTGTCGTTCGCTTTTTGTCGATGATACATTGAGAATTGTAGTTTATCACTCTTGCCATTGTAAAAACGTTTGAGATTAGAGATGGATGAGATTTTAAATTTGAATTATGCACTTGATATGTTGCTTAAATCATTCTTGTTTAATGAATGGTATGATCTTGTAGCGGATTTAGCGAATCATACGCTTTGGGGAATGGTAGAAAAGTACAAAAAGACAAGGTGAATGATATTTGATATATGAGATGAAAGGATTAATAATATGAGAACTCCCAAAAATTACACTCAGTCGGTAAATGACAAAAATTACGAATGAGATGATTGCAGAATGTATTTATTCTGTAAAACAAGCGAGCTAAAAATTATCGTGATAAAAATAAGAAAAATATAAAGACGATCGCTACAATCGGTATACAGCAAGAAACATTGAAAATGCTGAAGATGAGATGGAAAAATACTATACGATGAAAGAAGAATTGTTAACAGTGTTTGAACCATCACTAATTCATAGACAATATGTAGGAGAAGAGAAAAACGAGTATTTAGTACTGAAAAAAAGACTATGATAAATTATTGCAAGAAAAAAAGTAATGATATCATTTGGAAAAGTGGTTACCGTGATGAGAATTCTATAGAAGTAAAAATTTTTTTGATTATAAGTTAGATAGAAAAATATTTATATTTTTTTAGTTTATGAAATTGGAAAGTCTAGTTTCCATTTACCCATTTCGGAGCAAAAGGCAAAAAATACTAAATTACAAATTAAAGAAATTGCCAAAGATTTTAAGACTCGTGGTGCCAATATTGAAGGATTACTTTCAACACAATTTGTAAATAAAGTCTTGAGTTTACTACAAAGTGGTGACTATACAATTGTGGAATAAGAAAAAAACAATATAATAAAATAAACATACTGAGAAGGTTGAATCTCAGTATGTTTTTATCATTCGAAAACCAATAGTTTTGAAGGCTGTCATTAGCTTTTGTTCAAGCTGATAGCGCCACAAATCTGTTCAGGCGACCAGGAGGATTTTAAACCGTCCTCAATTTCCTTTTTCAACTCTGGTGTCAAACAAGACTTCCGACCTTTTTGTTTAGACCTGTGGTCGTACTGTTCCTGTGCTAAGGCTACGGAATAACCATTTTGGCATCGTCTTAATTCTCTTGAAATGGTAGACTTATGGACGCCAAGTTTACTTGCAATTTGGCAAGGTTTCAAACCCTAATTCTAAGTAGTTTTCTATTTTTAATTCGCTCGTCTGTGGTAAATTGATGGTAGCTTATAAGATTTCTTTTTGTAACTAGTTTGTTCAATTCTATTTTACTAGAAAAATCGTATGAGTTTTTTATTGTGCACTTATATTGTATATTCAAGAGAAAAAATCCCCACCAGAAAGAAATTCTGGTGGGGTATTTGGTGGGGAACCAAATATAATTAATTAGATTTTTAGCGTTTTAAAAACAATTCAAAATGCTGTTAAATCAATCAAGTCACTTTAAATTAGGTTTATATTTTATTCCCACTCTACAGTTGCAGGTGGTTTACTTGTAATATCGTAGACGATACGGTTAACGTGGTCAACTTCGTTAACGATACGAACAGAAATCTTTTGAAGAACTTCCCATGGAAGTTTCGCAAAGTCAGCTGTCATGCCGTCAATTGAAGTGATAGCACGGATAGCGATAGTGTAGTCGTAAGTACGGCCATCACCCATAACACCGACAGAGCGAACGCCTGTGTTAACAGTGAAGTATTGCCATACATCACGATCAAGACCAGCTTTGGCAATTTCTTCGCGAAGGATAGCATCAGACTCACGAACAGTTTCAAGTTTCTCTTCAGTGATTTCACCCATAACACGGATGGCAAGTCCTGGTCCTGGGAAAGGTTGACGCCAAACGACTTCATCAGGCATTCCCATCTCAGTACCAAGGGCACGGACTTCATCTTTAAAGAGGGTGTTAAGTGGTTCAATCAATTCAAACTGCATGTCTTCTGGAAGACCACCAACGTTGTGGTGAGATTTGATTGTTTGAGCTGTCTCAGTACCTGATTCAATAATATCAGTGTAGAGTGTTCCTTGAGCTAGGAAGTCTACACCTTTAAGTTTGCTTGCTTCGTCATCAAAGACGTAAACAAACTCGTTACCGATGATTTTACGTTTTTTCTCAGGATCATCAACACCAGCCAAGAGGTCTAGGAAGCGTTTAGAAGCATCAACACGGATAATGTTAAGGCCAAATTTACCTCCAAGCATCTCCATAACTTGGTCACCTTCACCTTTACGGAGAAGACCGTGGTCAACGAAGATACATGTCAATTGATCTCCGATAGCTTTTTGCAAAAGGACACCAACAACAGATGAATCAACCCCACCTGAGAGCCCAAGAAGGACTTTACGGTCACCAACTGTTTCACGGATTTGTGCAATTTGCATATCTACGAAGTTAGCCATTGACCAGTCACCTTTGGCACCACAGATGCCAAAAGCAAAGTTTTTCAAGATATCATTACCATACACAGAGTGACGAACTTCTGGATGGAATTGGATACCATAGAAGTTTTTCTCAGTATCTTCCATCGCAGCGAATGGGCAATCCACTGAGTCACCAACAAGATGGAAACCTTCTGGAATTTCTGTAACAGCATCACCGTGGCTCATCAGAACGACTTGTTCTTCAGGAGTTCCAGCAAAGAGCTCTGATTGGGCACGAAGGCGAAGTGTTGATTGGCCATACTCACGGTTACCTGCTTCACCAGCAGGAACAACTTTACCACCGAGTTTGTGGGTCAAAAGTTGCATTCCGTAACAGATACCAAGAATTGGGATACCAAGCTCGAAAATTTCTTCGTCAATACCGAAAGCATCCTCGGCATAAACAGAGTTAGGACCACCTGAAGTACGATACCGATAGGATTTATGGCACGGACTTCATCAGCAGTAATTTTATGGCTCTTCAATTCAGAGAAAACGCCAAATTCACGAATACGACGTGCAATCAGCTGATTGTATTGGCTACCATAGTCTAGAACAATGATTTTCTGCACATCATTCAAAGTAGAAATGTCAGTCATTATTACCCTTTCTTTTTTACGTCACACATGGACTCTTTCTTATGCAATCATTGTATCACAAATTTATGGACTTAGCACCTAGATTTATACGAGAAACTGTAAGTCCCTTACTTATCTTTACAATTATGTCACTTTTTTTGTAAAATAGGAAAAAAGGAGGGGGGATTTGATGTTACCAGCGTATATTCGGATACATGATAAGATAAAGGAAGATGTTGATGATGGTGCTTGGAAAATCGGGCAACGTCTTCCTAGCGAGAGAGATCTTTGCGAGACTTTTGATGTGAGTCGGATGACTGTGCGCCAGGCGATAACACTTTTAGTGGATGAGGGATTTTAGAACGCAAACCAGGCAGTGGAACCTTTGTGGCTAGCAGTCGAGTTAAGGAAAAAATGCGTGGAACTACGAGTTTTACTGAGATTGTCAAATCCCAAGGCAAGAAGCCGTCTAGTGAGCTTATTTCGTATCAACGTCTACATCCAAATGAGTTCGAAATCAAGAATTTAGGTGTCTTGCCACAGTCCCATGTCATTCGTATGGAACGTGTTCGTTTTGCCGATGACATTCCGGTTGCCTATGAAATTGCCAGTATCCCTGAGAAAATTATCCGAGGTTTTAAGGAATCAGATATTACCGAACATTTCTTCAAGACACTGACCGATAATGGCTATGAAATAGGAAAAAGTCAGCAGACCATATCAGCAAGTTCGGCCAATAGTAGTCTAGCCAAGCACCTTAAGGTTAAGACCGGTGATGCTCTCTTGAGTCTGATACAAATTTCCTTCCTCCAAGACGGACAGGCTTTCGAATATGTAAGAAGTTACTATGTTGGCGACCGTTTTGAATTTTATTTGGAGAACAATTAGAAGTCACTGCTTTTTTCTGCATAAGAATGGTGCTAACACCATGATTTTATGGTAAAATGGAGCTTATGGAAATTGAAAAAACCAATCGCATGAATGCCCTGTTTGAGTTCTATGCAGCCTTGTTAACAGATAAGCAGATGAACTATATTGAGCTATATTATGCGGATGATTATAGTTTGGCAGAAATTGCCGAGGAATTTGGTGTGAGTCGTCAGGCCGTATATGATAACATCAAGCGTACTGAGAAGATTTTAGAAGCTTACGAGATGAAATTACATATGTATTCAGATTACATCGTCCGTAACCAAATTTTTGATGATATCATGGAAAAATACCCAGACGATAGCTATCTTCAGGAACAAATTGCTGTGCTTAGTAGCATTGATAATAGAGATTAGATTCAAGCAGAAAGTAAGAGAGGAAATGATATATGGCTTTTGAAAGCTTAACGGAACGCTTGCAAGGCGTTTTCAAAAATTTAAGACGTAAAGGAAAACTTTCAGAGAAAGAAGTTCAAGAAGTCACTAAAGAGATTCGTTTGGCACTTCTTGAAGCAGACGTAGCTCTACCAGTTGTTAAGACATTTATCAAACGTGTTCGTGAACGCGCTGTAGGTCACGAAATCATTGATACTCTTGATGCTTCACAACAAATCATTAAGATTGTTAATGAAGAATTGACAGAGATTCTTGGGTCTGAAACATCTGAAATTGAGAAATCTCCAAAGATTCCAACAATCATTATGATGGTTGGTCTTCAAGGGGCTGGTAAAACGACCTTTGCTGGTAAATTGGCTAATAAGCTGATTAAAGAACAAGAAGCCCGTCCAATGATGATTGGAGCGGACATCTATCGTCCAGCAGCCATTGACCAGTTGAAGACTTTGAGGCAACAAATCAATGTTCCTGTTTTTGATATGGGTACAGAGACACCAGCGGTTGAGATTGTCAGAAATGGTTTGGAACAAGCGCGTGCCAATAAGAATGACTATGTCTTGATTGATACGGCTGGTCGTTTGCAGATTGACGAAACCCTCATGCAAGAGTTGCGTGATATCAAAGGTTTTGCTCATCCAAATGAGATTCTCTTGGTTGTAGATAGTATGATTGGTCAGGAAGCTGCTAACGTTGCCAAGGAGTTCAATGAACAACTAGATATCACAGGTGTCGTTCTTACTAAAATTGATGGTGATACACGTGGTGGTGCGGCTCTTTCTATTCGTGAGATCACTGGTAAGCCGATTAAATTTACAGGTACTGGTGAGAAAATTACGGATATCGAGACTTTCCACCCTGACCGTATGTCAAGCCGTATCTTAGGTATGGGTGACCTTCTTACCCTTATTGAAAAAGCTTCTCAAGAATACGATGAGAAAAAGTCTCTTGAGTTGGCTGAAAAGATGCGTGAAAATACCTTTGATTTCAATGACTTCATCGACCAATTAGACCAAGTGCAAAAATATGGGTCCTATGGAGGATTTGCTTAAGATGTTGCCAGGTATGGCTAACAATCCTGCCTTTGGCTAATGTTAAAGTAGATGAGAAACAGATTGCTCGCAAGCGTGCCATTGTGTCATCAATGACACCAGAAGAGCGTGAAAATCCTGATCTCTTGACACCAAGCCGTCGTCGCCGTATTGCCAATGGTTCGGGGAATACCTTCATCGAAGTAAACAAGTTTATTAAAGATTTCAATCAAGCCAAACAAATGATGCAGCGTTATGTCTGGCGACATGGAACAAATGATGCGTCAAATGGGTCTTAACCCAAATAATCTGCCAAAAACATGCCAAATATGCCTGATATGGGTAATATGGACATGTCTGCTCTTGAAGGCATGATGGGTGGCGCTGGTATGCCAGATCTAGGGAATATGGATCTAAGCCAAATGCTTGGTGGTGGTCTTAAAGGTAAAGTTGGTTCATTTGCCATGAAACATGCGATGAAGCGGCAAGCTAACAAGTTGAAGAAAGCTAAGAAAAAACGTAAATAAGAAACTTAGAACGCTAGGGCATTTTGCGCTAGTGTTTTTTTCTAAAAAATATTGACTTATATAACTATACACTGTAACATACTAATGTATATACAGTAAAAAGGAGTAAATTATGAAACCTAAAAAGAGAATTCAAGAAATGACCTTTGCAGCTTTATTAACTGCAATTGCTATCCTTATCCCAAGTATCATGCCAATTAAACTAATCATCCCACCGGCTTCGTATACTTTGGGGAGTCATGTTCCAATATTTCTAGCTATGTTTATATCTCCCTGGGTAACTGTTTTTGTTATCTTAGCTTCTAGTTTGGGATACTTTATGGCTGGCTATCCGATTGTGGTTGTTTTTGAGCCTTTTCTCATATTATATTTGGTTTTTAGGCGCACTCTATTTGAAAAAAATTTCCACGAACGATAGAAAATCATAAATCATCATTGCTTTTTAACTTTGTTTTAGGGCTTATCCATGCTATAGGTGAAGTTCTTGCTTGTGTGATTTTTTATTCAGTAACAGGAGAGGATTTCCAAAAACTGTTCTATGTTCTCTTTGTTTTAGTTGGTTTTGGCACTATTGTCCATAGTATGATAGACTATGTTATAGCATTATCAATTTTCAAAAGTATTCGAAAAATACGTTAGTTGAAAGAGGGTGGTTGGTCTATAGTTTCAAATCGAAAACAAGAATTATTGGCACTCTTAAAGGGAGCTAAAGAGGCAATAAATGGACAGAGTCTGGCGGAGCATTTTGGTGTGACACGTCAAATCATTGTTCAAGATATTGCACTTTTACGTGCAGATGGTGCCCAGATTATTTCAACTAATAGGGGATATATCTATAAAAGTAGCGATGACAATTCTTATGTACGTAGGCTGTTTAAGGTGAATCATACTGTGTCAGATATGAAAGATGAGCTTTTGGCTATTGTTGATAATGGCGGCCGTATTCAAAATATCATGATAGATCATCCAGTCTATGGAGAAATTCAGACTTTGTTGAAATTGACTTGTCGTCGAGATGTTAGTCATTTTTTAGATCAATCATCGTCAAATGACTTTCACCCCTTATCTGATTTAACAAATGGAATTCATTACCATCTTGTCGAAGCAGATAGTGAGCAGGATATGGCTTATATAGAAGAGGCACTAAATCATCTAGGATTTTTAGTTAAAGAATAATACAAAAGAGAATTGTAAAAGTAGTTAGTTTCACTTGAAGTTAACTGCTTTTTTTGATAAACTTATGTTAGTTTATTAACTTACGGAGGTAGCCATGTTTTCAGGACAAAGACTTAAGGAAATTCGAGAAGCACAAGGGATGAGTCAGGCAGCAGTGGCTAAGCATCTAGGAATTTCTCGCTCCTCTTATTTTAATTGGGAAAAATGGTAAGACGAAACCAAATCAAAAGAACCTATCGATTTTGGCTGAACTTTTTGGCGTAGCTGAGACCTATTTTCTTTCTGAACATGAGATTGTAGAAGTTTACTTGGAACTAAATGAGGAAAATCGTCAGGAAGCTTTGCGACTTACTAAGGCTCTCCTAGAAGAGCAAGAAGCAGAAAAGCAGAAAGCACCTGTTATTTCGCTTTACTCTTACAAAGTTTTCGAGCGTTTATCAGCCGGAACTGGTTACACTTACTTTGGTGATGGCAACTATGATGAAGTTTTCTATGATGAAGAATTAGATCATGATTTTGCATCGTGGGTATTTGGAGACTCTATGGAACCTACCTACCTAAATGGTGAAGTAGTGCTAATCAAACAAACAGGTTTTGATTATGATGGAGCTGTTTATGCTGTAGACTGGGACGGTCAAACCTATATTAAAAAAGTTTATCGCGAGGAAGATGGGCTACGATTAGTTTCTCTCAATAAACGTTATGGTGATAAGTTCGCACCCTATGACGAAGATCCCCGAATCATTGGTAAAATTGTCGGTAACTTTATGCCTGTTGAGGCTTAGTCAACTTTTATCGATTGGGCATCTTAAACTAAATCTGATATAATATAAGTAAAGTAAAGCCAAGTCTTTGGCTTTTTTTAAAGAGTTTAAATCATATTTTACTAAGAAAATAAAGAGGAGAGATATACATGGCTACTATTCAATGGTTTCCTGGTCACATGTCCAAAGCCCGTCGACAAGTTCAGGAAAATCTTAAGCATGTTGATTTTGTAACAATTTTAGTGGATGCACGTTTGCCACTGTCAAGTCAAAATCCCATGCTGACTAAAATTGTTGGTGATAAACCAAAACTTTTAATTCTTAATAAGGCTGACCTTGCTGATAGTAATCGTACAAAAGAGTGGCGTAGCTATTTTTGAGACTCAAGGGATTAAAACCTTGGCTATTAATTCCAAGGAACAATCTACAGTTAAATTGGTGACAGATGCTGCTAAGAGTCTTATGGATGACAAGATTCAACGATTACGTGAACGTGGTATTCAGAAAGAGACCTTGAGAACCATGATTATTGGGATTCCAAATGCTGGGAAATCTACCTTGATGAATCGTTTGGCTGGTAAAAAAATTGCCGTTGTAGGAAATAAACCTGGTGTGACAAAAGGTCAACAGTGGTTGAAGTCTAATAAGGACTTGGAAATCCTTGATACTCCGGGGATTTTGTGGCCTAAGTTTGAAGATGAATTGGTCGGCTTGAAGCTTGCTTTGACCGGAGCCATCAAGGACCAGCTCTTGCCAATGGATGAAGTTACGATTTTTGGACTTAACTATTTTAAAACTTACTATCCTGAACGTTTAGAGGAACGCTTTAAAGGGATTGACCTTGAGGAAGAGGCACCAGAAATCATAATGGAAATGACTCGAAAACTTGGCTTCCGTGAAGATTATGACCGTTTCTATAATCTATTTGTCAAAGAAGTTCGTGATGGAAAACTAGGTCGTTACACACTTGATATTGTTGGGATCGATACTGATGGCGACAATTAAAGAAGTCAAAGAGCAATTGGCTACTTTGACAGATCTTGACGATTACCGATGGGCAAGTTTTGAGGAAGATAGTCGAGCTGGTGTACAGACTGCAATTAAGCAACGCCGTAAGGCTATCCAAGCTGAGATTGCTGAGGAAGAACGCTTAGAGATGATGCTCAGTTACGAAAAAGTACTTTATGCTCAGGGAGTTGAACTCATTGCAGGTGTTGATGAAGTTGGACGTGGCCCTTTGGCTGGGCCGGTGGTAGCTGCAGCGGTTATCTTACCAAAGTTTTGCAAAATAAAAGGTCTCAATGACAGTAAAAAAATTCCAAAATCAAAACATGAAGCTATTTATAAGCAGGTGATGAAGGAAGCAGTTGCTGTTGGGGTTGGTATTAAGGACAACCATGTGATTGACGATGTCAATATTTATGAAGCAACCAAGCTTGCTATGGCTGAAGCTATTGAAAATCTTAGTCCCAAACCTGAACATTTGTTAATTGATGCCATGACTTTGGACCTACCAATAGGACAAACATCAATTATAAAAGGGGATGCTAATTCTTTATCTATTGCGGCAGCTTCCATCGTAGCAAAGGTAACCCGTGATAAGATGATGGCTGACTATGATCAGGAGTTTCCTGGTTACGCATTTGCCAAAAATGCAGGCTATGGTACCAAGGATCATTTGACTGGCCTAGATAAATTTGGTGTTACTCCAATTCATAGAAGAAGTTTCGAACCAATAAAGTCAATAATAAAAAGTAGGTGAAGTGGCGTGATTTTAGCTATTGATATCGGAGGAACCTTTATCAAGTTTGGGTTAGTTGATGATGATTTTAAGATTAGCAATCAATCTAAAGTTCCAACACCACCAACGTTAGACGACTTTTGGTTGACTTTAGAGCATATTGTCTCGTCTCACAAGGATATTATTTCTGGGATTGCCATTGCGTGCCCAGGAGAAATAAATAGTAAACGTGGTTTCATTTTCAAGGGCGGTCTTATCCCTTATTTAACGGCTATTCCACTTGGGTCACTATTGACTAAAACATTTCAACTGCCTGTAAAGGTTATCAATGATGCTGATGCGGCGGCTTTGGCTGAAGCCAGATATGGAAGTCTACAAGAGTTAGATTGTGGGGCTGCCTTGGTTTTAGGTACGGGTGTTGGTTTAGGACTTGTCTCACAGGAGGACTTGCTATCACCTCTATCAGTTACCCAATATCTGCGAGCTCCAAGTCCCCAAAGCATGAGTCAAACCTCTCTGCCCTTCCAGTGGGAATTGTTTATGCATGGCTTTAGTAAGTCTTGTCGATAACAAGGGGGTCTGCAGTAGGCTTTTATTCATGAAGCCAGTGAGTTACTTGGGTTAAATCAAGACGATGGTCCAACAGTATTCTCAGCGATAGAGGAAAATCAATCGGAAGATCTAAATCTTTTATTTAAAAACTATTGTCATGAAATTGCTGTTCTTGTACTAAATTTGCAGAGCTTTTTAGGCTGGAGAAAGTTGTTATCGGTGGTGGTATCAGCAGGCAAGATACTTTAATTGAAGGAATATGCGATGCCTATGAGGAGTTATTTAATGATAAGTCTGAATTAGGTTTTGAGCCTATAACTCTTCAAGCCTGTCATTTCCATAACGATAGTAACCTATTAGGGGCGGCGTCTTATTTTGCCTCTGAAAATGATTTATAATCAAGGAAAGTTCCATAATGGAGCTTTTTTCTTTTCTGTTGCGAATAAAGAAAAGGAGGTATCTATATGAATAATTTTTGAACTTTTTAAACTTAAAGCCGCTGGGTTGACGAATTTGAATATCTTAAATATTTTGGACTATCAAAAGACTAAAGATAGAAAATTGAGTTTACGTGATATGGCAGTGGTATCCAAGTCTAAAAATGCAGTACTCTTTATGGAAAAGTATAAGAGTTTAGATATTAAGCAACTCAAAGAACAGTTTGAACGTTTTCCTACGTTATCGATTTTTGATAAAGAATATCCCATTGAGCTGAAGCACACCTATAATCCTCCTGTTCTCCTTTATTATCAGGGAAATCTTGATTTACTGATTAAACCAAAGCTAGCTGTTGTTGGGGCAAGAAAGTGTTCTGAAACAGGCAAGCAGTCTGTTCGAAAAATTGTTAGTGAACTTGGTAATCAGTTTACTATTGTGAGTGGATTGGCGCGTGGAATTGATACTTGTGCGCATATGGAGTCCTTGAAAAATAAGGGAAACACTATTGCAGTTATCGGGACAGGACTTGATGTTTATTATCCTAAAGAAAATAAAGCTTTGCAGGACTATATGGCTAAAAACCATTTAGTTCTTACAGAATATGGACCGGGGAACAGCCTCTCAAGTACCATTTTCCTGAACGAAATCGGATTATTTCTGGATTGTGTCAAGGAGTTATGGTCGTAGAAGCTAAGCTTCGCTCGGGAAGTCTGATTACTTGTGAGCGTGCCATGGAAGAAGGTAGAGATGTTTTTGCTATTCCAGGAAATATTTTAGATGGAAAGTCAGACGGATGCCATCACTTGATTCAGGAGGGTGCAAAGTGCATCACGACAGGGTTTGACATCCTTTCAGAGTTTTCTTGAAAATCAAAGTTCTCCTATAGAGATAAAGTTTTTTATTGACAGTTAAAGAAAAGGAAGGTATCATGTTAGTTGCTTGGTTCAAGATGTTTCATTTTTTAATGTCTTGTGACTAGATTTTAGACAGATTAGTGGCGCAGCCAGTTTATAATATTACAAGGAAATAGTCTATGGCGACAGCAACGCAACAAAAACGAAAACTAAAACAACAAAGAAAACGACAGCCAAAAAGGCGACTAAAAAGAGGGCGACACCAAAGAAAAATTTGGTCATCGTGGAGTCTCCTGCCAAAGCAAAAACTATTGAAAAGTACCTTGGGCGCAATTATAAAGTTGTAGCCTCTGTTGGGCATATCCGTGATTTGAAAAAATCAAGTATGTCTATTGATTTTGAAAACAACTACGAACCTCAGTACATTAATATTCGAGGTAAAGGACCTCTTATCAATGAATTGAAGAAAGAGGCTAAAAAAGCTAAGCAAGTCTTTCTCGCAAGTGACCCGGACCGTGAAGGGGAAGCCATTTCATGGCATTTGTCACATATTCTTGGTTTAGAGCCAGAGGAAAAAAATCGTGTCGTCTTTAACGAAATTACTAAAGATGCAGTGAAGAATGCCTTTGTGGAGCCACGCGCCATTGACATGGACTTGGTAGATGCGCAGCAAGCTCGTCGTGTCTTGGACCGTATTGTGGGTTACTCCATTTCACCTCTTCTTTGGAAGAAGGTTAAGAAAGGTCTTTCTGCAGGTCGTGTGCAATCGGTAGCTCTTAAGCTTATTATTGACCGTGAGAATGAAATTAAGGCCTTTAAACCAGAAGAATATTGGACAATTGATGGTTCCTTTAAGAAGGGTACTAAGAAATTTCAGGCTAGTTTCTATGGCTTGGATGGTAAAAAGCTTAAGCTCAACAATAATGACGATGTTCAAGCTGTTCTTTCTCGTATCACGAGTGATGACTTTAACGTTGACAAGGTAGAGAAAAAAGAACGCCGTCGTAATGCACCATTGCCATATACAACCTCATCTCTCCAACAGGATGCTGCCAATAAGATTAACTTCCGTACACGTAAGACCATGATGGTTGCTCAGCAGTTGTACGAGGGGATTAATCTTGGTTCAGGAGCTCAAGGTTTGATTACCTATATGCGTACGGACTCTACACGTATCAGTCCGGTGGCACAAAACCAGGCTGCTGAATTTATTACAGAACGCTTTGGTTCTAAATATTCAAAACATGGAAGCAAGGTGAAAAATAGTTCAGGAGCACAAGATGCCCATGAAGCTATCCGTCCTTCAAATGTTTTCCAAACACCAGAGAGCATTGCTAAGTATTTGGATAAGGATCAGCTTAAGCTCTATACCCTTATTTGGAATCGTTTTGTGGCGAGTCAGATGACGGCTGCAGTTTTTGATACGATGAAAGTGACCTTGTCTCAAAATGGTGTCATTTTCACAGCAAATGGTAGCCAAATCAAGTTTGACGGTTATATGGCCGTTTACAACGACTCTGATAAAAATAAAATGCTTCCTGATATGGCTGAAGGTGATACTGGTTAAGAAGGTTGTGACAACGCCTGAACAACACTTTTACGCAACCACCTGCACGCTATTCTGAAGCGACATTGATTAAGACTTTGGAAGAAAAATGGTGTTGGTCGTCCGTCAACATATGCGCCAACGCTTGATGTTATCCAACGTCGCTACTATGTCAAATTGGTGGCTAAACGTTTTGAACCAACTGAACTTGGTGAAATTGTTAATAGCCTAATCGTAGAATTCTTCCCAGATATCGTGGATGTTAAATTCACCGCCGAGATGGAAGGTAAACTCGATAAAGTTGAAATCGGTAAGGAACAATGGCAGAAGGTTATTGATGAATTCTTCAAGCCTTTCCAAAAAGAATTGGAAAAAGCTGAAGAAGGAATTGAAAAAATCCAAATCAAGGATGAGCCTGCTGGTTTTGATTGTGACCTCTGTGGTCACCCAATGGTCATCAAACTTGGTCGATATGGTAAGTTCTACGCATGTAGTAACTTCCCAGACTGTCACAATACTAAGGCCATAACCAAAGAAATTGGCGTTACTTGTCCAACCTGTGGTCAAGGTCAGGTCATCGAACGTAAGACAAAACGTAATCGTGTCTTTTATGGTTGTGACCGCTATCCTGACTGTGAATTTACGTCGTGGGATATCCCTGTTGGACGTAACTGTCCTAAATCAGGCGATTACCTCGTCGAGAAGAAAGTACGTGGTGGTGGCAAACAAGTCATCTGTAGTAACGAAGAGGTGACTACAAAGAATCTGTTGTTAAATAAAGACATAGCTATCTCAAGTTAAGACTTGGGATAGTTTTTGTCTTTTATCCAAAAAACTGATACTTTCCTTAAATTTGTTTTTTATACTAAGAATGAAAAGAAAGGAGAGTTATTATGAAACGTTTAAGTCTATCAGGTTTCCAACTCAAATATATAGCCCTCATTACTATGGTATTCGACCATATTCATTATTTTTTTGATTATACAGGGAAAATACCCATTTGGTTTACTATGATTGGGAGATTAGCGGCACCCTTGTTCCTTTTTGCTGTGATTGAAGGTTTCGTTCATACACACAATCGAAAAAGAAATACTTCCTAAAGATTTATGCTTTAGCAATTTTGATGGGATTGATTCAGTTTGGTTTCTATAATTTTTTACATCCTCTAGTTAGACCAGATGGTTTCTTTCCACAAAATATGATGCTGTCGTCATTCGCTATTTTGCTCGTTGCTCTTCAAGGTATTGCTTGGATTCAAGAAAAGAAATACCTTAAAGGGATACCAACTTTACTTTTTCCATTGTTACTTCCATGGTTAATGGTACCTTTTTATCTGCTAAGCGCAAACAAACCTATGTTAGGTTTTCTACTAAATTTACTCAATTTTACAGTGCTGCCAGTTCATACATTTATCAGTGACGGAGGAACGTGGTTACTTTTGACTGGTATCGCTATGTATCTTTGTCATAAGAATCTTAAGAAAGAAGTGCTTGCTTTTGTGAGTGTTAGTCTTGTTTGGGTACTAATGGCGATTGTTCTAGGCAGACCTTCTTTTCACGATTTAATGTTTAAATACATTGAATGGATGGAAATATTTGCATCTCCTTTGATGCTTTGCTATAACGGTGAGAGAGGGAAAGGGTCAAAATATTTGTTCTACATCTTTTATCCAAGTCATATTTATCTACTTTATGCCTTGTCAGTTGTCTTCTATAGATGATATGATAAAGGTAATTTTGTACGAAAGGAAAGCTTATGGCTCAAATACTTGTTATTGATGATCAAGAAGATATTGTGAAATTGGTTGTAAAAGCTTTGGAGCTTCAAAATCATAAGGTGACGGGGTTTACAAGTGTTTTAGATTTGGATAAGAACTCGTTGCCACGGTTTGACTTGATATTGCTGGATATTATGATGCCTGATGTTGACGGTCTACAGTTTTGCCATGAGATTCGAAATCAGGTGGATTGCCCTATCCTTTTTATTACAGCTAAAACGCAAGAGGCAGACATCGTCCAAGGTTTGACCTATGGGGCGGATGATTATATTTGTAAGCCATTTGGGGTTAAAGAACTGCAAGCGCGTGTGGCTGCTCACTTGAGACGTGAACATCGTGAGCGTCACCATAAGCTTTTACTTGGGGATTTTCAGTTTGATTTGTCGGCTCAGGAGCTTTATGTTGAGAATCAGTTGTTAGATTTGACTAAATCTGAGTACGGTATTTGTCAATTTTTGGCTGAAAATAAGGGTCAAGTCTTTTCAAAAGAACAAATCTACACGCATTTGTACGGCTATGAGGATAAAGGAAGTCCAACAGCAGTGGCTGAACATATTAAAAATATCCGTGCAAAGCTCAAAGATGTTGGGCAAAATCCTATTGAAACAGTCTGGGGGATTGGTTACAAGTGGCACTAATAAAAAAACGAGAATACTCTCTAAGAACAATCTTGTTATCTTATGTCGTTAGCCTGACGATCCTCTCGGCAATCAGCGGTCTTCTTATTTTGTATTTGTTCAGTTTGTCTTATCGTTTTGGAGTTGTGATTCCAGCAAATCAAGTTGAGAGTGATTTGTCTGCTGTGAGAAGTGATATTGAAACTTCTAAGGTCTTTAATCCCGAGATTTTACCTGATGGTACGAGTTATGTCTTTTTAACTAGAGATTTTAAGCTTAAAAAGTTTAACATGCCTGTTAACTTGCAAGAAGAATCCTTACTAAATTACCAATTCAAGAATGCTCACGGTGGGATATACGGCTATTTTCAGTCTTTTGAACGGTCAGATGGTATAGTCATTGTCAACTATCAATTATCACCTAGGGTATCATAATGCGTGGATGAATCAGCATTTTCCAAATGCTGATATATTGATGATTGGCTCAATGATTGTATTCATTCTCCTCATATTTATTATTTTAACTTTTTACTATGCAAATAAATTAAGCCAGCAGCTTAAAACCTATATTAAAAGTTACTGAAAAAAATTTCCCAACAAGACTTGGATTTTAAAACCACTCAGTCTACAATTAAGGAGTTCAATCAGGTTTTAAGTGGTTTGGATCATATGCGAGTAGCACTTCGTGAATCTTTGATGGAAAATTGGAGGGCTGAGCAAGATAAGCAAAATCAAATTTCTGCCTTAACTCATGACCTAAAGACGCCCCCTTACAGTTTCCCGTGGCAATGCGGAACTTTTAGCCATGACACCCTTAAATGCAGACCAAATGGACTTATTAAAAACATTTTCAAAAGGGAATTGCACAGGGTTGATGCTTACGTTAAAGAATTGTCAGAACTCAACAAAATGAGTTTGAAGAAAAACCCTGTCGCTTGAAGACATTTCGGTTAGGGAATTTGTTGAAGATATTTTCGATCAAACCTTGTCACTAGCTCAAATCAAACAAATCAATGTAGCATTTGACAAGAAAAGAAATCGAGAAAGAAAGCATAGGCAATTGGGATAAGTCCTTGTTGAATCGAGCTATTATGAATATTGTTTCAAATGCCGTAGAGCATACACCCAGTGGCAGTCATTTGCTCCTAACCGCTAGGGTAGAAGAAGATGAATTCAAGTTTATATGCCTTGATTCTGGTCCTGGATTTTCCCTTGAATCACTTGAAAAGGCCACTCAGCTCTTTTTATCAAGAGGATAAAAGCAGACAGAGCCGCAGTCATAGTGGCCTTGGTCTGACTATTGCCAATGATATTATTCGCTTACACCATGGTAGTCTTTCTCTATCAAATGACAATGGCACGGGTGGTGCTAAAGTGACTATCATTTTACCTCTTTAAATACAGATGACTCCTAGTCGCCAGATGAGGAGTTTTTTGCTATACTACTAAGAGTAAAAATGAAGAAAGATTTGTGGGAATAGGATTTTATCTTATTCCCGAAGAGGTATTAGTGTCATGTCTCAATCAAAAGCAGATTATATTAACGTGATTGGAGCTGGTTTGGCCGGATCCGAGGCGGCTTATCAGGGTTGCCAAACGTGGTATTCCAGTAAAACTTTTATGAAATGCGTGGGGTCAAAAGCAACACCACAGCATAAGACAACCAATTTTGCAGAATTGGTTTGCTCTAACTCTTTCCGTGGTGATAGTTTAACCAATGCTGTAGGGCTTCTTAAAGAAGAAATGCGTCGCTTGGACTCTATCATTATGCGAAATGGAGAAGCTCACCGTGTGCCAGCTGGTGGTGCCATGGCGGTGGACCGTGAAGGTTATGCAGAAGCGGTGACAGCAGAAATTGAAAATCATCCATTAATTGAAGTTATCCGTGAAGAAATCACAGAGATTCTTGATGATGCCATTACAGTTATTGCTTCAGGTCCTTTGACTTCTGATGCTTTAGCTGAAAAAATTCACAAGCTTAACGGTGGAGATGGGTTTTATTTCTATGATGCCGCTGCACCAATCGTTGATAAAGCGACTATCGACATGAACAAGGTTTACCTTAAGTCACGCTATGACAAGGGTGAAGCAGCTTATCTAAACTGTCCAATGACCAAGGAAGAGTTCATGGCTTTCCATGAGGCTTTGACAACAGCTGAAGAAGCTCCTTTAAATTCTTTCGAAAAAGAAAAGTATTTCGAAGGCTGTATGCCTATCGAGGTCATGGCTAAACGTGGTATCAAGACAATGCTCTATGGCCCTATGAAACCAGTTGGTTTGGAGTATCCTGAGGATTACAAAGGGCCACGTGACGGCGATTTTAAGACACCTTATGCGGTTGTTCAGCTTCGTCAGGACAATGCGGCTGGTAGTCTCTATAACATCGTTGGTTTTCAAACACACCTCAAATGGGGCGAACAAAAGCGTGTCTTCCAAATGATTCCAGGTCTTGAAAAATGCTGAATTTGTGCGTTATGGGGTTATGCACCGCAACTCGTACATGGATTCGCCAAAACTTGCTCAAACAGACCTTCCAATCAAAATCAAACCCTAATTTGTTCTTTGCGGGACAAATGACTGGTGTTGAAGGCTATGTTGAATCAGCTGCCTCAGGTTTAGTTGCTGGAATCAATGCAGCCCGTCTCTTTAAGGGGAGGAAGAGGTTATTTTCCCTCAAACAACAGCTATCGGGAGCCTTCCATATTATGTGACACATGCTGAAAGCAAACATTTCCAACCAATGAATGTTAACTTTGGTATTATCAAAGAGTTGGAAGGCCCACGTATTCGTGACAAGAAAGAGCGTTATGAAAAGATCGCAGAGAGAGCTCTTAAAGATTTACAAACTTTTATAGAAGCTTAATGCGAACATAAAAAGCCCTCACAAGAGTGAAGGCTTTTCGTTTTAGAGAGGAGCGAATAGAAATATCAATTAACCAAAGAATTTCTTAGCGATATCTTGACCTTGTTTGATTTGAGCCCATTGTTGAGGTGTTGCCAACTCATTACCTGAGTTACATGAGGCGAAACCACATTGGTGAGAAAGGAAGAGACGCTCTTTAGGAAGGATTTGACTAGCTTTTTCAAGCAATTCAAGAACACGTTCTTCGTCATCAAGGTCAGTAGTTTTAGAAGACAAAAGTCCTAGAACATAGCGTTCAATTCCTTTAAATCCCCAGACAAAGCCTAAATGCCACATAGAACGTCCAAACTCACCATCAGTAAGGATGTCAATACCGTTAGCTTTTTTGGTCAGCTACAATTTGCTTAATATTTGCAGTTTCAGTTTCTTGATAACCAGGAAGGGCATCGTAGAAAGGATACTGGATGTTGTCACGGTGCTCAATTTCGTCCTTGTATTTACGGAGATCCGCAGGACGAAGGAGAGAACCAACTAATTGAAATTTAGATTTTGTCATAAGATTCACCTCAAAAATAAGATTTTATGTCTATAATACTTTTTATTTATTTCAATTGAAAATCGTTATTTTCTTTTCTGAGGGTATAGTTTAAGAATATATAAGGTTTTGATCTGCAAAATGACACTTCCTATGGTAAAATGAAAAGAAAACAATGAAGGTTGGGAACATGCAAAAAACATTTTTTATTATTAAACCAGATGCTGTAAAACGACACTTGATGGGACAAGTGATTGATCGTATTGAACGTCGTGGCTTTTATTATTGAACGAATGGAAATGCTGACGCTTGACGAAGAACGTCTTAAAGAACATTATGCTCAATTGGTTGATAAACCTTTTTTCCCTAGCATTGCAGAATTCATGATGAGTGGCCCAGTAGTGATTGGTATTATGTCTGGTCCAGGTGTTATCAAGTCATGGCGTGATATGATGGGAGCAACTAATCCTGGGGATGCTGCTCCTGGAACGATTCGTGGAGACTTTGCAACCGCACCAGATGGTGACATGATTCCAAATATTGTTCATGGCTCTGATTCAGAAGAATCTGCGGCTCGAGAAATTAAGATTTGGTTTGGTGAGTAGGATGGATTTAGCACAAATTCAGTCATATCTAGCCAAGGGAGGACTGTTAATTGATGTCAGGAGTCCGGAAGAGTATTCAGAGGGTCATGTTAAGAATGCCCTCTTGATTCCTCATACACAATTTTTTTCTGCTGAGATTCCAGCTGAAAAAGACGCTTCCATTTACCTCTATTGTAAAATGGGACCTCGTGCAGAATTTGCTGCCTCAGTCCTTAAAGAGCGAGGCTATACTAAAGTTATCAACTTAGGTGGTTTGGATGATATGGAAGCCCTAGGGTTTAAGTTTGAAAAATAATAGAAATAAGGTCACTAGTAGTGATCTTATTTGTTTTCAGAAAGCATGATAATTTATTGACAACGCTTTCATAAAGTGATAAGATTTTAATTGAGTTAAGACAAAGCCTATGAAAATGACTTTGCCAGAACTTGACTAACTTAGCGTATTCCAATTGAGATAAGGCTTCTTATTAAGCCAGTGACTCTAATTGGTAGAGGAGGATTTCGTATGTCAAAAGTTGCTATTGTTACAGGTGCAGGTCAAGGTATTGGTTTTGCGATTGCAAAACGCTTGGTTGAAGATGGTTTTAAAGTCGGAATATTGGACTATAACGCTGAAACCGCTGAAAAAGCAGTTGCTGAATTGTCAGAAGACAAAGCATTTTCCGTTGTAGTAGATGTGTCTAAACAAGCTGAGGTAGCAGCAGCTTTCCAAAAAGTAGTTGATCACTTTGGCGACTTGAATGTTGTTGTTAATAATGCTGGTGTGGCACCAACAACACCGCTTGACACTATTACTGAAGAACAGTTTCAACGTACATTTAATATTAATGTTGGTGGAGTTATCTGGGGTGCACAAGCCGCCCAAGCACAATTTAAAGCACTTGGTCATGGTGGTAAAATCATCAATGCAACTTCACAAGCAGGTGTCGTTGGTAACCCTAACTTGACTGTATACGGTGGAACTAAATTCGCAGTTCGTGGTATTACTCAAACTTTGGCGCGTGACTTGGCTGATTCAGGTATCACTGTAAATGCTTATGCACCAGGTATCGTTAAGACTCCAATGATGTTTGATATTGCCCACGAAGTTGGTAAAAATGCTGGTAAAGATGATGAGTGGGGTATGCAAACTTTTGCTAAAGATATTACCCTCAAACGTTTGTCAGAACCTGAAGATGTTGCAGCAGCAGTTAGCTTCTTAGCTGGACCTGACTCAAACTACATCACAGGTCAAACAATCATTGTTGATGGTGGTATGCAGTTCCATTAAGATTAAAAAGGAGAGCGAAAATGCTCTTTTTTGCTTTGATAAAAATAATATTTCTGATAATATAATTATAAATATTTATGGTTTTAAAGGGGATTCCTATGTCAGACATTTTTTACACTATATTGCTGAGCACCCGTTTTATAGTCTTTTTTTCTATTGGGAATTGTTGTACTAGCCTTTGGTTTAGCTCCATTTTCAAGTAGTTCAATAGAGAACAAGCGTTCAGCTATTATTAATAAAGCACTATAACGATAATTTCAAGAGTAAAAAGCCCAAACTATACCGGTTTGGACTTTTTACTGTTATTTTAGCTGTTTTCATCTTCCACAAGGTCATGTATATCTTTTTAATTCACTTGTTTGAATGATTGATTCTTCCCCAAAGCGTTATATTTTTTCTTTTATCTTTTTGAGTAAACTTTTTAGGATGGAATTTTTTTGTTAATTAGAGTAATCATTTGACGACGTAAGTTCATTTCTTCATTAATATTTTGTTTGTCTCGTATCCAAGCAACTGTTAAGACAAATAACATGATCATTCCAATATATCCCAAAATAGGATACATGAGCCCAACAAGTTCCTTGAATCCCATAAATGAAAGAATGAAACCAATTATTACCGAGGTGATAAGGTAAATACGAAACTTCTTGACGTTATCACCTGAGAATCGTTTAGCGAGAGCATAAAAAAGACTAAAGGCAGTGTTAAAGATTAAACCAAATATTACAATTGCGTAGGTAAACGCAAACAATGGATGAACCCTGTTGGCTAAAATTAACATGGGAATATCGACACCTTTTATACTATCTACATTAGCGAATAAGACAAGTGAAGCAACAGCAATAATCAATCCGACTATAGCACCACCAATGGTACCACTTTTTTTGGCGACACCAATTCGCATAATTGAGCCTCCAAGTACAAATGCCATGGATACACCGGTCATCACACAAAGTGCAAAATAATTTATGACAGCCATCCAAATATTCGGCATTGCGGGTGTAAGTTGACGAGCAACCATATCTAGATGGTTAAGGTTGTAACTTTTACCGATAAAAGTTTGACCAGCAATAATGAGTATCATAATAATTATTATTGGTGTGAATATTCCAATGATATTAGTGATTTTCTCAAAGTCCATAAAACTGACGATAATGACTAGGGCTGTACAAATCAAGGCACCAATCCAAATAGGAAAACCAAACTGCTGATGCAAATTAGAACCTGCTCCAGCAATCATGACAAAACCAATAACAAAACAAGAAATAATAAGGGATAGGTCTAAGATTTTTATTGGTAATTGGATGAGCTATTTTTAGATAATACTTCAGAATGATCATTAGACCGATAATAACTTCCTAGTGTAAGGATTATTTTCCCACAAAAAGCATTTAGTACAGCGAGAACTAAAACGCCTAATAAGCCGACTAATCCAAAGCTAACAAAATATTGCATAAGGTCCTGTCCAGAGGAGAGTCCTGCACCGACAATGATTCCTACGTAGGCAAGTGCTACTGATAAAATTTTTCTTAAACATAAACATCCTTTCAACTATTTATTTCTAAAAAGATTATTATATTCTATTTTTAATTAGTAAGTTTAACAAAAATATTACATATTCTTTGTTTAGAGGTAAAGATGCTTAGGAAATCTGTAATTGTTCAGAATTTTGTTACTAATAAAGCTACTTCTAAAGTAATAAACTCATTAAAGGAAGAAATTCTTTGATGTTTGGTAAAAGACAACTAAGTATGAATAACCTATGTAATCTGGTAGATAGAGATAGGCAAAAGCCTGTCTTTTTTTGTATAATAGGAGGTAACGATTAGTTTTTTTATAATCACAAGTAAGAACTAGGAAAGATAAAAATGCCAAATATTGAAGAATTAAAACAACGACAGGAGAAGATTCGTAACTTCTCAATTATTGCCCATATTGACCACGGTAAATCAACGCTTGCTGACCGTATCTTGGAAAAGACTGAGACAGTATCAAGTCGTGAGATGCAGGCGCAACTCCTTGATAGTATGGACCTCGAGCGTGAACGTGGTATCACTATCAAACTAAATGCCATTGAGCTTAACTACACAGCTAAAGACGGTGAGACTTATATTTTCCACCTTATCGACACACCAGGACACGTGGACTTTACTTATGAGGTATCACGCTCCCTTGCTGCCTGTGAGGGTGCTATCTTGGTGGTAGATGCAGCTCAAGGGATTGAAGCACAAACACTTGCCAATGTTTACTTGGCACTTGATAATGACTTGGAAATCTTACCAGTTATCAATAAAATCGACCTTCCAGCTGCAGATCCTGAACGTGTGCGTACAGAGGTTGAAGATGTTATCGGACTAGATGCTTCGGAAGCCGTGCTTGCATCAGCTAAAGCTGGTATTGGTATCGAAGAGATTCTCGAACAAATCGTTGAGAAGGTTCCTGCGCCTCAAGGTGATGTGGAAGCACCTCTCAAGCCCTTATCTTTGACTCTGTTTATGATGCGTATCGTGGTGTCATTCTCCAAGTGCGTGTGGTTAACGGAATGGTTAAACCAGGCGATAAGATTCAAATGATGTCTAATGGCAAAACCTTTGACGTTACTGAGGTCGGTATTTTCACACCTAAAGCTGTTGGCCGTGACTACCTTGCGACAGGTGATGTTGGTTATATAGCTGCCTCAATTAAGACTGTTGCTGATACTCGTGTCGGTGATACAGTGACACTTGCAGATAATCCAGCAGCAGAGCCACTCCATGGCTATAAGCAAATGAATCCAATGGTCTTCGCCGGTCTTTATCCAATTGAGTCTAATAAATACAACGACTTGCGTGAGGCCCTTGAAAAGCTCCAGTTGAACGATGCCAGTCTTCAATTTGAGCCTGAAACGTCTCAAGCCCTTGGTTTTGGTTTCCGTTGTGGTTTCTTGGGTCTTCTTCACATGGATGTTATCCAAGAACGTTTGGAACGTGAGTTTAACATCGACCTCATCATGACAGCGCCATCGGTAGTTTACCATGTTAACACTACTGACGGTGAGATGCTTGAAGTGTCTAACCCATCTGAGTTCCCAGATCCTACACGCATTGATGCTATCGAAGAGCCTTATGTTAAAGCTCAAATCATGGTTCCTCAAGAATATGTTGGTGCGGTTATGGAGTTGGCACAACGTAAACGTGGTGATTTTGAAACCATGGAATATATCGATGATAATCGTGTTAATGTTATCTATCAGATTCCACTTGCCGAAATCGTCTTTGATTTCTTTGATAAATTGAAATCATCTACACGTGGTTATGCAAGCTTTGACTATGAATTGTCAGAATATCGTCGTTCACAATTGGTGAAAATGGATATTCTCCTTAATGGTGACAAGGTCGATGCCCTTAGCTTCATCGTTCACAAGGAATTTGCTTACGAGCGTGGAAAACTTATCGTTGATAAACTTAAGAAAATCATTCCACGTCAACAATTCGAAGTGCCTATCCAAGCGGCTATCGGTCAAAAAATCGTTGCCCGTACAGATATTAAAGCCCTTCGTAAAAACGTCTTGGCTAAATGTTACGGTGGTGACGTTTCACGTAAACGTAAACTCCTCGAAAAACAAAAAGCCGGTAAGAAACGTATGAAAGCCATCGGTTCGGTTGAAGTACCACAAGAAGCCTTCTTGTCTGTGCTTTCAATGGACGAAGAAGAGAAATAAGAGTAATAGTCAGAATGTGATGTTCTGGCTATTTTTGTAAAAAAGTTATGATAAAGAAGATTTTAAACTTTCCCTTCTCAAAGCGTGGAAGGATTTATACTGCGACTATACTCATGCTTTTTCTTTTTTTAGGAAAATGGCTATTTCACAAAAAAGCATGTAGCAGAATTACAGACTGCCCTAAAAGCAGATAAGGTAACTTCCAATGAGATTTTTTTGGTAGTCGTCAACAATATGTTGTACATTAGTCATGAAGAACCCACTTACGATATTACGATAACACTATAAAAATCAGACTTTAGAGAATATAAAGAAGCTAGATAAGGATTCATGGGGCTTTTAGTCTTATCAGGAAACCCATCACAAGCATTTTTCTCAGCTTTAGGCTATAATATACAAAAAGGAATGTTGGGAGGGCCACTATGGATATCACAAATTTTTATTCCTAGTCAGCGACAGGCTATGTTGAAACGTTTTTCAGCAAGTGGAGGCCTTGGAATTAGGTGCAATTCGTATTGAGTTGAAGGTTGCTAATCCTGTAGGTATAATTTATGAGTGCTACATTATGGCAGGGGATAATTATTTTTCTGATCAAGCAGTGGTGTCTTTCCGTATTCTATACGAAAAGGACCTGGATAGGATTTCTTTGGACGTGGTGGACATCCCTGGGCGATCAAGTTTGTCAAATTACCTCAAGCTATTGGGAATTTTTGAAGGCTTACAAAATTATCTCAATCGAGAGTTTGCTAAGGTAAAAATAGTTAAACACCTGATTGCTATCAGGTGTTTCTTTTTGTTTTACGAAAACCACTAGCTATGCTAGTGGTTCCAAAAAGCTTTTAGCGATGTATCAAAAAGTCCCCTAAAGTGTTATATTAGATAAGGTTTCCCGACCACTAACTAATATACAAAAGGAGGCCCCCTGATGAGACAGGATAATAATAGTTTAGCACATACTACATGGAATTGTAAGTATCATATTGTGTTCGCACCCAAATATCGACGTCAGATAATTTATGGAAAATACAAAGCAAGTATTGGTCAAATCTTACGTTTATTATGTGAAAGAAAAGGCGTTGAAATTCATGAAGCAGAAGCTTGCCCAGATCATATTCACATGTTGGTGAGTATACCACCGAAACTAAGTATTTCCTCATTTATGGGATATTTAAAGGGCAAAAGTAGTTTAATGATATTTGATCGACACGCTAATTTAAAGTATAAATATGGGAATCGCAAATTTTGGTGTCGAGGGTTTTATGTTGATACGGTTGGACGAAATCAGAAGCGAATTGAAGAATATATTCGTAATCACTTACAAGAAGACGTGATAGCAGATCAGCTAAGTCTATTTGAGGAGTATGATCCGTTTACAGGTGAGAAGAATAAAAGAAAGTAATCTTAAAGAGACCCGCTAGACGGGTCAGCTAGCAAAGGTGGTGCTGAAGGGAAACCATTCGGTAGGCCTTTAGGCCTCGGCCGGTAGCAGAGGCTTTCAGCCGAAGAGCAAGCCACCCGTTCTCACGGGTGGTTTTGACTACGTTTGAAGTGCAAAATTTCACAATCTTTTTTTCACAAGATTGTCTGAAAAACTGTGCTATAATGATAACAGAATTGTGAAGTGATGAAAGTTTGTGAAAAAAACGAGCAGACTTTAACTCTTTGTGACCTATACTTGAAAGGAAAGTGGGCTCTGTTTTTGAAGAGCCAGAAGGACTGTGTTCATGTCAGATGAAAAGCAATTGTATGGTGCGGACTTAGTGGTTGATAGTTTGATCAACCATGATGTTGATTATGTCTTTGGGTATCCCAGGCGCAAAAAAATCGATAGGGTTTTTGATACCTTGGAAGATAAAGGGACCTGAATTGATAGTTGCCCGTCATGAGCAAAAATGCTGCTTTTATGGCTCAAGGTGTTGGACGTATTACAGGGCAAACCTGGTGTAGTATTTGGTAACATCTGGGTCCCAGGTGTCTCTAATTTGGCTACTGGTTTGGTAACAGCGACAGATGAAGGGGACCCTGTTCTTGCTATTGGTGGTCAGGTTAAACGTGCAGATCTCTTTGAAACGTGCCCACCAATCAATGAATAATGTTGCCATGCTTGAGCCAATTACCAAGTATGCTGCTGAAGTACATGATGCTAATACCCTTTCTGAAACAGTGGCAAATGCCTATCGCTATGCTAAATCAGGGAAACCTGGTGCAAGCTTTATTTCAATTCCTCAAGACGTGACCGATGCTCCGGTCAGTGTTAAGGCTATTAAACCTATGACAGATCCAAAACTTGGTTCAGCATCTGTTTCTGATATTAACTATCTCGCACAAGCGATTAAAAATGCCGTATTACCAGTCTTTCTATTTTAGGGAATGGTGCCTCATCAGAAGCTGTAACTTACTCTATTCGCCAGATTTTGAAACATGTCAAATTACCAGTTGTTGAAACTTTCCAAGGTGCTGGTATCGTGTCACGTGATCTTGAAGAAGATACTTTCTTTGGTCGTGTAGGCCTTTTCCGAAATCAACCAGGAGACATGTTGCTTAAGAAGTCTGACTTGATTATTGCCATTGGTTATGACCCAATCGAGTATGAAGCACGTAACTGGAATGCTGAAATTTCAGCCCGTATCATTGTAATTGACGTTGAACCTGCTGAGGTGGATACTTACTTCCAGCCAGAACGTGAGTTGATTGGTAATGTTGAAGCAACTTTAGATTTGCTCTTGCCAGCTATTCAAGGTTATAAATTACCTGAAGGATCAGTTGAATACCTTAAAGGATTGAAGAATAACGTTGTTGAGGATGTTAAGTTTGATCGCCGACCTGAAGAAGGAAAGGTACATCCGCTAGATTTGATTGAAGTTTTGCAAGACCAAACCAAAGATGATATGACAGTCACCGTTGACGTTGGTAGTCACTATATTTGGATGGCTCGCTATTTCAAATCTTATGAACCACGTCATTTGCTTTTCTCAAATGGGATGCAAACTTTAGGGGTTGCTCTTCCGTGGGCCATCTCTGCAGCTTTGGTTCGTCCTAAGACAAAAGTCATTTCTGTTTCTGGTGACGGTGGTTTCCTCTTCTCAGCACAAGAATTGGAAACGGCAGTTCGTTTGAAATTGCCAATTGTTCATATTATCTGGAACGATGGCCATTACAATATGGTGGAATTCCAGGAAGAAATGAAGTACGGTCGTTCATCTGGGGTTGACTTTTGGTCCTGTAGATTTTTGTAAAAATATGCTGAGAGCTTTGGAGCGAAAAGGTTATCGTGCAACAAGTAAAGAAGAGTTTGCTAGCTTGCTTCAAGAAGCCTTGGCTCAAGCTGTAGATGGACCAGTCCTTATTGATGTTCCAATCGACTATAAAGATAATATTAAACTCGGCGAAACTATTTTGCCAGATGAATTTTACTAAAAAGAGGGTGTAGACATGTCTGAAGCCATAAAATTATTTCAATATAATACTTTGGGAGCCTTGATGGCTGGGCTTTATGGAGGTACTTTAACAGTTGGAGAATTGTTGGAGCATGGAGACTTGGGTCTCGGAACATTAGATTCTATCGATGGTGAGTTGATTGTTCTTGACGGTAAAGCCTATCAAGCCAAAGGGTCTGAGGGTAAGGTCGAAGTGGTAGAAGTTTCTCCTGATGAAAAAGTACCTTATGCAGCAGTCGTACCTCACCAAGCTGAAGTTATCTTTCCGTCAACGTTATGAAATGACTGATAAAGAACTTGAGGATCGTATTGAATCTTATTATGATGGGGTTAATCTTTTCCGTTCTATCAAAATCAAAGGTCATTTTAAACATATGCACGTGCGCATGATTCCAAAATCAAATGCCGATATTAAGTTTGCGGATGTTGCCACACGCCAACCTGAGTACGAGGTAGATAATATTTCAGGTACTATCGTTGGTATTTGGACGCCAGAAATGTTCCACGGTGTGAGTGTTGCTGGTTATCACCTCCATTTTATTTCAGACGACTTGACATTTGGTGGTCACGTTATGGACTTTGTTATTGAAAATGGTATTATCGAAGTTGGTCCAGTTGACCAACTCGACCAACGTTTCCCAGTTCAAGACCGTCAGTATCTTTTTGCTAAATTCAATGTCGATGAGATGCGTGAAGATATTACTAAGGCTGAATAAAATTTTTTAAGACATCAAAAATCATAGAAAGGACTTTCCTAGATAATTAGGGAAGTTTTTTTGTTTTTACAGTTACTTTCTATATCGAAATAGTTGACAAATGTAACGCCGAGAGTTACAATTATGGGTGTAAAGTTCGATATAGAAGAAAAAGGAGACGAAATGGACAAGATGTTAGGGGGCTACCAAGCTCTACAGATTCGTTTGTTGAATGGGCGTATCTTTCAAAAACTCTTGAGCAAGGAACCAGATGCTCAATACAGAAGTGAACAAGGGAAAATTTTAACAGTGCTTTGGCAAAAGGAAGATGGTCGAGCAACTGCGACAGATATCGCCCTTGCGACGGGTCTAGCCAATAATACATTGACCAGTATGGTTAAGAAATTGAGATGAACAAGGGCTTAGTTACGATTCAACATTGTGACGCAGGATAAAAGCGCAAAAAGATATTTGTCGTTTTGACCGATCTCGGTTGGGCGCAAAAAGAAATTGGAGACCGTGTCAGTGAAGAGTTAGGTGAGATTTTTTACCAAGGATTTTCTGATCAAGAAATTCAAGAATTTGAAGCCTATCAAGAGCGTATTATCACAAATCTAAAAGCTAAAGAAAATGACATCTAGGGAAAGGAAGTAATAGTTATGATTGGTATGACAGGGGTAACAGGGAAATTAGGTTCTTATGTGGCTAATCTTGTCGATAAGAAGGGAATCTCTTCTAGTCCATCTAGCACGAAGCCCAGAGCGTGCAAAAGATCTATGCGTCAGCGGAAATTCGTAAAGATAGTGTATGCCAATACACCAGAGGTGGTTGAGGCCTTGAAGGGGATCGATATCTTGTTGATGGTTTCTGCTCGGGAAAATCCAGAGCGTGTCAAAGAGCACAAGGACTTTTTAGATGCTGCAAAGCTAGCAGGGGTAGAGCATATCGTCTATACCTCATTTTATGGGAGCAGATGAAAAAAAGGCAACTTTTCACCTTGTCTCGAGATCATGCCCAGACGGAAGCCTATATCAAGGAGTTAGGGTTCACCTACACTTTTTGAGAGATAATTTTTACTTGGACTTCCTGATTGATATTGCGCTTGAAAATGGAAAGATTCGTGGTCCGGCAGGCAGTGGCCTTGTGTCAGCTGTTTCCCGTAAGGACACATCTAGGGTTGCAGCAGAGATTCTTTTAAACCCTAAGGAGTGGGAAAATCAAAGCTTGAATCTTACAGGGCCAGAGGATCTTTCCATGGAAGAAATCGTAGCGCTTCTCTCAAAAGAGACCGGTGACGCCATCGAGTATGTAGATGAATCAGTCGAAGAAGCCTATGAGTCACGGAAAAAATGGCCAGCACAAACTTGGGAGTACGATGCCTGGGTCAGCACCTATACAGCGATTAAAGCTGGCGAACAGGCTGGGGTTTCAACAGATATTGAAAAAGTCCTAGGGCATCCGGCAAGTAGCCTATTGGATACTCTTAGAGATAGAAAGCTTATTGAGGAAAAAAATGATTGAATACAAAAATGTAGCCTTACGCTACACTGAAAAAGATGTCCTTAGAGATGTCAATCTCCGCATTGAAAATGGAGAATTTATGGTTCTTGTGGGACCTTCAGGATCTGGAAAGACCACCATGATCAAGATGATTAACCGTCTTTTGGAGCCGACAGATGGCAATATCTATATGGATGGAAAACGCATCAAGGACTATGATGAACGAGAGTTACGTCTCAGTACAGGCTATGTCCTTCAAGCCATTGCCCTATTTCCTAACTTGACAGTTGAGGAAAATATTGCTCTCATTCCTGAAATGAAGGGCTGGACTAAAGAACAAATTACTTCTAAAACAGAAGAACTCTTGGATAAGGTTGGCCTACCTGCTGCAGAGTATGCAAAGCGCATGCCTAGTGAATTATCTGGTGGAGAGCAACAGCGGATTGGCATTGTACGAGCTATCATTGGGGAACCAAAGATTCTATTGATGGACGAGCCTTTTTCAGCCTTGGATGCCATCTCTCGCAAGCAGTTGCAAGAATTGACCAAGGCCTTACATAAAGAATTCGGTATGACGACCATCTTCGTAACACATGATACGGATGAGGCCTTAAAATTAGGAGATCGAATTGCAGTTTTGCAGGATGGAGAAATTCGCCAGGTTGCAGAACCTGAAACAATTTTACAAGCGCCTGCGACAGACTTTGTAGCAAACTTGTTTGGAGGTAGCCTTCATGTCTAATTTGATTTCAACTTTTCAAGAACGTTTTGGGGACTGGGTCGCTGCACTGGGACAACATTTGCAACTGTCATTACTGACCTTGCTCCTTGCTATTTTTCTAGCTGTCCCATTAGCAATTTATTTAAGTACACGAAAGAGAGTTAGCAACTGGGTCCTACAGTTAGCTGGAGTCTTTCAAACCATCCCTTCCATGGCACTTCTGGGACTCTTTATCCCTATTATGGGAATTGGAACACTTCCTGCTTTAACAGCTCTAGTCATTTATGCGATATTCCCCATTTTGCAAAATACCATTACAGGATTACGTGGGATTGACCCAAGCCTCGAAGAAGCAGGGGTCGCCTTCGGGATGACCAAGTGGGAGCGACTCAAGAAGTTTGAGATCCCCTTGGCCATGCCCTGTCATCATGTCTGGGATTCGGACAGCAGCTGTGATGATTATCGGGACGGCTACCCTAGCTGCCTTGATTGGGGCTGGAGGACTTGGTTCATTTATCCTTTTGGGGATTGATCGCAATAATGCCAGTCTGATTTTGATCGGTGCCCTGTCTTCTGCCTTCTTAGCCATCGCCTTTAACCTTCTTCTCAAATGGATGGAAAAGGCCAAATTGCGGACCATCTTTGCGGCTTTTGCGGTAATGGTTATCGGATTGGGAGTTTCTTATACGCCAAGTCTTCTTTCCAAACCGGAAAAAAAGAAAAACCTGGTCATTGCTGGGAAGTTGGGTCCCTGAACCGGAAATTATAGCCAATATGTATAAGATTTTGATCGAAGAAAACACGGACATGACAGTGACTGTTAAACCAAATTTTGGCAAGACCACTTTCCTCTATCAAGCTCTGAAAAAATGGGATATTGCTATCTATCCAGAGTTTACAGGGACCGTGACTGAAAGTCTCCTCAAGCCGGCGCCGCAAGTCGACCATGATCCAGAAGCAGTCTACAAAGCAGCTCGAGATGGAATCAAGAAACAAGACAACCTGGCCTTGCTCAAACCCATGGCTTATCAGAATACCTATGCTGTCGCAGTGCCTAAGAAAATTGCCCAAGAGTATGGACTCAAGACCATTTCAGATTTGAAAAAGGTGGAAGGACAACTCAAGGCAGGATTTACGCTAGAGTTTAATGATCGAGAGGATGGGAACAAGGGCTTGCAGAAAGTTTACGGACTCCATCTACAAGTATCCACCATGGAGCCAGCCCTTCGATACCAGGCTATCCAGTCTGGTGAAATCCAGATAACAGATGCCTACTCAACGGATGCCGAGCTTGCTCGCTATGACCTTGTGGCCCTAGAGGATGACAAACAACTCTTCCCACCTTATCAAGGAGCACCCCTTATGAAAGAAGCTTTTCTTAAGAAACATCCAGAATTGGAAGGCATTCTAAACAAGTTAGCTGGTAAAATCACAGAAAAGCAAATGAGTCAGATGAACTACCAAGTCGGAGTAGAAGGTAAAATCGGCTGATCAAGTAGCTCATGGCTTTTTGGTAAAAGAAGGGTTTGTAAAGAACTAATGAAAAATTTGCACAAAAAGTAACTTATTCAATTAACTTTTTTAGTTACATTTGTCTGTTTTTCTATCCTATTTTTCAGATATAATAAAGGTAACAAATTAAGGAGCCCTTCATGCCAATTAGTCAGTATACCATCCCGCAATTTATTGTAGATGCTTTTACAGATACCGTTTTTAAGGGGAACCCAGCGGCTGTTTGTCTTCTGGACGAATGGTTGTCAGATACTACCTTACAGAATATCGCTAAAGAAAACAATCTTTCTGAGACAGCTTTACAGTTAAAATGGCGACCACTACGAATTACGTTGGTTTACTCCCGGTGGAGAAATCGATTTGTGTGGCCATGCTACCTTGGCAACGGCTTTTGTTCTCTTTCAATTTATCGAAGAGGATGCTGAAAGTCTAACTTTTGCGACACAGAGTGGAGAACTTTTAGTCAGTAAAAAAGATGACTACTATGAGCTGAATTTTCCATCATACGCTATGCATCAAGTAGTTGTCACAAGTGAGATGGAAGAAGCAATCGGGGTCCGTCCACTTGAAGCATGGCTTGGAAGAGATCTAGTCTGTATCTTGCCACATGAAAACGATGTCATTAATGCAAGTCCAGATTTTGATAAAGTAAAAGCTTTAGATGGGCTCCTCCTGAATATCACTGCAAAAGGAAGCAAGTATGATACTGTGACTCGAAGTTTTCGCTCCAAAATTATCAGTCAAGGAAGATCCAGTCTGTGGCTCAGGACACTGTCATGTCATTCCTTTGTGGGCTAATAAGTTGGCACAAGCAGAATTTAGGGCCTACCAAGCCTCTGAAAGGAGTGGACTCCTCCTTTGTCGTATAGAGGGAGATAGGATTTACCTTGCAGGTAAGGCTTCCCTTTATAGCCGTGGTGAAATTTATGTCATGGACTAAATTTCTGTCAATGACAAAAACATAGAAAGTATTAGTGATAGCAATTAAAACAAAATCTCAATCAAAAGATGTCTAGCTCAGCTAGGCATTTTAAAATTTTCCAACATTTTTTTGAAGAATTTTTCAGAAAAAGACTTGACAATTTTGAAAAATAAGCGTATGATAAGACTATGAACTTTTTAAAAATAGTAATTTTACTATATTAACTCATGTCGACTACGGTTGGTATGGTGAAAGTGACTAAATGGTTCTAATAACTATTCTATAGAGCGTTGCGTCCGAAAGTCATTCCTGACACGGCTCTTTAAAAAAACAAAAGGAGAAGATTATGAAAAACAGAACCGATTCATCGTACCAGTATGTGGAAATTTAAGTTAAGTGCTGCCACCATGACTTTGATTCCCGCTGCCGTGGGGATTAACTATGTTGCCAAAAGCCTTGGCGGAGGGGTTAAAGTTGCCCGTTTGGCTGGGGTCTTTGGGAACCTTTCTTGCCAGCATGTTGGCTGGGCCGGTTGCCGGTGCCATCAGTGGTTTCATCAACAACGTGATCTATGGGCTGACCTTATCGCCAATTTCAACCGTGTATGCGATTACCAGCATCGGAATTGGGATTGCTGTCGGAGTTTTGCACGCCAATGGGTGGTTCTCGTCAGCGCGACGAGTATTTGTTTCTGCTATTATTATTGCCTTCGTTTCAGCTGTCATTTCAACGCCACTCAACGTCATCTTTTGGGGTGGTCAGACCGGTATCGCTTGGGGTGACTCATTGTTTGCGGTAATGGTCGCCAATCATGCACCAGTGTGGCTGGCCTCATTTACCGATGAGTTTGTCTTGGATATTTTGGATAAAGTCTGCGTGGCCTACCTGGCATTCTTCATCTATCGTCAGCTGCCGAAGCGGATGGTGCACTTCTTTAGCGGTGATAAATGATGACTGATCAAACATTGATTTCTGGAGCGCCACGGGTCAAGCTCAAGTGGTACCAGGTGATCGATCCGATTACTAAGCTCTTGTTCATCTTGGACATGACGTTGTTGAGCTTTGCCAGTATGAATTTATTGCTTCAGGCCGGATTAATTCTTGTCGCAACACTGCTATTGTTATTTTCCAAATTGAGTTCTACCATCTTTAAGGCGCTGGGATTCAGCCTGTTTCTGATTTGCACCATGCTGATCATCCAAGGGTTATTTTACAGTCGGAATCAAACTGTGCTGTTTTCTGTGCTTGGGGTGTCGTTCTACAAAGAAGGCCTGATTTACGCCACCACTCTGGGTTGTCGAGTATTGGTGATTATTTTGACCAGTGGCTTTTTTATGGTGACCACGAGTATTTCAGAAAACGCGGCCTATTTGGAACTGTCCGGATTGTCTTATAAAACCGTCTACGTTCTGATGTCGGTGTGTTATATTTTTGCCGGAAATGATGCGAAATATGCGGAAAAATCCAGCAGGCACAAAAAGTTCGTGGAACCAATCCGCAAAAAAAACGTTGATTCAGAAATTAAAGTCAGTCCTGCCGGTTCTAATTCCATTGGTGATTAAGACCTTGGATCAATCGATGACGCGGTCGATTTCTCTCCAACTGAGAGGTTTTGATAATCTCAACCGGACTGTCAGAACCTCCCAGCGCGTGTATCGCCTGTCGCGGACGCTGCACATTGGTCTGACTGGATTGGCAATTTTATTGATTGGGTGGAAGATATGGACGAAGATAAACGGATTGTAATTGAAAATTTGACTACCCGTTATCCGGGTACTGAGCAACCACAACTGCGTCAGATTAACGCGGAGGTTCATACCGGCCAGGTGGTTGGGATTATCGGGAATAGCCACTCCGGCAAATCGACTTTGTGCCATGTGCTAGCAGGGGTCATTCCCAAAATTGTGTCTGCTGAGATTGAGGGCGACTGGCACATGTTTGGCCAGCGAGTGTCCGACAATTGGCCCGTTTATAATGCCATGAATGGAGTTGTACTGCAAAATCCAGCTGGCCAACTAAGCGGGTTGGCAGACACGGTTGCCGATGAAATCGCCTTTGACTTGATTAATCAGGGAATGGCTGAAGGACTGATTCAAAAACGGGTTGAAGAAGTTGCCACGCAAATGGGGCTGATTGAACAGCTGAATTTGCGTCCCGAGAGCCTTTCCGGTGGTCAGAGCCAGCGGTTGGCAATTGCCACGGCGATTGCGGCTAACCCGGCTGTTTTGATTATGGATGATCCGACCAGTCAGATGGATCCCCTTGGCCGCCGACAATTTTTCCAATGGCTGGCCCAAGTCAAAGAGACGACTGTCTTCATTGTCACCAGTGAAATTGACGATTTGTGCGAAGTCGCCGACGTTGTGTGGGTGCTGCACGAGGGTCAAATGGTAGCCCAGGGCAGGCCGGGTGAGGTGTTTAATCATTTGGCAGCTGACTGGCAGATTCCAGCCCCGACAATCCAGCAACTTGCTCAAAAAATGGATTGGCACTTGGCTGATGGCCGGTATCCGGTGAATTACGCTGATCTGAAGGAGGTTCGTTATGTCCACAATTGAACTGAACAACCTGACGTTCACTTATCCGGAACGGTCCTTTAGCTTGGATGTTGAAGACAAACACTTCGCCGATCCGATGGTGGCGATTGTCGGCCAAAATGGTGCCGGCAAATCAACGCTCTTCAAATTGTTGACGGGCTTGCTGACACCACAAACCGGTGTGATTAAGATCGATGGAGAAAATTTTAATGATCTTAAACCAGTCGAAAAGTTACTGAAGGTTGGGATTACTTTTCAGAATCCTGACGATCAGCTTTTCAACCCGACCGTTCAACGAGAGGTGGAGTGGAGTGTCGCGCAGGTCATGGATGACCACGACACGATTACGAGGCGGGCTTTAGCGGCTCTAAAAAGAGTTGGCTTGGATGATAAAACAGCTGAAAGTCCATATGACCTGTCATTGTCGGAACGCAAGCTGTTGAGCGTTGCCACAGTTTTGGCAGTGGATCCGGCGATTTATTTATTTGATGAGCCGATGATGTCGCTTGATTGGGAAAGCCGGCGCAAGTTGACCGCAATTTTTCCATGAGTTGGCTGATTCGGGCCACCAAGTTGTGACCATCACCCATGACATGGATTGGGTCGCCGCCGAGTTTGAGTCGGTGTATGTTATGGAACACGGGAAGTTTGGCTTCGCCGGCAGTCCACGGGAATTGTTCAGCGATCACGAACTTGTCCAGCGAGTGGGATTACTACCACCGCGGATTATGGACATAGCGGAGTCGCTGGGTGATTCACAGACATATTTATCGGTTAATGATTATTGCCAGAAAAATCGAGATGTATAGAAAAAGTCACCTCTGCGGGTTTTCCAGATTGAAGGATTAACTTCAGCTTATGGCAAGAACTCGGCTCTTTGTCAACTGTAGTGGGTGACGAAAAGCTAACATCTAGAGAGGACCTGATAGGTCTTCTCTTTTTTTATGTTCAGAGTGATGAAGACACGTTTCTTAAAGTTGATGAAGTTTCTAAAACCGAAGCCCAACCGTTTGATGTCTTTAATCAACTTGTTGGTAGCCTCCAGTTTCGCGTTTGAATAGTCTGTTTCTAGCGCATTCTGGATGTATTGTTTGTGTCTAAGAAAAGTTCTAAAGACCGTTTGAAAATAGTGATTGACCTTGCTCATGTTCTCCTCTATTAACTCAAAAAACTCGTCTACTCTCTTCTCCTGAAAGTGAAAAAGCAAAAGCTGATAAAGTGTATAGTAGTCAGTAAGCTCTTTTGAAAAGCCTAGTGTCTTCTCAACAACTTCATGTGGTGCTAAAGTTTGGCGGAAAGTCTTTGAATAAAAAGAGTTGAGAGATAGTTTACGGCTGTCCTTTTGGAAAAGTCGCCAATGATTTTTCAAGGCTCGATAAGGTAGTGACTTCTTATCGAACTGGTTCATGGTTGCAATTCTAGTCTTTAAAAATGCTCTACCAAGGTGCTGGATAATGTGGAAACGATCAATAATGATTTCGGCGTTTGGGAAAAGTTTTTTGGCTAGTGGAATATAAGCCCCAGACATATCCATCGTGATAAACTGCACCTTTTGTCGAGCTTTCAATGGATACTTCAAAAAGTAGTTTCGAATAGTGGTTTGACGGCGATTATCAAGGATAGTTATGAGTTTGTTTGTCTCATAGTTTTTGTGCCACAAAAAGCTAATTCCCCTTTCTTGAACCCAAACTCATCCCAGGACATAACAGCTGGAAGTTTGTCATAATGTTTCTTGAAAGTGAACTGGTCAAGCTTACGATAGACAGTGGACGTCGACACATGAAGTCTTCTGGCAATATCAGTTAGTGACACCTTCTCAGTTAGGAGTTGTGTAACCTTTTGTTGGACCAGATTAGAGATTTGGCAGTTTTTTTCTCAACGATAGATGTCTTAGCCACCGTGATTCTCCTACAACTTTTTACACTGGAAACGACGTTTTTTTCAGACGTAGTAGAGTTGGAGTTCCAGCTTGCTCGAGAAGAGGGATTTTAGAGTTTTTGAAAGTCATATTTGATCATCTTTCCATGGCAGTGAGGACATGATGGTGCAGGGTAATCGAGTTTTGCTTGAATCTCTATATGAGTGTCAGTTTCAAAAAAACAAGTGAAATAATGATATTTTTGGTCTTTAATTCCGATTAATTCTGTGGTATTCTTAATAAGTCTCATAAGTTCTTCCTAATGATGGTTTTGTCGCTTTTTCATTATAGTTCTTATGGGACTTTTTGTGTACTACTAAAAAGCTCTATAATCTCTACAGTGGTTTTTACCCACTACAGAAATTATAGAGCCATAAAGAAATAAGGAGTAGGATATCATATCCGCTCCTTTTTTTCTGTTGTTCTATAAAGAAATCTGATTTTATGGCCATTTTATTGCAGTTTACAAAAGACTTTTTAAGGATTTTAATTGCATTTTCTTCAGTCTTACTTGTATAATGAATAAAAAGTAAAAATAGTATTATGAAATAGAAATGGAAGGTAGAGGCCAACTTCTCCAGCAGTGCAACAATTTCTTATATGCATGGAAGAGAAGTCTTCTGGATTACTATAGACAACTCTTTGATACTTCGTCAGCTTTTGGTACAATAGTACAAATTTACAAGAGGTGGTCTATGATTTAGCAACACACGATTCCCATTTTAGAGTTTGACAACAAGTCACATGGCCTGATAATTTTTAAAAAAAGTGAAGCAAAAGTCTTGCTTTTCTTTTTATTTGTGTTAAACTTGTTATTGTATCAGATACAAGATATCTAAAGGAGTTTTTTATGGATACGAAATTTTCAGTAGCCTTGCACATCCTAACCATGATTAGTGAGAGTAAGGAAACCTTAAGTTCACAAGCACTGGCTGAGAGCGTTGGGACCAACGCTAGTTATATTCGTAAGGTGGTTGCCTTATTGAAAAATGCTGGACTGATCCAGTCTCAGCAAGGAAAAACGGGCTACCAACCTAGTAAATCGCCAAAGGACATCACCTTACTTAACATTTATTTTGCCACACAAGAAGTCAGCCACATCAGCTTATTTCCCGTCCATCAAAATAGCAATCTGGATTGCCCAGTGGGAAAACATATCCAAGCTGCCGTTTCGCCACTATTTGTTAGTGCTGAAGCTCAACTTGAGAAGGAACTAGCCCACCAAACCTTAGAAGATGTCATTGACAATCTTTATAAAGAAGCCAAACAAAAACGAAACTGATTTGCATGCAGATCAGTTTTAAAAAGACCAGACATGTATCTTTATCAGATACAATAAAAAAAGAAAAGAGAAGACAATGAAAGCCGCACAACATACTACTTATAACAAAAAGAATATCACACTGAATATCACAGAAGTCGCTAAACCGAGTATCACAGACAAAGAAGTTTTGGTCAAAGTCACCGCAGCTGGTGTCAATCCTCTGGATAACATGATTTCCCGAGGAGAGGTCAAGATGATTGTTCCTTACAAACTCCCACAAACTGCAGGAAATGAAGTGGTCGGTATCATTGAAGAGACCGGCACACAAGTCAAAAACCTCAAAGTCGGTGACCGAGTTTTTGGACGTCTCCCACTTGACCATATTGGTGCCTTTGCCGAGTATGTAGCCGTAGACAGTCAGGCTCTAGCCAAAGTTCCAGATTATCTATCTGACGAAGAAGCTGCTGCTGTTCCGCTTACTGCCTTGACTATCATGCAATCCCTAGAACTCATGGGAGCTCAAGCTGGCAAGACCATCTTTATCTCTGGTGGTACTGGAGGTGTCGGTGGAATGGCCATTCCAATTGCCAAGGCCAAAGGTTTGAAAGTCATCACCAATGGGGCTGGAGATAGCGCTGATCGGGTGTTGAACCTTGGAGCAGATCGCTTTATCGATTACAAAATAGAGGATTATACAAAAACTGTTAGCCAGGTTGATTATGTCCTCGATACCCTTGGGGGCGCTGAGACTGAAAAACAAATGTCTATCATGAAAAAAGGTGGTCAGCTTGTTTCCCTTCGTGCCATGCCAAACGGTGCCTTTGCCAAACGGATGAACCTGCCAAAATGGAAACAGATCCTACTTGGACTAGCTGGTCGTAAATTTGATAAGATGGCTGACAAATACGGCGTTCACTACCATTTTATCTTTGTAGAAAGCAATGGCGCTCAATTACAAGAGGTAGCAGATCTCTTTAGCAAATTGGAAATCAAACCATCTATCGACACAGTTTATCCATTTGAAGAAGTGAATAGCGCCTTAGACAAGGTCGCTAATGGGCGCTCACGTGGAAAAAAAACAGTCCTCAGCTTTAAGAAATAAAAAGGAAAAACAATGTCATATCTTACAACTAAAAATCAATACATCACTGTCCAAGGAAATCAAATTGCCTATCGCGAACTCAGTAAAGTCAAATCAAAACTACCTCTTCTGATGCTGGTCCATTTGGCAGCAACTCTCGATAACTGGGATCCAAAACTATTAGACTTAATTGCTGAAAAGCACCATGTCATTGTAGTCGATCTTCCTGGTGTTGGAGCCAGTCAAGGAAAAGTGGCTCCGACTATACCTGGAATGGCTGAGCAGACAATTGACTTTGTAAAAGCGGTTGGTTACGATAAAATCAACCTCCTCGGTCTTTCTATGGGAGGTATGATTGCCCAAGAAATCATCCGAATAAATCCTACTCTAGTGAGCCGTTTGATTTTGGCTGGAACAGGACCTCGAGGTGGAAAAAGAGGTCGATAAGGTCACAGGAAAACATTTAACTATATGTTTAAAGCGGGACTCGAGCGTATCGATCCTAAACGCTATATCTTCTATAATCATGATGAACAAGGAAAAATCGAAGCTTTGAAAGTACTAGGACGAATGGGTATGAGAACAAAGGAATTTGCGGACAAAGACATGAGTGTGCCTGGTTTCTTGACTCAACTCAAAGCTATTAAACGTTGGGGGAAAGATCCTCAAGACGACCTAAAAATTTATCACTCAACCAACCTTAATCGTCAACGGGGATAAGGATATGCAGATTCCAACAGAAAATTCTTATGATATGCATGAGAAAATAAAAAGATAGTAAGCTGATTATCTATCCAAATGCTGGCTACAGTTCGATCTTCCAATATGCAGAGGAGTTTTCAAAAAGAACTCATTGCTTTCTTGGGGACTAAGATGGTCAAAAACAATTCTGATTACAGGTGCTACTGACGGTATTGGTAAACATTTGGCAAAGAAACTGGCCAGTGAAGGGCATCAGGTCATCCTTCATGGTCGAAATCCTCAAAAACTGGAGTTGGCGCTTCAAGAGGTTCGTTCAGTCTCCTTGAGAGATAGAGTTTCTAGCTACTTGGCAGATTTTTCAAAATTAGACGATGTTTATCGATTTGTGGAGGAAATCAAGCGAGACTTTCAACGTATCGATGTCTTGTTTAACAATGCAGGCCTGTATGCAGGAAAAGACCGAAAAGCGAGTGCTGAAAATGTCGAGTTGACATTTATGTTATCCGTTCTGGTTCCCTATATTTTTAACAACTGAGCTAAGTCCCTTGTTAGAAAAAGCAGCTGACGGCCGTGTCATTAATACTTCTTCCTATATGCATCATTTTGCCAAGGTCAAGGATTTGGACTTTCAATTTGAGAAAGAATACAATCCAGGATTGGCCTATAATAATTCAAGCTCTACACCATCTGGATGACACGTTATTTGGCAAGGAAATTCTTTTTAAAAGCTTCAAACATCACCATCAATGCCTATCATCCCGGCTTGATTTCAACTAACTTAGGGAATGATTCCAGTGATGAAAAGACGAAAAAGTCTCTCTTTGGACGCCTGATGAAGTCTCTGTCAAAAGATTTAGATCAGGGAATCGAAACAGGCTATTATCTCACCTTATCAGAGGAAGTCAGGGCTTGACTGGCTACTACTTTGATGAAAAGAAAGTCAAGTCTGTATCTGAAAAGGATATACATTTGAAAAAGCACGGAAATTAATGGATTACTGCCAAAAATAATGTCAAAATGTTTAAAGAAAAGCAGGATGTTTAATTCCTTATTTATTTTCGTAACTACAAAAACTCAAGTTTTCATTGATAAAACTTGAGTTTTTTTCTTAGATGAGGGCTAATAAAATGGTAAGAATCAGAGCGATTCCAATCCGAATGACATGGCGGGCTGGATTGAAGTTTTTTTGTGCTTGCCATTCCAATAGGCTCCATAGCAAATCAACCCACAGCCAATCATCCAAAGAGATAGTGTGACAATCGGCAAAAAGAAGTAGAGAATGAGAGAGAAGGTCGCAAGGCTACTTCCTAGAAAAAGTAGGTAAATTCCAAGGGTCTTCTTGCCCTTTTTAATTCGGAAACGCTGACTAATAAATGAAGAAGTGCAAAAGCAAGGGCCAAGAAAGCTGTGAAAAAGCTGAGAAGAATGGGGAGAAGCATAGTTTTCCTTTTTATGATACATGATGTAAAGTCGCACCTTAGTTAGAAGCGACGTTTAAAATCTCCAAATAAAATTGGACCACTTCCTGTTCGCTATAGGATTTTCCTCTTTTTAGCCACCAGCTGAGAGTTTCAATGAAGTGGCTGACGACCAGGTGCTTGAGATAGGAGTGAGGAATGTTGGGGTGTGAGTGAATCAGTTCATCAGCGACCATCGGGTAGACATCATGTTCTAGCTCTTTGCGCAGTTGCCGGATAAAATAATCGTTTTTGGAGAGCAAGAGACTGGTCACATGGTCCTGATTTTTCTTGAAATGCTGAAAGATATGGGCCAGGTAGTCATGAGTAGAGAGTTGATTATTGCGCTCAAAGAGGTGGTGAAAGAGTTTTTGGCAGAGTTCATCCATCAATAATTCCTTACTTTCGTAATGACTATAAAAGGTCGAGCGCCCGACGTCGGCTAAATCAATGATTTCCTGAACAGTGATAGTCTCGTAGTCTTTAAGGTTTAGTAATTGTAAAAAAAGCATTATAGATAGCTTTTCGAGTCTTTGTAATGCGACGATCTTGTGCAGTCATATGGACACTATGAACAAACTGTTCAGTAACATACATAGCGAACGGTTTGCCCCTATCCTTTCTGTTGATAGTATTGGATAATAGATAATGAACATGATGTTCATGAATCTATTATAACAAAGGAAGTAATATAATGAAGACAAAACGTGCGGTTTGGTTAGCTTTTTCTTAAATCTAAGCTTTGCCATTGTTGAGTTTATTGCGGGTGGAATTTTTGGTTCCAGTGCGGTTCTCGCTGATTCAGTCCATGACTTGGGGGATGCTCTAGCCATTGGCCTCTCGGCCTTTCTAGAAACGATCTCCAATCGTCAAGAAGATAGTCACTATACCCTAGGCTACAAGCGCTTTAGCTTATTAGGGGCTTTAGTAACGGCAGTCATTCTGATGACCGGGTCTGGTATGGTGATTTTGGAAAATGTAAGCAAGCTTTTCCACCCTCAGCCCGTCAATGACGAAGGGCTTCTTTGGTTGGGAATGTTTGCTATCAGTGTCAATGTGCTGGCGAGTCTGGTCATTCGCAAGGGGCAGACCAAGAATGAATCCATTCTCAGCCTGCACTTTCTGGAAGATACCTTGGGGTGGGTGGCTGTTATCCTAATGGCCATTGTTCTCCGATTTACCGACTGGTATATTCTGGATCCGCTCTTATCTCTTGCCATTTCCATCTTTATTCTGTCCAAAGCCATTCCACGTTTTTGGAGCACGCTTAAGATTTTCCTCGATGCCGTTCCAGAAGGAGTGGATATACAGAAGATCAAGAAAGATTTGGCAGAGTTGGACCATGTCGCTAGTATCAATCAACTCAATCTTTGGACCATGGATGGTTTGGAAAAGAACGCCATTGTCCATGTTTGTCTGGAGCATGTCAAGCATATGGAGGTTTGTAAAGAGTCTATCCGAAACTTGCTCCAAGAGAGGGGCTTTCAAAATGTCACCATCGAAGTTGATGAAGACTTGGCAACTCACCGATCTCACAAGCGTAAAATTGAGAAGTTGGAAGTTGAACAAAATCATGGACATGATTATCATTATCATTAAATATCTGGTTTAAGCGAAACCTTAATGAAAAAGAGTATACTAATAGTATCAAAAAGAAACTGGGGTAAATAAATGAAATCAGCAGTTTATACCAAAGCTGGGAAAGTTGGTCTAGCAGAAATTGATCGTCCGCACATCAAAGTACCAGATGATGTCATTCTTCGCATCGTTCGTACCTGTGTTTGTGGATCGGACCTTTGGAGTTACCGTAATCCGGAAATAGAAGAAGGACATAGAAATAGCGGTCATGAGGCTATCGGAATTGTCGAGGAAGTTGGTGAGGAAGTTACTACAGTAAAACCAGGTGACTTTGTCATTTCCCCTTTCACACATGGTTGTGGACAGTGTGATGCCTGTCGTGCTGGTTTTGATGGCTCTTGTGATAACCACCTAGGTAATAACTGGTCTGGGGGCGTGCAGGCTGAGTATATCCGTTTCCACTTTGCCAACTGGGCCCTTATCAAAATTCCTGGGCAACCTTCAGATTATAGTGAAGGCATGCTCAAGTCGCTTTTGACACTGGCTGATGTCATGCCGACGGGTTACCATGCGGCGCGTGTGGCTAATGTGCAAAAGGGTGATAAGGTAGTCGTTATCGGAGATGGGGCTGTTGGTCAATGTGCTGTCATCGCAGCTAAGATGCGTGGTGCCTCACAAATTGTCCTTATGAGTCGTCATGAAGATCGTCAAAAAATGGCTTTGGAGTCAGGTGCGACTGCAGTTGTTGCGGAGCGTGGTGAAGAAGGCATTGCTAAGGTCCGTGAAATCCTTGGTGGAGGAGCAGATGCTGCCCTTGAATGTGTTGGTACTGAAGTAGCAGTAGAACAAGCTCTTGGTGTCCTTCATAATGGTGGCCGTATGGGGTTTGTTGGCGTTCCACACTATGAAAATCGTGCCATTGGATCAACTTTTGGACAAAATACAACGATTGGTGGCGGACCAGCCTCTGTCACAACCTATGATAAACAAGTTTTGTTAAAATCTGTTCTTGATGGCGACATCAATCCAGGCCGAGTCTTTACGACAAGTTATAAATTGGAAGATATTAATCAGGCCTATAAAGATATGGATGAACGCAAGACCATCAAGGCTATGATTGTGATAGAGTAACGAATTAAGTCGATCACTTTTGATTGCGGAAAAAGAATTTTCTAATTGGAAATCTATTTCGAATGCACATGACATTGATATTTTCTTTGCAGATCCAGGATGTCCTGGGCAACGAGGTCTCAATGAACATTCTAATGGCTTATTAAGACGAAATGGACTACCTAAACAAATAGATTTTACGAATATTTCTCAAAATTATTTATCAGCTACAGCTGATAAAAAGAAATAGACTTCTAGAAGTCTTTGAATTATCAAACACCATACCAAGTTTTTCTGAGTTACATGAAAAAAATCTAACTAATTTGACAATTTAGGGAGATAAAAAAATAGGGAGTGGAAAAAGCCCAACCAGACAAATCTTCAAAGGAAAGATTTGTTTTTTTAAAACTTTTGGTTGACAAATGTAAATCTTAGGAGTAGAATAACATCATAAGATTTACAAATGTAGATTTAGAAAGGAGAGGCCATGCAAATTTCCAATGCGGAATGGCGCATCATGAAAATTATCTGGATGGAAGGCAAGCAGACCAGCAGGGATTTGATCGCCGTCTTGTCCGAGCGCTTTGACTGGTCGAAGTCGACCATCAAGACCCTCTTGACCCGCTTGGTGGAAAAGGGGTGTCTGACTAGAGAAAAATCAGGCAAAGCCTTTGTCTACTCGGCTTTGTTGAAGCAGGACCAGAGTTTAGACTTGGTGGTTGAGGATGTGAAAGACAAGGTTTGCTCAAAAAGAATTGTCCAGGTGCTTGAAAACTTGATTCAGGCGAGTGACTTTACGCTTGCAGATCTTAATCAGCTGCAGCAGGTCCTGGAAGAAAAGAAAGCAGAGGCTGTCGAAACAGTCCCTTGCAATTGTATGTAATAGAAAGAAGGAAATTCCATGTTTGGATTGTTGATTAGTATTGTTTGTTTACTTGTGGTTGCTTTTATTGCTTGGTGGTTCTTTGCAGAGCATGAAAAGGTAAGCGGCCACGCTCGTCAGAAATCAGGTTATCAAGAAATTGAAGTCGAAGTCATGGGGGGCTATTCGCCTGAAACCATTGTCCTGAAAAAGAATGTTCCAGCCCGGATCATCTTTAATCGCAAGGATCCATCTTCATGTCTGGCTCAAGTGATCTTTCCAGATTTTGGCGTTCATGAAGATTTGCCTTTAGGTGAAAAACATGTCATTGAAATTACGCCAGAAAAAGCGGGCGAATATGGGTATTCATGTGGAATGAACATGATGCATGGTCAAATGATTGTGGAATAAAAGGAGTAGGTATGGTAGAAAAAAACAAAAAAAGCAGTTGTGGAAAACGGGTGCAAAAGATCCGTATTACAGCAGAAAAAGGGCTATAGTCCCAAAGAATTTCAACTTCAAAAAGGATCCCTGCTGAAATCACCTTCCATCAGGGTCAATCCTTCCGGCTGTTACAAGGAAATTTTGTTTGAAGATCAGGGATTTTAGAGCCTTTGGAAGTCGGTGTGGATAAGGTGATATCCTTTTACCCCGACAGAAACAGGGGACTTTGAGTTTTCATGTGGAATGAAGATGCAAAAGGGTTCCTACACGGTTGTGGAAAAAAACGCCGTCGTGTCTTAAGTTTACGGGATCGCTTTTTGGATTACTAGTATCTTTACCCTTCCTTTATTGATCTTGATGATTGGGATGTGGGCAGGATTTGTCTCCCATCCAGTCAGTCGCTGGGGGACTTTTCTAGCGACAACGCCGATCATGTTGGTAGCAGGAGTACCTTTTATCAAGAGTGCCTGGGCCTCATTTAAGAAGCACCATTCCAATATGGATACCTTGGTAGCTCTTGGAACCCTGGTAGCCTATGTCTATAGTGTATTTGCCCTTTTTACTGGTCAGCCAGTATACTTTTGAGGCTGCAGGGTTTTATCATCTTCTTTATCCTCTTAGGGCAAATCTTTGAAGAACGGATGCGTAACAATGCCTCCGAGGCTGTGGAAAAAGTTGTTGGATTTGCAGGCAAAAAAACGGCTCAAGTTCTCCGTGATGGGAACTATGTCGAGGTGGCGGCAGAAGATATCCAAATTGATGACTTGATTCGGGTCCGTCCTGGGGAAAAGATTGCGGTTGATGGGACGATTGTAGAAGGAGTACGACCATTGATGAGTCGATGGTGACAGGTGAAAAGCTTACCTGTGGAAAAAAATCAGTTGGTGATGCAGTGATCGGCTCCACTATCAACAGCAATGGGACCATTCTCTTTAAGGCTGAAAAAAAGTCGGTAGTGAGACCCTCTTATCTCAAATTGTGGACTTTGTCAAAATGGCCCCAATCCAGTCGTGCTCCTATTCAAGATTTGACGGATAAGATTTCAGGTATCTTTGTTCCAGTGGTGACGATTTTGGCCATTGCGACTTTCTGGGTTTGGTCCGTGCTTCTGGGCGCGTCGCTTCAAGAGGCCATGCTCTATGCAGTCTCTGTCCTCATTATTGCCTGTCCTTGTGCCCTTGGTTTAGCAACCCCAACAGCCCTGATGGTCGGAACCGGCCGTAGTGCCAAGATGGGGGTTCTGATTAAAAATGGAACAGTTCTTCAAGAAGTGCAAAAGATTCAAACCGTTGTGTTTTGATAAGACAGGGACCATTACCATTGGCCAACCACTTGTAACCGATGTTGTAGGAGATGAAGCGCGTGTCTTGACACTGGCTGCTAGTCTTGAAACTTTTTCAGAACATCCACTAGCCCAAGCGGTGTTATCCCAAGCAGAAGAAAAAGGTTTGGTGTTATCCCCTGTGGAAAACTTCCAAGCGATTGAAGGAAAAGGGGTCCAAGGTCAGATCGACCAGCAGTTGGTGACCTTGGGAAATGGCAAACTTCATGACGGGACAGCGATGGATCCGGAGCTTGAAAAAAACGGATGGTAGAGTTGCAAGAGCAGGCCAAAACAGTGATCAGTTTGTCTGTGGATGGGCAAGTGATTGGCTTGATTGCCATTCAAGATGCTCGAAGGCCAGCTCAAAAGAAGCGATCAAAAAAAGCTCAAAGAACGGGGCTTGAAAACGGTCATGTTAACGGGGGATAATGAACGGGTGGCCCAAGCTATTGCTAAGCAAGTGGGAATTGACACCGTCATTGCTGATGTCCTTCCTCAAGAAAAAGCTAGCGCCATCCAAAAACTGCAAGAAAGTAGTAAGGTAGCCTTTGTTGGAGATGGGATCAATGATGCTCCAGCTCTCTCGATCGCGGATGTGGGGATCGCTATGGGATCTGGAACGGATATTGCGATCGAGTCCGGTGGCATCGTGCTCACGCAAAATGATTTGCTTGGCGTTGTGCGCGCCTTTGACATGAGTCAAAAGACCTTCCGCAGGATCTTACTCAATCTCTTCTGGGCCTCTATCTACAATATCCTTGGGATTCCAATTGCTGCTGGAGTCTTTGTAGGACTGGGATTGACCCTCAATCCAGAACTAGCAGGTCTTGCCATGGCCCTTAGTTCTTTGTCTGTTTTGACTAGCTCTCTGCTTCTCAATGTTGCGAAAATTGATTAACGAAAATAAGAAGTGGTACAGAATTCTGTATCACTCTTTTTCTCTTTTTCCTAGAACGACAAGGAAAAGGGATAGGTATAAAACTATAGTAAAATACCCTATTGTAGGATAGTTTGTGAAAATTTCTCAAAAAGAGCATCTGTTATGGAATAGGGATTGAGCATCTCTGAGCAGATCCTTATACATGTGAATCTCTTTGTGATAAATTAATACTGTAATCGTTTTGTAAATCGTTTTCATGAGAAAAGTCAGAAAAAACTCATTTTCAAGGCGAGATGATCGCAAAGATGAAGTAGAAGCGCTATGCTGCATTTTAAGGGATCAAAATAGAATTAAAGGAGAGTTAGAATGACTCAAGGGAAAATTACTGCATCTGCAGCAATGCTTAACGTATTGAAAACATGGGGCGTAGATACGATCTACGGTATCCCATCTGGAACACTTAGCTCACTGATGGACGCTTTGGCTGAAGACAAAGATATCCGTTTCTTGCAAGTTCGTCACGAAGAAACTGGTGCTCTTGCAGCGGTTATGCAAGCTAAATTTGGTGGCTCTATCGGGGTTGCAGTTGGTTCAGGTGGACCTGGTGCGACTCACTTGATCAATGGTGTTTACGATGCAGCGATGGATAACACTCCATTCCTTGCTATCCTTGGATCACGTCCAGTTAACGAATTGAACTTGGATGCCTTCCAAGAATTGAACCAAAACCCAATGTACAACGGTATCGCTGTTTACAACAAACGTGTAGCTTACGCAGAACAATTACCAAAAGTAATCGACGAAGCTTGCCGTGCTGCCGTTTCTAAAAAAAGGTCCAGCCGTTGTTGAAATTCCAGTAAACTTTGGTTTCCAAGAAATCGACGAAAAACTCATACTACGGATCAGGTTCTTATGAACGTCACTTTCATCGCTCCTGCCTTGAACGAAGTGGAAATCGATAAAGCAGTTGAAATTTTGAACAATGCTGAACGCCCAGTGATCTACGCTGGTTTCGGTGGAGTTGGTGCGGGTGATGTGATCACTGAATTGTCTCGTAAAATTAAAGCACCAATCATTACAACTGGTAAAAACTTTGAAGCCTTTCGAATGGAACTACGAAGGTTTGACAGGTTCTGCTTACCGTGTTGGTTGGAAACCAGCCAACGAAGTGGTCTTTGAAGCAGACACAGTTCTTTTCCTTGGTTCAAACTTCCCATTTGCTGAAGTTTACGAAGCCTTCAAGAACACTGAAAAATTCATCCAAGTGGATATCGACCCTTACAAACTTGGTAAACGTCATGCCCTTGACGCTTCAATCCTTGGTGATGCAGGTCAAGCAGCTAAAGCAATCCTTGATAAAGTAAACCCAGTTGAGTCTACTCCATGGTGGCGTGCAAACGTGAAGAACAACCAAAACTGGCGTGATTACATGAACAAACTCGAAGGTAAAACTGAGGGTGAAGTGCAATTGTATCAAGTTTACAATGCAATCAACAAATACGCTGACGAAGATGCTATCTACTCAATCGACGTCGGTGACACTACTCAAACATCTACTCGTCACCTTCACATGACACCTAAGAACATGTGGCGTACATCTCCACTCTTTGCGACAATGGGTATCGCCCTTCCTGGTGGTATCGCTGCTAAGAAAGACAATCCAGATCGCCAAGTATGGAACATCATGGGTGACGGTGCATTCAACATGTGCTACCCAGACGTTATCACAAACGTTCAATACGACCTTCCAGTTATCAACGTTGTCTTCTCAAATGGTAAATATGCCTTCATCAAGGACAAATACGAAGACACAAACAAACACTTGTTTGGTTGTGACTTCCCTAATACTGACTATGCGAAAAATTGCTGAAGCTCAAGGTGCTGTTGGGTTCACTGTAAACCGTATCGAAGATATCGATGCAGTCGTTGCAGAAGCTGTTAAATCGAACAAAGAAGGTAAGACTGTTGTCATTGATGCCCGCATCACGCAACACCGTCCCCTTCCAGTAGAAGTACTTGAGTTGGATCCAAAACAACACTCAGAAGAAGCCATCAAAGCATTTAAGGAAAAATACGAAGCAGAAGAACTCGTCCCATTCCGCCTCTTCTTGGAAGAAGAAGGATTGCAATCACGCGCAATCAAATAATTCCTCTCGTCGAAAATCAAAGATAAATTTGAGACTTCTTTATTAGGTTACTGCCGACGATTTCATCATTGAAACCTTGTTTATTCTTTGATTTTCTTAGAGAGAAAAGTGAAAAGATTGGAGTAATCCGGTCTTTTTTATTAAAGACAAAATCTTCTTTGAAACTTTCCTTAGGTGAGTACAGAGGTTGGCTGGACTAAGAAAAAGAAGGAGAGAACTATCCAATTTTCATCTTATCTTTTATTTCAAAGAATGTTAAAATAAAGATAAGATATTGTGATCGTTTAGATTTGCTTAGTAATGTTCTTCATATTTTTCAAAAATGGATTTTTATCAGTGGCTTGTCTTTTCGTTTGTTTGCTTTTAGATAATAGGAGGTAGGGCTATGAAAAAGAAAATCTATCAATGTTTACTTTCGTTTCTCATACTATTTTTAGCCTTGTTTTTTGACTGGTTTCAGAAAAAAATGAAGACTAGTGATTACAACAAGGTCAGAGGGGTTATTGTCGAGAACTGTAATAAAGTAGGTCTGCATGGTAAGGTTACTATTACTAAATTGTATTGGACAGCCTTAGAAATACCAACTTACTACGTGACTTATACCTATTCTGAGAAAACTTACGATGACCAGAAAGTAGTATTAGAGCAAAATACGGCTATTCATGAAGAAGGGTCAAGTGACTCTTATGGCAATGTTCCAGAATATAAAGAATCGTTTTTGAAGCAGAAATCTATCCAAAAAGTTGAGAAGAAAATTGAAAAACAATTGAAGAAACAAAAAATCGGTCTTCCTATTAGTTCATTTAGTTTTCTATCTAACTTCAGTCATGATGAAAAGGAGAAAAATCTGGATACCTTAACCTCAGACAATCTCAAAGCAGGTAAGAAGGACTTTGCCGGTAACTATTAAATTCCATACCAAACCTTGATTGATCAAGAGTTGGTTTATATGACTATTTTTATTTATGATAATGAATCAGTCAAAGAACAAGATATGAAAGATGCGGCTAAAAAGTTAGATGCTAGTGATCTTCCGAATGGTAAATATAATTTCTTATATTCCAATACCAAGGATGAGAATCAAGATTCTTCCTTCTCACGAGCCTTTAAAAAGTGAATAGGAGAGATCATTTCAGAGTATAGTGAATAGATTCTTAACATCAGAAGTTTTTTTGTCATAAACATTGGATGCTATCATCCAGTGTTTTTTTATTTTAAAAATTCAAATCATCACTTGACAAGTGAGTGAACACTCACTATAATAACCTTGTATTTAAAAAGTGAGTAAACACTTACCTAGGAGGATGCAAATGAAAACATTGCTACATTTACAAGATTTAGAAAAAAATCTTTTTGGTCATAAAATGGTGTTAGACCATGCTGGATTTGAATTACAGTCTGGGGAAATCATTGGTCTAATCGGTCCTTCTGGTGCTGGTAAATCAACCATGATTAAAACCATGTTAGGGATGGAAAAAGGCAGATAGCGGTATCGCTTTAGTATTGGACCAGACCATGCCCAATCGTCATATTCTGGGAGATATTGGCTATATGGCCCAGTCAGATGCTCTATATGAAGCTTTGTCAGGCCTAGAAAATTTGGAATTTTTTGGCCAGCTCAAGGGACTTTCTAAGAAAGACTTGTCATTTGAAATTACCCATGTGTCTCAGGTGGTAGATCTAACAGATCACTTAAATAAGGCTGTGTCTGGTTATTCCGGAGGGATGAAACGACGTTTGTCGCTGGCGATTGCACTTTAGGAAATCCGCAACTTTTGATTTTGGACGAACCGACAGTTGGGATTGACCCTTCTCTTCGAAAGAAAATTTGGAAAGAGTTGATGGCGCTCAGAGACAATGGTGTAGGAATCTTGGTTACAACCCATGTCATGGATGAAGCAGAGTTGACAGATAAGGTCGGACTACTATTAGGTGGAAAAATCATTGCCTTTGATACACCATCCAAGCTAAAAGAATCTTATGGTGTTTCAAGTATTGAAGAAGTCTTTTTGAAAGCAGAAGGAGAATGAAATGAGAACAATTGCCATTGCAAAAAAAGTCATCAAAGAATTGCTACGTGACAAACGGACACTGGCCCTAATGTTTGTGGCACCAGTCTTTATTATGTGGCTGATGAACCTCATGTTTTCGGCTAGTACAACGGTGACTGTTAAGCTAGCGACACAAGATGTGCCAAGTAGTTTGGTAAGTAGGATGGATGACTTAGCACATGTCAGTGTTAAAAACTACAAAGACTTGGTTCAAGCTAAAGAGGCTTTAAACGATGAAAAAGTAGATGCAGTTATCTCTTATAAGGATGGTGAATATCATGTAGCCTATGCCAATACAGATGCCTCTAAAACTTCGGTGACCCGACAAGTATTACGCACCAGTATTGCCAGTGAAGACACCAATCAATTATTAGCCCGTGTGAAGCAATCCCTTCCACAATTACAACTAAAGGTAAAATCTCCTGAAATTAAGGAATCTTATGAATATGGTAACGAGGACACCGGCTTCTTTGCTAAAATGATTCCTGTTTTGATTGGGTTCGTCGTTTTCTTCTTTGTCTTTTTGATTTCAGGGATGGCACTCTTGAAAGAACGTACTAGCGGAACCCTAGATCGTTTGTTGGCAACCCCAGTCAAACGTTCGGAAATTGTTTATGGCTATATGTTGTCTTACGGCCTTATTGCCATACTGCAGACAGGAGTAGTCGTTCTAGCAGCCATCTGGTTGTTGAACATTGAAGTTGTCGGAAGCCTGTTAAATGTTATAATAGTTAATGTGGTACTGGCTCTGGTGGCACTAGCCTTCGGAATTCTCTTGTCTACCTTGGCAAAATCAGAATTTCAGATGATGCAATTTATTCCTCTTGTGATTATGCCGCAACTCTTTTTCTCAGGAATCATTTCACTTGATTCAATGGGAGACTGGGCAAAAACACTAGGAAAATTCTTGCCTTTGACCTACTCAGGTGATGCGATGAGTCAGATTATTCTTTACGGACGTGGACTTGGAGATATTTTACCAAATATTGGTGTTCTACTAGTCTTCCTTGTCGCTTTGACAGTTCTCAATATTGTCGGCTTGCGTCGTTACCGTAAAGTATAAAATATAAATATACGAGGATGAAAATGAGTGAGAGTGTTTTTGAGTCGTTTGAAGCTTATCTAAAGGGTGCAGACTATCCCAAGGGAAAGAAAAAAATCATGCAGGCGGCGGTCGATTTGATTTCTACTAAGAGTTACAATGGGACCTCCACCTTACAAATTGCTAAACATGCGGGACTTAGCCAAGCAACGCTCTTCAAGTATTTCAAGACTAAAGAAGATTTATTAACAGCTATTTTGCACCCTGTTGTTCCAGGACTTTTCGGTCGTTTTTTTGAAGAACTTTTAGCCTTAGAAACGACTGAAGAAAAGGTGCATTATCTGGTTCAAAATCGTATGGCCTATCTCAAAAAGAATCGCGCTTTGATGAAAATTATTTTTTTCAGGAAATTTTTTTCAAATAAGAAACTGAGAAAAAGAACAACTTTATATTTGGAATACTCTTCAGGATAAATTATTAGTACTCCACAAGGAATTGATAGCAGATTCACGAGTGAATCCTGAAATCACGGTTCCTCAAATGGTTCGTATTTGTATAGGGTCCCTTATTGGCCTACTTTTGCCCAACTCTATATCGTTAGCGACAATAGTGACATAAGAAAGAAGACTTAAATTTGTTGGAAAAAAACAGATTTTAGGTGGTTTAGTGAAATAAACGCCGACTGAAATCATATTTCTTAAAATAAAACACAAAAAAAGGACATGTTTCTGACTAAAAGCAGATTTATGTCCTTTCTTTTCAGTTATGTACATTGTTTAATTGGTTTTTTCTTTGTGATTCTTGGGAAGTAGTTCCTATGAAATCATATTATCAGTTTGCATTTTTTGATATAATAATTCTTAAAACTTAGGAGGCAACAGATGATACATAAACATGAAATCCCAATTTTAGAGTTTGATGACAATCCTCAGGCTGTGATTATGCCGACACATGAGGATTTAGACTTGAACTTGCCGGCTAGGTGCGTCTACGCCTTTTTAGAGGAAGAAATAGAACGTTATGCGACTTCTGTTGGAGCTGAAAAAGTTGGTGAGTTTGTCTCTGCGACCAAAATCTATCCTGTTTATGTTATGACTTACAATGGGGAGGAAATATGCTTGGCTCAAGCTCCAGTAGGATCAGCTGCAGCAGCTCAATTTATGGACTGGTTGATTGGTTATGGCGTCAAGCAAATCATATCAACTGGAACTTGTGGTGTCTTGGTAGACATGCCAGAGAATATCTTTTTGATTCCGACGAGAGCATTGCGAGATGAAGGTGCAAGTTACCACTATGTTGCGCCTTCTCGCTATATAGACATGAATACACAAGCTCTTGGAGCCATTGAGAGAACTTTAAAGCAAAAGAAAATCCCCTATGAAGAGGTCATGACCTGGTCGACAGACGGCTTTTATAGAGAAACACCTGATAAAGTTGCTTATCGGATTGAAGAGGGGTGTAGTGTTGTAGAGATGGAGTGTGCATCTCTTGCAGCAGTTGCTCAACTTCGAGGAGCTATTTGGGGCTTGCTTCTGTTTACTGCTGATTCCCTAGCAGATATAGACAATTACAATCAACGAAATTGGGGCTCAGAGGCTTTTGATAAGGCCTTAGAGATCTGCTTAGATATCATTGTTCAGATGTAATTTTGATTTGATAGAAAAGAGCATGATGGTATAGTCATGCTCTTTTTATGTATCAATTGTTATTTCAAAATATTCCAGAGTTCTTGGGAAGTATCAGCTACAAAATCAGGATTTTCTTCCAAAAGGGTTTCGTTTGTCCCGAATCCCCAAGTAACAGCCAAGGTCTTGATACCAACGGTTTTTCCTCCAATCATGTCATACTTGGTGTCGCCAACAATGACAGAATGGTCTTTGTTCGCATTATTTTCAGTAATAGCACGCTGCAAGACGTCAGCCTTGTTGAAAGTAGCAGGTGTGGCCCCATAGATGTCGTCAAAAAACTCAGTGATGCCAAGGTATTTGCACATTTTGCGAGCAGTAGGCTCATTTTTGGAAGTTGTGATATAGATTTTCTTATTTGGATCTTGACTCAGCTTCTCGAGTACTTCTTTTATACCGTCGTAGAGATGAGCTTCAAACTGTCCTTTGTTCTCATAATAGTCACGATAAAGTTGAACAGCTTGGGCAGCACTTTCTTCGCTTATTTCTTCTCTGAATGTGACTTCTAGAGGTGGTCCCATAAAGGTGCGAATTTTTTTATTGCTTGGAACAGGTAGGCCCAGTCTTTCAAAGGTTTGGACAAAACCATTGTGGATGCCCTCAGAACTATCTATAAGGGTACCATCAAGGTCGAAGAAAATGTGTGTAAATATCATATGATTCTCCAATACAATGTTGTTTATTTATTATATCATGATAGGACAAAATGCAAAGTCAAACAATACAAGTCAGATTTTCAAAGAGAAGACGATTGTGCATGATTTTGATAGGGCGGAGTTGAAAAAGCTCCCAAACGTATCGTTATCCTCGACGACCTCTATGGTGAAATTTTTAGACCCATTGGATATCACCACTCCCATAGGTGCGACAACTGGTCAAGCTGATAGTCAAGACTTTTCAACCCTCTTTGAGAAACAATACAAGGATAAAAAAGTTATTTTAGTTGGTTAGCAGGGAAATCCAGATTTGGATAAGATTGCTGAGTTAAAACCTGATTTAATTCTTATGACAGGCGAGCGAGAAGATCTTTATGAGGATTTGTCTGAGATTGCACCAACTGTTGGCTATTATATCAACACCGATGAAAATTGGGACTATCATGAAACCTCTCCCATACTATGCTTACGGGCATTTTGGTTACCTGTATGATACTTATAAGTTCAATCGTGCCGAAACCTTATAATCCAGATGATATGTTCCAAGTTATAGATCTAGATTAACTAAAAGATATTACCCCTGATCTCTTGATTGTTCAAGCTGATTCTCAGTAACTCCTAGATAACAAACTTAAAAACTCACCTATCTGGAGTAACCTTAAAGCTGTTCAAAAAGGGGGCTTGCTGACAAACAAGCGTCTGATATGTTTTCTCAAAGAAAAATAGAGCTGAATAGTCATAGGAATCCAAATCAAAGGTTCACATAGGATAACGCCAAGGTAGCCCATATAAGGAATGACGAAAACAACAAAGAGAATTTTACCAAAAAGCTCAATAAAGCTAGAGGTTAAAGGTGTGAGCTTTTTACCTAGCCCCTGGAGGCTATTTCTAAAGATGAAGAGTATTCCCAAAATAGGATAAAAGAGAGAACTGATACGGAGGTAGAGACTGGCATTGTCAATAATCACAGCATTATCTGAACCAGAGATAAGACCAGCCAAGAAGGGGCTTGCTACATAGAGGAGGGCACAAGCAATGACAGACCAAGTTATAGAAACAAGACAGGATTGCTTTAACCCAGCGACAATGCGTTTAAACTGTTGGGCTCCGAAATTCTGCGAGGTGAAGGTTGTCACCCCAGCAGCAAGGGAGGTCAATGGTAGAACCGCAAAGGACATAATTCGTCTCGCTGACACCTGAGCGCTAATGATGAGAGAGCCGAAGCCATTAATGGCGTACTGTAAGGTCACAGTTCCAATAGAAACAATAGAATTCATGAGCCCCATAGCCATCCCTTGTCCCAAAAGGTCCAGATAAAGGCTTGAATCAAGAACACAGTCAGACTTATGTGGTAGGAGAAAGGTCACTCTTTTCTTAATATAGTAAAGACAGAGGATAGCAGAAAGCCCCTGTGAGATTATAGTCGCCAAGCCTGCTGATTGGACGCCCAGATGGAGCTGTGTAATAAAGAAAAGGTCTAAAATGATATTAACTAAGGCTGAAAAAATAAGGAAATAAAGGGCTGTAAGGCTATCACCGACCGCTCTAAGCAGCCCTGCACACAGATTATAACCCAAAGTAACCCCAACACAGGAGACAATCATTGAAATATACTGGTAGGACTGCCCAATGATAGAAGTAGGCGTCCCTAAAAATCTTAGCAAAGGATAGAGCCCGAAATGTCCTAGAATCATAACCAGGGCACTTAAGCCCAGACCGATGACAACTGTGGCCGCGACAGACTGACGAAGTTTTCTATAGTCTTGCGCACCATAATAACGTGCGATAACAACTCCCATACCATTTCCAACGCCAAGAGCAAAGCCGATAACCAAATCAAAAATAGCAGAAGAAGCTCCTACAGCAGCCAAGGCATCTGGCCCTAGAAAACGACCCACAATCATGACATCGGCAGTATTGTAGAGTTGCTGGAAAATATTGGATATCAGAATTGGTAGAGCAAAGATTAAAAGAGACCGCAAAATTGGGCCTCGTAAAAGATCAACTGACGCATTTTTCATAGACTTATTATAGCAAGATTGTAATTGTGAAACAATGTTAAAAAGCCATCCTAGGATGACTTTTGCATATTTTTTAGATAGCGGCTAAGTGTTTGTGTCATATGGTTGTAGCCTGCCGCGATCATTGGAATCTGTAAGTAAATATAAGGTAGGGTGTACTGGCTCTTAGTCTCTGATATGAGGTGAAAGAGGATGCCACCGAAGAGATAGAGGAAGGCATAGAGGCCCAGTGTCGCTCCATCTTCCATTCGTTTATAAGTGAAAGCATAGTAGAACGCACCACCAAGATATAGGACTAGGAGATAGCCTTGCATATAGGTCACAAAAAAGAGATGCAGCGTCAGATGGCATATAATAAGATGACAACAATAAATACGTTTTGCAAAATATTTTATCTAAAAAAATAGAATGAGGAAATAAAATGTCAAAAATTCAAGATTCAATGATGATTTTAGTTATATCATGTGGATTATAAGTCTACTAACAGTCTTTTCTGTGCTCTTTGTAAAACTTACATACTTAGTAGCATTACCTTATTATAAAGTTATAACAAACTTGTTCTCAGAAAAAGTTAGCCAGTCTGAAGCTCAAAAAGTTTAAATATTGGATGCGATTTCTTCCTGTAAGCTGGTTTGTAGATATTAACAGTATTGAAGACAACAAACGTATCAAAAAAATGCTTCTGTTACTTCATCATTTTTTTGCCAATAGCACTTCTTGTGTATTTAATTACTGTTCCATTAACTAATGATGCTTCTTCAGAATCAATAGTATGGGTGATTTCATTTATTTTTCTGTGTTTTACAATAGGTAGTGTGATTGGATTTTACAAAAATTTTAAGTTTACAAAAATATTCAAGATTATCACAAGAATATGTATTGAAAAAAATAAATATAAAATAAATTACCATTGTAATAAAAAGGAACCTACTAAGTTCCTTTTTTTATTACAGTTAAACTAGCATTTACAACCACTAGGCATTACATAATGGTTGGTGGAAGGTTAGATTTACTTCATCCGCATACTGTCAATTTTTCTTCAGTTGGTGTGACGCGTAGGGTCTTTTGTCCCGTATAAGTCACAAATCCAGGCTTACCTGCTGTTGGTTTGTTGAGCTTCTTAACATCAATCATATCGACTTGAACCAAGTTTGACAGACGGGCCTTAGAGTAGTAGGCTGCCAATTCAGCCGCATCTGTTTTGACTTCGTCAGTTGGGTTAAGATTGCCCTTGATAACTACGTGACTACCTGGGATATCCTTGGCGTGGAACCAGAGCTCCCCCTTTTTAGCCATCTTGAAGGTCAACTCCTCATTTTGTAGGTTGTTACGACCAACCATGATAATGGTCTTACCATCAGAAGCTAGATACTGTTCAGGTTTCTTGCGTTTGTGGCGTTTGTCAGTTGAACGACGTTTCATAAAGCCAGCCTGAACAAGCTCTTCACGAATATCCTCGATTTCATCCATGTTGGCTTGAGAAAGACTAAACTCAACACTCTCCAAATAGTCAATAGTCTGCTTGGTTTCCTCAATCAAACCAGTCAAGTGCTTAACAGCCTCCTTGAGCTTTCTGGTATTTCTTGAAGTAACGCTGAGCATTTTGGTTAGGTGTTAGAGCCACATTTAGAGGAATGGTAATCTTTTTCACCAGTGTAGTAGTTGTCTAGCTCGACACTATCCTTGTCATTTGGCACCATGCTGAGGTAGGTGGTCAACAGTTCACCTTTTTGACGGAACTCCTCAGCATTTTCAGTCGCCGCAAGCTCTTTTTCCTGTTTAACAAGTTTCTTCTTATTTTTTTCCAGTTCATTTTGCACACGATGGATCAAATCACTAGCCTGTTGAGTCACACGGTCACGCGCTGCCTTGTCCAAATAGTAGTAGTCCAATAGGGCTGACAAGGTTTCAAACTCAGGTTGGTCCTGACTATCTGAGAATCTTACAGCTGAGAATGCCTTAGCCGTTAAGTTTGGCTCTATTTCACGATTGAAGAAGGCACGGAAATTCTTGAATTTATCAGTATCAAGTAAAGCTGATAATTCATTGGCCGTGTTGCGCCCCAAACCTTGGAAAAGTTTTTGAAGGTTTCTAGAGGACAAATCCTCGGTTTGTAGGATTTCAAAGAGCTTTTCGTCTGCAATGTCAAATGGATTCTTGGCGTCTGTCTTAGGAGGAGCGATATAGGTAGACCCAGGCAGAATAGTACGGTAACTATTTTGTGAGAAACCAACGTGCTTGATAGACTCGATGATTTTGCTCTCGTTTTTGTCAATCAGGATAATGTTGGAGTGTTTCCCCATGATTTCCATGACCAGAGTAACCTTAACGCTATCACCGATTTCGTTTTTGTTAGAGACTGAAATTTCAAGAACACGGTCATTTTCAAGCTGTTGAATATCCTCGATAACTGCTCCCTGAAGGTATTTCCGCATAATCATGGTATAGGTGTTTGGATTTTGCGGATTTGGCAGTCAGCCTTGGTCGTCTGAATACGCCCAAAAACAGGGTGAGCCGAAAGCAGAAGCTTGTAATTCTGACGATTGTTACGAATGGTCAGGACCAACTCACGCTCAAAAGGCTGATTAACCTTCTGGATACGCCCGTAGAGCACCTGCTCACGCAACTCAGCTGTCATATGATGAAGAAAAAAGCCGTCAAAAGACATGATGTACTTCCTTTCTTGTTAGAGATAATGGTTGTTTTATTTTAAAAATAAAATACTTTGTGAGACTTTCCTTAGGTGTTGGCGGACGTCAAGGAACTTTTGTAAAAAGTTCCTGAGCGCCTGAAACCTTTCTAGTTTCAGGCGCTTTTAACACAGCGTAAAGTCTCGAGTTAATTGCTCGCTCTGCTCGCTCAAAAAGTTATTTCAAAAAAATTTGGAGAGCTTATTAGCTTTGGTTAGATATTTTTTAAACAATTTGAATACGTTATAAACGTAAATGTTGCTTAACCATTATAGCATAAAGCCTCTAGAAATGCTTGGGAGGGTCGAGAATCTAGACTTATTATTTTTAATCTAGTATAAATTATCTTGAAAAATTGTATGACATAAACAGCTAAAAATCATATCAAAATTCTTCATATATTCTTTTTGAATTTATATCTACTTGTGATATCATTTAATATGCTGAAAAATTAAAGGAGCATTAAATGAACGATATAAAAAAAGATATGCAATGCGACTAATTTGAAATACCTAGCTATTGTACTTATGTTTTTTTGGACCAAATCCATCAGATGTTTGAGGGAGTATGGGAGCACCACTATGGTTGACGATGTTAGGGACGTTTGGTTTTTTTCCTATTTTTCTCTTTCTAGCTGCTGATAGTTTTTCACTATACACACGATCGTATGGCTTTTCTCAGGCGTCTGCTTTACATGAGTTGGTTTATGATCATTGGCAACGCCATCATTGGTAGTATTTTTCATAATGGTAGTATCGGTTTAACCAACAATGCCTTTTCAACCTTCTTTATCACTGGGATTTTTATTTGCTCTTGGGATTTGTTGGCTAAGGGGCTTCGCGATAAATCGAACAAGGAGTTGATTCAAGGGATTGGTGTCTTTCTCCTGCCGATTCTTTCGTCTATTCCAGTTGTGATTCTTGGGGGCATATTTGAAACGCCACATGCAAACCCAATCGTTGTGCAGATTGTTGCCTTTATCTTGTCACTTGTGCCAAGTATTATCATGGTTGAGGGTGGCTTTGTGATGGTTATTCTTGGTTTGCTATTCTATATTTTTCCGTACCAATCGCATTGCTCAAATCATTGTCTTAGCTGTTATTTCAGTGATTGCCCATCTCTTTGATCCGACGGGTGTGCAGTGGATGATGGTCTTTTGCTGCGATTCCTATGTATTTTTATAATGGTGAGCGTGGTAGTGGTAACAAGAATTTCTTCTATATTTTCTACCCAGCTCATATTTATCTCTTGTGGATCCTAGCAAGTTTGTTTAGATAAGATGACAAAGACAGTCCTTGTGCTGTCTTTTTTCATGCTCAAGAGCCATTTTTATGGTTTGTTTCCTGCTTCTAAAACTGCTATAATTTAAGGCGTAATAGAATCATGTGATAAGTAAATTGGAGGTATATCATGACAAAAGTAGCAGTAGTATTTGCGGACGGATTTGAAGAAATCGAAGCCTTGAGCCCAGTGGATGTCTTCCGCCGAGCAGGATTTGACTGTAGCATGCTAGGACTTGAAAGTGCGTCAGTGACTGGCTCACATGGGATTCAAGTCGCTATGGATGGTGTATTTGATGGTAATTTTGCGGATTACGACTTGGTGGTTCTTCCTGGAGGTATGCCTGGCTCAACTAATCTACGCGACAATCAGGCCTTGATTGCCTCTCTTCAAGAGGCTGCAAAAGCTGGAAAATATGTTGCTGCCATTTGTGCGGCACCAATTGTTCTCGAACGTGCTGGTCTTCTTGAAGGGCGTAAATTCACATGTTTCCCAGGTGTAGAGGAACAAATTGCATCTGGCGAGCATCAAACTGACTTGGTGGTTGTTGATGGCAATATTGTCACTAGCCGTGGTGCCGGAACAGCCCTAGCCTTTGCCTACGCCTTGGTTGATTTGTTGGGTGGCGATGGTCAGCAGTTGGCTCATACTATGGTTTACGACAGATTGTTTAAATAATCTTATTTTAAGACTCTTGTTCAAGACTTCTAACACCTCTTGTTAGGAATATTGACAATTTATGTTACCCTATGAGATGATAGAGAACGTATCAAACAGAGGGCCTAGTTATAGGCTGGAGAGACCTTAGCTTAGTTTTTTAAGCTTTGGTTTTTTCTTTTCTCCTTTGACATCCGTCTTGAAAACGGTTATAATAATCACAAAATAACCTTTAAATGAGTCCAGAGAGGCTTGAAAGGTCGGACAGGTGAAAAAACAGGGTTCTCCTGTGATTTTTTGTGCGACCTTGCCATGTGGCGAGGTTTTTTTGATGACATTTTGCAGTTTAGAAAGGGTTGTCATGATATTAGTTGAAGATTTAACCATTGTGAGTCAGCGTGAGATTGCACCTCGTATTTCGAGATGGTGCTTAAGGGAGAGATGGTTGCAGATATGCAGGTTGGTCAGTTCGTCCACCTCAAGGTACCAGACCCAAGCAAGCTCCTTCGTCGTCCGATTTCCATTTCAGAGATTGACTACGACAAGAAAGAGGCAACCATTGTCTATCGTGTGGAGCGTGAGGGAACAGCCATTCTGTCTAAGATGGTAGCTGGTCAAACCATTGATACTATGGGCCCTCAGGGAAATGGTTTTGATATTTCCGTTGTCGATGCTGGGCAGAAAGCCCTCCTTGTTGGTGGAGGTATCGGTGTGCCACCTTTGGTTGAGACGGCTAAGCAGTTGAAGGCTAAAGGTGTTGAAGTTGTATCGGTAATTGGTTTTGCCAATAAGGATGCCGTCATCTTGGAGGACAAGCTCAGAGCTTGTGGTGATGTTTATGTGACCACTGATGACGGTTCATACGGTATCAAGGGTTACGTTTCGACAGTTATTGATGGTTTCGACTGGACTCCAGATGCCGTTTACAGTTGTGGAGCTCCAGGCATGCTTAAATATGTCGACAGCAAGTTTGAAAATCATCCTCATGCCTATGTTTCTATGGAAGCTCGCATGGCTTGTGGTATGGGTGCTTGCTATGCCTGTGTGGTTCACGTTAAAGGAGAGTCGGACGCCAAAAATCTTCGTGTTTGCGAGGAAGGGCCAGTCTTCCCTACTGGAAAAGTCATCGTCTAGGAGGTTACCATGTCAGAGATTAAATCAGAAAATCGTTTAGCTATTAGCCTTCCAGGGCTTGATTTGAAAAATCCTATTATCCCCGCCTCAGGTTGCTTTGGTTTTGGTCAAGAGTATGCCAAGTATTATGATTTGGACAAACTAGGTTCTATCATGATTAAGGCTACGACCGCCAACCCTCGTTTTGGTAATCCGACACCACGTGTGGCTGAGACACCATCAGGCATGCTTAATGCTATTGGCCTGCAAAACCCTGGTGTTGATGCTGTCTTGTCTGAAAAACTCCCTTGGTTGCAAGAGCATTATCCTGAGCTTCCCATCATTGCTAATGTAGCTGGATTTTCAAATGAAGAATATGCGGAAGTATCTCACAAAATTTCCAAAGCCATTAATGTCAAGGCAATCGAGCTCAACATCTCGTGTCCAAACGTGGACCATGGTAATAACGGCCTCCTCATCGGACAAGTCCCAGAGCTTGCCTATGCGGCAGTAAAAGCTAGTGTCTCTCACTCTGATGTGCCCGTCTATGTCAAACTGACACCAAGCGTGTCTGATATTACAAGTGTCGCCAAGGCAGTCGAAGATGCCGGTGCGACAGGTTTCACTATGATTAACACCTTGGTTGGTACACGCTATGACTTGGCTACTCGCAAACCTATCATTGCCAATGGCCAAGGTGGTATGTCAGGCCCAGCTGTCTTCCCAGTAGCCCTTAAGCTTATCCGCCAAGTTGCTCTAGCATCAGACCTCCCAATCATCGGTATGGGTGGCGTGGATAGTGCCGAAGCGGCTATCGAAATGTTTATCGCTGGTGCTTCAGCCATCGGTGTCGGAACGGCCAACTTTGCAGATCCCTATGCCTGCCCTAAAATCATCGACCGCCTCCCTGAAGTCATGGACAAGTACGGCATCACAACACTTGAAGACTTACGTAAGGAAGTTAGAACAGACTTGTTGGGGAAATAGAATAAAAATAGCATTTTTAAGGAGTTCAACAAAGGTATAATTACTTTCATCCCCCTTTGACATTCCCTTATAAAAGCGCTATAATAGAACAAATTGAACTGAACCTTTAATCGAGTCCAGAGAGGCGAGAAAGGTGTACTGAGATGCTACGGCATCACTAAAGGGTAGGGACTGCCCTATTTTCGTGCAACCTTCGCTGACTGGCGGAGGTTTTTTGTGTGAAAGGATATAAGAAATGAGAGAAAATCGTCCTGTTATTGCCCTTGATTTCCCGACTTTTGAGGATGTGAAGGCTTTCCTTGCTAAGTTTCCTGCTGATGAAAAGCTCTATGTGAAGATTGGTATGGAACTTTACTATGCGGCTGGGCCTGAGATTGTGCGCTACGTTAAAGAGCTTGGCCATAGTGTTTTCCTTGACCTTAAGCTTCACGATATTCCAAATACTGTGAAATCAGCCATGCGTGTCTTGTCTAACCTTGGCGTTGATATGACTAATGTGCATGCGGCTGGTGGTGTGGAAATGATGAAGGCTGCGCGTGAAGGCTTGGGAGATGGTCCAATCTTGATTGCTGTAACACAGTTGACCTCTACCTCTGAAGAGCAGATGCGTGATTTTCAAAATATCCAAACCACACTTCAAGAATCAGTGGTTCATTATGCTAAGAAGACTGCTGAAGCAGGTCTTGATGGTGTTGTCTGCTCAGCACACGAAGTAGCAAAAATCAAAGAAGCAACAAATGAAGATTTCGTTTGTTTGACACCTGGTATTCGTCCAGCAGGAGCAGCAGTTGGTGACCAAAAACGTGTCATGACACCTGCCGATGCCCGTCAAATTGGTTCAGATTACATTGTTGTTGGTCGTCCAATTACACAAGCTGACGATCCAGTAGCTGCTTATCACGACATCAAGGCCCAATGGAACGGTCAATAAATTTTCAAAAAGACCTTATTTCATAGGAAAATAGATGGAATTAGGTTATAATAAAGAGTAGAAAACGCTTTACGGAGGATAATAATTATGACATTAGCATCACAAATCGCATCTGACTTGCTCGATATCAAGGCTGTTTACCTTAAACCTGAAGAACCATTTACATGGGCATCAGGAATCAAATCACCAATCTACACAGACAACCGTATTACTTTGTCTTACCCAGAAACTCGTACACTTATTGAAAATGGTTTTGTGGAAAAGATTAAGGAAGAATTCCCTGAAGTAGAAGTGATTGCAGGTACTGCAACTGCTGGTATTCCTCACGGTGCGATTATCGCTGACAAGATGAACCTTCCATTTGCCTACATCCGTAGCAAACCAAAAGATCACGGTGCTGGTAACCAAATCGAAGGTCGTGTGGTTAAAGGCGAAAAAATGGTTGTTGTTGAAGACTTGATTTCAACTGGTGGTTCAGTACTTGATGCTGTAGCAGCTGCAGAGCGTGAAGGGGCTGATGTTATCGGTGTTGTGGCTATCTTCACTTACGAATTGCCAAAAGCTGAGAAAAACTTTGCGGATGCTGGTGTGAAATTGGTTACTCTTTCAAACTACACTGAGTTGATCAAAGTCGCTAAAGTTCAAGGCTACATCACAGCAGATGGACTTCAACTTTTGAAGAAATTCAAAGAAAATCAAGAAACTTGGCAAGACTAATTATCAAGATTTAAGGTGGAACGTTTTAGGCGTTTCGCTTTTTTTAGTATAATTTAGGAAAAGATAAGCAGGGAGAGTATATGAGGACAATTAATGAGCGGTCAGATGCAATGGCAATGGATGAAGCCGTGCAAAATAGGACGGTCAGTCCCCGAGAACTAGTGTAGGCTACCATTCGTGAAGCAGAGAGGAGGAATCCCAAAATCAATGCTATCGTCAGTCAACGCTACGAGAAAGCATTGAAAGAAGCAGAAACTAGAGACTTTTCAGAAAGACCTTCAGCTGGTTTCCTTCAAGTCGCTGGAGTTCGCGTATATTATGACACAACTTTTCCAGCTGAAAAACGTATCTTATCAATTGACATTTTGGATCAAGAAACTTGTGTCTATAAACCGCTCAACACTAATGAAACTTACTACCTTGTAACGAATGACTTCTTGGCTGCTGGTGGCGATGGCTTCACAATGCTTGGTGGTCCACGTGAAGAGGGTCCTTCACTCGATACAGCCTTTGCTGATTACTTGACTCATGCAGATCTTACGAAATACGCAGTAATTAATCCTAATTCACGTACAATTTCTATCTCAGTGCCGATTTTGCTGTTTTTAAATAAGAAAGAGAATGCGGAAGATCCAAGGGTTAATCCATTAAATACTATTGATCGAACTGTAGCTTCTAAAGTGTTAGAAAAACTAAAACCAGTAGTATCTAAAGTAGTAACAACACCTACCGGTAAAGGCTTCTTCGTTTCAACTTCAAACGAAACTCTTAAGGAAATTGAAAAGGTTACTGAAACTTTAGGCCAAACCGAAGAACTTCCTACAACAGGTGATAAGGCCTCACACGCTGGGCTCCTCGGACTTGGTATATTGCTAACTATCTTTTAGAATTAGTGGAAAACACAAAGCTAAAGAGAAATACTAAGAAATTTGCAGATAAAAATTAGAGTTAACCATTTGGCTAACTCTTTTTGTTTTTATTGTTGTTGCTATGTGTTTTTCGATACTGACTTGGTGTTTGGTCGTAATAGTATTTAAATTGACGGTTGAAATTGGATAAATTGTTAAAACCAACATTAGTAGCAATTTCCAAAACTGGTTTCACGCTATTACGGAGCTCCTCACAAGCAGCATGTAGTCTTGCTTGAATGATAAATTCGGTACAAGAGGTGCCAGTATGTTGTTTAAAAATCGTCATAAAGTGTGTCTTACTATATCCCATGAGCTCTGACAACTTTTCAATCGTGAGATTTTCAGCATAATGTTGATTGATGTAATCAATGATTTCACGAATTTTATCATTTTTTCGATAATGATCATCAGAAGTTTTTCGCTTTACCAAACGATAGAAGTAGAGGAGGTAGATTAATTCTTCCAACTTTGACTTGAGAAGAAGTTCATAGTGACGATCTTTCTGACGAATCATCTTAAAAATCTCGAAAAGAAGTGCTTTTATTTCCGTATAACCCTCGTCTGATGGTCTTAGACATTGTTTAAACTTAAAATTGGAATTCTGTAAGGGCTGAAGATATCGGAGACTAAGCAGATCCACCAGAGACTGTCCCAACATATCCAAATGAAAATGAAGGGTGTCAGTATGATGAGACTGATTATCTATGGGATGAATCGAATGAAGCTCATTAGGACCTATCAAAAAAATATCTCCAGCCTGACTGTCAAAATAGTCATAATCAATATGATAGCGAGCTGTCCCCTCATAAACGTACTGAATCTCAAGCTCAGGATGCCAATGAAAAAGGATATCAGGACGTCCATTTTCAACCTTGATTTCCGTCAGTCGAAACGGAAGCAGATTATCGTCAAAATCTATCAAATGTTTAAAATCAGTATCAGTAGCTGCTTGACTCATGGTAAACCTTTCAAAATCATAGGATAGTACCATGATAGCATTTTATTTCTTAAAAAGCATGAGTTAATCGTCTTATGATATAGATATATTTTTTACATAATTTTATTTCTGTATTTAGGTATGGAAAGTAAAAAGATGATGCAACATCTTTTTACATAAATTTAGTTATGTTTATTTTCCCTAGGCAGAACTGACTAAAGAGTTGCATAATGAGTTCATCCGGTGCGGCGTCACCGGTAATTTCGTCAAGAATTTCCCATGTGCGAGTCATATCAACTTGTAATAGGTCAACAGGCATACCTAATTCAAGTCCTTGATTGACGGCTTCAAGACTTTCAAGCGCCCTTTCAATGAGTGAAATATGTCGTGCATTTGAGAGATAAGTAGCATCTTTTTCCACTAAGCCAGCATTATCAAAGAAGAGTTGGTTGATGCGATCTTCGATTTTGTCAATGTTTTCATTCTTGAGGACTGAAATCGGAATGACATCTTCAGGAAGCTCTTCCATTTGGATTGCTTGTGGAAGGTCAGTTTTATTTAGGAGAATGATACGATTGCTATTTTTGCTAATTTCGAGTAATGTACGGTCTTGCTCAGTTAGCGGTTCGGAGCTATTAAGGACAAGAAGAACCAGGTCAGCCTCTTCAAGAGCTTTCTTAGAACGCTCAACACCAATTTTTTCGACCACATCATCTGTGTCACGAATACCAGCGGTATCAATTAACTTAAGAGGAACACCCTTAATATTAACGTATTCTTCAATAACATCACGGGTAGTCCCTTCAATATCAGTAACGATAGCTTTCTCTTCACGTAGGAGATTGTTGAGAAGACTAGATTTTCCGACATTAGGACGGCCTATGATTGCTGTCGAAAGACCTTCTCGTAGGATTTTCCCTCGTTTGGCAGTAGCAAGAAGATTTTCTAGAAGTGCTTGAAAATCTTGAGTCTTTTCACGTACAAGAGCTGTAGTAACTTCTTCAACATCATCATACTCTGGGTAATCAATATTCACCTCGACTTGAGCCAAAGTGTTAAGGATTTCTTGGCGAGTGTTGTTAATGAGATCCTTGAGCGAACCATCAAGTTGGGAAACGGCAACGGCCATAGCCTTATCAGTTTTAGCACGAATCAAATCCATGACAGCTTCGGCCTGGGTCAAGTCCACACGACCATTCAAGAAGGCACGTTTGGTAAATTCCCCTGGTTCAGCCATACGAGCTCCAGAACGAATTAGGAGTTGAAGGATTTCATTAGTAACAGCGACACCACCATGTGTGTTGATTTCCACGACATCCTCGCGTGTAAAGGTCTTTGGTGCACGCATCACACTGACCATGACTTCATCAATGGTTTCATCATTTTCCACGATATGACCGTAATTGATAGTATGTGAAGCGACCGTTTCTAAATTTTTTCCTTTGAAAACCTTATTAGCAATAGCAACAGCATCGGTTCCAGATAAGCGAACAATACCAATAGCACCTTCACCTAAAGGCGTTGAAATTGCAGTAATCGTATCAAATTCTTTAGTAATTGACATAATTATTCCTTTGGATTTTTTCTGTATCAGTTTTAAAATGATTTAATTTCATTGTAACGCAAAAGACCAGTGGGAGCAAGGATTGGTGCCGATAAAGCCAAGAAAAAAGAGCCTGAGCTCTTTTTGTTTATTTGTGGCGTTCAAAGTATGATTTGGTTTCTTTAATGATGATTGGTGAGAGGACTAGGAGGGCAATCAAGTTAGGCAATGCCATCAAACCGTTTACGATATCCGCAATTTTCCAAACAACATCAAGTGTAAGGTAACCACCAAGGGCAACCATGACCACAAAGATAAGGCGGTAGAGTGGGAGGAATTTAGTTGATTTGAAAATGAATTCGAAACAACGTTCACCATAGTAAGACCAACCCAAGATTGTTGTAAAGGCAAAAGAGAACCAAAGAAAGTGTTAAGGCAATTTCACCAAATGTACCAAAAACAGATGAGAAGGCTGCTTGTGTCATTGGGGCACCTTCTAGGCTACCTGACCATTGACCAGTTACAAGGATAGCAAGACCAGTAAGCGTACAGATGATAATCGTATCAATGAAAGTACCTGTCATTGAAATCAAACCTTGTTCAACAGGTTCTTCGGTCTTAGCAGCAGCTGCAGCGATAGGAGCTGATCCAAGACCTGACTCATTTGAGAAGACTCCACGCGCAATACCAAGACGCATTGCAACCATGACTGTTGCACCAGCAAAGCTACCTACGGCTGCTTTACCAGTAAAAAGGCAGATTGGAAGACTGTTTCAAGGACTGGAAGAAGTTGATTAAAGTTAGTAAAGATAACCACAAGAGCTGCTAGGATATAAAGTCCAGCCATAAATGGTACGACCTTTTCAGAAACTTTAGAAATAGACTGGATACCACCAAAAATGATGGCAGCAGTAATAAGAGCTAAGATAACACTAACAATTTTTGGTGACCAATCAAAGCTGTTTTGAAGAGATGATGTGATTGAGTTAACTTTGAGAGAAAGTACCAATCCCCAACCATGCAACTAGGACACCTGCAAAAGAGCAAAAGAAGTAGGCCAAAAGGTTTAGCAATAGTTTGCCATTTCCCAGAAAAACCGTGTGTAATGTAATACATTGGACCACCAGAAACATTACCTTGGTCGTCAAGTGTACGGAATTTAATAGCCAAAAGACCTTCGGAATATTTGGTTGCCATACCAAAGAAAGCGGCAATCCACATCCAGAAAAGGGCACCAGGTCCACCAGTTTTGATGGCAGTAGCTACACCGACAATGTTACCTGTACCAACAGTTGCAGCAAGAGCCGTTGCGAGGGCTGCAAAACTAGAAATATCACCTTCCCCTTTATCTTCAGCAAAGATAAGTTTAAAGGCTTTAGGCAGACGAATTATTTGCAAAAGTCCAAGACGAAGCGTAAGGTAAATCCCAGTTCCTACAAGAAGGACCAAAAGGGTGGTCCCCAGACAAAATCATCAATGGTAGTAAAAAAGTCTAACATGAATGTAACAATCTCCTTTAACCGAGACGTCAAAAAAGAGGTTTGGCTTAACCAGACCTCTGAGAATACAAAGCTATTACTACAAGTTAAAAACTTGCGATGCTTTCTGTCCTTTTACCTGAGAGTTTCGGTTGTTACCCCTTGCCCCTTCGGTGTCTTGTTTACAGCTAAGGCTGCTTCAAGATCTCTCCAGAAGTCCGTCAATCACCAGTCATCCTGATGACATCACTCGGTTCTTATTTTATTGTGGTTCTATCTTATCGAAAAACCGAACAGTGTCAACACTAATTTTTCATCAAAAAGTATAGAAATCGAATATTATTCTTTAGCATGTCTTCCTCCAAAGATAGAAAAAGTTAAGAATATCAGTAATCTTAAGCAAAAGTACTTACAAATAAAAACAAACGATTATTTGCTAAAGTTATTTCACACTCATTATGTAGACTCTGCATTTTCATTCAAAAAAATGATAAAAATAGTAGAGCTTATTTTTGAGAATGGAGAATATGATGAACCCATTATTAACTGGTATGAATGATAAACAGGCCGAAGCAGTCCAAACGACTGAAGGCCCTCTTTTGATTATGGCTGGTGCAGGATCAGGTAAGACACGTGTGCTTACCCACCGCATTGCCTACCTTATTGACGAGAAAATGATCAATCCCTGGAATATCCTAGCCATCACCTTTACCAATAAGGCTGCCCGTGAGATGCGTGAGCGTGCTATGGCTTTAAACCCTGCAACTTCAGAAACCTTGATTGCGACCTTCCATAGTATGTGCGTGCGAATCCTTCGTCGTGAAGCGGACCATATTGGATACAACCGAAACTTTACTATCGTGGATCCTGGGGAACAACGTACTTTGATGAAACGTATTCTAAAGACTCTTAATCTTGATCCTAAGAAGTGGAATGAACGTGCCATCTTAGGGACGATTTCCAACGCCAAAAATGATTTATTGGATGAAGTGGCCTATGAGCACCAGGCTGGTGATATGTACACCCAAATCGTTGCTAAATGTTATAAGTCCTATCAGGAAGAGCTCCGTCGTAGCGAAGCCATGGATTTTGACGATTTGATTATGATGACTTTACGTCTCTTTGACAAAAATCCTGATGTTCTCGCCTATTATCAGCAGCGTTATCAGTACATTCACGTGGATGAGTACCAAGATACCAACCATGCTCAGTATCAGTTGGTAAAACTCTTAGCATCTCGCTTCAAGAATATCTGTGTCGTAGGTGATGCGGACCAATCAATCTACGGTTGGCGTGGGGCTGATATGCAGAACATCCTTGATTTTGAGAAGGACTATCCTGAAGCCAAGGTAGTTCTCTTGGAGGAAAACTACCGTTCAACCAAGAAGATTCTCCAGGCGGCCAACGAAGTCATCAAGAACAACCGCAACCGCCGTCCTAAGAAACTTTGGACTCAAAATGATGACGGTGAACAGATTGTTTATTACCGTGCTAACGACGAGCGTGATGAAGCTATATTCGTAGCTTCAACAATCGACAATATCGTCCGTGAAGAAGGCAAGAATTTCAAGGATTTCGCTGTACTTTACCGTACCAATGCTCAGTCTCGTACTATTGAAGAAGCCTTGCTCAAGTCTAATATTCCTTATACAATGGTTGGTGGGACAAAATTCTACAGCCGTAAAGAGATTCGTGATGTTATTTCTTATTTGAACTTGATTGCCAACCCTTCAGATAACATCAGTTTTGAACGTGTCGTCAATGAACCTAAACGTGGAGTTGGGCCTGGCACGCTCGAAAAGATTCGTACCTTTGCCTATGAGCAAAACATGAGTCTCCTAGATGCTTCAGCGAATATTATGTTGTCTCCTATTAAGGGAAAAGCAGCTCAAGGCGTTTACGATTTCGCTAACACGATTCTGAACCTACGTGAACAGTTGGATGGGCTAAGCATTACCGAGACTGTAGAAGCTATTTTAGACAAGTCTGGTTATCTGGATGCTCTGTCCATGCAACAAACGCTTGAAAGCCAAGCACGCATTGAAAATATCGAAGAGTTCATGTCTGTAACCAAGAATTTTGACGAAACTAATACAGATGTTACTGAAGACGAGACAGGCATTGACCGTTTAGGCCGGTTTTTGAACGATTTGGCTTTGATTGCTGATACGGACGATGGTGATATGGAAGCAGCAGAAGTAACCTTGATGACTCTTCATGCTGCTAAAGGACTTGAATTCCCAGTCGTCTTTCTTATCGGTATGGAAGAGGGAGTCTTCCCTTTGTCTCGTGCTTCAGAGGATCCAGAAGAACTCGAAGAAGAGCGTCGCTTAGCTTACGTAGGTATCACTCGGGCGGAAGAGATTCTTTTCCTTACCAACGCTAATACGCGTACGCTTTTTGGTAAGACCAGCTATAATCGCCCTAGCCGTTTCTTGCGTGAAATTTCAGATGATTTATTACAATATCAAGGTCTAGCACGTCCAGCCAATTCATCATTTGGTGTTCGTTTTACAAAGGAAGAGCCAACACAATTTGGTCAAGGCATGAGTTTACAACAAGCGCTTCAGACCAGAAAAGCAAATGCACAACCTCAAAGGCATACTGGCGCTCAGCCATTTTCAAAAGCTACTGGCGGACTACCTTTTGGTAAGGCTTCAGACTCTGGAAATTCAGCTACTGATTGGGAAATCGGAGATATTGCTCACCACAAGAAGTGGGGAGATGGTACCGTTCTAGAAGTAACTGGAAGTGGCAAGACACAGGAACTTAAGATAAAATTCCCAGAAGTTGGACTTAAAAAAGTCTTGTCAAGCGTAGCACCTATTGTGAAGAAATAGAAAGGGACCGAAAGGTCCTTTTTATAAGCCCTTCCTATCACATTGATAAAACATTTCTATTAGACAGCTAGCTTTTCTGGGTGTAGAATGAAGGCAACTTTTGTTTTGGAGGACACCCATATGTCACGAGAATTTTCATTTGAAACCTTACAATTACACGCTGGACAAACACCTGACAAGGAAACAAAATCACGTGCTGTTCCAATTTACCAAACGACTTCATATGTTTTTAACGATGCTCAAGAAGGTGAAGATCTTTTTGCCCTTAGAAAACCGGGTAATATCTACACACGTATTACCAATCCAACAGTAGCAGTCCTTGAAGAACGTATTGCAGCCCTTGAAGGTGGTGTCGGTGCCTTGGCTACGGCTTCAGGTATGGCTGCTATCACCTATGCTATCCTTGGTTTGGCACATGCTGGTGACCATGTTGTTGCTGCGACAACACTCTACGGTGGAACATTCAATCTCTTAAAAGAAACTCTTCCACGCTATGGTGTCACAACAACTTTTGTAGATGTTGACCATCCTGAAGAAATTGAAGCCGCTATCAAAGATAATACCAAGCTTGTCTTGATTGAGTCTTTGGGTAATCCGCTTATCAACATTCCTGATTTTGAAAAGATTGCTGAGATTGCTCACAGTCATATTATTCCATTGGTTGCTGACAATACTTTTGGTACTCCATATCTCATCAATGTTATCACCCATGGTGTAGATATCGTGGTTCATTCTGCGACAAAGTTTATCGGTGGACATGGAACAACCATCGGAGGCCTTATCGTCGATTCTGGTAAATTTGACTGGGAAGCTTCAGGAAATTCCCACAGTTGGTTGAAGAAGACCCATCTTACCACAATATCAGCTATACACGTGATGTTGGTCCAGCAGCATTTATCACTGCCCTTCGTACCCAACTTTTGCGTGACACAGGAGCTGCCTTAGCACCTTTCAATGCTTTCTTACTTTTACAAGGACTTGAAACACTTTCACTTCGTGTCGAACGCCACGTCGAAAATGCTAAAAAGATCGTAGACTTTTTGGAAAATCATCCAAAAGTTGAAAAAGTTAACTATCCTGGATTACCATCAAGTCCTTACTATGATTTAGCACAAAAATACTTCCCTAAAGGACCAGGTTCTATTTTCACTTTCCATGTTAAAGGTGGACAAGACGAAGCACGTACCGTAATTGATAATCTTGAAATCTTCTCAGATTTAGCTAACGTTGCTGATGCAAAATCTTTGGTGGTGCACCCTGCAACAACAACTCACCAACAATTGGCAGAAGCTGATTTACTAGCTTGTGGTGTCACTCCAAATCAAATACGTATCTCAGTTGGTTTGGAAAACGCAGATGATTTGATTGAAGATTTAAAACTAGCTCTTGATAAAATTTAAGTATTTCAATACTAATTAATTTAACCAGCTCTTTAGCTGGTTTTTTGTTATACTATCCCTATGAAATTTGTTTTTGATTTGGATGGAACCCTATGTTTTGATGGTATGACCATGTCGAAAGACCTACAAAAGGTTCTTTTAACTGCACCAAAATACGGGCATGACATTATTTTTGCAACAGCACGCTCTTACAGAGACTGTCTTAGTATTTTAGAAGGAGAATTGAGAAAGCTGACAGTAGTTGGCTTAAACGGTGGTGAAGTCTTTCAAGATGAATGTTTAGTATCACAATACACAATACCTTCTTCTGCTCTAAGAACGATTGTTAGCTACTGTGATACTTATAATCTCCCTTATTTTATTGATGATACCTTTAATTATGCTATTCAAAATCCTGAGCAAATCCCTTTTCTTTCAAATGTTGATCCATTAAACAAAGCAAGAATTTTGCCTGTTCATGAACTTAATGAGCCTATCAAAGTTGTTATTCCACTTGTAGAGCATGAAGATATACGTGAAGACCTTATCTTTAATCTAAACAAACTGGAATGTTTAGACCTTACTTACCATGATATCGAAAGGTGTCTGTACATTAATCCTAAAGGAGTAACTAAGGCTAGTACTGTTTTAAACCACTTTGGTAGAGACTTTGTAGCTTTTGGAAATGATCAAAATGATATTTCTCTTTTCAAAAATGCTATATATGGAGTGCAAATTGGTGATTTTCCCTACCTAAAAAACTTTGCGGATGAGGTTATTCCTGCAATTAATGCAGTTATTGCTGAAAAAATTAGACTACTGTTTGAAAAGTTCTAAACAAATGCTTAGGCTTATTGCTATATTTACAGTACAATAGTAAAAAAAGTATTGGAGGACGACTAACATGCCAACATTTATTGGAAAACCAGTTACAGTAGCAGAAGACAAACAACTTCAAGTTGGAGATACCTTGCGTGACTTTAACTTGACAACAACAGATTTGACGAAAAAATCACTTTCAGAATTCGATGGAAAGAAAAAAGTTATCTCTATCGTTCCATCAATCGATACTGGTATTTGTTCAACTCAAACACGTACCTTTAACAAGGAATTGTCAGAACTAGATGATGCACTGTAGTTATCACTATTTTCAGCGGACCTACCATTTACTAAGCTCGTTGGTGTGGTGCTGAAGGTCTTGAAAATGCCATTATGCTTTCTGACTACTATGATAATAGTTTCGGTAAAGATTATGGTGTTCTTATTGAAGAATGGCACTTGTTAGCGTGCCGTTTTAGTGGCAGATGCTGACAACAAGATTACTTATGTCGAATATTTGGACAATATCAATACTGATCCAAACTATGAAGCGGCAGTAGCAGCAGTTAAGAGCTTATAAAAAAGAGGTACAGGTCTCTTTTTTATTTTGCCTTTCTTACAGTTTTTACTTGCAAAAGTATTAGCTTCTTGCTATTATTGTATAGCGATACTCAATGCGGATAGTAAAAATATAAAGGAGATTCAATGTCTGAAAAAGAAAGACCTCAACTGATTATCGATTACGAAGCTAATACAGACAAACTTGTTCGTTTAGGCGATGTTGTCGATCAATTTAAAGGAAAAGCTGTCCCAGCTAAGGCAGAACCTGGTGAATTTGCTGTCATTAATCTATCGGATATGACACCTAACGGCATTTCCTACGATGACCTTAAAAACATTTTTCTGAGGAACGCCGCAAACTTTTACGATTTCTCTTAGAAGATGGAGATGTTCTTATTGCATCTAAGGGAACTGTACAAAAAGTTGCTGTTTTCGAAGATCAGGGCAAGCGAGAAGTTGTCGCCTCATCAAATATCACAGTATTAAGACCTAAGGAAAAACTCCGTGGTTTCTACATCAAGTTTTTCCTTGAGACAGAGATTGGTCGTGCCTATTTAGACTATGCTGATAAGGGAAAGGCTGTCCTAAATTTGTCGACAGCTGACCTCTTGGATATCAAAATTCCTGAGATACCAATTGTGAAGCAAGATTATCAAATTGCTGCCTACTTGCGTGGGCGTGCTGATTACCACCGTAAGATGATTCGTGCAGAGCAAGAGTGGGAAAACATCCAGCATAATGTCACAGAAGCCCTATTTGGAAATTAATCAAAAGCCATCAAACTAGGATTTGTTGGTCTTTTTTTATTATTCTCGTGTATAATGGTAGTAGTAAATATGTTATTAGGAGGTCATTATGACTACCAACACTATAGATTTATCACAACCAGTCGCAACAATCATTAAAGAGCATCCAGAGGTTAAGGATTTACTGATTGATCTTGGTTTTAATCCCTTGTCCAATCCTGCTATGCTAAATACATGCTGGTAAGGTAACCAGTATAAAAGCTGGCTCTAAGTTAGCTAACATTCCCTTGGACAAAATCTAAGCAAACCTTACTGTTCAATGGTTATGATGTCATCGGAGACTAACATGGAAAATAATCGTATTCAAATACTCAAAGAAATACTCCTAGATTTACACCATGGAGCCAGTCCTGAAAGTGTTCAAGAACGCTTCAATCAACACTTCAAGGGAGTATCTGCCCTTGAAATCTCTATGATGGAGCATGAATTGATGTCATTTGAAGATGGGGTTACCTTTGAAGATGTTATGAGCCTCTGTAATGTCCACGCTAACCTCTTTAAAGGAGCAATTGCAGATGTGGAAGTGGCGGATGCTGATCAAGAGGGCCACCCTGTTTATAGTTTTCAAGCAAGAAAATCTAGCACTTCGTTCAGCCATACTCCGTATCCGACGTATCATTGAAAACATTAGTAAGCCTGAAAATGAAGATTTCAAATCTGACCTACTCAATGGAGCTTAAGCATCAGATGACTTTACTTGGACAATTCCATAATCATTATACGCGTAAAGAAAAGCTCATCTTTCCAATAATGGGAGCGTTATGGTCTTGATTCTCCGCCAAAAGTTATGTGGGTGTAGACGATGACATCCGGAAACTCTTTCGAGATGCAGAGACTAAACTCAAGAAGTTCCAGATGCTGATTTAGAAGAATTTTCAAAGTCCTTTGAAAGCTTTTCAAGAATTTGAAGCCATGATTTTCCAGGAAGAGGCTATCTTACTGATGATTCTGCTTGAAACCTTCACGGATGATTGGCTTTCGATTGCCGAAAAGAAAGCGATGCCTATGGCTATGCAATTATAAAACCCTACAGCCGTCTGAAACCTAAGCGTGAGCGTTTTGAGGGAAGACAATACTGGAGACATTGCAAGAACAGTCTGGTCTAAGCACTGACGCACATACGGGCAATACCCGAATTATTGAAACCCCAGAAGGGCAATTTACCATCAGCTTCACCCCAAAACCAAAGAAACTGGAACTGTCGTAGATAGAGAAACAACGCAACCTTTTGGCAATGGTTATCTTTCTGTGGAGCAGGCCAATCTCATTCTTAACCATCTTCCTTTGGAAATCACTTTCGTCAATAAAGAGGATATTTTCCAGTACTATAATGATAGTGTTCCAGCCAATGAGATGGTCTTTAAACGAACACCTAGCCAAATTGGACGAAATGTTGAGCTTTGTCATCCACCAAAAGTACTTGATAAGGTAAAGAAAATCTTTAACTTACTCAAAAGTGGGGAGCGTGATCAAGTTCCAATGTGGTTCAAATCTGAACGTTTAGGAAAATTCGTTTATGTTACCTATGCAGCTGTTAGGGATGACAAGGGAGATTTTCAGGGTGTCCTAGAATATGTGCAGGATATTCAGCCTTTCTTTGAACTGGAAAGCGACCTTAATAGAGATATCGATTAAAAAAGCTAGCAGACCTGCGATTGCTTATGACTATTATACTTAAGAGGTTAGAGACTTTGCTCTCTGCCTCTTTATGTTTCTACCTAGCTCTTTAGGATTGCTTTTGATATAATTAAAAGTATGATTTCAGGAATTATTAATCTAAAAAAAGAGGCTGGAATGACCAGTCATGATGCTGTTTTTAAACTACGCAAAATATTACATGAGAAAAAAATTGGGCACGGCGGAACTCTTGATCCAGATGTTACTGGTGTTCTACCTATAGCGGTTGGAAAAGCTACTCGTGTTATTGAATACATGACTGAAGCAGGTAAAGTCTATGAGGGGAAATCACCATTGGATTTTCAACAACTACCGAGGATACTAGTGGAGAAGTCGTCCAAACAACTCCAATAACAGAGCTAGATGAAGTAACTGTCGATCAGGCAATGGCTAGTTTTGAGGGAGAAATCACACAAATTCCTCCTATGTACTCAGCGGTTAAGGTCAACGGAAAGAAACTTTATGAGTACGCACGCGCTGGAGAAGAAGTAGAGCGTCCACAACGTCAAGTGATAATTACCGAGTTTGTCCGTACCTCTCCTATTGAATTGGAAAACAACACCGCAAAATTCACCTTCCGTGTTGCTTGTAGTAAGGGTACTTATGTCCGTACCTTATCTGTCGATTTGGGTGCTAAGCTCGGCTACGCAAGTCATATGTCTGCTCTTCGTCGAACAGCTTCAGCTGGTCAACCTTGAGATAAGGCATTGCTCTCTCTCAAATCTCAGAAATGGTAGAAGCAGGGGATCATCCTTCCTCCTTCCCATTGAATTCGGTGTTTCAGGATTGCCAACAGTACAAGTCAGTGAAAGATGATGCCAAAAGAAATCTCATTTGAGTCGCTTTATTTCAATTGATAGCCAAGAGCCTTTGGTTGCGGCCTTTTTAGGAGACAAAGTACTAGCCATCATGGAAAAAGCGAAATCAAGTTTATAAACCCTAGAAAAGTATTAAGTCAATGAAAATAACTTCTATTAACGATTATAAAGATATCCATCAGGATAGAAACTGTCCTGGTCTTGAGGCTATTTCGATGCGCTTCATCGTGGTCGTAAGGTCCTTTTTGATAAGGCACGCCAGATTGCTGACGACAAACAGCTTGAAGTAGCTGTCCTTACCTTTAATGAAAGTCCTCAACTGACTTTTCAACGGTATACGGATGATCTCCTTCTGCACATTACAGCACCTCAAAGACGTTGTGATCTTTTTGAAGCCTATGGAACAGATCAGCTTTATTTAACAGATTTTAATAGTGATTTTGCTCGAACAAGTTCTGACGACTTCATTGCTCGTTATATTAAGCGTTTGAAAGCTCAAGAGGTTGTAGTGGGCTTTGATTACAAGTTTGGACACCATCGAACAGATGCGGACTATTTAGCTCGAAATTTTTCTGGAAGGGTACATGTCATTGAAGAACAACAAAGTGATGGTGAAAAGATTTCATCAACCCGTGTTCGCCAGTTGATTAGAGAAGGTAAGGTTAAAGAGGCAAATTACCTCTTGGGTCATGAATTCTCTACACGGGGTATTGTGGTCCACGGAGATGCTCGTGGACGCACTATTGGTTTTCCAACGGCAAATCTGGCACCAATTGATAGAACCTATCTCCCAGCTGATGGGGTTTACGTTGCTGATGTCGTCATTGATGGAAAACGCTATCGTTCTATGACTAGTCTAGGAAAAAATGTCACCTTTGGTGGTACGGAGTTACGTCTTGAAGCCAATATCTTTGATTTTGAAGGTGATATTTATGGAAAAACAATCGAAGTTTTCTGGTTAGATTATATCCGTGATATGATCAAGTTCAATAATATAGACGATCTATGCAACCAACTGGAAGCGGATAAAAAAATCGCGGAAAAATTTTAAGAAAGCGTAGCCAAAACTAATCAAATAATGTATAATGTTTTAGGAATGTTAAAGTGAAAGGGGTGTTTGCATGGTAACTTTATTTTTATCACCTAGCTGCACCAGCTGTAGAAAGGCACGAGCCTGGTTGACCAATCATGAAGTTGCTTTTGACGAACACAATATCATCACGAGCCCATTAACTCACGATGAGTTGATGAAGATTTTGTCTTACACGGAAAATGGTACTGAAGATATCATTTCAACTCGTTCCAAAAGTCTTTCAGAAGTTGAATATTGATGTGGATAATTTGACAATTAAGGAACTCATTCAATTGATTTCTGAATATCCAAATCTTCTTCGTCGACCTATCATTATGGATAACAAACGTATGCAAATCGGTTTTAACGAAGATGAAATTCGTGCCTTTTTGCCTCGTGATTATAGAAAGCAAGAATTGCGTCAAGCGACCATTCGAGCTGAAATTGAGGGTAACAATGACTAAAGGAAATTATTCCTACCCACTCGATCCATCATGGAGCACTGAGGAAATTACCACAGTGCTTCATTTTTTGAGTCAGGTAGAAAAAGCATACGAGAGCAAGGTTGACCGTGATCAGCTCTTGCAAGCCTATAAGGCGTTTAAAACAGTTGTTCCAGGAAAAGCACCTGAAAAGCAACTAGACAAGGCCTTCGAAGAAGCAAGCGGTTTTTCAACCTATCAAGCTGTCAAAGCTGCTAAAGCAAAAGATAAAGGATTTGTATCACTTGGAAAATAAACTGATTTTCGCCAAAGAAATCATCAAAGAAGCTGGTGCTTTTATCAAAGACAGTTTAAGTAAAACAATCACAGTCGAAGAAAAGACGGCTTTTGATGATTTAGTTACTAATATTGACAAACAAACACAAGATTTACTCGTGGCACGTATTAAATCTTCCTTTCCTTCAGACAATATTTTCGCTGAAGAAAATGGCTTGGTGCATAATATCAAAGATGGAAACGTCTGGGTCTTGGATCCTATTGATGGAACGGTCAATTTTATTGTCCAACAAGATAATTTTTGTGTGATGATTGCCTACTATGAAGAGGGGCAAGGAAAATTTGGTCTCATTTATAACGTCATGGCTGATCAACTTTTCTATGGTGGTGGCCAGTTTGATGTGTATTGTAATGACAAATTGCTTCCAGCCTATAAAAGTCGACCTTTAGACCGGTGCCTAGTCGCTAGCAATGGAGCTATGTATGCTAAAAATTTTCACGGCTTAAAAGACCTTATTGATAAGACCTTGGGTGTTCGTGTCTACGGTGGTGCCGGTTTAAGCATGTCAAAAGTCCTATCTGGTCAAATTTTAGCTTACTTTTCAGTTATTTACCCATGGGACTATGCTGCAGCAAGTATTATGGGAGAAAAATTGGGTTATCATCTTGAGACCATTACCGGAGAACCACTGGATTATTCTAGTCGTCAAGCTGTAATGCTTGTGCCTAAAGACAGACTTGAAGAAATCAAGGATATTATGGGCTCAGAAAATTAATTTAAAACAAAAAACCATACTGGACAAATCAGAACAGCAAGTTCTCTTGGTTAGTCCAGTTTTTTGATAGAAAGGAAACTATGCAATTTCCATCAGACTTTATAGAAAAATATAATAACCTCCTTGAAGATGAGGCGAAGGACTTCTTTGTATCTTTTGACCAAGAAGCCGTGTCCGCCTACCGTACTAACCCTCTGAAAAAGCAACAGAAGGACTTTCCTGATGCTATTCCTGAAACACCTTGGGGCCATTACGGTAAAATTTCTGGAAAATCTGCCGATCATGCAACTGGTTTGGTTTATTCTCAGGAACCAGCTGCTCAAATGGTTGCTCAAGTGGCAGCTCCTGCCAAGGGAAGTCGTGTCTTAGACTTGGCAGCTGCTCCAGGCGGAAAGTCTACTCATCTTCTAAGCTACTTAGATAATACTGGGCTGCTCGTCAGCAATGAAATCAATCCAAAGCGTAGTAAAATTCTGGTTGAAAACATAGAACGTTTTGGAGCGAGAAATGTTGTTGTGACTAACACGTCAGCTGATAAGCTAGCCAAAGTTTTCAAAAATTACTTTGATACGATTGTCTTTGATGGACCCTGTTCTGGTGAAGGAATGTTCCGCAAGGATCCTGAAGCAATCCAATATTGGCACAAGGATTATCCTAGTGAACTGGCACAATTGCAGAAGGATATTCTGTCAGACGGATTGAAGATGCTCTCTCCTGGTGGTCAATTGATCTACTCAACCTGTACCTGGTCTCCTGAGGGGAAAACGAAGGGGTTGTCGCTTGGATTTTAGAAAAATTACCCTGATCTTGAATTGGTGCAAATCCCTAAATGGAGACGGCATGAGAGGTGGGATTGATTTTCCAGAAACAGCTCAGAATGTATCCACACCATTTCAAAGGTGAAGGCCAGTTTGTAGCAAAATTCCAGGATAAGCGCGTCCCTGAGCAGACACGTATCAAAGAAGGAAAATCTAACCTAAACAAGGATCAGAAGCAACATTGGGAAGATTTTGCAAAAAAACACCTTAAGACTAGTCTAAATGGTTTACTCCAAGTTTTTGGGACAATCTCTATCTGCTTCCTAAAGGACTTTCAGATCTTTCTAAAGTAAAAAATCGCTCGTAACGGTCTGCATCTTGGTATCTTCAAGAAAAAAACGTTTTCGAACCAAGTTTTACGCTTGGAATTGCGTTTAACCTCTGATGAAGTTGTTTTCAGTATAGAGCTAACTCAAGACCAGTTTGCCCAATACGTTTCTGGTAATGTGGTCACTCTAGATCAAGCGCAACCAAACGGTTGGTATCAGCTTTTAGTGGATGGCAATGGATTTGGATTTGCCAAAATCGTTGGAAACACGGTTAAAAACTACTATCCTAAAGGATTAAGATTCCTTGTATAAGTACCTGTAATCAAACTTTTAATATGACTTAATTATCTTATACTTGGTATAATTATATAGATGTCTTTTAATAGCATATATATGAGACACTATCTTACTTATGTTACAAAATGTCGGAGGACAAAAATGAAAAAAACAAAAGTCCTTGCAGTGATTCTGTCACTGGCAATGGCCATGCTAGTCTTAACTGGCTGTGCCTCTTGGATTGACCGTGGCCAGTCCATTACAGCAGTTGGTTCTACGGCCCTTCAACCCTTAGTGGAGGCGGCAGCAGATGGGTTCGCTGAAAAGAACCCTGAGAATATCGTTAACGTCCAGGGTGGTGGTTCTGGTACTGGACTTTCTCAGGTACAATCCGGTGCCGTTCAAATCGGAAACAGTGACCTTTTTGCCGAGGAAAAATCTGGAATAGATGCCAGTAAGCTTGTTGACTATCAAGTTGCCGTTGCAGGGATTGCAGTGATTACAAACAAAGAAGTCTCTTTAGATAACTTGACAACCGAACAACTTCGCAAGATTTTCACTGGTGAAATCACAAACTGGAAACAGCTTGGTGGTAAAGACCTAGAGATTACTATTATTAACCGTGCAGCTAGCTCAGGATCACGCGCAACTTTCGATGCAGTGATTATGGATGGTAAATCACCAATCCGTACCCAAGAGCAAGATTCTAACGGTATGGTTAAGTCAATCGTTGCTCAGACACCAGGTGCTATTTCATACCTATCATTTGCTTACCTTGATGATTCTGTTAAAACATTGAAGTTAAATGGTTTGAACCCAAAAGCTGAAAATGTTGCAACTAACGATTGGCCGATTTGGTCCTACGAACATATGTATACCAAGGGAAAACCGGATAGCTATACCAAACAATTCTTAGATTACATGATGAGTGATGAAGTCCAAGAAAACGTCGTCGCAAAAATGGGTTACATTTCCATTCATAGCATGAAAGTTACCAAGGATGCTGATGGTAACGTCTCAAAGAAGAGTGAGGAGTAAGCATGAAAAAAATGAAGAATTGGTGAAACAATTAACATCACCCTCTAAAAATTCACGCCTCGAGAAGTTTGGTAAAACAATCACTTTCCTTTGCCTGGCCTTGATTGTTTTCATCGTGGCGATGATTTTACTTTTCGTTGCTCAAAAAGGACTGGCGACTTTCTTTGTCAATAAAGTTAGCTTGGTCGAGTTTCTCTTTAGTGGTGATTGGTCACCATCTGAAGGCAAATTCGGGGCTCTACCAATGATTTTGGGATCATTCGTAGTGACTTTACTTTCAGCCTTGGTTTGCAACCCATTTGCCATTGGGCAGCCATCTTTATGACTGAAATTTTCTCCGAAAGGGGCTAAATTCCTACAACCCGCCATTGAACTTTTGGTCGGGATTCCATCCGTTGTTTATGGATTTATTGGTCTCCAAGTCGTGGTTCCATTTGTTCGCTTAATTTTTGGTGGAACAGGTTTTGGTATTCTTTCAGGTACCTTTGTCTTGTTCGTCATGATTCTACCAACCGTAACCTTTATGACAGATACGCTTCGTGCAGTGCCTCGTCACTATCGTGAAGCTAGTCTTGCCATGGGAGCTACACGCTGGCAAACGATTTGGCGTGTGACACTTAATGCGGCTAAACCAGGTATTTTCACGGCCGTTATCTTTGGTATGGCCCGTGCCTTTGAGTGAGGCTCTAGCCATTCAAATGGTTGTCGGAAATTCCGCAGTGATTCAACTATTTAACGACACCTTTAGCAACATTGACATCTGTCTTGACTATGGGAATCGGAATACAGTGATGGGTACTGTTTCAAACAATGTCCTTTGAGTCTCTCGTCTTGGTGCTCTTATTGATGAGTCTTGGTTTCAATATGTTGGTGAAATTCATTACCCGTGAGAGAAAGAGAAATTATGAACGCTAAAAAAATTGATAAAATTGCCATCAGCACGCTTTATGTGATTGCTGGCATTATTGTAACAATCCTGGCAGCCTTGATTCTCTATATCTTGGTTCGCTGGATACCACACATCAGCTGGTCATTCCTGACTAGTCGATCATCTTCCTACAAAGCTGGTGGAGGAATTGGGGTTCAACTCTACAATTCATTCTTCCTTTTGGTGATTACTTTAATTATTTCGGTTCCTCTTTCAATGAGAGCTGGTATCTTCCTATCAGAATATGCTAAAAAAGGACGACTTACCAACTTTGTCCGTACCTGTATTGAAATCCTATCTTCACTACCTTCAGTGGTGGTCGGACTCTTTGGTTAGTTGATTTTCGTTGTCCAATTTCAGTATGGATTTTCAATCCTATCAGGTGCCTTGGCCTTAACTGTCTTTAACTTGCCACAAATGACTCGTACGGTTGAAGATAGCTTAAGAACCGTTCACCATACCCAACGTGAAGCTGGCCTAGCTCTAGGCTTGTCTCGATGAGAAACTATCTGTCACGTTGTTGTTCCAGAAGCCTTACCTGGTATTGTTACTGGTATCGTTCTTGCTTCTGGTCGTATTTTCGGGGAAGCAGCAGCACTTATCTATACAGCAGGTCAATCTGCACCAGCACTTAACTGGAGCGACTGGAATCCGCTTAGTATCTCTAGTCCAATCTCGATTTTCCGCCAAGCAGAAACACTAGCTGTTCACATCTGGAAGGTCAACTCAGAAGGTACGACACCTGACGCCACTGCAGTATCTGCTGGTTCAGCAGCAGTGCTCTTGATTTTCATTCTGATTTTCAACTTTGGTGCACGTCGTTTGGGAGCTTACCTCCATAAGAAATTAACATCCGCTTAAAGGAGTTATCATGACAAAATACAATTGGGACGAGCGTCATATTATCACCTTCCCAGAGAAGGAGCTCGCTCTTGAAACAAAGGACTTGCATGTCTACTATGGTCAAAAAGCCATCAAAGGCATTGACATACATTCGAGAAAAATAAAATCACAGCTCTTATTGGCCCTTCAGGATGCGGGAAATCAACCTTTCTTCGTAGCCTAAACCGTATGAATGATACGATTGACATTGCTAAGGTTACTGGACAAATCCTTTATCAAGGCGTCGATGTCAGTGCAAGTAATATCAATGTTTATGAAATGCGTAAACATATTGGAATGGTTTTCCAACGTCCAAATCCATTCGCCAAGTCTATTTACAGAAATATCACCTTTGCTCACGAACGTAAAGGTGTAAGAGATAAGCAAACCTTGGACGAGATTGTTGAAACATCACTTAAGCCAAGCTGGACTTTGGGATCAAGTTAAAGATGACCTTCATAAATCTGCCTTTACCCTTTCAGGTGGCCAGCAACAACGTCTTTGTATTGCAAGAGCTATTGCTGTGAAACCGCAGATTCTCCTCATGGACGAACCTGCAGCTTCATTGGACCCTGTAGCTACTATGCAGCTCAGAAGAGACCATGTTTGAACTTAAGAAGATTACTCTATTATCATCGTGACGCACAATATGCAACAAGCAGCGCGTGCTGAAGTGATTATACAGCATTCTTCTACCTTGGTGATCTTATCGAATATGATGAAACCAAGAAAATCTTCCAAGACGCTGCCCTACAGTCGACCAATGACTATGTATCAGGACGTTTTGGATAGAAAGGAGCACTCATGACTGAACCTATCATTTCAATTAATGATTTATCGGTGTATTTCAATAAAGAAAAAGCCCTTAATAATGTGACAATGATTTCTATCCAAATGAAATCACAGCTCTTATCGGTCCTTCAGGGATCCGGGAAAATCAACCCTGCTCCGCTCTATCAACCGAATGGGAGATTTAAACCCAGTGGACACTTACTGGTGCTGTTTCCTACAATGGTCACAATGTCTACAGTCCTCGAACAGATACCGTTGAACTCCGTAAAGAAATCGGAATGGTCTTCCAACAACCCAATCCTTTTCCAATGTCTATCTATGAAAACGTGGTTTATGGCCTTCGTATCAATGGAATCAAAGATAAGACTGTCCTTGACAAAGCAGTAGAAGAGTCACTAAAAGGTGCTTCAATCTGGGAAGAGGTCAAAGACCGTCTCCATGACTCAGCACTTGGACTTTCAGGAGGACAACAGCAACGTGTCTGTATTGCACGGGTTCTTGCTACATCTCCAAAGGTTATCCTTCTTGATGAACCAACCTCAGCCCTCGACCCTATCTCCGCTGGTAAGATTGAGGAGACCCTATATAACCTTAAAGACCAGTACACCTTGCTATTAGTCACACGTTCTATGCAACAGGCAAGCCGCATCTCACAACGAACCGCCTTTTTCCTCGATGGAGAACTCATTGAGTATTCATCAACAAAAGACATGTTCCTAAATCCACAACATAAAGAAACAGAAGATTATATTACCGGTAAATTCGGTTAAGAAAGGACAGATTACTAAAACAATTATGATGTTACGAACTCCCTTCGAAGAAGAACTAGAAAAACTCCACAACCAATTTTACGCTATGGGTACAGAGGTTGCAGCTCAGCTTAAGAAAGCTGTACGTGCCTTTATCAGCCATGATCGTGATTTGGCTAAGGAAGTTATTGAAAATGACGAAATCGTCAATAACTACGAAACCAAACTTGAGAAAAAATCACTTGAAATTATCGCTCTTCGGCAACCTGTATCAAGTGATTTGCGTACAGTTATCACCGCACTTAAAGCATCTAGCGACGTTGAGCGTATGGGTGACCATGCCGTTGCTGTCGCTAAAGCAACCATCCGCATTAAAGGTGAAGAACGGATAACTGAAATTGAAGCTGAAATCAAGAAAATGGGGAAAGCAGTTCGCCACATGGTCGAAGATGCTCTAGATGTTTACTTGAACAGTGACGAAAAACGCGCTTATGAAATCGCAGCTTCAGATGAAATCATTGATAACTATTTCCGTGATATTCAGGCCATGACAGTAGAAGGTGTTCGTAAGAATCCTGATGCTGCCTTCGCTGCCAAAGAATATTTCCAAGTACTTATGTATTTGGAACGTATCGGCGACTATGCCCGCAATCTCTGCGAGTGGGTTGTCTACCTCAAATCTGGTAAAATCATTGAACTGTAGGCAAAGCTTCCAATCTATGTTATAATGGGTCTGTATTAAATAATTCAGACCCTTTTCTTTTGTAAAAGAGTCTAATATCGAAACATTTGTCAGTCTGTTTCGATACGAAAAGTTAGATTAGGAGTATATACGTATGACAGCATCTGTTGCTCGTTTTATCGAAAGTTTCATCCCTGAAAATTACAATCTATTCTTGGACATTAATCGTTCTGAAAAGACCTTTACAGGGAATGTTGCCATTACAGGTGAAGCCTTTGATAATCACATCTCCCTTCACCAAAAAGACCTTACCATTAATTCAGTTCTCTTGGATAATGAATCCTTGAACTTCCAAATGGATGATGCCAATGAGGCTTTCCATATTGAACTTCCAGAAACTGGGGTTCTAACAATGTTCATCGAATTTTCTGGCCACATCACAGATAATATGACTGGTATTTATCCATCATATTACACTTACAATGGTGAAAAGAAGGAAATTATTTCAACACAGTTTGAATCTCATTTCGCCCGTGAAGCTTTTCCTTCTGTTGATGAACCAGAAGCAAAAGCGACTTTTGATCTCTCATTGAAATTTGACGCTGAAGAAGGCGATACTGCCTTGTCAAACATGCCAGAAATCAATAGCCATTTGCGTGAGGAAACTGGAGTTTGGACATTTGAGACAACACCTCGCATGTCAACATACCTTCTCGCCTTTGGTTTCGGTGCTCTCCAGGGTAAAACAGCCAAAACACAAAATGGCACTGAAGTTGGTGTCTTCGCTACAGTTGCACAAGCAGAAAATAGCGTCGACTTCGCTCTTGATATTGCCGTTCGTGTCATCGACTTCTATGAAGACTACTTCCAAGTCAAGTATCCTATCCCATTATCATACCACCTTGCTCTTCCTGACTTCTCAGCGGGTGCCATGGAAAACTGGGGTCTCGTTACCTATCGTGAAGTTTACCTCCTTGTAGATGAAAATAGCTCAGCTGAAAGCCGCCAACAAGTTGCCCTTGTTGTTGCCCACGAATTGGCTCACCAATGGTTCGGTAACCTTGTTACCATGAAATGGTGGGATGATTTATGGCTAAACGAAAGTTTTGCCAACATGATGGAGTATGTTTCAGTGGATGCTATTGAACCAAGCTGGAACATCTTTGAAGATTTCCAAACAACTGGTGTGCCTCATGCTCTTCAACGTGACGCAACAGACGGAGTACAGTCTGTCCACATGGAAGTTAATCATCCAGACGAGATTAATACCCTCTTTGATAGTGCTATTGTTTATGCCAAAGGTAGCCGTCTTATGCATATGCTCCGCCGTTGGTTGGGCGATGAAGCCTTTGCCAAAGGGCTTACAGCTTACTTTGAAAAACACCAATATAACAATACTGTTGGACGTGACCTTTGGAATGCTCTTTCTGATGCTTCAGGTAAGGATGTCTCTAGCTTCATGGATACCTGGTTAGAGCAACCAGGTTACCCTGTGGTTAGTGCAGAAGTTGTTGAAGATACGCTTATCCTTAGTCAAAAACAATTCTTTATTGGTGAACATGAAGACAAAGGGCGTCTTTGGGAGATTCCATTGAATACAAACTGGAATGGGCTTCCAGATACACTTTCAGAAGAGCGTATTGAGATTCCAAATTATAGCCAGCTTGCTACCGAAAATAGTGGAACTCTCCGTCTTAATACAGCTAATACAGCACATTACATCACAGACTATCAAGGACAACTCTTGGACAATATCTTAGAAGATTTTGCAAACCTTGATACTGTAAGTAAACTTCAAATTTTACAAGAACGTCGTCTTCTAGCGGAAAGTGGACGTATCTCGTATGCAAGCCTAGTTGCTCTTCTTGATCTTGTCGAAAAGGAAGAAAGCTTCTTGATTGCTCAAGCTAAATCTCAAATCCTTGCTGGTTTGAAACGCTTTATCGATGAAGATACAGAAACAGAAGTGCATTATAAAGCCTTTAGTATGTCGTCAATTCCAAAATGACTTTTGAACGCCTTGGTTTCGATGCCAAAGAAGGAGAGTCTGATGAAGATGAAATGGTCCGTCAAACGAGCTCTTAGCTACTTGATTCAAGCAGACTATCAACCAACAGTCCTTGCAGCAGCAAGTGTTTTCCAAGCCCATAAAGAAAACATCGAAAGTATTCCAGCAAGTGTCCGTGGCCTTGTCCTCATCAACCAAATGAAACAAGAAAACAGTCTTTCTCTTGTTGAAGAGTATGTTAATGCATACGTAGCAACAAACGACAGTAACTTCCGTCGTCAATTGACTCAAAGCACTTTCATACCTTAAAAATCAAGAAGGTCTTGACTACGTACTAGAGTAAACTTAAAAGATAAAAAAACGTTGTTAAACCGCAAGATTTGTATCTATGGTATATGAACTTTCCTCAGCAAATCTTTTGCTCAAGAAACCGTTTGGAATTGGGCTAAAGAAAACTGGGAGTGGATTAAAGCAGCTCTTGGTGGTGATATGAGCTTTGATAGCTTTGTTAATATCCCAGCAGGAATCTTTTAAAACACAAGAACGTCTTGACCAATATATTGCATTCTTCGAGCCACAAACAAGTGACAAAGCCTTGGAACGCAATATCTTGATGGGAATTAAAACAATTGCTGCACGCATGAGACTTGATTGAAAAAGAAAAAGCTGCGGTTGAATCAGCTCTTAAAGATTATTAATATAAAAACAAGCTTTCCATGAAGGAGAGTTTGTTTTGTTCTAATCATTTACATAATTTTTAGTTTTGTTAACAATCGTGAATAAAATTAGTTTGACATAATTAAATTTATGTAAAATAAAAAAATAATCAAGCCAAATAGGAATGGTTATGATGGGTTAATTATAAATTATCTAGAGCATTTTTGCTCATCATTTACAATATGGGATGTAAAAGATCAGTGACCTGAGTGGAAGCATGACCAAGTTGATGACTAACTAAAACTTGAGACTTAGTAGCATCATAAAAGACGTGTTGCCAGAGTATGGCGTAGCTTTGTGGGGAGTAACACGAATCTTGAAATCCTGAGAATACTTAGCAACCATTTTTTCGATACTTGAAGCATCGATACGGTTTGGAACCCCTCGATATTCTGTTAAAAATAGGGCAACGTCTTGCTTTTCAGCCTTATAGCGTTTATCACGTATGTTAAGATAATTTTCAAGATAGGGTCTTGCAAAAACTCGCCACATTAACGGAGTCCCGTTTGCCACCTTTTCGAGTGACGTCAATGACCATCATTTTTAAATTTATATCTTTAAGGTCTAGATTAACAGCCTCAGATAGTCGAACACCTGAAGCCAGCAGCAAGGCAATGATAGCTAAATCACGCTCTTTATTCTTATAAAACGAAGATTTAGCACGATTTGAAAAGCTTGACTTCATATTCATTTTCTACATAATCAAGGAAATCCATGGTTTCATCGCCTAGAAAAAGTTTTTGTTTGATATTCTCAGCACGTGCAGCCAAGGTTTCTTTCTTTTTCTTAGTCGAAACTTTTTTCATGACGTTACGATAGAAATATGGTTCACCATCAGGTCCCTCGACCTCCTCAGTTAAATACTTATAGAGACTAGATAATGCTGAAAGCGTACGATTAATGGTTGTTTGAGAGACACCTTGTTTCTTGGAGTAGGTATTTAAAGATGGACGTTCACGTAGATAGAGGACAAACGATTCCATATCTTTTTTAGTTAGATTTTCCAAGGTTTTGATATCAATTGAGGCAATATCATCAGCATCTGAAATACCTGAGTCAATCAACCAGTCAAAAAAGCGTTTATATTCCTTGAGATATTCATATAAGGTCGTGAAAGAATACGGTACCGATAGTTTAGATTGATAATACTCCAAAACAAAACCAAGGCATAAGAGATTTTGTATTCTTCAATTTTTCTAGTAAGAGTTCACGTTTCATTAATTTTATTCTCCATAATTACTTAATGAAGTATATCACACCTCATATTTCTTTCAAGAAAATTACAGTTTTTCGGAAAGATGTTGTGAGTATTTTTCTCTTATATGGGCTTTTAGGGTTCGTTGGCCTATTTTTATAAAATGACTAACTTAGTCAATCATAAAGGAACCTTCAGAGTATCATGTGAATTTGATTCTGGAAATTATTTAAAGTTTACTTTAGACAATATAGAAACTCACCACAACCTAGAGTTTTCCAGGGTTGTTTTAAATAATGATTAAGCTGCGATAGCTTTTGCAACCTCCTCGGTTGTCATACGTGAGAAATAATGTGTTGTGTCAATGGTTTTAAGTTTAGCCAAGACATCTTCGTACTCGTAAAGGGTACACCCTTTGACCAGCAGCTCTTCAATATCAGATACATCTCCAATACCAAAGAAATCTCCGTAGATCTTAACAGATTTGATAATTGAATTCTCAACATTTGCATAGGTAGAAATCTTACCTGCTGGGTAACGAACGTTACGCTCTACTGTGTATTCTGGCGACTGTCCGTAAAGTCCAATCCCAGGTATTGAATTGTTTCTCATAAGAATCTTGAATCTTAGTCAATTCGTATTCAGAAAGGACATATTCAGTCATTTCTGGGTAGAATTCTTTCATTTTTTCCAAGATTTTATCTGAGAATTCATTTACAGTGATTTTTTCTGGCAATTCGTCTACAATATTTGTCACACGAGCTCGTACAGATTTAACACCTTTTGATTCAATTTTGTCTTTGCTGACTTTAAGGGCTTGGCCAAGAACCGACATATCAACGTCAAAAAGCAAGCAACCATGGTGCATCATACGACCTTTATAGTAAGCTTGAGCATTTCCACAGAACTTTTTACCATCGATTTCAAGGTCATTTCGACCGGTAAATTCAGCTTTAACTCCCAAATCAGCAAGTGTTGCGATTACCGGTTGAGAGAAAGTCTTAAAGTCAAATGCTCTTCATCTGCCTTGTTAGAGATGATAGTATAGTTGAGGTTGTTCAAATCGTGATAAACAGCGCCACCACCAGATAAACGACGAACGACCTTGATACCATGAGCATCTGTATATTCTTTGTTAATCTCTTGAATGGTATTTTGGTGTTTACCAACAATGATAGCTGGACGGTTAATCCAAAGAATGAACAATTCATCTTCATTTACCAATTCACGAAAGGCATAGGCTTCCAAAGCAATATTATAGGCAGGATCATTTGATGTGTTTACGATATATTTCATGAGGTCTCCTCTTGTAATGTGATACTTATATTATAAAGGAAAACGGTGACAAAGTACACGAAGACGCCTTAGGTATAAGGATTTTTCATGATATGATAGTAGAAACTATATGGGGGTATGTAATGAGACAAAATTATAGTAAATTAAGTCCCTTTTTCTCGAGACAAGCTAGCAAAAATAAACAAAAAGTTCAAAATAGCATTAGCTCTCCTTTTTTTGTAGTTCAAGAAATCTTTCTCTACAGTGATTCCCAAAAGACTTTATGAGTCTTTTATCTATGATAAAGAAACATATATATATATTGAATTACCATCAAAAATAACAGAAATTTATTTATGTAAACACAGTTGATTATCCTATTAGCTGTGTTTTTATGATAAATTAGAAATATAGTGCAACAAAAACTCATAGCCTTTCATTGGTGTAAACTGTAGTAACCACACAAACAGAAGGCGAGAAAAACTATGAGCTACTCCCCATCTTACCATAGCCGACCGAATAAAGATAGAAACCTATCAAAACCATCTATAACTGGCTCTATGCTGGTTTGATTGATCTGGATTTGAGCGTCCTTCGTCGTAAAGGAAAAAGTCGACAGCCCAAAAGAAACACGTGGAAGATTTAGAATTGGAACGCAAATTGCCAAATGTCCCAAAGAGGTCTGGAATCGTGAAACTTTTGGACACTGGGAACTTGATACTGTGGTGTCTTCCAGAGGCAAAAGTAAGGGGTGTTTAGCGACCTTTCTAGAGCGAAAAACTCGTTTTTACGTAGCTTTCAAGATACCAAATAGAGCAGCCAAAGCTATGTTTTCAGCCATCAAACAGCTTTGTAAGCTATTTCCAAAAGAGGCTCTTAAAACCTTCACTTCAGATAGGAGAAAAGAGTTTTCCTGCTATCCTCCGGTAAAGAACTTAGGAATTTCCTTTTTTTTGCGGACGCCTATCCATCCTGGCAGAGAGGAAGCAATGAGAACGCAAACAGCTTACCAAGAGACTATTTCCCAAAGAAAACAGATTTAGCCGCTATCTATAAGGAGGCTTTGAACAGAGACCTATATGATATCAATCACCAGACCACGAAATGTTTAGCTTACAAAAACTGCTCGTGAAGCTCTAATGGATGAGTTAGAGTAAATGTTGCGCTTATTCTTGAAAGTTATAGTAAAAAAACAAGACCATTTCTGATCTCGTTTTCGTTTTATACAATTAAGCTATTATTTTGTGTGCCAGATGTCTTTGTCATACTGTTCGATTGTACGGTCAGATGAGAAGAATCCTGCTTCGGCGATGTTATAAACAACTTTTTTGTTCCATGCTTCTTGATCTTCGTAAGCTGCATAGACTTCCTCTTTTTTCTCGATGTATTCAGCCAAGTCAATCAATGTCATGAACCAGTCTTTAGAGATAAGTTCATTGTGGAGACGTTCCAAGCGTTCTTTATCACCAAGTTTAACAAGGTCTTCGCTTACGATAAAGTCAACAGCTGCTTTGATGTTTGCATCTTTTTCATAGTAATCACGTGATACATAGCCAGCTTTTTCATAAAGGTCGATGATTGTATCAGAGTCTTTACCAAATGTGAAGATGTTTTCTGGTCCTACCAATTCAGCAATCTCTACGTTGGCACCGTCCATTGTACCAAGTGTAAGGGCACCATTAAGCATGAATTTCATGTTACCTGTACCTGAAGCTTCTTTAGAAGCCAATGAGATTTGTTCTGAGATATCAGTTGCTGGGATAAGGTGTTCAGCGACTGTAACGTTATAGTTTTCAACTAAGTGAACGTTGAGGTATTTGCTTACTTCTGGATCATTATTGATGAGCTCAGAAAGTGACAAGATCAAGTGGATGATATCTTGAGCAATAACGTAGGCAGGAGCTGCTTTACCACCAAAGATGATAGTGATTTTACGTTTTGGAAGATTTCCTTTTTTGATTTCCAAGTATTTGTGGATGACATACAAAGCGTTCATTTGTTGACGTTTGTATTCGTGGAAACGTTTGATTTGTGTATCGATGATTGAATTTTCGTCAAGGTCAATACCTTTATTGGCTTTAAGATAACGTTTAAGAGCCAATTTGTTATCATATTTAATTTGAGACAAACGTTTGTGAACTGCTGGATCATCTGCAAAGGCAGCCAATTTTTCTAATTGAGTTGCGTCAGTAAGGTAACCATCACCAATCAACTCTTTGATGTAGTCAGCAAGTTCTTGGTTTGAGAATTCCAACCAACGACGGAATGTAATACCGTTTGTTTTGTTGTTGAAGCGTTCTGGGTAAAGGTCGTAGAATGGTTTCAACTCAGAAGCTTTAAGGATTTCTGTGTGAAGTGCTGCTACACCGTTAACGCTTGTAGAGAAGTGGATGTCCATGTGTGCCATGTGAACACGGTTGTGTTCGTCAATGATTTGAACACGTGGATCTTCGAATTTTCTCACGAACGATGGCATCCAATTTCTTGATGATAACAACAAGGTGTGGAACAACTTCTTCAAGGTAGTCAAGAGGCCATTTTTCAAGGGCTTCAGCCAAGATAGTGTGGTTTGTGTAACCCACCATTTTGCTCACGATTGATACTGCTTCATCAAATTCAAATCCATGTTTTTCTGTCAAAAGACGAATCAATTCAGGGATAACCATTGATGGGTGAGTATCGTTTATTTGTACGTAAGCGTAATCTGGAAGATCGTGAAGGTTAGAACCACGTTCGATAGCTTCGTCAATCAAAAGTTGAGCAGCGTTTGATACCATGAAGTATTGTTGGTAGATACGCAAGAGCTCACCTTTACGAGTTGAATCATCTGGGTAAAGGAAAAGTGTCAAGTTTTTTTGGATTTCGTCTTGATCAAAAGTGATTCCTTTTTCAATTAAACCATAGTCCAAGCCATTGATATCGAAGAGGTTAAGGTAGTTCTTAGTTTCTTTCTTGTAACCCAAGATATCCAAGCGGTCCAAACGTGATTTCAATGTGAAGTTTTTGAATGGAACATCATAAGAGATATCAGTTGGTACCAACCATGATTGATCTTCAATCCAGTAGTTTGGTTCAGCATACTGTTTGTTATCTTTGAAGACTTGTTTGAAAAGACCACAGTGGTAGTTAAGACCAACACCTTCACCGTTAATGCCAAAGTGTTGACATAGAATCTATGAAACATGAAGCCAAACGTCCCAAACCACCGTTACCAAGAGATGGTTCTGGTTCAACATCTTCGATTTCACTGATTGATTTTTCCGGCAGCAGCTAATTCAGCTTTTCACATCTTTATAGATGCCCAAGTTAATCAAGTTATTAGACAAAAGTTTACCAATCAAGAACTCAGCTGAGATGTAGTAAACTTTACGTTTGCTATCGTTTTTAGGTTTTGGGGCAGCTGCTTCTTTTACAAATTCTAACAAAAGGTAGTAGATTTTCTTCGTTTGAAAGTTCTTTAAGATTTTTATTTTTCGCTTCAACGTAATTTGTAAATGTAGACATTTTATTTATTTCCTCGATTATATCTTTCTGTAATATCAGTTAAAAATTCTTTCTTATCAACGGTGATTTCACCTGGAAGCATACGCCATTTCCAGTTTTTTCTCCAACTGTGTTAGGGAAGTTTGTACGACTATTTTCAGGTTTATCAAGAATATCTTGCATAGTCGCAATAGCTGTGTTACTTACTGTTGCGAAGAGTGTGCGAAGAAGGGCACGTGTGATTGGTTCACCTTGACGACGGTTGATATAAGCATCAGTGTAATCACGTTGCTCTTGTGTCAAGTTATCATACCAACCGTTAATAACTTCATTATCATGTGTACCAGTGTAAGCTACTGAGTGTTGTGTGTATACGTGTGGAATATCAATGCTGTTTCCAGTGGTATCATAGAAACCAAACTGAACAATCTTCATTCCTGGGTAACCACAGTCTGCAAGAAGTTTACGTGTCTTATCATCAATATTACCAAGGTCTTCGGCAATAATCTTAAGATCACCCAACTCTTCTTTAACCACTTTGAAGAGGTCATAACCAGGTCCTGGGACCCATTTACCATTTTCAGCAGTTTCATCTCCACCAGGGATTTCCCAGAAATCAGAGAAGCCTTTAAAGTGGTCAATACGCAAGTAATCATAGAGTTTGAATGATTCTTGAATACGGAAGACCCACCAAGCATAGTTTTCTGCTTTGTGTTTATCCCAAGCATAAATTGGGTTACCCCAAAGTTGTCCAGTTGCTGAGAAGTTATCTGGTGGAACTCCGGCAATGTAACGTGGTTTACATTCGGCATCTAGTTTGAAAAGGTGTGGTTGAGTCCAAACTTCAACACTATCAGCTGAAATGTAGATTGGCATGTCACCAATGATTTGAATACCATTTTTGTTAGCATAGGCTTTGAGTTCTGCCCATTGACTAAAGAATAGGTATTGTACTACTTGGTGGTAAGTGATGACATCAACAAGTTCTTTGCGAAGTTTTTCAAGAGTTGCCTCATCGCGTTTAACCGCTTTTTTGTCATCCCAATCTTGAAGGGCTTTGTTATCAAAGTGTCCTTTGATAGCCATGAAGTCAGCATAATCTGCTAACCAGTTAACATTTTCAGATTTGAAAGCTTCAAACTTCTTAGCTTCTTTTTTGTCAGCCAAGATTGCTTTTACAGCTTTTTCAAGGATTGGACGACGAGCTTCGTAAACTTTTAGCATAGTCGATAAACTCTGGATTTGAACCAAAGTCAACACCCTCAACATCTGCTTCAGTCAAAGAAACCGTCACGGATAAGGAAATCCAAATCGATGAAGTGTGTGTTTCCCGCTACTGCTGAGAATGATTGGTAAGGTGAATCCCCATAACTTGTAGTAGTCAATGGCAAAATTTGCCAGTATGTTTGCTTTGTTTCTTTCAAGAAATCAACAAAGTCGTAGGCTGCTTGACCGAAAAGATCCGATCCGTAGTCACCTGGAGTGATGTGATGTGCATCAAAACACCGCTTGCTCGTTTGTTCATAAAGTTTACCTCAAATTATTTTTACACTAACGATTATAATGCAAACGGTTGCACAAGTCAAAATTTTTAGCATATAAACTTTTTATTTCTCTTTAAATCAACGTTCGTGAAATAAACGTTTTTCATTTAGTGAGTTCTTCTACTAACTTAATTGCGCTCTGGATTTTTCTGAAAAAAATAATTGTCTAGGTAATAAAAATGGTTGGTAACTTTAAGTTACCAACCAAAAAGTAAATATTTAAACCTTTTTATCTCGTTGAGACACTTTCTCTTTCAATGAGTTTAAATGGAATTGTTATTTTCTGTGCCTTAGTATGAGGATTTTTAAGAAGATCCAATAGCCTTTCGGACGCTTTTCCTTACCCAGTTCTTTAATATTAATGTCATAGGTAGTTAGGAAAGGATGCATGATTTCAGCAAAAGTCGAATTATTGAAAGAAATAATGGCGTAATCTTCGAGAATTCTGATTCCCTGATTATTTAACCAGTGCTATAAACCGTAGGGCAATCAAGTCATCTTTTAACAATTAAGGCAGTCAGTTGATAAGATTGCAAGCTCTCTTTCAATGAATCAATGACTCTAGATGAAAAACAAGTTCTGGATAAGTTTCTAAAATTAAATTTGTTAGTCGCTTCAATATATCCTTGATAACGTTCTTGACCCACTTGACCAAAAAGATCATCTGTTACAAAACCAACCTTTTGGTGACCTTTAGTCCTTAAATAATTAACAGCTTCTTGTCCAAGTTCTTTATTATCATTATCAATATAGGTTACTTTATTATTGTTATCAACTGCTGCTCCAACAACTACGAAAGGAACTTTTTCTTTTAAAAGGTAGTCTTTAACTGGATCTTTTTTTTCTGAATAGAGAATGATAAAGCCATCAGCTCGTTTTTGACGATGCATAAGCTCGACCTGTTTAACTAATTCTTCAAGTGTGGCCCCCGTAGCAATACTAATGACCTGAGAATGACAACTAGCTTCTTCATTAATTGCTGTTAGAATCTCCATATAGAATGGTTGACTAATTTTTTCACGGTCTGTTAAGGGAGGAAGAACAACACCTAAACTATGTGTTAAGCCTGTTGCCAACATTTGTGCTGCTGAGTTTGGTACATAACCTAATTCATCCATAGCCGCTCTTACTTTAACTTTGGTTTCTTCTGATATGGCCTGGTAATCCTTTAAGGTCCTGCTTACTGTTGATGGGCTGACACCAGCCCTCTTAGCAACATCTTTAATTGTAGCCATCATTTCCCTCTCATTTTTATAAATATTTCTTTATATTAGTAAAATACAAAATTATTATAACTAAAATAAACAGCTATTGCAACCGTTTGCAAAAAGTTTAATAGAAAACACTTAACAGATGTTGAAACGGTTTGTATAATATATACCGTAAAATATATTTCTGGAGGACATAGAAATGAAAAAATGGCAAAAAGTATTACTTGGTAGTGCTGGACTTCTTGTAGCTGGTTCGCTCTTGGTAGCGTGTAGCTCAAACTCAAGCAAAAGCTCAAGTTCAGATAGCAAGACTTTGAAACTTTGGGTTCCAACTGGTGCCAAGAAGTCTTATTCAAATACAGTAGCAGAGTTTGAAAAGAAATCTGGTTACAAAGTTGATATGGTAGAAATGGAAGACCCAAACGCTCAAGAAAACTTGACTAAGATGCATCTACTGCTGCAGATGTCTTCTCACTTCCACATGACCAACTCGGTAAATTGGTGGACGCTGGAGCTATCCAGGAGATTCCTGAGCAATACTCAAAAGAAATTACTGATCAAGATACTGAGCAAGCTGCCAAAGGTGCTCAATATAAAGGTAAAACCTACGCCTTTCCCATATGGGATTGAAACACAAGTTACTTACTATAACAAGTCTAAGCTTAATGAAGAAGATGTGAAATCATATGAAACAATCACTTCTAAAGCTAAATTTGGTAGCAACCTGAAAGAAGTTAATGCTTACGTAACTGGTTCTCTCTTCCTTTCAGTTGGTGACACACTCTTTGGTCCTAACGGTGAAGATGTAAAAGGTACTAACTGGGGTAACGAGGCTGGTGTGAATGTTCTTAAATTCATCGCAGCTCAAAAAGACAACAAAGGATTTGTCAATGTTGATTCAGCTAACATGATGGCTAAATTCGAAGATGGTTCAGTTGATGCATTCCAATCAGGACCATGGGACTACGCAGCTGCTGCTAAAGCTGTTGGCAAAGACAAGCTTGGTGTTGCCGTGTATCCAACAGTTAATATCGGTGGCCAAGATGTTCAACAAAAAGCCTTCATGGGTGTAAAACTTTACGCTGTAAACCAAACACCTTCTAAAGGTAATGCTAAACGTATCGCTGCTTCTTACCAATTGGCACAAGCTTTGACAAGCAAAGACAGTCAAAATAATCAATTCACTAATGAAGATCGTCACATCATCCCTGCTAATAAAGAAGTTCAAGCTTCTGAAGCAGTTAAAAATGATGCACTTGCACAAGCTGTAATTACTATGGGTTCATCTGAGCAATACACAACTGTTATGCCTAAACTTAGTCAAATGTCAGTCTTCTGGACTGAAAGTGCTGCTCTTATGAGTGACGCTTATAACGGTAAAATCAAGGAAGACCAATTCCTTACTAAATTACAACAATTTGATAAAGATTTGGCAGCGAGCTAAATAAGAAACCTAACAAATGAGGAGGTAAAGAGGCAGGTAAAGTTCCTAGCCTCTTTCTCACTTATTTGTAGACAAAATAGAAACCATCACTAATCACACATTTATCTGAGGAGATATCTATGTCACAAACAATCTACGACACAACTCCTATGCGCCAGGTCTTCAAAGAAGGTACATGGGATGTCAAATTATCCTTTCTGGTAATGGGATTGGCAAACTTGGTCAACAAACAGTTTACCAAGGGATTGCTCTTCCTCCTTTCTGAGATTGCCTTTCTAGCGGCATTCGTTATACAAATTATTCCTGCACTTCAAGGGATGATTAGCTTGGGGACTCAAGAACAGGGTGAGGCTGTTAAGGAAGTTAATGGTGTTAAACTTACTGTTCAGGTTGCTGGAGACAACTCTATGCTATTGTTGATTTTTGGACTTGCGTCATTAATCTTCTGTGCAGTCTTCGTTTATATTTACTGGTGTAACCTTAAGAGTGCTCGTCATCTCATGGCTCTTAAACAATCGGGTCGCAAGGTGCCGAACTTTATCGAGGACTTCAAGACCTTGGCTGACGGTCGCTTCCACATGGGGCTTATGACTGTCCCTTTGATTGGGGTTCTGCTATTCACAATCTTGCCTTTTGATCTATATGGTCTGTTTGGCCTTTACTAACTTTGACCACAATCACCCAGCCCCTAAATCACTCTTCGATTGGGTTGGCTTTGCAAGTTTTGGTGAAGTTTTACAAGGTCGTATGGCTGGTACTTTCTTCCCACTTTTGACTTGGACCTTGATTTGGGCAGTTGCCGCAACAGCAACTACTTTCTTCTTTGGTATTGTTCTCGCCCTCTTGCTTAATACTAAGGGGCTTAAATTCAAGAAAGTATGGCGTACTCTATTCGTTATCACTATCGCCGTTCCTCAATTTGTATCACTTCTTTTGATGCGTAATTTCCTTAATGACCACGGTCCTTTGAATGGTTTTACTTCAAACCTTGCATATCACTAACGGACCTATTCCGTTCTTGACTGATCCTTGTGGGCTAAGTTCTCTATTATCTTTGTTAATATGTGGATTGGTATTCCATTTTCACAATGTTGGTCGCAACTGGTATCATCATGAACTTGCCAACTGAGCAAATTGAAGCAGCTGAAATTGATGGGGCAAGTAAATTCCAAATTTTCAAGAGTATCACTTTCCCACAAATTCTCTTGATTATGGCACCATCTTTGATTCAACAATTCATCGGTAATATTAATAACTTCAACGTTATCTACTTCCTTACTGGCGGTGGACCTACTAACTCTGAATACTATCAAGCAGGTTCAACTGACCTCTTGGTAACTTGGCTCTACAAACTAACTGTTAGCGCTAAAGACTACAACTTGGCATCTGTTATCGGTATCTTGATTTTTGCCATCTCTGCAACATTCAGTCTCTTGGCCTACACAAGATCATCTTCATTCAAGGAAGGGGCTGCTAAATAATGAAACGTAAGAAAAATCTTTATCTAACTGGTACTTATATTCTATTGACAGTTCTAACTGTTATCTGGTTGATTCCGATTATTTGGATCTTCCTTACAAGTTTCCGTGGTGAAGGAGCTAATGCCGTACCATACTTCTTCCCTAAGACTTACACTTTTAATAACTACATCAAACTGTTTACCAGCGATGCTTATCCATTTGGAAAATGGTTTATCAATACTTTCATCGTTGCTACATGTACATGTATCCTCTCAACTTTGATTACCGTTGGGATGGCCTACTCACTTAGCCGTATTAAATTCAAACACAGAAATGGCTTCTTGAAATTGGCACTCGTACTTAACATGTTCCCTGGTTTCATGTCTATGATTGCAGTCTACTACATTTTGAAAGCTCTCAATTTGACACAAACCTTGACATCTTTGGTTTTGGTTTATTCTGCTGGGGCAGCTCTTGGTTTCTACATTGCGAAAGGTTTCTTTGATACCATTCCTTACTCATTGGATGAATCAGCAATGATTGACGGGGCAACTCGTCTTCAAATCTTCACTAAGATTACCTTACCACTTTCTAAACCGATCATCGTCTACACCGCCCTCATGGCCTTCATGGGACCTTGGGTAGACTTCATTTTTGCATCTGTTATCCTCGGTGACGTTAAAGATAAATATACTGTTGCCCTTGGACTCTACCAAATGCTTAACCAAGACGCTATCAATGAATGGTTCCTTCCATTTACCGCAGGTGCTATTATCATCGCCATCCCAATCACTCTTCTCTTTATTTTCATGCAGAAATACTATGTTGAAGGTGTAACCGGCGGATCAGTTAAATAATAAAGGATAAATGATATGACAACTCTTAAACTGGATAAAATTTATAAAAAATACCCAAATGCAACCCACTACTCTGTCGAAGATTTCAGTATCGACATCAAAGATAAAGAATTCATCGTGTTCGTAGGTCCTTCAGGATGTGGTAAATCAACAACACTCCGTATGGTAGCTGGTCTTGAAGAAATCACAGAAGGAACACTTTCTATTGATGGTGAAGTGGTTAATGACAAATCACCAAAAGACCGTGACATTGCCATGGTATTCCAAAACTACGCACTTTACCCACACATGACTGTTTATGAAAATATGGCCTTTGGTCTAAAACTTCGTAAATATAAAAAAGACGATATTGACAGACGTGTACGTGAAGCAGCTGCCAGCCTTGGCTTAACTGAATTCTTAGAACGTAAACCTGCTGACCTTTCTGGTGGTCAACGTCAGCGTGTAGCTATGGGTCGTGCCATTGTTCGTGATGCTAAAGTCTTTCTTATGGACGAACCTCTCTCAAACTTGGATGCTAAACTTCGTGTCACAATGCGTGCTGAAATTGCTAAGATTACTCGTAATATTGGTGCTACTACTATCTACGTTACTCACGACCAAACAGAAGCTATGACTCTTGCTGACCGTATCGTTATCATGAGTTCAACTAAGAATCCTGATGGTTCTGGTACTATTGGTCGTATCGAGCAAATTGGTACTCCTCAAGAACTTTACAATGAGCCAGCTAATAAAGTTTGTTGCTGGATTTATTGAAAGTCCTGCCATGAACTTCTTCAATGTCAAAGTTGATGGCAATCGTATTACTAACTCTGAAGGTTTTGGATATTGTGATCTCTGAAGGTCAAGCTAAAATCTTAAGAAACAGGTTACCAAGGTAAGGAAGTTATCTTTGGTATCCGTCCTGAAAGACGTTTCTAGTCGTCCAATCGTTCAAGAAGTATATCCAGATGCCAATGTTGATGCTGAAGTAGTCGTTTCAGAACTTCTCGGTGCAGAGACTATGCTTTACCTAAAACTTGGAGAAACTGAGTTTGCTGCTCGCGTTGATGCGCGTGACTTCCACAATCCTGGTGAAAAAGTTAACCTTACTTTCAACGTTGCTAAAGGTCACTTCTTCGACGCTGAAACAGAAAAACGTATCAGTTTGTAAGATAAAAAAATCAGCTCAAAAGAGCTGATTTTTGTTATGATCGTAATACATTCTAACGTTTACTTCCTTACAGTTATTAAAGATATCTCTATCAAACTATGATATAATATCCTTAGCACCTCGACACCGCCTACGAAGGGAAGTGGGATTGCCTATGATGGATTTACTATTCAAAATTATCATCGGACCCATTGTGGTCGATGTTATCCTTCGTCTGATCGACAAGTGGTTAAACAAGGATAGATAGTCCTAAAAAAGACCCCGAGCTTATGTGGAAGTTAGCTTGGGGTCTTTTCTTGCCTATGATATAGACTTACTAATCAATACAGGTGATTGTGTCATAAAAGCTTCGAATTGTCAAGAAACTAGAGTATCTAGGAACTAGTCTTTCTTCTCAGTCTCATGATCCTTTTTATCTTCATCAGTCTTATTTACAGCTGCTTTAAATTCGGCTAGCATTTTTACCGATGGATTGGCCGAGTTCTGGCAAGCGTTTAGGACCAAATATGAGGAGGGCTCCTAGGACAATAATGATAAGTCCTGGGGCTCCGATATCACGTAGAATTCCCATGAGATTTCCTTTCTATTTATCTTTATATTTTTCTTTGTTTACGTTTATAAATGAGCTTACTTAGAGTTACGCTAACTTCATAAAGCAAGATTAAGGGTGCCGTCATGGCCGAGGTCACTGATAAAAGTCAGCTGGTGTTAGAATGACCGCCAAAACCAAGAGAATAAAGTAAGCATAGCGTCTATAGTGTGTCAGAAAAACTGGTGTTATCATGCCGATAGATGTCAAAAAACTCACAACTACGGGAAGTTCAAAGAGAACTGCTAAAGGCACTGTCGTATGCAGTAAAAAACTAAGGTAGTTCTGTGCTGTAATTTGTGTATTAAAGTGCCCTTCTCCTAGTTTTAAAAGTACTTCTAAGATAGCTGGACTAACAAAATAATAACCAAAGGCCAAACCCAATACAAAACAGACAAAAGTTGCTGGGATATAAGCAAAGATAGCACGGGCTTCATTGTCCCTCAAACCTGGTTTTACAAACTGCCAAATCTGGTAGGTCGTGAAAGGCAGAGTAACCGTAAAAGCCATGAGACTTGCTAGATTAATGTAAATCCAGAGAATATCGTTAGGCCCAAGAACCAATAAGGCTTGTCAAACCCTCTGGTCAAATAAGCATAAAGCTCCCCAGCAAACAACAGGGTAATACAAAAAACTAGGAAAAAACATAACACTACTGCAATGAAGCGTCTCCGAAACTCCACCAGATGCTCAACAATAGTCATCTCATCCTTACTTCTTGCCATGCTGTCTCACCGTCACAAAGGCAATAATAACAATAAAGATAAGTTGTGGAATCAAGACTTCCCAGCTAGGATAGATGCCTACCCAATCGATGGTCGGTAAACCACTAATCAAATGATTGGACATCATATTAGTCAACTGAAGGGCATGAATGCTGACACCAAGCATCTTGAAGGCCAAGGCATAAATCAACCAGGTCAAGATAAAGAAGATACGGTGCGGTTTAATATAATGACTAGCCTTAGTCATAGCCACAGCAATGATAACAAGAACTGCAATAGCTGAACCGATACCAATTAAGAAATTAGCTGTCGTGATACGTGGGATAATACCAACATAGAAAAGGATTGTCTCAGCTCCTTCACGGAAGACAGCCAAGAAACTGAGGGCAAACATAGACACAAAGCTTCCAGTAGCCGTCACCGTCTTCATCTGGCGGTCCATAAAGTCATTCCCACTGTTTGACTGAAGACTTGCTATGGAGCCAAATTCCAATCAGAATCATCATCGCAACTGCAAAGATACCAACGCCACCTTCAATAATTTCACGGTTAGAACCCGAAGTTACTGCTGGAAAGACAACTTGCAAGACGACAGCTATAGCAGCACTGGCTAATACCCCAGAAACGGCTCCTCCATATACCCATTTGAGTCCCTTACGCATCTTAGCTGCCTTAAGAGTTGTCACAAGTGCCATAACAATGAGGAGGGCTTCAACCCCTTCACGCAAGAGAATTAACATAGCATCAAAGGCATTGTAAGAAGCACTGGTATCGATAGCAGATAGGTCTGTAATCAAGGCTTGGAGTTTGTCCTGATAAGCTTTTTCTTTTCCCTTAACCATTATAACCGGTGTTTCACTCTCCACACGTGTATAGAGGCTAGGATTAGTTGTGCTTACATCTCCTTCAATGGTTGGCCAAATAGTGATGAATTAATTCATAGTGGCCGCAGCCGTTTTTTCATCACCCGATTGGAATTGACCTAAAGCTTTTTTCAAGAGCTTAATACCATCTTTAAGAGTTAAACTGGTACTAGTGCTATCAAGAGGGACACCCTTGATAAAGTCATCAATCCCCCCTTTAAGATCATCATAGGATGACTGGATGCTAGTGAAATCAGTTGGTTCTGTCTCGATGCTACTTCTTAATAGTGAAATGGCGGTCTCAATCTTACCGTAGTAGGCCGTACTATGGTCACGGACAACAGCTTCATTTCACGTCCAAGCATTATTTAATTCACTGTAAGTTTTTCGTGTCACAGTCAAATCTTTGGCATTAATAGCATCCTGTAAGTTCTTGAAATAAGGATTTAGGCGAGTTTCAAGTTTTTTTCCTTCTCTGCGTCTAAATCAACAGATTTTGCTCTTTCTCAAATTTAAGAAGGGCTGACGAGATGGCGGTTAAGTCCTCTTCTGTCACATCTCCCTTAATATCAAGAGCCTTGCTAACTTTTTCGACCAGCCTTGGAATCGTGATTTTCTTTAGTTTCGAAAATCAGACTTAATCTCACTAACCAATTCATTAGCTTTTTGTTTGATCTTTATTTTTGAACAGCTGTTGTCGTATCTGTGATTTTTGATGAAAAGATCACTGTAAGATTCAGCAGCTACTGGATAAGTACAGAATAAGGCCAGAAGCCCAAGTAAAACGAGGAGTTTATTCAAAGAGTGCTTGACCAAGGTAGCCTCCCTTCTCCACGCCAGCAAAGCAAGCAAAGAGCCCACTTCCGATATGGGTGATGTACTCGTTCATCTTGTCTACAGCACCAAGATTAGTCTGAATTTTAACAAAACGGTCGGGATCCTTCTGGTAGGCAATGAAAATCAAACCTGAATCAAACTGGCCAGTTCTCTCATCAATGCCATCTGAATAGGAATAGGAACGGCGTAAGATAGGAAGGTTCACTTCTTTAGCCAAACGGACATGTGAATCAACTGGAAGTTTTGACAAATCTACTTCGTCAAACTCATCTTTCTTTCCAAAGGGTGCACCTGATTCCTTGTAACGACCAAAGGTATTTTCCTGCTCCTGCAAATTGGTACGATCCCAAGTTTCCAAGTGCATCTGTACCAGACGAAGAGCCATATAAGAACCACCCTTCATCCAATCTTTACTATCGGTCCAGACCACCTTGTCGAATTCCTTTTCTGTCGTAACATTGGCAGTACCGTCCTTGAAGCCAAAGAGATTTCGTGGCGTTTCCTTGCGGTCTCCAATGGCAGCAAAACCTGATTTGCTCCACTTCATGGTAATTTTATTACGACCTTTGCGAATCAAATTGCGAACAGCATGAAAAGCCACTTGTTCATCATCTGCACAGGCTTGAATAACGATATCTCCACCCGTATACTTGTCCTGCAACTGCTCCTTAGGAAATGGAGGCAAATCACGGAAGAGCTTAGGACGTTTGGATTCTAAACCAAGTTTTTTAAGAAAATCAGCCGAAACTCCAAAAGTCAGACTCAGGCGATAGGGATTGAGTCCCACCGTTTCGCCTGTATCCGTAGGAGGCAAGAGGGCATTAGAACCATCCTTTTTAACTAGTTCACCTTCTACTAATTTACTACTATAATCTGTCCAGTCCTTAAAGAGCTGAATCACTTCTTTTTTATCGGTCGTGCGAAGATCTAGAACCACCAAATAACAAGCCTTCTGCATTGGAGTCGTAATTCCAGCCTGGTGCTTGCCAAAGAAACTAATATCTTCATCCCCGTCTAGTGCCTTTTTGTTGAACTATCCTGATTAGCGAAAAAAGCAGATGCACCAGAAAGACCAAGCGCAAGCCCAGCCCCTCCAATACCTGCTTTTTTAAGAAATTCACGACGGTCCATTTTTTTATCTAAAAATTTTTCGTCAGTCATTTTTCTTATTTCCCATCTAGGATAACACCCATTTGTGATAATGGTTCACCAAGTTTCGTTACAGCTTCGGCCAATTCCTTAGTATCTACTTCACTCAAATCAGTATAAGACTTATAGTTTTTCTCATCAATCATGTGTTTGTCCAAAAGACCATTCACATTCTTGAATTCTGTTTCCAAAGTCTTAACAAGTTTAGCATCTTTCTTCTCAATCAATGGCTTGAAGAGTTCAAAGATTTTTTCTGCACCTTCAATATTGGCACGGAAATCATAAAGATCAGTGTGTGAGAAGACTTCTTCTTCACCTGTAATCTTTTGAGTTGCTACTTCGTTAAGAAGATCAACAGCACCTGTCAACATGATATCTGGAGTGACTTTAACAGTTGCGATTTTAGCCTTTAGTTCCTTGATATCATTGATTAATTGATCCACATAGGCAGCTGTTCCCTCTGTCGTGTTGTCTTGCCACATGATACGTTCAATACGGTGGAAACCTGACCAACCGTCTTCAGATTTTTTTTCGTCCATGTAATCAACCAAACGGTAGTCAATTTTCACGTCAGACTCACCAAAGCTTTCTGCAATCGGCTCTGAACGCTCGTAAGCCATACGAATCAATGGGTATTGTTTCTTAGCTTCTTCAAGATTTCCTGACTTGAGGGTTGCACTGAATCCTTCAGTATCTTTCAAAAGTTGATCAATTTCACCTTCTACGAAAGTCTTATAATCACTTGTGGCCTGCTTCAATTGCTTTTTTGCTCACTAGCTGTGAGTTTTGAGTTAGTTGAGCTTGAATTACTTGAATTACCAGATTTGGCACAAGCCGTCAATAAAAAGCCCTGATGCTAAAAAGAACAACACCAAGTTTGTTAAGTTTTTTCATGAATGTCTCCTATTTTCAAGATAGTGTTCGACATTTGTCGTTATATATGTGAATCGTCGTTTTAATGTTAATAAAAAAACGAACGATGATAAGTCAAAAATGAACTCTCATATGTAAGAGAACATTATCTAAACTAACAGAAGAAGGCAGCATTGTCAACGGTTTTAGGCTATTTAAGAATGATTCTAAATAATACAAAACCAAGGAATTCTTACTCTATAATTTCTGTAGTGGGTAAAACCACTGTAGAGATTATGGAGCTTTTTGAATGTAGACAAAAAGTCCCATAAGAACTATAATGAAAAGCAACCAAACCATCATTAGGAAGAACTTATGAGACTTATTAAGAATACCACAGAATTAATCGGAATTAAAGACCAAAATATCATTATTTCACTTGTTTTTGAAACTGACACTCATATCGAGTTTCAAGCAAAACTTGATTACCCTGCACCATCATGTCCTCACTGCCAAGGAAAGATGATCAAATATGACTTTCAAAAAAACTCTAAAATTCCTCTTCTCGAACAAGCAGGAACGCCGACACTACTACGTCTGAAGAAGCGTCGCTTCCAGTGTAAAAATTGTAGACGAGTCACGGTAGCTGAGACATCAATCGTTGAGAAAAACTGCCAAATCTCCAATCTAGTCCGACAAAAGGTTACACAACTCCTAACTGAGAAGATGGCACTAACTGATATTGCCAGAAGACTTCGTGTATCGACATCCACTGTCTATCGTAAGTTTGATCAGTTTTCTTTCAAGGAACATTTTGATAAACTCCCAAGGGTTATGTCCTGGGATGAGTTTGGGTTCAAGAAAGGGGAATTGGCTTTTGTGGCGCAGAATTATGAGACAAACGAACTCATAACCATCCTTGATAATCGCCGCCAAACCACTATACGAAACTACTTTTTAAAGTATCCATTAAAAGCTCGCCAACAGGTGCAGTTTATCACAATGGATATGTCTGGAGCCTATATCCCACTAGCCAAAAAACTTTTCCCAAACGCCGAAATCATTATTGATCGTTTCCACATCATCCAGCACCTTGGTCGAGCCTTTTTAAAGACAAGAATTACCATTATGAACCAGTTTGATAAGAACTCACTACCCTATCAAGCTTTAAAAAATCACTGGAGACTCTTCCAAAAGGACAGCCGTAAGTTATCTTGTAAATCATTTCACTCGAAGACCTTTGGTCAAACCTTAAGTCCACATGAACTCGTTGAGAAAACACTGAATTTCTCAGAAGAACTAACCGACTACTATACTCTTTATCAGCTTTTGCTTTGTCACTTTCAGGAGAAGAGAGTAGATGAGTTCTTTGAGTTATATGATTACTCTTTGGCCCAAAATCGATAAGGCTGTCTATGCCGTATTATTGTAACACCTTGTTTCAAAAAATACCAGATAAGGTGTTTTTTAGCATGCCCATTTATGAATCAAAAAGGCTTAAAAATAAGACAGTAACTTCGGAATAGCTACTGTCTTATCCCTTTTTCACTTAAAGCCTTGATCGACTTGACAAATGATAGAAAAGAGCCGGATTTATAGATTAAGCAAAGACAGAGAAGAATGGTGCACCAAGCTTAGTATCCATTGCATCTCTACTCTGAACACCATGAATGTAATCCAATGAATACCATCCATTGTTATTGGCGTTAAATGGATCACGAACATATGTTTTACCATTATCATAGCCATGAAGTACGATTTCATGCGTGTAAGGATAATTGGTAAATTGACTTGCTCCTACTGCCGCCAAAACGTGTTGACCTGACATCAAAGCTGAGGCAATGTTATCAATACTTGAAAGTACGTTGCTCTTCAGACCCCAATTTTTACTTGCTAATACAATACCATCTGCATCAGTACCAGCGACTGATGTTTTGTTAAATGAATTTGTATTGTAATACAAATAATCCGCAACTGTCGTTGGTGCAATGACAGTTCCCAAGATATCTGTAAAAGTCATGGCAAGTGATGTTGGAACACAGCCAGATTGATCCATATTGCTGACACCATACCACTTAGAAGCCCAACGAGGATCACGTTGAGAATAATAAGTCGTCTGAGGCTCAACACGACGATTACGTGGAGCAAGAGCTGTCTCACCAAGGTTAAATCCGTCTTCAGTATTGTCTACATAGTCTACATAAACATGAGTCGTATAGTTACCTATGAGATTCTTATGATTAACAGTCGATACATTGATTTCAGTATGTGTTCCAGTAGGTGCTGTATTGTACCAAGAAAGGTTTCCTTGGTTACTTTCTGACCATACAGCTACATGAATATTCTTAATCTGACGTCCTTGTGGCGCTTGATCAACTACAACTGTAAAACTACCTGCTTCTGAATTAACATTAGTGATATAGGTTTGCGTTTTAGTCTTAGCATTACGGAATTCAACTGTTGTCGTTGTCCCTCCTACACCAACTTGTGACCCATCATTTAAAATGTAGTACAAATGAATATTGTACAAACCTGTTGAATTTTTGTGGTTAGTAGCTTGAACATTTACCGTATAAGTGCCATTAGCTTGACGTGTGGCTTCATACCAACGAATGTCGTCTTGACCATCTTTTTTTCAGACCAAATAGGTACTTGAACAGTACGAACACCTTTAGAACTATAGACATCACTAATAACAACATCAAAAGTTCCAGTGTCTTTATTGTTATTAACTACTGAAATAGTGCCGACTGGCTTATTATGTTTTACATCTACAATTGTTTCAGTGATATAATGACGTTGGTTGGCATTATCTACGATATAAAGGTCAGCACGGTAATTTCCTAGAGAATTCTTATGCTCACTGGCCTTAATAGTAACACGGTAGCTACCATCAGATTGACGACTTGCTTTGTGCCAAACCAAATCATCTTGTCCGTTAACTAGACTCCATGATGGGACTAAGACTTCCATAACCCCATTTGGTGCAACGATATTGCGAATAACAGCGTCAAAAGTACCTAAATCAGCATTATTATTTTCAATAACGAGACTTGCTCTAGGGCGAGTTTGAGTAACTTCTACCACTTTTTCAGTGAGATAGAAACGTTTGTTAGAGTCATCTACGATGTAGGCATCGGCACGGTATTTACCAGTTGAATTCTTATGATCCGTTGCTTTGATAGTCACACGGTAAGAGCCATCCGCTTGGCGAGTTGCCTTATGCCAGATGAGGTCGTCCTGACCACCATCCAGACTCCACGATGGCACAAGAACCTCTTTCAAACCTGTAGGAGCAACAATATTACGGACAACAGCATCAAAGGTACCTGTTGCAGTGTTATTATTTTCAATCGTAAGGACACCGCTTGGTCGAGCATAATCAACAGACACCACTTTTTCAGAAATGTAGTGTCGATTGTTAGAGTTGTCCACGATATAGGCATCTGCACGGTAATTTCCTTTATTACCCTTATGCTCACTTGCCTTTATAGTTACACGATAGCTTCCATCACTTTGCTTAGTCGCCTTATGCCAGATAAGGTCATCTTGACCATTTTCAAGACTCCACGATGGCACAAGAACCTCTTTCAAACCAGTAGGTGCAACAATATTACGGACAACAGCATCAAAGGTACCTGTTGCAGTGTTATTGTTTTCAATCGTAAGGACACCGCTTGGTCGAGCATAATCAACAGACACCACTTTTTTCAGAAATGTAGTGTCGATTGTTAGAGTTGTCCACGATATAGGCATCTGCACGGTAATTTCCTTTATTACCCTTATGCTCACTTGCCTTTATAGTTACACGATAGCTTCCATCACTTTGCTTAGTCGCCTTATGCCAGATGAGGTCGTCCTGACCACCATCCAGACTCCACGATGGAACTAAAACTTCTTTAACACCTAGAGGAGCTGATATATTAGTGATAACGGCGTCAAAAGTACCAGCATTGACGTTGTTATTCTCAATAGCAAAACTTGCTTTGGGTTTCAACTGCTCTGGTGTCTTACCAATAAAGACTTGAGTAGTTGTTCCGCCAACACCCGTCAATTGTCCGTCTTTTTGAACATAATAAAAGGTGAACATTATAAAGGCCTGTTGAGTTTTTATGGGCTGAAGCTTTAACATTGACTGTATAAGTTCCATTATTTTGACGGTCAGCAGTATACCAGATAATGTCATCTTGGCCATTAATTTCTGACCAAATTGGAACAGAGACTGTTCCAACACCATTTGGTGCTTTGACATTAGAGATGACAACATCAAAGCTACCTAAGATTGGGTTGTTATTGACAATTGAGATAACACCACTCAAATCACCTTGAGTTGGATCTGTTTCAATGCCTACATTAGCAGTAAAACGTCCAGTATAGTCAACACTTTGATCGAAGACATGTTTGCCTGGCAAAAGATTAGCTGTCGCTGAGAACTGCCATGCACCAGTTTTACCGTTATAACGCATATTCTTTGCACTAGTAGCCGTAAGTGTTGCTGATGGATATTGGGCAACCCAGAAGTTTTCAATACCAAATTGAGAGGTAGAAACAGGTCCACGATAGCCTAGATTGTTCTCATCCAACCAACTAGCACTAGTATAGAACATCAAGTTATTGTAACCATGCTGCGCATTTCATTAACCCATGCTTGAGTGTTACGGTTGATATTAGGAAGCATGTTAGAATCTTCAAAATCATTAACCATAACAGTGCTCTTTGGAAGGTTAAGTCTTTGTGCTGCCTCGATATAGAAACGAGCCTCTGCACGTGCTTCTTCCTCAGTTGTGTATCGAGAAAAATGATAAGTCGATACTTGGAGGCCTGCGATTTGCGCATTGCGAACCTGTGATGGAGCTTTGGGATTATTGTACCAAGTGTCTTCAGTCAATTTAACGACTACGCCACCCACTCCTTGGCGTGCAAGAGCACGGTAATCATCTACACTGATATCGTCATTGTGGCTGCTGACATCAATAAAAGTCTTAGGCTGAACCCTAAGAGTTGTCGAAGGGGCATCTGAAAAATTCGTTAATTTAGCAGGTTTGGCAACAGCCTTGTTAGAAGCCTCAGAAGCCGTTGAATGTGCAGAAGCAGTCACACTCTCAGAGCTAACATTTGAAGTCGCTACTGATGTAGACGTAACAGTCGTTGTTGAATTAGCTACATATGTTGATGCAGTTGAGGTTACAGCCGCCACACTAGACGCTTCCGAATTTTGCTTAGTAGTAGCTGTAGAGGCAGGGGCTGAAACAGTTGAGCTTGATGTTTCAATAAGTGACGCTTCACCACCCAAAAATATCTGCTACGGTTTCAGGCTGATAGTGGTTTCCTTCAGCAATAGAAGGCGCTTGTGTTGCCACTTCATCTGCTTGAGCAACCTGAGTAGTTACAGCCAAGAGAACAGCCGCGCTGGCATAGTAGATAAAATCTTTCGTTCGCATTTAACTTTCCTTTTGCATTTGTAATACTTGAACCATTTTACCACAGAAAAACTCTCATGGAAAGGTTATTATTAAAAAGTTTCTAAATAAAATAGATATATTATAGAATCATAAACAAACTATCTTTCTTGATAGAAAACTATTTAACTTATTATTCGTATTTTTCTCTAAAACTATTGAAAATCCGTAACGATTTTTAATAAATACAAATGATAATATTTGAAAAAAATTCCCGAACATCTGTCCGAGAATTTAATTTATCTTATTTACGTTTTGGTGGGTTATGGATGGCTTCTCCAAGTACGTCAGCAAAAGCTTCATACATATTTTTCAGAGAAAGTTGGGTGACCATGGATAGATTGCAAGAGCTCATCTACAGTCAGTTCATTTTCCATAATAGTTGATGCTTCGTTAATCAACTCAGCTGCAGCCGGTCCAATGATATGAACACCAAGGATTTCATGGTACTTCGCATCTGCAACGACTTTAACAAAACCTTGAGCTTCGTTTGAAGCAATAGCACGTCCATTACCAGCAAAGCTTGATTTACCAATGAGAACATCACCATATTTAGCGCGTGCATCTTCTTCAGTAAGACCACACATTGCGACTTCTGGGTGTGTGTAGACAGCAGCTGGTGTGTAGTCAAGGTGAGCCTTACGAACGTTACCATGCATAGCATTCTCAGCTGCAACTTCACCCATACGGTAAGCAGCGTGAGCAAGCATCTTAGTTCCGTTTACATCACCCGGTGCATAGATACCAGGGATTGATGTTTCTTGATAAGCATTCACTTTGATACGACCACGGTCTAATTCAAGGTTAAGATTTTCAAGACCATCCAACTGAGGAACACGACCGATTGAAAGAAGGGCGCGATCAGCTACAATCTCTTCACCATTATTGAGTTTAAGGGTCAATTGGTTGTTAGCTTCTACAATCTCAGAAACTCCGACAGATGTCATGATCTTCATACCCTTCTTAGCAAGGATTTTTTGAAGTTCAAGTGACACTTCTTTATCCATAGCTGGAATAATGCGGTCAGCCATCTCAACAACAGTTACTTCTACACCGTATGAAGCATAAACAAGACCAAGTTCGATACCAACGACACCACCACCCATAACAGCAAGTGATTTAGGCAATTCACGTAAGTCAAGAATATCATCTGATGTCATCACAAGTTGTGAATCGATTCCAGGGATATTAATACGTGATACTTTTGATCCAGTTGCAAGGATGATATTACGTCCCTTGATTGTTTCTGAGCCAATAGTAACAGTCTTATCTGGGTTAACTTGACCAAGACCATTGAAAATAGTTACCTTATTAGCCTTCAGAAGACCTTGCACACCACCTGTAAGGGTCTTAACAACAGAGTTCTTAAAGTCAACCGTTTTATCCATATCGATAGTGTAGTTTGTTGATGCTAGGTTGATACCACGACCTGCAGCAATCTTAAGCCCATCAAGGATTTCTGCATTTTTAAGGTAGGTCTTAGTTGGAATACATCCTTTATTCAAACATGTTCCACCAAATTCAGATTTTTCAATGATAGCAACCTTACCACCAAGTTGTGCTCCACGAATGGCAGAATAGTATCCAGCAGGACCACCACCAACAACGATAATATCGTACTCATTGTCAGCAAGTGGTGCTTTTTCTGCAGCAGCTGCTGGGGCAGGAGCTTTAGGAACTTCAAGACCAGCAGATTCTAATTGAGCAGTTACTTCTGCAACAGGTGCGCTAGCTGCGCTATCAGCCACAACTTCACCCTCTGCTCCAATATAACCAATAACCTCAGTAACTGGTACAGTTTCACCAGCCTGACGCGTAATCTTCAAAAGAACACCAGAATCTTCTGCTTCAAGTTCCATGTTCGTTTTATCTGACATGATTTCAAGAAGAATATCTCCCTCATTAACCACATCACCCTCTTGTTTCTTCCACTCGATGATTTCACCTTCCTGCATGTCCACACCAAGCTTAGGCATAATAATCTCAAAAGCCATATTTTATGATACTAAGAACGCTAAAATGCGACAGAATTTTAGGAGTTTTTACTTAGTGTGCTTGCACACAAGTAAAACTATCTAAATTCCGAAGCATTTCGTTCGAGTTCAAATCGACTCAAACGCTTTAACGCCCTCTCCTTTCTATTAAAACTTCAGTTTTCAGATATTTTTTTCTTAAATCAACAATTCCATTGGATTTTCAATCAAATGTTTTAAATCAACCATGAATTTGGCACCATTCATACCATCTACAATACGGTGGTCAATAGTCAAGCATAGTCCCATGATTGGACGTACGACAACTTCACCATCAACAACAACCGGTGTCTGAATAGTTGCTGAAACACCAAGGATGGCTGAGTTTGGTTGATTAATGATTGGATTAAATGACTTGGTTCCGAACATTCCCAAATTAGTGATAGAGAAGGTTGAACCTGACATTTCTGCCGCCTTCAATTTACCAGCCTGAGCTTTTTTGATGACATCCTTAGAGGCCACCACAAAGTCAGACAAACTCATCTTATCTGCACCATGAACGACCGGCACAATCAAGCCATCATCGAGACCAACGGCAATACCGAGATTAACAAATTTGTGTAATTCGATATTTTGCGCATCATCAATCAAGGATGCATTAAGGTAACGGTGTTCCTCTTTCATAAGAGTACGCACAACTGCCAAACCAATCAAATCCGTGAAGGTCACCTTCATGCCAGTCTTATTCATGATTGGATCAAGGACTTGCTTACGAAGAGCCATAAGGTTAGTCATGTCCACATCGTAGTTAAGGGTAAAGGTTGGCGCAGTTAAGTAAGAGTGCGTCATTCCCTTCGAAATAGCCTTACGCATAGCAGACATTGGGATAACTTCCACACCTTCTGGCAAGACTTTTTCTGGCTTAGCTTCAACCACACGTGCAGCTGCAGCTTCCTTAACTTGGGCTGGGGCACTGATTGCAAGGATGTCTTCCTTAGTAATCTTACCACCAAAGCCTGTTCCAGATACGCTAGCTAAATCAATACCAAGGTCCGCTGCAATCTTACGTGCCAACGGAGTTGCCTTAGGTTGAGCACCCTTAAAGTTCTCAACGTCATCAGCATGAACACGACCTTTTGCTCCAGTTCCTTGAACTTGAGCGATGTCAATTCCCAACTCACGCGCTACTTTACGTGCTTTAGGGTGTTGCACGTACTCTGCCACCTTCGTGTACGACAGGTGCTTTCGTTTTGCTGCTACTACAGTTGCTTCCACAGTAGCAACTTCTTCAACTTGCAGAGCAGCTTCTGCAGCTGGTGCGCTCGCAGCATTATCAGCCACAACTTCACCTTCTGCTCCAATATAACCAATAACCTCAGTAACTGGTACAGTTTCACCAGCCTGACGGGTAATCTTCAAAAGAACACCAGAATCTTCTGCTTCAAGTTCCATGTTCGTTTTATCTGACATGATTTCAAGAAGGATATCTCCCTCATTAACCACATCACCCTCTTGTTTCTTCCACTCGATGATTTCGCCTTCCTGCATGTCCACACCAAGTTTTGGCATAATAATCTCAAAAGCCATTTATAAGATACCAAGAGCGACCAGAAAGCGACTGAAAATTAGGCGACCGACACGTCAGCTTACTGACGTAGACGGACGGTCTATTTTCCAAGCTTTCCGCTCGGGTTCAGTTACACCCTCTGGTTCGCCCTCTCCTTTCTACTTTAAATTATATTTTCCGATACTCCCACAGTTAAAACAAGAAACACATTTTACTAGCGAGAAATATCACTTAACCGTCGCTAGAAAGTTAGTTTCCTTTATTGGCCATCTTGATAATAGCAGCCTTAATCTTTTCAACATCTGGAAGAACCGCTTGTTCCAAGACACGCGCATAAGGTACAGGCACATCTTCACTTGCTAAACGTACAATTGGGTGGTCGAGGTAATCAAATGCTTCACTTTCAGTAACCATTGCAGCAATCTCACCGATGAAGCCACCTGTTTTATATGCGTCATTGACCAACATAAGTTTTTTCCAGTCTTCTTGACTGATTCAAAAATCAATTCTTTATCAAGTGGAACGAGAGTACGAGGGTCAACGACCTCAACATTAATACCTTTGTTCAGTCACTTCTTCAGCCGCCTTAAGAACACGTTCCAACATACGACCATATGTGACAATAGTAAGGTCAGTTCCTTCACGCTTGATTTCACCTTTTCCAAGTGGAATGTAGAAATCAGGGTCTTGTGTCACTTCCTCTTTCTTACCGTAAAGTGCTTTTGGTTCCATGAAAATAACAATGTTATTATCTTGAATAGCAGATTTCAAAAGACCTTTAGCATCGTTAGCATTACCTGGAGCAACCACTTTAATCCCTGGAATGTGAGTCAACCATGACTCAAGAGATTGTGAGTGCTGTGCCGCAGAACCAATCCCTGAACCAGAAGCTACACGGAAAGTTACAGGAGTCTTCAAACCACCACCAAACATGTAGTTGTTTTTTGCACCATTATTAACGATAGCATCAAGGGCAATCGTGATGAAGTCCATGAAAGTCAAGTCAACGATTGGACGAAGACCTGTGATGGCAGATCCAACAGCTGCACCAGCGATAGCTGCCTCTGAAATTGGTGTATCTTTAACACGTTTTTCACCAAATTCTGCCAACATCCCAACTGATGTACCGAAGTCACCACTATAGATACCAACATCTTCACCCATAAGGAAGATGTTTTCGTCTTTACGCATTTCCTCGCTCATAGCAAGGTTTACTGCCTCACGCAAGGCCATCAATTTTGTTTCACTCATACTTGTATTCCTCAACCTTTCTCTTTAGTCTACCCATACATCTTCAAAGGCAACTGAAAGTTCTGGATCTGGGCTATTTTGGGCGAACTCATAAGCTGAATCAACCTCAGTCTTGACTTGGCTTTTGGATAGCATCTAACTCTTCAGCGCTTGCGATATTTTCAGAAACGAGATAGTCACGGTATTTAATAATTGGGTCGTTGTTGTTCTTCCACTCGTCAACTTCTTCCTTAGTACGGTAAACACCCGCATCGGCTGTAGAGTGACCAAACCAACGGTATGATTCAACTTCAACAATAGCAGGACCATTACCACCACGAACATGGTCAACAGCTTTTACCCATTGTATCATATACAGCCATTACATCGTTACCATCTTCGCAGTAGAAACCAGGAATACCATAAGCTTCCGCACGTGTATAAAGGTGGGGTGTGTTTGTAGCTTTATGAATATCCATTGAGATACCATAACGGTTATTAATGATAAAGAAGATAACAGGCAATTTCCAAGTAGCCGCCATATTGACTGACTCATGGAATGAACCTTCATTAGTAGCGCCATCACCTGAAAAAGGCAACAACGATATTTCCAGTTTCTTTGTACTGTTGAGTAAGGGCTGCACCTACGGCAAGAGCGTAACCACCACCAACGATACCGTTAGTACCATAGTTACCTTTTTCAAAGTCAGCCAAGTGCATAGAACCTCCACGCCCCTTAGAAACTCCTGTTGCCTTACCAGCAAGCTCTGCCATCATTTTATTCAAATCCATGTCTTGAGCAATAGATTGTCCGTGACCACGGTGATTTGAAAAGAAGATATCGTCATAACTCAAGTGTTGAACAGCCCCAACGTTGGCTGCTTCCTCACCAACTGAAAAGTGAGTCATTCCTTGAACAAAACCACGACGAACTAATTTATTAATACGTGAATCGAATTCACGGATACGTTCCATTTTAGTGAACATCTCAAGATGTGTCTCTTTAGAAAGTTTTACCATATCGATCTCCTCTATCGAAATTTTTCTATACATCTAGGATAGGTTAAAAACTCAATGAGCAAGAAATATGCTTAAAAAAATGAAAAAGCCTTACATCCCTATCGCTTATAGGCAATTCGTATGCTCTTTTTCAAAGCGTTATGATATGATTGGATAGATTTTACTCGTACTCAAATAGGGTATTTTATTATATTGGGTGATGCCATTATTCACGGGCTTACGGCATGTATAGCTTTTATACTTCAAATTATTATCTTCAAAATAACCACACAGAGATCGACGAGATTTTTGGATTCTCATCTTAACAGGTTAAAGACTAGACAGAGAACGTCATAAATTGCTGGGCACCATGACCAATTACAATAAATCCTTTATTCAAATCATTACACAGAAACAAGAATCTTTTAATCTTTTCAAGAAAAAAACCTCAAAGGAGTCTCGCTTGCTTTAGAAGATAAAGATACTGCTAAGGCAACTGGACTACTTGAAATTTATAAAACTGGTGACTCTATCATGGGTAATCCGGAAACTCAAGAAATGTTGGATCAGATCAATAATCCAATTTTAGCTAGTTTCCTCTCTAACCGCATTTTAGAAATGCAAGCTGCTCATATTGATATTGCTATGAACATTAGTTCTTAGTTTGGTGAGATTTCCTTGTCAGATTTAGATTTGTATCAATTTCTCCAAACTTCCGATAAAGCAATCAGTAAGCTTCTTCGCCCCGATATCAAGGTGAGTAGCAGTTATCTACAGCTAGATCATTCGCAGCTCCTTGTCGTCGAATTACCAGTTTTAACTGACAAAGTAAATATAGATAAGGAACTAAATGAATTAGTTAAGACTCTGCCAAATGTCAACTACCGAAATGGCTTACATTCAGGTTGCCTGATACAGATTATTGAAATCTTTGAGCCTGGTTATTAAGACGATACAAAAAAAGTGCCAATGTCTATTTTTTGTAACCTCACATCTCTACTTACTAAAAATATCTTGAAATGAGAGGAGCAAAATCAGATAATCCTCAAGCTAAACAAAAGACACCCAAGTTGGTAAACTGGATGTCCTTTTATGCTAATATTCTACGATGGATTGGTAAGGGTTAAAAAGGCACCTCCTCCACCTCCTCCACCTCCTCCGGAGAAGCCACCGCCACCTAAACCTCCACTACCACTGTTTGAATTGATAGAAAAAGTTACTTACTGTATTCGAAGTCGAAACATAAGATTCTAAGCGACTAACATTGTTCAAAAGAAGAAATGGCGTTGCAGAGTGAGTGAACTCATCTAAAGATGGATTGCTGAGGTGGATGTTATATCGTTTCAATACATCACTTACTTTATTCGCTTGTCCGTAAAGTGTCGCATAAACCAAGATACGATTCCATAGGATAACAGATTCGAGTTCTGATTGCCTAAAAGATGTAATACTTCGGAGCATGCTTTCGAAATATTGCCAATGACGATATTCTTCGATATGTGACGGGTCTAAAGTTTTCTTCCGTCTTTTTTTAATAAATCTTCTATTAGAGTACCAAACTAAAGCAACAAAGAGCGAAACCAAAATATAAATAACTCCTAGGCCAGAACCAAGGCCCACAAATAAAAATATTGTTGCTAGTGTAGAAATAATAAAAAGTAAAGTAAATACCACATTCCCTGAAGTAATAAACATATTTTCTTTAATGGTAAAGTCTCGATATAGGTTAGGAAGACCGAGTGAGACAATCTCTCGATTCACACCTTCAGTTACACTTCTTCCATCTTGAACAAACTTCCTCCTGATACGCTGTCCTTCTTCACGAACAGAATTTCTTTCATAATTAGACTTAGCGTTGTTAAACTGTTTTTCTTAATCCTTTCTCGTCAAGATAGTATCTAGAGAACATCTCGCGATCCGTGATTTCTATACGATCATCAAACAACATTTCAAGGAAATCAAACTCGTAGTCTGCTAAGCCCTCCTTTGGAATTCTTCTCAGAGTATGAACACCATTTTCTTGGCTATAGGCTATGTAGCCTCTATCGACAAGATCTAAAATTACTGCTTGAACCATGTTCTTAAATTTTAAATGTCCATTCTCTTCGCCAAGTCCTGTTTTATCAAATGATTGGTTATAAATACTTTTTGCTAAAACTAAAGGTGGTAAATCTTGAGGAGTTTCGTATATTCGTACATCGTATGGGAAGGAAGGCTCCTTAGTCCATCTCAAAACTTTCCAAAAAGAAGAAAGAGCCGAGAATAAAGAAACCAACCATCACTTTAGGCAAAATCTTGTAAAAAACATTCTGATAGGTCGCCATTGTCTTACTAATAGATTCTTCCTTCTCTATAAACTTTCCCCTATATTTCTCATCACTGATATATGACAAATGACCATCTTTTAACGCAGACGTCATAGGCCAATAGGCATGTAACTCTAGCTTACCACCCGATGGCAAGTTTTCAACCCGCACACGATAACCGTTTGAAGTTCGCTCTACATCGGGAGTCTTTCCAAAATAGCCCGTGTGGGCATAAAGCTCTCCTTGACTTGCATCTAGGGCCTTCAACTTCAAAGTCAACATGGTTGATTGATTCATCCCAATCAGAGATAGGAAACCAGTTTAAAACAGCAATATCTGAATAGAGTGACAACATATTCTGTATCTGCCAGGTAACTTTTAACTGAACCTTATCACCATCGGAACCTGAATTGTAGACTTTAAGTTTGATACCATCAGAAAGATTTGTTTCCTCCACTTGTATATCTTTCTTTTCTTGACCATTCACGGTTGCTGAAACACTAGGGTTTTCCGAAATCATGAATCCTTTAGGTACAGGATCAGCATATCCAAGTGTCACATATTGTCCATTATAGTCACTCTTAAAAACATATAGTACTTCCTGGGTGAAGCTACCATTGCCATCATCATTTATAATTAGGTGCCCCTTGTAGGAAGCAATGTCATATCTTACCTCTTTTGCATGAACTGTTGTTGTCGGCAGGAGGATGGTAAGAATAACAATCAGAAACAAAAGAATTTTTTTCATCTGCGTCCCCTTTAATGACTAAAAAAGCAGTGCAACACCAAGTGTCTCGATGTGCCCTGCTCTGATCTGCTATTTAGGCTTGATAAACAATCTCACCGTCACAGATAGTGTATTTAACACTGCCCGTAAGTTCTTCGCCTACAAATGGTGAATTTGCTGCTTTAGACTTAAAGTCTGCTGTAACCTGACGTTTTTCCTTGTCTGCAAAAATCACAAGGTCAGCTGGTCCATTTTCAGCCAAATAACCAGCATCGAAGCCATAAAGATCAGATGGGTTGCTAGTCATTACTTTCAAGAGTTCTGTCAAACTTAAATGTCCTGCTTCAACTAAATTAGTCAAACCAAGAGATAGAGAGGTTTCCAGACCAGTCATTCCTGATAGTGCTTTAGTCACATCAGACACATTCTTTTCATCGGCATGATGTGGCGCGTGGTCTGTGGCAATGACTGAGATGACTCCAGATTTCAACCCTTCGATGACGGCCCGACGGTCAGATTCCAAACGAAGTGGTGGGTTCATCTTGGCATTAGCGCCTTTTGAGAGTAAGAGGTCTTCAGTTTTTGAGAAGTGCTGTGGCGCTACTTCAGCAGTGACTTGTGCTCCAAGTTTTTGAGCAAACTCAACGACTTTTACAGATTCAGCTTTTGACAAGTGTTGAATATGAACATGGGCTTGTGTATCATAAGCAATCATGACATCACGCGCAATCATACTGTACTCAGCTACACCAGTCGCCCCACAGATATGAAACTCTTTTTTAGCAATATTTTCATTGAAACCGAGAATACCATTAAGATCAGGATCCTCCTCGTGAAGACTGATAAAGGTATTATTCTCCTTAGCTAGCTCCATGGCTTTTTTGACAATACCAGCATTGGTCAATGGAATACCATCATCTGAGAATCCGACAGCACCGGCTTCAAGCAAACCCTTGAAATCAGTGAGGTTTTCACCATCAAAGTTCTTTGTAATAGTCGCAACAGACTTAACATGGATATTTTCCTTAGCTGCCGAAGTCAAGACATCTTTCAAAGTTTCCTTGTCTGAAATCGTTGGATTCGTATTAGCCATCATCACAACTGTTGTAAAACCACCTGCAGCCGCTGCCAAGGCACCCGTATGAATGTCTTCCTTATGGGTTTGACCTGGCTCACGGAAATGAACATGGATATCCACCAAACCAGGAGCAACCACAAGACCAGTGGCATCGATAACTTGGGCATCTCCAGCATCGATATTTTCAGCAATTTTAACGACTTTTTTACCGTCCACAAGAACATCAGCTTGCGTATCCAAACCAGACTTAGGGTCTACAACACGACCATTTTTAATCAGTAACATAATCTTCCAACTTTCTATTTTACTTCAACCAATCAATTGGGGATTGGCCTTGAGATACAAGGTAGGCATTGGCTTTTGAAAATGGCTTGCTGCCAAAAAAACCACGATAGGCCGACAAGGGACTCGGATGGGCACTCTCAATAATGGCATGTTTAGAATTAGTCACTAGCACTTTCTTCTTACGAGCATAGCCACCCCAAAGTATAAAGACTACAGGAGTATCCTTTTGATTAAGAACCTTAATAACAGCATCTGTAAAAGGTTCCCAAATCTGACCAGCATGTCCATTTGCCTGACCAGCTGGGACAGTCAGACAGGCATTAAGCAATAGCACCCCTTGCTCGGCCCAGGTTGTTAAATCATGATGACTTCTAGGACCAAGATCCTCCCCCAATTCTTTGAGAATATTAACCAAAGAAGGTGGAGCTGGAATCGTCTCAGGAACTGAAAACGAAAGCCCCTGAGCCTGATTAGGCCCATGGTAAGGGTCCTGACCAAGGATTACCACCCGAACTTCTTCAAAAGGAGTCTCTAACAAAGCATTAAATACCTTATCTCGTGGGGGATAAACCGTTCCCTGACTATAAACCTGATCCATAAACTGATTTATCTTTGAAAAATAATGATCCGGCAGTTCCTCTTTCAGAAGCTTGTGCCATGTCGAATGTTCCATAAAAACCTCTTTTAGATTATTATACACCCTAAATTATACCATAATTTGTAGATAATATTCGGAAAATACTGAAAAATACTATGTGATAGCTGTTTCTTCAATCTTTTCCTTTTAAAAAGGCGATTCATATTAACAATCAATGTATTACAGGCTTTAAGTAACTATTCTTTTGTGCTATAATAAATACTTATATTTAAACAAAAAGGTAAATCTATGACGACGTATGAAAATTTAAGGGCAGCCAGACGAGGGCCTATTGTCAGCATTGCAGCCTACTTACTTCTTACCATTGCCAAACTTATTGCTGGACACTTTTTTAAACTCTAGCTCATTGATTGCTGATGGTTTTAACAACTTATCTGATATTTTGGGGAATGTCGCCCTACTCATTGGATTGCACCTGGCTAGTCAACCAGCCGATGCAGATCATAGGTTTTGGTCATTGGAAGATTGAAGACTTATCAAGCCTAGTTACTTCCTTTATCATGTTCGTAGTAGGCTTCCAAGTCCCTAATTCAGACAGTTCGAAAGATTTTTGAGAGAAGAAACAGTCGTTGATCCACTTGGTGCCACTGTCGGTGTCCTATCTGCTCTCGTCATGTGTGGCGTTTACTTATACAATAAAAAGACTTGCTAAAAAGCTAAAATCCAGTGCTTTGATAGCTGCTGCTAGGACAATCTCTCCGATGCCGTAACTTCTATTGGAACATCAATCGCCATTCTTGCAGCATCCTTCAACCTTACCATCATCGACTATATTACTGCTATTATCATCACCTTCTTTATCCTAAAGACAGCCTATGGTATCTTCATGGAAGCAACCTTCAGCTTGTCAGATGGTTTTGATGAGAGGAATCTTAAGGCCTATGAAAAAGCCATTCTGGAGATTCCCAAAGTTACCAAAGTTAAAAAGCAACGTGGACGTTCCTATGGTAGTAATATCTATCTTGATATCGTTGTTGAAATGAACCCTGACCTCTCCGTCTACGAGAGTCACGCCATTACTGAACAAATTGAAGAAATCCTCAGTAAGCGTTTTTCTGTCTATGATACTGATGTCCATGTAGAGCCTGCTGCAATTCCTGAAGACGAAATTTATGGAAATGTACTTCGCAAACTCACTCGGAATGAAAAGATTATCTTATCAAAGATTCCAGACTACGAAAACCTCTTAGCACCTGACTTCTACTTAATTGATGAAAATGGTCATCATCACACGTGAGAAAGTCATTGCCAATCATCAACCACTTCTCAATAACTTTGACAGCTTCAAGATGACATCTGTTAGTCAAAAACGAAATTAATTAGTTACGAACTGGGAGGCAATTTCCATACCAGCATCTGGCGCCGAAATGAGACATGGTTTATGATTTACCATCAAGTCACAGCTATAAAAGATAACGAGTAACGAGCAACTCAGCTCGTTTTTTTGTCATCAAAAAGTATGTTATTTTTTAAAACACTATAGATTCTAAAAATTGTATTAAAATATAAAAATATTACGAAAAACACAGTATGTTATATGGTATAATGGAAGTGTTTATCACCATCAAATTTGTCTTTTTAAATTTGGTTGATACATAAATTCTATTAAAGTATTTATATTGGTTCTGCCTACGACAGAACCAATATAAAATAAAGGAGACACATTATGAAAAAGAAAATTGTTTCCATCCTTTTATCAGCTTGTCTCAGCCCTAGCCCCTAGTTTGTCTAGTGCAGATGAATTAATGGATATTACACGCGCTGCTGGTTATACTGAAGCGACAGAGGCCTATCGTCCTAAATCTACTCTATTAATTGATGGAACTACCGGAGATGTCCTCTGGGAGGAGAATGCTGATGAAATCCGTGACCCAGCCTCTATGTCTAAGGCTATGACCCTGTACTTGGTCTTCGAAGCCATGTCCAAAGGAGAAATTTCAGAAGATACTGTTATTACAGCTACTCCTACAGACCAAGCTATTGCCGATATTTATGAAATCTCCAACAACAAGATTGTTGCTGGTGTTGACTACACGGTTTCAGAGCTCATTACCATGACAGCGGTGCCATCCTCTAACGTTACAACTGTGATGCTAGCCAACTACTTGACCAATAATAATCCTGATAAATGGCTAGACATGATGAATGAAAAATCTAAAGAGCTGGGGATGACCAATACCAAATGGTTTAACGCTTCTGGTGCCGTTGCTGTTGCCTTCAAAGGTTACTACAGTCCTCAACGTTATGATAACAACCAAACCAACCAAACAACTGCGCGTGATTTGGCTATCATGACCTATAACTTCATCAAGAAATACCCAAAAATTCTCAAGTACACTAGCAAACCTGTTGTCACAGTTAAGAAGGGAACACCTTACGAGGAAACCTTCGAGACTTACAACTACTCTATTCCAGGTGCCAAATACGGAATTGATGGGGTTGATGGGTTGAAGACAGGATCTAGCCCAGAAGGTGCCTTCAACTATATTGACACCATCAAACGTGGTAATCAACGTATGATTGCTGTCATCATGGGCTCTGGTGATTGGTCTGACCAAACAGGTGAAGAGATTCGTCATACCTTTGGTAATGCTCTCGTTGAGAAAATGTATAAAGACTTCTCTTACAAGAAAGTTCTTAGCAAGGGTGAACAAGAAATCGACGGTAAAAAATACAATGTCGAAAAAGATGTCTACGCCACAGTCAAAAAAGGCAAAGACCCTAAAATCTCTGTTAAAGATGATCAAATTGTTATTGATAATGGTCTGAAGACAGTATCACCTAATATCAAGGCTACTTCTGTTAAAGCTACAAAAGTTAAGGGATGGTTCGATTTTGGAAGTAAGCAAAAAGATAAAAAGGCTACAAAAGCAACAAATAATGGCCAACTCCCAGTTTATTTCTGGCTACTCTGCCTTGTTCCAATTGGACTTCTCTACTTGATTTATCTAAATGAAAAAGGGACGTCTTCAGAAAGTTAAAGAACGACGTCTGGCTCGAGAACAACATAAATAAAAAGAAAGCGTGTCTATGACACGTTTTTTTCTGATTTTAAATAGAAAACTAAAATTGCTGAAATCTATGCTATAATACTACGGTATAACGTTTTATAAACAATAAAAATATATTAATATATCAGACAATACGTTATTACTTAAGGAGACTATTTGTGAAAAAGAAATTGTTGGGCCTCCTTCTAGTAGCTAGTCTGACAATATCTCCCAGTCTGTCATTCGCTGACCAACTGGTAGATATTGCACAAAAAGCAGGTTACAAGGAAGCCACTGAGACATACAGACCTAAATCATCTCTTTTGATTGATGCAAACACCGGTGATATCCTTTGGCAAGATAATATTGATGAAGTCCGCGACCCTGCTTCCTCCTGTTGCCAATTTACGTTATCTACCTGATTTTCAACAATGAAAAGAAGCGTCGTCAAAAACTCAACGAACGTTGTCAAGCTCGACAAATGAATAATCATAACCACCCGTCTAACGGGTGGTTTGATCAAGGGCTATAAGCCCATAATACCAGCCAGCGCCTAAAGACGCTGGCTTTCACTTTGTTCAAGCCTTATTGCTTTTGACTCGTCACAAGCCTCTCAAAGAGGCATTCGCATTACTTACCATTATCCCTGAAGGGATTTTTCATATTCTTTTTACGCTTAATTTGTCCAAAGCGATATCATGCTTCTCTTGTTCCTGAATATATTTCTTAATTGTGGCTTCATTAAGTCCTACCGTACTTACATAATAACCTTCTGCCCAAAAATGTCTGTTTCCAAATTTATATTTTAAATTGGCGTGTTTATCAAACATCATCAATGCACTTTTACCTTTTAAATATCCCATAAAACTAGCTACACTCATTCGTGGTGGTATACTTACTAGCATATGAACATGATCTGGCATTAAGTGGCCTTCTATTATTTCAACGCCTTTATATTGGCATAGTCTATGAAAAATCTCTCCCAGACTACTCCTATATTGATTATAGATTATTTTTTTCGTCTATACTTAGGGTGTAAATACAATGTGGTACTTACACATCCATTTTGTATGTGATAAACTGTGAGCTTTTTGCGCCATAGTCTTAACTCCTTCCGCTTTACAATTGGCTTGAACACCTATATTGTAAAGCGGAAGGAGTTTTTTTGTTATGACGGTATAACCTTCGATGCGCACCCGCATAGCGGGTGAGTTTTATCTGTTTCGCACCTTCGGAGCGAAAACGGACTTAAAGTCACATAACTAAAAACGTGCCCAGAAAAGCACGTTTTTAGTTATCTCAAGAAATATTTTTGAGATTGGACATATCATTACGTATTTGTTCCAATCCTTCTTGATAAATAGCTTCGAACTTTTTCTGGGTCCTTTTTCCAATCGACCAACTTCAAGAGCATGCTCTGGACGAATGGCATATACTTTTCCAGTTTTTTCCAAAGTCTCAATCTTCTCAATACTCTTATTGTAGTGTATATGGCGATTTGAAGGCACCTCAACAAATTCAGGATACTTGCGGTAAAAGAGCTTGTAAATCCGCTTGCTAGTTTTAGAAGGTTGTTTACGATAAGACTTAGGGCGTGTTAAAACCACAACGAATTTATCAAATCCCATATTTTCCATAAAATCAATGGGAAGACTATCAGACAGACCACCATCCATGTAGCGTTTGCCCTTGTACTCGACTATTTCAGAAACCAAGGGTAGAGCGGAACTTGCACGAAGGGCTTCCATCTGCTCAAAGACATGATCAATCTTAATATAGTCTGGTTTGCCGGTCTCAATATCTGTAGTGACCACATAGAAGGGAACACCAGACTCAGCAAAAGCTTCCTGATCAAAAACATCTAACTCCATAGGAACCTTATAATAGGAGAACTCCTTATTAACAAAGTTACCAGTTGTCAGCCATGACCAGAAACTCATGTAACGACGGTCCCCCATGAATCGCTTGTTATAGCGAAGAGCTCTTTTGGGTTGGTTAGAGAGATAATTGACACCAAAAAGTGCTCCAGCAGATACCGAAACAACGCCATCCACCTTGATCCCAGCTTCTAAGAAGGCGTCTAAGACACCAGCTGTGTATAAACCACGCATACCACCGCCTTCTAGGACTAAGCCTACCTTCATTCTAAAATCTCCTTTATAATTGGTTCTGCTATGACCTGATAAGCTTGTGGACTCAAGTGCAAACCATCAGTTGTATAGTTGGCATTTAACTGTCCTTGAGCATCCGTAAGGTAATCAAAAAGATCGACATAAGTCACGCCAGGTAGGACTGCTAGTTGTTGATTAAGTTCACCTACAGTAGCATTGTTTCGAATTTTAACCTTCGAAGCATGTTCCAATCTTTCACTGACGGGAAAGACACTTAGCAAGTAAATTTCTGTATATAGAGATTCTTGTCGAACTGTCATGATAATATCCGAAATACGATTGACGACATCTTGAATGGGATAACCTCGTCCAATGTCATTAATTCCAATCAAGATAACCAATTTACTGGGTTCCAAATCTAAAACTTGCTCTTTAAGATGTTCTAAAAAGCCAAACCGAGTCTGTTCCTGCAATGCCGCGGTTTACCAAGGAAACTCTCGACCCAAATATTTTTTTCAATGCAAAAACTCCGTGATAGAGTCCCCTGCAAAAACAATTTGTCCCTTGTCTAACTTTTTGATTTTCACTTACAAATTTAGCTAAACGTTCTTTTTGATAAGCCACAAGCTCAGGCCTAGTTGTTTCCATCATACCTTATCCTTTTTTTCTTAAATATTATACGACCTACGGTAACTAAAGCTAGGAAAGTTCCAATTCCAAGAAATAGCCAAGCAAGATTTTGAAAATCTGATTTATTGGACAAAAGAGCACCAGACAGAAGAAATGCCAATGTCAGCAAGGCTAAAAACCAGATTATTTAAAACTTTCTCAAAGACTTTAACCCTACCTGAAAAGTCAATAAAATCATGGTTAAGCACGATTCGTCCGTTTAAAATCTGCTCCAAGAGCTGATGCAGGCGACGTGGAATATTTTTTCCATTGCGAAGCAGGTAAAAGAGTTCAATCAAGATAGTCTCTTTATTTAAGGTCTGCTTAGCATATCCGGCCCCATATTCTCTAGGGAAGTAATCCTTAGCCAAGGTCATCAGATCCATATTTGGTGCTAATTCTCGAAAAAAATACCTTCAATTTGAAGCGAAGATTTCTCTAAAATAGTAATTTGAGAAGAGGCTTTAAGATGATTCTTCTGGAAAATAGCCAGCAAATCCTCTAGCAAATCTGTCATGGACAGACTTCCCAAGTCAACACCAGAGTAACGACCCAGCATTTGCTCCACATCCTGACTCAGAACCGCACGATTTAGACCATTATCAAACTGAGTAACTGACAAAATAGCCTTAGTCATGCCGTCAACATCCTGAGCAGTAAAACTATATAAGATGTCATTTAAGGACGCACGCATCCCCGCTTCCAACTCACCCATAATGCCAAAGTCAATGAAACAAATCTTGCCATCACGTACCAACAGATTTCCAGGATGAGGGTCACCATGAAAATAGCCATCCTTGAACACTTGCTTGATAAATGACAGCATTAGTTTCTTACCCACGTCTTCCAGGTCATAGCCAGCCTCAATCAGTTGGCTGTAGTCATTAAGGGGAATCCCATCGATGTACTCTTCGACTATAAGATGAGGCGTCGTGAATTCATCATAAACCTCTGGAACACCCAGACAAGCCACTTGCATATTGTAAGCCCTAAAACGTTTCATGGCCTCTGCTTCATTCCTGAAATCAAGTTCCTTGATTAGGGTTTCACGCAGATTTTCCAGAACCTCTTGAACATCGACCATAGGGATAAAATGCTTTGGTATATGCCGTGCAAGCTTAATGAGAAGCTGAATATCTTCCTTAACGACCTCATCAATACCAGGTCTCTGAATTTTTACAATCACTTCCTGACCAGACAACAATCTAGCCCTATGAGTCTGAGCTACAGAACCAGAAGCCAAGGGCTCTTCCGAGAAATCAAGGAAACTGTCAGAAAGCCCATTGGGTAATTCTCTCTTAATGGCAGTCATGACTTCCTCTTTATCCAAGGGAGGAACTGAGCTCTGGAGCTTTGATAATTCTTTGATATAGTTTTCTGGCAAAAGGTCAGAGCGCGTGGATAGGATTTGACCAATTTTAACAAAACTAGGTCCCAATTGCTCAAAGGCTTGGCGTAGCTTGACAGGTGTTGTCTGTTGGTCTTGAGGAAGATGTTTTTCACGATAAGAAAGGAGACCAACTGACGAGAAAACCTTCAACACATGTCTCAATCGTTTACTTGCCATTTTAGTCTCCTTACATTTTATTTATTTTGACTGAGCAAAGCGTCAAGTTTTTCTTCAAGACGTTTCACATCCTCCTTAGTCGCATACTCAACTGAAGATTTCTTAGCATCAAGTTTATTCAAAAATTCTTGAGCTTCTTCCTTACTTTGACGTTTGAGCTCTTGTTCCAGTTCCTTACCTTCTTCAACAGTCAAGCGCCCCTTTTCAACCAACTCTTTGACAAAACTATCAGCTTTATCTACTGTCATAGCAGTCAATCCGATTCCAGCCAAGAGAACTTTTTTCAAATCATTCATGAACATTACCTCCATCTGAGTGGGAAAAAGCAAAAGAAATAGTCTGACTACTTCTTCAGAAAATATAAGAACGTTTTTCACACTTTTTATTCTACCACTTTTTTTCAAAAAAATGTGTTAAATAACATAAATTACAATATACGGTATTTTAATACTCGTTGCACAAATATATTCAATAAAACACTTATTTATCAATGTTGTACTAGAATACTAAATAACAATCTCAAGCTTTTGCTGAGATTATTAACAAGTTTCTATTTGTAAAGAGCTTCACCATTACTTTCGATAACAGACTTATACCAAGCAAATGATTTTTTGTTATAACGAGCCAAGCTACCACTATCATCATCATTTCGATCAACGTAGATGAAACCATAACGTTTACTAAATTCTGCAGTTGAGGCTGAAACCAAATCAATTGGCCCCCAAGTCGTATACCCCCAAAGCTCCACACCATCTTGAAGAGCTTCACTGACTTGCATCAAGTGTTTTTTTGAAGATAATCATCTTCAACTGTTGGAACCATCAGGACCATCGACAAGGACATCCTTGGCAGCCAAACCATTTTCGACAATAAACAATGGTAATTGATAACGCTCATAGAAGTCATTCAAAACTAGACGAAGACCGATTGGATCAATTGCCCAACCCCACTCAGATTTCTCAAGGTAGGAATTTTCAACACCACCCATAATATTTCCTTTACCAATCGTATAGTCTTCTGGATTGTGGGCGGTTGCCACAGACATGTAATAAGAGAATGAAATAAAATCAACGGTATTCTTCAAGATTTCTTCATCACCAGGGACGAATTGTATTCCAATACCATTTTATTTGAAATAGCGTTTAATATAGTTTGGATATTTTCCACGAGCATGGATATCTGAGAAGAGATAGTTTTGATTTTCAAACTCGTGAACAGCCAACTGATCCAAAGGATTAGCTGTCATTCCATAAGCGGGCATGGCAAGAACCATACAACCAATCTTGGTTGCTGAAGCTGATGCGACTAACTCATGGTGGACTGCCTGATAGATATCCTGTTTAGAGAGCTCTTCCATAGGTGTCGCAATACTACCTGACATGAATGGTGCATGTAGAACAGAGTTCACCTCATTAAAGGTCAACCAATATTTGACCTTATCTTTATAGCGTGTGAAGACGGTACGGTCATAGTTTTCATAAAAACCAATTAATTTACGATTAGTCCATCCATTGTATTCACGCGCCAAGTTTAGAGGTGTTTCATAGTGAGACAAGGTTACAAGTGGTTCAATGCCTTACTTAGCCAATTCATCAAAGACTTTATCATAGAAGGCTAGTCCTGCTTCATTTGGCTCAGCATCATCACCATTTGGAAAATACGAGACCATGCAATTGACATACGAAAGACCTTGAAGTCCATCTCTGCCAAAAGTGCTATGTCCTCTTTATAACGGTGATAGAAATCTATACCTTCTAGCTTTAGATTATCTGGTGTTGGTTCTTCAGTAATCAAAGGATTCAAAGACCCAGGTTCAAAAGGGACACCACCTTTTGGAGTCACATCCTGGACAGACAAACCTTTACCATCTAGGTTATAAGCACCTTCAAACTGGTTGGCAGCTGTTGAACCACCCTAGAGAAATTCTTTCGGAAATGTATAAGTCATCTTTTATCTCCTTGTATTGTTCAATTTACTCATAGTTTAACACTTAGAAAACGATTACAATTATATTATTGAAATCTGATACTATAACACGAAAAAACAGACCGAAGTCTGTTTGAATTAATCACTATTTTCTAAAGAAGCAACTGCTTTGGCTTCTTCGCGTGTAACCACATTATCCTTAACAATCTGATAAAGGGTTGCGGCTACTGGAACGGAAACCAACATACCCAAGATCCCCGCTAAGGCAGATCCTATGGTAATGGCAAAGATAACCCAAATTCCTGGAAGTCCGGTAGAACCACCAACCACATAGGGATAGATGAGATTTCCTTCAAACTGTTGCAGAATAACCACGTAGGCGACAAACAAAAGTGCCAAGGTCACGGAATGAGTCATAATCAAAATGGTACCAATGGTAACACCAATATAGGCACCCACTACTGGTATCATTGCTGAAAAGCCAATCAGGATAGAAATGGTCGCAGCATAAGGAAAATTAAAGATACGCATCCCAATATAACATAAGGTCCCCAAAATGCAGGCTTCAATAGACTGATAGACAAAGAAATTGCGGAAACGATTATTTAGAATACCAACCACATAGTGGAAAGTTTTACCATAACGCCCCAAATAGACATCTACTAAGCGATTAACCTGATTACCAAGTTTTTCCTTCCCAGCTAAGACATAGCAAGAAAAGACAACACTAATAAAGAGATTAATCAAAGTTGACGGTAGGCTAGTCAAGGAAGTCAAGAAATTCGTCAAACCAGTCATGATTTGTTGAAGTAACTGAGCACTGTAGCTATTGATTAGCTCTCTAACCTGTGTCACACCACCCAGGTCTTGGATAACCTTCTGCAAAGATTTGTTCTTAAGTAACCAATTAATCAAATTATTAATAGCCGAGCGATCTTGACTAATCAAGGTATTGATACTGTCAATCAAATCAGGAAGGACAGTGAATACTACCCAAGTAAAGACCAAACCGATGGTCGCAAAAGCCAAGAGCAGGGAAACGGGACGTTTAATTTTAGTGATAAAACCAAATGGTATAAACTTGACCAGTATTTTTTCATAAAAAGACATCAGGATATTGACCACAAAGGCAATTCCCGCTCCAACTAAGAAGGGCTGACTGGCGACAAATATCGTGTTACAAATCGAAACAACTGTTTCCCAATAGGTATATATCAAGAAACAGCTGAAAAACAGCACAGCCATCCAAATGAACTGATTTTTTGTAAACTTCATAGGCACTCCCAAATTTAAAATACCCTTCCATTATACACTAAAAAGGGTTCTTACTATCTTTTTAAAGAAAGAAACTAAAACTCCATGAATTCTTGATCAGTTAAAAGGATCTATTAGTTTGACAAAGTGAAAGTCCGATCCATCGTAATCAAAGACCAAGATGGCACAATTGCCTGGACAAGACTGAAAAGCACGCTCTGGCTCCACAGCATGAAGAAAAGTCATCAAGGCTCCTGCGTGACTGACAGCCAAAATGGACTGGCCTGGATGTTTATCTACTATCTCCCTTGCACCATTTACAACTCGTTCTACAAACTGGGCTTGACTTTCCCCTCCAAACTTAGCATAATGGTCACCGAAATGGCCCTGAATTTGAGTTTTAGGATGAAGATACTCTGGCTGACCCTCAAAGATACCAAAATGCATTTCTTTAAGCCCCTTGATACGATGATAATCAGTACGCCCAGTAGCCAATTCAACGGTATCAGAAGCTCTTTCAGTTGTCGTACAATAATATTGATCAAAAGTCATATCATGTTTTTCAAAATAAGCACGCACCTGACGAGCTTGGTCTCTACCTATTTCAGTCAAAGGGGAATCACACCAACCTTGAATCCGATTAAGTGTGTTAAAAAGTGTTTGTCCATGTCGCATTAAATAGAATCTTGTCATTCTTCTCCTCCGTAGATATACTCTTCTTCCACAGGGTTATAAAATTGAAACCAATTCAAATTGACCTTGATCATAGGTAAAATGTAAGATAGAACAATTTTTAAGGCCATGCATATCTGGAGCAGGATCTAAAACACGCCTACAGAACTGCAAAATAGATGGACCATGACTAACAAGCAAGGACTTAGAGCCCTCGGCCACACTCTCCATGATAGCTCTAACAGTCAACTCCATACGATCCCGGACTTGAGTTGTACTTTCACCACCCAAATTGAACAAAGAAATCACCAAAGCCTTGTCCATCAGGTAAGGCTTTAGGGGTAAGATATTCTGGTTGCCCCTCAAAAGATCCAAAATCCTGTCCTCTAAGACCTTTAAGTCTTTCATAATCTGTTCGTCCTGTCACAATTTCTAGAGTATCGCTAGCTCTCTCAGAGGTTGACGTAAAGACATGATCAAAAATTGTCTCTTGCTTGGCTAGATACTGACCAGCCTTTTTAGCCTGTTCAATCCCGACTTCCGTCAAAGGAGCATCGCAAACCCCTTGAAGTCTATGTTGAACATTAAATCGTGTTTGTCCATGTCTCATTAAATAAAATTCTTTCATAATGTCACCTCTAAACCAGAAATCGGGTCAATCACCTGAAGAAGCTCCAATTGACCTTGGTTATAATCATAAACACAAACATTACAATTTCCAAAGCCCACTCCTTCAGGAAAGGCCAAGTCCATGAAAATGATTAACCCCCATAAAGCCGCTCCATGACTAACAAATAGAAGATTCTCAGCACCCTCCTTAATATGTTTTTCTGCTTTCTCTATGACAGTCTTTAAAACCCTCTGTCCAACCTTGCGAATATCTTCGCCACCGTATGGGACCAAGAGATCTTCAAAAGATCGTAAACCTGGACGATGTTTGGGTAGGAGATGCTCTGGTTGAGCTTCAAAAGACCCAAAATTCATTTCTTTAATTCCCTTGAGCTGGGTTACAGTGTACTCAGGCGCCACAATCTTTGCCGTGTCAGTTGCTCTCTCTTGCGTAGATGAATAGACAGCATCAAAAGAAATACCTTTCTTCGCAAAGTACTGCTTAGCTTGTTCTGCCTGACAGATTCCATTTTCAGTTAGAGGAGAGTCACACCATCCCTGAACACGCTTTTGTGTATTAAATAATGTCTCACCATGTCTCATTAAATATAACTTCATTACTTTACCACCCTTTTTTACGATAACCTAAATAATCTTCTAAGATAGTCAATACCCCTTGATCCTTATGGTGCGGTGCTATTTGGTCTGCCACTTGCAAAAGAGCAGGGCTGGCATTTTCCATCGCATAAGAATGACTAGACATACGCAGGAGCTCAATATCATTATCACCATCACCAAAGGCCATAACATTTGCCTCAAACAAATCCAATCTTAAGTGTGAACTCCTTTTTGAATGAAATCAATGGCATCAAAACCGCTTGGAACATCGACAAGATTACCATCGAAATCACGATTAAAAGCCTCTGAAACACGATTAGCTTCTTCAGGACTCAGTAACATTGTAATTTTGATGAAATCATCATCTAACTCCTCCAGCCCGTTCAAACGCTGAATGGCAGCTTCTAGGGCTTTTTGCTCTTCTTCTGTTATCTTCTCAAAATTAACCCTAGACCCTTTTAACATATAGTAGCCTTGAGCACCATTAAATATAGTTGGTCTATCTAACAAATTATAATTGAAATAGCTTAGCAGGTTTTCAACATCATTTGATGCCATAAACTCCTGACATAAGAGCTGACCATAGCTAACCACCTGTCCACCATTTTCAGCTACAAAATGCAGGCGGTCAAAAGTCTCTGCAAACATGGGTTTAAGACTACTCATACTATTAGCTGATGCAACGACAAAGTGCATATCACGCGCAGCCATAGCATCTCAAATATGATTAAAACGCTCCTTATCATAGCTTCCTTTATCCTCTAAAAATGTCCCATCCCTATCTGATGCAATCACCTTAATAGACATAAAGTACCTCCTTGACTAACTTACTCTTATTATAACCTTTTTAGAAAACGCTTACCAGTATCATGATAGGAAAACTGATACTATTCTTGGATATTTAATGTTCTTAAGATTGTGTTGCCAGCCTAGATTGTTTATAATGATAGTATGAAATTAAAAAAATTTTTAAGAATGCTATTTTATCTTCTAATGATAGGTACTATAGTTGGTGGACTGCTCTACCTCACCATCTATTTCAACAATCGAGATATTAAAAAGCTTTCCATGCCATCAGACAAGGATGGATTGACCTTTAACATAGAAAATAAGGAGCTCCTCGACCAGTCAGTCCTACTTGAAAAAGGCAGTATTAAGAATGTAGATATGCAAATTCTATCTTTCAAAAAAGACGGAAAGTATGTCCTTCAAAAAGGGAGAACCGAAGATAATAATCCTGAACTCACAGAGCAAAGTATTAAGTACGAGGCTAATCGTAGAGAAGCTCTTGCTCTGATTAACTCAGGTTTTTGGTCTTATGAGGGTCTAGATCGTCCTTTCGCTCAAAAAGAAATCAAACTTGGCAAAACTGGCCTTCTTTATGGGGATGATCAAAATAATATAACTGCTGGGACCTATCCTAATATAGACACGGCACAAATGTTTCACACACATGGGAAGTAACGGTTGGGATACAGGTGCCTTCGGAATTATCGTTAAGGATAAAAAGCTAGATAAAAATTGGGAAAAATGTGATCCTGACCAACCGAATGCCCGTTCTATTTACGTCGAGACCTATGATGGTATTATCCGTATTATCCAAACCTACGACCACACTTCTCTCAATAAAGGATTAAATCACGAAGATATTTATAATCTTTTGAAAAATTTAGGCTACTCAAAATATTCGCCTAGCTTTCTTACTTGATGGTGGTGGAACGACTCGCATGTACACCCGATCTGACAATGGTAAAGAAAAGGTTGTTGGCGCCTTTGTTGATGACAGAACCTATATTGAGTACCTCTATCTCGCCAAGCGTGACAGCAATGCTACTGATCCATATATATGGCGTGATCAAGAGCTCGTAAAAGCAGGTAAATCCAAGTCAATCACTTATAAGGACTATATTGAAGCAATCTTTTCAAATGGAACAGTTCCAGGAACCCAATACCAATTTGAAATCTCTAAATAATACAAAAAATCCTCACAAACATGAGGTTTTCTTATCTCAAATTGTTTAATGCTGTAATCAGATAGTGACCATCACGGATGCCTTTACCAACACACTTAGCATTTTCAACCAAATCTTGATAGTTAGTATCTGAAAGATTGTCGATTGTCGTCTTCAAATCATGAAGCGACTCTACTGCAATCCCACAGCCGTTCTCAAGAACAAAGTGAGACAAGGCAGACTGTTTCCAAACTACAAGAGGAAAACCTGAGGCCAAGTATAGTGACGCCTTGTGAGAGTTGTTATAGCGTAGGTACTCACCAAATACACCACTACATGTCTCAGCGCTATCACCATCCCAGACAAGCCCAAAACCACCCTCAAGAGCTGATGGTAGCTCGTCAGGTAGGAATGACCCAAAGTAAGTCTCATTCGTAGAGCTCTGCTCTCGTCGAAAACTAACACCATAAAAGGTTGTAAGCAGGTTCTTCAGGAATGGAGTAAAGATAACCAGCTTTTTCCTGAGCCAAATTACCAGCTACAATAATTGGTTGATTCTTAGTAAGCCCCGTCTTATCTTGGAAATTTGGAATCAAATAGTCGAAAATGCCAAGGCTAATAATCTTATCTGCATCGACCCCTTTATCCACCAAAACAGATTTCATAATTGGATTGTGGGCAATGATACCATCAGCTACACCTAAAAAGACCTGATTCCTGGATTCTCATTCGAATTCTATGTTTTAATCGAGCAGCTTGACTATTCATAAAACGAAGTGCATCCAAATCATGGATGATAAACTGAATTTTCACACCTCTTTTTCTTGCTTTTTTAACAAGTAAAGTAGTGAAAAAACTATGATGAAGCATTGGAAATTGAATTAGAAGTTCATCCCCTTTATTCAAACGATTTAAAGACTGGCTGAATGATTTAGCCTTATGTATTTGAGCCTTTATTATACTCATATTGTACCAATTATCAACCGAAAGAACCAAGGCCTGATACCCTTCTCTCTTTACAATTTCTTCAACATCATTCCGTGCCTTATTACCTGCATTTTTAACATTGTTATCGTGTAAAATTCTTCTTTTTAAATAGTATTTCATCTCTTATTTCTCATTTTTCAAAAGCTGATTTCTCAGGATAGCGCTCTTTCAAGATTTCCTTAAAACGAATGATATTCTCCTCTTTAAAGTCAACATCGTCATTCACACAAAGTAGCTTTTTATGTTTATCTTTAAAGATACTCTCTAACCTATCAACTTGATTTACACCTATCGACTCTCCAAAATTCTTTGATACAGGATAAAACTGATTACTTTCAATTTGCCAATGCTGACAGATGTATTGATTAACATCCACTCCATAGTCTCTAATTTTATTTCGTGACGTTTTATCTAACGTTTCTGCTTCAATTTCCCATAAATGCGCCAAGGTACTCTTTTTCATAGGAACAGGTAAATGCTGGTTCACATAGCCTGTTGGCCCCCATGGCAAAAGTAGCAAGTTTTTAATAACTAAATGCCCATAGCGGTAGTTAAAAAATTTCCAGGGCGAAGACTTTAGGGCCTTCTTATTAGGAAAATGGCGATATATTAATTCAACATTATTGTGATAAGTATTAGTAAATGGTGACCAAGGAACTAAGGCATCATAAACAGCTAAAAGCTTAGGCTGACCATTTTTATAAAAATCCGAAGGCTGGCTATCCCTTATTAAGTACATATCATCATTGAAATACAAGTAGTTCTCCGACAACCCTTCAATACGATGAAGATTAAGCTCAATAGCTGCTGAATTATAGGTCGGTAGGTATTCTTTAGGCACAAATTCCCTATGAGTAACAAATTTGAGTTTTGGATGTTCCAAATTCAACCAGTCTGGCTTTTGCCCATTGGTAATCAAATAGACATTATTTTACCCAAGGAGCATGTTTTCAATCATTCGAAACCAGTAATTAAAAATACCATAATCACGATAACGTTGCTCTCCATCAATCTCTTCGCCCAAATCAGCAAAATGATCAGTCACAGCTTGTTTCTCACGGATAAACTCTGGATCCACTACCATCGACCCAGGGAACAACGATATCAATCTTTTCTTGTGTCATTTAGTAAATTCTTTCTCAACGACTTCCAAGGCACGCTCAATGACCACGTGCATGTCGTAGTATTTATAATCTGCAAGACGTCCACAGAAGATAACCTTGTCATTTTTCTCAGCTTCTTCTTGATACTTAGCAAACATGGCATTGTTCTTTTCATCATTGATTGGGTAGTATGGCTCATCCCCACGTTTCCAATCAGCTGGGTATTCGCGCGTGATGACAGTCTTTGGTTGGGTTCCATACTCAAAGTGCTTATGCTCAATGATACGAGTATAAGGAATCTTACGCTCTGTGTAGTTGACTACAGCATTACCTTGATGATTTTCCTCATCCAAGATTTCGTGTTCAAAACGCAGGCTGCGGTACTCCAACTCCCCATGCTTGTAGTCAAAGTACTGGTCAATCATCCCTGTAAAGACAACTTTTTCCGCTGATGCTTCAAGCTCTTCACGATTGGCAAAGAAGTCAACTCCAAGCTCTACTTCTACATCGCCAAGCATGTTTTCAATGATAACATTGTAACCACCGATTGGAATACCTTGGTAACGGTCATTAAAGTAGTTGTTATCAAAGGTCAAGCGGACTGGAAGACGTTTGATGATAAATGGTGGAAGATCTGTTGCAGAACGTCCCCATTGTTTTTCCGTATATCCTTTGATCAACTTTTCATAGATATCCGGACCAATCAACTTGATTGCTTGTTCTTCCAAGTTTTTAGGATCAACATCCTTCATGTCGGCTGTTTGCTCCGCAATCTTGTCCTTGACTTCTTGTGGAGTCTTGGTCCCCCACATAGCGTAGAAGGTATTCATGTTGAAGGGAAGATTGTAGAGGCTCCCCTTGTAGTTAGCCACCGGTGAGTTGATATAGTTGTTAAACTCAGCGAATTGGTTGACATAGTCCCATACTTTTTTATTAGACGTATGGAAAATGTGGGCACCATACTTGTGAACATTGATGCCTTCAACCTCCTCACAGTAGATATTTCCACCGATGTGATCACGTTTGTCAATCACTTTTACTTTTTTACCACGTTTTGTAGCTTCGTATGCGAAGATTGCTCCAGACAAACCAGCACCAACGATAAGATAATCGTACATATTCTTCTCCTTAGTTTTTCATTAACTGTTGCTTCAAGTCTTTCATATCAACGACACGCAAGACAAAAATTAAAATGACATAAATAATAGCTCCCACAAAGCCATCTACTGCTACATTTGCCATAGGTTTAAATTGGACAAACATCTTAAAGACAAAGAGCCCAAGATACATGACAACTGATGCTAAAATGATTTTAGACATAGCTGGAAGGATAGACACATCTTTCATGAATCCCCTTGAAAATTTCAGTTGGATAACCCATACCAAAGCCTCTGTTAAAACTGAAACAATAGAGGCTCCGACAAAACCAAATGGAGGAATTAACAAGAGATTAAGTCCGACACTAACAACTGCCGGAATAGTCGTAGAGAGCATAAACTCACGATGTTTATTGTGTGGAATCAAAATCTGAATCCCCATAATATTTGTCCATCCGATGAAGAACATCCTAAAGACCATGATGGCAATAGCAAGATAAGCCTCTTGAAAATCTTTCCCTAGGAAGAAACTCACAAAGTCCTTATTGACAATCAAGAGACCTGCTATAATCGGGAAAATTACCAGATTATAAATCAAGAAAAGAAAGTTCATGCATCTTGTTAACTGCCTTATAATCACCACTAGATAGTAGACCAGATACCCTAGGAAGCATAACACTTCCTAAAGAAGTCACTAGAGTTAAAAGGATATTGATAATCTTCAATGCTTGATCATAAATACCGACATCATTGGTAGATGATAAGGCACCTAGCATCGTACGATCCAAAGTCACGTATAATGAAATGGCAACCTGCGGAAGAAAAAGCAAGATAACAGGCTTGAGATGTATCCTAGCGTAAGACAAATCAAAATGAGGATCACCAATATAAGATCTGGCTGGTAACCACATACTCAATTGGCCTAGCAATTCGAAGAAGGTCAAAAGGAAAACATAAAGATACAAATCACCAGGTGTTTTCACAAATAGGAAGATGGAAATAACACCTAAGACCTTCACCGTTGTATTCCTTGCGGTAATACGACGAAAATCCTCCAAGCCTTGGAATAACCAAGAAATATCCATTCCTTTTGATATCAAACTTAGTCCTAAGATATAAGCCACCATATTTTGCATGCCAGGAAAGAATAAACACAAAAGCGTATACAAGGCAAGAGACAAAATAGTAGCTATCAATTGAAGAGTATAAATACCCCAGAAATTTTTGCGAATATCCTTACGATGTGCTGAAATCTCCTTGGTCCCATAATTGGCAAACTACCTAAAGTCGCCAGGAGAATAAAGTAGGTCACAATCGAATTAAAGTAACCATAAGTACCTAAATCCTTTGAACTGAAAATACGAGTAACATAAGGTGTCGTAATGATCGGTAAAACAATAACCAGTAACTGGTAGGAAAGATTGTAGGCGTAGTTTTTAAGAACTTTCATGATAATTCAATTCTATCTTTCGTTTTGTATTGATTTGGCAAAAGACTTTGCAAATAATGCAAACATAAAGATATTATATCCTGGTCTTACCCAAAAAGCTTCAATCATACAATTCACTGTAATAAGCGATAATAAGGCCCAGAATAAAAACATACCTTGTTTATAAATCCTTTTTGATGCAATAACATAAATCAATACCAGTAATACAACAGGAACAACTCCGTAATAGAATAACATTTGAATATAAGAGGAATCTACATAATTATAACTGTATACTGACTCTGTGGTACCACCATATCCAATAAACTTAACTCCAGTTGTTCCAAATAAATGTATGTCATAGGTATCTATTGCGTTTTTCCTAAAAACAACCTCATACTGAATAAGTTGTTCAAACTTACAAATGAGAAGAAGACCAGGTAAAAGAAATATGTCAAATAAAACATTATGGAAGAAAAAAATAGCTGCAGAATAAGGTAGGATTCCATAAATTTTAAATTTTTCTTTCTTTAGTCACATACATTAGAATAAAAAAATGACAGTTGCTAAAAAGTACAGAAAGAGCATTTAGCCTAGCGTCACAAAAATTTGATAATGAAAAATGACAAACTAAGACCTACCAAAGTTCGTAATACGATGAGTCTCTTACGTAGTATATATCCCCAAGCAATAAATAAATAAAAGCAGTGAGATGCAAAAGTCAGTTGGATAAATGAAACCAAAGGAATTTCTAATCACTAAAACTGACGAACGGACCTGAGCAAACTGTAAATTTGGAATAACTCCCAGAATTGAAAGTACGAAAAACTCCTAATACTATCGCTCCTGATACAATAACGTATGTTTTTAATATAACATCGATATCTGCATCATATAATAATAAAATTAACAATGAATAAAGTAAGAAATTAGTCCCCCTGTACTCATAAATACGACAGAGCTTGTTGCTAGTAATAAAATAAGTTAAGATATAAAAAGAAAGTGAATTTTTATATATAAAAATCTAAAATCATAATAATGAAAAACAGATTAATAAAATAACTGGGAGATTTGGTATCGTTCTGTTTAACATTGTTGTCATAAAGAGTATCGTACCCAACAATTAGGGTCAACACTAGGATAACCAAAAAGGTTCTCAAACTTAATTTTTAACATAATACCTTTTACTCTTAATAAAATAACTACACCTATTTAAAAGCAATTTTTACGTAGATTGGATTCATTTTTAATTTTTCAACAAATATGACAGTACTAAATTTTTTCTTGCAAGAAGATCAATACATAGTCTCCGAAGAAAAGGAGGAAATATCTTGCCGCCTTAATAACGTCTTATAAGACCCAATAATTTGATTCCTATTTCCTGAAAAATATCGTAAAAAGCTTTATTAGCAATTATAGATCGCAGTAATTCTATCTTATCTTTCCTTCTCATATTTAAATTAGAAATTTGAAAGGTTGCGCTTACAATGATTTTTCGTCTTAATTTCTTGAATTAATGTGGCATCTTCTAATTGGAACTGTTCAAGCAATTTATGTAATTCTTGAAGTTCATCTAATTGAATTTCAATTCTCCTAGGATGAAAAACTGGTTAATGCTGAACCACTTCTACCAGCAATATAATTATAGAGTGTCGAATCAATAAATAGAATAGTATTTAAATGTCGATAAACTTGAAAATTGAATAAAGTATCTTCTCCTATTTGTTTATTAGGAAACCTAATATCATGCTTTTAAAATAAATGTCTTGTTATAGATTCTTGACCAAACATTATACATCATATCAGTTTTGAATAATTCTATAAATTCATTTCTAAATTCATTCTTTCTAAGAAGACCACAATGTGTATAAAAATGAGGGCGACAAGACAATACAGTATTCTTATTTTTCTTTAATTTCATTGTAGCCAAAACAAAGAACATCCCATTTTTGTTTTTAAATTAGAAGAAATCTTATCAAAGAAATTATCTGACAAAAATCATCCGGATCCATAAAATATAAATAATTTCCCTTTGATAAAGAAATACCTAAATTCCTAGCTTCTGCCACTCCGTTATTTTTCGATGTGACTAACAAAAACATTTGAAAAATTACTTTTGGTACTCATCACAAATCGCACCACTTTTATCACTTGAACCATCATTAATTAGCAGAATTTCATATGTGATTGATGACGGTTGCAAAAAGTATTGAATCTAGACCCCTTCTTAAATAATTTTCAACATTATATACTGGAATAATAATGCTCAAATCTATATTATTCATTTACTCTTCATCCTTAACTTATGTCGAATAAAACCTAATGTCCATTTTTCTCTCTTAAACTTCTTTAAAAATGTTGACTTAACATATTCCCAATAAAATCTATTATTTGTTACTTTTTCAATCTCTTGTATAGAAATTTTTATCTCCAACGACTAGTCGGTTAGGTATAACATAAAATGAATCGACAACCTCAAACTCTGGACATTCAATCGTCCTTTTTGGAAATAGTACATATAATGGATGTTTAACGACTAACTTTATTCTCTTTAATTTCAATACTCTCAAGTCCATTCTTTTCTGACCAAAAAAATAATAGCGTTTAGGGTTCATTTTCACCATATTCTCGAAAATGAGAAATGACTAATATCGATATCATGAAAGAATTTATCTTGCAGTTGTTTGAAATTACTTTTTCAAAAATCTTTTTGGATACCATCTGCTTCATCAAAATAAAAAGTTTGCTCATTAGTGAAGACATTATGATAATCTAATCGATAGTTTTAAACCTCTACCAGACATGAATACATGATTAACTTCTTGTGAATTTTTTAAATATTTGAGGTGACCAAAAAGACCATATCGAGCATAATCATTCTCAAAAAGCTATGCTTTTTCCAGAAATTGATAAATATCACCAAGTAAGACATCTGTATCACAAAATCCCCAGTAATCATACTCTTTAATTCTTCTTCAAAAAAATAAGCCCGTAGGCAGCCCTATAGTCACATAATTTATACGGAGTTTTTGAGAGAAATTTCAAAATCAAATTTAGACTGTACTTTTTCTTAAATCATCAAACGAAAGAGTCTTAAATTCAATATTATCAGCGTTTAAAACTTCAAATTGGTCAACATTTTGATCAGTATAAATTAAGAAATCAATCTTTTGATTACGTTTAGCAGTCAACAAAAATAAGGGAAAAACTTTGGAAGTTTTCCAAAAATATGGAATAATGAGTCTTATCTTTTTCATTTACTTAAATCCTCTCCGCCCTTATTCAACCAGGTAACAACATTAAAATAGCGATGATACGTTTTCAAGTCGATGCCAACATGTCCTTGCTTTTTCAGCTGATTTGAAATGAACTAGGAAGGTAAATCACTATAATTCTTAGAAGAGAAGATGACTTTACTCTTGTATGGAAGCTCTTCGAACTCTTTCATCAATTCATAAGTACAAGCATCATTATCATTGAACTTGAAATACAAATTATCCCAATGAATTCTTTCTAAACGACGGTTCCATTTTTGAGTTGCTTCTTTCTCATCTGCATAATGTAAGAAATGTAATTCGATATCGTCTAAAAAGGGCAAGTGGATAAGCATTATCAAAGTCTTTAATGTATTTAGATTCCTTAACAAATTTCAAGGGGATATTTCCACTCAAATAGTGTTTTTAAATTCTTGAGCATCTTGATGTAATCAGGAGAGAAAACAAACATCCCTATAAATGGCGTTTGATAAGGTAAGCCCAATTCTGATAGACTTTTTCCAGCCCAACAATTATCACAAATGATAGTAAAGTTTTTATTCTTAAGTCTTCTTCTAGGAATAAAGTTAATAATTGGATAAACAATTGGTTTTAATTTATTCTTAATTTTTCAATATTCATCTTAGTATTTCTTATATAGCTCTGAGAAATTACGAATATAACTTTGTAATGAGAAAAGTTCTTTTTTGACGTTTGACCGATGCCTTGCCAAATTGCTCTCTCTTCTCAGTCTTCTCAACTAATTCTTGAATGGCCTTCGATAATTCTGCAGGCTGATTTGGAGTGGCTAGAGACCGTTTACCCCTCCTTAACCATTTCACAGACACCACCATGACGGTAGCCGACTACAGGTTTTGCCATAAGCCATTGATTCGAGAACTACAGTTGGTAGAGGATCTGGATTAGTACTTTGGCAAGACAAAGATATCAAACATATTATAGAGTTCTGTCGTCTTACTATAATAGTCGATACGCTTGATTTGTCTAGCTACTGGTAAGTCTGATATAGCTTTTTCCAACTCATCAACACGCCACTCTTCACCCTCAAATGCACTACCAGCCAAAAAGGCAACTGCTTTTGGATTAGCCTTCAAAATTGGAGTCACTGCTTCTAAAAAGTCGCCTTGCCCTTTCCAGGCATTAACTCGACCAACCATACCAATGACAAGCGAATCTTGTGCGATGCCAAACTGATCACGGACGGCCTTGGCATCCATTTCATGATAAACGGTATTGTCAACGCCATTATAGATAACTTGAACTTGGTTATTTTTTACAAAGCGAGACTGCTTGACGTGGTTAGCTACAGCATTTGATACCGTCACAATCGTATCAGCATAACGTCCCATCAAAAAGTTGATGAAATCTGAGATTGCTTTTGGTTTCACAATAATTTCATGCACATGCCAAATTAAAGGAAGTTTCAATTTACGTTTGAGATAAATCCCCTCAAGTACTGCAGTAGTATTGTTGTGAAGGAGAGTAATTCCATTTTCCTTAGCATATTCGGCGATTTTCTTTGAATAACGATTATATGAGCCAAAATACTCAAGAATCCCCTTAGGATTAAAATATTTACGACGCAAGATTGGATAATCGATAACTTTAACTTTAGCACCAACACTCTCCAATGCACCGGCTAGGACACCATCATTGGGTAAGATAACGTGTGCTTCAAATTCGTCTTTATTCAAACCTTTAATAAGCTCCAACAAAACCTTATCAGCGCCATACATTTCAGCACCAGCGTGGAGATATAAAATTTTCTGCATTTCTATCCTTTAAATACTTTTTCGTAATCTGCAACAATTTTTTCCCAAGTAAAGGCTTCAGAGATACGTTTACTTGATTTTTGATTGAGATCTTCTATAGCTTGTTCATCCAATTGCTCAGCTTGATCAATGACACTTGCTAATTGATCTTTCTTCCAATAGAGAGCACCATCTTCACCGACTTCACGGTTAAAGCCAACATCCAACAAAAGATTGAGCTTAGTAGACTCAAGAGCCTCAAGAAGGGACGGATTGGTACCACCTACTTCATGACCATGGAAGTAAGCGAAGGCATTCTCACGAATGTATTTGAGCAATTCTTGATCATAGACAGTCCCGACAAACTTAACACGAGGGTCCTTGTCAAAACCTGTTTCCTGTCGCAACTTGTCGTAGAATTTATTTTCTTCAACATTGGTAATGAGAACAAAGTCCTTGTCAGAGTTAGATGCCATAAAGCCACGAATCATAGCCTCATAGTTATTTTCAGGCACAAAACGTCCTACAACAAGGTAATAATTGTTTTCAATGACACCCTTTTCAAAATACCATGTGCGTACCTTATCATCAACTTTAGTCAATCGAGATTTAGTAGTATCTGTTCCATAGGCAATGTAGGTTGTTTGAGGACGATACTTGGCATAATCCTTCTGAATATATGATTCAATGTTTTTACTATCACAAATCAGAAGGTCTGCATGCTTAACCATAAGTTGTTCTGAAATCTTCCAATATTTACGGACAGGAAGACTCCATTTAGCACGAAGCCATTCATGACCGTCCGGGTTAACCATAAGGGTACCACCGATATCCCTGATTTTCTTTTTAATACTTGAGATAAATGGACCAATTCGGCAGGCCAAAACATAAAAGATTGGTGCTTGGTCTTTATTTTCCTTGGCAATTTCAATGGCCTTATTGAGAGCTGCGATGTCATAAGCGATGGCACGTGCAGGCCCGATATTTGGGACGTCGATATTGTAGCATTTAGCACCGTTATGTTCGAAAGTGTCTGCTGTAATACCTGATTTAGCAGAGTTTTCACGCATACAAGCTACATAATACTGAATATCATTATCTTGTTGGAACTCTGTTAACTTCTCAACAAAGGTTTCAAATCCCCCATATTTTGCTGGAATTCCCTTAGAACCAACGATATAAACTGTTTTTGTCATTTAATCACCATCAAAAGAAATGGAGAAAGCTATCACTTTGCTCCATCCTTCTTTACTACTACTTTAATTGTCTTTAATAAGATTCTTATATCACGCCAGATTGTCCAATCGTCCATATAAGCAACATCTAGTTTGACAACTTCATCAAAATCAGTAATTTCACTACGACCACTTACTTGCCAAAGACCAGTGATTCCTGGTCTAAAGCTTAACCGACGTTTTTGTTCTGGCGTATACGATTCGTATTCGTCCAATGTTGGAGGGCGTGTTCCAACTAAACTCATATCACCTTTTAGAACATTCCAAAATTGTGGAAGTTCATCAAGACTCGTTTTACGAATAAAATGTCCAATCTTGGTAATCCGTGGATCATTATCCATCTTAAACATACCACCAGACATCTTATTTTGAGACATCAAATTCTTCTTAATTTCTTCGGCATCTACACGCATCGAACGGAATTTATAAAACTTGAAGATACGTCCATTTTCACCTACGCGATCTTGAACAAAAATTGCTGGTCCACCATCCCTACGGATAAGAGGGTAAAGAAAGATTCCGACTAAACCACATAGGAGCAAACCAAATAAGGCCCCACAGATATCAAGAAAACGTTTAGCTACGATATCACCGTAACTATAAAACTGCGTTGAAAATGTAACAACATTAAAAGGACCCAACTGTTGGATACGTTTTTTACCTTGACTCATAAATTCAAGGGAATTTAAATTAATGGATACTGGAATTCCCATAAGCTCAAAAGGCGAGGCATAGTCCCAAATTTTGTACTGTTCACTAGGTAGATTAATTAGCACTTGGTCAACAACCGAGTGTGTAGCATATTCAACAAGATTTTCAGGTTTCACACTCTTAATAAAAGGACTTGTAAAATAAGGATTATCCAAAACACAGACCGCAGTAATCCTACCATCCATATTGTCTTTCATACGAATCAAAACATCTTCCAGACGTGCTTGATCAGAAATTAAGAGGATATTTTTATTTCCTTTACGGCGCGTATAAATGGATGAGCGGAAGTACCTTAGAAGAGTATTTGTCAGATATAACAAAGTACATGTGATTAGAGTGACGTATAGAAGACCTCGTCGTGAAATCGAAAAATCACCATCTGCAAAAAATGATAGGAAGGTTACAACTAGAGCAAATATAAAACCATACTTAACAGTTGCAATAAGCTCATCTAAATAGCCCCTATATTTAAGATTTTCATAATAACTACTGATATAGTATGTGACAACATGGACCACGCCTAGAATGACCATACTTCCTTTGGTTATCTCAGTGTAAGGTAATTTACTAGCTAACCAGGCTGCAAACACAACCACAACTAACTGTACAACTCCAATTTCAATGCGACGAATTTCTTGTTTTTCTTTCACTCTTAACTCCTCTTTAAATATTAATGCATAAGGAGCCGCATTATCACCATTAACGCTATCCTTTTCTACGACGATGTGCTCTTGAATGACTTTCTTTTTGTTTTCCTTTTTTTCCGTACTCACCATATGATCCATACGAACCGTACGAACCGTATGACCCATATTTATCAACTGTCATATCAACTTTATTAAGAACGACACCTAAAAATTGAGGACTACTTTGTTCCAATTGTTCAACAGCTTTGGCTACAAAGCGACGTTTAATTTTTCCAGCTGCTGTAACTAAGATACTTGCGTCAGCCTGATGGGCAATAATAGCGGCATCAATTACCAAACCAATTGGTGGCGTATCGATGATGACGTAATCATAACGACTGCGAGCAACATCCATCAAATGTCTAAAATTATCATTTTGCAAAAGACTTGTTGGATTAGGTGGAACAGGGCCAGATGCAATGACATCCAAACCGGAAATATTAGTTTGACAAATTGTTTCATTTAAATCAGCATTTCCTGAAAGAAAATTTGAAAGACCTTTATACGGCGCATTTGATTTAAAGGTCCCTGACAAAACAGAGTTACGAGTATCTGCATCAATGAAAAGTGTTCGAAGCCCAACACTAGCAAATGAAATCGCTAAGTTAACAGATGTCGTTGATTTTCCTTCACCAGCTTCAACAGAGCTAATAGAAATCACTTTCATCTGAGCACCAGAAAATTGAATATTTGTGCGAATGGCATTGTAATATTCTTCTGTTTGTTTGGCAAACTGTACTTTAGATTTTACTAACTTTAATAGAGGCATTTCTTCTCCTTAAATTTTATCTGTATCAGGGACAATTCCAAGAAGTGTCATTCCAAGAGTCTCTTCAATATCCTCTGGACGGCGAATGCGATCATCTAAGATTTCACGACCTAATACACCAACCACTGCAAGGAATACCCCAAACACTGCTCCAATAAGTACATTACGTTTAATGTTTGGTGAAGATGGTGATTCCGGTAATTTAGCGTCTTCAAGTGTTGTAACATCTTCAACTTTTGTCACGTTCTTGATTTTTTCTGAAGCAACTTCACGTACCTTATTAGCAAGGAGTTGAGCGTCTTGACCTGTTTTAGCACTTACAGAAATCGAAATAAGACGTGTATCAGTAGGGATATTAACCGAAATCTTTTTAGCAAGCTCAGCTTCAGTCATCTTCAATTTTTCATCCTTGATAACTTCAGATAAGACATCATTAGATGTAATAATTTCTTTATAGTCTTTTGTCAAAAATGTACCAGCCTGCAAATCTTGAGCTGAAATATTTTTACTGTCATTGGTTTGATTAGCCACATATATGCGTGTAGATGACGTATATGTAGGCTGAATTAGGAAGTAAGTTCCCAAGAAAGCAAAGACAGCTACATAAAAGGCCGTGAAAAGGATGAACACCTTTTTACTCCAAAGTTTATGTAATAGTGCAAGCACATCGATTTCAACACGTTTCGTGTTTTCCTGAGTCATAGTTTCTCCTATATGTATTGATTTTCAAGTAGTGTTTGGGGGTTATCGATAAAGAGATTACGTGCGCGTCTAGTCCCATATGTTTTTTTAATAATAGCATATGCATCCTTCATAAATGGTGGTCTTGGACCAAGATTATGCATATCACTAGCAACAATATGAACTAAATTATTTTCCAAGAAAAAGCGTACACGTTTCTTTCTCACTTTTTCTTTATCGCCAAATAGCTTTGTTTTTAAGACATGAGAGCTATTAACTTGTGTGTAGCAACCCATATTGATAATTTCACGAACTCGATCAGCGTTTTCTTCGAGGGCGTCATAGCGTTCAATGTGAGCAACAATCGGTGTTACCCCTGCTCGTATAACATTACTCAGCCCGTCATGAATTTCCTTCCAAGATGTTCTGGCACTAAACTCAATCAAAGCAAATTGCGTGTTGTGCATACGCGGAATAAGATTCTTTTCAAGTTTCTCCACAATGTCTGAGGTGTAATAAAGTTCACCACCATAATAAATAGTTAAGTCTGGATAAAGTGCTTCTGCTTTTTCTTTAACTTTTGAAAAATTTGCAAAGATTTTATCCTCTGGGGTTTCAAACATCCCCTTACGACGGTGGGAGGTAGAAACAATCGTACGCACACCCTGAGCGTAACTTTCTCCAATGAGTTCCAAACTTTCCTCTAAAGTTTTAGGACCATCATCGACATCAAAAACAATATGTGAGTGAACATCAATCACTTATTTTTCCTCCATCATATTTTTGATAGCTTGAGCAGCACTTTCCACACTAGAATCATCTAGCTTCATCATGTAGAGACTAGAATTTGGCATAGCATATGAAGTCAATTGTCCTGTTGAGCCTGTACCTGTCACTGCTTGAGATGTAACTGTAAATTTAGTTCCTGAATCCAGTTGTGTATTAGCCAAGGCATTAATGGTATCCAAAGACATGTTAGTTTGAACAGAATCTTGAAGATTGTTAACAATTGACGTAAAGTTTGATACTGAATGAAGTGAAGCTATTTTGTTAACAATCGCTGAAATAACTTTTTCTTGATTTTTACCACGATCATTATCACCACCATCCAAGCTATAACGCTCACGAACAAAACCAAGTGCTTGTTCTGAGTTCATTTGAATATCTCCAACTGGGAAATCAAACTTCCCATGAAGACTTTTGAAGGCTTGATCATTATGAACGGTCACTCCACCAAGTTGGTCAATCAATTTAAGGAATGACGTGAAGTTGATACGTGCATAATAATCAATATTAATACCATAAAGATTTTTCCAAAGTTTGCTCTGATGTTTCAACACCATAGATACCTGCATGAGTTAGCTTATCATACTGGTTCGCTCCACCACCAGGAATCTTAACATATGCGTCACGAGGTGTTGTTGTCAAAAGAATCTTATGCGTATTCATATTAACAGTCATAATGATATTAACGTCTGAACGTGATATTGTCGAAATAGAACCATAGGTATCAATACCACTAATATAAATATTGAAAAACTTTTTGAGTCCACCTGTTTCGCAGAACCGTTATTCTTCCTTTTTAATTTTTGTAGGTATAAATAGTTTTTAGATTTGAAGCGTAGTCACTATCAACTGATTCTAATAGGCTAGCATAAGAACCACTCAAGACCATTGCTTGAGAATTTCCAGACTTAAGATTGTCATAAGCTTCTTGATAGGAAGCGACATCATCGACTTTGACATCAACCTTTTTGTCATCCTTTAAAGCTGACATCAAAGTATCGATATTTTTCTTATCAATCTTAATCGGTGCCTGAACGCTAGTAATCTGACTCACATCTTTGATATCACTATCCTTCGGAACCACAATGCTCATTTCTACCTCTGAAAAAGCTGCAGTCTGATTCATACGATTAGTGATATCAATCAGTTGTTTAAATCCAAAAATACCAACCAAAGAAGATAGTGAAAAAGATTACTAATACAACCGTTGTCACTAGTGGTGATTTTTGGTTTTCTGAAAGAAGATACTAACCGCAAGAACCAGTAACAAACCAAAGGTAATAATTATGTTCAAAAACCCTAAAAGATAGGAAGTTATAATTGAACATAGTGAATAATAAGACCGCTGCTAAAAATAGCATATAGAATGGTCAATCCAAAGTTGACCATTACCCACGATCTATTGTTCGTCCGTTTTTGCTTACGCTTCGTACGCGAACTCATATAAATTTCTCCTGAATATTAAAATTAGACATTTTCCATCATCATTATAACATTAGTATAACTTCATTTCAATTGTCATTATTTTTTAAAAAGAAGAAACCGTTTTTCATAAGCCTATCAAGTATCTATTCTTTATCACTATCTCTAATATTGTAAGTATTATATCACATTTTCAAGATGTTTCATGAGATTATCAGTTACTTATCTAATCATTAAGAAAAATTCCTTAAGATACTTTTTAGAGTATTCTTGTGGTTTGAAAACTTTTAACCTTTCTACCTATCGAAATAATACAACCTTTCGGCTAATCAAAAAGATAGCTACAGACATCCTGTTCATAATCTAGTCTGCAATAAGAGTTTCAAGACCTACTTTCATCATGTCAGTAAAGGTATTTTGACGTTCTTCAGCAGTTGTATCCTCATCTGGATTTACCAAACTATCAGAAATAGTCATAATAGCCAGAGCATCTACTTGGTGTTGGGCTGCAAGGTAGTAAAGTGCTGCTGCTTCCATTTCGACAGCCTTCACGCCCCATTTCCCAAGCTCAATATTTTTTTCAAAATAATTTGAGTAAAAAACATCAGAAGATAGAACATTACCAACATGTGTTGTCATACCAAAATTTTTGGCGATGTGATAAGCCTTATCCAAGAGATTGAAACTTGCAATTTGAGGAAAGTCGTATTGAGGCCAGTTATTACGAATAATATTAGAGTTAGTTGCTGCTGCTTGTGCTAGAACTAACTCACGAACGTGAACATTCTTATTCAAAGAACCGGCAGTTCCTACGCGAATTAATTTTTTGACACCGTAGTCAACAATGAGCTCACGTGCATAGATAGAGATAGATGGCATCCCCATCCCAGTCCCCATTACTGAGATACGTTCACCCTTGTATGTTCCTGTGTAACCAAACATGTTACGTACTTCGTTGAAACACACAGCATCTTCAAGGAAATTTTCGGCAATAAATTTTGCACGTAAAGGATCCCCAGGAAGAAGAATCTTATCAGCAATATCTCCTTGTTTGGCAGAAATATGAATTGACATAATTAATCTATAAAGGGCGACAGAGACGAAGTAAAAATAGGAAACTGACGAAGCATTGCAAATGCTATCCATTCTATCTTTTTCACTGTTCTCCGCCCGTATTCAGTTCAGTGAATACAGTTAACCCATCCTTTCTATTATTTATTAAGGTAAAAGAGCAACTAGAAAGTGACTGAAAATTAGGAAGGCTGACATAGCTCTACGCATCTAAGAAGGTTAGCTATTTTCTAAACTCTCCACTCGTTTTCAAATATGAATACCTGCTGCACCATCCTTAAGTTATATTTTTTTAAAGTTTTCTACTATTATATAAATAGTATATGAGCTACTTAAATGTTTAGATCTGGATTAGTGAATCTAGAAAAGCAAATAACTTTTTGTTCATTTCAGAATAATCGTTTTTACGTAATTGATCTGGTGTTTGAACAAAAGGTAACTGTTTATTTTGCTGGCACAAGTGCTCTTCACCATCAGCAGCTATCAGTAAATCAATCGCTTCAAGGTCAAACTCTAAATGTGCTTGGAAGGCATAATGTTTAGGGCTAAAGCGAACTATTTGGCGTGGACAGCCCTGACTGGTCGCAAGAACAACTGCCTTGTCGGTCAAAACCAGGCATATCTCCATGCCAGTGACCCGTGTTTAAAAGTAGAACCAAAAATCTTTAATGTGCTCATCAGCTAATCCTTCCTCTGTTAAGGTCAAAGGGAAAACGCCAATCTCGCGTTCTGGACTATGTTCATATTTCCCACCATAAGCTCCAGCTAACAGTTGAGCCCCTAAGCATACCCCGACAATATAGATATCAGCATCAATAGCTTTTTGAATTAATGTAATTTCAGCCTTTGGATCATAGTATGGAAAGACTTGACGATCTTCATCAGGTGACTGAGGTCCGCCCATTACTATAAGGAAATCAATATCATCAACAGTTTCTGGAAGTTTCTCTTTCTCATAAACCTTTGTTGACGAAATATGGTGTCCACGCTTTTGAGCCCATTTCAAATAAGCTCCTGGAACCTCAAATTTTTCGTGTAAAATAAAATGAATATTCATAATCTTTTCTTCCATTTATTGTTTATTATCCTTGATAGGATACTCGCTAGTATAAGAGGGAATACGATAATACCTCCAGTACCTGTAAAACCAACAACTAGGCTATTCCTGTTAGAGGGGCATCAAGCGTTGTTCCTAAAAATACGGTTGCCCCTAGTAACATTCCTAAACTAAGACTATGAGAAAATCCAAAATTTCCAAGAAGTACCGTTATCAGATAACCCGTACCTACACCTAAAGCAAAGGATGGCGTCAGAGTTCCACCATAAGCACCACTCCTTAAAAGTAGACAGACCAATAGACATTTGATGATGAGAATGACAGGAAGATATGCTGAAGAGTTCCCAGAAAAAATCCATTGAGCTAGAACCTGTCCATTTCCCATAAAGATAGGAAGGTTAGCTGATAGTCCACCAAGAATTAGAAAGGCAAAGGGCAACGTCCAAAGAATTTCTTTACCTGTAATACGATGGCTACTGGCCTTCTTTGCAAAATATCCAAATATTATGGCAAATGGTGTTACAAATAACGCTAAGATGATTGCCTGTATGAAACTGGAAGAATCAATAGTCACTGTATCGACTATATATAAGGCGTGTCCACCAACAATTGGTTTAGCACAATAATCAGATACATAAGTAGTCGCAAAAATAATGATAATATTCTTTAGTGTCCAAGAGACTCCTAATGTTTCCAAAACAAATAAAGCGCTAGCAAAAGGCACTTGGTAAACAGAGGCTAGCCCTGCACCAGCACCACAAGCAATTAATAATTGTCTATCGGAAATGTCTAAATGCAATCCTTTAGAAAGACTACCACCAAAGAGAGCACCCAATTCTCGAGGTGCTCCTTCTTTGCCTATTGAGGCCCCAGCAGCAACGATTGCCACCTGGATTAATGCATGTAGAGACTGACCTAGAAAATTTGGACTCCTTTTACCAACGAGTTTTTTAGCTTTTGCTAATAGAAAGTAAGGTGACACGCCGTTGAAGAAAATACCAAAATAAACTAGATAAGACCCCAACAACAAGTAAGACTGAGAGCCTTCGAAAAGCACTCACTGATTGAAACTGTAACAAGAGGTTCCCTTTATCTTTACCAAACGCAAGAACTTGTATAAATTCTAGAAGATAGTGGCAAAAAATTCCAACAACCCCTGAAGCAACGCCAGTCCCAATAACAGCTAAACTCAGCTTAAGGAATTTTAGTAACAACCTTAAACGTCTCCTTACCTGAGAAATCATTTCTTAGAGTTCCGCCAAAATAGCTTTAAGCAATCCTTTGAAGTCCCCCTTGATACGTTCAGTCACTTCTACAACTTCTTCGTGGTTGAGTTCTTCTTGGAAACCAGCAGCATGGTTAGTGATACATGAAATTCCTAGAACTTTCAAGCCTGAGTGAGCTGCCACAATAACTTCAGGAACAGTGGACATACCAACTGCATCTGCCCCCAATGTCTTATAGGCACGAATCTCTGCAGGTGTTTCATAAGTCGGACCAGTTACACCGATATAGACACCTTCATCAAGCTTGATACCAAGTTTCTTAGCCACTTCATGGGCAGTAGCACGGTATTCTGGTGTGTAGGCTTTAGACATATCAGGGAAACGTGGGCCAAAGTCATCCAAGTTTTCACCGATCAATGGGTTTTGACCAGTCATATTGATATGGTCAGTAATAGTCATCAAAGTACCAGGACCGAAGCCAATACCACCAGCAGCATTAGTTACAATAACACCTTCACAACCAAGAGCTTTCATAACACGTACAGGGAAAGTTACCACTTCAAGAGGATTTCCTTCATAAAAATGGAAACGTCCTTGAAGAGCCAATACCTTACGTCCAGACAAAGTACCATATACAAGTTTACCTGCATGACCGACTACTGTTGATTGTCCCCAGTTTGGAATATCTGCGTAATCGATTACAATAGCATCTTGGACCTCTTCAGCCAATTCTCCAAGTCCAGAACCCAAAATCAAACCAAACTCAGGTTTTTCAATTCCTTTGCTTTCCAAAAAGGCTTGCGTAACTCTAATTTTTTCAAGTAGTGACATCTAAATCTCCTTTAGTTCCTTATTTTTTAAATAATGACCAATGTTTGAAAAAGTTCTTGCATTTCGAATCGTAATATAAGGATAAAATGATGACTTTAATAGATTTTTATGATAAGCCGTTTGATTGTAGCTTGTCTTATCATATTTCCCCAGTAAATTCCTAATTCCCCAAAATGAAGAGTCTCATCTGCCAAATCAAAAAGAATTTATTACTCTCTTTAATTGATCCTTGTCTAATTGTACTGTATAAAAGAGGACATCTTTTCTGTACAAATCATTTTCCCACCATTTTGGTAGAGATTTACACTCATTTTGGTATTCCTCTAGTGTGAAAAAGGGAAAAAGACGGTAATAAATGAGTAAGACTTATTCAAAAATTCTTCTATTACTAAAAAGTAATTCTTCTTTCATCATGGGTGAATCAAAGAAAAAAATTTCCACTATTAATATGGGAGGAAACATTCTTAAAACCAAGTTTATCAAGGTCATGTCGGAATTTTTCCATGACTACCTTATTACGACCGCCGACATTTATCCCACGAACCAGAAGTGCATAACGTTTCATTTTAGACAAGTTTATCCAAGAAACTTTCACCAATCATGGCTTTCTCAACACCGAAGTTATCCGCAATTGTTGCTGAGATGTCGGCGAAGTGTCCAACTGGAATCAAGCCACTACCTTTGAAGGCTGGACTGTAAGCCAAAAATGGGATGTATTCACGCGTATGGTCTGTACCAGCATAAGTTGGGTCATTACCATGGTCTGCAGTAATCATCAAGAGATCATCTTCTTTCATAGCAGCGATAATTTCAGGCAAGCGCTCATCAAATTCATGCAAGCAATCGCGATAGCCATGTGGATTACGACGGTGTCCGTAAAGGGCATCAAAGTCTACTAAGTTTGTGAAAGAGAAACCATGTTTAAACTCTTCTGATGTCATAGCCTTAATCAAATTGTCTACACCGTGGCTATTTGATTTGTTGTGGCCCATATCGTGGTTGATACCTTCACCATTGAAGATGTCACTAATCTTACCAACTGAGTAAGTATCGATACCAGCCTCATTCAATTTGTCCAAAACAGTTGGAGCAAATGGTGAAACAGCCAAGTCACGACGGTTAGATGTACGAGTAAAGTTTCCAGGCTCACCAACGTAAGGACGAGCAATGATACGACCAAGAAGAGCTGGACGTTCCAAAGTGATAGAACGAGCAAATTCACAAATACGATACAATTCTTCAACAGGAATAATATCTTCGTGAGCTGCGATTTGAAGAACCGGATCAGCTGATGTATAAATAATCAATTCGCCTGTTTCCATTTGGCGTGGTCCAAAATCATCGATAACTGCTGTACCAGAATAAGGTTTGTTGGCCTCGCGGATGACCTTGCGTCCTGAAAATTCTTCGATTTGAGTAAGAATTTCCTCTGGGAAGCCATTCCAGAAAGTATCGAAAGGCTCTGTAATATTAAGTCCCATGATTTCCCAGTGACCTGTCATGGTATCTTTTCGAGAGACTTCTTCTAACTTAGTTGCGTAACCAGTTGGATTGCTCTCAGCTGGAACAGTTTTCAAGGCTTGTTCGCGAGGAATATTTCCAAGACCAAGTTTAGCCATGTTTGGCACATTCAAACCAACAGTTTTAGAAATATGTCCAAGGGTATCTGAAGCTCCATCAGGAACACCAGCATTGACAAAGTTATTGGCATCTGGAGCTGCACCAATACCTACTGAGTCAAGAACGATTAAATGCATTCGATTAAATTTGGACATAACAACACCACAAAGAGCTAAAAATCTTTCGAAATTACCTCTTTCCTTTCTACATAATAATCTAGTAATAACATAACTATTAAGTTACTTTATTCATTTACAATTTAAAGAAAATTAAACAGGACTAATCCTTAACCTCAACAATCTTAACACCGTCTTTTCCAGCAACGATAACCTTGTTAACCATTCCATTGAATAAACCATGATCAACAACACCAGTCATAGCTTTTAGTTCGTCACCTAAAGCAACTGGATTATTAATTTTGCCGAGATCCAAATCAATAATGAAATTCTTCATATCTGTAACAAAGCGATCACCTTGTTCAGTTAATCGGAATGATGGCTTATAACCCTTAGATTCAAAGACGCGATATAATCGATCAGCACCGTATTGAACAACTTCGACTGGTAATTTAAAAGCACCAAGTTGTTCAACCATCTTAGACTCATCAACTACCCAGATGTACTCTTTAGTAGGTGTAGCAACGATTTTTTCCATCAAGAGGGCACCACCGCCACCTTTAATGCCGTTGAGTTGAGGATCTACTTCGTCGGCGCCATCAACGGTAACATCAATACTATCAATATCATCCACTGATTTCAAAGGAATACCTAGACCTTCAGCTTGCTTCGTTGTTTGACTAGATGTCGTTACACCTACTACACTGAGACCTTCCTCCTTTATTCGACGACCAATCTCCTCTACAAAGAAATAAGCTGTTGAACCAGTACCTAGTCCAACAACCATGCCATCTCCAACAAAACTAGCAGCCCTTACACCAGCGAGCTTTTTCAATTCTTCCATGCACATCTCCTTGCATCTTTCTATACATTTAGTTAGACTCATTATAACATGAGTCTTCTTTAAATGCAACGATAAGTATGAAAAAGGCTATCAAAAACTTTAAAACAATAAAACTAGACCTAAAATTAGAATCTAGTTTGGACGGAGAAATAATATAATAGCACCACTTAGTCTTCTTTACGACATTTGAAGAATTCTACGAAAGCTGAAAAAAATCATTGCGCTGTTGTAAAATGAAGTGCAACAGGGCAATTTCTTTAGTCTAAAAAAATAGTTATTTTAATTTTTATATGTTGCTCTTATTGAAATTAAAAATTATATTACCAATTAATGCGTTTGGTATTGAAGTTTTTATTAATTATATTTTTTTCAAATAATTTTGTTAGAAGATCAAAAAGCCCCAAAGGGCCAAAAATCTTTACAATATTTGGGTATGCTCTGATAGTTGCTTCATTGATTTGAAACAATACCTAGTGACAATCCAAGTTCAGATATCTGAATTCATTGACTCAAGATTTTTTGAACCAATGCTTTTAAATCTGGAACCACTTCTTTCATAAACCATGGATTTTTTCGCTTGCCAGATATTATTTCGTGGTGACGGATGCACTAAAGGAAAATAGTCTGGAAGATAATCTTTGTAATGCTTAACTGTATCTGTTAACTTTTAGCTGATGACTTTTTGATGCAAATAGTAACGCTGAGCATAGTTTCCTACTAGTATGGTTAATTGAATATTTGGAGCTAAATCTAAAACTCTCTCATGCCATTTATCTGCAAAACCTTTGCGAGGCAGTAAATCTCCCGATTTTCCGTGACCCGGGAAATAAAAATCCATTGGTACAATGGCAAACATACCCGATTCATAAAAATCTTCTCTCGAAACACCCATCCAATCCCTGTAGATTATCCCCACTAGGATCATTCCAATAAAGCCCAGACTCTTGAGCACGGATACCAGGAGCTTGTCCGACGATATTAATCCGTGCCGTTTTTGGAATACTAAACAAGGGTTTGATACCTTGTTCAGTATAAGTTTTATTTTGTTCATCATCCATAATTGCTTGTGTCAATTCTTCAAGTGTTTCCATATTTTCCTCCAAAAAAAGAGACAAAATGTCTCTTCTTTTTTATTTGACCAACTCATAGATAGCTTCTGCATAAATAGCAGCTGCACGGTACAAGTCCTCAACTTCAGTAAACTCATTTGCTTGATGCATGGTATTGACATACCCTGGGAACATAGCACCATAAGCAACACCACGTTTAAGCAGACGCCCAAAGGTTCCGCCACCAATGATTTGTTCATGACCTTTAAGGCCTGTCTGTTTCTCATAAACAGAAAGAAGTGTCTGTACCATAGGATCACTAACTGGTACATAGTGCGGTACGTGACCATGTTCTGAGAGACTGACTGCCTTAGGCTCTTCAAGTTTTTCAAGACAAGTCTTAATATCATCCGTATCAACCCCTTGAGGGTAGCGGAAATTCAAAGCAATTGTATTATCTTCAGATTCCTTGTTGAAGGTAAAGACACCGGCATTCATAGTTAACTCACCCATTTTAGAATCTGTATAGGCAAGACCTGTCTTTTCAGCAAAGAAATCTTGATGAAGTGTTTCAGCAACTAAATTCAAATAAGTCTTAGCATTAGCCTGAAAATCAAATTGGCTAAGGAAGAGTGCTAAGTATGTTGCCCCATTGATACCATTTTGAGGCATCATACCATGAGCTGATTTCCCATGAATAGTCACATGGAAAGCACCTGCTTCTTCAGTCACTTGACCAGTTACTTCTTGATCAGCAACAAAGTCATTAAGTTTAGACTCAAGTTCCTGTAAAGTGATAGGTGCCGTAAACTCTGCACTTGCAGATTCAGGAACCATATTTTCACGCATGCCACCATTAAAGCTTACGAGGCTAAAGTCACCATCGTTTTGTCCTTCAAAATGAAGATAGGCAGTAATATTTCCTTTTTCCCCATTGATAATTGGAAATTCTGCATCAGGAGAAAAACCAAAATCAGGATCTTTCAATCCATTATGAGCGAAGTAATAATCCATATCACCCCAACCAGATTCTTCATCTGTACCAACAATAAAGCGAACGCGCTTAGATACTGGAAGCTCAAGCTCTTTGATAATTTTCAAGGCATAATAACAAGCCATTGTGGGCCCTTTATCATCTGATGAACCACGAGCATAAAAAGCTTTCCTTCTTTGATGACTGGCTCATAAGGATCAGTGTCCCATCCGCTACCCGCTGGAACCACATCCAAGTGTGCAAAGATACCCAATACCTCATCTCCTTGACCAAATTCAAAGTCACCAGCGTAATTATCAATATTACGAGTTTTATAACCATCACGTTCAGCTAAAGCAAGAAAATGTTCCAAAGCTTTTACTGGTCCAGGACCAAATGGGTGCTTTTCATCAACCTTACTGTCATCACGTTCTGAATTAATACGCAAAAGACCAAAAAGGTCCTCCATCAAAGCTTCTTTACGTTTATCAACTTCGGCGCGAAAATCAATTGTCATAATTTACTCCTTACTGTCTTTTAGTTAGCACTATTTTTACCATTTTTTAGTAGAGTTTTCATCTCTTTGAATATACCAAATTAAAAAGGAAAATAGTTTTTCTAAGATCACAAGACACCTACCTCTTTTCAAAATAATTCATAGTCTAGCATTATTTCAAGAATTTCTAAAAAAACTTTAGAATATTCTCTTAATTCATGCTATAATAGGACTATCAAAACTAAGGAGATGCATTATGCCATTTGTAAAAATTGATCTCTTTGAAGGTCGTTCAGAAGAACAAAAGATTGAACTTGCTCGCGAAGTTACTGAGGTTGTATCACGTGTTGCAAAAGCCCCTAAGGAAGCTATCCATGTTTTTCATTAACGATATGCCAGAAGGGACTTACTACCCACACGGTGAAAATGAAAAAGAAAAACTAATCATCAAAAAGCAGTCACATCTGTGACTGCTTTTTGATATAAAATCTGGAGTCTAACTTCAGTTCACAACTTAAATAATAGTTGGTAATTCGTCATCGTCGTCAAAATTCTCAACGACTCCTTCACCAGGCAAAGGTTTTTGTAGTTTTCCCAAGATAAAACGTGAGATTGGACCAACCACTAGAAAATTAAGTGGTAAAGCCATGATAACATTTGTCAACCAAGCACGACCATAGGATAATAGCGTCACCAAATGACTGTTGTAAACTAATCCATAGAATGACATAAAGGTTACCATGAATAGCGCCATGGTTCCAGAAATCACTAAAATCTTTGCCCATCGTTTATCATGGGCTTTTACTTTATGTAAAATCGCAAATGCTATTGTCTTGGCTAGTGGTCCCACCAAAAGCATATCCAGTAAGAAAGCAACTACAAATCCAGGAAGATAATCTTGGAAAAAAAGTGACCCCAAACAAAGGGAACTACTCCAGTCCAATCAAGGATGAGAAGATTCCATAGACCATCATTCCACACATTAAAAACGTAAAAAGCAAAGCTTCTTTAAAATTACGAGGCATTAAAATTCTCCATTTCTAAAAGTTCTCTTTCAGCATATCAAAAATTTTTTTTCCTCGTAAGTTAAATTTCTCTCATGAAAACGTATTATTTTAGGATACTTTCCATTTCTGTATATCTCGGTTTCATACCTAAACGTTCGTAAAAACGTACAGCTCCCTCATTATCATTCCATACGTGAAGTGTCAGATTATAACAACCTAACTCCTTAGCATAGTCCAAGGCAAATTGATAAAGCTTCTCCCCTAATTTTTGACCTCGAGCCTCCTTATCAACGCATAAATCATCAATAAAAAGAGTCTTAACAGCCTTTAGTGGACCATTATTATCAGATACTTCTTTAATCATTAAGAACAGATGACCCAAGATACGCCCATCTTTCGCCTCATAAACAAAAATAGGTTTATTTGGATCATTAATCACTGCTTCTAACTCTACATCTGTAAATTTACTGCCTTCTGACTTAAAAACATCAGGACGTGCGTGATGATGAACTAGAAGAATCTGCCCCAATAACTCCTGTAATCTTGGGATATCTTCTGCTCTTGCTAAACGAATCATAATTACCTCCATAAAAAAAGGGCTCTATAATTTCTGTAGTGGGTAAAACCACTGTAGAGATTATGGAGCTTTTGAGTAGTACACAAAAAGTCCCATAAGAACTATAATGAAAAGCGACAAAACCATCATTAGGAAGAACTTATGAGACTTATTAAGAATACCACAGAATTAATCGGAATTAAAGACCAAAATATCATTATTTCACTTGTTTTTGAAACTGACACTCATATAGAGATTCAAGCAAAACTCGATTACCCTGCACCATCATGTCCTCACTGCCATGGAAAGATGATCAAATATGACTTTCAAAAAAACTCTAAAATCCCTCTTCTCGAACAAGCTGGAACTCCAACTCTACTACGTCTGAAAAAACGTCGTTTCCAGTGTAAAAGTTGTAGGAGAGTAACGGTGGCTGAGACATCTATCGTTGAGAAAAACTGCCAAATCTCTAATCTGGTCCGACAAAAGGTTACACAACTCCTAACTGAGAAGGTGTCATTAACTGATATTGCCAGAAGACTTCGTGTGTCGACGTCCACTGTCTATCGTAAGCTTGACCAGTTCACTTTCAAGAAACATTATGACAAACTTCCAGCTGTTATGTCCTGGGATGAGTTTGGGTTCAAGAAAGGGAAATTGGCTTTTGTGGCGCAGAATTATGAGACAAACGAACTCATAACCATCCTTGATAATCGCCATAAACCACTATACGAAACTACTTTTTTAAAGTATCCATTAAAAAGCTCGCCAACAGGTGCAGTTTATCACGATGGATATGTCTGGGGACTTATATTCCACTAGCCAAAAACTTTTCCCAAACGCTAAAATCGTTCTTGATCGTTTCCATTATCCAGCACCTTGGTAGAGCATTTTTTAAAGACTAGAAATTGCAACCATGAACCAGTTCGATAAGAAGTCACTACCCTATCGAGCCTTGAAAAATCACTGGCGACTTTTCCAAAAGGACAGCCGTAAACTATCTCTCAACTCTTTTTATTCAAAGACTTTCCGCCAAACTTTAGCACCACATGAAGTTGTTGAGAAGACACTAGGCTTTTTCAAAAGAGCTTACTGACTACTATACACTTTATCAGCTTTTGCTTTTTTTCACTTTCAGGAGAAGAGAGTAGATGAGTTCTTTGAGCTGATAGAGGAAAATAGAAAGCAAAGTCAATCACTATTTTCAAACGGTCTTTAGAACTTTTCTTAGACACAAACAATACATCCAAAAATGCACTAGAAACAGACTATTCAAACGCAAAACTGGAAGCTACCAACAAGTTGATTAAAGACATCAAACGGTTGGGCTTCAGTTTTAAAAACTTCATCAACTTTAAGAAACGTGTCTTCATCACTCTGAACATAAAAAAAGAGAAGACCTATCAGGTCCTCTCTAGATGTTAGCTTTTCGTCACCCACTACAGTTGACAAAGAGCCAAAAAAAGATGGGTAAAACCCATCTTAATTCTTATTTACCAAGTTTTTGCTTTAGCTGCATCTGCAAGAGCTGTGAAAGCTGCTGCATCGTTAACTGCCAAATCAGCAAAGCATTTACGGTTAACTTCGATTTCAGCCAATTTCAAACCGTGCATCAATTGTGAGTATGACAAACCGTTCAAACGAGCTGCCGCATTGATACGTGTAATCCAAAGTTTACGGAAATCACGTTTCTTTTGACGACGGTCACGGTATGCATAGTAGTAAGAATTCATTACTTGTTCTTTTGCAGTACGGAACAAGATGTGTTTTGCACCATAGTAACCTTTAGCAAGTTTCAATACACGTTTACGACGTTTGCGTGATACAACGCCACCTTTAACACGAGCCATTTATATATTCCTCCGAATTAATTCTAGTTTAGTTAATTTGTAATGCTTGTAGCGGATTAACGCATTTGTGAAAGCATTGATTTGATACGTTTAAAGTCACCTGAATGTACCATTGACGCTTTACGAAAGGTGACGACGTTGTTTTTTAGTTTTACCGTGGAAACGGTGAGATGTGAAGGCACGGAAGCGTTTCAATCCACCTGAACCTGTACGTTTGAAACGTTTAGCTGATGCGCGGTGTGTTTTTTGTTTTGGCATTTTAAAATTCTCCTCTTAAAATAGTGTTAGTTTGACAATTATTTTTTGTCAGGAATTGGTGCAAGTTGCATGAACATTTGACGTCCATCCATCTTCGCTCTTTGCTCAATAATCGCAATATCTTGCGTTTTTTCAGCAAATTCCGCCAAGACCTTAGCTCCGATTTCTTTGTGAGTAATCATACGACCTTTGAATCGGATAGAAACTTTAACCTTGTTTCCTTTTTCAAGGAACTTACGGCCGTTACGAAGTTTAGTTTCAAAGTCACCTTTATCAATAACTGGACTCAAACGAACTTCCTTAACGGTAACAACGCTTTGTTTCTTACGTTGTTCTTTTTGTTTCTTTTGATACTCAAATTTGAACTTACCATAGTCCATAATCTTAGCAACAGGTGGCGTAGCTTGTGGTTGGATAAGAACCAAGTCAACATTTGCATCATCTGCAATAGCTGTAGCTTCTGACAATGGTTTAATTCCCAATTGTTCACCATCAAGACCAACAAGACGAACTTCACGAACGCGAATTTCATCATTAATGAATAGATCTTTCTTAGCTATGATCTTCACCTCTTTATTTTTTTAGAGAAAAACAAAGCGGACTTGATATACAAGCCCGCACACATAATATCCCTATAGGGATTTGACATGTTGGGCCAGACAACCTAAGTCGCAAGGCGAGAAGTTCTCACTTCTGCTTTTCTCATTGTTAATAGTATAACAAGTGAGTCATCCTTTGTCAATAATTTTTTTTGCTTTTTCTTGAATAAATTCCACAACACCATCAATAGATACACCTGTAGTGTCAAAAGTAATGGCATCTTCCGCTGGTTTAAGAGGTGATACCTTACGATGACTATCTTTATAGTCACGTTCAGCAATTTCTTTTTTTAAAGTCTCAAGGTCAGTAGAAATTCCTTTTTCGATATTTTCCTTATAACGGCGTTCCGCACGTTCATCAACTGAAGCAATCAAGAAAATCTTAAGTTCTGCATCAGGCAAAACCACAGTCCCAATATCACGTCCATCCATGATAATAGCACCATCTTGAGCAATACGTTGTTGTTGTGCAACCAGTTCTTGGCGCACTTCAGGAATGGCTGCTACCCAAGAAACATTATTTGTGACTTGGTTATCACGAATGGGGTGTGTAATATCAACATCACCAACATAAACCTGCTGACTACCATCTGCTGCTTTTCCGAATGAAATCGGATGTTGAGATAGTTGCTCCAAAATTTCTGGTACATTTTTCCTCAGTCAAACCATTCTGCAAGGCCAAATAAGTTGCAGATCGGTACATAGCACCTGTATCAAGATAAGTATAGCCAAGATTTTTGCAATAATCTTGGCTACTGTACTTTTTCCACTTGACGCAGGACCATCAATAGCAATTCTAATATCTTTCATGATGTTCCTTTGCTTTTAAAATTATTGAACATTAACGACATCACCTGGGTTAGCATACCAGTAACCACTTGTCATGTGATCAGGGTTAAGACGTTCCAACTCATCTACAGAGATACCTGCACGTGCAGCGATTGAACCGGCACCTTCACCAGATTGAACAACGATTGATGAACCGTCGGTTGCTGCTGCAGCACTTGATGGTGTTGTTTCAGCTGACCCAGTTGCATAGTCTTTTTCAACATGTTTAGAAGAGCTTGATACTTTCGTTGATGAAGATTTCTCTTTAGTAGATTTCTCACTATCTTCACCCTTACCTGAATCTTTTTCGCTTGATGAAGATTTAACAACTTTGCTAGTTGAAGTTGAAGAGAAACCTGAAGATTCCTTAGACGCTGCAGTTTTGCTTCCTCCAACATTTGATGTATAGAAAACAAAGAACAAAATACATACAACAATAATAAAGAATAAGCCAAGCAAGACTGTCAAGAATGACGAATTGATGAAGCCACCTTTTTCTTGCTTCTCATCTGAAGGAGTGTCCTCCTCTTCTTCAAAATCCTCAAACTCATCTTCGTCATCTAGAAAATCAGCATCAACTACTTCTTCCAACTCTTCTTCAGAAACCTTATCTTCCCATGGTTTTTACTCATGATTTTCTCCTTGTAAAAACAATAAATCTATTTTAAAATAATACTATGAAAGTATCATTAATTCCAGAAAAATGTATCGCTTGTGGTTTGTGCCAAACCTACTCTCCTGTCTTTGATTATGATGACGAAGGAATCGTTAGGTTTAAAGATAGCGACCAACTTATTAGAACGATTGAAAATAGTCCCGAAACTTTGACAGCTGTCAAATCTTGTCCTACCAAAGCCCTTATTTGCGAAGTTTAATCTTGAGGGCTTTTTTTGATTCCTCATAAAAGGCAAAATAATCAAAATTAGTCATATAATCCATTAGTTCTACCTCACCTTTGAAATCAGGATGAAGTGCTAAAGCATCTAAGAAATATTTCTTAGGCCACTTTCTCATATAAAACTGACGTTTCTTTCCATTTTTAAAAATGAGACACAAGCCGGTTTTGATAACTTCCACTTTTTCAATATCACTAATCTGCACCTTACGCGGTTTAAAAATATTGAAAGAAACAATACGCAGTATTCCATAATCTTCAATAATAAAGTAACGATGGAACCCTAGACCAAATAAAGCAACAAAAATAGTGAAAAGCATCAAAATATGTGAGGGCACCGAGTACAACTCGAACAGAAGGGCGGCTGCAATAAAGATTGGCGTGATGGCTAAAGACCAATAAATGATAAGCCAAGACAATTCAGGTTGCCAATGGTAACGATACTTGCCGAAAATTTTAATCATCTCAGCACCTCCATTACATCTAATTCTACCATAAAATCAGTTTTTAGCAAGCGCAATTAGGGATTACTGACAATTCCAAGAATAACATCTACAGCTTTTTCCATTGTTTGTAAAGAAACGTACTCATAACGACCATGCATATTTTCACCACCTGCAAAAAGGTTTGGTGTCGGAATTCCCATGAAAGATATCTTTGAACCATCAGTTCCACCACGAATTGGCTCAATGACTGGAACAATTCCTAGGTCCTCCATAACCTCCTTAGCCAACTCAACAGGCATCATATCTTTTTCAATGACTTGACGCATGTTATAATATTGATCTTTGATCACCAAATCAACTCGCGTTTGACCGTAGGCTTGATTCATTTTATCGGCAATTTCTTGGAAAGTTTGCTTTTCGATTTTCAAAAGACTCTGTCTCAAAATCACGAATGATATATGATGAATTTGCTTCTTCAACAGTACCTGTCATTGTTTGAAGATGGTTGAAACCTTGATAACCATCCGTCAACTCTGGACGATCTTCTGCGGGCAACTGATTATGAAAATCAATTGCCAATTGCAAAGCATTGACCATCTGACCTTTTGCTGTTCCAGGGTGGACATTACGGCCATAAAAAGTCAGCTCTGCACCCGCGGCAGAGAAGGTTTCATACTGTAATTCACCCAATGGACCACCGTCAACAGTGTAGGCAAAATCGACATCAAAATCATCAACATCAAATTTATCTGCGCCAATTCCAATTTCTTCATCAGGACCAAAGCCTACACGAATCTCACAATGCTTGATTTCAGGATGTGCCTTCAAATGAGCCAATGCTGTCATAATCTCAGCAATACCAGATTTATCATCAGCTCCAAGAAGAGTGGTGCCATCTGTCGTAATAAGTGTATGACCGATGTAATTCTGGAGATTTGGAAAATCAGTTGGATTTAGGTTGTAACCTGAGGTCCCAAGAGGAATAATGCCTCCATCATAGGATTCAATAACTTGGGGTGATACTCCTTCTGCATTAAAATCTGCAGTATCCATATGAGAGATGAAACCAATCTTACGTGTTAATTGGTCATCGTTAGCCGGCAGGGTTGCCACTAGGTAACCATTACTTTCCAAATAATGGACGTTACTTAAACCAAGCTCTTCCAATTCTGGTTTTAGAATATTCAAAGCAAAATCTACCTGGCTTTGTGTTGTTGGCGTTCTTGTCGCATTTTCATCACTACGTGTATTTATTTTGACATAGCGTAGAAAACGCTCTAAGAGTAAATCGTAGCCATAAGTACTCCTTTTTATTGTATTTACTATTTATCTCAATTATAGCATAAAAACCCATCATATTGATGGGTTGACCGTATGACTGAAACTTTTGGTTTCTTTTTCGTAATAAGCCTTAGTCCCCATCACAATTGCATTTGCTAAAGACAATATCACTAAAAAGCTAGAAACTTATCAAAAGTTCCTAGCTTTTTAGTAGTATTGAAAATATTAATCGACATCAACGAAACCAAAAACGTGATAGAGGATACAATCTGAAAAGAGATAACACCT
>BNJU01004885.1_pt1 | contig 232654 bp, 276 predicted proteins | sample 8539281 | NCBI WGS metagenome assembly BNJU01 (sample SAMD00202456, study PRJDB9452) | human saliva metagenome | isolation source: human saliva | place: Japan
CCAGTGAAATTATACTTTAATTTATTATATCAAAAAGCAAAAAAATACCAAGATAAAGTCAAAAACAAAAATAGTATATAAATATAAACAATATCAAAAAAACGATATATATATATATATATAATTATTTCTTTCTTGAACTGATAGCGTTTTTGTGATAAAATATATACTATATAATTGTAATTCGAAATTACATAAAAATGTGGAAAGTGAACATTATGTATAAATCAAAAAGACAAAAATAAATCTTTTTGATTGGTATGGCTTGAGCCAACGTTTCTCTATTCGTAAGTATCATTTTGGTGCTGCGAGTGTGCTGTTGAGGGACAGCCTTGATTTTTGAGTGCTGCCCAAACGACTGCCAAAAGCAGAAGAAACAGCTACTGAAAATAAAACAGAAGCTGTGGCATCTGCTCCAAAAGATGATAAGGTAAGTGAGAATGTCGCAAATGAGACGGCACCAGCTCTTTCTGCTACGACAGAAGCGGCTGTAGTAGAAAAGCCGGCCTTGAGTGATGAGGAAGTTGCAAAATTAGCTGCTGAAGCATCTAAGAAAGATGAAAAAGTAGCTGAGACAGCTACAACTGAAAAAACAGAAGCAGCTGACAAAGAAAAAGCAACACTAACTGCTCCTTCGACTGACAAAAAGCTGATAAAGCAGTTGATGAAAAAGCTGATAAAAAGGACGAAAAGAAAGCAGAAAACCCAATCACTGCTACTAAAACTGTCCTTGAACAGTTGACATCTGAAGCTGAAATATTGAGCACAACTGCCTCAAACTTTGCAAATAAAAAAGCAGAAGATAAAGCTGGAAAAGAAGCAATCGCAACTGCAGTAGCTTCAGCTAAAGTTCAAATCGAAGCTTCTAAGAAAGCTCTTGCAGCAGGAGAAATCACCAAGGAAGAATTGGATGCCCAACTCCAACGTATCTCATCTGCCATCGAAGCAGTCTATGCTGAGATGAAACGTGCAGGACACGTAGGAAAAGTTGAAGCGGTGTTGGCGGATGGAACTACTACCAATGCAGCAATTGTAGCACCGACAACTAAAACACCTGTTAAAAATATTAATGAATTAACAGATGAAGAGGTAGCAGCAATTAAACGTGAAATCATGAATGCCAACCCAAGCATTACGGATCCTTCTATGATTGAAGTAGTACAAAAAGGAAACGGAACTGCAGGTGGAGCAACTGTTACAATAAATGGTGTTAAAACGAATATTCCTTCTGGAGATACTGTTGTTGGTACTGCAGGTACAAAAAACTTAGAGCAACTTAAAAATAACATTAACTGGTTCGACTTTGCAGCAGCATCAATTACATACTCTAATGGTACTGTAGTAGGGCCTGCAAGAAAATTAGCGCAACCAATTACTAAAACTATCACATATCCAAATGGTGACAGAGTTGAAGGTAAAATCACAATGGTTCGTGATGTTACCTATGCTGATGGTTCAAAAGGTTTAACAACTGATGATAAATTCTTAAATTCAGGAACTGCGAAATATGTTGAACATTTATACTACACGGGTGGAGCTCAAAACGATCATGAACTTTACGAAGCTTTACAAGAAGGTATGAAGTTCAATGTTAAAACAAAGGTTGAAGGCTATACTTTAACAGCTACAGTTATAAAATTAGGTTCGAAAAATGTAGAGGCTGATCCAAATAAAACACCAGCAGGATCTGTGAATGCGGTTCGTGATTATGGTGATTGGGGTTCTGAAAAACAATTAGCAAAAGCACAAGCTGAAGACAAAAGATTCAAAGAAAATGCTACTAAAAACAAAAAAACGTTGGCTAATAACCCAACTGTATCAGTAAATGGTGTAGCATTAACGATACCAGAATATCCAACTGAAACTTTCGCTAATACAGATGAGTACTATTCAAAAGCAGCTGCTTACCATGCGGCGGTAAAAGCTTATAATGACGCTATTGAAACTCAAAAGTTATCTGCAACGAAATTGTCAGAAACTGGGTTCACTTATATTAATGTGAATGGTAAGGCTGTACCATCAGGATCAGCTAATCTTTATAAAAAAATTGGTAACGAAAGAAAAGCGGATGTACTTATAACAGCTCAAGATACTCAATGGTCATACTTAAGAAAAGCTGGGCTTCCAACAACAAATCCAGATGGAAGTGAAATGCTTACTTCATTTACATCGTCTCGTGATGAATCAAACGTTGGGGTAACATTTGCACTTTCTGCAACTTATAACGGGCGTATCGTAGATGTTAACGTAATTGCTGCGGATGCAGAAGAAGCTGGACGTACTGAAATTGTTCAATTCGAGACAGATGGAACGAAATGGGAACAATTCATGGCGTTAAATCTTCAAAAAGATATAGATGATAAAACAGCTCAAGGTGTTTATCCAAGTAGACCAAGTGATGTTAATGCTGATGGACGTCTTGCAGAAGCGGGATATAATCCGAAGATTGGGTTAATACTGATGAAAAAGGGAACCCTACAGCATATGGAACTAATACATTTGGGGCCAACTATACTTCAATGGGTTCTAAAAACTCATTACCAATTGCTCTATCTCAAAACGTTAAAACATTATCAATGTATTTAAACTCTGCAGGTGCGCAAGCTGGTACAATTGGTTTCATGATTTATGATGGTGGAGATGCTCCGCAATCCTATGGGTCAGCTCAACATATCATTGGTGACTTTAATAAAGAAGTTGTTAAAGATGGTGTTAAAACACAAGTAACTGCGACTCAACCATATCTAGGTAATGTTAAAGGGGATCCAGATTTCCGCTCAACAAAAACAGACCCTTCTGGAGGATGGGTTCTTGACGACTTAATCACGTCTGAGAAATATAAAGAAACACCATTAGAGTCAGGTAAAACTGTTGTAACAACAGATAAAGGTGTAACAGGTAAATATTTATTATTACCGAATGGTAATGCTGTTATTGAGAAATCAGATAACACACGTGTGTTATTAAACCAAGGTGATGTCATTGAGATGGTTAATCCGTCAACTAAACTGCCGATTCGTGGTGTTTATAACCATACAACTGGTGCATTAGGTGAAGGCACACTTGGAGATGAAGGAGAAAGCCAACTTCTTGATCCAGCGGTAGCAACTGAGTATAAACTCCGCCAAGCACAAGGAAATGAATATGTTCTTGAAGGAGTTCGTGCTAATCTTGGTGTCAATAATGACAAAGCCTATGTTCGTGGTTGGGTAGACTTTAACAACAATGGGAAGTTCGATCTTAATGAATCTTCAGAAATTGTAGAAGTTAACAAAAACGGAACATACAATATTAAATTTAAAAATACACCTCAACTATTAGATACTTCAGCAGATAGCTTAGGAGTACGTTTACGTATTTCATTAACTAAAGATGAAATTCTAGAACCAACAGGTGTAGCATCATCAGGGGAAGTAGAAGACTTCGAAACTCATGTGATCCACATGCCACGCGGTACTAAACATGAAACCAGTGACTTCCAAGGTCGTGAACAAACTGTTAAGTTACCAACAAATGCGATGTTTACAGCTAGTGGTAAAAACAAAGATTCCAAATATAAACAATGGGCTCAGATTGAAAATGAAAGCTTACCACCGAAAATTGTTTTAACAGATAAACAAGTGGCGTCAGAAGAAGCGTACACACCAACAGATAGCGAATTACCATCAAACTATCGTAAAGGTGATAATGGTAAAGTTTTCGTTGAACGTAATGGTGCAACAGTATTCACTGGAGAGTATGTAACCGTTAAAGATAAGAACAATAAAGTTCTCGGTAAAGGTCTAAAAATTACAAATCCATTGAATAACAAAACAGAATACTTACTTGACACATATACTGAATATGATACTGCAGGAAATGAAGTAGGTACATATAAAGTAAACCCAGCAAGTAACGGTAAGAATGTTTCTATTGGTAATGGTCTATATGAAACTACTTTAACCTTTAAACCGGTAGACGCATATGTAGGTACAGCAAAAGGTATTGCAGTTCGTGCATGGGATGATAACAATAGTTCAACTGGTTGGGAAGCAACAAATGATACTATCGAAGCTTCTAAAACATCTACTACACTAGCAGAAAAAGACAAGGTTCTTGAAAATGTAAATAATGGAAATAACGGCTACAAATCAATGGATACTAGCTATATTCCAACTGTTATTGACGTACGTCCAGTAGGTGAAGACACAATTACAGAAGATGTACAAGGTGCCGAGCAAAAATCTAATCCAACCATTCCTGCTTATGCAACTGTTGAAACAGTAACAAATGATAAGATTGAAGATACGAAGTATACAGCGAATTTTGCAATTTTAGATAAAACTAAAAAACCAACTTTAGCAACTAAAAAGAAATTCCTGGAAAAGTATATACTGAAGATATAAAAAGTTGATAAAGAAACAGAAGTAACATTACCTAGTGGAAACACAGCAACATTCAAACCGGCTGATAAGATTCCTGCAAATACAAGAATCGCTGAAACTGAAGCTGTGACAGTTAATGGAACAGGAGATGTACTTGTAAGTAATGTTCGATATGGTACTGGTTCAGTACCTGCAGGAGCAATTTTAGAAGGTGCAGAACCTACAGTTACAGAGCCGACAACAGTTTTAAGAAATGGAGCAAATGTTGTTATTCCAGTAGGAAGTAAAGTTCAAAAAGGTGATCAACTTGTTACTCCACTTAAGATAACTGGAGGAGCTCAAATAACTACATGGAAGAAAACATATCAAAATGGTGAGACTATTCCACAAGTTACGGCTGATAAATTCTCTGTTTTAGGGAAAGAGACTCCAGCGGATCAGCTTGTTCCGAAAGGTGAGAGTGTCACATTAAACGGAACAACATACAACGCTAACAATGATATTGTTCCAAAAGGATCTCGCGAAGCAACAACGTATGAGAACTTAATGGGTTCTAAACTTCCAGATGCAGTTCATATTGATCCTGAAACTGGAGAAGTTACAACAGTACCTCGTAGCTATACTAAAGTAACAGATACAGAAATCGTAATCGAAAATGAAGGTACGTACACATTAAATCAAGATAGTGGTGAAATTAAATTTACTCCACATCCTAAGTTCGTAGGTACAGGTACAGGTGTAGTAAAACAACAACCTGATATCGACTATAACGATAAAGTAGCAGGGGATTCTGTAACAAGTAAATATGGAACTGACTATGGTAAAGCGAAATATATTCCAATAGTTAAACCACAATCAAAAGCATCGATTACTCGTACAATTCACTATGTATACGAAAATGATAATGATAATCCAGCAAGTCAAGATTCTTATAAAGATAATGATCCAATCGTAGCTATCGATAACACACCAGTTACTCGTACACAAACGATTGACTATACTCGTGAATACAAGATCTTCTCTGAAGCAGGAACTACTGATACTGCGATTACAACTGCGAACCAAGTTACAGATGCAACTGGCCATGTTTATAAAGTTGGAGATACTATCCCAGCAGGAACACAGTTCAATCAAGGTTCAATTATCATTGGTAAATGGACAGCTTCAAGTGATGCAAACTCTAAATTCAAAGAAATTATCTCACCAACTGTTAAAGGATACACTGCTGAAGTAGTAACAGCTAACTTCACACCGAATGCTGATGGTAAGATGGGACACATTCACAATGGTAAACAACCTGTTGGATTATATACTCCAGTAGCTGATAATACGAAAGACGTTGGAGCTTATGAACCATTAGTATCAGAAGTTCGTTCAGACGACAAAGATGACTTCGATATGTATGTTGTTTACAAAGCTGATACTCAAAAAGCGAAAGTAACATACATTGACTTAGACTCTACAGGTGATGCTCGTATTCTTGAAGTGCAAAATGCTAATGCAGCTCCTGCAACAGGTGCGGATGAGAAAACAACTTATGGTGTTACAACACTTAAAGGTAAATCTCATACAGCGATTCCTTATGCCACAGCTGAAACTATCAAGAAATACGAAGACCTTGGATATGAATTAGTAACAGATGATTATACAAATAACTCTCAAGGTACAGCTGTAGAAGGTGGACGTAAGTTCGATGACGATAAAGAAGTAGACCAAGCATTCAATGTTTACCTACGTCATAAGAAAGTTACTCGTAAAATTAAAGATACTCAAAGAAGTAACACGTACAATTGAGTACAAATATGCAAGTACAGATGATGTACCAGCAGATAAACGTGGAACTACAGCAGCACCAACAGTGACTGAAACACTTCACTTTGAACGTGACCGTACAATCGATTACACATTAGCAGCTAAGGAATATCCAACAGAATACGCTGCTTACAAAGCGGTGTTAGATAAGAGTGGATATGATTCTCCAGAAGAATACAAAGCTCGTGTAGTTTACTACGACCACATTACAAACAAAGCAATCGCAGCAGATGCAACAGATGCTCAAAAAGCAATTGTAACATTTGGACCATGGACTCCGGTAGGTGGAACATCTAATGATGCGATTACCTTATCTGATGCGGAAAAAGCTAAAGATGATAAATTCAACCTTGTTAACTCTCCAGAAGTGACTGGATATACTCCAGATAACGCTACTGTAGAAGCAACTGCAGCAATCGATGCAGAAGCAGATGACTACAAGATTACAGTACTTTACACTCCAGTGGCTCAAAAAGCAGTAGTTAAATTCGTAGAAGTAGATCCTACTAATACAGATAAAGTCATTACTCCAGGTCTTGCAGATCCAATCGCAGTAACAGGTAAATCTGAAGCAGCTTACCCAGCTACAACAGCAACTTCAGTTGAAGCTAAAATTGCCGAATTGAAGAAAAAAAAGGTTACGAATTAGTAAATAATGGATTTGTATCAACTGATAAATTCGATAAAGATGCAGCTGTTGATCAAGAATATGTTGTGAAATTCAAAGCTAAGGTAGTTGATATTCCATCATTTGATCCAACAAAACCAGCAAGTAATGAAAATCCAAAACCAACTCCAGGTGTAACACCAATCGATCCAAATAATCCAGATGGACCAAAATGGACTGAAGCATTAATCAATGCTGTGAAAGTACAAGAAGAAGTAACACGTACTATTAAGTATGTATACGAAGACGGTACTCCAGTAGCAGAATCTGATTTAACAAGTGTAGCTGATAAGAAAGTCAAAACACTTAAATTCACACGTTCTGGTAAGATTAATGTAGCGACAGGAGAAATCACATACGGAGATTGGTCGGCTGATCAAACATTCGAAGCAGTAACTTCTCCAACACTTGAGAAATACACTGCGGCAGTTGCAGGTGTAACACCAACAGTTGCAGATGTGCCAGCGAAAACTGTAGCGGCTACAGATAAAGACTTTGAAGAGACAGTAATCTACTCTACAAAACCAACAACTGTAGATCCTAACAAACCAACAGATCCAACAAATCCAAATGTTACTCCACAACCTGATGATGTAGTTCCTAACGATCCAAAAGGACGTACATACAGAGAACTAGGTTTAGTTGAAGAAGTAACACACACAGTTCACTACAAACTTGAAGACGGTTCAGATGCAGGTATCGCTGATAATGTACAAACATTAACATTTACACGTACCGCAGAGGTAGATCCAGTAACAGGAGCAATCTCTAACTACGGTACATGGAAAGCTAAAGGTGGAGATACAACAATTGATGCTGTAACAACACCAAATAAAGATGGATACGTGGCTTCAGCGAAAACATCTACAGAACGTACAAATGTATCAGCTACGGATAAAGATAGTGAAGAAACAATTATCTACCGTAAACTTGGTTCATATGTACCAGTAGTACCAGAAGGCATCACACCTCCGGCAGATGCTGACCTAAATCCAAAACCATATCCAAATGCAACTCCAGCAGATCCTACAAAACCAGGGACACCTACTGAAACTCCAGTAGTTCCATACATTCCTGGAACAACACCGGTAGGACCAAATGGAAAACCATTAACACCGAAAGATCCAAACGATCCAAGCAAAGGATATGAAGTACCAGACTTACCAACAGATCCAACAGAGAACACTACAATTACCTATGTTAAAGATGGATCACAAGTAGCGATTGTTCACTTCATCGAAGTAAACAGTGAAACGGATAAGACTGAAAAAGGTGCAGTTGCAGAATCAGTAGTAGATACTGGTGATACAGGAAAAGCATTCACTAAAGCTGCAGATGTAACAGCAACAATTGAAGCACTAAAAGCTAAAGGTTATACAGTTGTAGAAACAACTACCCAACAGATGGTACATTCGATGCAGATTCTAAGACTAACCAAGTATACAAAGTCCTAGTAACTGCTAAGCCAATTACTGTAAATCCAAACGACCCAACTCCAACTAAAGATCAACCAATCGATCCAAATAATCCAACAGGACCAAAATGGACTCCAGAGTTAATCAAAGAGTTAGAAGACGGACGTAAAGAGGAAGTGAAACGTACAATCAAGTATGTTTACGCAGATGGTTCAAAGGCTGCTGATTCAGTACAAGAAACTAAAGAGTTCAAACGTTCAGCAACTATCAATCCAGTAACTGGTAAGGTTACATTCGGAGAATGGTCACCAGCTCAAACATTTGAAGCTGTAACTTCACCAAAAGTTACAAACTTCACTCCAGATAAAGAGACTGTACCAGCGACAGAAGTAACAGCAACTGCTGAGGATATTACTGAAACAGTAATCTATACTACCAAACCAGCAAATATCGATCCAAGTAAGCCAGTAGATCCAAATACTCCAAATGTTACTCCTAAACCTGAAGACAAAGTACCAAACGATCCAAAAGGACGTACTTACAAAGAATTAGGATTAATCGAAGAAGTAACACACACAGTTCACTACAAACTAGCTGACGGATCAGATGCAGGTATCCCTGACAATGTACAAACATTAACATTCACTCGTACAGCTGACTTAGATCCAGTAACAGGAGCAATCTCTAACTTTGGTACATGGACAGCTAAAGACAATGATACAACAATCGATGCTGTAACAACACCAAACAAACCTGGATATGTAGCTTCAGCTGCGACATCTACAGCTCGTGAAAATGTTCAAGCTACGGATAAAGATAGTGAAGAAACAATCATCTACCGCAAACTTGGTTCATATGTGCCAGTAATTCCAGAAGGAGTAACACCTCCAGCGGATGCTGACTTAACACCAAAACCATATGAAGATCCAACCAGTGAAGATCCTACAAAACCAGGAACACCTACTGAAACTCCAGTAGTACCATACATCCCTGGAACAACACCAGTAGGTCCAAACGGTAAACCATTAACTCCGAAAGATCCTAACGATCCAACGAAAGGATATGAAGTACCGAAACAGCCAGAAGATCCAACTCAAAACACTACAATTACGTATGTTAAAGATGGTTCTCAAGTAGCTCTAGTTCACTTCATTAAAGAGGATGGTACTGCAGTTCACGTATCAGTTGCGGAAGCAGGAGATACAGGTAAAGCAATCAAGACAACAAACATTGATAACGTTAAAGCTGAATTAGAAGCTAAAGGTTATGAAGTTGTTGCTCCAACTGATGCAGCTTATACAGCAGAACGTGTAGCATTCTACGCAGAAGCTAACCGTACATTTGATGACAAGGATGACAAAGGTAATGATGGAATTAGTCAAGTTTACTATGTAATCGTTAAAGAGGGAATCACTCCAATCGATCCAGATAAACCGCTAGATCCAAACAATCCAAACACAACTCCAAAACCAGGAGACAAAGTACCTGGAGATCCAAACAACGTACATACGAACAACTAGGATTACTAGATGAAGTAAATCGTACAATCAACTACAGATACGCTAATACTGATAAAGTAGAAGAAGCTAAACGTGGTCAAGAAGCTGCAGCTACTGTAGAACAAAAACTTCGTTACTCTCGTAAAGGTGATTTAAACAAAGTAACAGGTGAAATCACTTATACTTCTGATTGGACTGAACCTCAAACATTAGCTGAAGTAACATCACCAGTTATCGACGGATACGTTGCGGATATTAAAGCAGCTGAAAAAGTAGAGAACGTAGCTCACGATGCAGCTGATTCTGTAGTAAATGTTGTTTACACACCACTAGGTAAATATGTACCAAAAGTACCAGAAGGATTCGAAGTTCCAAAAGTTGAGAAACCTCAATATCCAAACGATCCAACAGATCCAACTAAACCAGGAACACCAACAACAGTGATTCCTCACGTTCCAGGAACAACTCCAAAAGATCCAAATGGAAATCCACTGAAACCAGTAGATCCAAACGATCCAAGTAAAGGATATGTTCCACCAACACCTGAAAATCCAACAGAAGATACGCAAATCACTTATGAGAAAGATACTCAAAAAGCGAAAGTAACTTATGTGGTAGAAGGAACAGGAACAGTACTTCACACAGATAACCTAGAAGGTAAATCTGGAGAACCAATCGAGTACAGTACAGTAGCTAAACTTGCTGAATTGAAAGCTCTAGGATATGACCTAGTAAGTGACGGATTCACAACAGCTACAGATAAGAACTACGATAAAGATACAAAAGTTGATCAAAGCTTTGTAGTAACAGTTAAACCACACGTTGAGCCAATCAAACCAGTAGATCCAGAAAATCCAAATGATCCAAATAAACCAAAACCGGGTGATCCAATCGATCCTAAGAACCCTGATGGACCAAAATGGACTGAAGATCTAATCAAGAAGATTGATACAACTCGCCACGTGAACCGTACAATTAAGTATGTTAACGAAAAAGGTGAGGAAGTAGCTAAGAAAGTAACTGATAAAGTTACATTCAATCGTGAAGCTAAGATCAATTCAGTAACAGGTGAAATCACTTACGGTAACTGGACAGCTAAAGATGGAGATACAACATTCGATAAAGTTGAATCACCAGTCGTTAACGGCTACATCCTGAAAGATGCCAAACAAAAAGAAGTAGCAGCTACAACAGGATTAACTGCAGACTCTAAAGATGAAAACATCAAAGTAGTTTACACTAAACTTGGTTCATGGGTACCGAAAGTACCAGAAGGTGAAACACCAATTGATCCACTTCCATATCCAAATGATCCGAACGATCCAACTAAACCAGGAAACGATAGACCAATCGTTCCTTACGTACCAGGAACTACACCAAAAGATCCAAATGGAAACCCACTGAAACCAGTAGATCCAAACGATCCAAGTAAAGGATATGTTCCACCAACACCTGAAACCCCAACAGAAGATACTGAAATCACTTATGAGAAAGATACTCAGAAAGCAAAAGTAACTTATGTGGTAGAAGGAACTGGAACAGTACTTCACACAGATAACCTAGAAGGTAAATCTGGAGAACCAATCGACTACAGTACAGTAGCTAAACTTGCTGAATTGAAAGCTCTAGGATATGACTTAGTAAGTGACGGATTCACAACTGCTACAGATAAGAACTACGATAAAGATACGAAAGTAGATCAAAGCTTCGTAGTTACAGTTAAACCACACGTTGAGCCAATCAAACCAGTAGATCCAGAAAATCCAAATGATCCGAATAAACCAAAACCAGGTGAACCAATCGATCCTAAGAACCCTGATGGACCAAAATGGACTGAAAATCTAATCAAGAAGATTGATACAACTCGCCACGTGAACCGTACAATCACATACGTTAACGAAAAAGGTGAGGAAGTGGCTAAGAAAGTAACAGATAAAGTTACATTCACTCGTGAAGCTAAGATCAACGTTGTAACAGGTGAAATCACTTACGGTAACTGGACAGCTAAAGATGGAGATACAACATTCGATAAAGTTGAATCACCAGTCGTTAAAGGCTACATCCTGAAAGATGCCAAACAAAAAGAAGTAGCAGCTACAACAGGATTAACTGCAGACTCTAAAGATGAAAATATCGAAGTTGTCTACACTAAACTTGGTTCATGGATTCCAAAAGTACCAGAAGGTTCTACACCAGTTCCTCCGGTTACGTATCCAAACGATCCAAAAGATCCAACTAAACCTGGAACTGATAAACCTAAAGTGCCTTATATCCCAGGAACTACACCGGTGGTGCCAAAAGATCCAACTAAACCAATTAGTCCGGATAACCCACTAGTTCCATTAACACCAGTAGATCCAAACGATCCAACTAAAGGATATGAAGTACCACCAGTACCAACAGATCCAGGAACTGATACGCGAATCACTTACGTAACTGATAAACAAAAAGCTATCACTAACTTCGTAGATGAAAAAGGTAAAGTAGTATCAACTCCAGTAATTGATGAAGGTGATTCAGGAGCTAACTTCACTAAGTCTAAAGTTGATGAAGTAACTAAGACTATTGAAAAACTTGAAAAAGCTGGTTATAGAGTCGTTAAGAACGAGTTCCCATCTAAAGATACAGATAGAGTATTTGATAAAGATAAATCTGTAGATCAAATCTTCACTGTAACAGTAGCTGAAAGAATTATTCCAGTTACACCAGGTAAACCAATAGATCCAACTGATCCAAACTTACCGAAGAATCCAGATGGAACACCTGTGACACCATCTACACCAGAACCAGGTAAACCAGTATTCCCTAACGATCCAAACAGCCCAGTATGGCCAAATACTGTGAAAGATCTTGTAACTGAGAAATCAGCTACACGTACGATCAAGTATGTAGATCGCAATGGAAACGAAGTTTCTGAAACTCGTGTTGAAACAATCAAGTTCACACGTGAAGCGAAAGTTAACTTAGTAACTGGTGAAATCACATATGGTGAATGGACAACAGATCGTAACGATAATATCTTCAACGGTTACCCAGTACCAGTTGTGAAAGGATACATCGCTAAAGCTGGTGATCTAGAATCATCAACTAAAGATGTACAAGTAACTCCTGATACAATCAAGGATATCAATGAAACAGTGATTTACGATAAGTTAGGTTCATGGGTACCGAATATCCCAGGAACACCAACAGATCCACTTCCATATCCAAACGATCCAAAAGATCCAACTAAACCAGGAACAGATAAACCTAAAGTGCCTTATGTACCAGGATTTATCCCTGTAGACCCAGAAGGTCAACCATTGAAACCAGTTGATCCAAATGATCCAACGAAAGGATACGAAGTACCAGACGTACCTGGTGATCCAACGCAAGATACACCAATCAACTACATTCCTAAGGATCCTACACCAAATCCAACTCCATACCCAGGTCCAACTCCAGCTCCAACTCCTAAACCAGAGCCTAAGCCGGAACCAAAACCTGAGCCAAAACCAGAACCAGAAACTCCACAACCTGTAACACCTGCAGATAATGGAGATAACAACGGAAATAATAATGGTACTCCAGCAACTCCAGCTCAACCAGCAGCGCCTTCTACACCTCAATACATGGATGGTCAACGTGAACTTCCAAATACAGGTACAGAAGATCACGCTAGCCTTGCAGCACTCGGACTTCTAGGAGCCCTAAGTGGATTTGGATTGATTGCTCGTAAGAAAAGAGAAGATGAAGAATAATCATTTTGCTCTATATTAAATGCTGACTTGCAATCAAATACAGAAAGAACTTGAGATTTACTATCTCAGGTTCTTTTCTTTCTCTTTTTTGAAAATGGTATAATATAGTGAGAAGGATAGAGGAGAAGTGTAAATTGATCGCACAACTAGATACAAAAACAGTCTATAGTTTTATGGAGAGCGTCATTTCGATCGACAAGTACGTGAGAGCAGCTAAAGAATTCGGCTACACTCATTTGGCTATGATGGATATTGATAATCTTTATGGTGCTTTTGACTTTCTAGAGGTTACAAAAAAATACGGCATTCATCCTTTACTAGGGCTTGAAATGACTGTGTTTGTAGATAATCAGGAAGTGAATCTGCGCTTTTTAGCTCTATCTAGTGTGGGCTATCAGCAATTGATGAAGCTTTCAACAACCAAGATGCAGGGGGAGAAAAATTGGTCAGTTTTATCTAAGTATCTGGAGGATATTGCGGTAATTGTGCCTTATTTTGATGGACTGGAGTCGCTAAATCTAGGCTGCGATTACTATATTGGCGTTTATCCAGAAACACTGGCAAGCGAATTTCATCATCCTATTTTGCCACTGTATCGGGTCAATGCTTTTGAAAGCAGAGATAGAGAAGTTCTGCAAGTATTAACTGCGATTAAAGAAAATCTACCACTCAGAGAAGTTCCCTTGCGTTCAAGACAAGATGTCTTTATATCAGCAAGTTCTTTAGAAAAACTATTCCAAGAACGCTTTCCTCAAGCCTTGGACAATTTAGAAAAACTTATTTCAGGTATTTCGTATGACTTGGATACTAGTCTGAAACTGCCTCGTTTTAACCCAGCGAGACCAGCCGTAGAAGAGTTGAGAGAGCGTGCTGAATTGGGGCTTGCTCAGAAGGGATTGTCTAGTAAAGAATATCAAGACCGTCTAGACCAAGAATTAGCTGTTATTCATGATATGGGCTTTGATGATTATTTCTTGGTTGTTTGGGATTTGTTGCGTTTCGGACGTTCGAATGGCTATTATATGGGAATGGGACGAGGTTCCGCAGTTGGTAGCTTGGTTTCCTATGCTTTAGACATTACAGGGATTGACCCAGTAGAGAAAAATCTGATTTTTGAACGTTTCCTCAATCGTGAACGCTATACCATGCCTGATATTGATATTGATATTCCAGATATTTATCGTCCAGATTTTATCAGATATGTTGGTAATAAATATGGTAGTAAACATGCGGCTCAAATCGTTACTTTTTCAACCTTTGGTGCCAAACAAGCTTTGCGAGATGTCTTGAAACGCTTTGGTGTGCCAGAGTATGAATTATCTGCAATTACCAAGAAAATCAGTTTTCGTGATAATCTCGAGTCGGCCTATGAGGGAATCTCCAGTTTCGTCAGCAAATCAATAGTAAGTTAGAATACCAAAAAGCCTTTGAAATTGCCTGCAAGATTGAGGGCTATCCAAGACAAACCTCTGTCCATGCGGCTGGTGTTGTAATCAGTGACCAAGATTTGACAGACTATATCCCACTAAAGCATGGTGACGAAATTCCACTGACTCAATATGATGCTCATGGAGTTGAAGCAAGTGGACTTTTGAAGATGGATTTTCTGGGACTAAGAAATTTGACCTTTGTCCAGAAAAATGCAAGAGTTGCTTGCTGAAACAGAAGATATTCACTTGAAAATTGAAGAAATCGATTTGGAAGATAAAGAAACGCTAGCTCTTTTTGCCTCTGGAAATACAAAAGGTATCTTTCAATTTGAGCAACCTGGTGCCATTCGCTTACTCAAGCGTGTTCAACCAGTCTGTTTTGAAGATGTCGTAGCAACTACTTCTCTAAATCGACCAGGTGCTAGTGATTATATCAATAATTTTTGTAGCTAGAAAGCATGGGCAAGAAGGAGTGACGGTTCTAGACCCAGCTCTGGAGGATATTTTGGCTCCAACTTATGGCATTATGCTCTATCAGGAGCAGGTTATGCAGGTTGCTCAGCGATTTGCTGGATTTAGTCTTGGGAAGGCTGATATTTTGCGTCGAGCTATGGGTAAAAAGGATGCCTCTGCTATGCATGAGATGAGGGCTTCCTTTATTCAAGGCTCCATAGAAGCTGGTCATACTGCGGAAAAAAAGCAGAGCAGGTTTTTGATGTTATGGAGAAGTTTGCAGGTTATGGATTTAATAGATCTCACGCCTATGCCTACTCAGCCTTGGCCTTCCAGTTGGCTTATTTTAAAACACATTATCCAGCCATCTTTTATCAGATTATGTTGAATTCTGCCAACAGTGATTATGTAACAGATGCCTTAGAAGTAGGTTTTGAAGTAGCCCCATTGTCCATCAATACTATTCCCTATCACGATAAAATTGCCAACAAGTCTATCTATCTAGGTTTGAAATCGATTAAGGGGCTCAGCAAGGATTTGGCTATTTGGATTATTGAACATAGACCTTATTCTAATATTGAAGATTTTTTTAGCTAAACTACCTGAGAATTATTTGAAACTTCCCTTGCTGGAACCTTTTGGTAAAAGTTGGTCTTTTTCGATTCATTTGAAAAAAATCGTAAAAAAAGTATTCAATAATTTAGTTAATCTATTTGAATTTGTGAAAGTATTAGGAAGCTTATTTGGAGAGACTATCTATAGTTGGCAAGATTCGGAGGACTGGACGGAGCAAGAAAAATTCTACATGGAACAAGAGCTCCTAGGAGTAGGCGTCAGCAAACATCCTCTACAAGCTATTGCAAGTAAGGCTATTTATCCGATTACTCCTATTAGTAATTTGTCAGAAAATAGCTATGCTATTATCTTGGTTGAAGTTCAGAAGATAAAAGTAATTCGTACCAAAAAAGGTGAAAATATGGCTTTCTTACAGGTGGATGACAGTAAGAAAAAATTGGATGTTACCTTCTTTTCAGATTTATATCGACAGATTGGTCAGGAAGTAAGAGAAGGGGCATTCTACTATATCAAAGGGAAAGTCCAGTCACGTGACGGTCGTCTGCAAATGATTGCACAAGAAATAAGAGAAGCAGTGGCTGAGCGCTTTTGGATTCAGGTGAAAAATCATGACTCGGATCAAGAAATGTCACGTATTTTTAGACCAGTATAAAGGCCCAATCCCAGTCATTATCAGGTATGAAGAGGAGCAGAGAACAATTGTTTCTCCAAACCATTTTGTAGCTAAATCTGATGAATTAGAGGCGAAATTGAATGGAATCGTTATGAAAACGATTTATCGCTAAAATTACGGAAAATAGAAGAATTTTCAACGTAAATGTGGTATAATCAGTAAGAATGTTAAAAGAAAAAGGAGCATAACCAATATGAAACGTATTGCTGTTTTGACTAGTGGTGGAGACGCCCCTGGTATGAACGCTGCCATCCGTGCAGTTGTTCGTCAAGCAATTTCAGAAGGAATGGAAGTGTTTGGTATCTATGATGGATATGCTGGTATGGTTGCCGGTGAAATTCATCCCCTAGATGCAGCTTCAGTAGGGGACATCATTTCTCGTGGTGGTACTTTCCTTCACTCAGCTCGCTACCCAGAGTTCGCTCAACTTGAAGGGCAACTTAAAGGGATTGAGCAATTGAAAAACACGGGATTGAAGGTGTAGTTGTTATTGGTGGTGACGGATCTTACCACGGTGCTATGCGTTTGACTGAGCATGGCTTCCCAGCTATCGGTCTTCCAGGTACAATCGATAACGATATCGTTGGTACTGACTTTACAATCGGTTTTGACACAGCAGTTACGACTGCTATGGACGCTATCGATAAGATTCGTGATACATCATCAAGTCACCGTCGTACATTTGTTATCGAAGTTATGGGACGTAACGCTGGTGATATCGCTCTTTGGGCTGGTATTGCAACTGGTGCTGATGAAATCATCATTCCTGAAGAAGGATTCAAGATTGAAGATATCGTTGAAAGCATTAAATGTGGTTATGAGTGTGGTAAAAAACACAACATCATCGTCTTGGCAGAAGGTGTGATGTCTGCAGCTGAATTTGGTCAAAAACTAAAAGAAGCTGGGGATACAAGCGACCTTCGTGTGACAGAACTTGGACATATTCAACGTGGTGGTTCTCCAACTGCGCGTGACCGTGTTTTGGCATCACGTATGGGTGCACATGCTGTTAAACTTCTTAAAGAAGGTATCGGTGGTGTTGCGGTTGGTATCCGTAACGAGAAAATGGTTGAAAATCCAATTCTTGGAACTGCAGAAGAAGGAGCATTGTTTAGCCTTACTGCAGATGGTAAGATTGTGGTTAACAACCCACACAAGGCTGACCTTGAGCTATCTAGCTTGAATAAGAGCTTGTCATAATTTATAATTTAGTTAATAAGACCAAAAAGGTCATATATATAAAGGAGTCACAAAAATCATGAATAAACGTGTAAAAATCGTTGCAACTTTGGGACCTGCGGTAGAAATCCGTGGTGGTAAAAAATTCGGTGATGATGGATACTGGGGTGAAAAACTTGATGTAGAAGCTTCAGCTAAAAACATTGCTAAATTGATTGAAGCTGGTGCTAACACATTCCGTTTTAACTTCTCACACGGTGACCACCAAGAACAAGGTGAGCGTATGGCAACTGTTAAACTCGCAGAAAAACTTGCAGGTAAAAAAGTTGGTTTCCTTCTTGATACTAAAGGACCAGAAATCCGCACAGAATTGTTCGAAGGTGAAGCTAAAGAGTATTCATACAAAACTGGTGAGAAAATCCGTGTTGCGACTAAACAAGGAATCAAATCAACTCGTGATGTGATTGCATTGAACGTTGCTGGTGCTCTTGATATCTATGATGATGTTGAAGTTGGTCGTCAAGTTTTGGTTGACGATGGTAAACTTGGTCTTCGTGTGGTTGCTAAAGATGATGCAACTCGTGAATTTGAAGTTGAAGTTGAAAACGATGGCGTAATTGCTAAACAAAAAGGTGTTAACATCCCTAACACTAAAATTCCTTTCCCAGCTCTTGCTGATCGTGATAACGATGATATCCGCTTCGGTCTTGAACAAGGTATCAACTTCATCGCGATTTCATTCGTACGTACTGCTAAAGACGTTAACGAAGTTCGTGCAATCTGTGAAGAAACTGGAAATGGACATGTTCAATTGTTCGCTAAAATCGAAAACCAACAAGGTATCGATAACTTGGATGAAATCATCGAAGCTGCTGATGGTATCATGATTGCTCGTGGTGACATGGGTATCGAAGTACCATTCGAAATGGTTCCAGTTTACCAAAAAATGATCATCACTAAAGTCAATGCTGCAGGTAAAGTTGTTATCACTGCAACAAACATGCTTGAAACAATGACTGAAAAACCACGTGCAACTCGTTCAGAAGTATCAGACGTATTTAACGCTGTTATCGATGGAACTGACGCAACAATGCTTTCAGGTGAGTCTGCAAATGGTAAATACCCACTTGAGTCAGTAACTACAATGGCTACAATCGACAAGAACGCTCAAACTCTTCTTAACGAATACGGTCGTTTGAACTCAGATTCATTTGAACGTAACTCTAAGACAGAAGTAATGGCTTCAGCTGTTAAAAGATGCTACTAACTCAATGGATATCAAATTGGTTGTAACTCTTACTAAGACAGGTCACACTGCACGTTTGATCTCTAAATACCGTCCAAATGCTGACATCTTGGCATTGACATTCGACGAATTGACAGAACGTGGATTGATGTTGAACTGGGGTGTTATCCCAATGTTGACAGATGCTCCATCATCAACTGACGATATGTTCGAAAATCGCTGAACGTAAAGCAGTTGAAGCAGGACTTGTACAATCTGGTGACGATATCGTTATCGTAGCTGGTGTACCAGTTGGAGAAGCTGTTCGTACAAACACAATGCGTATCCGTACAGTACGTTAATCTAACATTAAAAAGCCTATCATATCAAGCTTTCTAGCCTGTATGATGGGCTCTTTTTTGTCTATGGAGCACAAATGGGGCAAAACTTTTTGGCTCTTTGTCAACTGTAGTGGGTTGAAGAAAAGCTAAGCTCGAGAAAGGACGACATTTGTCCTTTCTTTTTTGATGTTCAGAGCAATAAAAATCCGTTTTTTAAAGTTTTCAAAGTTCCGAAAACCAAAGGCATTGCGTTTGATAAGTTTGATGAGATTATTGGTTGCTTCCAATTTGGCGTTGGAATAGGGTAACTGAAGGGCATTGACGATTTTCTCTTTGTCCTTTAGAAAGGTTTTAAAGACAGTCTGAAAAAGAGGATGAACCTGCTTGAGATTGTCCTCAATGAGTCCGAAAAATTTCTTCGGCTCTTTATTCTGAAAGTGGAAAAGCAAGAGTTGATAGAGATGATAGTGGTGTTTCAAGTCTTCGGAATAGCTCAAAAGCTTGTCTAGGATTTCTTTATTGGTTAAGTGCATACGAAAAGTAGGGCGATAAAAACGTTTATCACTCAGTTTAAGACTATCCTGTTGAATGAGCCTCCAGTAACGCTTGATAGCCTTGTATTCATGAGATTTTCGTTCAAGTTGATTCATGATTTGGACACGAACACGACTCATAGCACGGCTTAGATGTTGTACAATGTGAAAGCGATCTAGAACGATTTTAGCACGCGGAAAAAGTTGTCTAGCTAAGTCATAGTAAGGACTAAACATATCCATAGTAATGATTTTCACTCGACAACGAACGGCTCTATCGTATCGAAGAAAGTGATTTCGGATGACAGCTTGTGTTCTACCTTCAAGAACAGCGATGATACTGAGGTTATCAAAATCTTGTGCAATGAAACTCATCTTTCCTTTTGTAAAGGTATATTCGTCCCAAGATATAATCTGTGGAAGGCGAGAAAAATCAGGTTTAAAGTGAAAGTCATTGAGCTTGCGAATGACAGTTGAAGTTGAAATAGACAACTGATGAGCAATGTCGGTCATGGAAGTTTTTTCAATCAGCTTCTGAGCAATCTTTTGGTTGATGATACGAGGTATTTGGTGATTTTTCTTGACGAGAGAAGTTTCAGCGACCATCATTTTAGAGCACTGATAGCACTTAAAACGGCGTTTTCTAAGGAGGATTCTAGTAGGTATACCAGTCGTTTCAAGGTAAGGAATCTTAGACGGTTTTTGAAAGTCATATTTCTTCATTAGGCTTCCGCAATCAGGACAAGATGGAGCCTCATAGTCTAGTTTAGCGATGATTTCCTTGTGTATACCCTTATTAATGATATCTATAATTTGGATATTAGGGTCTTTAATATCGAGTAGTTTTGTGATAGAATGTAATTGTTCCATATGATTCTTTCTAATGATAGTTTGGTCGCTTTTCATTATAGATCTTATGGGACTTTTTTTCTACACAAAATAGGCTCCATAATATCTATAGGGGATTTACCCACTACAAATATTATAGAACCAACTTTTTACTTTCGATTTAATGCGACGGTATCAAGTTCGTCAAATACTGCTTGCTACAGACTTTTTGTAACGTGAGGATAGATCTAATTGGTAGTTTTCGGATTTATGCCCAAACTGTGACACGATAGCTTTTAAAGTTATGTTGTTTTTTACGTATACTTCATAAAATGTTTAGTTCAAATACAGATAAAAAATAACTCCCTGATGACTCAAGGAGTTATTACTATCTAAATTAGTTTTTAGAAGCAGCTTGGAATTCTGGGTTTTTCCATGCTTCGTCAATAATAGCTTGTAATTCATTTGCAGATGCTTGCATTTTTGAGTTTCTGCGTCGTTCAATGGGATATTTACTGGACGAACAATACCATGTGCACCAACAACAGCTGGTTGACCGATAAAGACGTTTTTAACTCCGTATTGACCTTCTTGGAATACTGAAAGTGGAAGTACTGCGTTTTCATCGTCAAGGATTGCTTTAGTAATACGAGCAAGGGCTACTGCGATACCGTAGTATGTTGCACCTTTTTTGTTGATGATTGTGTAAGCTGCATCACGAACACCTTCGAACAATTCAATCAATTCAGCTTCTTGAACATTTTGAGTGTCTTTAAGGAATTCTTCAAGGTTTACACCAGCGATGTTAGCGTGCGACCAAACAGCGAACTCAGAGTCACCGTGTTCACCCATGATGTAGGCGTGCACTGAACGAGCATCAACATCCAATTTTTCAGCAAGTGCTTGACGGAAACGAGCTGAGTCAAGTGAAGTACCTGAACCGATAACGCGTTCTTTAGGGAATCCAGAGAATTTCCAAGTTGAGTAAGTCAAGACGTCAACTGGGTTAGCAGCAACAAGGAAGATACCTTTGAAACCTGATTCAACAACTTGAGTTACGATTGATTTGTTGATAGCAAGGTTTTTACCTACAAGGTCAAGACGAGTTTCACCTGGTTTTTGAGGCGCACCTGCAGTGATTACAACAAGGTCAGCGTCTGCACAGTCAGAGTATTGAGCTGCATAGATTTTTTTAGGTGAAGTGAAGGCAAGGGCGTGACTAAGGTCAAGCGCGTCACCAACAGCTTTTTCATGCAATTGCGGAATTTCGATAATTCCAAGCTCTTGTGCAATTCCTTGGTTAACAAGTGCAAAAGCGTAAGAAGAACCTACAGCACCATCACCGACAAGGATAACTTTTTTGTGTTGTTTAGTTGAAGTCATTATTCTAAACATCTCCTTAATTTTATTCAGGGATTTCCCCAGTTATTTCAATTTTATCACTTTTGAAAAGCTTTGTCACGGATATGCTTTGCAGTTCTTGATGTAAACGTTTTAGCGATTTTAGATACCTGAAATATGGCGGACATTATGGTATAATATAGTTAATTACTAATAGTGAAATGAGGCATTTATTAATGCAGGATAGAAATTTAGTGAATGTCAATCTGACAAAGGAGATGAAGACGAGCTTTATCGACTACGCCATGAGTGTTATCGTAGCGCGGGCTCTTCCTGATGTTCGAGATGGCTTGAAACCCGTCCACCGTCGGATTCTCTACGGAATGAATGAACTGGGTGTTACTCCCAGACAAACCTCATAAAAAATCTGCTCGTATTACAGGGGATGTCATGGGTAAATATCACCCACACGGGGATTCCTCTATCTATGAAGCCATGGTCCGTATGGCTCAATGGTGGAGTTACCGTTACATGCTTGTAGATGGTCATGGGAACTTTGGTTCCATGGACGGTGATGGTGCTGCCGCCCAGCGTTACACTGAGGCACGTATGAGCAAGATTGCTCTGGAAATGCTTCGTGATATTAACAAAAATACAGTTGATTTCGTTGATAACTATGATGCCAATGAACGTGAACCCTTGGTCTTGCCAGCACGTTTTCCTAATCTTTTGGTTAATGGAGCAACTGGTATTGCGGTTGGGATGGCAACCAATATTCCACCTCATAACCTTGGTGAAACCATTGATGCAGTGAAGTTGGTCATGGACAATCCTGAAGTGACCACTAAGGACTTGATGGAAGTCCTGCCTGGACCAGATTTTCCAACTGGTGCTCTTGTTATGGGGAAATCAGGTATTCATAAGGCCTACGAAACAGGTAAAGGTTCTATTGTCCTTCGTTCTCGTACTGAAATTGAAGAAACTAAGACTGGCCGTGAGCGTATTGTTGTAACAGAATTTCCTTATATGGTCAATAAAACAAAGGTGCATGAGCATATTGTTCGTTTGGTTCAGGAAAAACGCATTGAGGGTATTACAGCAGTTCGTGATGAGTCAAACCGCGAAGGGGTTCGATTTGTTATTGAGGTCAAGCGCGATGCCTCAGCCAATGTTATCCTTAATAATCTCTTCAAGATGACCCAGATGCAAACCAACTTTGGTTTCAATATGCTTGCTATCCAAAATGGTGTACCCAAGATTTTGTCCCTTCGTCAGATTTTGGATGCTTATATCGAGCACCAAAAAGAAGTGGTTGTTCGTCGTACTCGTTTTGATAAGGAAAAAGCAGAAGCGCGTGCTCATATCTTAGAAGGTCTCTTGATTGCGCTAGACCATATCGATGAAGTGATTCGTATCATCCGTGCTAGTGAAACGGATGCGGAAGCACAAGCTGAGTTGATGAGCAAGTTTAAGCTTTCTGAACGTCAAAGTCAAGCCATTCTTGATATGCGTCTTCGTCGTTTGACAGGTTTGGAACGCGATAAGATTCAGTCTGAGTATGATGACCTCTTGGCTCTGATTGCAGATTTAGCAGATATTCTAGCTAAGCCAGAACGTGTTTCTCAAATCATTAAAGATGAATTAGACGAAGTTAAGCGTAAGTTTGGCGACCAACGTCGTACTGAATTAATGGTCGGTGAAGTCTTAAGCCTTGAAGATGAGGACTTGATTGAAGAATCGGATGTCTTAATCACTCTTTCTAACAAAGGATACATCAAACGTCTGGACCAAGACGAATTTACCGCTCAAAAACGTGGTGGTCGTGGTGTTCAAGGTACTGGAGTTAAGGATGATGATTTTGTTCGTGAGTTAGTGTCAACTAGCACCCATGATCACCTACTCTTCTTTACAAATAAAGGACGGGTCTATCGCCTGAAAGGCTATGAAATTCCTGAATATGGCCGTACTGCTAAGGGATTGCCAATTGTCAATCTTTTGAAATTGGATGAAGGTGAAAGTATTCAGACCATTATCAATGTTGAGTCTGAACGTAGTGATGATGCTTACCTCTTCTTCACAACCCGTCATGGTATTGTGAAGAGAACCAGTGTCAAGGAATTTGCTAATATTCGTCAGAATGGTCTCAAGGCTTTGAACCTCAAAGATGAAGATGAGTTGATTAATGTCTTGCTAACAGAAGAGGACACGGATATTATCATTGGTACAAAGTTTGGTTATTCAGTTCGCTTTAATCAATCAGCCGTTCGTGGTATGAGTCGTATCGCCACTGGTGTGAAAGGTGTTAACCTTCGTGACGGAGACACAGTTGTTGGTGCTAGTGTGATTACAGACCAGGACGAGGTTCTTATCATCACAGAAAAGGGCTATGGTAAGCGCACAGTTGCGACCGAATATCCAACTAAAGGTCGTGGTGGTAAAGGGATGCAAACCGCTAAGATTACAGAAAAGAACGGTTCTCTTGCTGGTCTTATGACCGTTAAAGGCGATGAAGATTTGATGATTATCACTGATACTGGTGTCATGATTCGAACCAACGTTGCCAATATTTCACAAACAGGTCGCTCAACTATGGGAGTTAAAGTGATGCGCCTGGATCAAGATGCTAAAATTGTAACCTTTACTACGGTTGCAGCAGCAGAAAAAGAAGAAGTTGGGACAGAAAACGAAACAGAAGGTGAAGCATAATGTCTCATAAAAAGAATAAAAAGAAAACAAACCGTAAAAATTTACTAATCAATATCTTGGCAGGATTCTTAATCATCTTGTCAATAGCTTTGATTTTCAATTCAAAAATTCGTGATATGTTCATGGTTTGGAATACCAATAAATACCAAGTCAGCCAGGTATCAAAAGAAAAATTGGAAGAAAATCAAGATACAGAAGGGAATTTTGACTTTGATTCCGTAAAAGCCATCTCGTCAGAAGCTGTCTTATCCTCACAATGGGATTCGCAAAAATTGCCAGTTATTGGTGGAATTGCTATTCCTGAGGTAGAAATTAACTTGCCTATTTTTAAGGGGCTTGATAATGTCAATCTCTTCTATGGAGCTGGTACAATGAAGCGTGATCAAGTGATGGGGAAAGGAAACTATTCACTTGCGAGCCATCACATCTTCACGGCGGAAAATGCCAGCCAAATGCTCTTTTCTCCATTATCACGTGCTAAAAATGGAATGAAAATTTATCTAACCGATAAGGATAAGGTTTATACTTATGTCATTCATGAGGTCAAGCATGTGACACCAGATCGCGTCGATGAGATTGATGACCGTAGTGGAGTTGATGAAATCACACTTGTAACCTGTGTTGACTATGATGCGACAGACGTATTATCGTAAAAGGTGACTTGAAAGATACAAAAGATTATTCACAAACACCTGAAGAAATTCTAACAGCTTTCAATCAACCATATAAACAACGTTATTAAAGATAAATCAGTAAAAATCTTAGGTTTTACTGATTTTTTATAGATTGAGTTTCAAAAATATACTGTTATGAAATACAGAAAAACGCTTCCTTAATTCTAAAGTTTGTGATATAATTATCATGTAAAAAAATTTTTTTAGGAGTTTATTATGGTTTCTTCAGAATTTATCTCAAAGATTGAATTTGCTTGCAAGAAGAAGGAAAGTCTTTATAGTCAAAGCAAATTTAAGTATGCGATTCGTTCTATGTTCGCAGGTGCATTTTTAACCTTCAGTACAGCTGCTGGTGCAGTTGGGGCTGACTTGATTAATAAAATTGCACCAGGTAGTGGACGTTTCCTCTTCCCATTTGTCTTTGCTTGGGGCTTGGCCTACATTGTTTTCTTGAATGCCGAGTTGGTAACATCAAACATGATGTTCTTGACTGCTGGTAGTTTCTTGAAAAAAATATCTTGGAGAAAAACAACTGAGATTTTACTTTACTGTACCTTATTCAACCTTATCGGAGCTTTGATAGCAGGTTGGGGCTTTGCCCACTCAGCAGCTTATGCACATCTGACTCACGATAGTTTCATCTCAGGGGTTGTTGAGATGAAGTTAGGCCGTTCAAATGAATTAATCTTGCTTGAGGCGATTTTGGCAAATATTTTCGTAAATATTGCGATTCTTTTATTTGTTTTGGTCAAAGATGGTGGTGCTAAACTATGGCTCGTTTTATCAGCGATTTACATGTTTGTATTCTTAACAAACGAGCACATTGCTGCGAACTTTGCTTCTTTCGCGATTGTAAAATTCAGTGTTGCTGCTGACTCAATTGCCAACTTCGGTATTGGAAATATGCTTCGCCACTGGGGTGTAACCTTCATCGGAAACTTGATTGGTGGAGGCCTCTTGATGGGTCTTCCATATGCCTTCCTCAATAAAAACGAAGATACTTATGTAGATTAAGAAAATGAGCACGATTGAGTCGTGCTTTTTTTGTTTTGTAAGAAGTAATAGTCGCTCCTTATATCAAAATATAGAAAAGAGGTATTAGTCAATATAGGTTGATAGTGCTACAATATCCTTAATGAAACTATATGGAGGTCGCCTTATGACTCGTGATTTTAAATTTGAAACTCTGCAACTACATGCTGGTCAAGTTGTGGATCCAGCTACCAAGTCTCGTGCAGTACCGATTTATCAAACAACATCTTTTGTTTTTGACGATACGCAGGAAGGTGCCGATCTTTTTGCCTTGAGAAAACCAGGCAACATCTATACTCGTATTACAAATCCTACAACGGCTGCTTTTGAAGAAAGAATTGCTGCCCTTGAAGGTGGTGTCGGAGCTCTTGCAACAGCATCAGGTATGGCAGCAGTGACTTATACGATTTTGGCTCTTGCTCATGCAGGTGACCATGTAGTAGCGGCCTCAACTATCTACGGTGGGACTTTCAATCTTTTGAAAGAAACCCTTCCTCGTTATGGTATCACAACAACCTTTGTGGACGTGGATAATTTGGAGGAAGTGGAAGCAGCTATTAATGACAATACCAAACTTGTTCTGATTGAAACCTTGGGGAATCCCTTGATTAACATTCCAGATTTGGAAAAATTGGCAGAGATTGCTCATAAGCATCAGATTCCACTAGTTTCGGATAATACCTTTGCCACACCTTACTTGATTAATGTCTTTTCTCACGGTGTAGATATTGCTATTCACTCTGCGACTAAGTTTATCGGTGGGCATGGTACGACTATTGGTGGAGTGATTGTCGATAGCGGTCGTTTTGACTGGGCAGCTTCAGGGAAATTCCCTCAATTTGTTGAGGAAGACCCAAGCTACCACAATTTGAGCTATACTCGTGATGTGGGTGCAGCAGCCTTTATTATCGCTGTCCGTGTCCAATTGCTTCGTGATACAGGTGCAGCCTTGTCGCCATTTAATGCCTTTCTCTTGCTCCAAGGACTTGAAACCCTTTCACTTCGTGTGGAACGTCATGTACAAAATGCAGAGAAAATTGTTGATTTCCTTGTCAACCATCCTAAGGTAGAAAAAGTCAACTATCCAAAATTGGCAGATAGTCCTTATCATGCCTTGGCTGAGAAATACTTGCCAAAAGGTGTCGGTTCAATCTTTACCTTCCATGTCAAAGGTGGAGAGGCAGAAGCACGCAAGGTAATTGATAATTTGGAAATCTTCTCTGACCTTGCGAACGTGGCAGATGCCAAGTCTCTTGTTGTCCATCCAGCTACAACTACTCACGGTCAATTGTCAGAAAAAGACCTTGAAGCAGCAGGTGTCACACCAAACCAAATCCGCTTGTCTATCGGACTTGAAAATGTAGATGATTTGATTGAAGACTTGCGCTTGGCCTTGGAAAAAATTTAAAGAAAAAGAAGTTAAACAGTGGGTTTCGACTCGCTGTTTTTGATTTTCCCTTAGGCATGATATAATGGTTACAGAAGTCTAGAAAGAGGAAAAATATGAACGAAATCAAATGTCCCAACTGTGGGGAAGTCTTTACAGTAAATGAGAGTCAGTATGCTGAACTTTTATCCCAAGTGAGAACAGCAGAGTTTGATAAGGAATTGCACGATCGGATGAAGCAGGAACTGGCCTTGGCTGAGCAAAAGGCCATGAATGAACAACAGTCTAAACTGGCTCAAAAAGACAAAGAAATTGCTCAATTGCAGAGCCAAATCCAAAACTTTGATACAGAAAAAGAATTGGCCAAGAAAGAGGTTGAACAGACAAGTCATCAGGCTCTCTTGGCTAAGGATAAGGAAGTACAGGCCTTGGAAAACCAATTGGCAACCTTGCGTTTGGAACATGAAAATCAACTACAGAAGACCCTCTCTGACCTAGAAAAAGAACGAGACCAGGTTAAAAATCAGCTTCTCTTGCAAGAAAAAGAAAATGAACTTTCTCTTGCCTCTGTTAAACAAAACTATGAAGCCCAGCTCAAAGCAGCCAGTGAACAAGTCGAATTTTATAAGAATTTCAAGGCACAGCAGTCTACAAAAGCTATCGGGGAAAGTCTGGAACACTATGCAGAGAGTGAGTTTAACAAGGTACGCAGTTTTGCCTTTCCAAATGCCTACTTTGAGAAGGATAACAAGGTCTCTGCGCGTGGTTCCAAAGGGGACTTTATCTTCCGTGAGAGTGATGAAAATGGAGTGGAAATCATTTCTATCATGTTTGAGATGAAAAATGAAGCTGACGGAACAGAGAAGAAGCACAAGAATGCAGATTTTTACAAGGAATTGGACAAGGACCGTCGGGAGAAGAACTGTGAATATGCGGTTTTGGTAACCATGCTTGAAGCCGATAATGATTACTTTAACACAGGGATTGTTGACGTCAGCCACGAGTATGAAAAGATGTATGTGGTTCGCCCTCAATTCTTTATCCAGTTGATTGGGCTCTTGCGAAATGCGGCGCTTAATTCCCTAAAATACAAGCAAGAGCTGGCCTTGGTTCGTGAGCAAAATATTGATATTACGCACTTTGAAGAAGACTTGGATGCCTTTAAGCTAGCCTTTGCCAAGAACTATAACTCTGCTTCGACCAACTTTGGCAAAGCAATCGATGAAATCGACAAGGCGATCAAACGCATGGAAGAGGTTAAGAAGTTCCTAACCACATCCGAAAACCAACTCCGTCTAGCTAACAACAAATTAGAAGATGTTTCTGTTAAAAAATTGACCCGTAAAAATCCAACTATGAAAGCAAAGTTTGAAGCGCTGAAGGGGGAGTAGTATTACCTTAGAAACAGGAATTTATATGAAAAGAGCTATAGAAATTATTAGAACATGGTCAGCTGATAAAATAGAATTAATTTTCTTAAAAAGCTTGAGGTGCTTTTACTAGCTTATTTAGCTAGTTTGTTTGTATAAATTAGTTTGTAATTTTTTTATAGGAGTTTTTTTATGTTAGATAATATTTCTAAGAATATCTCGAATTGGTCATCAGTTCGAATCTGCAGCATACTGGAGGTTTTTTTATTTTATTTTTATCTACGTTGGATAATTATAGCAACAGCAATTAGTTTATTATTCGTAAAATCAACCGTCTTGACTACATTATTGCTTATATTTCTAACATTACTGACTATTATCGTTGTAATAACTCATTTTTTTAGTAAATCACGTTGCAGAAGTTATTTTATACGAGCAAGTGAATTTTATAAAATATATTTCTCTTTTAACTGAAACTTATGAAAGGCGGCCTGATAATAAAACAGGGAATTTAAATGCCCTAAATCTGGGTTTAGCTAGGTGTGCTTTCTATCAAGGGAATTTTAGTGAGGCAATCCAATATGCTGAACGAATAAGAGTTAAAAGTTCTAAATTGAATTTGAAACGTATTTATGAACTAAACATCGTATTTATAGAATCATTATCATACCTTCATTTAAGGGAGACGGATGAAATTTCTAAACTTTTAGTTTCTTATGATTGGGAAAAAAATTAAAAGAATTGATAAAAAAATAGAATGTTGGATTTAATTGAACCAGTATCAAAAAAATACTCAATGGAGAAGTTACAGGCTACTTCGACACCACCGAACCAGAAAAATAAATTAGCTCGAATCATGTTCTCTTATTACGGAGCTCTCAATGCTCAGCTAAAAAGGAGATGAGGCTCGTGCCCGAAGTTTGTTTGAAAGCATTGCCCATGAAAAATCCAGAACTCTTTTTATGTTCAGGAAGCGAAAAAAATATTTAGAATCAGTGAAATGAGAGTAATATATGAAATTAGTAAAAAAATAGTAAGTAGGGCGACAGAAAACACTCTTTTACAACTTGATAGGGTTATTCTAATTTGCTTATTTTTTTAGTCTTGGATATTTATGTGATGGCAGTATTTTTAATATTTCAAAAGCAATTTGGAAATATTGGGACTCATATTATTAGTTATTGACTTTTTAGTTCTCGTCTTTGTATTTTTATTTAAGATTTGTATCTAGAAAAGTTATTGTTCTAGTGTTACACGATTCTATTGATCTTAAGCTCTATGTAGACATGTTAAGAGTTCAATCAGAAAAATCTATTAAGCCCTTTAGGGCAACATATCGTGAGAATTACCAAATTATCCAAGGTCGAGTGGCTTATTTAAAAGGAGATTTTCAAGCTGCCAAGGAAAATATGTCCAAATATGATTTGAAAAAAATTTGGAAGAGATTCAGAACCCCTGCGTTTAATATCAAGCTTTGAACTATTAACAGTTTCCATTCATCTTCAAGATGCGCAAGATATTGCTTTCTTTGAGGAACAATTGTCCAAGGCACCAGATTTTAAAGGAGGCAAAGCTACACTTGTTGCTCAAGCCCAAGCCATAAAAGATATTGTGTTCAATAAAGAAGCGAACGACTACTTCGAAATTACTGAACCAGAAAGTAAGCTAGCTCGAATCGTGTTTTCTTATTACGGCGCTCTCAATGCCCAATTAAAAGGAGATGAAGAACATGCACGTAGTTTGTTTGAAAGTATTGCCCATGAAAATCCAGAACTCTTTTATGTTCAGGAAGCTAGGAAGTATTTAGAAAAATAAGCTGATATAGTTTTAAAATCTGTCTAAGATAGAATATGTTGATGTAAAGTGAAAAGGGAATTAGAAAGCAAAAATGAACGGTATTATCAACTTAAAAAAAGAAGAGGGGATGACCTCGCATGATGCGGTTTTTAAACTGCGTAAGATTTTGGGGACCAAAAAGATTGGTCATGGTGGGACCTTGGATCCGGATGTGGTGGGTGTTTTACCCATTGCAGTTGGCAAGGCGACCCGCATGGTCGAGTTTATGCAGGATGAGGGCAAGGTCTATGAGGGGGAAATCACTCTGGGCTATTCCACGACGACCGAGGATGCAAGTGGGGAAGTAGTTGCAGAAACCCCTGTTTTGTCTCCCCTGGATGAAAAGCTTGTTGATGAAGCAATCGCTAGTTTGACTGGGCCTATTACTCAGATTCCACCTATGTATTCGGCTGTCAAGGTCAATGGTCGTAAGCTTTATGAGTATGCGCGTGCTGGTCAGGAAGTGGAGCGTCCAGAACGTCAGGTGACCATTTATCAATTTGAACGGACAAGTCCGATTTTTTATGAGAGCGAACTTGCACGTTTTACTTTCCGTGTGAAATGTAGCAAGGGAACCTATATTCGTACCTTATCGGTTGACTTGGGAGAAAAACTTGGCTATGCTGCCCATATGTCTCAGTTAACTCGTACTAGTGCAGCTGGTTTGCAACTGGAAGATGCTCTTACCTTGGAAGAAATTGCTGAAAGAGTTGAGGTTGGTCAACTGGACTTTCTCCATCCTCTAGAGATTGGGACAGGCGACCTTGTCAAAGTTTTCCTAAGTCCAGAAGAGGCTACAGAAGTGCGTTTTGGTCGTTTTATCGAACTCGAACAAACAGAACAAGAATTAGCTGCTTTTGAAGATGATAAATTGCTAGCCATTCTAGAAAAACGGGACAATCTCTACAAGCCAAGGAAGGTTTTTAGCTAATCTAACTGGGGTGTAGGGAGTGTTGTTTCCCCTAGACTATCCAAATCAGACTATAAATTTTGCAAAAAATGTGATAGAATAGACGACGGATAAAAAAACGGAGGATAGCATGCAAAATAGACCAATCATTATCGGAGTGACAGGTGGTTCTGGTGGAGGTAAGACCAGTGTTTCAAGAGCCATTTTATCGCATTTTCCTGATGAAAAGATTTCCATGATTGAGCATGATTCATACTACAAGGATCAGTCTCACTTGACCTTTGAAGAGCGTGTCAAAACCAACTACGACCATCCTTTTGCCTTTGATACAGACTTGATGATCGAGCAGATTAAGGAATTGTTGGCAGGGCGTCCGGTGGACATTCCGACTTATGACTATACAGAGCATACACGAAGCAGCAAGACTTATCGCCAAGAACCTCAAGATGTCTTTATTGTTGAGGGGATTCTTGTTTTAGAGGACAAGCGTCTGCGTGATTTGATGGATATCAAGATTTTTGTGGATACGGATGACGATGTGCGCATTATTCGTCGTATCAAGCGCGATATGGAAGAGCGTGGCCGTAGCCTTGATAGCGTCATTGACCAGTACTTAGGTGTGGTCAAACCTATGTACCACCAGTTTATCGAGCCAACCAAGCGTTATGCTGATATCGTCATTCCTGAGGGAGTCAGCAATACAGTGGCTATCGACCTTTTGACAACCAAGATTGCAAAGATTTTGGAAGAAGCTCGAAACAGCAAATAATCAGACGTGGAGGCCTGGCCTCCTTTTTTATTTTTCCCTCATAATGGTACATAAATGAAGATTTTTAGGCATATTTTTGGTATAATAATACCCATGAAAGAGCAAGAAAATGAATAGTAGGTGGAGATGGAAAAGTATTTATCGGTAACAACTTTGACCAAGTATCTGAAAATGAAATTCGATAAAGACCCTTACTTGGAACGGGTCTATTTAACTGGTCAAGTTTCCAACTTTCGTAAACGACCTACTCACCAATATTTCTCCCTAAAAGATGATCATGCAGTTATTCAAGCGACCATCTGGTCTGGGATTTATCAGAAATTAGGCTTCGACCTGGAAGAAGGGATGAAAATCAATGTGATTGGGCGTGTGCAGGTCTATGAACCAAGTGGAAGCTACTCCATCATCATTGAAAAGGCAGAGCCTGATGGGGTTGGGGCGCTTGCGATTCAGTTTGAACAACTCAAGAAAAATTGGCAGAAGAAGGCCTGTTTCAAGAACGCTTCAAGCAACCTCTGCCCCAATTTTCTAAGAGAATTGGTGTGGTGACCAGTCGCAGTGGAGCCGTTATTCGAGATATTATCACGACCGTCAGCAGGCGATTTCCAGGTATCGACATTCTCCTATATCCGACCAAGGTTCAAGGAGATGGAGCAGCAGAAGAAATTGCTCGAAATATTGCGCGTGCCAATCAACGGGACGATTTGGATTTGCTCATTATTGGTCGTGGTGGTGGTTCCATAGAGGATCTCTGGGCCTTTAACGAAGAAATTGTGGTGCGAGCTATTTTTGAATCTCGTTTGCCAATCATTTCTAGTGTGGGACATGAGACGGATGTGACCTTGGCAGATTTTGTGGCAGATCGCCGCGCTGCGACGCCGACAGCGGCAGCTGAACTAGCAACACCTGTGACCAAGTTGGATCTATTAGCTCATTTACAAAATCAGGAAAAACGGATGGCAACGGCAGTACGAAATGTCCTATCTAAGAAACAAGAATCTTTGAAAAAATGCAGTCAGTCTGTTATCTTTAGACAGCCAGAGCGTTTGTATGATGGCTATATGCAACGCTTGGATCAACTGCAACTGCGCTTAAAACAAAGTTTACGTACACGGATTTCTGATAACAAACAGATAGTACAAGCAAGGACTCATCAACTAGTCCAATTATCACCTGTTACCAAAATCCAACGTTATCAAGATCGTCTAGGCCAGTTGGACAAGCTCTTACGTAGCCAAATGGCGTTGGTTTATGATGCCAAGGTTGCTGAGGTCAAGCGACTTTCAGAAGCCTTGCTCATGTTGGATACCAGTCGAATTGTGGCGCGTGGTTATGCTATTGTCAAAAAAGAAGAGTCCGTAGTTGATTCGGTAGAGAGTTTGAAGAAAAAAAGACCAAGTGACGCTTTTTGATGCGAGATGGTCAAGTAGAATTAGAGGTAAAAGATGTCAAAACAAAAGAAATTTGAGGAAAATCTAGCAGAACTGGAGACTATTGTCCAAAGTTTGGAAAATGGTGAAATTGCTCTGGAAGATGCAATTGCGGCCTTTCAAAAGGGCATGGTCTTGTCAAAAGAGCTCCAAGCGACGCTGGACAAGGCTGAAAAGACCTTAGTCAAGGTCATGCAAGAAGACGGAACAGAAAGTGATTTTGAATGAAAAAGCAAGAAAAATTAGCTCTTGTCGAGTCGGCCTTGGAAGATTTTTATGGAGACCAGCAGTTTGCCTCTAGTTTGCGAGAGTCTGTTCTCTATTCCATTCATGCTGGTGGCAAGCGTATTCGGCCTTTTCTCTTGTTAGAAGTTCTGGAAGCCTTGCAGGTTGCTATCAAACCTGCTCACGCGCAGGTGGCTGCTGCTTTGGAAATGATCCATACAGGGAGCTTGATTCATGATGATCTTCCTGCTATGGATGATGATGATTACCGTCGGGGACGATTGACCAATCACAAGAAATTCGGTGAAGCTATGGCGATTTTGGCTGGTGATGCCTTGTTCCTAGATCCGTATGCTTTGATAGCGCAGGCAGATTTGCCAAGTCAGATCAAGGTGGACTTGATTGCTAACTTATCCTTTGCTTCAGGTAGTCTGGGAATGGTTGCAGGGCAAGTTTTGGATATGGAAGGCGAACACCAGCATTTGTCTTTAGAAGAACTCCAGACCATTCATGCTAATAAGACTGGAAAACTATTAGCTTATCCCTTCCAAGCAGCTGCTATTATAGCCGAATTGGCACCTGAGATGCAGGCAAAGCTGAAAACTGTAGGTGAATTGATTGGGCTTGCTTTTCAGGTCAGAGACGATGTGTTGGATGTGACAGCTAGTTTTGAGGAAATCGGCAAGACACCACAAAAGGACTTGCAGGCAGAAAAGTCAACCTATCCAGCCTTGTTGGGCTTGGAAGAGGCTATTGCCTTTTGTAACCAAACTCTGGATCAAGCTAATGCCAAATTAGAAGAAATTGCCCAGCAGGTCCCTTTTGATATAGGATCGATTGTAAGTGTAGTAGAAAGTTTGAGAATCAATGGCTAAGGAAAGAGTGGATGTACTAGCTTATAAACAGGGCTTGTTTGAAACGAGAGAGCAGGCCAAGCGCGGTGTTATGGCTGGTCTAGTCGTAGCAGTCCTTAATGGAGAACGTTTTGACAAACCAGGAGAGAAAATCCCAGACGACACCGAGCTAAAACTTAAGGGTGAAAAACTCAAGTATGTCAGCCGTGGTGGCTTGAAATTGGAAAAAGCCTTGCAGATCTTTGATTTGTCAGTTGATGGGGCGACCACAATTGATATCGGTGCTTCTACTGGTGGTTTTACCGATGTCATGTTGCAAAATGGTGCTGAGTTGGTCTTTGCAGTCGATGTCGGTACCAATCAATTGGCTTGGAAATTACGCCAAGACCCACGAGTTGTCAGCATGGAGCAGTTCAATTTCCGCTATGCAGAAAAGACTGATTTCGAAAAGGAACCGAACTTTGCCAGTATTGATGTGAGTTTCATTTCCCTCAGTCTGATTTTGCCGGCCTTGCACCGTGTGTTGGCTGATCAAGGTCAGGTTGTGGCTCTGGTTAAGCCTCAGTTTGAGGCAGGACGTGAGCAGATTGGGAAAAATGGAATCATTCGTGATGCCAAGGTCCATCAACATGTCCTTGAATCTGTCACAACCATGGCAGTAGAGGAAGGCTTTTCAGTCCTTGGTTTGGACTTTTCTCCCATCCAAGGTGGTCATGGAAATATTGAGTTTTTAGCGTATTTGAAAAAAGAAGAGTCAGCAAGCAATCGGGTTCTTGCTGAGATTGAAGAAGTAGTAGAGAGGGCGCATAGTCAATTTAAAAATGAATAAAAAAGAGAGACTTGAAAAAATTAGACGATTTGTGACAGATTATCAAATCGGTACACAAGAAGAAATTGTAGAACATTTGAAAGAGGCTGGCATCACTGCCACTCAGGCGACGGTATCACGAGATATCAAAGAGCTAGGCATTGTCAAAATTCCTTTGAGTGACAATACCTATGTCTATGAATTGCCAAAATCAATCGTAAAAAGTTTGCAATTGACTGAAGACAATATCGAATCAGCAGAATTGATGGATAAGATGATCAATCTTCAAGTCATTCCAGGAAATACAGCTTTTGTAAAAGCTCAGTTAATTGAGACTTTTGCGGACAAGATTTTTAGCTGTTTAGCTGATGATAGCTCGATTTTAGTCATTGCCAGAAGTGAAAGTCTAGCTGAGGAAATCTTTGAACAAGTAAAAAATTGGTAGGTCTGTATGTTACTTGAAATTTCGATAAAAAACTTTGCCATTATTGAGGCTATTTCCCTCAATTTTGAGAAAGGGATGACTGTCCTGACTGGTGAAACGGGTGCAGGGAAGTCGATTATCATTGATGCTATGAATATGATGTTGGGAGCTCGTGCTACGACAGATGTTATTCGTCATGGTGCGCCAAAGGCAGAGATTGAGGGGCTTTTCTCAGTTGAGAATAGTCGCCTTTTGCAGGAAATTTTTGATGAGCAAGGTTTAGAAATGGGGGATGAAATTATCATCCGTCGGGAAATTCTGCAAAATGGTCGGAGTATCAGCCGTGTGAATGGCCAGATGGTTAATTTGTCTGTTTTGCGTGCTATTGGGCAACATCTGGTGGATATACATGGTCAGCATGATCAAGAGGAGTTAATGCGACCTCAACTTCATATCCAGATGTTGGATGAATTTGGCGATGTAGCTTTTTGGGACTTGAAAGAAACCTATCAGACGAGTTTTGATGCCTATCGAAAAATGCGCAATCAGGTTCTGGAAGTCAAGAAAAACCAACAGGAACACAAGGCTCGTATAGAAATGTTGGAATTTCAAATGGCAGAGATTGAGGCAGCAAACTTGCAGGCTGGTGAAGACTTATCTCTCAACCAAGATCGTGATAAACTTCTCAACCATAAAAATATTGCGGATACGCTGACCAATGCCTACAGTATGTTAGACAATGAAGATTTTTCAAGTCTGGCCAACGTTCGTTCAGCCATGAATGACATGGAAAGTGTCGAAGAGTATGACCCTGAATACCGTGAAATTTCGAGTTCTCTGTCTGAGACCTACTATGTCTTAGAAGATATTAGCAAACGTTTGGAAGCAATCATTGAGGATTTAGATTTTGATGGTAATCGTCTCATGCAGGTCGAGAATCGTTTGGACCTCCTTCATACCATTACTCGTAAGTATGGTGGGACTGTAGACGATGTCTTGCTTTATTTTGCTAAGATTACGGAAGAATACAACCTCTTGACAGGCAATAACCTCTCGTCTGAGGACATGGAAGCTGAGCTTAAGAAATTGGAAGTCAATCTTGTTGATTTGGCTGGTCAACTTGCCTCTGCTCGTCATGACTTGGCTCAGCAGCTCGAAGCAGAGATTAAACAAGAGCTTCAAGACCTTTATATGGAAAAAGCCCAGTTTCAGGTTCGTTTTAGCAAGGGCAAATTCAGTCGTGAGGGCAATGAAACGGTTGAGTTTTACATTTCAACCAACCCTGGCGAAGACTTTAAACCCTTGGTCAAGGTTGCGTCTGGTGGGGAATTATCCCGTCTCATGCTAGCTATTAAGTCTGCCTTTTCACGTAAAGAAGGCAAGACTAGCATTGTCTTTGATGAGGTGGATACGGGAGTTTCAGGTCGTGTAGCTCAGGCTATTGCACAGAAGATTCACAAGATTGGTCAACATGGTCAGGTTCTAGCTATCTCCCACTTGCCACAAGTGATTGCGATTGCGGATTATCAATTCTTTATTGAGAAGATTAGCAATGAGCATTCAACGGTTTCGACTGTTCGTCTCTTGACGGTTGAAGAGCGGGTGGAGGAAGTTGCCAAGATGTTGGCAGGTGATGATGTGACAGAAGCAGCTCTGACGCAAGCCAGAGAATTGTTGAGAAACAGGGAGAAATAAGATGACAGACTATTATGTTATTGGAGATGTTCACGGAAAAGCTGGGATGCTGGAAGACCTTCTTAAAACATGGGATGGTCAGACCCAGTTGCTCTTTCTAGGAGATTTGATTGACCGTGGTGAGGATAGTCGCCGCGTCCTTGAAATGGTTAAGGATTTAGTAGATAATCAAGGGGCTATCTGTTTGTCTGGAAATCATGAGTATATGTTTTTAACTTGGCTTGATGACCCAGAAGAAAGCTATGACCACTATCGTCGCAATGGTGGTGATACAACCATTAACTCTATCCTAGGTCGTCCCTTGGATGCACCAGTTGACGGGATTGAGGATGCCAAGCGTGTTGCCACTGAAGCGGCAGATTTGGTCGAATTTATTCGTCAAATGCCTTTTGTGGTAGAGACAGATAAGTATATCTTTGTTCACGCAGGTATTGATTTGACCTTAGACGACTGGCATGAAACCACAGATTACAAGAAAGTCTGGCTTAGAAAACCATTCCACGAAGCAGAAATCATACTGGAAAAATCATTGTCTTTGGTCACACACCTGTTTATGGTTTGTTAAAGCAAGAACGAGGTACAGCTGAGCTTTGGACTACAGAAGATGGCAAGATTGGAATGGATGGAGGAGCTGTTTATGGTGGTGTCCTTCACGGTATTGTCTTTACAGACCAAGGGATGACAGAACATCACTTTATCGAAAATGACGGCTTTGTCGCTGAAGATTAGTACTCCTAGCAGGGTATGGTCTTGTCAAAATGTCAAAAACAATTTATAATAAATAGATACCCTGAAAGGAAGAGAATCATGAACTTAGAAGAATTGAAAAAACGACAGGAGAAGATCCGTAACTTCTCTATTATCGCCCATATTGACCACGGGAAATCAACTCTAGCAGACCGCATTTTAGAAAAAACAGAGACGGTTTCAAGTCGTGAAATGCAGGCCCAGCTTTTGGATAGTATGGATTTAGAACGGGAACGTGGGATTACCATTAAGTTGAATGCCATTGAGCTCAATTATACGGCAAAAGATGGGGAAACTTATATTTTCCACTTGATTGACACGCCGGGACACGTTGACTTTACCTATGAAGTTTCACGTTCGCTCGCTGCCTGTGAGGGGGCGATTTTGGTGGTTGATGCCGCTCAAGGGATTGAGGCTCAAACCCTTGCCAACGTTTATCTAGCCTTGGACAATGATTTGGAAATCATGCCAGTCATTAACAAAATTGACCTGCCAGCAGCGGATCCAGAGCGCGTGCGTACAGAGATTGAAGATGTCATTGGTTTGGATGCCAGTGAAGCAGTTTTGGCTTCTGCCAAGGCTGGTATTGGGATTGAAGAAATCCTCGAGCAAATCGTAGAAAAAGTACCAGCACCAACAGGTGATGTGACGGCACCACTTAAGGCCTTGATTTTCGACTCTGTTTACGATGCTTACCGTGGGGTTATTCTTCAAGTGCGTGTCATGGACGGGGTGGTTAAACCTGGTGATAAGATTCAGCTTATGAGCAATGGCAAGACCTTTGATGTGACCGAAGTTGGTATTTTCACGCCGAAAGCAGTTGGTCGTGATTTTCTTGCGACTGGTGACGTTGGTTATATTGCGGCGTCTATCAAGACGGTTCAGGACACTCGTGTAGGTGATACCGTTACCTTGGCAACTAATCCTGCGGCAGAGCCATTACATGGTTACAAGCAGATGAATCCTATGGTCTTTGCGGGCCTCTATCCAATCGAATCAAACAAGTACAATGACCTACGTGAAGCTCTTGAAAAATTGCAACTGAATGATGCTAGTCTGCAGTTTGAACCAGAAACATCTCAGGCACTTGGATTTGGTTTCCGTTGTGGTTTCCTTGGACTTCTCCATATGGATGTTATCCAAGAGCGTTTGGAACGTGAGTTCAACATTGACCTCATCATGACAGCTCCATCTGTTATCTATAAGGTTAACTTGACCGACGGTGAGTCTATGGATGTATCTAACCCATCTGAGTTCCCAGATCCTACCAAGATTGCGACCATTGAAGAGCCTTATGTTAAGGCGCAAATCATGGTACCACAGGAGTTCGTAGGAGCTGTAATGGAGCTAGCTCAGCGCAAGCGTGGTGACTTTGTGACTATGGACTATATTGATGATAACCGTGTCAATGTTATCTATCAAATTCCACTGGCTGAAATCGTCTTTGATTTCTTTGATAGCTTAAGTCTTCAACACGTGGTTATGCAAGCTTTGACTACGAATTGTCAGAGTATCGCCCCTCTAAGCTGGTCAAAATGGACATCCTTCTCAATGGAGACAAGGTGGATGCCCTTAGCTTTATCGTTCACAAGGACTTTGCCTACGAACGCGGAAAACTCATCGTTGATAAGCTTAAGAAAATCATCCCTCGCCAACAATTTGAGGTGCCAATTCAAGCAGCTATTGGACAGAAGATTGTCGCTCGTACTGATATCAAGGCCCTTCGTAAGAACGTACTTGCTAAATGTTATGGTGGTGACGTTTCTCGTAAGCGTAAACTGCTTGAAAAACAAAAAGCTGGTAAGAAGCGCATGAAAGCTATCGGATCAGTAGAAGTTCCACAAGAAGCCTTCCTTAGCGTCTTGAGCATGGATGAAGAATAAGTTATCATAATTGTTTTTCTTGTTCACAGGAAACTTACATAAGAATCAATAGTAAAACAGGCTTAAATAGGCCTGTTTTTTTGCATTTATAATAGGATTAAATCGTTTAAAAGTGTTTGTTTTTAAATGTTTGTTTTTGGTTGTAAATATAAAAAAATAAACAAAATAATCGAAAAAGGACAAAAAAACAACAAAAAAATTATTGACAACGATTTCATATAGTGTTATACTTATAGCATAAAGTTAATGGAAAGAAGGGAAAACCTTATGGGATTAGATCATTTCTTTGACAAAAACCTTGTGTTTTGCTTAGAAGCGGATAATCAAGAACATCTCTTTGATCAGGTAGCAACTTTATTGGAAGAACGAGAAATCGTAACTCCAACTTATCGTGAAGCCTTGATCACGCGTGAAAAGTCATTTCCAACTGGCCTAGATATGGAATTTTTGGGTAAGGATTTGCCGAATGTGGCTATTCCTCATACAGATATTGTTCATAATCTAGCTGAAAAAGTTGTGGTCGTTCGATTAGAAAAACCAGTGACCTTCCACAATATGATTGCGCCAGATAAGGAAGTAGAAGTATCCTTACTCTTCTTTATCATTAATAACTCAAGTTCAAGTCAAACGAACATTCTTGCTCAGTTGATGGACTTCTTTACTGGAAATAGTCATCTTGAAGACCTATCAAAAATTTCTGAACCAGAAGCCCTCTATGCTTATATTGCTGAAGCAATTGCTTAATCTTGTCTATTAAAAATATTAAATCGGAGGAAATCCATATGATTAAAATTCTTGCTGCCTGCGGTGCAGGTGTTAACTCAAGCCACCAAATTAAAAGTGCTCTTGAAGAAGAACTTTCAAACCGCGGTTTTGATGTTCACTGTGATGCAGTCATGGTCAAAAGACGTTAACGAAGATCTTATCAAAGGTTATGACATCTTCACACCAATTGCTGCTACAGACCTTGGTTTTGACCCAGGTATTCCAGTTATCGAAGCTGGACCAATCTTATTCCGTATCCCAGCTATGAGTGCTCCAGTATTTGACAATATTGAAGCGGCCATTAAAGAACACGGATTAAGCTAATTCTAATTTGTTAACATTCATATAACATAAAAAGGGAGGAACTGTTATGGATGCAATCTTTGACCTAATCAAAGAGGTTTTCACGCCCATCTTAGATATGGGTGGACCTGTCATCATGTTAATCATTTTGACAGTATTGGCTTTACTTTTTGGAGTGAAATTCTCCAAAGCGCTTGAAGGTGGTATCAAACTTGCCATCGCTCTTACTGGTATCGGAGCTATCATCGGTATGCTAAATGGTGCTTTCTCAGCATCACTTGCAAAATTCGTTGAAAATACTGGTATCCAATTGAGTATCACTGACGTTGGTTGGGCACCACTTGCAACAATCACTTGGGGATCTGCTTGGACACTTTACTTCTTGCTTATCATGTTGATTGTCAACGTAGTAATGCTTGCTATGAAGAAAACTGATACACTTGACGTCGATATCTTTGATATCTGGCACTTGTCTATCACAGGTCTTTTGATTAAATGGTATGCAGATAACAACGGTGTGAGCCAAGGAGTTTCACTCTTGATTGCTACAGCAGCTATCGTCCTTGTTGGTGTGTTGAAAATTATCAACTCTGACTTGATGAAACCTACATTTGATGACCTTCTTAACGCTCCAAGTTCATCACCAATGACATCAACTCACATGAACTATATGATGAACCCAGTTATCATGGTTTTGGATAAGATTTTTTTGAGAAAAATTCTTCCCAGGTCTTGATAAATATGACTTTGATGCTGCTAAATTGAACAAGAAAAATTGGTTTCTGGGGTTCTAAATTCTTTATCGGTTTCATTCTTGGTATTGTTATCGGTATTATGGGAACTCCACATCCAATTGAAGGTGTTGCAGATGCAGATAAATGGCGTCTTGTTATCAAAGGATGGTTGTCTCTTGGTTTGACAGCCGGTGTATCTTTGGAACTCTTCTCACTCATCGGTTCATGGTTCATCGCTGCCGTAGAACCACTTTCACAAGGTATTACAAACGTTGCTACTAAACGTCTTCAAGGACGTAAATTTAATATCGGTCTTGACTGGCCATTCATCGCTGGTCGTGCTGAAATCTGGGCTTGTGCCAACGTACTTGCACCAATCATGTTGATCGAAGCTGTGCTTCTTTCAAAAGTCGGAAATGGTATCTTGCCACTTGCAGGTATCATCGCTATGGGTGTTACTCCAGCTCTCTTGGTTGTAACACGTGGTAAATTGCTCCGTATGATTATCTTCGGAACACTCTTGTTGCCACTCTTCCTTCTTTCAGGTACACTTATCGCACCATTTGCAACAGAACTTGCTAAAGGTGTAGGTGCCTTCCCAGCAGGTGTGAGCCAAACTCAATTGATCACTCACTCAACTCTTGAAGGACCAATCGAAAAACTTCTTGGTTGGACAATTGGTAACACTACAACAGGTGATATCAAAGCAATCCTTGGTGCTGTAGTCTTCCTTGTATTCTATATCGGTATCTTTGCATGGTACAGAAAACAAATGATCAAACGTAACGAAGAGTACGCAGCAAAAGCAAAATAATGCGCTCCTATAAAATGTAAATTGTTAAAGCTAGGTTGTCATTTTCCTGATAGGAGTGACAGCCTAGTTTTTTATAAACTATCAAGAAATCGGAGAAAATAATGGTAATTGAATTAAAATCAGAACAATTAAGAGTTGAATTTAACAGTTTTGGTGGGGCTCTTTCTTCTATAAAAGATACTGAGGGACTGGAGTATTTGTGGCAAGGGGATGCCACTTATTGGAGTGGACAAGCTCCTGTTCTCTTCCCCATTTGTGGTTCTTTGAGAGAGGATACAGCCCTCTATATAGATGAGAAGGGGCAAGAAAGCAAAGGAAAGATTCCTCGTCATGGTTTGGTTCGTAAGAAAGAATTTGAATTAGTTGAACAGACAGATAATAGTGTAACTTTTGCAATTGAAGACGATGAGAATAGCTATCAGAACTACCCTTATTATTTCCGCCTAGAAATCACTTATAGCCTTACTGGCAAGACAGTACGAACTCAATACAAGATTTTCAATAAAGAAACTAGCAAGGTCATGCCTTACTTTATTGGTGGACATCCAGGATTTAATTGTCCTCTGCTTGATGATGAAGTCTATGAAGATTATTATCTAGAGTTTGAAAAAGAAGAGACTTGCTCTGTTCCACGTCCTTTCCCAGAAACAGGTATGCTTGATTTTCAAGATAGAAGTCCATGGCTAGAAGGTCAAAAAGAATTAGACCTCAGCTATGATCTTTTCAGCACTGATGCAGTCACCTTAGATGAATTGCAATCTAGAACAATTGCCCTTCGTTCTCGTAAACATGATAAGGGATTGAAAGTTCGTTTTGCAGAGTTTCCAAACCTCATTATATGGTCAACTTTGAATAAAGGACCTTTCATTGCTTTTGAACCATGGTCTGGCTTGTCAACATCCCTTGAAGAAGGAGATCATCTAGAAGATAAGAAGAATGTTCGTCTCCTAGAACCTGGTCAAGTGGATCAAATTGGTTTTTGACATCGAAATTTTTTTAGTTAAGAAAACACAAAAACAAACATTAATTGTTGACTTTTTTAAGAAATAGGAGTATATTATGTTTGTAAGCAACAAATGATGTTTGTAACAAACAAATAATCACTTGTTATATTCTCTTTCGTGGAGAAAGATTATTTCTAGGAAACTGGTTTCCTAAACTTGAATAAGGTGTCATTCATCTTATTCAATCCAATTTGTCAATAAACTGCTAGAAAGCTTTTGTAGGTAAACTACTAACCATAAAAGGTTTTACTAGCCTAGAAAAATAAAAGGAGTATACAATATGTCTATTGTTATCGGTGCAGATGCTGCAGGTTTGAGATTGAAAGAAGTTGTGAAAGACTTCTTGGAAAAAGAAAACTTCCACGTTGTGGATGTTACAGCTGAAGGTCAAGACTTTGTTGATGTGACTCTTGCTGTTGCTGCAGAAGTAAACAAAGAAGAACAAAACCTTGGTATCGTGATTGATGCTTATGGAGCTGGTCCATTTATGGTCGCAACTAAGATCAAAGGAATGGTTGCTGCAGAAGTATCTGACGAACGTTCAGCTTATATGACTCGTGGTCACAACAACTCACGTATGATCACTATGGGTGCACAACTTGTTGGTGATGAATTGGCTAAAAACATCGCTAAAGGATTTGTTAACGGTAAATACGATGGTGGACGTCACCAAATTCGTGTCGATATGTTGAACAAAATGTGCTAATACTCTTCAAAAATCAAGATAATCTGTTGTCAGCTCACTTTAGCTAACCTCAGTTATGCTTGCAGCTCGCTTCCTAAGCTAATCTTGATTTTTCTTGAGTAGGGATAAATGATATTAGATTTATATAATTAATCGGAGGGAATAACTAATGAGAATTGCAATTGGATGTGACCACATCGTAACAGATGAAAAAATGGCGGTTTCAGAATTTTTGAAATCAAAAGGATATGAAGTCATTGACTTTGGTACATATGACCATACACGTACTCACTACCCAATCTTTGGTAAAAAAGTAGGGGAAGCTGTAACTAGCGGTCAAGCTGATCTTGGGGTATGTATTTGTGGTACTGGTGTTGGTATCAACAACGCTGTGAATAAAGTTCCAGGTGTCCGTTCTGCCTTGGTTCGTGATATGACAACAGCCCTTTATGCTAAAGAACAATTGAACGCCAACGTTATCGGTTTTGGTGGTAAGATTACTGGTGAATTGCTCATGTGTGATATCATCGAAGCTTTCATCCATGCTGAATACAAACCATCTGAAGAAAACAAGAAATTGATTGCGAAAATTGAACACCTTGAAAGTCACAATGCTCAACAAACAGACGCAAACTTCTTCACTGAATTCCTTGAAAAATGGGATCGCGGAGAATACCACGACTAAGAGGTAACCTATGATTTTAACAGTCACAATGAACCCATCCATTGATATTTCCTATCCCTTGGATGAGTTGAAGATTGATACTGTCAATCGTGTGGTGGATGTAACCAAAACGGCTGGTGGTAAGGGACTCAATGTTACCCGAGTACTTTCAGAATTTGGGGATTCTGTTCTTGCTACTGGTTTAGTGGGTGGTAAACTTGGTGAGTTTTTGGTTGAAAATATTGATGATAATGTTAAGAAAGATTTCTTTTCTATTCAGGGAGAAACTCGTAACTGTATCGCTATTCTTCACGGAGACAACCAAACAGAAGTTCTTGAAAAAGGACCTGAAGTATTGGAACAGGAAGGTCAAGACTTTGGAACATTTCAAAAAACTCTTGGGTTCAGTTGAAGTAGTAGCCATCTCAGGTAGTCTGCCAGCTGGCCTTCCAGTTGATTACTATGCGAGCTTGGTAGAACTTGCTAATCAAGCTGGCAAGCCTGTTGTCTTGGACTGCTCTGGTGCAGCACTTCAGGCGGTTCTTGAATCACCACATAAACCAACAGTCATCAAACCAAATAATGAGGAATTGTCCCAGCTTCTAGGAAGAGAAGTTTCTGAGGATTTGGATGAATTAAAAGAAGTACTTCAAGAACCTTTGTTTGCAGGTATTGAATGGATTATTGTTTCGCTTGGTGCCAACGGTGCCTTTGCCAAACATGGTGACACTTTCTACAAGGTAGATATTCCTAGAATTCAGGTAGTCAACCCTGTTGGATCTGGAGATTCTACAGTTGCTGGAATTTCTTCAGGTTTACTTCATAAAGAATCGGATGCAGAACTACTCATCAAGGCAAATGTCCTTGGTATGCTCAATGCTCAAGAAAAAATGACTGGTCATGTCAACATGGCCAACTATCAAGCTCTATATGATCAATTAATAGTAAAAGAGGTATAAAATGGCTTTAACAGAACAAAAACGTGCACGCTTAGAAAAACTTTCTGATGAAAATGGAATCATCTCAGCTCTTGCATTTGACCAACGTGGTGCGTTGAAACGCCTCATGGCTCAACACCAAACAGAAGAACCAACTGTGGCTCAAATGGAAGAACTTAAAGTTTTGGTAGCAGATGAATTGACTAAATACGCTTCATCTATGCTTCTTGATCCTGAATATGGACTTCCAGCAACTAAAGCTCTTGATGAAAAAGCTGGTCTCCTTCTTGCTTATGAAAAAACAGGTTATGATACAACAAGCACAAAACGCTTGCCAGACTGCTTGGATGTTTGGTCTGCAAAACGTATTAAAGAAGAAGGTGCAGATGCAGTTAAATTCTTGCTTTACTATGATGTAGATAGCTCAGATGAACTTAACCAAGAAAAACAAGCTTATATCGAACGCATCGGTTCTGAGTGTGTGGCTGAAGATATCCCATTCTTCCTTGAAATCCTTGCTTACGATGAAAAAATTGCTGACGCTGGTTCTGTAGAATATGCGAAAGTAAAACCACACAAAGTTATCGGTGCTATGAAAGTCTTCTCAGACCCACGCTTTAACATTGACGTCTTGAAAGTAGAAGTTCCTGTTAACATTAAATATGTTGAAGGCTTCGCTGAAGGTGAAGTAGTTTATACACGTGAAGAAGCAGCAGCCTTCTTCAAAGCACAAGATGAAGCAACTAACTTGCCATACATCTACTTGAGTGCTGGTGTATCAGCTAAACTTTTCCAAGATACTCTTGTATTTGCCCATGAATCAGGTGCAAACTTTAACGGAGTTCTTTGTGGCCGTGCTACATGGGCTGGATCAGTTGAAGCATACATCAAAGATGGTGAAGAAGCAGCACGTGAATGGCTTCGCACAACTGGATTTGAAAACATTGACGAACTCAACAAAGTTCTTCAAACAACAGCAACTTCATGGAAAGAACGCGTGTAAGCAAGTCCTCCTAGGTTAGGAACATGAATCTAAAAATTTTTTAAAAAAGTTGTATGTAAAGGTTTACAAAATAACTTACTTGTGCTATACTTAAATCACAAGTTAATACAAGGTGAGTGTTACTAAGTAATATTAGGCATGATCACAGGTGAATTAGAAATCGGCTGATTTTTCTAGTTCATTTGTGGTCATTTTTTTATACTAATATACCTTTAAGATATAAAAAGGAGGTTGACATGTATCGAATTCTAAATCCAATGAATCACAATGTCTCGCTTGTCAGAAATGACAAAGGAGAAGAAGTGATTGTGATTGGTAAGGGGATTACATTTGGAAAGAAGAAAGGGGATTTGATTGCTGAACATCAGGTTGAGAAAATCTTTCGGATGAAGACCGAAGAGTCAAGAGAAAACTTTATGGCTCTCCTCAAAGATGTTCCGCTTGATTTTATCACAGTGACTTATGAAATCATTGATAAGCTATCAAAGAAATATCATTATCCGATTCAAGAGTATCTCTACGTAACATTGACAGATCATATTTACTGTTCTTACCAAGCTCTAGCACAAGGAAGGTACAAGGATAGTAATCTGCCAGATATTTCCACTAAGTATCCTGTCGCTTTTCAAATCGCAAATGAAGCATTTGAAATTTACCGTCAGAAGCTAGCAGATCATTTCCTGAGGACGAAATTATTCGGATTGCTTATCATTTCATTAATGCCGAAGGTGAAAATGAAGTGGAACTTGTGGAGTCGATTGATAAGAGGAAAGAAATTCTCAGGAATGTTGAAGAAGTTTTAACGGACTATGCAATTCAACGAACTAAAGAGAATAACCATTTCTATGATCGTTTTATGATTCATTTGAATTATTTCTTGGATTATTTAGACAGATCTAGAGATGATAACCAATCACTTCTGGATATGGAAGATCATATTAAACAATCCTATCCAAAAGCGTTCGAGATTGGTTCCAAGATCTATGATGTGATTACGCAACATACGGGTCTTGATTTGTATAAAAGTGAACGAGTTTATCTAGTTCTACATATCCAACGTTTATTGTCATAAAAATTTAATTAAAAATACATAAGGAGAATTCTATCATGAATAGAGAAGAAGTAACATTGTTAGGTTTTGAAATCGTAGCCTATGCTGGCGATGCTCGTTCAAAACTATTGGAAGCCTTGAAGGCTGCTGAAGCTGGTGATTTTGCAAAAGCGGATAGCTTAGTTGAGGAAGCTGGTTCTTGCATTGCAGAGGCTCACCACGCGCAAACAAGTCTATTGACTAAGGAAGCTTCTGGTGAGGACTTAGCCTATAGTGTGACCATGATGCATGGCCAAGACCACTTGATGACAACTGTCTTGTTAAAAGATTTGATGCACCACTTAATCGAACTTTATAAGAGAGGAGTTAAATAATGAATAAACTAATTGCATTTATCGAGAAAGGAAAACCTTTCTTTGAGAAATTATCTCGTAATATCTATCTTCGTGCTATTCGTGATGGTTTCATTGCAGGTATGCCTGTTATTCTCTTCTCAAGTATTTTTATCTTGATTGCCTTTGTACCAAACTCATGGGGCTTTAAATGGTCTGATGAAGTTGTAGCCTTTCTGATGAAACCTTATAGCTATTCTATGGGTATTCTGGCTCTCTTGGTAGCTGGTACAACAGCTAAGTCATTGACCGACTCAGTAAACCGTAGCATGGAGAAGACCAATCAAATCAACTATATGTCAACATTGTTGGCAGCAATTGTTGGTTTGTTGATGTTGGCAGCTGATCCTATCGAAAATGGTCTAGCTACTGGATTCTTGGGGACAAAAGGTTTGCTTTCAGCCTTCCTTGCTGCCTTTGTTACCGTAGCCATCTATAAGGTTTGTGTTAAGAACAACGTCACTATTCGTATGCCTGACGAAGTTCCACCAAATATCTCACAAGTCTTTAAAGATGTGATTCCATTCACTCTATCAGTTGTTTCTCTTTATGCTCTGATTTACTAGCTCGTCATTTTGTTGGTGCTAGTGTAGCAGAATCAATCGGTAAATTCTTTGCACCATTATTCTCTGCTGCTGATGGCTATCTTGGTATTACCATTATCTTTGGTGCCTTTGCCTTCTTCTGGTTTGTTGGGATTCACGGTCCATCTATTGTTGAGCCTGCTATCGCAGCAATTACCTATGCCAATGCCGAAGTCAACTTGAACCTTCTCCAACAAGGTATGCACGCTGACAAGATTCTTACTTCTGGTACACAAATGTTTATCGTTACCATGGGTGGTACTGGTGCGACACTGGTTGTTCCATTCATGTTCATGTGGTTAACAAAATCAAAACGTAATCGTGCAATCGGACGTGCTTCAGTAGTTCCAACATTCTTTGGTGTAAATGAACCAATCTTGTTTGGTGCACCACTTGTATTGAACCCAATCTTCTTCATTCCATTTATCTTTGCTCCAATCGCAAACGTATGGATCTTTAAATTCTTTATTGAAACTCTTGGAATGAATTCATTTACTGCTAATCTACCATGGACAACCCCAGCTCCACTAGGTCTAGTTCTTGGTACGAACTTCCAAGTTCTATCATTCATTCTTGCTGCTCTTCTAATCGTGGTGGACGTAGTCATTTACTACCCATTCCTTAAAGTATATGATGAACAAATTCTTGAAGAAGAGCGTTCAGGTAAATCTAATGATGAATTGAAAGAAAAAGTTGCTGCAAACTTCAACACTGCAAAAGCAGATGCTATTCTTGAAAAAGCTGGTGTAGAAGCAGCACAAAATACAATCACTGAAGAAACAAATGTCCTCGTTCTCTGTGCAGGTGGAGGGACAAGTGGACTTCTTGCGAATGCTTTGAATAAGGCAGCTGCAGAATACAATGTTCCTGTGAAAGCAGCAGCAGGTGGCTATGGTGCTCACCGTGAAATGTTGCCAGAGTTTGATCTTGTTATCCTTGCCCCTCAAGTTGCTTCAAACTTTGAAGATATGAAAGCAGAAACAGATAAACTCGGTATTAAACTTGCCAAGACAGAAGGCGCTCAATACATCAAATTAACCCGTGATGGAAAAGGGGCTCTAGCATTTGTACAAGCTCAATTCGATTAACGATAGGGACTGTGAAACAGTCTCCTATCGTTACGGAAATCGCTATGGCGAATTTCCTAATCGCCTTGTTAATTCGTCGGTAAAAAGATATCGTTTTTACCTTCTCATGTCACAATTCGATTAATAATAGGGACTATGAAATAGTCTCCTATCGTTACGGCAATCGCTATGGCGAATTTCCTAATCGCCTTATTAATTCGTCGGTAAAAAGATATCGTTTTTACCTTCTCATGTCACAATTCGATTAACGATAGGGACTCTGAAATAGTCTCCTATCGTTACGGCAATCGCTATGGCAAATTTCCTAATCGCCTTATTAATTCGTCGGTAAAAAGCTATCGTTTTTACCTCCTCATGTTACAATTCGGTGACTTGGTACAAGAAGTGAGATGGAGAAGGATGGCTCACTGACTCCTCTCCTCTCACTTTTACTTTATTTAAATCAAGAAATAGGTGAAAAAAATGACAAAAACATTACCAAAAGACTTTATTTTCGGTGGCGCAACAGCTGCCTATCAAGCAGAAGGTGCTACACATACTGATGGTAAAGGACCAGTTGCGTGGGATAAGTATCTTGAAGATAACTACTGGTACACTGCCGAACCAGCCAGTGATTTTTACAATCGATACCCAGTTGACCTCAAGCTAGCAGAAGAGTATGGTGTCAATGGTATTCGAATTTCTATTGCCTGGTCACGTATTTTCCCGACTGGTTACGGTCAAGTAAATGCTAAAGGTGTTGAATTTTATCATAATCTATTTGCAGAGTGTCACAAACGTCATGTTGAGCCTTTTGTAACTCTTCATCACTTTGATACGCCAGAAGCTCTCCACTCAAATGGAGACTTCTTAAACCGTGAAAATATTGAACACTTTGTAGACTACGCTGCCTTCTGTTTTGAAGAATTCCCAGAAGTAAACTATTGGACAACCTTTAATGAAATTGGGCCAATTGGTGATGGTCAATACTTGGTTGGAAAATTCCCTCCAGGTATTCAGTACGACCTTGCCAAAGTTTTCCAATCGCACCACAATATGATGGTTTCTCATGCGCGTGCAGTTAAGCTATATAAAGATAAAGGTTATAAAGGTGAAATTGGTATTGTTCACGCACTGCCAACCAAGTATCCTTTAGATCCTAAAAATCCAGCAGATGTTCGTGCAGCTGAGTTGGAAGATATCATCCACAATAAATTTATCTTGGATGCAACTTATCTAGGTCACTATTCAGCTGAAACGATGGAAGGCGTCAACCATATCTTATCAGTCAATGGTGGTAGCTTGGATCTTCGTGAAGAAGATTTCACAGCATTAGAAGCTGCGAAAGACTTGAATGATTTTCTAGGCATCAACTATTATATGAGTGACTGGATGGAAGCCTTTGATGGAGAAACTGAAATTATCCATAATGGTAAGGGTGAGAAAGGAAGCTCTAAATACCAAATCAAAGGTGTTGGTCGTCGTGTAGCTCCTGACTATGTACCACGTACGGATTGGGATTGGATTATCTACCCTCAAGGTTTGTATGACCAAATCATGCGCGTGAAGAAAGATTATCCGAACTATAAGAAGATTTACATCACTGAAAATGGACTTGGTTATAAAGATGAGTTTGTAGACAATACTGTTTATGATGATGGCCGTATTGATTATGTCAAACAACACTTAGAGGTCTTATCTGATGCGATTGCTGATGGTGCAAACGTCAAAGGATACTTCATCTGGTCATTGATGGACGTCTTCTCATGGTCAAACGGTTATGAAAAACGTTACGGTCTCTTCTATGTAGACTTTGAAACTCAAGAACGTTATCCTAAGAAATCAGCTCACTGGTACAAGAAAGTAGCAGAAAGTCAGATTATAGACTAGTAGAATGAGTAATTAGATATAGAATTCTAGTGAGGCAAAAAGATGTTCAAAGATTTTTATCCAATCTATTTATGAAAAAGTTTATATTATCAATTTTGATAAATGTTTTCAAATACCTTGTTTGACTAATGAGGAGCTGAAAAAAATTTTTGGGAAATGGTATGTCTCTACCGGTAAAGAATGGATTTGCCATTCAGACTATGAGCTGGAAGAATTTAAAAAAATATCTTTTTAAATTTTTATCAGTCCTGAAGAACGGGATAATATCTCCTTTGATTCAGATTTTTATGCCGTTTCAACAATCATAAATAATCTAGGAAACTCCTTGTAAAAATCTTCATCCAAAAATGCGTCATATCAAGATTCTTATTTTCTTGATATGACGCATTTTCATTTTTTATCAATCCTCAGTTTTATGGTTTAGAAAGAATAATTTTTGTTTGTTTTTGAAAGTTGTTCAAACGTTTCTTTGCTCAGTTTAGAATCTGAAACGATGATATCAATATCAGAGATATTGTAGAAGGTATAGAAATCAAATTTATTGAACTTACTATGGTCAGCTAGTAAGTATTTTTTATTGGAATTATTGAGGGCGATGCGTTGAGATTCACCTTCCTCTTCACTAAAGGTCGCAATCGCATTGTCCTGAATACCATTACAGCTAACGAAAGCTTTAGAAAATTGAAGATTGGCTAAGTTTTGCAAGGTTAGTGTTCCCACAAAGGCTCCAGTGATAGAGCGGTAGTTTCCACCGATTAAAATCAAATCTGTTAGTTTTCGTTCGTTTAAGATGAGAAAGACTGGTAAACTGTTTGTTACAACACGAATATTATCAATTGGAAGTTCACGGGCAAAAGATTCTAAGGTCGTACCAGGGCCGATAAAAATAGTTTCACCCTCATCAATTAAATGGCCTGCAAAACGGCTAATTTCTTGTTTTTCTGCGATTTGTAAGCTTTGTTTTTCAATATTGGAACGTTCATTATTTAAAATAGAACCTGTGCGAATTTTCTCAGCTCCCCCGTGTACTCGAACAAGTAGATCCTTGTCTGCCAACTCTTGCAAGTAGCGTCTAGCAGTCATATCTGACACATCCAAGCGAGTCATGATTTCTTTTACAGTAATAGTTCCCTTTGTATTTACCGTTTCTAGAATATTATCTAGTTTTTCTTGCTTTAACATCGTTATCACCTCTATTTCTATTACTATTTTATCATAAAGTATTCAATCAATCAATTTAAAAAAACAAAAGAAAACAAAAACAAAAAAATATCATGGTTGTTTTAAACAAGCCATGATATTTGTTATCAGTTCTGGGATAATTGAATTAGTCCAAACCGTAGTTGTAGTCATCGTCTTGCATAGCTTCAACTTCACCAAGAAGGTAACCATTTCCGACTTGAGAGAAGAAGTCGTGGTTAGAAGTTCCTGTTGAAATACCGTTCATAACGATTGGGTTGACATCATCAGCTGAATCTGGGAAGAGTGGATCTTGTCCCAGGTTCATGAGTGCCTTGTTAGCATTGTAGCGAAGGAAGGTTTTGACTTCTTCAGTCCAACCAACACCGTCATAGAGGCTCTCTGTATAACCTTCTTCATTCTCGTAGAGAGTGTATAGCAGATCGTACATCCATTCTTTGAGTTTCTTGCTCTTCTTCAGGTAATTCATTGAAACCAAGTTGGAATTTATAACCAATGTAGGTTCCGTGAACAGATTCATCACGAATAATCAATTTAATGATTTCAGCGACGTTGGCCAGTTTGTTGTTACCAAGATAGTAGAGGGGAGTGAAGAAACCTGAGTAGAAGAGGAAGGTTTCAAGGAAGACACTAGCAACTTTCTTTTCAAGTGGGCTACCGTTTAGGTAGATTTCGTTGACAATCTCAGCCTTTTTTTGTAGGTAAGGATTGGTGTTAGTCCATTCGAAAATTTCTTCAATCTCAGCCTTAGTATTCAAGGTAGAAAAGATTGATGAGTAAGATTTAGCGTGAACAGATTCCATAAATTGGATGTTATTGAAAACAGCTTCCTCATGGGGTGTACGGATGTCTGCGCGAAGGGCTTGAACCCCAGTTTCAGATTGCATAGTATCGAGAAGTGTTAAACCACCAAAGACTTTCCCAACCAAGTCTTTTTCTACATTTGATAGCTTTCTCCAGTCATCCAAGTCATTTGACAAAGGGATACGTGTATCGAGCCAGAATTGCTCCGTCAGTTTTTCCCAAGTTGATTTGTCGATGACATCTTCGATGGCATTCCAGTTAATGGCTTTGTAGTAAGTTTCCATTTTGAAATCTCTTTCTGTGTTTAGTATTGCGAACTCACAATTACTTCTATTTTATCATAATCCTAGAGTAGTTTCGCACAAAAAGTCGGAAGTCCGACTTTTGTGTTTTTCCATAGTATAGATGCTTATTCCAGTTTAGTTTAGCAGGGTGAATGAATCACGAATCTGAGAAAAAGTAGTTTTCTCAAGCAAGGATTAAATCACACAGCTTTCACATTGGTTGGCACCGACTTCTCCACCATCATCTGTAAAGGTACGGACGTAGTAGATAGACTTGATACCCTTGTTAAAGGCATAGTTACGAAGGATAGACAAGTCACGTGTCGTTTGTTTGTTTTCTTTCTTCCATTCGTAAAGACCTTTTGGAATGTCACTACGCATGAAGAGTGTGAGTGAAAGTCCTTGATCCACGTGCTCAGTTGCAGCAGCGTAGACATCAATCACCTTACGCATATCCATGTCGTAAGCCGAAGTGTAGTAAGGAATGGTTTCTGTTGACAAGCCTGCAGCTGGATAATAGATTTCCCGATTTTCTTTTCTTGACGTTCTTCGATACGTTGCGTAATCGGATGGATAGAAGCAGAAACGTCATTGATGTAACTGATAGAACCATTTGGCGCTACAGCAAGACGGTTTTGGTGGTAAAGACCATCTACTTGAACCTTGTCACGAAGTTCAGCCCAGTCAGCAGCACTCGGAATAAAGACATCTTTGAAGAGTTCTTTAACACGGTCTGATTTTGGAACAAACTCGCCAGTTATATACTTGTCAAAGTAACTTCCGTTAGCATAGTCTGATTTTTCAAAGTTATGGAAGGTGATACCACGTTCACGCGCAATATTGTTTGACTCAACCAAAGTCCAGTAGTTCATAAGCATGAAGTAGATGCTTGTAAATTCAACAGACTCAGGGGATCCATATTCAATAAGTTGTTGGGCAAGGTAGCTGTGAAGTCCCATGGCACCAAGACCAAAGGTGTGGGCTTGGCTATTTCCGTGGTCGATGGTAGGAACAGCTACGATATGTGAACTATCTGTAACGAAAGTAAGGGCACGAACCATAGCACGGATAGAACGACCAAAGTCAGGTGAAGTCATCATGTTAACCACATTGGTTGAACCAAGGTTACATGAAACATCTGTTCCCATTTGAAGGAATTCTTGAGCATCGTTGATCAAGCTTGGTTCTTGGACTTGAAGAATCTCAGAACACAAGTTACTCATGATAATCTTACCATCAACAGGATTTGCACGGTTAGCCGTATCAATGTTGACTACATAAGGGTAACCAGACTCTTGTTGCAATTTGGAAATTTCCGTTTCCAAATCACGTGCTTTGATTTTTGTCTTGCGGATGTTTGGATTTGCGACCAATTCATCATATTTTTCAGTGATGTCGATGTAGTTGAATGGCACACCATACTCAAGCTCTACAGAGTATGGGCTGAAAAGGTACATTTCTTCATTTTTACGAGCCAATTCGTAGAATTTATCGGGTACTACAACACCAAGTGAAAGGGTCTTTACACGAACTTTTTCATCGGCGTTTTCTTTTTTAGTTGAAAGGAAGGCGATAATATCTGGGTGGAAGACGTTGAGGTAGACAACACCAGCACCTTGACGTTGACCCAATTGGTTTGAGTAAGAGAAGCTATCTTCGAAAAGTTTCATAACTGGAACGACCCCAGAAGCTGCTCCTTCATAGCCTTTGATAGGTGCACCAGCTTCACGAAGGTTGCTGAGGGTAATTCCCACACCACCACCGATACGTGAAAGTTGAAGAGCTGAGTTGATAGAACGTCCGATAGAGTTCATATCATCAGTTACTTGGATCAGGAAACATGATACCAATTCACCACGACGAGCACGTCCAGCATTCAAGAAGGAAGGAGTAGCAGGTTGGTAGCGTTGGTGGATGATTTCATTGGCAATATCGATGGCAACAGCTTCATTGCCATCAGCGAAATAAAGGGCGTTAAAGAAGACACGGTCTTCCATGCTTTCAAGATAATATTCACCGTCGTTGGTTTTCAAAGCATATTGATTGTAAAATTTATAGGCAGCCATGAAAGACTTGAATTGGAAGTTTTGTTCTTTAATAAATTGAGACAATTCTTCCAAGAATTCTGGACGGTATTTCTTGATAAAGGCTGTTTCGATATAGTTGTGTTCAATGAGGTAGTTGATTTTTATCTTTGATTGAATCAAAAAAATCATAGTGTTTGGAACTACATTTTCTTTAAAGAAAGCATCCAAGGCTTCCTTATCTTTATGAAGCATGATTTGTCCATTAACAGGACGGTTGATTTCGTTATTGAGACGGAAGTAAGTCACGTCCTCAAGATGTTTTAATCCCATAAAATTTCCCTTATCTAATTACAAAAGAAAGGCTTCTAAGTTAGCCCTAGAAGCAGTTTCTTCTGGATGATGTACTAAGATTATGCTAATTGTTTCAGTTTTTCCTGGTTGGAAACCCTGAAAAAGACTTCAGTTGGTGTTTGGATAACAGGAGCTGCGCTGAAACCGAGCTCTTTAACTTGATCGATGTACTCAGGTTGCTCATCAAGATTGATTTCACGATAAGCGACATTATTACTGTCCAAGAAACGTTTAGTCATCTTACATTGGACACAGTTGTTTTTAGAATAAACGGTTACCATTGTGTAACTCCTCTTTCAAAATAGATTACTTTCTTAGTATATCAGAAAATAAATTTTTGTCAATGATTTGAAACTAAATATAGTGGTCTATTTTTTTCTACTAAAGGTTGCAAAAACACAATATGTAGTGTTTGTTTTATGAAATAGTGATAATTATCCTAGAAGTAGTTTTTTTGGAAAACTATATCCTGTGTTTTGTTATCTAGAATAGAAGATTTTCAGCAAGTTATCTGAAAGGAAATCGAATAAATCCCATAAAATGCTTGAAAAAAATCCTAGAAGATGGTATAATACCAAATTGTAAGGGTTATCACATATAACTCAAAAAAAGAAAGAACAAAAGGAGAGTCAAACTATGGCTTCTAAAAGATTTTCCACGTAGTGGCAGAAACAGGTATTCACGCACGTCCAGCAACATTGTTGGTACAAACTGCAAGCAAATTTGCTTCAGATATCACTCTTGAGTACAAAGGTAAATCAGTTAACCTTAAATCAATCATGGGTGTTATGAGTCTTGGTGTTGGCCAAGGTGCTGATGTAACTATCTCAGCTGAAGGTGCAGATGCAGATGACGCTATCGCTGCAATCTCAGAAACAATGGAAAAAGAAGGATTGGCATAAGGAAAATGACAGAAATGCTTAAAGGAATCGCAGCATCTGATGGTGTTGCAGTTGCAAAAGCATATCTACTCGTTCAACCGGATTTGTCATTCGAGACTGTTTCAGTCGAAGATACAAACGCAGAAGAGGCTCGTTTGGATGTAGCTCTTGAAGCTTCTCAAAACGAGCTTTCTCTTATCCGTGAGAAAGCTGTAGGTACGCTTGGTGAAGAAGCGGCTCAAGTTTTTGACGCTCATTTGATGGTTCTTGCTGACCCAGAATTGATTGGTCAGATTAAAGAAACAATCCGTGCTAAGAAAGTCAATGCTGAAGCAGGTCTTAAAGAAGTGACTGACATGTTCATCACTATCTTTGAAGGTATGGAAGACAACCCATATATGCAAGAACGTGCAGCGGATATCCGCGACGTGACAAAACGTGTATTGGCAAATCTTCTTGGTAAGAAATTGCCAAACCCAGCTTCTATCAATGAAGAAGTAATCGTGATTGCGCATGACTTGACACCATCTGATACAGCTCAATTGGACAAAAACTTTGTAAAAGCTTTTGTAACAAACATCGGTGGACGTACAAGCCACTCAGCTATCATGGCACGTACACTTGAAATTGCAGCTGTATTGGGAACAAATAACATCACTGAAGTGGTGAAAGACGGTGATATCCTTGCTGTTAACGGAATTACTGGTGAAGTGATTATCAACCCAACAGATGAACAAGCGGCAGAATTTAAAGCAGCTGGTGAAGCTTATGCTAAACAAAAAGCTGAATGGGCACTTTTGAAAGATGCTCAAACAGTGACTGCTGACGGTAAACACTTCGAGTTGGCTGCTAACATCGGTACTCCAAAAGACGTGGAAGGTGTTAACAACAATGGTGCAGAAGCGGTTGGACTTTACCGTACAGAGTTCTTGTACATGGATTCTCAAGACTTCCCAACTGAAGATGAGCAGTACGAAGCATACAAGGCTGTTCTTGAGGGAATGAATGGTAAACCTGTGGTTGTTCGTACAATGGATATTGGTGGAGATAAGGAACTTCCTTACTTCGATATGCCACATGAAATGAACCCATTCCTTGGATTCCGTGCCCTTCGTATCTCTATTTCTGAAACTGGAGATGCAATGTTCCGTACACAGATCCGTGCCCTTCTTCGTGCTTCTGTTCATGGTCAATTGCGTATCATGTTCCCAATGGTTGCCCTTTTGAAAGAATTCCGTGCAGCTAAAGCAGTTTATGAAGAAGAAAAAGCAAACCTTCTTGCTGAAGGTGTTGCAGTTGCGGATGATATCCAAGTTGGTATCATGATTGAAATCCCTGCAGCAGCGATGCTTGCAGACCAATTTGCAAAAGAAGTAGACTTCATGTCAATTGGAACAAACGACTTGATCCAATACTCAATGGCAGCAGACCGTATGAACGAGCAAGTTTCATACCTTTACCAACCATATAACCCATCAATCCTTCGCTTGATCAACAACGTTATCAAGGCAGCTCACGCTGAAGGTAAATGGGCTGGTATGTGTGGTGAGATGGCTGGTGACCAAAAAGCTGTTCCACTTCTTGTCGGAATGGGCTTGGATGAGTTCTCTATGTCAGCAACATCAGTCCTTCGTACACGTAGCTTGATGAAGAAATTGGACACTGCTAAGATGGAAGAGTACGCTAACCGTGCCCTTACAGAGTGTTCAACAATGGAAGAAGTCCTTGAACTTCAAAAAGAATACGTTAACTTCGATTAATGTCATTAACCTTGTAACCTAGTTGCAAGGTTTTTTGACGTATTTTGGAAAAGTATAGTCTAATAAAGTCCACTTTTCAATGCTCCAGAGGCATGGTATAATAGGGGAAAGTAATTAGAATAAGAGAGAAACCATGTCTAAAGAAATTGATATTGAGTACTACCACCAGCTAGCCTTACAAAAGCAGAAGGAGCATCGAAAAGTTTTAGCCAATTTAAAGAAAAAGCCACCAAAAAATCTAGATAAGATAGCCCAGCAGATTCACCAAGAAGTCTTTGCGGAGATTGATTGTACCGCCTGTGCCAACTGTTGTAAGACTTTGGGACCTGACTTTAAAGAAGCGGATATTACACGAATCGCCAAGTATTTTAAGATGAAATTACCTGCTTTTGAAGCGGAGTTTCTGCAGGTAGATGAAGATGGTGATAAGGTTTTTAAATCCATGCCTTGTCCCTTTCTAGGAGGAGATAATCTCTGTTCCATCTATGAAGTTCGTCCAAAGGCATGTCGTGAATTTCCCCATACAGACCGCAAAAAGATTCATCAAATCAATCATCTAACGATTAAGAATACCTTGACCTGTCCAGCAGCTTATCTCTTTGTTGAGAAATTAAAGGATAAGTTATAGAGATTTAAAGGATAAAAAATTTCTAATAATAACTAGAGATATGAAGGGAGAACTCTGTGCCTAGACCGAAAACAAAAGAGGAGCTAGTACTGGCCTCTAAGGAAAACTATGAAAAGCTCAATCGTTTCATCTCCCAACTAAGTGAAGATGAGCTACAGACTCCATTTGATTTTTCAAGAGACCCAAAGAAAAAAGAAGCTCACTGGAAAAGGGATAAAAATCTAAGAGATGTTCTGATCCATCTTTATGAATGGCATCAGTTACTTTTGACTTGGGTACATTCTAATCAAGAAGGTCACGAAAGGCCTTTTCTACCTGAACCTTATAATTGGAAAACTTATGGAGAAATGAATATCGCTTTTTGGAAGAAGCACCAGAAAACCTCCTTAGAAGAAGCGACTAGACTCCTAGAACAATCACATAGGGAGGTTTTAGAGTTGATAGAAGTTTTTAGCAATGATGAACTCTTTACCAAAGGTATCTATAAGTGGACGGGAGGGACAAGTCTAGGTTCCTACTTTGTCAGTAGTACGTCAAGCCACTATGATTGGGCTCTGAAAAAACTCAAAGCTCATCGGAAGAATTGTAAAGGATAGATGGACTATTTGAAATAGAAAGAATGAGTTCTTTTAAAAGTAAGATAAAAGCAAAGGGCTATCAAGTGATGTAGCCCTTTTGAGTTATACAAGCAAATTACCATGCAAAAGCTGTCGTTGGAGCATTGAGCGCTTCTAACCACTGTTTATTTTTTACGGGGCAAAGAGTTACGGATATACCTGCCATATCTAGGCTGGTCATAAATGTTCCTGATTTTATAAAAGTAATAGTGACTCCTTCAATTTCTAAGAGTTGAAGGATATCATTGATAAATATGCCCATTTCTAAGTTGCTGGTAGTGCCTAGATTATTTACAAGCAATATAAATTGATCACCCTTTTTCCAATGATAGTGCAATCTTAATTTACTTATAATTTCATTTGCAAGGATTTCCGATGATTGGAATGGGACGATACGATATCCTTCTTCGCCATGTATCCCAATACCATAGGAAATATTTCCTTCTTCCAAGTTAAATAGTGGAAGGATGGCTTGGGGGAGACTAGCAGATTTCGTTGCAAAGCCAATTGTTGCGATTTCGGGAGCAAGCTGATGACCTAAATCAGTTAGTTGCTCGATGTCGGCACCATTCTGAGCTGCATATCCTAGAACTTTATGAAGTAAAATAGTCCCTGCAAGCCCTCTTCCTCTAATTTGAAATCTATTGTGAGGTTCAATTGAAATATCGTCGTGTGCTAGACTATAGCCGACTTTAATTCCTTCTTTTCTAGCAGTGTTAATGGCCCAGCTAAATTCTTTGATGTCTGCTTCGAAATTTTTTACAATGATGAAGATACCGTGACCATTGTTTAAAAAACGAATGGACTCTAAGATTTCAGTTCTTGTAGGAGGAGTAAATAATTGGCCATAAATAGCAGCAGTAAGCATTCCTTCTCCCACATATCCAATATGCGCAGGTTCGTGACCGGAACCTCCACCCGACAATATTGGAACCTGATGAGGATTGCGATTTTTTTGATAGACTAGTGGTAAAGTAGGGTGTTTTTCTAATTCAGGATGACTGCTGACAGTTGCCGAAATGTAACTTGAAATAATTTTCTGTTTATGATTTGAAATAAATGTCATTGTGGTCTCTTTCCAATAATTGTCATGATTAGAAAGTCTGGTTGTGGAACTGGACTTTTTTTATTGACGTAAGCCTTCACGATTTCTGCTAGAGCATGTGAATGATAGTCTAACAAAAAAACAAGTATAAGCAGATGAATCGATATCAATCTGACCGTATTCTCTTAAAATTTTTGATACAAGCAAGCGACAGTAGCTGATAAATTGGTCATAGAAGTTATTTTGTCCTTGAATATCAAAAAGTTGAATATAAAAGTCACGCTCTTGTTCGAAATAAAGAAATAATTCTTGTAATAGTTTTTGGCCTGAAATGAAGTCCAAGTTATTGGTGATATACTCGGTTAAGTCATTTTCAAATATCCAGTCTAGCAGTTCATATTTGTCGAGAAAGTGATTATAAAAGGTCTGTCTACGAATGCCAGCTGATTCCATGATATCTACAATGGAGATTTTGTCAAATTCTCTAGTAGCTAATAGGTATCTAAATGCCTTGGCAATTCGTTTTTTTGTAATGAGTGATGATGCCATAGGAAACCTTTCTTTTACTTCCTTCATTTTACCAAAAAAATGTTTTAAACGGGTTTAAAAGGGGACAAATAATAGAATCTGTCCCTTACCAGCCAGCGGTAAAAAATATATAATGAAAGCGAAAACAAAGGTACATGCCGAAAGGAGTTTCTCATGAAAAAAATTATAAATGAACCGACACAAGTTGTTGATGAAATGTTGCAGGGCTTGTCATTCATGCATGATGACTTGGTAGAACGCTTAGATGGTTTTGATGTCATCGTTAGAAAGGCAGAAAAGACAGGAAAAGTTGGACTCATTTCAGGTGGAGGTTCAGGACATGAACCAAGTCATGCTGGATTTGTAGGAGATGGAATGTTGTCTGCTGCCATTTGTGGAGCAGTCTTCACTTCACCTACTCCGGACCAAATTTTAGAAGCCATCAAGGCGGCTGATGAAGGTGCTGGAGTTTTCATGGTCATCAAGAACTATTCTGGTGACATTATGAACTTTGAAATTGCACAAGAACTTGCTGAAATGGAAGGTATTGATGTATCAAGTGTTGTAGTCGATGATGATATTGCGGTTGAAAATAGTCTCTATACCCAAGGTCGTCGAGGTGTAGCAGGTACTATATTAGTCCATAAAATTTTGGGTGATGCGGCTCGTTCTGGTAAATCATTAGCTGAAATGAAGGACTTGGCCGACAAACTTGTCTTAGAAATTAAAACAATTGGGCTGGCCTTGTCTGGAGCAACCGTTCCTGAGGTTGGGAAACCAGGTTTTGTTCTAGAAGATGATGAATTTGAATATGGTGTTGGTATTCACGGTGAGCCTGGATATAAGAAAGAGAAAATGCAACCTTCAGCACAATTGGCCTCTGAATTGGTTGAAAAACTATCTGAAGGTTTCCAACTTAAATCTGGTGAACGCTATGGCCTTCTCATTAATGGTTTAGGAAGCACTCCTCTTATGGAACAATACGTATTTGCAAATGATGTGGCTAAATTACTCCATGAAAAAAGTGTTGACTTGGCGTTTAAAAAAATTGGAAACTATATGACCTCAATCGATATGGCTGGCTTGTCATTAACATTGATTCGATTGGCAGATGATGAGTGGTTGGATGCTCTAAATGCACCTGTTACTACCCCAGCTTGGTAAAACTCAAGGAGGAAATGTCGCATGAATGCTGAACAAGCTCTTGAATGGATGAGGCTTTTTAATGAAAAGATTCAAGAACAGAAAGATTACCTTAGTGAGCTAGACACCCCTATAGGAGATGGAGACCACGGTGGAAATATGGCGCGTGGAATGGCTGCAGTTATGGAAAACTTAGAAGGAAAGCAATTTGAAACAAGCAGTGATGTGTTTAAACTTGTCTCAATGCAATTACTGAGCAAGGTAGGAGGTGCTTCTGGTCCTCTGTATGGCTCTGCTTTTATGGGCATGGCCAAAGCTGATTCAAATTCGAAATTAGAAGAAATCTTACAAAGTGGTTTGGATATGATTGTCAAACGTGGGAAAGCAGAAGTTGGAGAGAAGACAATGGTTGACGTTTGGACTCCTGTTATTGCTGCCTTGTCTGATGGCCAATTGACTCAAGAGGTTATTGATAAGGTAGTGAATGCTACCAAAGATTTACTTGCAACTAAAGGAAGGGCATCTTATGTAGGAGAACGTTCTCTTGGACATATTGATCCTGGATCATTCTCATCAGGATTACTCTTTACTGCTCTTTTAGAAACTGGGGTGGTTTAATGGGAAGTATTGGTCTTGTTATCGTTTCACATTCCAAAAATATTGCACAAGGTGTTGTTGAACTGATTAGTGAAGTGGCTAAAGATGTTCCGATTACTTATGTAGGAGGAACCGAAGATGGAGGAATTGGAACAAGTTTTGATCAAGTAGATAGGGTTGTTTCCGAAAATCCAGCAGATACTTTATTAGCCTTTTTTGACCTAGGTTCTGCTAAAATGAACTTAGAAATAGTGGCTGATTTCAGTGATAAAAGTATCATCATCAACAGGGTTCCAATTGTAGAAGGTGCCTATACTGCAGCTGCTCTTCTTCAGGCTGGTGCAGAACTTTCAGTTATTCAAACACAGTTGGCGGAGCTTGAAATTAATAAATAAGGAATTTTACTATAACTCTTTTTATAGGTGAGCTATTGATTATCTCCACTATCAAATTTTAAGTAAATAATTTCAAAATCAGAAAGGGATTGCTTTATGCAGTTCCTTTTTATTTTAATAGGAGTAAAAGCTATAGTGTTTCTAAATTGTGAATCATTCAAAACAGATTGTGATGGGACTATTCTAGCTTTTAGAATCATTCAAAAATTAAAATTTAAGGCAATCAATGGCTTAGAAGAGTGCCAAAAACATTTAGTTTATAGGAATTCTAGGTTTAGGATTACATAGATATTTATGAAGTTAGAGTGTTCGATAGTTAGGATTGTTCTATTCTGAAAGATTTGAGCTGTCAATCTTCTAGAATAGTAGTTTGCCAATGAATTTTTGTTGAAAGATTCCTTGTTTTTATGGTAGTCTAAAGTAAAAGAAAGCCTTATCATTATCTTTGTATCTTTAATCTGACTTGGTTTAGGTCTAGAAGAGGATAGATATTTTGGGATTTTTAAATAACAATTATATTTTCACTTGCAAAAAAATGTATTTCAACTTTACCTAATGTAAAAGAAGGAAATATCATGAAATGCTTATGACTTGTTTGAAAGAGAATGTAAACTAAGAATGGATTCACTTTACATATTAGGAGTAGGTAGATGAGTAATCTAGAGTCAATTCGTAAAGCGCATATCGTTGTGTGGGTGCCTATCTATTTTTTTATCATTAAGGGCGCCTCTAATTAGCAGTACAGAGTATTTCTTGCTTATTTTTTTAGCGTTTCTCTATTCAATAGTATCGCTACCTATATACTCTGTAAAGAATAAAATAGTATCCATTTGTCTAGCTATAAATTCAATTCTGTTAATTAGTTTTCCAATTTTAATCAATAAATTTTTTTCCCAGGAAACGTTTCTACTTATATCTTATTAATAAGTAATTTTTATCCTGGAGTTCTTAATCTTTAATAAAATTGGTAAAGATTTTGATACTAGATTAGCTAGCGAGTATAGGAAAAATCAGTCAGTTTAAAAGTAAGATGTATCAATCTCCTTGGATAAAAATATTTAGAGATTTCTAGTTTTATATTAACTATATTTCCATTTATTCTTCATGGTACAGTTGATAATCGTGTATTGACTCTTATCTTTTTGATAAAAAAATTTGTGTAGATACTACGATAAAGATTCTATTAAACAGAATCTTTAAGACAAGTGAGGTAATGAAAAGGAGGATATTTTTCTCTTTTTGTACTAGATTTGATGGTCTATATATTTTTAGGTTATGTTTTAGTGATACAAAAAGACGGATACATTTTTTTCAATTCTACTAATTTTTTTCTAATTTTTTTCACTTCCCTTTATCAGAGAAAAAGAGTATGAATTATTTAAAAATAAGAAATGAGATAAATATGGTTAAATCTTACTTCTCTTTAAAATCAAATAGTGAAAAGATATCTTATCTAGGTAACAAAGTGCTTTAAACGCAGTCGACGATTACTTATTAGAGAACTATCCCTAACCATGCAACGTTAAAGAGAAGAAATCTTATGAAACTCGTATCACCAAATAATTATGCTGCTATTGAGTAAGAAGAGATGAGGTGTCTTGATGGGGGATTATCTCTACATAAAGACGGGGAATGTTACAGTAAACGTAGCCATTGCTTATTTTATGGGAGACTCAACATGTTTAAACTAACTGATAAAGTCAGAGTGGCATCTGCTTTTTTAGGGGCAAGCTCCATATTGATTAGTATGTATCTTATACCTTTTTATTAAAACTGAGAATAAATTTTTGGGAGATACTTTTATTTATTTTTAGGTGTATTGCTAATTGGAATTGCGTTATTAAGTCATAAAAAAATTAAATTTTGGAAATAGCGTTAGTGAGAATAACAGGATGATAGTATTATGATGGTTGTTTTAATTTTGATGGTTGTGGTGTTTCTGTATTATGTAATTACAGAGTATTTTTCAGAATAGTTATATTGACTGTATACTATTTCTAACATTGCTGATTTCTCATTTGATATGGGATTACTATTTTTTTACCCATTGAAGTCTTAGTAGCATTAAGTGGAGTAAATTTGTTGTCAAGATTTTTTTCAAAAAGAGAAGTCAATAGAGTTGTTAGTAGCTTGTTAGTGGATTATAAAGATGAAAGGTAAAATGGGGATATTTAAAATGAAACATTTTTTTGCAGGAATTGGTGAGATAAGATTAACTTTCTACATCTTATATGTTTTTGCTAGGTCTAGCACCTTTATTTCACACTTACATAATAAATGCTGAAACAGGGTAGGAAAATTAACTTTAACTATTATAGGGGTAATCTCCGTATTTATTTTTAACTATTGCTCGAATTTATAGAAGATTTTTCTATAATTCACTAGATTAGTATGGGCTAGTTAATCCATTAGAACTATTATTCTTTGTGATACTATACTACTTTTTAAGTTTTTTACATTGAACAGCTGGCTGAAGTGAAAGTTGTTTATCTTAGAAAGGAAAACTCTCAAATTGTCCTACAAATTTCTACTTTTCGACCTCGACCACACCTTGCTTGATTTTGATGCTGCTGAAGATGTGGCTTTGACCCAACTCCTAAAAGAAGAAGGAGTTGCAGATATTCAGGCTTATAAAGATTACTACGTTCCTATGAACAAAGCTCTCTGGAAGGAATTGGAGCAAAAGAAAATTAGTAAACAAGAGCTGGTTAACACGCGCTTTTCTCGTTTATTTGCTCATTTTGGACAGGAAAAAGGCGGTATCTTTCTAGCCCAGCGTTACCAATTTTACCTCGCCCAGCAGGGACAAACTCTTTTGGGCGCTCATGAACTCTTAGACAGCCTTATCGAGAGAGATTATGAGCTGTATGCTGCGACAAATGGAATTACTGCCATTCAGACAGGGCGCTTGGCTCAATCGGGTCTGGCGCCTTATTTCAATCAAGTTTTTATCTCAGAACAGTTGCAAACACAAAAGCCTGATGCTCTCTTTTATGAAAAAATCGGTCAAGAGATTGCTGGATTTAGTAAAGAAAAGACGCTGATGATTGGAGATTCTCTAACTGCTGATATTCAAGGTGGTAATAATGCTGGGATTGACACTATCTGGTACAACCCTCATCATCTCGAAAATCACACACAAGCCCAGCCAACTTACGAAGTCCATTCTTACCAAGACTTGCTGGATTGTTTAGATAAACTGTAAAAAGTGGTTTCCATAGCCACTTTTTGCTATAATAGAGGCAGTAAAAACGAAGGAGTCGGCTATGGAACACTCGTCTTGGCATGCTTTGATTAAGGAGCAATTACCTGAGGGTTATTTTGGGAAAATCAATCAGTTTATGGAGCAGGTCTATGCTCAGGGGACTGTTTATCCGCCCAAGGGAAAGGTTTTTCAGGCTCTCTTGACAACACCGCTTGAAGAAGTTAAGGTGGTGATTCTAGGGCAAGACCCCTATCACGGACCAGGTCAGGCGCAGGGCTTGAGTTTTTCTGTACCTGACTCTATCCCAGCTCCACCATCCTTGCAAAATATCTTGAAAGAATTGTCAGATGATATTGGTGTTAAGAAATCACATGATTTGACAGCTTGGGCTGAGCAAGGAGTCTTGCTTCTTAATGCTTGTTTGACGGTTCCTGCTGGACAGGCCAATGGTCATGCTGGGCAGATATGGGAGCCGTTTACAGATGCGGTTATAAAGGTCGTCAATAATCTGGATAGACCAGTCGTTTTTGTACTCTGGGGAGCTTATGCACGCAAGAAGAAGGCCTTAGTTACCAATCCTCATCACTTGATTATCGAATCAGCCCATCCCAGTCCTTTGTCAGTTTATAGAGGATTTTGGGGTTCCAAGCCTTTTTCCAAGGCCAATGCATTCTTAAAAGAGACAGGACAAGAGCCAATCGATTGGCTTAGATAAGGAGAAAATATGCCTCAGTTAGCGACAATTTGCTACATTGATAACGGGAAAGAATTGCTTATGCTCCATCGTAATAAGAAACCCAATGATGTCCATGAAGGGAAATGGATTGGTGTGGGTGGTAAGCTAGAGCGTGGTGAGACTCCACAGGAATGTGCAGTGCGTGAAATCCTTGAAGAAACAGGGCTCAAAGCCAAGCCAGTTCTAAAAGGTGTTATCACTTTTCCTGAATTTACACCAGATTTAGACTGGTACACCTATGTTTTTAAAGTGACGGAGTTCGAAGGTGATTTAATTGACTGTAATGAAGGGACTTTAGAATGGGTTCCTTATGATGAGGTTTTAAGCAAACCAACCTGGGAAGGAGACCACACCTTCGTAGAGTGGCTTTTAGAAGATAAACCATTTTTTTCAGCAAAGTTTGTTTATGATGGTGAGAAGTTATTGGATACCCAAGTGGATTTCTACGAATAAAGGAGAAAGCAGATGTTACTAATTAAAAATGGTCGTGTAATGGATCCCAAGTCTGGTTTGGATCAAGTGTGTGATGTCTTAGTTCAAGATGGGAAAATTATCAAAATTGCGCCTGAGATTAAAGAAGAAGGAGCAGAGATAATTGATGCTAGTGGTCTTGTAGTTGCTCCTGGCTTGGTAGATATTCATGTTCATTTCCGTGAACCTGGTCAAACCCACAAGGAAGATATTCATACAGGTGCCTTAGCAGCCGCTGCAGGTGGTTTTACAACTGTCGTCATGATGGCTAATACTAGTCCAACAATCTCGGATGTAGAGACCTTGCAAGAAGTTCTTCAGTCAGCTGCTAAAGAGAAGATTAATGTTAAGACGGTTGCGACCATTACTAAAAACTTTAATGGGCAAGATTTGACTGACTTTAAGGCACTTTTAGAAGCTGGAGCTGTTGGTTTTTCTGATGACGGTATTCCGCTTGAAAGTAGTAAAGTTGTCAAGGAAGCCATGGAGGAAGCTAAAAAGCTTAATACCTTTATTAGTCTTCATGAGGAAGATCCAGGTTTGAATGGGATTCTTGGGTTTAACGAAAATATTGCTAAAGAACATTTCCATATCTGTGGTGCGACTGGGGTAGCTGAGTACGCTATGATGGCGCGTGATGTTATGATTGCCTATGCAACTAAGGCCCATGTTCACATCCAGCATTTGTCTAAGGAAGAAAGTGTTAAAGTAGTTGAGTTTGCTCAAGGTTTGGGTGCGCAAGTCACAGCAGAAGTAGCACCACAGCATTTTTCTAAGACCGAAGCGCTCCTTTTGACACAAGGAAGCAATGCTAAGATGAATCCTCCACTTCGTTTGGAATCAGACCGTCGTGCCGTGATTGAAGGTCTCAAGTCAGGTATCATCACAGTTATCGCGACTGACCACGCGCCTCATCATGCAGATGAAAAAAAAAGTCGAAGATATTACCAAAGCGCCATCTGGTATGACTGGCTTGGAAACCTCTCTTTCTCTCGGTTTAACTTATTTGGTGGAAGCTGGTGAGTTGAGCTTGATGGAATTACTTGAAAAAATGACATACAATCCAGCCAAGCTTTACAACTTTGAAGCAGGTTATTTGGCTGAGAATGGTCCAGCGGACATCACTATTTTTGATGCTAAGGCTGACCGCCTTGTGGACTCCCATTTTGCTTCAAAAGCAGCTAATTCACCATTTATCGGTGAAACCTTAAAAGGGCAGGTTAAATACACCATCTGTAAGGGACAAGTCGTCTATCAAGCTTGATAGGAGTTGGCATATGAATTATTTTCGAAAACGTAGGGAGAGACAAGCAAAATCTAATAGTGGAATTTACTGTCCCGCAGCTAATCGTTCTAAAATTCAATATGAAACTAAAGAAAAAGCTGACCATGCGGTTCAATATGATAATGGAGGTTTAGTTAGAAGCTATTATTGTCGAACATGTGCGTGTTGGCATACTACTTCAAAATCTAATAACCCTCCGCTAAGTTTGAAAAACTATGGTCTGAAACTCTTTGGTTTAGATAAATCAGAATAGAAAGAGAAGTATGTATAAGACAAAGTGTTTACGAGAGAAGTTAGTATTATTTTTAAAAATTTTCTTCCCAATCCTGATCTACCAATTTGCCAATTATTCTGCCTCTTTTGTTGACACTGCAATGACAGGTCAATACAATACTATGGACTTGGCTGGTGTGTCTATGGCAACCAGTATCTGGAATCCTGCTTTACATTTCTAACAGGGATTGTGTCAGCCCTGGTGCCTATTATTGGTCACCATCTTGGTCGTGACAAAAAGGAAGAAGTTGCGTCTGATTTTTACCAGTTCATCTATTTGGCCCTGGTGCTATCTGTGGTCTTACTGGGACTGGTACTTTTCTTGGCACCTCCTGTCTTAAATCATATTGGACTAGAAGCACCAGTGGCGGCAGTAGCGGTTCGCTATCTTTGGTTTTTATCTATCGGAATTATCCCCTTATTGCTCTTTAGTGTCATTCGTTCCTTGCTGGATTCGCTAGGGTTGACCAAACTGTCTATGTATCTCATGCTTTTGTTACTTCCTCTCAATAGCGGATTTAACTATCTCTTGATTTACGGGGCCTTTGGTGTTCCAGAACTGGGAGGTGCTGGTGCTGGTTTAGGAACATCCTTGGCCTACTGGGTCTTGCTTGGGATTTCTGTTCTGGTTTTATTTAAACAGGAGAAGCTCAAAGCCCTACACCTTGAAAGACGAATTCCATTTAATATGGATAAAATCAAGGAAGGAGTTCGCTTAGGTCTGCCTATTGGGGGAACTGTCTTTGCGGAAGTGGCTATCTTTTCCGTGGTTGGCTTGATTATGGCTAAGTTTTCGTCCTTGATTATCGCTAGTCATCAGTCAGCTATGAACTTTTCAAGTCTTATGTACGCCTTTCCTATGAGTATCTCATCTGCTATGGCTATTGTCGTTTCCTATGAAGTGGGAGCCAAGCGATTTGATGATGCGAAAACCTATATTGGTCTAGGAAGATGGACAGCCCTCATTTTTGCGGCCTTCACCTTATCCTTCCTTTACATTTTTCGAGGAAATGTGGCCAGTCTTTATGGCAACGACCCAGAATTCATCGATTTGACAGCGCGCTTTTTGACTTATAGTCTTTTCTTCCAGTTAGCAGATACCTTTGCGGCACCGCTTCAGGGAATTTTACGGGGGTATAAGGATACCGTTATTCCTTTTTACCTTGGTTTGGTTGGTTATTGGGGCGTAGCAATCCCAGTGGCTATTGTATTTGATTCCCTAACAGATTTTGGAGCTTATTCTTACTGGATTGGCTTGATTATTAGTTTGATTGTGAGTGGAGCGCTCTACCGTTGGCGTTTAACTGTGATTATGAAGAGATTTGAATCTTTGGAAAAATCTAAATGCTAAAAAGTTTGTGAAAAAATATTCTTTGTAAGCAAATCCCTTGTTTTCATGGGGTTTTCTTTTTTATTTTGTGAATTTTTCTTAAGAAAAAAACTTTGACAGTATTTGCCAAAAACGGTAAAAATAGTAAGGTAAGAAGAAAGTTAGAAAGGCAAGAAGATGTCAATTTTAGATAAAAATCTTTTGCTAGAGATGTTCCGTAAGATGGAAGAAATCCGTCGTATGGACTTAAAAAAATTGCGCAATTAGTAAAGAAAGGGAAAGTGCCAGGAATGACGCACTTTTCTGTTGGAGAGGAAGCCGCTAACGTGGGTGCTATGTTGGCTCTCAATCCAGATGATCTAATTACCTCAAACCACCGTGGTCACGGACAAGCTATTGCCAAAGGAATTGACCTCAACGGAATGATGGCTGAAATCCTCGGTAAATATACTGGAACCTGTAAAGGTAAAGGTGGTTCTATGCATATCGCTGACCTTGATGCTGGTAACCTTGGTGCCAATGGTATCGTAGGTGGTGGTATGGGAATCGCTGTTGGTGCAGCCCTCAGTCAGCAAATGCAACATACTGGAAATCGTTGTCTGCTTCTTTGGAGATGGTGCGACCAACGAAGGTGTTTTCCACGAAGCAGTAAATATGGCTTCTATCTGGAAGTTGCCAGTCATTTTCTATTGCATTAACAACGGTTACGGTATCTCTGCGGATATCAAGAAAATGACTAATGTGAAGCATATCCATCAACGTAGCGCTGCTTATGGAATTCCTGGAATGTTCATCGAAGACGGTAACAATGTCATAGATGTCTATGAAGGATTTAAGAAAGCTGTAGATCATGTTCGTGGTGGCAATGGTCCAGTCTTGATTGAAAGTGTAACTTATCGCTGGCTTGGTCATTCATCATCTGACCCTGGTAAATATCGTACCCGCGAAGAAGTGGAATTGTGGAAACAAAAAGACCCAATCGAAAACCTTCGCAAGTACCTCATTGAAAACACTATTGCAAGTGCCGAAGAATTGGAAGAAATCCAAACGCAAGTCAAAGAAGCAGTAGAAGCTTCTGTTAAATTTGCAGAAGAAAGTCCATTCCCACCGCTTGAATCAGCCTTTGAAGATATTTACGCAGACTAAGGAGAAAGAGATAAAATGGAAACAAAAACAATGTCCTTCCGTGACACCATTATCCTTGCTATGTCTGAGGAAATGCGTCGCGATGAAAATGTGTTCTTGATGGGAGAAGACGTCGGTGTCTTCGGAGGAGACTTCGGAACTTCTGTTGGAATGCTTGAAGAATTTGGTCCAGAACGTGTTCGTGACTGTCCTATTTCTGAAGCTGCCATCTCTGGAGCAGCAGCCGGAGCAGCCATGACAGGACTTCGTCCAATCGTTGATATGACCTTCATGGACTTCTCGGTTATTGCCATGGACAATATCGTCAACCAAGCTGCTAAAACACGTTACATGTTTGGTGGTAAAGGTCAGGTTCCAATGACTGTTCGTTGTGCAGCTGGTAACGGAGTTGGTTCTGCAGCCCAGCATTCACAATCTCTAGAGTCTTGGTTCACTCATATCCCAGGACTTAAGGTTGTAGCACCAGGTACGCCTGCGGACATGAAAGGACTGCTTAAGTCTTCTATCCGTGATAACAACCCTGTTATTATCCTTGAGTACAAGTCAGAATTTAACCAAAAAGGGGAAGTACCAGTTGATCCAGACTATACGATTCCACTTGGAGTTGGGGAAATCAAACGTGAAGGTACGGATGTAACAGTTGTTACTTATGGAAAAATGCTTCGCCGTGTGGTTCAAGCAGCTGAAGAATTAGCAGAAGAAGGAATTTCTGTTGAGATTGTTGACCCACGCACCCTTGTTCCGCTTGATAAGGAGATTATCATTAACTCAGTTAAGAAGACTGGTAAAGTTGTTCTGGTTAACGATGCCCATAAAACAAGCGGCTATATCGGAGAGATTTCAGCTATTATTTCAGAATCGGAAGCATTTGACTATCTAGATGCACCAATCCGTCGTTGCGCAGGAGAAGATGTGCCAATGCCTTATGCACAAAACCTAGAAAATGCAATGATTCCAACCGTTGAAAGCATCAAAGATGCCATTCGTAAAACATATAACAAAGAATAGAATTACATAAGATAAGTTATGTAAAATAACGATTGTTTTTTAACTGTAATAACTTGAGATACATTTCGTATCCAACTTATTTGTAGAGTTGAGACATGAGAGAGTCGAATCGATAACATTCGACGAACGAATTAGTAAGTCCACTAGGTTGATCGCGTAATAGCGGCAACCGTAGCAACTTGAGATGCATTATGTATCCAAGTTACTTGCAAAGTTGCGACAGAAGTGAGTCGAATCGATAATATTCGACGAACGACTTAGTAAGTCTACTAGGTTGACCGCCTGATAGCGGCAACCGTAGTAACTTGAGACACGTTCCGTGTCCAAGTTACTTGTAGAGTTGAGCACGGGCTAAAAGCTCTGAAAAAAGATAAATCTCCTTGGCTTCATCGAAGCCATCATCGATTTCCTATTTTTCAGTCGCTTTTAACGCCCTTTGTATCATTTAATTGAACTCGGGCTAAAGTCTGTGTGAAAAAGATAAACTTTCCTAGAAACTAAAGTTTCTTCGTCAAGTTTCCTATTTTCACTTTGACTTTTGACGCCCTTAGTATCTTATAATAGAATTGGAGAGGTCATGGCTGATGACAAGCTAAGAGCGACTCCTGCGGCTAGAAAGTTAGCGGATGATTTAGGGATCAACCTCTACGACGTTTCTGGCTCAGGTGCAACGGTCGTGTCCACAAAGAAGACGTGGAAACTTATAAAGACACAAACGTGGTTCGCATTTCGCCACTTGCAAAACGAATTGCCCTCGAACATAATATTGCTTGGCAGGAAATCCAAGGAACCGGTCATCGTGGTAAAATCATGAAGAAGGATGTTTTGGCCTTGCTTCCTGAAAATATCGAAAACGATACTATTAAGTCTCCTGCTCAGATTGAAAAAGTGGAAGAAGTTCCTGATAATGTAACACCATACGGTGAAATTGAGCGTATCCCAATGACACCAATGCGTAAGGTTATTGCCCAGCGTATGGTTGAATCTTATCTAACTGCGCCAACCTTCACCCTCAACTATGAAGTTGATATGACTGAAATGTTGGCTCTTCGTAAGAAGGTTCTTGAACCAATCATGGAAGCAACTGGGAAGAAGACTACTGTAACAGACCTTCTTTCGCTTGCGGTTGTTAAGACTCTTATGAAACACCCTTACATCAACGCTTCATTGACAGAAGATGGCAAGACCATTATCACTCACAACTATGTCAACCTTGCCATGGCAGTTGGGATGGATAATGGATTGATGACACCTGTTGTTTACAATGCGGAGAAACTAAGCTTGTCAGAGTTGGTTGTTGCATTTAAAGACGTCATTGGACGTACCTTGGATGGTAAATTGGCTCCAAGCGAACTGCAAAATTCAACATTTACTATCAGTAACTTGGGAATGTTTGGCGTGCAGTCCTTTGGTCCTATCATTAACCAACCCAACTCAGCTATACTTGGTGTGAGTTCGACAATTGAGAAGCCAGTTGTCGTCAATGGTGAAATTGTGATTCGCCCTATCATGAGCCTAGGATTAACCATTGACCACCGTGTCGTAGATGGTATGGCTGGTGCTAAGTTTATGAAAGACTTGAAAGAATTGATTGAAAATCCAATCTCAATGTTGATTTAAGAATAAGAGTATTCATTTTAAATATATAGATAAAGGAAGGAAGACATGGCCTTAGAAGTAATTATGCCAAAAGCCGGCGTGGATATGACAGAAGGACAAATCGTCCAATGGAATAAAAAAGTCGGAGAATTTGTAAAAGAAGGAGAAATCCTTTTGGAAATCATGACTGACAAAGTCAGCATGGAATTGGAAGCCGAAGAAGATGGTTACTTGATTGCTATCCTCAAAGGAGATGGGGAAACTGTCCCTGTAACGGAAGTTATCGGTTACCTTGGTGAAGAAGGGGAAAATATCCCAAAAGCTGGAGCCGCAGCGCCAGAAGCTAGCCCAACACCTGCAGCAAGTGCCTCAAACGATGATGGTAAGAGCGATGATGCTTTTGATGTCGTTGTGATCGGTGGAGGTCCTGCTGGTTATGTTGCAGCCATTAAAGCTGCCCAACTCGGTGGTAAGGTTGCCCTTGTTGAGAAATCTGAACTTGGTGGAACCTGCTTGAACCGTGGCTGTATCCCAACTAAAACCTACCTTCACAACGCTGAAATTATCGAAAACATTGGTCATGCAGCAAACCGTGGTATCATGATTGAAAATCCTAACTTCACTGTTGATATGGACAAACTCCTTGAAACTAAGTCTAAGGTTGTCAATACTTTAGTTGGCGGAGTTGCGGGTCTTCTTCGTAGTTATGGAGTTTCGGTTCATAAGGGAATTGGTACCATCACTAAAGACAAGAACGTCTTGGTAAATGGTTCTGAATTGCTTGAAACCAAGAAAATCATTCTTGCTGGTGGTTCAAAAGTCAGCAAGATCAACGTCCCTGGTATGGAATCTCCACTTGTCATGACTAGTGATGACATTCTTGAAATGAATGAAGTACCAGAAAGTCTTGTTATCATCGGTGGTGGAGTTGTCGGTATCGAACTTGGTCAAGCCTTCATGACATTTGGCTCAAAAGTGACTGTTATCGAAATGATGGACCGTATCGTTCCAGCTATGGATGCTGAAGTTTCTAAGAACCTTCGCTTGATCCTAGAACGTAAAGGAATGACCATTTTGACTGGTACTAAACTGCAAGAAATCATTGAGGAAAATGGTCAACTTCGTATCAAAGTTGAAGGAAAAGATGATATCATTGCAAGCAAAGCTCTTCTTTCAATCGGTCGTGTTCCAGACCTTGAAGGTATTGGCGATGTTGAGTTTGAATTAGATCGTGGTCGTATCAGGGTCAACGAATACATGGAAACTTCTGTTCCAGGCATTTATGCACCAGGTGATATCAACGGTACTAAGATGTTGGCTCACGCAGCCTTCCGTATGGGTGAAGTTGCCGCTGAAAATGCTCTCAAAGGAAATCATGCTGTTGCCAAATTGAACTTGACTCCTGCAGCTATCTACACTCTTCTGAAGTAGCAGCAGTAGGTTTGACAGAAGAACAAGCCCGTGAGAAATATGATGTTGCCATCGGTAAATTCAACTTTGCCGCAAACGGTCGTGCCATTGCCTCAGATGCAGCTCAAGGTTTCGTAAAAGTCATCGCAGATAAGAAATACGGGGAAATCCTTGGTGTTCACATTATCGGTCCTGCAGCTGCAGAATTGATCAATGAAGCGTCAAGCATTATTGAAATGGAAATTACTGTTGAAGAAATGCTGAAGACCATCCACGGACACCCAACTTACTCTGAAGTGATGTACGAAGCATTTGCGGATGTTTTAGGAATGGCCATCCATTCACCTAAGAAAAAATAAAAGAAAGATAGAATAGACTGGAAAGGTATTTTCCAGTCTCTATCGTATAAAGGGATATCATGAAATATATTATCAATCATTCAAACGACACTGCCTTTAATATTGCCTTGGAAGAATATGCCTTTAAACATCTTTTGGATGAGGATCAAATCTTCCTACTTTGGATTAACAAGCCATCTATCATTGTTGGTCGTCACCAGAATACCATCGAAGAAATCAACCGTGATTATGTTCGCGAAAATGGCATTGAGGTAGTTCGCCGTATTAGTGGTGGTGGAGCTGTTTACCACGATTTAAATAACCTCAACTACACGATCATCTCCAAAGAAGATGAAAATAAGGCATTTGACTTTAAGAGTTTTTCAACTCCAGTTATCAATACTTTGGCTCAACTTGGGGTTAAAGCTGAGTTCACAGGTCGTAATGACCTTGAGATTGATGGTAAGAAGTTCTGTGGCAATGCCCAAGCCTATATCAATGGTCGTATCATGCACCACGGTTGCTTGCTCTTTGACGTTGATTTATCAGTCCTCGCAAATGCTCTTAAGGTTTCAAAAGATAAATTTGAATCAAAAGGGGTGAAATCTGTTCGTGCTCGTGTCACCAATATTGTCAATGAACTACCAGAAAAAATCACAGTCGAAGAATTCCGTGATCTACTCTTGGAATATATGAAAAAAGAGTATCCAGAGATGACTGAATACGTTTTTTCTGAGGAAGAATTGGCTGAAATCAATCGCATCAAGGATACTAAGTTTGGTACTTGGGACTGGAACTATGGTAAATCACCTGAATTTAACGTCCGTCGTGGAACAAAATTCACTAGTGGCAAGGTTGAAGTCTTTGCTAATGTTCTCGAATCAAAAATCCAAGACATCAAGATTTACGGTGACTTCTTTGGTATTGAAGACGTTGCTGCAGTAGAAGATGTCCTTCGTGGGGTGAAATATGAACGCGAAGATGTCCTCAAAGCGCTAGAAACTATTGATATTGCACGCTATTTCGCTGGTATTAGCCGTGAAGAAATCGCTGAAGCGGTAGTTGGATAAACCAAAAAAAGAAGTTGGTTGTAGGACCAGCTTCTTTTTTTAAAAATCATATATTACATAATTTATTTTTATGTATTTTATAAACTGTCTAGAGCATTCTTTTGTTCATCATTAACGATATGGGTATAGAGGTCAGTGACTTGTGTGCTGGCATGTCCTAGCTGGTGACTGACCAAAACTTGCGATTTAGTGGCATCATAGAGCCTGGTTGCTAGGGTATGTCGTAGTTTATGGGGTGTTACACGGACTTTGAAGTTCTCGGAATACTTAGCAACCATTTTCTCAACGCTGGAAGCATCGATACGATTAGGAACTCCTCTGTAGAGAGTCAAAAAAAGGGCTGTATCTGTTTTTTCCGTCTTATAGCGTTGATTTCGAATGGCCAAATAATTCTCTAAATAAGGCTTAGCAAAGGCAGCGACATTGACCGAGTCACGTTTGCCTCCTTTTCGAGTGACATCAATAACCATCATTTTGAGATTGAGATCCCTTATATCCAGATTAACAGCTTCAGATAAGCGGACACCAGATGCCAAGAGAAGGGCAATAATGGCCAAATCTCGTTCTTTATTTTTGTTGAATGATGAGAGAGCTCGATTAGAGAGCTGTTGTGGGTACTCTTGGTCAATATAAGTAAGAAAACCTTCTGTTTCATCACCAAGAAAGAGTTTTTGCTTGATGTTTTCAGCTCTGGCAGCAAGCGTTTCTTTCTTTTTCTTTGTAGAAACTTTCTTCATTACATTTCGATAGAAATAAGGTTCTCCCTGGTCGTTTTCAACTTCCTCGGTCAGATACTTGTAAAGACTGGAAAGAGCTGATAAGGTCCGATTGATGGTTGTCTGTGAAACACCTTGCTTTGTTGTATTTGCATTCAGCAAAGGACGTTCACGTAGGTAAAGGATAAAGGATTCAATGTCTTTCTTTGACATATTTTCCAAGACAGATAAAGGAATATCAGACGTTTTATCGGCGTTTGAAATACCAGACTCCAAAACCCAGTTAAAAAAACGATCGTATTCCTTGAGGTATTCGTACAGGGTTGTAAAACTGTAGGGCACAGCCAGCTTAGATTGGTAGTATTCCAGAACATACCAGGGCATGATTTGTTTTAATTTGTCGATTCGTTCTAGTAAAATTTCACGTTTCATGTATTTTCTCCATTAATCAGTCTACTAGTAGTATAGCATAGACTTATTTATTTTTTTCAAGAAAATTATAGTTTTTTTCGGAAAGATGTTGTAGAGCTTTTTTTAAAAAAAAGACTTAGACCAAAATTATAAATCGGATAATAACTAAAAAAATTTTTTTGAACAAAAAAAATAGCTAAAAATGTACGTTATCAAAGTGAAAACTGAAATTTTTTTAAATGTTCATTTTAGTGAAAAATGTACTTTACTAAATTTCAAAAACCTTATTAAATCAATGTTTCTAGGCTAACAAGAGGTCTTTAAGTGGCCGTTTTTTGTACATTATGTATCTAAGCTGCTAGATCAAAAAATGTACTTTATCTTGCCTTAAAATAAAGTACATTTCAATTATAAAGTACATTTTTTTCAAAGAGTGTACATTACGTCTTAAACTCAGTTGTATCAAGGGTTTATCTGCTGTCTAGGGAAAAGTACAAAAAAATTTCCAGTTTTTTTCTTTGGAGTTTCATTGTGAATCATTATCTAGTGCTTTTTCTAGTTTCCAAATACTAAACCAGAATGAAATAGTCAGCAGAATAAGGAAAATAAAAAAAGAGATTATCAGTAACGATACTTCTGTTCATTCTACTTAACTGAAGAGCTATATAAGGTGCTATGAGATACAAAAATACATTGTATAATTGCTATCGTTTTTCTTTTTCATGATTTTTAATCTTACTGTGCAGGTTTGATACAGTAAACTCCTTTCTAGCTTTTGTGAATTATCATTTCTAACTTGATTATAGTCTTATTTTTTTACCAAAAGCTCAATTATTTATATGTGAAATATCTTATCTGTAAAAAAATAACCGATCTCATTGCTGAGAATCGGTTTTCTAATATATTTAATTAAGAAGTTTATTTTTACATAACATAAATTATGTAAAAACTTTTACAACAACAAATCTTTGACTTTCCCAATTTCACTTTTTGGAATAACTAGGTGAATCATATCTCCGAGATACATTCTAGTTGAACCGTTAACTGTTTGGCTCTTGCCATTATGGACTTGTGTTGTGATGAGGACGTTGTGTGGTAGATTGAGTTCATGAACCTGTTTTCCAGCGATTTTGTCTGATACAGGAATTTCAATGAGTGTGACTTCTCCTTCATCTGACGCTTCTTCAGGTAGCATTTTTTCCAACATAGCCTCATAAACTGGCGCCCCCTTGAGTAGATCCATGATGATGTAGGCGACCAAGGTTACTAAACCAAGTGGCATGAGGTTGCGAATATCTCCTACCATCTCAGTTACGAGTATCATAGCAGTTAAGGGAGCCTTGGATATTGCTCCAAAATAGCCACTCATTCCTAGAATGACAAATATAGGGAATTGCTCTTGACTGACAAGTCCAAGATTGACACAAATAACACCAACTAGGGCACCAAGTAAGGAGCCAAGTGCCAAAATTGGTAGGAAAATTCCTCCTGGCAGGCCACTTCCATAGCTAATCATGCTCCAAATAAAGCGAATCAAAAAGTAAACTAATAGAACTTGGAAACTAAAATCTTGCTCAGTTAAGGAAAGAACCAGCTGATTTCCACCACCAAGGATTTGAGGTAAGAAGATTCCGACTGGTAGGATGAGAATGAAGGCAAGAATTGGGTAATAAGCTCTATCCAAACGGATTTTTTGACCTATCCAGTCATAAACTCTACCGACATTGAGTACAGCTTTTTCATAGAGAAAACCAGAAAGTCCTAGAAAAATTCCCATGAGGAGGTAAATCCAATACTGATCCAAGGTCATGAGAGGGATATTATCAGGCATATCTAGCACTGGCGTTAGACCAAATATGAGCAGAGAGACAAAGTTTGCTACGAGACTAGCTGCTAGAGTAGATACCCAGAAAAAGCGTGAAAAATGGTGATAAACTTCTTCTACTACAAAGAGGAGGCCTGCTATTGGTGCATTAAAGGCAGCGGCTAATCCTGCTGCAGCACCACTGGCAATCAGGGAGCGTTCCTCTACTGGACTGGATTTGAGCCATTTGGCAATTCCTTTACCACCAACCGCTCCAAGTTGAATACTTGGTCCTTCACGCCCCAGCATAAGTCCACTTGCAATAGCAAGAATTCCTAGAATATATTTTTTCCAAAGAACTCCCCACCAGTTGAGAGTCATCAATCCCTTTAATTCTGCTTCGACTTGAGGAATTCCTGATCCTTTGATATCTTTTTCTGATCGGGTTAATTTCGCACTGAGCCAACAAACTATTAAATAAAATAGACCAATGATAAAAAGATTGCGCACTAGGTGCGCTTGATCTTGATAAAGTCCTTGTATCAGGTGGAAGCCTTTTTCGATTAAGAAACGAAAGGATCCAACTATAATTCCAACAACGAGACCAACAATGATTCCTCGTCCAACTTGGGATAATATGGTACTCGAGGCAAAGGTAAATTCTTTCTTGGAACTGAGTGTTTCTGACTGTTCCTCCATAATCATTCCTTCTAATTTAACTTTCTTTTTCTCCTGAAACCAGAGATTTAACGGGTTCAAAGCTGGTCCGATGAATAGGGGTAACTCCTAGTTTTTTCAGTCCTTCCAGGTGTTTAGCTGTTCCATATCCTGCATTAGCAGCGAAATCATATCCAGGGAACTGCTGATCGTATTCCTTCATCAATTCATCACGTGTCACTTTTGCTACTATGGAAGCTGCTGCAATGGCGAGAGAGTTTGCATCTCCTTTAATGATGGAGGTTTGTGAAATGGGTAAATCCAGTTTCATGGCATCTATCAAAAGGTGCTCAGGTTGAGGACTGAGCTGGGAGATTGCTTCCTTCATAGCTAGTTTGGTTGCTTCATAGATATTGACTTGGTCGATGACCTGATTATCCATGATACCAATGCCGATTGATAAGGCTTGGTCTTGGACGGCTTGATAAATTTCTAGATGTTTCTTTTTAGGAGTTTTCTTACTGTCATTTAGGCCTTTAATCTTACAATTTCTAGGTAAAATAACAGCTGCAGCGACTACAGGCCCAGCCAGAGGACCACGGCCGACCTCATCAACACCTGCTATCAAGGTCAATCCTTGCTTGTAAAGTTCTTTTTCATAAGAAAGCATGGATTCCAAACGAAGATCCTCATCTAATTCAGCTTGAATGGCTTTTTTACGCTTGCTGATTTCCTTTTGAACTCCAGAGCGAGTATCCTTTTCAAGCTCCCCAAAAATAGGGCTATCAAGTTCCTTGACCGTAGCAAGTAGTTCTTTGATTTCTTTAATCGTCGCCATCGAGGTCTTCCAATGTATCTAAGGTATAGTTACCGAGTTTGCCATCGCGGACTTCCTTCACGAAGAGACTGTAAAAGCGGTCATAGTCATCTCGGAAACCGAGGGCGCGGGTCATGTCCATAATAATAACAGGCGCTTCTTCTTCAATTTTCATTTGTTTGAAGCGTTCAGCCAACTTTTCTGGATAATGTTCTTTGAAATAATTGAGACCAAAAATAGTTACCTCATCCATAGGAAGCAACTGGTCTTTAATAGCTCCAGTCAAGGCTAGTTTAAGAGCAACAGTTTCGTCTTCGAATTTAGGCCAGAGAATCCCCGGTGTATCCAAGATTTCCAGGTCTTTATTGGTTTTAAGCCATTGTTGTCCCTTGGTCACACCTGGTTTGTTACCGACAACGGCAATTTTCTTACCAGCTAAACGGTTCATCAGAGTGGATTTACCAGCATTTGGAATCCCGATAATCATGGTACGCAAGGTTTCAATCTTGATACCGCGTTCCTTTTGGCGAGCAATTTTATCCGCCATGAGCTTCTTGGCCGCATCTGTTACAACTTTTACAGTCACTTGCTCTTTGGAGTTGATAGCAAGAGTCTGTATTCCTTGTGATTCAAAATACTGACGCCATTCCTTGGTCATTGCTGGATCAGCCAAGTCTGCCTTATTTAAAATCAAGAGTTTTGGTTTGTCACCAACAATCTTGGTCAACATAGGATTTTGACTAGATAGAGGCAAGCGTGCATCCACCAAAATCGTCACAAAATCAACAAATTTTAAATTTTCCTGCACCTGTCGACGTGCTTTAGACATGTGACCAGGAAACCATTGAATAGTAGCCATAATATATCTCCTTCGGATTGAAAAAAACTGTAAAACGTTTTTCTTTCTTATCCTCTATTCTATCATAAATTAGTCTTTTTTTGCATAAGCTTTTTGTTTGTAATAGCTACTTTTTTTAAAGGAAGACTGATTTCAACCCCACTTTGATTTGTATATTAACCTTATATAAAATTCTATATCTTATATATTTAGTTTTAGATGAGTATTCGAGATAAAAAATGGGACTATACAATTTGTCAAAATTCCTTCTATCCAGCTTTCTTGTGCTGAGGATAGATGAACTGCTTGAAGGCTTTCTTTTAAAAAATCTCGAACTTGTTCTGGTGCGATTTCAAACTCAAAGGCTTTCATTTTTATAGAAAAAGTCGAGCAGATGGACTGACAGGTATTCAGTTGAAAATGGCACTTCTCCACTTTTTCGATATTCTAATAAGAGCCGAGCAAATCTGGCTTTTTCTTCAGGAAGCTCACGAAAATAGGAATTGAGGAGCCAGGTCTGCTTTTGCTTTCTTTCAATTGAATCCTGACTGGCAATTCGTTGGTCTTTTTCCAACTCCTTTTGGTATTGTTTGGCTTTGATAGCCCGTTCTGTTCGATTTTTACCAAAAAGTATTTTCTCCCACTTGCGTTCTTCTGGAGTCAAGGTTTCCGTAAAGCCAAAGTAATCCTGATAAGCACGCTCTGCTGGTCCCATGGCTAGGACTAGATTGTCTGCATACTGCTTGGCGATTTTATCCCTCTTCTTGCGCTCTTTCTCTGCCTGGATACGGAGTTCCTGTTCGTAGTCAATTTTTTCCTTTCCTAGCTTGACAAGGTAGAGTTGGTCATCTGATTTGCTAAGTAAAAAGGGTTTGATGCATTTTTCAAGGACTTCTTCCATCCGAGCTTTCTTCTTGGGTTCTGCCTTGGTCCAACTTCCTCCTTGAAAGACTTCTAGGAAGAGCTGGTAGTCTTTCTCAGGTGAGAACTGATTGCCACGATTGGGTTTAAAAACACCTTTTTCCCAGAGCCACTTTAGAAGACGCTCGTCAAAGTCACTTTTATTGACCTTGATTTTTTCCTTTTTCTGGGCTTTTCTGGTCAGATTTTCAACCTTTCTGAGCAATTTTTCTTCCTCTTCTAGCTGCTGGTCAAGGGTCAATCGATGAAAATGACGAACACAATCGCTACCGATCGGAAAGAGGCGTTGACCTGTGACACCGTTAAAGAGTTCGTAAGCGTACTTGATGGCATTTCCACAGACACAATTGCTACGGCCGATTCCATTAAAAATCAAGGAAACTTCATTCCATTCCTTGGTAGCTTGTTCCCAAGTATCAGCTTTTGAAGCTTGTAAAACCGCATCATGTAGGGATTTTCTAACTGGAAGTGTCATGAGGTCTCCTTTCTAGATTATACTTTTACAACTTGAACCTCTTCTTTACCTAGTAAAATCAAGTATTTTTCAATATTTTCAATCGAATAGGCTCGTGATAAAGCCTCTTCGTATAGGGCTAATTGACCACGATAGCGGTCTATGAGTTGACTTGGCTCATCATAGCGGTCTGTCTTATAGTCGAAAAGAACGATTCTGTCTTCGTAAAGCAGATAGCCATCCAAGATTCCACGGACAACGAAGTCTTCCTGACTCTTTTTGGTCTCGTTTGAGCATGGAGAAAGGTTGCTCACGATAGAGATGGTCTGTATTATCAAGAATTTCCTGACCAAGTGCTGTGTCAAAGAATGCAAGAATTTTAGAAAGATTGATCTTGTCTCTGACAGCTTGACTGGTTTGAACTTGTTTGAGAGTTTCTGTCAGACTAGCAAGTGTTGGTCGCTGACTGAGGTCAATTCTCTGCATGAGTTCGTGGGTAGCACTACCAATCTCAGCTCCAGTTACCTTTTCTTTGGTTGAAAAAAATCTGGCAAATCAAAGCTAATTTTTCTTGTCTACTGACTGGGCTTTACCAGCAATCTCAACACCTTCCATATCCATAACAGGTTCGTAGAATTTCTTGATTTGACTTGGAGTTTGAACACTGGGTAGCTCAATGGCTGCGCGGTGAAGAGTATTATAAACTTCCACCTCTTTTCAGCATTTCAAGAGCTTCTTTAATGGTTTCTGACTGACGGTTATCTGCTTGAGAGTTATCTTGTAGAAGGCTCTTGTTTTTCCAATTGACCAATAGCTTCTCTAGTCAACTGGTCTTCGCCAACAAAACGATAGCTAAAGTTGAGATTGTCCTTGGCAAACACTTTGCTGATAGCCCATATCCAATCTTGGAAATTCTTGGCTTGCAGTCTAGTATTGCTATTTAGTTTTCCATTTTTAGCTGCTGGGAATTCCTTGGATTCCAGCTTTTCACGCGAACCCTTGCCGACAAGATAGAGCTTTTTCTCAGCCCTCGTCATGGCAACATAAAGGAGACGCATCTGCTCTGAATAGCTAGCCAATTGTAGTTCTTCCTCATTCTGGATATAAGTGAGGCTAGGAATGGAGAGTTTGATGGTTTTAGGATAATGAGCTTCTACTGCTCCTGTCTCCATCTTGGCAATATACTTAAGTCCTAGACCGTTTTTACGGCTGAGAATGACTTCTGACATGCTGTCTTGTTTGTTGAAATCTTGATCCATATTGAGGATAAAGACGTAAGGAAACTCCAGCCCTTTACTCTTGTGGATGGTCATGAGCTCTACTGCATCTTTTGGCGGTGCGACAGCCACGCTTGCAAGATCGTGCTGGGCTTCCAAGACTTGGTTAATCATACCAATAAAACGCGACAAGCCTTTGAAATTGCTCTTTTCAAATTGATCAGCACGCAGTGCTAGGGCATAGAGATTAGCCTGTCTAGCAGGGCCATTTGGCAAAGCTCCAACATAGTCATAGTAAAAACGGTCGTTATAAATTTTCCAAATCAAGTCATAGAGGGAGTGGGTTTTGGCATACAGGCGCCAAGAAGCTAGGACATCCATGAATTGCTTTAGTTTCTCAGCTAGAGCTGTGTGAATCAATCCTTTTTGGCTGCTTACCTGTTTTTGAGCATTTACTAGTTTCTCATATAGATTTTCTTGGGCTTTATCCTCTGCTTTCTGAAGGGACAAACGTGCTAACTCGTCTTCATCAAAGCCAAACATAGGAGACTTCATAAGGGCAACCAAGGCGTAGTCTTGCAGGGGATTGTGAATGACACGAAGGGTGTCTAGCATGACTTGTACTTCTAGGGATTGGAGATAATTGTTTTGCTCTCCATCGGTTTTGACAGGAATCCCGTACTCAGACAGGGCGAGAAGAATCTGGTCATTACGACTGCGACTGGAGGTCAGAAGGGCAATCTCCTTAAAGGCAACACCTTTTTCCTGATGAAGTTTAAGGATTTCCTTGATAACTAAGCGCATTTCGCCTGTTAGTTTCGTTTCTGCTTGCCCCTCTTCTTCCTCACCTGTATTATCCTTGTCGTAGAGGAGAAATTCTGCCTTGTTGTCTGGATTGGGAGTCAGTTTTGTATTGGCAAAAACAAGCTGGTGCATGTTATCATAGTTGATTTCGCCGACCTCTTGGTCCATGAGACGTTCAAAGACATCATTGGTTGCTGACAGCACTTCTGAACTACTACGGAAATTTTCTTTGAGGAGAATGAGCTTGCCCTCTTTTGGATTTTGCGCATAGCGTTGGAATTTTTCATTGAAAATCTGGGGATCTGCCTGACGGAAACGATAGATAGATTGCTTGATATCCCCCACCATAAAGCGATTGTGACCATTAGACAGCAATTCCAACATCCGTTCTTGAATGTGGTTGGTATCCTGATACTCGTCTACCATGACTTCATGGAAGCGCTCCTGATAAGCCTCACGAACTTGCGGGAAATTCTCTAAAATCTCAATGGTGTAATGGCTGATATCAGCGAATTCAAAGGCGTTTTCCTGACGCTTACGTTCACGATAAGCTTCCACAAAATCACTCATGAAGGTTTGGAAAGTCTTAGCTAGTTCCCAGGTATCTCCATGATAACGTTCTTGATAGTCGAGAATGGTTATCTGGTCTGACAGTTGTCCTAGTTTAGCAAACTGGGTCTTTCTCTCTTCATTGTAGGCATCGACCAGTGGTTTCAAATCAGCCTTGCGACTAGCATTAGTCAGTGCCCGACCATTTTTCTCTTTCGAAATTGCGACAACACGCGCAAGCACTGCTTGATAAGCCTGACTATCGGACTCCTGATTCAAGGAGCTAATTTCGCCTAGAATCAACTGAACATTTTCTAAATAAGCAGCCTTTGGAAACTCCTTGGCATCATTATCCAAATGGTAACGGAAGAAACTTTCCAAGTCCCAAAGGGTTTGCTGGATTTGTTGGGTCAGTTTTTCTTTTTCACTGCTAAAATCAGCCTCTTCAAAGCCTTTGAGGAAAGATTCACTCATCCACTTTTGAGGATTGCTGGTGGATTGGAGGAAGTCATAAATTTTGTAAACTTGCTGGCGCAGCCCCCGTTCATCCTTGCCTCGCCCAGCAAAGTTTTTCAGCAAATGACTAAACTTTTCTTTCTGTTTGCCTTGGTAATGGGATTCAAATACCTCATGAAAGACTTCGTTTTTTAGAAGAAGTTGCTCGCTTTGGTTTTGTAAAATACGGAAATTTGGCGCAATATCAATCAGATAGCCATGTTTGCCAAGGAATTTTTGTGTGAAAGAGTCCATGGTTCCGATGGCAGCGTTGGGTAGGTCTGCCAACGGGTGACCCAAGTGTTGTTTGAGGTCGACATCGCTACTTTCTTGGATTTGTTGGCTGATTTTTTTCTCTAAACGTTCCTTAAGTTCAGTCGCAGCCTTGACGGTAAAGGTTGAGATGAAAAGTTGACTGATTTCCACACCACGCGCCAATTGGTCCAGAATACGCTCTGCCATAACAAAGGTCTTTCCAGAACCAGCCGATGCTGAAACGAGGATATTTGACCAGAAGTGTAGATGGCTTCGATTTGCTCGGCAGTTTTCTTCTGTTCCTTGCTCGAACTCGCTTCTGCTTCTTGCAAGTTTTGAATTTTCTCCTCAGTTAAAAAGGGAATAGGCTTCATCGATTCAACTCCTCTCTTATTTTTTCAAACCAAGCTTGCTTGAGTTTTTCTCCGACCAGACGTTTACCATCAGCTAAATCCAATTTTTCTAGGAAACGGGCTTGGCCCAAGTGGTAATTTGCTTCAAAGCCTGTAATGGCCTGATGTTGCTGAACATATGGGGCAATACTTCTGCCGTTTTCTGTGTATGGATTGATAGAGAACTGACCTGCTAAAATCTTCTCTGCTGCTTTCTTGTAAAGATGGGCATTGTAGTCCAGTAGGAGCTGGAATTCCTCATCCGTCAGCTGATTAGCCTTGTTTTTATTGTAAAATTCACCCAAATGACTGCTTTCTTTTTCTAAAAAGAGTCCTTGGTATTTCATAGACTTGCTGGCTTCTACTACTGCACCTGCCAGACTTTTAACGGCCATCAGAGATTGAACAGGCTCAGCCATTTCCAAGTACATAGCGCCGAAAAAGTTCTGCTCCCCTTCTCTCTTTAGGGCAGCAAGATAGGTTGGCAACTGGGAATTAAGCCCATTAAAGAAATGAGGAAACTGGAACTGAGTCAGACTAGATTTGTAATCTACTACTCCGATCGCTCCATCAGCTTTTAATCGGTCAATCCGATCCACCTTGCCTCTTACAAAGACATTGCGTCCATTGTCCAATTGAATAAAGGCTTGGTCTTTTCCACCAAAATTTGCTTCCTCTTTAATAGTCTCGATAGCTGGATTGTGTCGGAGAATATGTCCAGTCGTCCGCGCAACATCAAGCAGAACTTCCTTGGTAAACTGTGCTTCCAAACTTTCCTGATAAATTGCTTCAAATTCGCGTTCCTGACTGGTTTCTTGGATAGCTTGTTCTAAACGTTGGTCAAAGGAATCTTCATCAGGTAACTGCAAGGCGCGTTCAAAAATACGGTGCAAGAAATTTCCGTGACTGCGGGCATCAGGACGCAGGCGTAATTCCTCCTGCAAGCCTAAAACATAACGGAGGAAATAACTGTATTCATTGCGGTAAAACTCCGTCAAACCAGATGTAGACAGGTAAAACTCCTGATCAGCAGGATAGAGAGCCTGTAAGGTATCCTTGGTCAACTGCTTACTGCTTGGACTGGTTGGGAGGGCTGGATTTCCAAACCTTGCTGGTCTAGTTTTTTACCCATCACACGCGCCAGAACCTTAACAAAGGTCAAATCTTGCTCAGTCTCACTCATCTCACCCTGCTGATGATAGGCAACCAGACTAGACAAAAGACTGTGATATGACCCCATATCTTCCTTAGACAGCCCCTTGTGATTCATCCTCTTCTCTTTCCGACTAAATCCAAAATGGACCAGTTCTTGAAGATAGGCTGACTCCTTACTTTCACTTTCGTTAAAAAGGCTTGGAGCCGACAAGACCAACTGCTTACGAGCAGAATTGACCAAGGAAAGCATAGTATAGCGATTTTTCTTGAGATTTTCACTGCTGGCAATCAGCAATTGTGCCCCATCTTCTGTCGCTTGGTTTAGTCTCTGTCTTTCTTCGTCTGTCAAAAGACTGGTGTTTTGGGCAATTTTTGGTAAATTGTCCTGAGTCAAACCAATAGCATAGACAAAGTCAGCCGTTAAGGGCGCAATCAAATCGTAACTCTGCACCAGAACAGTGTCCACTGTTGCTGGAATGGTACGGTATTGGGACAAACTCATTCCAGAATGGAGCAAGGCTAGAAAGTCCTCTAGATTAACTTGTGAACCAGCAAAAACGGTCGCAAATTGTTCTAAAACATGACAGAAAGCCTTCCAAACTTCGGCTTGTCTTTCCTGTTCTATAGCTTCCATAGTGGCTGTCAAATCTTGTAACTGCTTGGTCACAGCTCCTTCTTTTAGAAAAGAATTCCACTTTTGCAAGAGATTTTCAGTCTTCTGTTTTCGACTGGCAAAGAGAGTTTCAAGAGGCTCTAAAATTCTCAGACGAAGAGCATTTAAACGTTCCAGATTAAATTTTCCATGGTGGGATTTGGTAAAGGTTTGCTGAAAGGCTTGCAAGCCATTGATACCAAGATAACGGATATATTGCTCAAAAGCATCAATATCAGCCTGACTAAGGTCGGTATACAAACCTGTTCTGAGAAGGTTAATCAAATCCTCCTGACGAAAACGGTAGCGTTTCAAAGCTAAAATAGATTCGACAAACTGTGTCAAGGGGTGGTGCGCCATGGATTCGCTTCTACCAAGATAGAAAGGAATCTGATACTGATCAAAAATGGTTTTCAGCGATAACTGGTAAGAAGCTACATCCCCTAAGAGAATACGAAAATGCTTGTAGCTCAGGTTTGAGTTCTCATGCAATTTCTGACGAATGTTGCGGGCTACTAGCTCCAACTCCTCCTTTTGCGTCAAGCAAGACCAGATTTGTAAGTTATCATGGTCCTTCTCATCGACATCCAATGTTAATTCTGAAAAGTCATAAGAAGACTCCAGCAAACGAGAGGCCTTGTCAAAACTATCCATCTTTTCATGAGTTTGAGAACAATCCAGAGCAGGAGTTTGGTATTTAGAGGCTAGATGATGGAGAAACTCCACACTGGCTTGGTAGAGATTGCCTTCAGCGAATGGACTGGTATAGGCTTTCTTACTAGCATAAACCCCAATGACAACCTCAACACCCTTGCCATGAAGTAGGTACACAATTCGTTCTTCCTCAGCAGAAAAACGGGTAAATCCATCAATGACTAAAGCAATTTGAGTGAAATCACTACTTACTTTGTCATTCTCAATAGCCTCAATCAAATGGGATAACTGACTTCCCTGAGCCAACTGACCCTGATTGAGGTAGGCCGTTACTTTCTCAAAAATCAAGAGTAAATCGGCTCGCTTATCCTCATCTGTTAAACTCTCCAAGTCCAAAAAACTCATTTGAGCAGTCGTCATCTCGTGATAAAGATCAATCAACTGCTGGATAAACTGAGGATCCTGCTTAATCGCACCATAAACACGTAAATCCTTAGGATCAAGTTCGGCAAGGCATTTGTAAAAGGCCATCCCAAGACCAATATCATCAAGACTGGTCTTGACAGGCAAATCATTCAAAATCAGGTAACGAGCCATTTGAGCAAAGCGCGTGACGGTAATCGCAAAAGAAGCCTGCTGGGACAAGCATTCCAGCACGGCGCGTTCCTTTTCAAAAGAAAGAGAGTTGGGAGCGATGTAAAAGACCCGCTTGCCAGCAGCAACTAACTCTTCTGCCTCTCTAGTTAGAATTTCTGTCAAAGAAGTCCGAATATCAGTATAAAGTAATTTCATCTCCGCCTCGTTAGAATTTTTCATTACCTTTTATTATACCATGATTAGCCCGAAGATTCCTCCTCCTTTCCTCTAAAATATGCTATAATAATACCAAAAGATAAAGAAGGAAGTCTTATGATTAAACTACTAGCCTTGGATATGGACGGAACCCTCCTCAATGAAGCCAAGGAAATTCCACAAGCTCACATTACTGCTATTCACAAAGCCATTGAAAAAGGTGTCAAACTTGTTCTCTGTACGGGTCGCCCGCTTTTCGGTGTCCTCCCCTACTATAAAAAACTGGGACTTGACCTCCAGAATGAGTATGTTATTGTTAACAACGGTTGCTCAACCCACCAGACAAGTGACTGGGGACTAGTTGATTGGCAAGAACTTAGTCCAGCAGACATCGAATACCTCTATGACCTAGCAGAAAAAAGCGACGTCCAGTTGACTCTTTTTGATGAGGAACATTATTTTGTCCTCGGTGGCAAGCCCAATCAAGTCATCCAAAATGATGCCGACCTAGTCTTTTCAGACCTGACTGAAATTTCCCTTGAGGAAGCTACCAGTGGCAAGTATCGTATGTTCCAAGGTATGTTTTTAGGTACAGAGGAACAAACGGACGATTTTGAGAAGTGTTTTGCTGAGGAACTCTGTCAACGATTTAGTGGAGTTCGTTCACAGCCTGTCATTTATGAAGCCATGCCACTTGGTACGACAAAGGCTACCGCTCTTTCTCGACTAGCAGAGATTTTGAATATCGAGCCATCAGAAATTATGGCTATGGGCGATGCCAATAATGATATCGAAATGCTCCAGTTTGCAGGACTTGGCATTGCAATGGGAAATGCCAGCGATTATGTCAAATCCCTAGCTGATGATGTTACAGCAAGCAACGAAGAAGACGGTGTTGCACGTGCTATTGAGAAATATATTTTATAGTAACGAAGCCCAGTTCATATCAACTGGGTTTTGATATTTAAGAATTCCTAAAACTTTAGAAACTCTTTAGAAATGCTTGATCTTTCTTTGATTTCTATGTTTTATACTAAAATTATCAAAATAAATCAAAAGGAGAGAATCATGAAAACAGTACTCGACATTCATGGATTGTCCAAAAACTTCGACAAACAAGCTATTCTTCAGGATCTTCATCTAACGATAAGAGAGGGAGATATTTATGGACTTATTGGGAAAAACGGAGCTGGGAAAACCACCTTGATAAAAATCATTACGCAACTACTGTTTGCGGATAAAGGAACTGTTTCCCTCTTTTCTAGTAAATCGGAAAATGAGTGGACCAAGGCTCTATCTCGAGTAGGTTCTGTTATCGAATCACCTGTAGCCCATAATCACTTAACAGCCTATCAAAATCTGAAATATTACTGTATGATTCGTCATATTCCAAATGCTGATCAAGTTATTCGAGAAACGCTGGATTATGTAGGTTTGACAGAGACAGGTAAAAAAGTCTTTCGAGATTTCTCTCTTGGAATGAAACAAAGACTTGGTATTGCCATTGCCCTCCTATCCAAACCAGACTTCCTGATCCTAGATGAACCTATCAACGGTCTCGACCCAATCGGTATCAAAGAATTTCGACTAATGATTCAACGACTAAATCAAGAAAAAGGGATAACCATTCTTATCTCTAGCCATATCTTGTCAGAACTCTACCTCGTAGCTAATCGTTTTGGTATTTTAGATCAAGGCAAGATTATCCGTGAAATCAGCAAAGCTGAATTTGAAACACTAAGTGAGGATTATATTGTGCTTAAGACAGCTGATCAAGAGAAAGCTTGTCAAGTATTGAAAGAACAAATTCAGCTCCAGTTCAAGGTTGTTAATCCTGAAAACGAAATTCACATCTTTGGTCAGGAACAAGATGTCAAACAGATTCTTAAGGAATTAACCTTGGCAGATGTTGCTATTGACGAGATTTACTATGCCCGTCAAAACCTAGAAGAATACTTCACTCAATTGGTCGAATAGGAGGAAATCATGATACATACCATTCAAGCAGACTTTTACCGTCTTTTCCGCTCCAAAGGATTCTGGATTACAGAATTCATTCTCTTTACTCTCATGCTAATGGGTGCAAGTATAGGAGCTACGGGTCATCTGATGGCAATCCAGACAGAAGAACCAGAAATTCCAACCCAAGGTTGGAATGGTGTACAAGCACTTATTAACGCATCTAGTCAAGGTTCAAATCTCGTTTTTCTCTGCATCATTCTAGCTTGCCTCGTTCTTGGAGTTGATTTAATCGGTAAACTCTATAAAAATAATTTAACAGTGGGTGTCTCTCGTACCGAGTTTTTTCTAGCCAAAGCCTTTGTATTAGCTTGTATTGCACTTTTACAAGTCATCATCTGTCTTGTGATTGCCTTTATTCCAGCAACTATCTTAAATGGATTTGGAACCATGCCTGATGGCTTTATTGGAAATCTACTGATAACCATTTTCCTTCAATTATTTTGCCTCCTTGCTTGGCTTTCCATTGTTTCCTTTATTCTCTATGTGAGTCATTCTTATCTTGCAGTATTTATTGGTTATTTTGTCAGCTCTATCTTACTTTCTATGCCAATGCTCATTTTTCCAAATATCAAAATTTTGCCATATTTATCCTTGCAATTTACCTATGCTATGACTGCTAATAGTGAGTCAATTCTCTACACATTTATAGTTACCTTAGCTGTTATTGTAATCTTTAATCTAAGTGGACTGGCAGTTTTCAAAAAGAAAAGTCTATAAAAAATGACCTCCTCTAGCCTACAGAGGAGGTTTCTTTTCGTTAAAAGTAAATGAAAACCGACAACCACTGTCCATCTGTGCTTAGTTTCATCTCTGCACCGAGAAGATGACATAATTCCTTAGTGATATAAAGGCCTAAACCAGAGGATTCTTCCGTGTCTGATAGATTTTCAGAATAAAAACGGTTGCTGAGATTTTCTATTCTTTTGATGGGCTGTTTGACAAGGTTTGCAATCTCTAAGACAAGCTGTTCCTTTTCCTTTCTCAAAGATAGCCTCGCTTCTTCCTTGCCATGTTTGAGGACATTTCCAAGCAAATTTTGTAAAATTCGATCCAGCAAGTCTTCATCAGTCCTCATTTTTTTAAATCATCTTCAACCTTAAAATCAAGCGTGATATTCGCCGCCTGAAAAACATCATAATAAGTCAGAGTCTTTTTGGTGATAAAAGCTGAAAAATCCACTTCTTCCAGTTTCGGTTTGACAGCTCCTTCCATCAAACGACGATATTCTAGAAGAGCCTCTAAACGTTTGGAAACTAAATCAAGATGCTGGGCGATTTTTTGTAAGGTTTCTGCTTGCTTTTCAGGAGACTTTATCAATTGTTGGGTGTAACCTGAAGCGATAGTCAAAGGTGTTCGAATATCATGGGCGATATTGCTGATGGCCATATCCAGAGTCTGTTTTTCCCTTTTCATAACCAACCGAGATTGTTCCACTTCCTGAAATAGATTCTCAATCTGCTGGTAGAGATGTAAAAAATGTTTGGAAAAAATGCTGACTCCAACTCTTTTCATACTACCCGTGATAATCTTGTCTTCAATCTGTTGACTCAAGTTTTTAAGTGCTAGATGATAGCGAATCAATGCAATCGATAAAATAATTAGGAGTACCAGAAGGATAAAGATTATCATGTAGGTCATTGCTTGTCTCCTTTTAATCTTACGCCAACTCCCCAGATGGTTTCAATATATTCTTGGTTGGGATCAAGATGGTTTAATTTTTTACGAAGATTACTCAAATGCGTATTGAGGGTATTATCTCCGGGTAGATAGCTATCCTCCCAGACCAATTCATAAAGTTCTTCCTTGGTGAAAATTTTCTTAGGATGTTTGAGGAGAGTTTGGAGAATCAAGCATTCTTTCTTAGCAAGACGAATCGTTTCCTGACTATTTTTGATTTCAAAACTTTCTGCATCAAACTGGATATTTTTCAAGTTTTGTGGCAGATTTTCAGTTTTTACAATTTCCACAGACTGTTTTTCTGCACTTTGGCGTAATTGAACAGTAACTCTGGCAAAGACTTCGTCCAAATCAAAAGGTTTCACTATGTAATCATTTGCACCGTCTAAGAGATATTGACTGATTAACTTCTTATCGCTCAAAGCTGTTAGCATAATGACTGGAATTTGACTTTCTTCCCTGATAGCTTTTAAAACCTGATCTCCATTTTTCCCAGGAAGCATGATATCTAGCAAAACGAGGTCAATCCCACCTTGGTCAAAAAGCATGATTCCTTCTGTACCAGAAAAGGCTTGAATCACCTCATGCTCCTCAGTAAGAAGTGTTCGTAAAATCTCTTGAATGTCACTATTGTCTTCAATAACCAATATCCTAGCCATAAATACTAACCTTTCTGCAACTATTATAGCATGTTTTATTGATAAAGCTTAAACAGAAAAGCTCCTCGCATAAAAGAGCGAGAAAGCCTTAGAGAGTTAAAATATAAAATCCACTTGCTAGATGACCTAGTATCTTATAGTTGCTAATAAGAAGTTAGTCTAGCAGAATGAATCTCTCATTTCTCCCCTACTAGTCCGTAATACGTTGATACATTTCTGGTCTTCTATCTCGAAACAAGCCCCAGTTTAGGCGCTCGCTTGCTCCCTTGTCTAGATCATAAGTTGCTAACAGAACAGCTTCTCCTTGTCTTTCAGCTTGCTCTAGAATAGCTCCTGTTTCATCCGTTATAAAGGATGAACCGTAAAAGTCAAGACTGGAACTTTGTCCACCATTTTCCTCATTTGGAGTGACTTCTTCTAATCCATAACGATTGGCTGCAATAACTGGAACAATATTTGCTGCTGCGTGTCCTTGCATGGTACGTTGCCAGTGACCACAACTATCTGTATCCAAAATCGGCTCTGAACCGATGGCTGTAGGATAAAAGAGCAATTCAGCACCATTCAATGCAAGACAGCGCGCTGTTTCAGGGAACCATTGATCCCAACAGATACCGATCCCAATCTTGGCATAGCGAGTATCCCAGACCTTGAAACCTGTATTACCAGGCGTGAAATAAAATTTTTCTTGATAATAATGGTCATCTGGTATATGGGTCTTTCGATACACACCCAGCACTTCCCCATCTGCATCAATGACAGCAATAGAGTTATATAAGACATTGCCATCTTTTTCATAGAAACTGATCGGTAAAACGACCTGTAGTTCCTTAGCAATGGTTTTAAAATGCTGAATGGCTGTATTGTCTGTCACCGACTGGGCATGCTGGTAGTAGTCATACTGACGTTCCTGACAAAAGTATGGACGTTCAAACAATTCGGGTAAAAGAATAATTTGTGCGCCTTGTTCTGCAGCCTGACGTACTAAACGCTCTGCGGTTTGGATATTTGTTGACACATCCTTAGCGCATTGCATCTGAATGGCTGCAACTCTTACATTTCTCATCTTTTTCTCCTATTCTGGGATTTGTTGGGTGATACAGTGGATATTGCCACCACCTAAAAGAATATCTCTGGCTGGTATTCCGACAACTTTACGGTCTGGAAAACACTTGCTGAGGATATCTAAGGCCACTTGGTCGTTTTTATCCTGAAACTGAGGAACTAGGACAGCCTGGTTGGCAATATAAAAGTTTACGTAGGAAGCTGCTAGTCGTTCACCTGCGTATCGCTCTTCTTCTCCTTCTTCATAGATGTAGCCTGGTAAATCCTCTTTGGTTACAACTTGATGAAGAGCTGGAATTGGAAGTTTATGAATGGTGAACTGACGACCTTTTGCATCTGTTTCCTTTTCTAAAAGCGCTAAATCAGCTGCTGACATGGCATATTGAGGATCGCTTTTGTCGTCTGTCCAAGCCAAAACAAGCTCAGCAGGACCAACAAAGGCAGCAACATTGTCAACGTGTTCATTGGTTTCGTCCTGATAAATACCATAAGGAAGCCAGATAACTTTTTCAGCTCCAAGGCACTCTAATAAGGTGGTTTCGATTTCTTCCTTACTAAGATGAGGATTGCGACCAGAACTAAGCAAGCAACTTTCAGTCACGAGAATGGTTCCTTGACCATCGCTATGTATCGCTCCGCCTTCCAGTACAAAAGGCTTGGCATCATAAACAGGCATTTCCAAGGTCTCAGCAAAACGACTGGCTACTTGGTCATCATCTTCATAATCTTGATAAAGACCATCAACAGCACCACCCCAAGCATTGAAAGACCAATCCACGGCTAATTTCTGGCCTTCATCATTGATAAGAATGGTCGGACCCGTATCACGCGCCCAGGCATCATTGGTGGGAATGTCTAGATAAATAACCTTGTCTCCAAGATAAGATTGGGCTTCAGCTAAGTAGTCTTGGCCAACCAAAAGATAGACTCTTTCCCCTTCTGCTATAGTCTTAATGATCTGGCTGAAAGCTCTTTTGGCAGCCTTTCCTTGAAAGGGCCATGAACCTGGTCGAGTTGGCCATATCATAAGGGTACCATGATGGGGCTCGTATTCTGCTGGCATGCGATAGCCTAATTTTTTGGGACTGTCCATCATGATAATCTCCCTTTAAAGTCTTGATAACCAAAAGATTTGACTAATCTGCAGTCACCCTGCTCATCCATGAGATAGAGACTTGGCAATCCAATACCATTAAAGGTATTATTTTTGACAAATGAGTAAATAGCCATATCTTCAAAATAAAGTCTATCACCGATTTGAACTGGATTTTCAAAGCTATAATCACCAATCACATCTCCTGTCAGACAGGTATTGGAAGAAAGTCTATAGGTATGGGCTTTTTCCTGAGCGGCAAATCCATTTCTCAAAGGTGGACGATAGGGCATCTCAAGTACATCAGGCATATGGCAGGTCGCAGAGGCGTCTAAAACCAAGATTTCCATACCGTTTTCGACAATATCCAATACTTCAGTTGCTAGATAACCTGCATTGAGCGCAATGGCTTCACCAGGCTCGATATAGATTTCAAGATTGTAAGTTTCTCGGATACGCTTGATCTCAGAAATCAGCAAATCTACATCATAGTCCTCTCTTGTGATGTGGTGTCCGCCCCCCATATTGAGCCATTTGACCTCATGTAAGTACGAACCAAACTGCTCTTCTACTGCTTTCAAAGTTGTTTGTAAATCATCTGCTCCCTGCTCGCAAAGGGTATGAAAATGAAGACCGTCTACCAATTCCAGCAAATCACTAGGAATCTTGTCTAGAGTAACTCCGAAACGGGATCCGGGGGCGCAAGGATCATAGAGAGCGTGATTTCCTTGAGTTGAACACTGAGGGTTGAGGCGCAAACCAACACTGACACCAGCCTCCCGACAACGAGCCCCATGCTTACGCAACTGTCTCTCTGAGTTAAAGACGATATGGTCCGTTATCTCCAGCAATTCCTCCAAGTCTGCATCCTTGAAAGCTGGCGCAAAAACATGAACTTCCCCCGGGAACTCTTCTCTAGCGAGCTTAGCTTCATAGAGACCACTTGCAGTTGTTCCAGATAGATACTGGCTAATCAAGGGATAGGTTTTGTAGAGGGAATAAGCCTTCTGGGCAAGCAAAACCTTGCAACCAGCCTCTTCTTGTACATATTGTAAAATGCGACAATTGGCTTCTAACTTGGCCAAGTCAATGACATAGGCTGGTGTTGGTACTTGTTCTAGATTCATCAGTCCACCATTTGTGGATTTTCAACCACAACCCAAGGTAAACCATACTCATTCAAAGCTTCCATGAATGGATCTGGATCCAATTCTTCAAGGTTATACACTCCAGCTTGTTTCCAAGTACCGTTCATAACTAATTTTGTCCCAATCATGGCTGGAACGCCTGTTGTGTAAGAAATGGCTTAGAACCAACTTCCGCATAACATTCCTGATGGTCGCAAACATTGTAGATGTAGATGGTCTTTTCAACGCCATCTTTGACACCTGTAAAGATACAACCGATATTGGTTTTACCAACTGTACGAGGCCCAAGGCTAGCTGGATCTGGAAGCAAGGCTTTTAAGAATTGAATCGGAACAATTTCTTGGCCGTTAAAGTTAATGGTATCCGTACGAAGGAGTCCAACATTTTCAAGACATTTCATGTGCGTCAAGTATGATTGACCAAAAAGTCATAAAAGAAACGAATGCGTTTGACACCTGGAATGTTCTTGGCCAATGATTCAATTTCTTCGTGGTGAAGGAGATACATATCTTTTTGTCCAACTTGAGGGAAATCATACTCGCGCTTGATAGACATGGCTTCAACTTCGACCCATTTTCCATTTTCCCAGTAAGAACCTGGCGCAGAAACCTCACGTAGGTTGATTTCTGGATTAAAGTTTGTTGCAAACGGATAACCGTGGTCACCACCATTACAGTCTAAAATGTCGATATAGTGGATTTCATCAAAGTAGTGTTTGAGAGCATAAGCCGAGAAAACACTAGTTACACCTGGATCAAATCCAGAACCAAGAAGAGCGGTCAAGCCAGCTTCTTTGAATTTCCTGATAAGCCCACTGCCATGAGTAGTCAAAGTAAGCTGTAAAACCAAGTTCCTTACAACGTTTCTCATAAACAGCACGCCATTCAGGGTCTTCTGTGTCTTCTGCTTCGTAGTTAGCTGTGTCGACATAGTGGACTCCAGTTGCCAAACAAGCGTCCATAATGGTTAAATCTTGATATGGTAAAGCTACGTTCAAAACAGCTTCTGGTTTGTAGCTTTCAATCAGGGCAATCACTTCTTCCACCTTATCAGCATCAAGAGCTGCTGTCTCAATTTTTGTACTTGTTTTGCCTTCCAGTTTAGCTTTTAAGTCATCGCATTTTGACTTGGTACGGCTAGCAATCATAATCTCTTTAAACGTTTCGCTATCTTGGCAAATCTTTGAGATAGCAACTTGGGCAACGCCCCCACATCCAATAACTAATAAACGACTCATTTTTTTCCTTCCTCTTCTTCTAAAATGTCTTCAACATACTTGGGCAACATAAAGGCTCCCACATGTAAGTTTGCAGTGTAGTATTCTGTGAAAAGATGGCGTTTTTTCCAGCCTTCCTTGTCAAAATCTTTGACAGGGTGGTATTTTTTCGATGCAAATCCAAACAACCAATAGCCAGCTGGACTGGTTGGGATATGGGCCTGATAGACCCGACTGATTGGAAAGGCTTGATTGACCTTGCGGTGCATGCTTCGGCAAGCCGACTCATCCTCGTCAAAGAAGGGACTCCCATGCTGGTAAATCATGATGCCGTCTTCTTTCAAGGCTCTGTAACTGTTTCCGTAAAATTCCTTGGTAAAGAGCCCTTCCGTATGTCCAAATGGATCTGTCGCATCGTTGATGATAATATCGTAATCATCTTCGCAGTTTCGCAAAAAGCGTAGCCCATTTTGATAGTAAATGGTAACACGAGGATCATCTAGCCCTGCAGCAAAGTCTGGGAAATACTCACGACAAACCTCAACCAGCATCTCATCTGGTTCCACAATATCGATTTGTTCCAGTTCAGGATAGAGTGTTAATACTTGGGCAACACCTCCGTCGCCACCCCCAATAACTAAAACTTTCTTTGGATTTGGGTGAACAGCCATGGGAACATGAACGGTCATTTCGTTGTAGACAAAATCATCAGCATCTGAGAACAAGACGTGACCATTTAAAATCAAAATCTTTCCAAAAGCTGGCGTATCCAAGACTTCGATATCCTGCCATTCACTTTTTCCAGCGTAGAGTTGCTTGGCTGTTCTCAGGGACAATTTCACATCTGGAGTATGAACTTCAGAAAACCATAAATCCATCTAGTTCTCCTTTCTCTTAATGACGTTGATGTGATTGACCTCAGGATCTTCCGTCCCTTGAAGAGAGCAACCACGTTCCTTGGCAAATTGGATATAATCGACAATTTCTCGTGTAATGCGTTCACCTGGAGCCAAAATAGGAATCCCTGGAGGATAGCACATGACAAATTCCCCACAGACTTGCCCAACAGACTCATCTAAGGTCAAACTTTTTCTCTCTGAATAGAAGGCTTCCTGAGGAGATAACACCAACTCGGGCTGAATATATTCTCCAGCTATCAAGTCCTTCCCATCTCGTGAATAGAGTCTCTTGATATCAGCCAAAGCACCGACTAAGCGCTCGATGTCTTGGATACGGTCACCGATTGAAATATAGGCCAAGATATTACCAATATCACCAAACTCGATCTGAATGTCGTATTCGTCTCGTAGGAGGTCATAAACCTCGATACCTGTTAAGCCAATACCCTGAGTGTAAACTGACAGCTTGGTCACGTCAAAATCGCAAACCGAAACACCGTCTATTAACTCTTTTGAGTAGGCATAGTAGCCACCGATAGCATTGATTTCACGACGAGCGTACTCGGATAGCTCAATAACCTTCTCAAACGACTCTTTACCACGAAGGGCCAAGTTGCGACGTGAAATATCCAAACTAGCCATCAACAAATAAGAGGCGGATGTTGACTGGGTTAGGTTGATTATCTGACGAACGTACTCAGGATTCATCTGCTCCCCGATAAGCAAAATGGAGCTTTGGGTCAAACTCCCACCAGACTTATGCATTGAAACTGCTGCCATATCAGCCCCTGCATCCATGGCAGAAATTGGAAGCTTATCAGTAAAATGCAAATGCGCTCCGTGGGCTTCATCAACTAGGACCTTCATCCCAGCAGCGTGGGCCATCTCAGTTAATCCATTTAAATCTGAACAGATTCCGTAGTAAGTAGGATTGTTAATCAAAATGGCCTTAGCATCTGGATGGTCCTTTATGGCCTGGGCTACTCGGTCATTTTCAAGACCTAAAGCGATACCAATCTTAGGATCCACACTCATCTCGATATAGATGGGAATAGCACCACATAGAACCAGCGCATTGATAGCAGATTTATGGACATTACGTGGCAGAATAATCTTATCTCCAGCCTTGCAGGTTGACAGAATCATAGTCTGCACCGATGAGGTTGTTCCCCCTATCATTAGAAAAGCATGGGCTGCTCCAAAAGCATCCGCAGCCAGCTCCTCGGCATCTCGAATAATCGAAATGGGGTGTCCTAGATTATCCAAGGGTTTCATGGAATTGACATCTATACCTACACATTTTTCCCCTAAGAGTTCGACAAGTTCTGGATTTCCCCTTCCACGCTTGTGACCTGGAACATCAAAGGGAACAATCCTTTTCTTGCGTAACTTCACCAAGGCCTCATAAATTGGGGCTTGGTTTTGATCTAACTCTTTCAAGACATACTCCTTTCAATATTTTTAGGACCTTATGAAAACTAAAGAACTAAAGGTTGACTCATGAAAAAAGAGCAGGTTTTCACCTGCTCTGCAATCTTCTGACGTTTTTATGTTTGTTTCTGTTGAGTATGTCTGTTCCCGATGTTTCCTAACTCTCTAGTAGCAAATATTACGTACTTTATTGATCGTTTCACAAGATGACGTGTGCTTTCACCACACTAAAAATTTATGAATTAGGACAAGTATCCTAACATCAACTTATAAAAAGTAGGCTTTTAACCCTATCAATAATGTGGTTTTTTCAACCACGCTTCGGCATTCAACCCTGCCTGTCCGTAGGCATTTTTACTCAGGGTTTATATTTGCTAGAAAACATCATCTCATTTTCTAAGCTTTATTACTATATCATGTTTTTAAGAACTTGTAAAGCAGTTTACGAAGAAAATATAAAAAAATAGTTCGTAAAATATTTGGATTTTATTTGATTTAATACTAATTATTCTCTTGTAAACGATTATAAAGTGAACAAAATATTTATCGTATTTAATTTAAAAATTTTTTTATGCTATTCTATACTCTTTACCTTCGGTATTTGATCTATTAGAGAAGATGTCGACATTTTTATATCATTAAAATCGTGCAACTTTTTTCAGATACTTTTAAAGGATTGATTTCCCTATATTTTTCCTTTATACTGGATAAAAAGGAGAATAGTATGTCAGAAACAAATCACGAAATCGATTCAAATTTTGCAGGTCGTTTAAATATCCTGCGTGCGGGTGTTCTTGGTGCCAATGATGGAATTATTTCCATTGCTGGTGTGGTTATCGGGGTTGCTAGTGCTACGAGTAATATCTGGATTATCTTTTTATCAGGATTTGCAGCTATCTTAGCTGGTGCCTTTTCGATGGCTGGTGGAGAATATGTATCTGTTTCAACTCAAAAAGATACCGAGGAAGCAGCCGTTGCGCGTGAGCAAGTCTTGCTAGACCAAGATATGGAACTAGCCAAAAAGTCTCTCTATGCAGCCTATATCCAAAATGGAGAATGTGAAACCTCTGCTCAACTCTTGACCAACAAAGCCTTTTTAAATAATCCGCTCAAGGCTTTGGTAGAGGAAAAATATGGGATAGAGTATGAAGAGTTTACCAATCCATGGCATGCTGCTATCTCTAGCTTTATTTCTTTTTCCTTGGTAGCTTACCACCCATGCTTTCAATTACCATTTTCCCAAGTGAATACCGTATCCCTGCTACCGTCCTTATCGTCGGTGTGGCCCTTCTTCTCACTGGTTACACTAGTGCCAGACTTGGAAAAGCACCAACCAAAACAGCTATGATTCGGAACCTCGCTATTGGTCTCTTAACTATGGGCGTTACCTTTCTGCTAGGACAACTTTTCAGCATTTAATACTCTTCGAAAATCTCTTCAAACTACGTCAGCTTCGCCTTGCCGTATATATGGTTACTGACTTCGTCAGTTTTATCTGCAACCTCAAAACAGTGTTTTGAGCTGACTTCGTCAGTTCTATCTGCAACCTCAAAGCAGTGCTTTGAGCAACCTGCGTCTAGCTTCCTAGTTTGCTTTTTGATTTTCATTGAGTATAAAATACAAGAATACCTCGATTTTGAAGTCGAGGTATCTTTTTTTACATTTGCACAATCTTGCGATAGCTTCTAGAAGTAATCATAAAAATCAAGACATAAGCGATAAGGAAGATAGCGCAGATAGACAAGGTCACAGTCAACATCATAGTCGTATCTATTACACCAATCACTTTTAAAATCAGACTAAGCATATGGTAGGCAAAGGCTAGATGTATGAAGGCAAAAAGCAAAGGAAGGAAGAAAACAGTTAAAACCTGTTTGTTGATGGTTTGCTTGATTTGCTTTTGATCTAAACCAACTTTCTGCAAGATAATAAAGCGTTCACGGTCTTCATAGCCTTCAGAAATTTGTTTGTAATAGATGACCAGAACGGTTCCGACCATAAAGATAATGGATAGGAAAATACCAATAAAGAAGACACCACCAAAGAGGGCACTCATCTGAGCACTAGCATCTGCTAGATTGCTACCATAAACATAGCTACCTTCCGTGTTTAATTGTGCATTAAATTGATCGAGGTATTTATCATACTCGTCAGCAACCTTGAGTTGTTCTTCTTCACTGGCATTTACATTCATACCACCGTACAGCTGATTATAGATAGCCGAATCTGGGAATTGGTCTAAAAATGCTTGCAAATTAGGAACAACAAGGTAATTGTAATCAGTAGTAAAAATATTAAACTGATTTGGAACATGGTTTACAATAAAATCTGTATTAAATTCTTCTTTGACAGAAAATTGATTGTTATTTAGAGTTAGAGTTTTCTGTCCTTTCAGTCCGTCATTTTTGGCAAAAAGACCGACCTCATTTCCTGATAGAGACAGTTTTTGACCAGTCATATTTTCGTAATCTTTTTGGTCAAATACCATGAAGACTGTTTTAGGTTGGACACGATTTTGTCCTTTTTCAAAAATAGTTAACTTGGTTCCTTCTTGATTTGCAATACCAAAGTTACTGTAACGAAGCACTTCTTTCTCTTTGACACTATAACCTTTGTCACTTGCAAACTGGCTCAAGAGTTTGTCCAAATCTTCTTTTTCAACATTTTGTCCAGTAATGCCAAAGTCATGCGGATTCATCACTTTCTTAAAGGATTCTGAGGCATTGAAAATGCTTGTCGCGGCTGACATGGTTACCAAAACCATTGTTGACAAGATAGCGATTGTTGCTAGTCCAACCGCATTTTTCTTCATACGGAAAATCAAGTTGGACACTGAGATAAGATTATTTGGTTGGTAATAGTATTTCTTGTTTTTCTTTAAGATTTGAAGGAAAACGGTAATTCCTGCATTAAACAATAGATAAGTACCAAAGATAACCAGCAAAACAGCTAAGAAGAAGGTTGTTAGGGCTGTAAGGGGATCTTTTACGGTAAGGGAAAGATAATATCCAATTCCTAAGCTAATAGAACCAAGAATAGTTTGAAGAGGAAGGAAGCGACCTTTTTTCTCCCCACTAGCTTTTTCACGAGAAAGCTGGAGAGCATTCATACGGGCGATTCGAAGGGCATTCAGGAACATGAGGCCTAGGAAAATCAAACCAAAGACAACAAGTACTGCAATGACAACATTCATTTGAAAGGTAGCGACCAGCTCAACCTTCAATTTCATCAGTTTGAGCAAGAAAGCGAAAATTAACTTGTCAAACAAAGCTCCAATACCGATACCCGCTCCAACAGTTAGAATCCCAAATACCACTAACTCCTTAAAGGTCATACTGATTAGATGACGCTTCTCCAAACCCAACATGCCATAAATTCCCAGTTCCTTGGAACGGTTTTTCATGACAAAACTATTGGCATAGAGGACGATAATGGCTGACGCAAGGGTGACGACAAACATACCAAATCCAAGTGTAGCCTGAATCGTTGTCCCTCCACGAATTTCCGCAATCTTGGGATTGAAGGTTAGGGAATAAAAGAGATAGGTGACGGTGACTGCCAAGAGAACAGCCAGTGCAAAGGGATAGTAGAGTTTGCGGTTTTTAATCAAGTTCGATACCGCTAACTTATTGGTTAATCGAAACATACTAATTCACCTCGCTTGCCATGACAGTCAAGGTATCAGAAATTTCTTGGAACATCTGACGCTCTGTCTTCTCTCCACGGTAGATTTGATTGTAAAGAATGCCGTCTTTGATAAAGAGCACGCGCTTGGCTCTGCTAGCTGCTGCTGTTGAGTGGGTTACCATGAGAATGGTTTGACCGCGCTCATTGATTTCATCAAAAACATCAAGAAGAGCTGCAGATGACTTAGAGTCAAGGGCACCTGTTGGCTCGTCCGCAAGGAGAATTTCAGGTTCTGTGATGATGGCGCGGGCTACTGCTACACGCTGTTTCTGACCACCAGAAATCTCGTAAGGGTACTTCTCTTGCAATTGGTTGATACCTAGATTCTCAGCTGTCACCACCAATTTCTTCATCATCTCCGTAATAGGTCTCCTTGACAAGACAAGCGGAAGCAAGATATTGTCCTTAACAGACAGAGTATCTAGCAAGTTAAAATCTTGAAAGACAAAGCCCAATTTTTCACGACGGAAGCTAGAAGCCTGTGAATTTTTAATGGTTGCTGTGTCAGTTCCATTTAAGTAAACCTGGCCACGAGTTGGTTTATCCAGCATAGCTAGGATATTGAGAAGAGTTGATTTACCAGAACCAGACTCACCCATGATGGCAACGTAGTCACCCTTTTCGACGGTAAAGTGAATATCCTTGAGAGCTTCTACTTGGTTGCCCTGAAAACGAGTTTTATAAATTTTTTGAACGTGTTTTACATCTAAAAGTGTCATGAGAATCTCCTTTCTTAATATCCCATCAAATGAAATGTCTCTTGCATCATAGCGCATCCCAGCTGAACGCGCTCGATATCTTTGTGACTTGGTTTTCTAGTTTTCTTATGTAAGATTTGTTTCATGATGTTACTCCTTTGTTCTTTATGAGTCTAGTTTACATCAAAAAAAGACTGCTTGCCATAACCTAACCTTACAAAAGAGACTTTAATCTTACATTTTTGTAAGATTGGGGAAATGTAGATATTTTTATTAAAAAAATATTTTACCACAAAAAGAAAGTAGAAGAAAACCCTTGCAGATACAAGGGTTCAAAAATTTTAAAAATAGATTAGTCGAATTCATAGACTAACAGTAAAATAACTGTTTCTACCTCACCAAAACCAGCCTTCATTATCGTCAATGGCTTGGGCTTCTTTGCGTTTGCGTGGGCCTGTTCCGTACATTTCTGCTTCAATTTCTTCCTTGGTTGGCATGATAGAAGCTAGGATGATATAGATAATCACGCCAAGTCCAAAATTTGCGACTGTAAAAATGGCAAACAGAAAACGTACAAGGGTAACATCAAAGTTCCACTTGTCTGACAGACCTGCCAGAACTCCTGAAATCATGCGATTTCGTCTCATTTTATAAAATTTACTGTTCATGATATTTCCTCTTTCTGCTAGGTTAGACATAGTATATCACGGGTAGGCTCGGCTTTCATCAGTCCTCAGGCTGATTTATTAGTAGCAATTTACCTCGACAAAGTCCACAGCGATAGCGTTTAGTATCAATCCTTCGCTTCCGATGATAAGTTTGCTGGCAGGATTGACAACGATAAAGTTTGAGTGGTTTAGAGTGGCTATTTGTCAAGGAGGGTACAAAGCGTAATCCATCCACTGCTTTCAAAAGTTCCTTAAAATCCCGATTCTTGTGTTGATAGCCCTTCCCTTGAAAATAGAGGTGATAATGACAGAGTTCATGGCGGACAATTTTCCTAAAAACATCCAGACCCAGTTCCTGATAAACCTTGGGATTAAAATCCAAATGCCCATCTTTGGGGAAAAATCGCCCACCTGTCGAACGTAGACGCCTATTCCACTGGACATGATGGATAAAAGGTCTGCCGAAGTCTTCTAGCGAAACTTGCTTGACGTAATCAGTCAGTTTCATTTGGAGCTAGAAGCGACAGATTGACTTTTTCACGTTCAGTGTCAATTTTCTTAACCCAAACGGTTACCAAATCACCGACAGACACCACTTGGCTAGGATGTTTGATAAATTTGCGACTCATGTGGGAAATGTGTATCAAGCCATCCTCATGAATCCCGATATCAACGAAGGCACCGAAGTCAACGACATTACGCACCACACCCTCTAGCTTCTGACCAACCACTAAGTCTTTGATATCTAGGACATCTTGGCGAAGCACAGGTGCATCAAAGGAGTCACGGAAATCTCGACCTGGTTTGAGAAGGTCAGCAATGATATCTTTAAGGGTTTCTGGACCAAGTTCTAGTTCTTGCGCCATTTCCTTGACTGAAAGCGACTTGAGTTTGCTTTGGGCTTCTTCGTTTAGGTCTTTAATATCTAAACGTTTGAAGAGCTCCTTAACAGCACTGTAATTTTCTGGGTGAACTCCTGTATTATCAAGGATATTGCTACTTTCAGGGATACGGAGGAAACCAGCTGCCTGTTCAAAAGCTTTAGCCCCCAGACGAGGAACTTTCTTGATTTGGGCGCGTGAAGTGATTTTTCCTTCTTCCTCACGGTATTTGACGATATTTTCAGAAATGGTTTTATTAAGTCCAGCGACATGAGAAAGAAGAGCTGGACTGGCTGTATTGACATTGACACCGACTTGGTTCACCACTGTATCCACGACAAAATCTAGACTTTCAGATAATTTCTTCTGGCTGACATCATGCTGGTACTGACCGACACCGATTGACTTAGGATCGATTTTAACCAACTCGGCAAGGGGATCTTGCAAACGACGGGCGATAGAAATAGCAGAGCGTTTTTCAACAGTCAAGTCTGGAAACTCCTGACGGGCAAGTTCACTGGCAGAATAGACCGAAGCACCACTTTCATTGACGATAACATAGCTGACTTCTGGAAAATCCTTAAAGGACTTCTGCCACAAAGGCTTCACTTTCACGACTGGCCGTTCCATTTCCGATTGCAATAATCTCTACACCGTATTGACCAATCAAATCTGCCAAATCTTTCTTGGCTTCTTCGATTTGACGAGCTGATGCTGGTTTGACAGGATAAATGACCTGAGTCGTCAGCATTTTCCCTGTTGCATCCACGACAGCTAGCTTGGCACCTGTACGAAAGGCTGGGTCAAACCCAAGAACCACGCGCCCTTTCAATGGAGCAACCAAAAGGAGATTGCGCAGGTTGTCAGAAAAGAGTTGGATAGCTCCTTCTTCTGCTTTTTCAGTCAATTCTGTCCGAATACGGCGCTCGATAGCAGGCAAGACCTTTTTCTTAACTGACTGTTGAACAACTTCATCAATATAGGCATTTTTCACCTTGAAACGAGCAGCAAAGAAGGCAAGAATACGGTCTGTTGCATGTTCAAAGCCGACTTTTAAGACGCCTAGTTTCTCACCGCGATTGAGAGCCAATGTACGATAACCCTGCATAGTTCCAACTGTCTCAGAAAAATCATAATAAATCTGAAAAACCTGTTTTTCATCAAGACTTTCATCCTTGACTTGAGAAGTAAGTTTAGAGTGTCTCAACACCTCTTGATAAGTCATAGCGCGCAGTGTCACATCTTCCGATAAGGCTTCGACCAAGATATCAACTGCACCAGCCAAGGCTTCCTTCCCAGTCGCAAATCCTTCACAGACGAACTTTTCTGCCTCCTTCTCTAAGTCAGTTACATTCTGCAAAATCAGGCGAGCAAGAGGAAAGAGTCCAGCTTCACGGGCAATGGTTGCCTTGGTCCGACGTTTTTCCTTGTAAGGAAGGTAGAGTTCTTCTACGTCTGCTAATTTTTCGGCAGCTAAGATAGCTTCTTCCAATTCCTTGGTCAACTTGCCTTGTTCTTGAATCTTAGCCAAGACAGCTTCTTTACGATCATTGAGGTTGGTCAGACTTTTATCCAGGTCAATAATGGCCTTAATCGCCACCTCATCCAGACTACCAGTCATGTCCTTGCGATAACGCGCAATAAAGGGAATAGTCGCCCCTTCAGCTGTCAAACTTAGAACAGTATCAATTTGCTTTAACGTCACTCCCAAATCTTGGGAGATTTTTTCATATTTTTTATCCATGAAACTATTATACCACAAGCTGGAAGGCTTGCTCTAATCCTTTTTCATACTCAAGGAAAATCAAAAAGCAAACTAGGAAGCTAGCCACAGGCTGCTCAAAACACTGTTTTGAGGTTGTAGATAAGACTGACGAAGTCAGTCACATATATATGGCAAGGCGAAGCTGACGTGGTTTGAAGAGATTTTCGAAGAGTATCAACTATCGAAAACAAATTAAAAAAACTCCCTTTTCCTCAAAATAATAGTATAATAGAGGTAGAATTTAGAATTGAGGTACACCTATGGCTGTAAAATTTACAAAACGAGACGACTTGGACAAGATGTTTGAAGAATTTGCTAAACTCCCTGATTTGAAGCAAGTTACTTTCCCTGATAACAAAGAGAAAAAAGCCAAAGCAGAAAAGAAAAACTAGATGACTGCTTTCCAACAACTCCCCGTCTAGTGTGCTTCAGACTGGGGCTATTTTTTTCTCTATAATCATTGAAGCCCTACCCTTTGTTCTGATAGGAAGTATTGTCTCAGGGCTGATTGAGGTCTATATCACACCTGACAAGGTTTATCATTTTCTCCCTCGAAATCGTTGGGGGAGAATCTTTTTTGGCACCTTCGTTGGTATACTTTTCCCTTCTTGCGAATGTGGGATCGTCCCCATTATCAATCGTTTTCTGGAAAAGAAGGTTCCTAGTTACACGGCTGTTCCCTTTCTCGTAACAGCGCCTGTTATAAATCCCATTGTTCTATTTGCGACCTATTCTGCCTTTGGCAACTCCTTCCACGTCGCCCTGTTACGAGCTCTGGGTTCCATTGTTGTGGCTGTGATACTTGGGATTTTTCTAGGATTTCTGGCAAGAACCGATTCAAAAAGAAAATCGTTTTGCCTGTCATGAACATGATTTTTCTCACTTGACCCCTGCAAAAAAAGTTTTTCAGGTCTTTGTGCAGGCCATTGATGAATTTTTTGATACGGGACGCTATTTGGTATTTGGCTGTCTCTTTGCCTCTATGATACAGGTCTACGTTCCAACTCGGATTCTGACCTCTATTAGTGCGACCCCTCTTTTTGCCATCCTGCTCTTGATGCTTTTGGCCTTTCTTCTCTCTCTCTGCAGTGAGGCGGATGCCTTTATCGGTGCTTCTCTTCTCTCAAGTTTCGGCTTGCCACCAGTTCTGGCCTTTCTCGTTATTGGTCCAATGCTGGATATCAAAAATATTCTCATGATGAAAAATTACTTGAAAGCACGATTTATCGGTCACTTCATTACGATTGTGACACTCGTTGTCTTAGTATATTCTCTCTTGATTGGAGTCATCCTATGATTCGATTTTTAGTTTTAGCTGGCTATTTTGAATTGACTATTTATCTCCATCTGTCCGGAAAATTAAACCAGTACATCAACATGCACTATTCCTATCTGGCCTATATTTCCATGGTGCTTTCCTTTATCTTGGCTATTGTTCAATTGTATATCTGGATGAAGCAAGTCAAAACCCACAGTCATCTGAACAGCCGATTGGCGAAGGTTACTAGTGTTGCTCTTCTGGCTATTCCACTTGTCGTCGGTTTAACTTTTCCAACTGTTAGCTTGGATTCTCAGACCGTTTCTGCCAAAGGCTATCACTTCCCCTTATCAGAAGGCACGGATCAAGCCATTCAGACAAGTGAAGGAACGACAAGCCAATATTTGAAACCAGATACCAGTTCTTATTTTTCAAAATCAGCTTATGAAAAGGAAATGCGAACTGCGGCGGATAAATACTTGTCCCAAGATAGTATTCAGATCACTAATGAAAACTATATGGAAGTCATGGAGGCTATCTACGACTATCCAGATGAGTTTGAGGGTAAGACAGTCCAGTTCACAGGCTTTGTCTATAACGACCCCAGTCATGCCAATAGCCAATTTTTGTTCCGCTTTGGCATTATTCACTGTATCGCAGATTCAGGTGTCTATGGATTGCTGACCAAGGGAAATACCCGTCAGTATGAGGACAACACTTGGATTACTGCCAAAGGAAAACTGGTCAATCACTACCATAAAGAACTCAAACAAAACCTCCCAACCTTGGAAATCGATAGCTTTACAAAAGTCGATAAACCAGAAAATCCTTATGTGTATCGCGTGTTTTAAAAAACGAGATAAAAACATAAAAAACAAAACGAACAAGTTCTCTTCTGAATGACAGAAAAAGAGCCTGTTCGTTTTTTGTTATCTGAGTATTAATGATTTGTAGATTTAAATCTTATAACATAAGTAGCTCAGTGAGAATAAGCGAGCCACTCATTAATCAGACTAGCGATTTCTTTGGGTGCTTCAGTATAAAGCTCATGGCTAACGTTTTCTAGAAAAATAGTATCAAAATAGTCTGGCAATTCTTTTAGGGCGTCCTCTCTCCATGTAGCTTCATTAGGATAGCGAGGACTAATAAACAAGGTATCTCCCACTTCTCTCTTAAAAGCTTGGATTTTTCTTCGTAGACGGAGTATCGCTTCTATATTTTCATAATTTATAGCCAACTCATATCTATTATACTCTGCATTCCAGTGATAGGACTGTCTTACAGCTTCCTCCATATTTTTCTGACCAATGCTTTGCTTCAGATTTTTCTTTAGAAATAAGAACATCTAAGTCCGAAACAACTTGAGATTCAATATAGTTTTTTGTTTCCTCTAATTCCACATCTAAAGGTAAAATCTTATCTAAATCTAGATAGCCACCATCCAAAAGAATCAGTTTTGTCACTTCATAAAATTCCGATGCAAGATAACGTGCCAAATCTCCTCCAAGAGAATGACCTATCAGACAGATAGATTCTCCCTCTACAATCTCATTTTTTAAACCATGATTTCAATTCTGTTTCATCTCGAAGATGCTTTTCATAGGGATTCAGAAAACAGACCTGCGAATCTATCTCTTGAAGAAAAATCCTTGCTATGATAGACATTGCTTCCCAAACCGCCAATAAAATATTTTTTCATTCTCTACTTAATACTATGCTTATTCATTTTTTTGTTCAAAGATGGTCGTGATAATCTGACGTAATTCTTCGCGTTCTTTTTCTGGAATCTCACCACTTGTTTGAGCTGCAGCGTAGAGTTCAGGATGTTCAATTGAAATACGTTTAATCGTACGTGTTGTAGCATGTTTTCTGACGAAAAATGGAATGCGCTTAATCAAGTCTTGTGGTACTAGTGCAAGAATCTTCTCAGCAGTTTCCTTGTCACTAATCTTAGACGTAGTCAGCCCCTTCTTAATCATTTCCTGTTCTTTTTCTGTAAAATCTTTTTAATTCCATTCGATTAGTCCTCCTATTTTCTTTAAGTTAAATTATATATCATTTGTAGCAAGACGACAAATAGTCTGTTTGTAAAATCTTCTCTATACTACAACTTTCCTGTCGCTCTTTAATGAAAAATCACAAATCCTTTTGGAGAGATCACAAGCTGATTCTCCAATTCTTGGCAATTGCTTGCTAGTGCTACTGCTTCTTTTTGTAAATGATAATCTTCCTTTGATTGGTTGAAAATCGCTTTGAGGATTCGCCCTTCATATTTCCACTGCAAAGCTACTAGATCTGGTTTGATTTCTTGGAGGTTATACTTGTCATGCTGAATGGTTGCTGACGCTTGTTTCTAATATGAATCAGCTTCTTCATGAAATTCAGCATATCATTGTCACTTGATACACGTTCCCAAGGCATACAACGTCGACAATCTGGGTCTGGACCGCCGGTTAAGGAAAGCTCGGTTCCGTAATAGATGCAGGGTGTTCCTTTTTGTAAAAAGAGAAAGGCTAGGGCTAATTTAACCAGTTGAACATCCTCATTGGCCGTCCACAAGATTCGTTCTGTATCATGTGAATCCAAGAGATTAAACATGACCTCTGAAATCTGCTGCTTGTAATACATAGACTGACCATTGATTTCATCGATGAATTGGTCTGTCTTCTTAATTCCTCGTAAGAAATAGTCCTTGATACTATCAGATAAAGGATAATTCATGACCGCATGGAACTCATCTCCATTTAACCAAGGCTGAGACGTATGCCAGACTTCTCCTAGGATATAAAGATCAGGCTTTTTAGCTAAAACTGCTTTTCGAAAATCCTTCCAAAACTGATGGTCAATCTCATTAGCCACATCCAAACGCCAAGCATCGATATCAAACTCTTCAATCCAATAAGTCGCAACCTTTAAAAGATAGTCCTTGACCTCTGGATTAGCTGTATTTAGCTTAGGCAAATAGTCCTCGAAACCAAAAGCATGATAGGGTAAGTCACTCTTATTAGCAAGTTTTTCAGTCGTCACTGGGAATTGTTGAATATGGAACCAATCTTTATAAGCAGATTGCTCACCATTTTTGACAACATCTTGCCATTGAGGAGATTGCGAACCAATATGATTAAATACAGCGTCCAGCATGATTTTCATACCTCGCTGATGCGCTTGCTCGACCAGCTCTCGAAAGATTTCCTTGTCTCCAAAATGACGGTCAATTTCGAAATAATCCGTCGTATTGTACTTGTGATTGCTCGTCGATTCAAAGATGGGACAGAGATAAAGACCAGTAATGCCCAAGTCTTGCAAGTAATCCAGATGGTCAATAATGCCTTGTAAATCACCACCAAAGAAATCATCACTACTAGGTGTGATAGATGAATCCCAGTCTAAAGTCCCTTCTGGGTCTAATCGAGCATTTCCATTGGCAAATCTCTCAGGAAATATCTGATACCATACCGTATTTGAAACCCAGTCAGGAACCTTGCAGGTATCAATCTCATGAAGATAGGGCAACTTAAATCCATTCCCAATAGCATGAAGATTTTCTAGAGAATTTTCCACACAACCTTTATCACCATACAAAATACTTTGACCTTCTGTATCCATGACTTCAAAGAGATACTGGATACGTGCAAAGTCAACGGACACTTCAACCTGCCAATAATCAAAGATGGCGTCAGAAGTCAGCTTGGGCATTTCCTTTGTATCCTGATAAAACTCCTCCATAAAGATAAAAGGATCCCCATAATGCAAGTTGATGCTTTCAATATCATCTTTCTTGGTCCGGATACGAATATGAATCTTCTTATCCTTATAAAGATAGGCATACTCCGACTCAGTCCTATGGTAAATAGCACTTAATTCCATCAATTTGTCTCCTAAAGTTTTAATCTATTTTTACGCAAACGTTTTCAAAGTTAATAAATCCAGTATACTATTTTTGTAGACTATTTGCAAGAATGGTCCATTTTTAAAAGAACTATCTTTTTAAGTATACAAAAAAAGCCTTAAAAAGGCTTTATCTATATACTATTCATCTTTCGGTTTTGAAAATACTTCTACTCGTTGAGCTAGGACTTTGATTTCTACAGGTAGGTTATCCGATTTATCGCCGTCAACATCTGACTCCAATTCACTATCTGAAGAGATTTTAATATTGCGCGCCTTGATATATTCGATATTATCATTTGCGACAACATCGCCTTTCAATAAATCTGGAATAACGGATAATTTGGAGAATATTGAAGCATCTTTTAGAATCAAAAATATTGGCATAGCCATCTTTATTTTTCTTCAAAGATTTTTTTGTCGGCAAAGTAATTTGTCAAGAGAACCAAAACATGGCTCGCTTCGCCAACATAATTTCCATTTTCTGTTTCAACATTAATATTAAAGACCTGATCTGTCATGACAGATTTCATGGTATTAACAGCATAGGCTAAAATGCCGAATTTTGTCTTGTCCTCGATTTCAACATTGTGAATCGCCTCTGGAAGAGAACCGATACTAAAGATATAACCAAAATAATTGTCATTTGCTTTACCGATATCAATCTTATTGGTTAAGTTGAAATCCAGTTCATCAATAGCGCCATCGATGTCTTGATTGATTTCCAAAAGTTTTGTAATGAGGTTACCCGTCCCACCAGGGATAATACCTAACTTAGGAATGTAGTCTCTCTCAGCAATTCCCGAAATGACTTCGTTTACAGTCCCATCCCCACCAAAACACACCACTGCATCGTACTGCTCACGAGACGCTTCTTCAGCAAAATGTGTTGCATCCAGCGCTTTTTCAGTAATTTTGGTTTCAACATATTCAAAGTATTCTTTGGCTTTATTTTCCAGTTTTTCTTTATAATCCAGAGCCTTCTCCCCACCAGAGGTAGGGTTGATAATTAACATTGCTTTTTTTCATTGATTTTTCTCCTTAATATTCATAAAAAAATGTTTATATTTCATCGTACGCAAGTAAATGTACTACCATTATACAATGAAAATGCAGAAAAGAGAAATATGACGTACTGGAGATTGCTTTTATTTTATATCAACCTTATTATCCCATCGGCTGAGTACATCCTTTAAGGGGTCATCCAAGTAAGAATATGCTTTTTCCTTTATCCAATCAGGAATACCATAAGCTGCCTCTGCTATGCTGCCAGTGATTGCAGCAAGTGTATCACTGTCGCCACCAAGTGAGATAGCGTTTCTTATCGCATCTTCAAAGTCTGTACTTTCAAGAAAGGCAATAATGGCTTGAGGGACAGTTTCCTGACACGTTTCGTTGAAACGGTATGTAGGGCGAATTTCATCTAAAGTTTGAGATAGATTGTAGCCGTATTCCTTCTCAATATAATCCTTAATCCGTTTTTTACATTCGGTAGGATTGTCGTTAATTGGTTGCTCATAATCTCCGCAATAACCTCCAAAGTAATAACGACACAGAAAGATAGCATCAGTTGTCGCCATGGCTCCTTTGATACCTTCTGGATGATTATGGGTGACTTCTGCTGAAAGTCGTGCAAGCTTTCTAGTTGATGGTGTCATACCAGTTCTTGCACAAAAGCCACAGTCCATAAGCCAAGCACAGGGAGAAACACGCATAGCAGATCCATTTCCAAAGCTATTATAAGGATCACGGTTATCGCTGTTTAGCCATGCATTAAACCGAGCACCATAATCAGCATCAGGATACATTCTACCATATTTCTTCATCGTGTCAATGAAGTCGTCTTTTTGTCCCCCATTCATAATCGCCTCTGCAACAGCACAGGTCATAACCGTGTCATCTGTAAAAAAGCAATCCTTCCGAAATAAAGGAAAGTCCTTTGTTTTAATATTGTTCCATTCGTAAACAGAACCGACAATATCTCCAATAATTGCTCCTAGCATAAAATTCCTCCTTGTGAACTCTTGGTTTGAGACTGATATATACTCGTTTATTTTATCAGCATATTCAGTCAAAAGATTCTTTGAATAAATTTTTTTCAGCTTTTTGAATTTCTAACTTCTTTCCAAAGAATAGAAGCTACTTTTTAACTTGTTTGAGTAATTACGACTATTTTTCGTCTGCACAGAAATCCTTTAAAAATTGATTCCATTGACAAACTGAATGGTCATACTTGGCATAATCTGAATTTCCATAATAAACTTTTAGCATATCTTGGATTGTAAAACTCAAATCATTTTTCTCTTTTTACTTTTTCTCCAAGCTGTAGCCATATCAGCAGTAAATTTAAAGGGCGAAACATCTGTTAAAGTTGAGAAATATTCTCTAAAGTCTGCATTAAAGGAGAATCCACATTCAAGTAAGGGCGTATCTAAGGCAACGACTTCTACTTGTTTCTTTTTCCTTTTTATTGATGATTTTTTAATCAACTTCCCCTTAAAGTACTGCTCAATAATATGATTGAGTTCTTGTTTAGTACCCCTATATTCAAGCCCTAATGACTTGCATATCTGTGAAAGTTCATCACGGTACCAATAGTATTTTTTGAACTCATCAAAGGATGCGATTTTATCAAACTCAGGTCTGCTTTCTATCAATATAACACCTCCTTAAAACCAATTTAGGTTGTCATATCAAAATAATGGAGTTTTAGTTTCTTTATTTTGAGGATTAGCTACGTTTCACTAACAAGCTTACACATTCAACGGTTCGGACTTACCGTATCATCCGTGAAAAAACAATCCTCAAGAAATAAAGGAAAATCCTTCGTTTTGATATTGTTCCTTTCGTAAACAGAGCCGACAATATCTCCAATAATTGCTCCTAGCATAAGATACCTCTTTATGGCATATCGGATTCGTTACACATTTCTAATGAATCACTCTTTAAAAATGGCACCACCAAATCAATCCACTCATAAGGCAGGTAAGCTGATAAATAACCGTGGTTATACCCCTTTGCTTCATACCAAATTGTATTTGAATGTAGCTGATGAAATAATTTCGCTGATTCTTTCACACAGTTCAATTCTTTTTCACCATAGATATACAAAACCTGAGCCTTGCTAGCAGAAATCATATCTTTCAGCTTGTAATGCCCCATATAGGTTTTGTAAATGGTCACCAATGTTTTAATAGGCGTCCTTGGCAGATCCTCCAAATAATAAGCTTTTATTTCCTCTGGATAAGCCAGTTTAGGATAGAGTTTGTTCATCATGCTTAACTGAAGTTTGCAAGAGAATTTATTGAACATCAATTTACCAAATAGAGACACTAGAAAGATGCTGATTTTAGCTAACCTTGGTTGAGGAATACAGAGGCTTCCGTCTATGATGGCCTTCTCAGCAATTTCACTATCTAAAGATAAAAGCTCCATGGCAATTTGACCACCAAGTGAAACACCACCGATTGCAAACAATTTCCCACCACAGTTTGCTTTGATATAGTCTAGAATCTCCAAAGCAGAATCTTCAGTAGAAACATAATCAAGTTGATATTCCTCTCCGTGGCCATTCAAAGTGGGTAGAATAATACGGTATTCTTCTGACAGGATTCGTGCTTGACGAAGATAATTCCACCAAGAACTGCCACCACCATGTATCAGTAAAATAGGAGGCAAATTCTTATTACCAAATTCATGGAATTTCATGTTTAAACTCCTTACTGTAGGACTTTCACTAGCTAATTTTCCTTGTTCAATCAGCTCTTAAAAGCAGTACCACACACTCGACATAAAACGAGTGAACACTATGTATGCCAAGTGAACATGTATGTGGGAACATGTCTATAAACCTTTTGACGATAGCATAAGGTTATCGTTAAAAGGTATTACCCCGACAAACTGTGATTTACTCATTTCATTAAATCAGCTATTTCTTTCTTCCCATACGCCTTTACATTCTGAATTACATTCTGTTTCCTCTTGATTGATTCAAACAATGATATATCTAGTACATTTGCGAATTCTTCAAACTGAACCTGCCCGATTCTTCTTATTTCTTTAAGTTTCTCAGCATCTCTTACCTTTCTCTCTGCCTCACTTTTGGGGTATCCTTGTCCAAATGGCTCCGAGAAAAGAGCTTCTATTGTTCTTTCAAGATTTTCAGTACCTGACCATGTATAATTTTCACCTAATGGTAATGATATCGCATTTCCATTATTAATCTGAGCAAATAAATAGGCATCATTCGGTGTAGGTGCATATCCGCAAATGACATCAGGCATACTATTACAAGCAAGCATCATTCCTTGTCCGGAAGAACAGCCCGTAACAACGAAATCAACTGTCCTACTTGCCAACAAGATACCTATAAGAATAGAAATTTCTATATACGAGTATTTTTCATTTTCTTCCATCGTACAGCCAAAATTTATAACCTCAGATTTCTTTGGAGCATACTTTAATACAGCATCATAGATTATTTGATTTTTGGTCGCTTGCGAACTTGCTTGAATAACTCCGATTCTCATTCTTCCCCCCTTCAACTTCTAATTTAATTATTTCTTTTTCTTTGGTTTGGGTGCCGGTAATTCATTATATATTGAATTGAACAAGCCTTTTATTTTTCTACACTTCATTTATTCACTGGTTGCAACTTTTGACATCAAAACTACCGCCTCCACATGTCTTGACGGTTACTACCTATACTGTGAAACGAAATCAAAGCTGCTGAATATCCGTATTAAACTATTAAACGTAACTAATGCGAGTATTTACGGCTTCGTTAATATACAGTATTGTTACATCTATGCCAAGTTTCCGATAGTTAGTTCTTCTTTCTTTATTTAAATCTTTACAAATCCAACTAGCGAGAAGGGTTGTTTATCTCAAAACTCATTGAACCTTTGGTTCCTCGATTAGTATAATAATTTCCTTCTAGTTGATTTGGATTATCAATATCAAGAATTACCGTCCCATAATGTATAGGACTTTGCAATTCAGCCCTTGGGCTATTTAAATATGTATAAATTAATTTTTGTGTTCCATTATCATTGATAATTGATGCTGTAATGCTATGGCTCGAACTTTCACCCGTTTTAAACTTAACTTTAATAGTCGTAAATGACTGTTCAATAGTAAGTTCACAATTTCTTTCATTCTGATCATAGTCCGTCTTGAAACTACCTACATAATTCGCAAATAAAATTGGAACATTATGAATCTTAGATAGTAATGGCCACCGCCATGCTGTTTTTTCAAAAATAGCCATAATAATTGCTGTAACTGATATAGCTTCACCAATATACCCAATGGCTGAATATACCAATGCCAAAATATCAGATTTAAGATTCACTGCAATCTCTTGGCCACTTATTAACAATCTTAATAACAAGCAAATTGCAAAAACCCATATTGTAATATTCAAAAAAATTTTTTTCTGCTGTTCATTCATAAGTTTTATTTATAATCCAAAAATTCAATCATTCTAACTAAAAAGTTTTTTTGTATCCTGTAAATTCCATTTCTTCTCTGAACGAAAAAGGTAATACATTCCACTTACTTCAACCCAATTTAAATTCACTTGAGACACTATGTAATATAACGCTTGCTGTAACAACCCTGTGTAGCTATTACTATTGAAAAACATCTGTTCAGGTATATTCCAGACCAAACATTCTATCAAATATGAAGAAATGCGTTCGTTTGTCAATCCTAGCTCCTGCATCTCGTTCTTAATATGCTTCATAATCCTAACTAAATATTTATATTTATAGTGAGTAGATTTATTCTTAGAGATACCATTTTGTATATGAACTTTAGGATAATTAATTACTTCATAATTTCCGTTTGAGGTAAAAAAATTTGATGCCTTCAACAAATTTTTTTCAGATGACCTACTACCAATATATCTATAATTTCGATATTGAAAAACATGGGACTACATCTGCATTTACGTGATATGAGTTAGAATTAATATTGATACACTTATTGCCAATAGAAACTGATTCTGCACCAAATTTTGAAATTAACGCTTTAATCACTTCGTTTTTAAATACATTAGCATTGGTGCTGCTACTAGAGTAATTATAGTCTAGGGTCCGATAACCCATCTACATACTCACAATAAAATAAAAGATTTCACCATGATACAGATATCAATGTCGCTATTTTTCTTTACATTCGTATTATTTGCATAAGAACCTTGGGCAAAAATTTCATATTCATACTTTGAAGAGAGCCCACTCCTTTCTATTGCATCTTTAATCATTCCAATAGTATTTTCAACCCGTGTTTCTTCAGTGGCAGATAACGGCTTAATCCATGATTGTAATGCTTCTTCAGAATATCTCATTATAAAACAACTCCATTTTAGTTTTTTGGTTAATTCATAAAAAGTAACCGATATTAAAAAAATCCTACATATAATTATACCACTAAACAAGAAAAAAGGCTGCAAACATAGTGAACTATACTATGCCTACAGCCTTATAAATCAACTTCTGTTCCTTCCAAAAATCTAACGGTTATCTGTCCATCCTCCGAAATCAAAATACTATCTAGTACCTGACACATCTCAAAGGAATCATATTCCCAACACTCCTTATTTATCAATTCAGCCAGTAACACACTGTAATGCTTTTCTAATAACTGGTTTTCTTCCAAGATCTTATTCCACTTTCCATGCAACAAATCCATATTCTCACTCAGTAGTTTAACTGCCATCATTACAGCTTTCTCTAGTGTTCCCTCATCGATATGGTTATTCTGACAACCAATCTGTCCCTTTACCTTATAACGGTTGTTACACTGCCAAACTTTACGTTTGCCACGACTGGTCGTCCAGTTCTTACGTCCAAAAGCTGAACCGCATTCTGCACAGAACACCTTGGTAGTAAAAGGGTTGTCCTCATTTTGCATGATGTAGAAGAAATTGAAAAAGAAAATAGACTTCAGACAGCTATTGATGTTGTCAGAGAACAGTTTGGCTTTTTAGCCATACAAAAAGGAACCGTCCTAACTGAAGGTTCCTAAAATATTGAACGCAGTAAACTTATTGGCGGTCATTCCGCTGGTGTATTGGAGGGATTAAAATGATTGACCGTTCATATTTACCATTTCAATCAGCAAGAGAGTACCAGGATACAAAGATGCAAAAATGGATGGGCTTTTTCCTATCTGAACATGCATCAGCACTCTCTGATGATACAAACAAAGTAACGTACATGTCTGACTTATCACTAGAGAAGAAATTATTACTCCTCAGTCAAGTATACGCCGGGCAGCTACGCACACGCATTCAAGTGATTGAAAAAAACAAGCGTGTTTCCTACACTGGAACAATACCAAGTCTGACCAAAGATTTCATTTTGATAAAAAAACTACAACAGGTCACATCAATTTGAAATTAAAAGACATTATTAGTATTGAACTTGTCGAGGAGGTGCTCTATGAATCAGCTTGAGTTTCAGCGTAATCACCTACAAATGGACTATTATAGCGAGAGCTACCAAGATTTTTGAACGTGACTTCTACCGCTACTCTAACATGAATATTCCATTGACCTTCCCTAACTGATGATATCCTAAAAACAATGGCGACTTCACGTAAGAATTACTTTGTCCTCAATAAGGAAAAGTCCAGAGATAACCGCGATCACTTCTTCATATTTGAAGTAAGTACCGTAGATGAGAATCCGCTAATCTATCATTATACATATAAGAAAACTACAATATATTTAGCAGAAAAATAGGAGCAGTTCAATTGACTGTTCCTATTTTTTTAATATTCATAAAATCTAAAGTCTTTATACTCTTTTAACAATGGAGTCGCCAACCAGAACAGACTATACTGACCAGCGACTACCTTAAATTTAATGTTTCAGATTTATTTTCTTATCTCTAATTTCATAAACTACATCTGCTACATTTTCGAGTAATCGTTTATCGTGGGTGATAAACACGATAGTTCCGGTGTACTCCTTCATTAGTATTTCCAAAGCCTCTAAACTTGGTATGTCAAAGGAAGTTACTGGGTTCATCCATTATTAGGATGTTATATCTACCCATGAGCATTTTTAGCAAGCAACAATTTTATAATTTCTCCACCGCTTAAAAACAGATAAACTTTTTTCCAATATCGTTCTGTTTGAACCCCATAGATGCTAGCACTGAACGAATTTCTGATATATTGTAGTCACAATCCTTCTGCATAAACTCCATAACATTCTGATTACTGTTGTACTTGTAACCATTCTGTGCAAAGTAACCTATTTTTTTGCCTTAGGCGAAATAGAAATTCCTTCTTCATGGTTTAAGATCATTTTGGATTAAAGTTGTTTTTTTCCGATTCCATTACCACCAGTTAACGCCACTTTTTGCTCCTAACGGAATTTGAAAAGATGCATTTTTCAAACAGAGCCTTATCCCCAAATACTTTTATTAATTTCTGCACCGACTATAGGGTATGGATTATGGAGCTCCAATGCTTTTACTTTTGCCTGAAACGAATTCTGCGAATGCCTTCCGGAGCTTCTACTTTTCCTAAGGCCGCAATCCTGTGCTCTAGGGTTTTAGCAGCATTATACATCTTTTTTTCCTTACTTCCTATTGATTTTTTTGATGAGCTAAACGCCCTCCGTCTTCAGTACTTTTTTTCTTTGAAGAACCTTTTGCCTTCTGTTCTATTTTTACGAGCCTGTTTTTCGCTTTTTTCCTCCGCAGCCCTTTCCAATCGGGCACGTTCCGCAATAAATTGTTCGTATTCTGCAGCTTGGCTCTTACGTTCTTCCTCTTTCTGACGAAGATAATCAGAATAGTTTCCCCAATACTCAGTGATTTTGCCATCTTTCAGTTCCCATATTTTATCTACTATTTCATCAAGAAAATAGCGGTCATGGCTAATAACTAACAGTGCACCTGTAAAATATTTTAGCTGTCCTATTAGAAAATCAATTCCTTCACGGTCTAAATGGCTCGTAGGTTCATCCGCTAAAATACCATGAACCTGTGCCGATAAGGCCTGTGCTATTTTAAGCCTTGTTTCTTCACCACCGCTCATAGTCTGTATATTTAATTGCTCAACACCTAGCTTGCCTACAAGTGCAAAATCTTTTTTTCCTCCTGCAGAGTTACTTCGTCCAACTGGGGAATATAGGCAAGTTCACCCAGACGATTCATTTTACATCCTGGGGGAGTTAATTCTCCTAAAAGTACCCTGAGTAAAGTGCTTTTTCCAGCACCATTTGCTCCTACTAAACCAATACGGTCATAATCATATACTTCTAATTCATTTATATCTAAAACATCGCGTCCTTTGAATTCCACACGAATGTCTTTTTGCTTTTTAATATTAATTCCATAACATTTCCTCCTGTCTATAATCGCATGCTTTCATTTGCTTGTATGCAGGGAAAACCCTGCGATTTTTAGCAGGAAGAGTTACATGAAAATAAGATACATAAATATTCCTCCAATATTGTTTATTTTTAAATCTAATTTTCTAACCTCAGTTATCATTTGGCAAACTATAGCAATGCCAATAATTAAAATACCTGATAGTAAAAAAACCAATGATTTACACCGATTTTTATCAGCAAAGAATCCAGAAAGAATTAACCCAATTGGCATAGCAAGTGACATGATACTTCCGATCAAAGAAAATACACGTCCTAAATATTCAGGCTTAATTTTTCTCCTGAAAAAGAGCTGTTTGCACACCGCTATAAAATGGCACCGAAAGCCCCATTATTGCACAGCAAACTACGAATATTACAAATCCATTTGGAGGAAGTATTCCCTGAAACGGCTAAACTGGTCCCCATTATAAAAAATGAACTTGTTATTAGTAATACATGCTTTTCGAAGCCCCCTAATCTTCCTAATAATAAGCCTCCTGCTAGCATCCCAAATGCAAAGGAAATTTCCGTAATAGAAATATGCACAGGCGTTCCATTAAAGTGTTCCATGCTTATTAAAGGAAATAGTGCATTGATTGGCATATAAACAAAAAGTATATAGTGTTCCTAAGAGTAATAAGGCAAACAATCCTTTGTTTTGTCTCAGAACCACAACTCCTTCTTTTCATCTCCCTTATGAAATTTGGTTCTAAACTTTGCACTTGATTACCCAGCTTAGGTATACGTACAATTGCTACCGTAATAGATGCAATCACAGCACCCAATACGTCGATGGCAATAATAGCATTTAAATCCCAAACGGAGTATAAGAGTGCTGCAACTGCCGGACTAACAATATAGCTTATAGACTGCAAAGACTGACTATAGCCTGCGCATTTCGTTAGCTGTTCTTCTGGTACTAAAAAGTGGTGTAACCGCATTGAGTGCTGGGGTATGAAAAAGCTGTTCCAATGCTACGGATAAACAATACTATCATAATCATCCAGACAGGTAGCTCCATACAGAATGCAACAATAGCAAGCACTGCACCAGCTGCTGCGATAATTAAATCGGCACCAATCATTATCTTCTTCCTATCATGACGATCCACTAGCACACCAATGGCAGGTCCCAAAAATCGCATAGGGTAAAAAAACCTACTAATGAAGCCATAGACAAGACCATCGCAGATCCTGTTTTTTTCTGTAAGGTAAAAAAATAATCGCCATTTGCAGGATGGCACTAGTGATTAATGATACTGCTTGCCCTGCCCATATTGCATAAAAATTTTCGTTTCCAATTGTTGTATTTTTTTCCATTTATATTATCTCCTGCATATTATTTTTGCTTGAATTTCTATTTTTGAATAGCATTCTAGGCAATAAAAATGCAGGCCAAAACCCTCACAATGTGGCTTTTTGGTCTGCATACATACAATTTGGAAACATTCATATTAAAGACATAGTTAAATAAAGGTATAGTTAAATAACCAATATCCTCACCGTAACTAATGAATGCTCAATATCGTATAAATAAGCACAACAAAAAGCCTATCATCGGGTATAGATTCTGCTTTTTTTATTGCCAGCTTATCTTAAACGCATTGAGGCTGTCATAGTTTCAGTTCCTCCCTACATCTTTGTTTATATCAATTTATAGTATAACACAACAAGATGATATGTTCAATATAAAAGTTATGGAATGAGACTCATACTTCCAATTCGATGCCAGATTTAAAAGGATATGACGAAGTTTTTCTTCATAGACTGTAACGCTCTGGATTATCTTCCTTAGTAGCAAGCGATTAGCTTTCACAAAATCTTCTGTTTGTAGTTTTTAAAAAAATTCATCAGGATTTTTCTAACTCAACCTCAAAAATATTTCATTTTACATTCCCTCATTTCATTTATTGATAAATTGAGTTTGCAAAAAAAGAGTGGACAATTTTTGTCTACTCTTAACCTTTAAAATAGTTTTTTTAATCGATTTGAAGTTGCCTAAATTATTACTTATTCGGTAAAATGAAGTATTGCTTTCAACAGATTTCCTTCAACTACACTTCACTTGATTCAAACAAGGTGGGTACATTTCTATTCCCACAAACTCCTTGTCAATGGAAACAAACACGTACCCACAGGGTAAATGGAAATAGAAACTGATAATTTCTAGCTATCACTTCTACTCATTCCAAAAATTTTCTCACTCTGATACTTACCCACCATAAAGCAAAAAGCCTTGCAATCAAGGCTTTTCGTTATCCCTTTCATTCAAAGGTTTCTAGGTTTTTACGAGCAGAGCAACACACTCCACGTGATGCGTCTGAGGAAAAAGATCCACCGGTTGTACTTTCTTCAATTCATATCCTAATTCTTGGTAGAGTTTGATATCACGCGCCATGGTTGCGACATTGCATGAAATATAAGCAATGCGATCAGCACCTGTTTGGCTACTTGCTTTGATAAAGCTCTCGGTTAAGCCCTTGCGTGGAGGATCAACCAAGATAACGGTTGGTTGAATTCCATCTTTAAGCCAATTCTTCATAGCATTTTCAGCTGTATCACAGACATAGTGAGCGTTTGAAATATTGTTCAGTTGGGCATTCTTCTTGCTATTTTCAACTGCTTCTGGAATGACTTCAACACCATAAACCTCTTTGACATGTTTCGCAACAGAGAGGCCAATCGTCCCGATACCAGAATAGGCATCAATGACCACATCATCTTCTTTTTAACTCCGCAAAAGTCAATAGCTGTTTTTATAGAGTTTTTTTCAGCCATTTCAGTATTAACTTGGTAAAAAGCTGGACCAGCGATTTGGTAGTCATTGCCAAGCATTTTTGTCAGTGATAAAATCTTGTCCATAAAGCGTACGCCACTCCTTACCAAAAAAATCGCATTGGTATTTTTGGTCGTTGATATTTTTGCATAACAGACACAATCTCTGGGAACTGCTTGATTAGTTGTTCAATCAATTGCTCCACTCGGAAAATTTTAGGACGAGTTGTCACCAAAATAACCATGATTTGTCCTGAGTAGTGACCTCTACGTACCACAAGATTACGAATCAATCCTGATTGTTCCTTTTCATCATAAGGTTTCAAATCATAACGGCGGAGCAAGTCGCGTAGGGCTACTACTACCTCATCAATCACAGGATCTTGGATAAAGAAATCTTCCAGTGGCATGAGGTCGTGGGAATTCTTACGGAAAAATCCAGTTTCCAAGATACCATTTACTCGACGAACAGGCACCTGTGCCTTATTACGATACTTAATTGGATTATCCATACCAAGCGTTTCAGAAACCTCTACATCAGCAATTCCTGCAATCTTGTAAAGACTGTCCTTGACCTGCTTGGTTTTAAACTTGAGCTGTTCTGGATAGGCAAGATGACCTAAATCAGCAATTCCTGAACGCAGGTAAGCCAAATCTAAATCTTGATTGCGGTGTGGTGATTGGACAAGGTATTCTTCAACTTTCCCAAAACCAATCTTTTTATTGACTTTGAGGACACGCATGAGTATTTTTTCGCTTGGTAAAGCATTCTCAACAAAAAATACCAAACCATCCACCTTGGCAACTCCTGCTCCTTCATGGGTCAAATCAACAATTTCAACTTCTACAATATCATTTTTCTTTAACATTCTCTTCTCTTTCTATTGGCCGACAAAAAAGACGGCAACGTTACGGTTACCATCTATTATACCATGAAATTTCTTAAGAACCAAAACTCTTAAAGAAGTTGACAATAGCTTGCCAGAGGGAGCTTAAGAAGTTCCCACCGTCCTCTAGCGCCTTATCCGCATCAAAGTTAAGGTTGATATTTTTAAAACTGTCGCCAGCTTGTGATACGATACTTTGTTTAAGGTCATTCAAGGTTTTAGTGAAGTCTGCATTGCTGAGGATATCACTCTTTGAAAGATTCAAAGCAAAATTGATGATGATATTGATCTGGTTTCCTGTTATAACCTGATCAAGTTTGTAATTTTTTAAGGTATCTTCAACAATTTTACGGACATCTTCCTCTGTCAGATTTCCCTTGCTTTCTTTAGCTTTAGCGAGTCCTGACTTGATATCAGCTAGGGCAACGTTTAATTTATTAGCATCATAGCCTGACTTATCCTTGTTTTCAGCATTGATATCAGACAAAGCCTTCAACTCTTCTTGAGCCAAGTCTTTATTGGCTTGTGGCACCTTGGCTCCATTAGCTTCAAGTGAATAGTAAATCCCTGCTAAGGCACTCTCACCTGTAACTGGAATGGGTGCTGCTACAGTGATTTTGGCGTGCTCGACACCCAAAGTTACGGCCGCATTGCGGTACATATCCTGCGTTACCTTAGTAATGTTTTCTGGTGTTTCAATCTTGACCTCAAGTGGTGATTTGTCACCTAGTTTTTGAATCTTGGCTGATGAATACAACTGTAAACTAGAGTCATTGGCCACATTCATAATCTTAGAATAGACATCAGGTGTCATGGTTTTGAGTTCTTTGGTATCTGTTGAGGCATTGTAGCCAAGTTTCTTTAGGGTTTGATTTTTTTGGTCTTCAGATAGGGATGAACCTAGGACATATTCAGGTTGAACATAGGTTTCGTCAATGACTTTTTGAACATCTGTTGCTGCATGGACGCTATTCATAGCTGTTACTGCCCACAAAACCGCAGCACTGGTCAGAAAGAGTTTCTTTCTCATAGGGATTTTCCTCCTTTACCTTTCTAGGGTAATATATCTATCTTAAAGAAAACTTATAACAAAACTTATAATAAAAACACCTGGACTAGCCAGATGTCGAAAAGAGAGTGAAACATTTGATGATGTAAAGGTTGAGTTGCACCTGTCTAGAATAATAATAGTTTCCTCCATTTACATAGAGTTCGGCTCCATGAAAAATGGAAATGGGATGAATATAACTATAAGTCTTTCCAGTGGTATTGCCAAGCAAGGGAGCAACAGTCTCACGAGAGTACTGTTTGGCCAGAGCCAAGGTGTTTTCCTTGCCATTTTGGGCGATATAATCGATATAGGCAGGACCGAAATTATAGGCTTGAACAGCCGTCCAGACATCTACACCCTTCTTCTGAGCCAGATAGAGATTGTCTGTCAGAGTTTGAACGCCTTGCCGAATGCTAGAGGCATTATCATTGATGGTGTTGGTGGAACCACTTGCAGACTCACTAGACTGCATAACATCGCCTTCTTTTCCTTTTGTTTCGGTATAAATCATAGCGAGCACAAGCTCTTCGTTTGCTGGGGTGTCTTTTTCACTCAAGATTTCTCGCACCATGGGTTGATAGGTCATGACTTGCTTGACATCTTGGTGAATGCGGTAAGCTTTATATCCAGCAAAAAGGAAGACTGCTAGTACAAGCACTCTTCGAATTCGTTTAAACATTATTTACTTTGAATATCCTCGATATTTTTGATTAAGATAGAGTAGGTTCCATTATCATTTTGGATAAACTCAACAGACTCAGCATCTTGATAGACGTTATTAGGAACGATGAGCTCAATTCCGTTTGACAAGGAAAGTTTTTGGTTTTCAAATTTTTTAAGCTGACGACTGGCATCAATTTCATCAAATTGAACAGGTTCTGGGACAGCTTCTTTAACTTGATCAATAAAGCTCAAACGAGCCGTCAGGTTGTTATCAAAAAGGTCATTAGCCAATTTTTCAGGTGACAATTCATTGCTTTCTTCTAGGTTGTTGAAAATCGCTGATTTGACCTTGGATTGAAATTGAAAATCATCTGTGTTAAAAGATTCAGCAATTCTCTGGGCTGTTTTTTCTAGTTCCTTGATGGATTTCTTGGGTGAAATCTTAGGAGCGACAGCAAGAAGATTGTCTGAAAAGTAGTTCAAAAAAGTTCCATTGTACTTGATTCGTTTCTCGATCAGGTGGTACTTGCGACTCTGAAGATTAACCACCAAGGCTTCGTCGGCACCCGTTCCAAATCCAGGCAAGTTATTCTGAGTTAGCTTGATTGGATTATCAACTTCTCCACCAAGGTGGGTCAAGGTCTCCCTCAGGGCAATTCTCAAGAAAGCGAAATGTTCTACATCTTCTTTAGAAAATTGCACAAAAATCAAGTCATTGGTCTTGAGATTTTCTGAAATGCTGAACTCCTCTTTCCAGAGATTAGCCAGTGTTACTGATGTCTCCAACAAATCGTCTGTGATGTGATTGAAGAAGGATTTTTCTTCCTCGAAAATCCCAGTCTTGGCTTCATCTGAATACACACGTTCAATTTTTTACGCAAGTATTCTTCGATTTTTTTAGAGTGATATTGAGAAACTTATCCGCTAGGAACAGCTCGGTATCATCCGGACTGAACTGATGAATAATAGCTTTCTTAATATAAATGTCCATAAAAGTTTTAGTCCTCGTATAATGGGAAAGCATCTGTTAATTCTTTAACTGAACTTCTCACTTCTTCTAAGACAGCTTCATTTTCTGCATTCTTAAGGGTTTTAATGATGAGCTCAGCCACTTTGCGACTTTCTTCTTCACCAAATCCACGTGCAGTAATGGCTGCTGCTCCGATACGAATCCCACTAGTCTTGAATGGTGACAAGCTTTCGTAAGGGATTGAGTTTTTATTTAGGGTAATATTGACTTTATCCAGCAAGTTTTGAGCAACTTTTCCGTTTTCTACAACCTTAGTCACATCCACTAGGAAGAGGTGGTTTTCAGTTCCTCCAGAAATGATACGAAAATCAGGGGCTTGCAAGAAGACATCTGCCATAGTCTTGCTGTTCTTGATAACATTGGCAGCATATTCCTTGAAGGCTGGATCCAAAACTTCTTTGAAGGAAACTGCCTTAGCAGCAACAACATGCTCCAAAGGACCACCCTGAATACCTGGGAAAATAGCTGAATTGATTTTCTTGGCAAGTTCTTCGTCATTAGTCAAAATCAAACCACCACGAGGTCCACGAAGGGTTTTGTGGGTTGTTGTTGTGGTGATATGAGCGTATGGAACTGGGCTCGGGTGAAGACCAGCTGCAACCAAACCAGCGATATGGGCCATATCAACCATAAGCTTAGCCCCAACAGCATCTGCAATTTCACGGAATTTTGAGAAGTCGATAATTTGAGAATAGGCTGAAGCACCTGCTACAATCAGTTTTGGTTTGACTTCTTGAGCTTGTTTCAAGATAGCATCAAAGTCTAAGAGTTCCGTTTCAGGATCCACACTATAAGAAACAAAGTTGTAGGTTTGACCTGAGAAGCTAACAGGAGCCCCATGAGTCAAGTGACCACCTGCAGCCAAATCCATTCCCATAACCGTATCGCCAGGCTCAATCAAGGCCATGTATGCCGCACAGTTGGCTTGACTTCCTGAGTGTGGTTGGACATTGGCAAATTTTGCACCGAAAATTTCTTTTGCGCGTTCAATAGCTAGAGATTCTACCACGTCTACCACATCTGTTCCACCATAATAACGGCGTCCTGGGTAGCCTTCGGCGTATTTATTCGTCAAGATAGACCCTTGAGCTGCCATAACAGCCTTGGAAACTACGTTTTCCGAAGCAATCAATTCAATGTTATTTTGTTGGCGTTCTTCTTCTTTGGCAATAGCATTCCAGAGATCAGCATCGTATGCTTTAAAATCATCTTTGTCAAAAATCATAGGTCTTCTCCTTTATAGTGTGACTGGTCCTTTAGTTTGTTTTACAACAAGAAAATAAACTAAAAGATGCGAATAAATCGTTTCTGCACTTTATCACAAGTATAACCAACTTTTTCATAAAATGCATGAGCACCCAGACGATGATCGGCAGAGTTTAAGCGGATAAACCCATAACCACGTCTTTTTGCTTCTTCTTCCAACCCTTGTAATAAGCTTTTACCAATACCTTGACCATGCGCTTGAGGTAAAACTGCTAAAGCTAAAATATTAAATCCTGCTTTAGAATAAAGTGATTCATAGACCTCAGCGTGTACATATCCAAACAAAGCATGACTAGCTTCATCCTCAAAGCCAAGTAGGAAATGATGGGGATCCTGAGATAGTCTAGCTAATTGACTAGCCGTTTCCTCTGGACTAAAAGAATAGCCCAAAGCATCTTGGTTGATCTCACATATTGCTTTCACATCAGTTTCTCTTAAATTTCTTAGCATTTCATGCCTCCTCGAAAGAAATCTCTGGCAACTGAGCAAGAATATCGTCTCGCTTAATCGCCCCTTGGCGTAAGATTTTCACCTTGTCTCCAGACAAATCCAAAATAGTTGAATCCTGTCCAGTTAGAAAAGCATCGTCTTCTAGACCCAGAACCTCTTGGTCAAAATCCTTCATAATTTGTTCAAAGGTTACTCCACTTGCCTGACCTGAGATATTGGCAGACGGTCCAATCAAGGGCCCCGTCTTTCTAATCAAATCAAGCGTGATAGGATGACTTGGTATCCGAAATCCAACAGTCTCAAGGCCAGAATTGACCCAATAGGGAACTCGGTCATTGGCTTCTAGAATGATGGTTAAGGGACCTGGTAAAAAGGCCTCTACAAGTTTTTGTAGATAAGTTGGCTGATTCTTTGAAAAGTTCAAGATGTCCTCTAGAGAGGCGATATTTAGATTGAGCGCCTTATCTCTAGGACGACGTTTGAGCTGGTATACATGATCAACTGCTTTTTCGTCTAGAGCCTTGGCAAAGAGACCGTAAACTGTCTCAGTAGGTAGAACGACAGCTCCACCCTTTTCCAACTCTTGTCTAATCCTGTCCATCATCAATTACAACCATCCTATCTTGACCAAACTGGTCCTTGAGTGTTCGTACTCGTTTTTCAGGAAGATGTTTCCTAAAAAGTTCAGGAACACTTTGACCTTGCTTGTATCCAATTTCAAGGTAAATCTTACCACCATCCTTGAGATAGTCCTTTGCATCTTCCGCAATTCTACGGTAAATAGCTAGGCCATCCTCGTCTGCAAAGAGGGCTAGATGAGGTTCCGAATGCAAAACATTCAAACCGACTTCTGACTCATCTTCACGAGAGATATAGGGTGGATTGGATACAATTATATCATATTTTTTTCAGAAATTTCTGCAAAACAATCAGATTTTTTTGAAAAAAATATTAAGTTTTTGATTTTTAGCATTCTCGGACGCAAGGTTAAGAGCCTCTTGGGAAATATCTGCTGCCGTCACCGACCAAGCTGGTCTGTTTTTTTGCTAATGCAAGGGCAATGGCTCCACTACCTGTTCCGATATCTAGAACCTTAAGATTTTCCTCAGGATTTTCAGCCAGGATAAGCTCCACCAACTCCTCTGTTTCTGGACGGGGAATCAAAACCCGTTCATCAACTTTTAACTGCATTCCATAAAAAAATCTGCCTGTCCAATGATGTACTGTGCCGGTTTATGAGCTGCTAACTGTTGGAAAATTCCTTTTACAAATACTTCTTCCTCTTCCGTCACTTCCTGCTGGAGGGCAAAAACAAAGTCCGTAAAAGATAGATTTTTCAGGCTACGATAGACAAAAGAGAGGCTTTCAGCTTCCTCTCCTTGTCTTATCAACTCTTCTTCAAAATCTGAAAATAATTGAGCTAATTTCATTATTTGTTTAATTCTTCTAATTTTTGTGTTTGGTCATAGAGCACCAAGGCGTCCACAACTTCGTCCAATTTACCAGATAAAATCGTATCTAGTTTTTGGAGGGTTAAGCCGATACGGTGGTCTGTGACACGGTTTTGTGGGAAGTTATAAGTACGAATCCGTTCTGAACGGTCACCAGTACCAATCGTTGACTTACGCTCAGCGTCTTGTTCATCCTGAGCAATTTGTGCAAAGTGGTCAGCAACACGCGCACGGATGATTTTCATAGCTTTCTCACGGTTCTTCTGTTGAGTACGTTCTTCCTGCATCTCAACCTTGATATTTGTTGGCAAGTGAACGATACGAACGGCAGTCGCAACCTTATTGACGTTCTGTCCACCAGCACCAGAGGCGTGATAGATGTCAACACGAAGGTCTTTTGGATCAATATCGTATTCAACTTCTTCTACTTCAGGCATAACAAGGACAGTCGCTGTCGAGGTGTGAACACGACCTTGGCTTTCTGTCACAGGGACACGTTGCACACGATGGGCACCTGATTCGTACTTGAGTTTAGAGTATACAGACTGACCAGAAACCATGGCAACCACTTCTTTGAAACCGCCGACACCGTTCATAGAAGCTTCCATAACTTCAAAACGCCATCCTTGGGCTTCTGCATACTTTTGGTACATGGTTAGCAAATCCCCAGCGAAAAGTGCTGCTTCATCTCCACCAGCTGCTCCACGGATTTCAAGGATGATGTTCTTGTCATCGTTTGGATCCTTTGGAAGGAGCAAAATTTTGAGTTTTTCTTCGTATTCTTCTTTTTCAGCCTTGGCATCTTTGAGCTCTTGCTTGGCCATTTCTTCCAGGTCCGCATCTCCGCCTGATTCCTTAATCATCTCTTCAGCATCAACGATGTTTTGAAGGACTTGTTTATACTCACGGTAAGCTGTTACCGTATCACGAGTAGAAGCCTCTTCTTTGGAAAGTTCCATGAAACGCTTGGTATCTGAAACGACATCCGGGTCACTCAGCAATTCTCCTAATTCTTCATAACGGTCTTCTACAGCTTGTAGTTGATCATAGATATTCATTTTTCTTCATTCTCCTTATTGATTTCAGGCGCAAAATAATGTTTACGACAAACTGAGATATAGGTTTCATTACCACCAATCTGGATCTGTTCTCCATCGTAAACGGGCAGTCCATCCTGTGTTCGCAAAACCATAGTCGCCTTTTTCTTACAATACTGACAGATGGTCTTGATTTCGTCAATCTTGTCTGCTAAGAGCAAGAGATACTTGGAACCTTCGAACAGTTCATTGCGAAAGTCATTTTTCAAACCAAAAGCCATGACAGGTATGTCTAACTCATCAACAACACGAGCTAGATCGTAAACATGATGACGTTTGAGAAACTGGGCTTCATCGACCAAAACACAGTAAGGCTTTTCTGGTAGGTCTCGGATATAGCCAAAGATATCCGTCGTTTCCTCAATTGCAATGGCTGGGCGTTTCATGCCAATCCGACTAGATACATAGCCAACACCGTCACGAGTATCCAGAGCCGAGGTCATAATCACAACACTTTTTCCCTGCTCCTCGTAGTTATAGGCCACTTTGAGAATCTCAATCGTTTTACCAGAGTTCATGGTCCCATAACGATAATACAACTGTGCCATGTTTCTTGCTTCACGTCCATTTCTAAATTTTTGCTACATTCTAGTATATCATAATTTTCTTAAGCTTTAAACGGCAAAATGTGGTAAAATAGAAGAAATCAAAAACTAGTGGAGGAAGCTATTATGCCATTTGTACGCATCGATTTATTTGAAGGACGCACGCTCGAGCAAAAGAAGGCTCTTGCTAAGGAAGTAACGGAAGCTGTTGTCCGTAACACTGGAGCACCTCAATCTGCTGTCCATGTCATCATCAACGACATGCCTGAAGGAACTTACTTCCCACAAGGGGGAAATGCGCACCAAATAAGCTAGCTTAAGCAGAAATGCTTAGGCTTTTTCAATCTCCAAGTAGCATTCATTGAAGAAACAGCCTAAATTTGTTACAATTTGAAAAGAGACTTGGAAAAATTTCCAATAAAAGAGCTATTTATTAAAGGAAACATTATGATTACACGTGAATTTGATACCATCGTTGCTATCTCTACTCCACTAGGTGAAGGGGCTATTGGTATTGTCCGCCTGAGCGGAACAGAAAGTTTTGCTATTGCGCAAAAGATTTTTAAAGGAAAAGACTTGAGTCAGGTTGCTAGCCATACCCTTAACTACGGTCACATCGTTGACCCTCAGACAGGAAAAGTCATGGACGAGGTTATGGTGGGAGCCATGAAATCTCCAAAGACCTTCACTCGTGAAGATATTATCGAGATTAACACCCACGGTGGGATTGCGGTGACCAATGAAATTCTCCAGCTAGCTATCCGTGAAGGAGCTCGGTTGGCAGAACCTGGTGAATTTACCAAACGTGCCTTTCTAAATGGTCGCGTAGACTTGACTCAGGCTGAAGCGGTAATGGATATCATCCGTGCCAAAACTGACAAGGCCATGAACATTGCGGTCAAACAACTAGATGGTTCCCTTTCTGACCTCATTAATAATACCCGCCAAGAAATCCTTAACACACTTGCCCAAGTTGAGGTCAATATCGACTATCCTGAGTATGACGATGTTGAAGAAGCGACTACTGCTGTTGTCCGAGAGAAAACTATGGAGTTTGAACAATTGCTAACCAATCTCCTTAGAACAGCCCGTCGCGGTAAAATCCTTCGGGAAGGAATTTCGACAGCTATCATCGGCCGTCCCAACGTTGGAAAATCAAGCCTTCTCAATAACCTCCTGCGTGAAGACAAGGCTATCGTGACAGATATTGCTGGTACGACACGTGATGTCATCGAAGAGTACGTCAACATCAACGGTGTTCCTCTAAATTAATTGACACAGCAGGTATTCGTGAAACAGATGATATCGTTGAACAAATCGGTGTTGAGCGTTCGAAAAAAGCTCTTAAGGAAGCTGACTTGGTTCTGCTAGTACTAAACGCTAGCGAGCCCTTAACTGCCCAAGACCGACAACTTCTTGAGATTAGCCAAGATACAAACCGCATTATTCTACTTAATAAAACAGACCTACCTGAGGTCATCGAAACCGAGGAACTTCCAGAAGATGTCATCCGTATTTCAGTCCTTAAAAATCAAAACATTGATAAGATTGAAGATAGAATCAACAACCTCTTCTTTGAAAATGCTGGTTTGGTTGAGCAAGACGCAACCTACCTATCAAATGCCCGTCACATTTCCTTGATTGAGAAGGCTGTTGAAAGCCTACAAGCTGTTAATGAAGGTCTTGAACTGGGGATGCCTGTTGATTTGCTTCAAGTTGATTTGACTCGTACTTGGGAAATACTTGGTGAAATCACAGGTGATGCGGCTCCTGATGAACTCATCACCCAACTCTTTAGCCAATTCTGTTTAGGAAAATAAGAAATCCATGATCGTTCATTCGGTCATGGATTTTATTGTCGTCATTAATAATCTGGTCTTAAGACACCTGTTACAGTTGCTTAGTTGCTTCGTAGTCGCCATCTACGACAACCTTGATAATTCGTTTGGCATCTTCTTCTGGTGCTGGAACTAGAGGTAGACGAGTTGGTCCAGCTTCAAATCCCATATAGTTAAGAACGGCCTTGACTGGAGCAGGACTTGGGTAAGAGAAGAGAGCATTAACCTTAGGAATGAATTTACGTTGAATAGCTGCTGCTTTCTTCATATCGCTTTCTTCAATGGCCATAAACATCTCGTGCATTTCATCCCCATTTGTATGGGAGGCAACAGAAATAACCCCATCCGCACCAAGGTTCATGGCATGGAAAGCATCTCCATCTTCACCAGTATACACTAAGAACTCTTCTGGTTTGTGCTCAATCAAGTAAGCCATATTAGCCAAGCTAGTACATTCTTTGACACCGATAATATTTGGATGGTCAGCCAAACGAAGCATAGTTTCTGGAGTTAGTTCAACAACCACACGCCCAGGAATGTTATAGATAATAATTGGTAGGTCAGAAGCATCTGCAATGGCTTTAAAGTGCTGGTACATTCCTTCTTGCGAAGGTTTGTTGTAGTAAGGAACAATAGCAAGCCCAGCAGCAAAACCACCAAATTCTGCTACTTCTTTGACAAACTCAATAGAGTCACGCGTATCATTGGTACCCACACCCGCAATCAAAGGAACACGTCCATTGACAACTTTTTGTACAGCCGCAAAGAGCTCCAACTCTTCATCATGAGTCAATGTCGGACTCTCAGCAGTGGTACCTGCGAGAAGAATTCCATCCGTATGATGCGCCAACAGATGCTCAATCAAGGCTGGAATGGCCTCAAGTTGATGGAACCATCCTCGTGGAAGGGAGTAATAAAGGCTGTGATGATTTTACACTCTTTTAAATCTTTATAAGACATGAGAAACACCTCTCTATTTCAAAGAAGGAGTTCATCTGAACTCCTAAACAATATGACTATTTTAATTCAAATTTCAATTCAGCTGTTGGTCGAACCAATCCACGTTCGTGAAGAGTTTCTGCGATCTGAACTGAGTTCCAAGCAGCACCTTTGAGAAGGTTATCTGAAACAACCCACATGTGGATTCCTTTTTCAGCATCCAAGTCTTTACGGATACGACCAACAAAGGTATCACGTGAACCCACTGCATTAATGGCTTGAGGATAGATTTGATGAGCTACATCATCTTCAAGAACAGCACCTGGGAAGGCTGCGATAGCTGCTTTCACTTCTTCAATTGGAGCCACTTCTTTTGTTTCGATGTAAACAGACTCAGAGTGAGCTGACAAGACTGGAATACGCACACATGTTGCAGATACTGCAATGCTATCATCTTCCATAATTTTCTTAGTTTCTTTAGTCATCTTCATCTCTTCGTAAGTGTAATCATTGTCAGTGAAGACATCAATTTGTGGAAGAGCATTGAAGGCGATAGGATAATGTTTCTTATCCCCACCTGAAGGCAAGATTTCAGCATGTAAATCACGTGGTTTCACTCCATCATTCAAGACTTCACGAAGTTCACGTTGTGTCTCAAGAATTGCTCCCATACCAGCACCTGAAACGGCTTGGTAAGTTGAAACGATGATACGATCCAAGCCCCATTTTTGACGGACAGGTTCAAGCGCCACCATCATTTGGATAGTTGAACAGTTAGGGCAGGCAATGATACCATTGTGAGCATCAAGTGCGTGAGCATTGACCTCTGGAACAACCAAAGGAACATCTGGATTTTGGCGGAAGTAAGATGTATTATCTACTACTACCGCGCCAGCCTTCACTGCGTATGGTGCATACTTAGCTGATGTAGAACCACCTGCTGAAAAGAGAGCAATATCAACTCCTTCAAAAGCTGTTTCAGTCGTTTCTTCAATCGTAATATCTTGATCTTTAAATTTCAAAGTCTTGCCTGCTGAACGTGCAGAAGCAAGTAAGCGAATTTTATCGATTGGAAGTGTTGATTCTTCCAACATTTTTATCATCTGAGCACCGACAGCACCTGTCGCGCCGACTACAGCAACTGTATATCCCATAAGTAACCTCTTTCGGAATTTTCTAAAAATTTCTATAATAGATGTATTATACTACTTTTTTTCCATGAATTGCAAAAGCTTTTTTTCATCATTTTTTTGGAAAAATAAAAATCCCCAGTCGCTAGACTAGGGACTAAGAGGCATCTTCATGTGATGAGCAGGTTCACACAACTCATCAAGGTCCGCTCCTGCGTTATGACCTCCTTATGCTCAATAGTAGTCCGAAGACTACCTATCGACTCATCGCATCTACTATTCTACTAAAGAGAATCACTTTTGTCAACAGACGAAACTCTTTATACTCTTCGAAAATCTCTTCAAACTTCGTCAGCGTCGCCTTACCGTATGTATGGTTACTGACTTCGTCAGTTTCATCTACAACCTCAAAAACATGTTTTGAGCTGACTTCGTCAGTCTTATCTACAACCTCAAAACAGTATTTTGAGCAACCTGCGGCTAGCTTCCTAGTTATCTCTTTGATTTTCATTGAGTATTAGTTTCATTTACACAGCTGAATAGAAATATCTTTGAAACATTTGATGCAGACATAACAAAAACCCTTGTAAATCAAGGGCTTTCTGTCTATTTCATGCTAATTGCCGGGATTGAACCGGCGACCTCATCCTTACCATGGATGCGCTCTGCCAACTGAGCTAAATCAGCTTACCTAAAAAGTATACTATAGTTAGAAAATCTTGTCAAGTTTCCTTAGATATTTTCCATAAGAAAAAGCCAGGGAATAGCTACCTAGCTTTTCTGGTTCTATTTAGTTAAATCGATTCGACGACCAATTTTACCAATGATAATCGCACCAATAATTAATGAGGCAAATTCACCGATTCCTGTTGTGAACCAAGTAAGGAAAAATGGTAATTGCGCTACGATATTCAACTCGGCAGCGATAGTAATCATAGAAATTGAAAAGAGGATTGAAAAGAAGAAATGATCTTTTCGAATTAATCCATTAAAGAGGTAATCTTTGCTGTATTTTGCAAAAAGCCAAACACCTAGACTGAGGAATACTAGGGTTGATCCACCACCAACAAAGACATCTAGCAGTCCGAAGCTAAAGAAATTAGCAATCATACAACCAATGGTAACTCCAATGATGTACTTAGGATTGTAAAAAGCCATAAAGTTCATCATTTCTGAAATACGAAACTGATAAGCACCATAGCTGATGGCATTTAGGGGCGGTGTAACAGTCAAAACGACATAGATAGCAGCGACGATTGCGATATCTGCAACATCACGAATAGTTAATTTTTTCATCTTTTCTCCTTTAGCGGTTACCCGCGTGTAATATGCTTGGTGAAAGAAGCTAAGCACCAAGGGTTGCTTTATTCAACCTTACTAGTATAGCACAATAGCCTGCTTTATGCTATACTAAAAGCATGAAAAAACGCATTCAAAGTCTCTTCGTGAATGAGCTCTTAGCCTATCTTTTTTTTGGTATAGCAACTACTCTTGTTTCTATACTATCACGATTAGTCATTTATCAACTAGCTCACAGAGAACTCCTTGCTACTGCCTTAGCAAATATTATCGGTATCCTATTTGCATTTATTACAAATGATAGGCTTGTCTTTAAGCAAGCTAGAGAGAATTGGTCAATTCGTTTAGTAAAATTTACTATAGCACGTCTTTCTACTTTTCTTTTAGACTTGTTTTTAGCTTTTCTCTTTGTAACTCAGTTTCCTAATATTATCGGGCAATTTGTAAATTATAATATTAATAAGGTGAATAGTATTGAAACAGTTATTGCACAATTCTTAATAATTATCCTCAATTACATTTTTTTAGTAAGGTATTTATTTTTTTAAAAAAATAAGAAAAAAATTTTAAACATATAGCTTGCAAGAACTTCTTAATTAATATATAATTAAGTGTAAAAAATTTTTGAAAGGAAATTATGAAAATGTTAAAAGATCTTAAAAGCATTCTTGCTTCGTGGTAATGTTGTTGACCTTGCTGTCGGTGTGATCATTGCCACTGCTTTTTGGTGCAATCGTTACATCACTTGTTAACGATATCATCACTCCACTTATTTTTGAATCCAGCCTTGGAAGCTGCGAAAGTACAAAAACATCGCTGAGCTTGCTTGGAATGGTGTTACATATGGTAAATTCTTGAGCGCTGTTATCAACTTCCCTAGTTATCGGTACTGTTCTCTTCTTTGTAATCAAAGGTATTGAAAAAGCTCAAAGTCTTACTAAGAAAGAAGCTGCTGAGAAGCTCCAGCTGGTCCAACTGAGTTGGAAGTACTTCAAGAAATCAAAAGCCCTTCTTGAGAAAAAAAATAATCGATTAAAAGGATTTAGCACAAAAGCTAAATCCTTTTTTTCTTTACTCTTTCGGTAACTTACCTGCTTTCTCAAGCATTTTCTTAATAAGATAAGGCATCTTAACATTTTCCCGACCTTTTTTCTCAATCAGATTTTTTCACAAACTCCGGCATTTGTAAATCTTGAGATTCGGCCAAGATATTTTTAGTCTCGTCTGAAGGAACTAACTCATCAAAGGTTTCTTCTTCTGGGAGAAATTCCTTAAACTCTTGATGTTCATTGGCTCTGACTGTATTGATCAAGGCATCAATCAAGCGAGAATCCGTATTTGGCATTGGTGGTCGATGGTAGTTCACACCCAATTCTTGACACAAGTCATAACATTCCACATCGTTGTCAAACAAGACCTCAATATGCTCACTGATGAAACTAATAGGTACAAAAATATAATGGTCTGGATGTTCTGTCTGTTCTCTGAGATACTCCAAAACATCTGGCTTAATCCATGGAATACCAATATCACTTTCACTCTGCCAAGTGTTGGTATATTGCTCGGAACTCAAACCTAGTTTTTCAGCGACTAGCTTGCTATTTTCAAAAATTTGATCGATATAAGGATCGCCAAAATCCAAGGCAAAAATGGGTACACTATGGGCTGAAAAGATGACTTTAAAGCTATCCTGCTTCACTTCATCTTTTAAAATCTTAGCAATTTCATCTGCCCAATAGTTTAGCAAGGCCTCTTCTTGATACCAGTCCTTAATGACCAAAAACTGAATTTGCTTGCTTTCTAAAAATTTCTCATAACCCATGACAGAGTAAAAAGAATAATGAGGCTCCAAAATCAAACAAATACATTGCTCGATTCCGTCTGCTTCCATCTGATTAATCACATCTGGAATAAAGGGTCTAGAAAACTTATTAGCAAAATAAACACTGTATTCATTACCCAGCCTGCCTTCTACCAAGGCAACCTCTTCTCGAGTAATTTTTTGCAGAGGCGTCCCTCCAATTAGTACATAATTATCATAGAGAGTTTGAATCTCGTGGTCTTGAGGTCTCACTCCACGACGAATATTTGTGAAAAAATCAGCCACACCTTCAAAGGTAATCTCTTCTGGCGAACCGAAAGTCATCATTAAAATTGCTTTTTTCATAATTGCTTCCTTGTGATATTTTTATCAAGTTTATTTTATCATTTATCCATTAATAAGTAAACGCCAACATAGCGAATTTCTCTAACTTCTGTCTTTTGTTTTTCTTTTCTTTCTATGATACAATGGAAAAAATGAATTCAAAAGGAGTTTTTTATGACTTATCCAAATCTCTTGGACCGGTTCTTAACCTATGTTAAGGTCAACACGCGCTCTGATGAACACTCTACTACTACTCCAAGTACGCAGAGTCAGGTTGACTTCGCGACAAATGTCCTAATTCCTGAAATGAAACGTGTTGGATTACAAAATGTTTATTATCTACCAAATGGTTTTGCAATTGGAACCTTACCAGCCAATGATCCATCTTTAACACGTAAGATTGGCTTCATCTCCCACATGGATACTGCTGATTTTAATGCCGAAGGAGTTAATCCTCAGGTAATTGAAAACTACGATGGTGGTGTGATTGAACTTGGAAATTCTGGTTTCAAACTCGATCCAGCCGACTTCAAGAGTCTTGAAAAATATCCAGGACAAACACTCATCACAACCGATGGAACAACCTTACTAGGTGCTGATGACAAGTCAGGAATTGCTGAGATTATGACAGCCATTGAATATCTAACTGCTCACCCTGAAATCAAACACTGTGAGATTCGTGTTGGTTTTGGTCCAGATGAAGAAATCGGTGTTGGTGCTAATAAATTTGATGCAGAAGATTCGATGTTGATTTTGCCTATACTGTTGATGGAGGACCACTAGGAGAACTTCAGTACGAAACTTTCTCAGCAGCTGGGGCTGAATTGCATTTCCAAGGACGAAATGTCCACCCTGGTACCGCCAAAGGGCAAATGGTCAACGCCCTTCAGTTAGCAATTGATTTTCATAATCAACTTCCAGAAAATGACCGACCTGAGTTAACTGAAGGTTACCAAGGTTTCTATCATCTTATGGATGTGACAGGTAGTGTCGAGGAGGCGCGTGCAAGCTACATCATTCGTGATTTTGAAAAAGATGCCTTTGAAGCTCGTAAAGCAGCTATGCAGTCTATCGCTGATAAGATGAATCAAGAACTTGGTAGCGACCGTGTCGCCCTAAAATTGACAGACCAGTACTACAATATGAAAGAAGTCATTGAAAAAGATATGACTCCAATTACCATTGCTAAAGCCGTTATGGAAGATTTAGGGATCGCGCCTATTATCGAACCAATCCGTGGTGGAACAGACGGTTCTAAGATTTCCTTTATGGGAATTCCAACTCCGAATATCTTTGCGGGTGGCGAAAATATGCACGGACGTTTTGAATACGTCAGCCTTCAGACTATGGAACGTGCAGTTGATACCATCATTGGTATCGTAGCTTATAAAGACTAAAAAGACGAGGTAGCTCAGCTACTTCGTCTTTCTTTTTATTCTGCTGGTTTTTCTTGATTTCCAGTACTTGTTGTAGATTCTGTTGTTTCCTTTTCTGAAGATGATTCAGCAGGTTTAGAATCTCTTGTGTTGCTTGCTTTGTTTTCGTCGCTTGCAGTTTCACTATTTGATTCTGTAGCTACTGATGTTTCAGTTTCTGGACTGGTCTTATCAGTATTTGTTTCAGCATTTGTTGCTGGAGTTGCTTCTTCACTTGCGCTAGCTTTTGACTTGATTTCTTGATTCAAGACTAGGATAGTTTTTGTCAATTCAAGTAAAGCAGCTTTATCTTTACTCTTAGCAGAAAGTTGATCTAGTAATGCATCCACCTTATCAAAGTCTTCATCAGAACCCTTATTATTTTCTAAATAAGCATGAAGTGATATAAGAATATCATAGAGTTTTTGATAAAGTACAAGTGTCTGAGGATCTTGCTCTGCATTTTCCTTCTCTTGTTGAAGGGCGCTAGCGATACGAGTCAAGACATCTTTTACCTGACTGTTTACTTCATCCAAGTCTGCATCAGCCTTATTTGTAGCAGCTTTGAGATTTTCTACTTCTTCTGTCAAGGATTGTCTAATTCCTTCTTCTTGGATTTGTTCCAAGAGTTGATTTGCCTTGTTCAAGAGACTTTCTACTTGCTCCTTGTTTACATGATTCACATGTTCTTCAGGCATAAAGTCTCCGTACAATTCTTTCAAGAAGCCATAAATAGCTGTCTTAGCACTTTGGTTATCCACTTTTTCAGTATCTAGAACTGTTTTCGTCGATTTAGCAGTGGTTGGCTCAGCTTTCAAAGCTTCTTCCACTTCTTGTTTTGCTTGATAGATACTTGGGAATAATTTGTTCAATTCTGCTGCCTTAAGGAAAGATTGAGATTGATACAAGGTCCAAGTCAACTGAGCTACTTTGTTTCGAAGTTCATCACTCAAACGACCGTCATTTACGTGTTCATAGAAATACTTGATGTATTCTACAGTTGTAACACCTGTTCGATCATTAAAGTCTTGCAAGGCTTGAAGTTGTGATTCAACCGCTGCTAAAGCAGCCTCATCTTTTGCTAACTTAGCTTCTTGAAGACGAACGAGAAGATCTTTCTTAGGAAGGCCATAAGAGTCTGTATCCAGGGTATTGATTTTATCAATCAAGGCCTGATATTTCTTATCTAAAGCACTTGTTTCAACTGGTTTGACACTTTCATCAATATGGATATATTGCTTATCAAAGAGATTCAGTGTCGCAAGATAACCTGCTGTAGAGTTAGTTGCCAGTTTCTTCATATTTTCAGTAAACTGACCTAAGGCTAACTCAATCTGTCTTTGTTCGATAGGCTTGTCTTTATAGATACTTCTGCTATCAGCGAGAAGTTGATCTACTTTTGCCAAAACTTCCTTCTCATCAAAAGCTCCAGGTTGATAGTTGGATTGGAGAGCTGGAATTTTGTTTTTCAAAGCTACTTCATAGCCTTTAGTTTGAACCTTGATGTAGTGATTGTGGTCGCCATGAGGAATCACAAAACTACCATTTTCTACCTGTAAGCTATACGGAGACACACCATCTCGCAAAGCAGTCGTGTAAAGTTCATTTAGGAAATCAAGTTCTGGATTGCCAGTTTGGAGTGGCAAACGAACATGTTCCTTACGAACAGCATATGGATGGATATGAGTTGGATCGTAGGCTTGGTCTGGATTTCCAAAGACAAAGAAGCCGTTTGAAATTCTAATCGCTTCAAGTGGAACACCATAAGTTTTAGAGATATAAGCAATCTTTCTTCATCGCTAGCATCTCTTGAGAAAGACTCTACCGTTTTAGCAAGAGGTTTTACAGATTCTGCATCATGATGTGTTTTCAGATGATCCTGTGCGGCCTTAATTTGCTCCGCTGTCAAGTCCTTCTTGAAGAAATAATGATTGTGGTCTCCGTGACTCATGACAAAGCCTTGTTCATCCTCACTGATGACACGATTAGCATCAAAACCGTGATCATGGTCTTCATCATGATGGTGTCCATGATGATCTTCATCGTGATCGTCATCATGAGCTGGATTTGGTGTTGCTGTATTTGCCCCTTTCAAGTGGTCTTGCGCTGCCTTGATTTGATCAGCAGTCAAATCCTTCTTGAAGAAGTAATGATTGTGGTCGCCGTGACTCATGACAAAGCCTGCCGCATCTTCAGCAATAATACGATTGGCATCAAAGCCGTGTCCACCTTCTTCATGTTCCTCATGTGAAACACCAGGATTGACTGGAAGAGATGGCGAAGGTGTTGTTAGACCATTGTTTGGAAGAGTCGGTTGCCCAATTACGGTCGATTTCGGAATGTAATGGAAATGATCACCATGTCTTACAATATAAGCTGTAGCAGTTTCTTCGACAATATCTTTAGGATTAAAGATATAACCATCAGATGTTGAAGAGATAGTCTTATTTGTAAGCAAGGAAGGATGATTCAAAGTAGATGGATTACTTGGAAGACTTCCTAGACTAGACGCTACTTCATGATGTTTTTCATTTGTAGAAATTGTAGAACCAGTTCCACCGATAGGTACCATTCTGGCGATCTTTTCTTCTAAAGGAGAGAGCTTGCTGTAAGGAATAAAGTGATAATGGTCACCATGCGGAATCGCAACACCATTTGGTGTACGACTGATAATCTTAGCAGGGTCAAAGACCAGACCATCTGATTCACTGTAACGTTTGTCGCTAGGTAAATCGTAGAGTTCTTTCAATAGACTTTGGAGATTTTCAACTTTGCTTTCTGGCTTGCTAGTTAATTCTTGCACTGTAGATTGAGTATTATTCTCACTAGCTGTTGAAGAATAGCTTAACTGACTTGGTTGCGTATTTTTGCCCGCTAGATGAGCTTTTGCTGCTGCTAACTCACTAGCAGACAAATCACTTTTTGGAATATAGTGATAGTGACCACCGTGAGGAACAATATAAGCATCACCAGTATCTTCGATAATATCAGCTGGATTAAAGACATAACCATCATCTGTCGTATAGCGTCCCTGAGATCTTGCTACAGCAACATCTGAGCTGACCTTCTCATTATCTTTGACGTGTTCTTGTTTTTGACGGTTGATTTCATCCTTGGTTCGAACATTATCAGCATGAGCTATATCTTTCAGATAAACATAATATTTACCATCAACCTTGATGATATAACCACCTTTAACTTCATTGACAATATCAGCGTCTTTAAGTTGGTAGTTTGGATCTTTCATCAAGAGTTCTTCACTAAAGAGGGCATCATAAGGAACTTTTCCATTATAGTAATGATAGTGGTCACCGTGTGAAGTCACATAGCCCTGATCTGTGATCTTGATAACAATTTGCTCAGCCTGAATTCCTTCTTTTTGGCTAACCTGGTCTGGTGTCAGATTTTCAGTTTTCTGACTTGACTGACTACCATCCACATAAGAGACCCGATTATTGTCCTTATTTTCCTGCGAACGATGCTGATTTAATGCATAAGCACATAGACTCAAAGACACGATAACAGCTGATCCAGCTACTATATATTTTTTACTGAATTTCATAAATCCCTCATTTCAATAAATGATGAAGCTTTTTCTTAACTTCTTTTCTCGGTTAAACAGTTTTTTTCCTAAACTGGTTATTTAACCAATTAATTAACCAGTAAATAGTTTACCTTTTTTTAAGCTTATCTGTCAAGATTTTTATTACATTTTAAAAAAATAAAAAGCCAGTATTGCTACTGACTCTTACATCATTTTGATTTAACAAGATAAAATTTATGCTTCTGGTTTCGTCGTAACTGACTCACTACCTTTTAACAAAGCAAGCAATTTTTCTGCTTCTGCCATAATGCCATTATTATCCATGGTTTGGAGGTTCAAATTATTTCGTAAACCAGCTAGACTCTCTGCCACATTGTCTTTCAAACTAGCATCGGTTACTGTATCAAGTAGAGCTTCTACTTCTTTGAGTTTGGCTTCTACTTTTTCAGTCTCTACTTGAGGAACTTTAGCCTCATCTGTAGTATCTTCGGCTTCATCCTCTGTCTCTTCCGTATCAGTGCTTGGTTTATAAAGATTATCTACTGAAGGATTTAAACCTGCGTGATTCTCTTTTTCATCAGATTCAGGGCGAGTTGGCTCACTTACTTCATCATGTTTCTTATCTTCATCAGTTTTACTGTCTTCTGGCTTATTTTTACGAACATGGTCGCTGGCATTTCCCCAACCATTATCTGAGTGAGGACGTTCGTCTGGATGTTCTACATAATATTTTACAGTTGCAAAGAGATCCTCAAGGCTATAACCCTTAGGTGCCTCATAGAGTCCTTCGTCAAACCAGCCAAATTTAATGTTATGGTAATGATCATAATGGGGAATAATCAAGCTTCCGTTTTTGACTTCAACAGTATGTTGGAGATTGTAAGGCATGTGATCAAGTGGAACCTTCTTAGCCGCCTTCACTTTATTATAGATTGCTTCTACTCCTTTAACCTCAGTATTTCCTGATCCCTGATTATCTGTCGAAGGAGGCGTCAAACCTTTCTCTTTAGCATAAGCCTGAGCTGCTGCTCTTTCAGCTTCAGACAAACTATCTTTCTTAATCCAATGACTATGGGTCATATGTGGAGTTATATAGGCATCTCCCTCATCACTTGTAATATCACGAGTGTCAAAGATATAGCCATCTTCTGTTGTATACTTACCTGATAATTTTGCTAATGTTATTTCATCGTCCGTATAAGCAATCTGAGAATTTGGTTTGCCAAGTCGCTCTGGATGAGTAATTGGTGCTAAGAATGTTAATAAATCATCTACCAATTTTCCTTTATTAGTCGATTCATCATTCAAGCGTTCTGCTAATTTATCCAAAAGCTTGGAAATCAGAAGTACGACCCTTATTTTTCAGACAAGACTTTATGAGCCTCTGTTAACAAAATGATAAGCTTTTATCATAAAATTCTTGGTCACGAGGTGCTACATTTTCTTTCTTCGCAACTAGAGCGTGTGTCTCTTGAGTTTTCTTAGACAAGAGATTTTCAATAGCATCAATCTTATCCTTGTCTAAATCTTTAGCTAGAACATAACGACTAACGCCCTTATCCTCTATAATATATCCATCACCAACTTTTTCTAACAACCTGGTTGACATCAAATTCTGTCGGTTTATTTTCCACTGGTGCTAGAGGTTTGGTAGTAGGGGCTGGCTTCAGAGGAGTAACACTTGGCAAGACACTGCCATTTTGTCCCTTAACAGCTATCATACGAGCCAATTTTTCTTCCAGCGGTGACATTTGTGAATAAGGAATAAAGTGATAATGGTCTCCGTGAGGCACTGCAACACCGTTAGCTGTACGTTTGATGATTTGTGCCGGATCAAAGATTAATCCATCAGATTCTACATGTCGTTCTGATAAAGGCTTGGCATACAATTCACGTAAAAGTGTTGGAATATCTTCCCCTTGGTCTTGATGATAAGTTGGAGTGACAGTCAGATTAGGAGTCTCTGATAAACTTGGTTGGGCTGGTTTTACATCATTGCTATTTGGTTTACTTGAACTTGTAGAAGCATGAGAACCCTGTTTACCATTCCAATAAGCTTGGGCGGCAGCCAATTCCCCTGCAGACAAATCACTCTTAGGTATATAGTGGAAATGATTTCCGTGCGGTACAACAAAAGCATCACCTGTGTCTTCAATCACATCTGTTGGACTAAAGACATACCCATCATCCGTTGTATAGGCACCTCCAGTTGCTCTATTCGGTGCCGGCGTATTGAGATTAAAGTTTGGTTTAATGGTTGAACTTAGTTTATCAGAGCTGCTTGGTTTCGTATTGTCAGAATGACTTTGAACTGGCTGACCTCCAATTGGTAGATTTCGAGCCAATTTTTCTTCCAAGGCAGACATTTGTGAATAAGGAATGAAATGAAAATGATCACCGTGAGGAACTGCCACACCATTTGCTGTACGTTTTGTAATCTGTGCTGGGTCAAATACTAAGCCATCAGACTCCACATGACGTTGGCTAAGTGGCAAAGCGTACAATTCTTGAAGGAGGCTAGCTAAATCTTCACTTTGACTTTCAGGAGCTTGGGCAGAATCTTGAGGAGCCTCAGATTGACTCATTCTCACACTAGATCTTGTTTCAGCTCTGCTTGAACGATATTCAACCGTACTTAATTGGCCACCTTTCCAGATAAGAAGGCTTGGGCGGCAGCTAATTCACTAGCAGACAAATCACTCTTAGGAATATAGTGGAAGTGATTGCCATGAGGAACGATATAGGCATCACCCGTATCTTCGATGATATCAGATGCATTGAAGATATACCCATCATCCGTTGTATAGCGTCCTTGAGCTCTGGCAGCAACTACCGCCTGATCGTTAGAACCGCCTCCATGATTATGACTGTGTTCCTGCTTCTGACGTTTAATCTCTTCTTTTGTCCGAATATTATCCGCGTGGGCAGCATCCTTAAGGTAAACATAGTATTTCCCGTCTACCTTAATCACATAGCCACCCTTGATTTCATTGACAATGTCTGCATCCTTCAACTGATAATTCGGATCTTTCATCAGCAGTTCTTCACTGATGATAGCGTCATAAGGAACCTTGCCATTATAGTAATGATAATGATCTCCATGAGAGGTCACATAACCTTGATCCGTAATCTTGATAACAATTTGTTCAGCGTTGATTCCCTCTCTCTTACTGACTTCATCTGGTGTCAAGTTCTCTGCCTTTTGACCAGCCTGATCACCGTCTATATAAGCAACTCGATTAGAATCTTTCTTAACTTGACCAGCTTGGTACCGTCCAAGTTCATAGGAACAAACACTTAGGGCAAGAACTGCCACTGAACCTGCTACATATTTTTTATTGATTTTCATTCTTTCCTCACTTTAATTCTTCTGCTAGAACACTCATATTTTCTTCCAGATTTTCTAAATAAGTCTTATCATTTTGTGGGTCTGCCTCTAAAGGATTCAGAGTTTTAAGACCCACACCTGTTGATTTGACAAGAGTTTCAGCTACTTTGGAAGAAGCGTTACTTTCTGTAAAAATCGTTTTAACCTTATAGGTTTTAACAAATTCCTGAATTTCTGTTAGTTGTCTTGGACTTGGTTCTTGTTCAGGAGAGATACCTGCAATACCAAGTTGATTAAGTCCAAATCTCTTCGCTAGATAAGAAAAGGCTGTATGTTGTGTTACAAATGTTTTCTGAGTAGCTTTTTCAAATTTAGGCTGGAATTTCTTAGTCAATTCTTGAGCTTTTTTGATAAAGGCTTGCGCATTTTTCTGGTAAGTTTCTTTATGCTCACTATCCACCTCTGAAAGTTTATCAGCGATAATCTGAGCTTCTTCGCCAGCTTTTTCAGGATCTAGCCAAGTATGAGGGTCATAGAGTGTTTTTTCATCAACTCCATCCCCTGCTTCCACATCTTCTAGCCCAGGAACGCGGTCTAAAGTCATTCCTTCAGAAGCCTCTAAAACCTTAACTTTGGATTTTTTTAGATTGGGATCCAGACTTCCTGCCCAAGATTCAAGTGTATGCGAATGGTAAACAAAGACATCCGCGTCATAAATGGCTGCGATATCATTTGCCGAAGGTTCAAAGAGTGAATCCCACTACTTGACTGAATCATCCGAACATCATTCAAGTCACCAGATACTTCCTTGACCATAGCGTAGATAGGATAAAAAAACTGGTCACGATTTTTCATCCCTTTACCTGACTGAGCTTTCCTTTTTGGCCACAAGCAGCTAAACACAAAAGGAAAACACTTAACAATACTAAAAATAAACTTTGTTTTCTTCATAAACAACCCCTTAACTATTTAATTAACTGGTAAACATTCTACTCCTAAAAAAATTTAATCTGTCAAGATATTTTTTTAGAAAAAAATTTGAAATTTCTTTCACATACAAAAAAATCTGCTGAGTTTCAACAACTCAACAGATTCTCACTTTATATACTCAATGAAAATCCAAGAGCAAATTAGGAAGCTAGCCGCAGGTTGCTCAAAACACTGTTTTGAGGTTGTAGATAAGACTGACGAAGTCAGTCACATATATACGGCAAGGCGAAGTTGACGTGGTTTGAAGAGATTTTCGAAGAGTATTATTCTTCTATGGTAGAATGCTTATAACCATAAGAAAAGTAAATAAGACTTCCTATCAACAAAGCAACTAGGAAAGCAATCCAAGTTTCCAAATTATACTGCAACATAAAGGATAAACAAATGATGATTGATAAAATGGGTAACAGGGGGTACCAATGGTGTTTTAAATTCCCCAGATTTGGGCATTCCTTTTTCTTTTCGTAATCGAATCAGGCCATATGCCAGCATGATTAAGTAGGCTAGGGTACAAATATTTAAGAAGGCTGCAATACTAGCTAGTGGAAACATTCCTGCTGCTACTGCTGAAGCTAAACCCGTCAAGATAGTAGCATTTGGGTACCTTGCTTGTTTTTGTTAATTCTTTAAAGGCGGAAGGCATTAACCCGTCACGCGCTAAACTGTAAATCATACGCGATAGGGCATAGGTCATCGAGATACAAACCGTAATCAAGGTCAAGATAGCCACCAATGACACATAGTTGGCTGCCCAACTAATCCCAACACTACGAAGGGCAAAGGCAACGGCATCATCAACATTTAGATGACTATAGTGAACCACACCAGTCAAGACAAGCGTCACCAAGGCATAAAGAATGGTTACGATAGAAAGCGATAAGACAATCCCTCTAGGAATATTTTTTTGAGGAGTCTTGACCTCATCTACAGCCATAGAGATGGATTCGAACCCTAAAAATCCAAAGAACATTAAGGACGCACCAGCCATAATACCAGTACTAGCACCATAGATTTGTCCAAAACCATAAGGAGCAAAGTTGCTCCAATTATCAAGTTTGATATGCCAAATTCCTACTAAAACAAAAAGAGCTAAAGCCGAGAATTTAAGAATGACCAAAATTGAATTAAAGCGTAAGGCTGCCTTAGCATTTAGTAAAACAAGCGAGGTAACCAATACCAAGACAAGAATAGGCAATAAATCAATAAATGTTCCTGCTTGAGGATTAAAGGTACCATTTAAAGCCTGAGGAAGGGCTATCCCGTATTGAGAGAGCAAGCCTTTAAAATAAGCTGCCCAACCCGAAGCCACACCTGATATGGCTGTCATGAACTCCATCATGGTTAACCAGCCAGCCAACCAAGCTGGAAATTCTCCTAAGATAGCATAGAGATAACTGTAGGCACCACCTGTAGCAGGTACTCGTGAAGCGAATTCTGCAAAAAATAGTGCTGATAATCCCACACACAAAGGCAGAAATAACGATTGAAATCACTAGCGCTGGACCAGCAAGTGTTGCAGCTGCAGTACCTGTGATTGTAAAGACACCTGTCCCTACCATGGCTCCGATTCCCAACAAAATCAAATCCCATAACTTCAAATGCCTGTGCATCTCCGTTTTATCCAAACTAACATTCTTTGTTCTAAATATATTCATCTTTGACTCCAAAAATAAAATGATGATTCTATTTTTACCATAAATATAGGACATTTGTGAATATTTATAAAAATGTTTTTTTCTAAAAAAATCTGACTACATACTGTAATCAGATTTTCTTTATCAATTCTAGTTCATTTCTTTAAAGGCTGCTTCTGCATCCGCATTACTGATAACACCAAATTGAATCTTTCCAATCTTGCCTTGACTATCAATTAGGTATTCTGTAGGAATGCTTCGAATTTGATAAGCTTGGAATGTAGTTGCTTTGGTGTCATAAAGAACTGGGATATCCTTATAACCTTGATCTTGGAACCATTGTGGGAATTGCTCGACAGTTTTTTCACCTTGAATTCCTGGTGCAATGACACTAAGAATTTCAAAATCACGATCTGGTTTCGCTGCTAATTCCATCAACTCAGGCATACTTTTCTTACATGGACCACACCATGAAGCCCAAAACTTCAAGTAGACTTTTTTCCCCTTATAATCAGATAACTTAACTTCTTTACCATCCATAGATTGCAAGGTGAAGTCTGGCGCATCTTTTCCAACAGCAATTTGTTGTACAGTCGTTTGTTGCTGCTGTTTTGGGGCTTGTTGTGGAGCTTGAGTCTTTTTAGTCTCTTCCTCACCACAGGCTATCAATACGACTAATGACAAGAGGCTTAAGCCAGCAAACATTACTTTTTTCATCTTTTTCTCCTTTATTCAAAAATTCCAGCTAGAACATTTACTTGTCCTAATAGTAATAAAATTCCCATTAAAATAATGAGTAAACCACCAATTTTTCTTCAGTAGCATCATATGACGTTTAATTTTACTAAAATAAGGCATTACTACACCTGAAGCTAGAGCCAAAAGCAAGAAAGGAATTGCCATCCCCAGAGTGTAAATCAAGGTATAGATTGCACCTTGCCAAGCGCCATTTCCTCCAGAAGCCGCAAGCGCTAAAACAGAACTCAAAACAGGACCAATACAAGGCGTCCAACCAAAGCTAAAAGTAATACCGAGTAAAAAGGCTGACCAATAACGATTAGCTTCTGATTTCTTAAAAGTAAAGCTTTTTTGAACCTCTAATTTCTTAAAATGAAAAATTTCCATCTGGTGAAGGCCTAAAATGATAATAATTGTTCCCATGGTATAGCGAAACCAATTGGCATAGAGAATATTACCAAAGTAACCAGCACCGAATCCTAGAATAAAGAAAATGAGTGAAATGCCTGCGATAAAGCAGAGAGTTCGAATCAGACCTGACCAGGCAACCTTTCTCCCAAACAAAGAAAAGCTTTTTGCACTTTCCTGATCATCCAGCAAAATTCCAGTATAAACAGGTAACAGAGGAAAAATGCAAGGGAAAAGAAGGACAAAAATCCCTGCTAAAAAAACGGAGATTGAAAAATACTATCGTTTCCAATAAAAAACCAACTTTCTTAATAATTCTAATTCCATTTTACTATAATCAATTTCATTTGTATGATTTCTGCTACGCAATTTGAATTAGCCTGTATTTGAAAAGATTTGTTCCGGTATTAGTTCATTCACATTCTGGCCCCTTTTTGCCCCCTATACACAAAAAAAAAGCCTACTGCCCAAGCTAGAAAGCTTGATACAATAGGCTTTTGGAAGGTTGATTATTTAACAGCGTCCTTAAGAGCTTTACCAGCTTTGAATGCTGGAACTTTAGAAGCTGCAATTTTGATTTCTTTACCAGTTTGTGGGTTGCGACCTTTACGTGCAGCACGCTCACGAACTTCAAAGTTACCAAAACCGATCAATTGAACTTTTTCACCAGCTGCAAGGTACTCAGTTACTGCTGCGAATACAGCTTCAACTGCTGCTGCTGAGTCTTTCTTAGTCAATTCTGTAGCTTCTGCTACTTTAGCGATCAAATCTTGTTTGTTTGCCATGTTAATGATTCCTCCAATTTTATTTCTAATTAACAAATATAATCATATCCTAAAATCCCTTTTAGGTCAAGTTAAAAACGCTATTTCTTCCCATTTTATTTATTTTTTTAGGAGTGGTAACGTACCAAAATAGCCCAAGCGTTCTCACCCGTATGAGTTTGAATAATGGAACCCGTTTCCAAAACAGAAATTGGCTTTTTCGACATAATCTTGTAGACTTTCTTTCATCTCTTTTGCCCAATCAGCACTACCAGAATATGAAATTCCAATCTCTGCTACAGAACGTTCAGAGAGATTGTTGTTAACTCATCTAACCATTTTTTAAAGGTTTTAGCTCCACGACCTTTAACAATTGGCTGCAATTCATGGTCTTTCATTTGCATGACAACTCGGATATTGAGAAGTGAACTCAACAATCCAGTTACACGACCAATACGACCACCTTTTACCAAATTTTCCAAAGTTGAAACGCCAATATAGAGTTCTGTGTTGTTTTTAACTGCTTCTACACGAGTTAAAATTTCCTCCAACTCTTTGCCTTCTTGAGCTAACTTCGCAGCCTCAACTACCTGGAATTTCAAGGCTTGATCAGTGAAGGAACTATCAATCACCGTCACGTCGGCAGTAGATAAACTAGCACCTTGGCGTGCTGCTTCTACAGTACCTGAAAGGGCATGAGACATATGAATAGCAAGAATCTGGCTACCATCCTTAGATAGTTCTTCAAACACTTCAGCAAAGACACCTACAGGTGGCTGGCTTGTCTTAGGAAGATTTTTAGCTTCTTGCATCAACTGAAGAAATTTACCTTCTTCTTTCAAATCAGCATCAGAATAAACAACATTATCAATCATTACAGATAGTGGAACAACAGTGATATCTAATTGTTTTACTAGTTCTGGTTCAATAGTAACAGATGAATCGGTTACAATCTTAATTTTTTTGTCATAGTTGCAATCTTTCTATTTTAGGATTCAGATTGGTTTTCTTACTTTTAATTATATCAAAAAAAGATTAAAAAAATCCTAATGGAGCTCATTCAAATTTTTCCCTAAAAAAATTTGATATAATCTACTTATAAGAAAAAGAGGTTCCTATGATTAAAAAAATTTATCCCGTTTTAACCATTTTTACTAGGGTGCTGCTATTTATGCTTTTGGGCTGACTTATTTTGTAGTTCCCCATCATCTCTTTGAAGGAGGGGCGACAGGTATCACCCTCATCACCTTTTATCTTTTTAAAATCCCTGTTTCTCTCATGAACTTGCTGATTAATATTCCCCTTTTCATCCTAGCTTGGAAAATCTTTGGAGCCAAATCCCTCTATTCTAGTTTACTAGGAACCTTAGCCTTGTCCGCCTGGTTGGCCTTTTTTGAACGTATTCCCCTTCATATTGATCTTCAAGGTGATTTACTAATCACTGCCCTTATAGCTGGGATTCTATTGGGAATTGGTCTTGGAATTATCTTTAATGCTGGAGGTACAACTGGTGGTACTGATATTCTAGCTCGTATTCTCAACAAATACACTCATATATCCATGGGAAAACTGCTCTTTATCTTAGATTTTTGTATTCTCATGCTCATTCTCCTCATCTTCAAGGATTTGAGATTGGTTTCCTACACGCTCTTATTTGATTTTATCGTTTCTCGTGTTATTGATTTGATTGGCGAAGGCGGCTATGCCGGCAAAGGCTTTATGATTATCACAAAACGTCCTGATCAACTTGCTAAGGCGATTAATGATGACCTTGGAAGAGGTGTTACCTTTATCTCAGGTCAAGGTTATTATAGTCAAGAAGATTTGAAAATCATCTACTGTATTGTTGGAAGAAATGAAATTGTTAAAATGAAGGAAATGATTCATCGAATCGATCCTCAAGCCTTTATAACTATTACAGAAGCTCACGAAATCCTTGGAGAAGGATTTACCTTTGAAAAAGAATAAAAGAGGTCTTGTAGTGACCTCAAAAGTTAGACTAAATCATCTATCTTTTGGGTTACAGACAACCTCTTTTTTGTTTACTCAATTTCTTAAGACCAATTCCGAGCTACTTCTTCATCTGCCTTTAACTGGTCCACTAATTGGTCAACTGAGTCAAATTTGGTCATATCTCGAATGCGATCAAGCCAATAAACCATGACGGTTTCCCCATAAATATCTTGATTAAAATCAAAAATGTTGACTTCAAAACGTGCTTCTTCTCCATCAAAAGTCACATTTTTACCGACACTAGCCATAGCACGATATTTCTGTCTTTGAATCTCAACATCAACCACATAAACGCCATCTGCCGGCATATAAGTACGATCTAAAAGCACCAAATTAGCCGTTGGATAACCAATCGTACGACCACGAGCGTTACCATGGACCACCATACCTCTTGATGGAAGCGGTGCACCCAAAAGTTCTCCTGCTTCTTTCACATTTCCGTCTAAAATAGCTTGACGGATACGAGTTGAACTAATCTTTCCTTTCTCATCTTCTACAGGTGGGACAATAATGACTTCTCCATCAAAGTAATCCTTTAAGTCCTCTGCCGTTTTTTTGTCAGAACCAAATGTATAATCAAAACCTGCAACAATAATTTTGGCATTCATAGCCTTAATGTAGGTTGCAAAAAATTCTTCTGCCGTAAGACTAGCGAATTGGCTACTAAAATCAAGGAGATATAGTTCTTCTACACCTTCGCGTTTTAATTTTCTTTCACGTTCAGCAGGATTTAAAATATGTAAAAACAAATCAGGATGATAAGGCTCTAAAGCAATCTTTGGAGATTCATTAAATGTCATAACTACGATAGGCAATAAATCCTTTCTCGCAGCCTTGTTGGCAACACGAAATAATTCTTGATGTCCCTTATGTATACCATCAAAATAGCCAAGAACTACGACTGAATCAGATGGTGTGCCAATATCTTTTTGGTTTTTTTATAGGAATAGTAATAATCATAAAAATAATTATATCATAGTGATAGCTATTTCTGAACCAGAAAATCTGAAATGTCCTTTTTTTAACCTGAAGTGTAGCAGTTTTAGAAGAATTTTGTTTTTGAAATCTTAATAAAGAACAAGAGATTGAATTAAAAATCTTAAAATCAGAAAAACGCATCATATCAGCTACCTAAAACTTGATACAATGCGTTTATTTAAATATGAAACAATCTACTCCATTTTTCAAAATGAACATCCAGCAGCCTTTTTACTTTTTATTAATAAGTCCCTTCTTCACCTTGACTAGTCAAGATAACAGGACCATCTTTAGTAATCACAAATTGGTGTTCATACTGACATGACAATCCACCGTCAATGGTCTTATGCGCCCAGCCAGTTTTCATATCTGTATCAATTTCCCAGTCACCTGTATTGATCATCGGTTCAATAGTCAATACCATTCCTTCACGGAGACGAAGCCCACGACCAGCAATACCATAGTTAGGAACCATTGGTTCTTCATGCATAGTTGGACCAACACCATGACCAACCAAATCACGCACTACACCGTATCCACGACTTTCAGCATATTCTTGAATAGCTGCTCCAATATCACCGATACGATTTCCAACAACAGCTTGCTCAATACCCTTGTACATAGCTTCTTTAGTTACATCCATCAAGTTTTTCACTTCTTCGGACGGTGTACCGACAGCATAAGCCCAACATGAGTCTGCAAGACCACCAGAATAGCTCTGAGTGTATTTCTTCATTTGTTCCACATTGTTGAAGTTTAATTTTGAGACATTCAGGTCAGATTTAGCAATTGGACCTCCCAAAACCATATCAACTTTGAGCAAATCACCATCTTTCAAGATATAGTGACGAGGGAAAGCATGAGCTACTTCATCGTTAAGGGAGCAACAGGTAGCATAAGGATAGTCCATCATGGCACCGTCAACTCCAATCTGAAGTGGAAGGAAATTTTCTTCTTTACAACGACGGCGAACGTATTCTTCAACTTCCCACATATCTACGCCAGGCTTAATCAAATCACGTAAGCCAATATGAATACTTGCTAGGAAATCACCAGCCTTGTCCATAGCTTCGATTTCACGAGCTGATTTTAATGTTATCATTTTTTCTCCTAGTTTCTAATTAATTTTAACAGTCACATTTGCTTTTGAAACAATCTGATGACCATGATAAATATCGTAATCAATAATAGCTGACCGTCTAGTATGGTGGATAATACGTGCTTGAATGCGCAGTATATCATCTATCTGAACAGCCTGCAAAAAGTAGATCAGCATCTGCTCAATGATGAGATTGCGCCCACTATTAACAACTAAATCTTGAGTCATGTGGGTCAGAATTTCTGCCAATACACCGTTAGCTAAAACTCCGTTTTTCTCAAGCATAAAGGGTTCCACTGTAATCACTACTTCATCATGGTGATAAGAAAGTTTTTGACCAATCTGCTCAGAAAAAGTCGGTAGAGCAGAAACTTGGGAACGACTCATTTTCTCCATGACATCTCGTCTGGTTACAACCCCAAGCAAGGTTTGATTATTTCGAACAACCGGTACCATTTCAAAGTCTTCTGCAATCATCCGTTGACTCACATTGGCAATATTTGTCGATAATCCAACCAAATAGGCTACGAGACATGACTTTATCAATTGTGGTACTTGGTGACTTATCACCCGCATCTCTCATAGTAACAACCCCAACAACGACCTGATGTTGATTGATAACAGGGAAACGACTGCTACGATTCTTACGTACCAAGTCCAAATAATCTTTAACGGTGTCGGTTTCTCTCAGAAAACCATACTCATGACTCGGGCGATAAAGTTTCTCAACTGTCAGAATATCAGTCTTGATTTGGACATTTGACAAGGCTTTATTTATCATGGTCGCAATGGTAAAAGTGTCATTCTTGCTTCTCAAAACAGGAATCCCTTTTTGATTGGCCAGTTTAAGCACATCATCATGAACCTGAAATCCACCTGTAACCAGAACTGCATTTTCATTTTCCAGCGCTAGTAATTGGATACGGGTACGGTCTCCGACAATTAAAAGCCCCCCATCATGAAGGTAAGATAAGATATTTTGCTCAGTCATGGCACCGATTGAGAACTTACTAAATTCTCTCTCTAAACCTTCTTGACCAGCCAGAACCTCAGAAGAAGTCACTTCTGCAATTTCAGCAAACGTTAATCTCTCTATAGCAACTCTCTGAGATTTAACACGGATAGTACCACTTCTTGGGCGAGTCTCTACAATTCCACGATTTTCAGCTTCTTTAATGGCCCGATAAGCCGTTCCATCACTGACTCCCAGATGGTTGGAAATACTTCGAACACTGACTCTTTTACCAACAGGTAATTCTTCCAAATAACTTAGAATTTCTTGGTGTTTACTCATTAATTTCTCCCTTTACAAAGCGAAACTCAAGATAATCCCGCATTTTTCTTGTATAGCGATCACTTCCTTTAAACTGACGAATCAATCGAAATCCAGACTTAAGAGCAACCCGTTGGCTAGCTTCATTTTCAAGGTGGGTAATGATAGATAATTGTTTTAAACCAAATTCCTCAAAAGAAAGCCGACAAAGTTTTTTAACAACTTCTGTCATAAAACCTTGAGACCATGCATCTTTTCTCAAGAAATAACCAAGTTCTGCTTCTTTTTTAATTTCATCTAGCTTTTCAAACTTAATTGAACCAATCATTTTTTCAGTTGTCTTGTCACAAATAGCCCATACTCCTAATGGAGATTTCATAAAATAATTGGCCATTGCATATTGACTTTCTTCCAAACTTGCTTGAGTCGGGAAAATAAATTGGAGATTTTCTGGATTTGAAGCTATCTCATGGAAGTCCTGATTATCATTAAAAAAGAAAGGACGCAAATACAAGCGATCCGTTTCAAAAAAAGAAAACATTGCTAATTTGGTCCAAATATTCATAAACACCTCTACGGTTTATTCTTCAACAAGTGTAATATCCGCTCCTAGATTACGTAATTTTTCAATAATATCTGAATAACCACGTAAGATGAACTCAATATTTGTAATTTCAGTTTTGCCTTCAGCCATTAAACCAGCAATGACAAGTGCGGCCCCAGCTCTAAGGTCAGTAGCTTTTACATTTGCACCACGCAAAACACGTCCACCAGTATATAAAATATGGTCGTTTGTAGTCGTAATATCTGCGTCCATCTTTGCTAGTTCAAAAACATGGTTTACTCGTTTTTCATAAATGGTATCAATAATGGTACCACGCCCCTCTGCTGTTAATAGAAGAGGAGTAATTGGTTGTTGCAAGTCAGTAGCAAAACCAGGATAAGGAGCTGTCTTAATATTGATTGCTTTCAAATTAGACTGTTCTTCGACAAAAATACTGTCCTCCGATACAGTCATTCTCACTCCCATTTCTTCCAACTTAGCGATGAATCCTTCTAAGTGTTCATAAAGAACATTATTAATACGAATTCCCTTACCGACTGCAGCAGCTAAAGAAATATATGTTCCTGCTTCAATACGGTCTGGAATCACCTGATGACGGGTTCCGTGTAATCTGTCAACACCATCAATAATGATAATATTGGTTCCAGCACCACGGATATGAGCACCCATATTATTTAAGAGAGTAGCAACGTCAATAATCTCAGGTTCACGGGCTGCATTTTCAATAATAGTACGACCATTTGCTTTAACCGCAGCAATCATCGTATTAATCGTCGCACCCACACTAACCGTATCCATGTAGATACTTGCGCCGTGAAGTCCTGTATCTTTGGCAGATAACTTCATGTTATCTCCCTCGTAGCTAACAGTTGCTCCCATAGCTTCAAAAGCCTTAAGGTGTAAGTCAATAGGGCGAGGTCCCAAATCACATCCACCAGGTAAACCAACAGTAGCTTCACCAAAGCGACCTAAAAGACTTCCATAAAAATAATAAGATGCACGAAGACTATTGATTTTCCCATAAGGCATTGGAATATTTTGAACACCTCTTGGATCAATCTCTAACACATCGTCATAACGCTTAACAGTAGCCCCCATTAACTCCATAATTTCGACAAGACTAGCAACATCGGAAATATCTGGAACACAATCCAAAGTCACCACATCATCTGCCAAAATAATAGCTGGAATCAAAGCTACTACACTATTTTTTGCGCCACTAATGGTAATCTCACCTTGCAGAGGCAAGCCACCATTGATAACAATTTTTCTCATTTTAAATTTTTTATACTCTTTCAAAATTTCTAAAAAGGTCCTACGTTAAAGTATATCATAAATTCACCCTTTTTTTCCATCATTTTCAATTATATTAGCTGAATCGTATTTATTAGTAAATGAGCTGTCTTGAAATGTTTTTGCCCCCTAACATACAAAAATAGCCCTTCGGATAAAAATCCGAGGGGCTAGAAACGTTGTTAAATCAACGGCCGAACTTTTTGAATTTCAGGTTCGGGATAAAAATAGTTCACTGGACTATTTTTATTTTTTTCAAGTTATCTTCCTATATTTAGATACTAAAAAAAGCAGGCGCAAGCCTGTTATATATCTATCTTAATTTCTTCAAAAACTATTAAATTCAAATAAGTTGAGAAAACTTAAAGGGTAACAAAAAGGACTTAAAATGATGAGTTCAGCAGGCAAGAAACTAGCACGGTCAAACGTGCTTTTTTATCAAGTATTATAGCCATCCTATGCTAACTCTCAGTGTAATTTGTTCAATACTTGTAAAATATAATAAAACTCTTTATTGCCTCACTTAATTCATTAGCAATAAACAAACAGTGATTTCACATCACTGTTTGTCTTAAAAATAAGTTTAGAATTATCCTACTTGTCTGATTCGTTAGCATTTTTCCAAAAAGATAACCTGTCAGTGAAAAAATTAATACTTTTAATAACTTCTATAGCATTACTTGCTATATCAGATATTTTTCCCACCATGAACAAAAAGTTTCAAAAAAATAAATTAGCATTATCAATACAAGACAAATTATAAGTAGATAGTGTCCTTTAATTGTATTATAAGTATCCTTATTAATTTTTTTCTTTCAAGTATACTTGTTGTTGCAAATTTATCATTTGCTTCTTTTTGTTGTTGTGAAAACTTAGTATTAGGAACATCAATTTCTGTTGTTAATTTATTTACTTCGTTAGGCAATATAAGGCTCCTCTTGGAATATGTTACTGTCCTCTAAATATGGTTCATCATTTATATTAGCTTTGTACCACGCAGTTCCTTGCTGATGTGTCATCTCAGATAATCTTATACCATCAATCATTCCATAAGTTTTCCAAACATTATCAAAAATCTTTTTCACTACTGAACCTGCAGGGAGAGCAATAGTACTATACTTGTTATTTTCAAAATAGTAAAATTCTTTGATGTGATTTGCACGATATTTTTTTAAATACGTTATAAACGCTTCTAAGAACAGGACCATACTGCCAAGTTTCAAAACGTTCGTCAAAAAGCTTTTCTTGCGTTTCTTTTAAATAATCTTTGTAGAAAATATAGATCAATTTCTGTAACTTCATCGGCGTAATATCAATATCTTCGGACTTTGCTCTATCAAGAAACGTATTTGCTACATCTAAAGCTGAAATCATTTTTATACCTCCTACTTACTTACAAAAACATTTTTTTATTTATTATAACACATTTTACAATACATATGTCTTAAATTTAGAATGTTTTTATCTCCTCCTAAAAGCCTCCAGATTCGTTTCTAAAGGCATGTAGTTTATCCGTGGTGTTTTAGTTGTCTAGCACGAAATAAAGCGAAATACGGGCGAATATGTGGCTTACGCCTACATTTGCCAACATTTATGCTTCTAACTCTTGTAGTAAGGTTAAATCTAAACCATCAAGGTCAACATCTATTTCAAAATCTATGTTTAAATCTATCTCCATATCCTCTAATTGGATATTCTCCAGATCAATCAAAAAATCTTCAATCATGTCATCCCCCCCTCACTTAAATCTCAACATTTCTCAACAAAAACACCACAAACGCCTACTTATATGCTTCTAGCTCTCCGTTCTGGTGGATTCTCGCAAAGTTTAAGACGGCTATCTGTTTATATCGGTGGTAGCTAGTGGAGCTAGTACCTGCCATCTCTACGCATTCACTCATTGTTTTCTTCCTCATGTAGCAATAATGGATAATAAAGTATTTTCTGGCTCGCTTATTTTCTATGCTGTTGATGTCGTGGGCGAAATCTCCAACCCTTCACGGATTGCTTTTTCATGCTCACCGCTCAAATTCCACTGACCAGGTAAGACAAGTTTCCAAGCCTCTTCATCTATCGTAACTTGGTTTTCACTTCCTGCCATCCTCTGGAAACGTAGAAAGTAAGTCATCCGCTCTCTGACGTTCATCATCGTTTTAAACTTATCCAGCTCCATTAGTTTACCCCTTCTACCTTGGTCAAGTTTTCTATGGCTTTTTGCCTTATAAGGTATACTGTAGTCTTTGATTTATCTATTTCTTCAGCAACCTGCCAAGCGTCAAGAATATTCAAGTAGAACAGCCTAATAACAGAACGCTCAAGCGGATTGGCCAGCTTATCGATCAGCCTAGATATTTCCATTCTCTCTTCAGTAAGTCGCTCAATTCTCTGTAAAGTATCCTCTTTTAGTTTTAGAACGCTTATAAGGTTATTCTCTGCTGTATTTACCCTGCGTGTTTGTACTCTAGTAGTGCTCAGTTCTTGCTTTTTGATAATACCACTTTCTAAAGCTGCAAGCTCCAAATATAAGCCTTCTATTTCTTTATTGATCCACTTAACGCCCTCTAGTTTTTCTTTTACCTGCTCTGGTGTCATGCCTTGGCCTCCTGTGTGATATAATAATATTATTGAGATTATAGCTGAGGCGGAGTGCCTTGGCTTTTTTTGCTATTTCTCTATGTTCGCTCTAGGGTTCAAGGATTAATCTGTTCCCCGTGAGAAAAAAATGTACAATGACGGGTGAAGCTCACAGAAGCGCGTGGGGAGGGAGATAGTCCCCGTATCTCCTTATGGTTTGATAGGCAATTAAGACAAGTTATTTCTTTGCTTATCTGCTTATCATTTTGTAAGCAACAAATCCAAAATAACAGACTTTTAAATTACTCTTATCTCCTTATCATTTGATAGGAAAATAAGGGGAGTTATTTTAGTTCTTATTTCCCTGTCATTTTGTAAGGAGAAAATCCAAAAGGAAGCTAATAAGTCTCCTTATCTCCTTACAGTTTTTCAGGGAGCAAAATCAAAATAAGAAGCTTTTAAATTCGTCTTAACTCCCTATCGTTTTGTAAGCAATTAAGAAGGTTTATTGTCGTCCTTATCTGCTTGTCATTCTGCAAGGAGTAAATCGGAAATAAGAGGAGTAAAAACTCCGCTTATGTGCTTGTCGTTTTTCAGGGAGTTAAGGAGGGTTATTATTGCTCTTATCTGCTTGATAAATGATAAGCTCTAATCATCCTCCAATAAAGCCAAATTATCCCAGAATATCCGCAATCCTTTTGTATTTTTAATTTCTGAAATAGCTTTTTCTGCTTCTTCTTTTGTCGGATAGACTTCTATAATATCTTTGGGATTTTTTCCACCTATCCTATATCTTACCTCAAAATGTCTAGTATCAATCTGCGTCAAAAACACGGTATCAACTTCATCAACCACCGCTAACTTATTCAACTTATTTAAACGGTTTTTAATCGCCTTCATCTAGTATCTTCGCCTCTAATATTTCTAATTGCTCCACTACCTCAACCATTTCAACTGCCTTATAAGCCATGTTTAGAATGCTCTGGGCGCTTTGTTGTCTCGCATACGGGCTTACTGTCTTATCAAGCATGATTTCCCTTAATACATTGACTGCCTCAACGCTTGCATTCTGTAACAGCGTAGTAGACTCCTTGAGTTGTTCGCTACGTCTTTCACGGTAAATTCTCTTAAAGGTTGCATCGTTCAAGTAATTATAAGCCGTCTTTCTGGTGATCTCACTTAATTCACTAGCTTTTTTTACATTCCCAGTCATGAGATAATTGGCCATAAATATTTCTTTTTCTGCTTAATTCTGTCAAATACTAGTCACCTCACTTTATTGGTCTAACTCTGGAAACTCACTTATCCCAGTCATTTCCCTAAGTTCATCCATACGTTTTTTTGATTTCTTATAGTCTGCTAGCTTAATATCTTTAAATGGTGTTTTAATAAAATCATCCATATCTATCTTTATTTCATCTTGCTGAAAAAGCAAATCTTAAACAATCCACATATAGAGACATACACTCATCTTGTGTAGCGTATTCCGTCTTTCCAGCATATTCCTTTATCTTTTCTAGTCTTGCTTTTAAACTTCTAACCATTCCCCCACCTCGTGTGTAATTCTGTCTGATTTATGTAAAAAAAGGGGATTGCTCCCCTCCACATCACAAACCTAACAAACCACGTTTTTCCTTGCCTAGTAGCTTATCATACAAGGCTTTATCCTTCTCATATAGTTCATGTCTACGCTTGTAGCCCATAGCCTTAAACTCTTCAAGGGTTACAGCTTCCTCTTCGTAAGATTTTGAAATACTTTCTACGTTCTTGGCAAGCCCCTGCAGTAAGTCAGCTTGTCTCTTCTCTTCTTCGATTTCTTGAAATAGTTGTTTATATTCATCTTTCATTATTGTTCTCCCTCAAATAGTTAATACGATTTACAAAATACGCCAAATCATCACTCGGATCTAAATAGCGGTGCTGGCTTCCCATATAACCAGCTACACCACTATAAATGTAAGGCTTACTTACTCCACTATATTCTGGAGATGTATTCAGGCGGTCAAATAACTCTTCGATACCTGTTTCTCTTACCTCATCCGCCAATCTTTTAGCAGTATTTTTGTAGTTTTCGTTATAATTTGCAATCAACTCTAAAAGCTCAATAGATTTCTGCTTGATTTCTTGGCGCTGACGCTTCACTGTTTCATCTTGCTCTAATGCTGTTTCTAAATAACCTGACGCATTGATTTTTCTAGCGTCTGCTACGATTGAGTCAATCCGTTCTTTCTCAAGTTTTGTTCTTTGCTCTTTCATATCAGCAATATACTTTTCTTTTGCGTTAATAGCTTGAAAATCTTCAAATGTTTGTACATCTGCTTTCTTGGATTTGATATCCTTAACTTCTTTTTCTGCTTTCTTGATTTCCTCATCAAAGCGATCAAAAATCTCTAATTGAGTCCGTACTTTGTCCATCTGGTTTTTGACTTCTTGCAATGTTGGCATTTCTTTTTCCTCCAATCTTTCCAAAAACAAAAGAGGCATAGCCAAAATAGATTACTCTACTTTATGCTATACCTCTGATTTTTTCAGTCAGTATTCTTTTTGTATTGTGTTGTTTTAGATTCCACGCTGGAGACAATCTCGCCGTCTTGTATTTTTAGCGTTACGCTCCCAAACCTTGGAACTTCTAACAGTTTTATTTTACCATAATTTCTAAAATAAATAAAGCCGTTTTGTATCTCCATTCGTTATCCTTTCATCTGCTTTAAGGGTGTCACTAGTAGTTACACCATTGCAAGGGGGTCGGTACTATCTACCCCATTTTGTTATCTGTATAATACCAATACGATAGCCACCGAATTAAAGGATTCACTAGATGGTGTAGCAGAAAATTTAACGTCCAGCACTTCAACAGTTGCCATGAAGTCGTTGACCTCTTTTCAAAATCCTCTTTGTTCCAATATCGTTCAGTATACTTAAAAAGTTGTAATGTCAGGTTGTTTTTCTTTCAATCTTTTAATTGAGTATCGCTTATCTTTGATCGTGAATGACTTGAAAAAGTTACCCTCTAGGCCAGTTCTGACACGGCTGGCCACTCGTTCACTATACAAGCTAGCAATCTCTGAACTACTTAGATTTGTAGTAATAATGGTTTTATCTCGATTACTGAGAATATCAAAAATAAACTCTTCTTCCCAGACCGATTTACCTTTATTACTAGCGTTGTCCGATTTTATACCTAAATCATCAAGTACCAGGTAATCAACCTCTTTTAGCATTCTTGAGTAGTGCCCCTCTAGACTAGTAGGAGAGTTAAAACTCTCTCTAACTCGTCTAAGGATTTCTGTTAGATTGACAAATAACACGCTTTTAGGCTCTCCTTTGGCCTTGTAACCCTCGTTTATAGCCTTAGCAATAGCTACACTCAAATGGCTTTTCCCTATGCCTGTAGATCCTGTAAATAGGGTATTCCCTGTCATACCGTCCAGGTATTTATCTACCTGCTCCCTAGCAAATGCTAACAGTTGCTTTTCCTCGGCTGTCTCAACTATGAAATTCTCAAAGCTAGCCTCTTTAAGCTCTCTAGGGATCGTACTGTCTCGCATGAGTACATGATAGGTCTTTAGGTAGGTCTCAGCATTCAAGCTATTATCTACTCCTTCCCTATCCTGTCTCTCTATTAGTTCCTTTATGCATTCAGGACAAAACTCTTGTTTACTTCGTTCCTTACTGCCTCTTATCGGTGTTGATATTTTCCAATAATTGACTTTGTGTATTTCACACACTTTGTCGCTAATTTTCCTGTTGTTATATTGCTCAAACTTATTTTCCATGGTTCCACCTCCTAGAATGGGTTTTCTTCTGTTCGTGTTTTAAGCCATTCCTCACGGCTAACAGGCTCCGCTTGCTTAGGTGACGGTTTCAGCTTTTTCCTTTGTTCTTCATGTTGCTTAACTTGCTCAACTGTTCTAAGTCCTTGCCCTTGCCAATTTGAAAGAATTGACCTGGTATATCTAATTGACTTACCAGCGTTTAGGATAGTTACCTCAAGAGCATAGATCACTAACTCTTGGCCATGGATTTCTAACAAGTCTCTCACTTCTTCCATCATTGTGCCATTAACTGACATTTGACCAAAAGCCGACTTTAATTTTTCAAAGATTGGATTTTCATGCTCGTCCTCGTCATTCTGACTTGACCTAGATTGACTTAGATTATCTTGACTTGACTTATATTGACTTATATTCTGCTGTCCCATGTCTGCCCTTTGGTTGTCCCTTGGTTGTCCCACCTTTTCAGGAGGTTTTTTAGGTCTATCTACACGCTGCCTAGGCTCAGTAAGTTCAATATCTGGGACTACTTCCCTGAGTAAATCCACATAGACTGAATTGACCTTTCTATCAGCACGAACTTTATTCTGCTCATGAAAATCCACAATAAAATATACCATTTCATCATTCAGAGGTCTGATAAAATCCTTGACTATCAAAAGTCCTAGGCTATCCTCACTAACCCCTATCATTCTAACAACAGGGAAAGCCTCTACTACTCCATCATCATCTGAGTTTTGAATTAAATGAAAATATAGAGCCTGTGCCTCTAACGGTAGCCTCAAAAATCTCTGAGTTTGGGTTACTGTCTTACTTATCATCCTACGATTTCCCATTTTTCTTCCGTTGTACCTCCGTGTTCATTCCCCTGAGGATGTCATAATAAGCGTGACCAGCAGGAATGACATAGCCCTCTGTTTCAAATTCTACCCATTGCTCCACACCGTCCACAATTACCTTGCGTAGATTTGTAATGGTGGGTGTCCATTGTTCTTTTTTCTTTGTCATTATTCCCCCTAATCTACTGCAAGAAAATTGTAAATATCACTCTTGCGGTAATAGATTTTCTTACTGTTTTCAAAAGGCGATTGGAACTGCTTCAAACCATGCTTTTCCCAGTTGTTTAACGTGGTGCCGCTAATACCTAGTTTCTCTAATACCTCAGGCCTAGAAATCAAGTCCCAGTTATCATCACGTTGCTTTTCCAGTTCCATCCTTTTAGCTAAGTGATCTCCCACTTTCTCCAGTAATTCAAGTTCTGCTTCTCTTGATAATAGTTGCATATTACACTCCTTTCTAGTTATGAATCTTACCTGCAAGCTGAATATAACGCCCGTAGTAAGGGTTTAAATCCTTGCTAGGTGTTTCTATCGTCTGTTGGTTTTCTCGCTCAAATTGTGCGCTTTTTTTGCGGTCTCGGTGGTTTAGATAGACCAGTAAGCCAATCAGTACCACGGAAAAGATAAGTGCCTGTGTGTTGGTTAAATCTAGTTCGTTCATGTTATGCCCTCGCCTTATAGTTCTTGATAAATTCCGCTTGTTTAGGTTGTTCCATATTCAGCAAGTCGTCTTCAGCTTGTGCCATTTCTTTAATATCTTTAGTCATGGTATGCCTCTAGCTCTTTAGCGTTGTCATTGTTCAAAAGCAAAAAGGATATTTCATTTAGACGATCGTATAGCTTTTCATTCTGGGCGTATGCTGTATCAGTGTATTTTTTAGCAAGCCATAAGAACGTGGTCGTATCTTTCTGTAGTGCAAACTCAAGCCCTTCAAGAGCTAGGTTATTCATTTCTAAAACATTCATGATGTCGGTTAATTCGTTCCCTAATTCTGCTAGTTTCTTAGCCGATAATAGAACTTGTTGGCTTGATGTTGCTTTTTTTGTTGTCATGTTTTTTACCTCTTTTTCTATCTTTTTATAATTGCCACGATGGCTTTTTAATGCTTTTTTTCCTGTCACATGCCTCACGCTCAGAAGTTTGCCGACCGAGAGCGTGGGGATTTTGAATGGTTGTTTCTTATACAGTTTTTCTTGCCTACAGCCTCACGCTCAGAGTCGCCAAATTGAAAGCGTGAGAAAGTACCAGTTTAAAGAGTTGGCGCTCTATGCTTTTTCAAAACCTTTTTCTAATTGCTTGCCTGCCATTAGTTGTTATTGATTGAATAGTTGATTTTTGTTATAATTGAGATATAGAAAAAAATATCTATATTCTTGATCCAGTTGCTTGCTCTCCTCGACCAAAATTTGAGCAAGTGACTTTTTTGTTGTCGTTTTTAATCTTCATGTCTAGGTTTTTTATAAATCAGTTGACGGCTTTCCACTAACTCAGCGATAAAAGCTAGGTTATTGGCCGTATTTTCTATCAAGTCGTCAAGCACCCCTTTGTTTTCAGATAATGCCATAGCTTCAGCCATGCTTACTGCATCATCTAGCCATGTCTTAAATTCTTTAAAGTTCATTTTCTTTTCTCCTTTATGTTCTAGGTCGGATATTTCTTCCGAGCAGGTCAATCCCCAGTGTTAAAGCACCACATGAGAAATCTGTAAATGTATTGTAGTATTGCGATTAGTTCGCTCCTTTCTAATAATCTTCAGCAAGCCATTCCATGGCTTTTTGATAAATGCTAGGCTTTACTTCGCCACCGTCTCGAATTTTTCTGTAAGTAATTGGATTTATTCCTATTTCCTCACTTGCTTTTTTAGCGGTCAAATTCTTATCAGCTTGTTTCCGCCGAATTGCTTTTGCTTGTGTTGAGGTGATAAGCAATATAATTTCCTCCTTTCTTTTTTTGTAAAGTTTATCTTTACTTGAATTGAGTATATAATGTTTTTTGTTTACTTGTCAAGAGAAAATAAATAAAAAAACTTTACAAAAAGTTTTTTAAACGGTTATAATTTAACTGAGGTGATAAAATGTCAACAATAAAAAAATAGACTAAAGATTCTAAGAACTGACCAAGGAATAACTCAAGATAAATTAGCTGAAATAATAAATGCAGGACTAAAAGAAAACGAAAAACCAATATCCAAAATGGTAATATCTAATTGGGAAAATAATAAACATACTATCAAACAAGATAAAAGCCCAGCAACTAGCTAAACACTTTTGGAGTATCGGTTGGGTATCTTCTTGGTTACGATAATAGCCCATCAAAGATTTTTTTCTTAAGGAGTTAGAGGAACAAGCAGATCACTACTTAACAGATGAAGAAAAAAAGAGGAATTAAAAGCACGTCCAGAAGCAAAAAAATTACTATCTAGACTTAGTGGGTTGGAGAATGCGTGATGAACAATTAGCGCAGTTGCAACAACAGGATAAAGAATTTGATAAAGATTTTATAAAGTTTATAGAAAAAAATATTCTATTTATCTTTCTGACGATCAGATAGAACAAATTAAAGATTCAATGAAATCAATGTCAAGTATCAATAACAAATATTTAATGGTAACAATGGCTGGTGGATACTTTGAACAAATGAAGTCTGAGAAAGAAAATGAGTTCAAGGAATTGTTTAAATACAGTAAAATATGGCAAGAGAACTATTCCACAATGGAATACAATGAGAAGAATAAAGACTAAACTCTCTCCCAGATTAACCAATAGCACCTCTTATCCCACTATCTAAAGTGCAAAAACAGGGGAAATTGAAGAATAGAAAGCCAATTTGACAGACTAAAGTGCAAAAATGGTCAAAAGTGACAAATAGAAAGGGGAATTATGACCTACTCACAAAACTATCTGGACGATATACTGGTACGCATGGCCTACCATTCTAGCGGTATTGAAGGGAACACTATCTCTCTACCCGAAACTGTCAGCATTATCTTAGAAAGCACCTTACCACGCAACGGCAAAAGTATTCGTGAGTTTTATGAGATTGAAAACCATAAACAAGCCTTTTCTTATCTCTTGGACTCATTGGCAAACCATCAAGCCCTTACTGTGGGGCTGGTTCAAGATTTTCACGCCTTATTAGTGGATAGACTGCAACACGATAGAGGACGATTTAAACAAGTTCAAAATGCTATTATCGGGGCAGAATTTCAAACAGCTAGCCCAGCAGAAACACCCTACCTGATGACACAATGGGCGGATAATACTGCTTATCGCTTAGATCATGCTCATGATGAAAAAGAAATCTTAGAGATTTTAGCAGATACCCACATTCAGATTGAACGAATTCATCCATTTAGCGACGGTAACGGCCGTACTGGTCGCCTGGTACTCATGTACCTAGCTATGAAGTATCTAAACGCTCCTATCATCGTCTCAAAAGACTCAAGGGCGCATTATATGGAACTCCTAGCAAACCAAGACGTAACTGGACTAGCTGACCTCTTCAAAGAATCACTGGACTACGAAAAAACACGGATGGAACAGTTTTAAAGCGATAAAACTCTTGAAATACCGAGGCTGTTTAAACCCCATATAAGCCCCATATCCGCCTTATTTCCTACTCTGGTATTATTTACCGTCTGACTGCTTAAAATTGAAAATAGGGGCATTCTCGTAGCCCCTCGCATGGTATAACTTCAAAAACTTTCCTAATTGCTTGCCTGCTGATGGAAAAGGAGTAAACCATGAATATTACAGAATACAAAAAGAAAAACGGAACTATCGTATACCGATCAAGCGTGTATCTTGGAGTTGATAAACTTACAGGAAAGAAAGCTAGAACTACAGTTACAGCCAAAACAAAAACAGGCGTTAAAATCAAAGCTAGAGAGGCCATTAATGCTTTTGCTTCTAACGGGTATACAGTTAAAGATAAGCCAACAATCACAACATACAAAGAACTGGTAAAAGTTTGGTGGGATAGTTACAAGAATACAGTTAAGCCCAATACTCGTCAATCTATGGATGGATTGGTTAGAGTTCATTTATTGCCTGTATTTGGCGATTACAAGCTAGATAAGATAACCACGCCTATTCTTCAACAGCAAGTAAATAAATGGGCTGACAAGGCCAATAAGGGCGAAAAAGGGGCGTTTGCTAACTACTCCTTACTTCACAACATGAATAAGCGTATTTTGAAGTATGGCGTAGCTATTCAGGTAATACAATACAATCCAGCTAATGATGTCATCGTTCCACGCAAACAGCAAAAAGAAAAGTCAACTGTAAAATACTTAGACAACAAAGAATTAAAACAGTTTCTTGATTATTTAGATTCTCTGGATCAATCAAATTATGAAAACTTATTTGACGTTGTCCTGTATAAAACTTTATTGGCCACTGGTTGCCGTATCGGCGAAGTCTTAGCCCTTGAGTGGTCTGATATTGACCTAGAAAACGGTGTTATCAGTATCAATAAAACACTAAACCGCTATCAAGAAATAAATTCGCCAAAATCAAGCGCTGGTTATCGTGATATACCAATAGACAAAGCCACCTTACTTTTACTTAAGCAATACAAGAATCGTCAACAAATTCAGTCTTGGAAATTAGGCCGAACTGAAACAGTTGTATTCTCCGTTTTTACAGAAAAATATGCTTATGCTTGCAATCTACGCAAACGCCTAAATAAGCATTTTGAAAATGCTGGTGTAACAAATGTATCATTCCACGGTTTCCGCCATACACACACCACTATGATGTTATACGCTCAGACTAGCCCTAAAGATGTCCAATACAGATTGGGACACTCTAACTTATTAGTGACTGAAAATGTTTACTGGCATACAAACCAAGAAAACGCAAAAAAAGCTGTCTCAAATTATGAAACAGCCATCAATAATTTATAAAGGGTGTCACGTTTAGTGACTACCCTCTTACTATACCTAAAATTAGTTAAGGGTAACTAAAAGGGTAGTAAAATTAGAAAAAGCACTAAGGGAAAGCGCCCCAAAGTGCTTATTTTAAAGGCTTGAAGCCATCTAATCTAGAAATTAGATTATTTTTTCAAGTTGTAGAATGATTTCAATCCACGGTATTCTGCTACTTCACCAAGTTGGTCTTCGATGCGAAGCAATTGGTTGTATTTAGCGATACGGTCTGTACGTGAAAGTGAACCAGTCTTGATTTGTCCTGCGTTAGTTGCAACTGCGATGTCAGCGATTGTTGAATCTTCAGTTTCACCTGAACGGTGTGATACAACGGCAGTGTAACCAGCTTCTTTAGCCATTTCGATAGCGTCGAATGTTTCAGTAAGAGTACCGATTTGGTTAACTTTGATAAGGATTGAGTTAGCTGCGCCTTCTGCGATACCTTTTTCAAGGTATGAAGTGTTTGTTACGAAGAAGTCGTCACCAACCAATTGAACTTTACCACCAAGACGTTCAGTAAGAGCTTTCCATCCGTCCCAGTCATTTTCATCCATACCATCTTCGATAGTGATGATTGGGTATTTGTTTACCAATTCTTCAAGGTAGTCGATTTGTTCTGCAGCAGTACGTACAGCAGCTCCTTCACCTTCAAATTTAGTGTAGTCGTAAACTTTACGTTCTTTATCGTAGAATTCTGATGAAGCACAGTCAAATCCGATAAATACGTCTTTACCTGGAACATATCCAGCAGCTTCGATAGCAGCAAGGATAGTTTCAACACCGTCTTCAGTTCCTTCGAAACGAGGAGCGAATCCACCTTCGTCACCTACGGCTGTTTCAAGACCACGAGATTTAAGGATTTTCTTAAGAGCGTGGAAGATTTCAGCACCCCAACGAAGAGCTTCTTTGAATGTAGGTGCACCAGCAGGTACGATCATGAACTCTTGGAAAGCAATTGGAGCATCTGAGTGAGAACCACCGTTGATGATGTTCATCATTGGAGTTGGAAGAACTTTAGTGTTGAATCCACCAAGGTAGCTGTAAAGTGGGATTTCAAGGTAGTCAGCAGCAGCGCGAGCTACAGCGATAGACACACCAAGGATTGCGTTGGCACCCAATTTACCTTTGTTAGGAGTACCGTCAAGTGCGATCATAGCACGGTCGATAGCTTGTTGGTCACGTACATCGTAGCCGATGATTGCTTCAGCAATGATGTTGTTTACGTTGTCAACAGCTTTTTGTGTACCAAGACCACCGTAACGAGATTTGTCACCGTCGCGAAGTTCAACTGCTTCGTGTTCACCAGTAGAAGCTCCTGATGGAACCATACCACGTCCGAAAGCACCTGATTCAGTGTAAACTTCTACTTCAAGTGTTGGGTTACCGCGTGAGTCTAGGACTTCGCGAGCGTAAACATCAGTAATAATTGACATTTTTTACTCTCCTTATGAGTTAAATTTTTTACACCTCTATAATACCTTAAATACCCTCCTTTTTCAAGAAAAAACGTTATCTTTGTGCAAATTTTCCTTAACTTTATAAAGTAATCGCTTTCTTTTGTCTGTTTTATTCTAACTTTTATGATATACTGTTTTCATGACAGATTTATCAAAACAATTACTTGAAAAAGCTCATGGTGGGCCAAAAATAAATCCGGATGAGCAAAGACGCTATCTTGGCACTTTTGAGGAAAGAGTTCTTGGATATGCAGATATTGATACGGCAAATAGCCCTCAGCTAGAAAAAGGCTTTTTATCTATTTTAGAAAACCTTCAGGAAAAAGCGGAGCCACTATTTGTGAAGATTTCACCAAATATCGAATTTGACAAACAAGTTTTCTACTTAAAAGAAGCCAAAGAAACTGATAGTCAAGCTACCATTGTATCCGAAGAGCATACTTCTTCTCCTTTTGGCCTGATTATCCACACCAATGCACCAGTTCAAGTAGAAGAAAAGAACCTTCGACTTGCTTTTGCAAAACTTTGGGAAGTTAAAAAGGAAGAACCTGCCAAAACATCCTTATGGAAGAAATGGTTTGGCTAAATCTTATTCATACTTAATAAACGTCCAATATTGGCAGTTGTGTGCTCCAGATAGAGACTGGCATTTTTCAAACTATCTTCTAAAGCTTCACTTTTCTCCAAAATAGAAAAGGCCGCTTGGATATTCTCAAATGGTAGGGAAGGTAAATCCTCAGCAATACTACCACAAATAGCAATGACAGGAACTCCGACAGGGGTTCTTTTTGCAACACCTATAGGCGCTTTACCTGCTAAACTTTGACGATCTAGCCTTCCTTCTCCTACAACTACCAAGTCAGCATCTAAAACTTTCTTATCAAAGTTGATTAGGTTCAAGCAGGTATCAATTCCCGACACGATATTTGCCTGAGCAAAGGTACACAAACCACCAGCAATGCCTCCACCAGCTCCTGCTCCTTTAATTTGCAATGTTACAGGTGAGACTTTTTCATAAAAATCTTGGATTGCCTGATCTACGACTGCAAACATAGTAGGATGTAAACCTTTTTGTTTGCCAAAAGTGTAAGTCGCACCTTGATGACCACATAAGGGACTCACGACATCTGCTAAAATACGAATTTGCACATCTTCAGGAATTTCATAGCGATTTCTGTTGAAACAGAAGCTAAGTTTAGTAAGGATTGACCGTAAGCCGGCAAGACATTTCCATCCCTATCATAAAATCGATAACCTAAACCAGCAGCAATACCAATACCGCCATCATTACTGGCCGTACCACCAACGCCGATATAGATTTCTTTAATCCCTTGAGCAATGAGATGACGAATCAACTCTCCAATACCACGAGTTTGTATTTGAAGTGGATTTCGTTTCTCTAGCGGAATTTTTCCAAGGCCAACCAAGTCGGCAACTTCAAATAATGCCAGTTGACTTTTTTGAAAATAGCGCATGGCTTCTTTTTGTCCAAAAGGTCCTGTCACTTGGATCCATTTTTCTTCTAGGTCAAGAGAATGTCGGATAGCATCTACAGTACCTTCTCCCCCATCACCAACAGGGCAGAGGAGACATTCTACATCTGCTATCGATTGTTGGAAGCCTCTTTTTATTGCTTCAGCTACTTGTTGAGCGGACAAGCTTTCCTTAAATGAATCTGGTGCAATTACAATCTTCATATTTTCCCTCATTCTAAACAGTCAATCAAAGGAAGAACTTCTAAAAAATCCCTCTTGTCAACATGATTCGGTATTTCTTTTTTGAGTACTTCTTTGCCACAAAAGGCGATTCCCAATCCTGCCGACTTCAACATAAATAGATCATTGGCCCCATCTCCGATTGCAATCGTTCTTTCTTTAGAAAGTTTTAGTTCCTTTCTCCATTGTTCCAGAGTCTCTTTTTTAACCTCGGGACTAATAATTTGTCCAACTAATTTCCCTGTTAGAAAGCCACCTTTGACTTCTAGTTGGTTGGCAGAGAAACAGGCAATTCCAAGAGATTTTGCTAATCTCTCAACTATTGGGAGTAAATCCACCGGACACCAGACCAACTAGGATGCCGTTCTTTTGGAGAATGGAAATGAATTCCTGGGCATTTGGCGTTAGATGAATAGAGTTGAAGACTTTATCAAAGGCCGAAATAGGAAGACCTTCCAAGAAGGACACTCTGTCTCGTAAACTTCTTTCAAAGTCTAACTCTCCTCGCATTGCCCGACTTGTAATCAGCGAAATTTCCTCCTCACAGCCTGCCTCTCTTCCCAACAAATCAATCACTTCTTCTAGAATTAAGGTTCCATCAACATCCATGACACACAAACCTTTTACTTGAGACATAAGTTCTCCTCTCTAAACAGCCTAAAAATCGTATGAAGTCATCATACGATTTTATCTATTAATTAACTAAGCTATGGTACAAGTCAAGGTATGATTTGCAGGCTGTATCCCATGAGAAATCACACTCCATAGCTTGTTTTTGTAGTTTTCTCCAAACGTCAGGATGGTTTCGATACAAGTCCAATGCTGTTTGGAAAGTCCAATTTAACCAATAAGGAGATAGATTGTCAAAGCTAAAGCCCGTACCGCTTCCTTCGATTGGATTGAAAGCGCGAACGGTATCTCGCAAGCCACCAACTTCATGGACCAATGGCAAGGTTCCATAACGCATCGCCATCATTTGAGACAAGCCACATGGTTCAAAACGACTTGGCATGAGGAAGAGGTCACAAGCAGCGTAGATTTCTTGAGCTAGTTTGACATCAAAAGTGATATTTGCTGATAGCTTGTCTGGGTAAATCTGAGCAAACCACGAGAAAGCTCCTTCAAAGGCTGGATCTCCAGTTCCCAAAAGAACAATCTGAACATCATTTTGCAAGATATGGTGAAGACTTTCCACCACCACATCAAAACCTTTTTGACGTGTCAAACGAGAAACAATTCCCACCAGAGGAACGTCAGCTCTAACTGGCAAGCCAACTCTTTCTTGCAATTTTGCCTTGTTTTGGGCTTTACCAGACAAATCGTCCTGATTAAAATGATAATCTAAAAGAGCATCCGTCTGAGGATTATAAAGGTCAGCATCAATCCCATTCACGATACCAGACACCTTGCCAGACTCCATTCGAAGAATCTGATCCAAGTTACATCCGAACTGACTGGTCATAATTTCATGAGCATAACTAGGTGAAACGGTTGAAACACGGTCCGCATAGAGAATACCTGCCTTCATCCAATTCAGACAGTTGTTCCAGCGAAGGGTGCCATCAGCGTAACGTTCAAAGCCGACTCCAAACAAATCCCATAACATTCCTTCTGAAAATTGTCCCTGGAATTCTAAATTATGAATGGTTAAAACTGTTTTAATGCCCTCATAGGCTTGAATCCAACGGTATTTTTCCTTCAACAAGAAAGGAATCATAGCTGTATGGTAGTCATGAACATGGAGAAGTTCAGGAATAAAGTCAATCCTTTCCATAGCCTCAATGGCAGCCAGTTGGAAAAAGGCAAAGCGTTCTCCGTCGTCAAAATCACCGTAAACATGACCACGGAAGAAATAATATTGGTTGTCAATAAAGTAGAAGGTTACACCGTTTAAAACGGTTTTCTTAATTCCACAATACTGTCTGCGCCAACCAACACTCACCTCAAAATGAAGAACATTTTCAATCTGATTTCCAAATTTAGCCTCTACCATGTCATAGTAGGGTAAAATCACTGCAACTTCATGTCCCGCTTTTACTAGTGATTTGGGAAGAGCGCCAATGACGTCTCCCAAACCACCTGTTTTTGAAAAGGGTGCACCCTCTGCTGCTACAAATAAAATTTTCATGAATGAATATCCTCTGTTACTTTAGCACCTTTCTTAACGACGACTGGATGTTCTGCAGTTCCACGGATCACAACTCCATCCGCAACTTCAACACCCTTGTCCAAGATAGCATATTCTACCTGAGCTCCTTCTCCAATAACAACACGAGGGAATAAGATGCTATCTTTAACCAAGCTATCCTTATGGACATGAATATTACGTGATAAAACAGAATTAGCCACTTGACCTTCAATAATACTACCAGATGCAAACTGAGAAGTGCTTACCTTAGATGTATTAGCATAATAAGTTGGCTCTTCGTTTTGACCTTTGTATAAATCTTTTGATTTGGTGAGAAGAGAGAGTAGAATTTTTGTGATTCAAGCATATCTTTGTTAGCTTGGTAATAAGACTCTACAGAATGAATATTTGCCAGATAACCTGTGTACTCGTAGGCAAAAGCCCCTTCTTTTGCAGCTAAATCTCGTAAAACATAACGCAATTTCTCTGGATGTTCTTTTTTAGCTTCTTCTTCCAAGCGTTCAATCAACCAAGGTGTATCAACGACAAAGATATCTGTAGACATATTGTAAACTTCATCTGTTGATTTGCCATCAAAGAGTTTATGAGAAAGAACATGATCTGTTTCATCTACGTCCAAGATTGCATTTACTTCTGAAATGTCTTTTTTAGGTAGTTTTTTATAAACTACAGTGATAGGCCCTTTTGTTGTACTGTGTAGATGGAATACTTGATTCAAATCAATGTTAATCAAAACATCACAGTTGAGGGCAACTGTTTGGTTTGAGCCAGAACGTTTCAAGTAAGTAAGAAGTTGTTGGTAGTATTCTTTTCCAACTGTACTACTTTCCACACGAGTATTGTAAATACCTAGATAATAGTGGCTAAGAAGAGTTGACAAGCCCCACTCACGTCCTGAACGGATATGGTCAAAGACTGAGCTAATATTATCTTGTTGGAAAATACCAAAGATACTACGGACACCTGCATTAGCAAGACTTGAGAGCGGGAAGTCGATCAAACGATATTTACCACCGAAAGGCAAACTAGCCACTGGACGATGGTCGGTCAATGTTGACATATCATGAAAACCAACTGTGTTTCCTAAATGGCAGAATATTTATCAATCTTCATCTGTTGCTACCCCCACTACTTCATCATATCCTACAACCTGTACTTCTTCTGTTCCATCAATTTCGACACCATCAGAAATAACTGCACCTTCACCAATAATGGCACGTTTAATTTTAGCTCCCTGACCAACAATTGCACCACTCATGATAACTGAATCTACTACTTCTGCCCCTTCGCGAACTTGCGCACCTGTTGAGAGGATAGAATGTTTAACAGTTCCATCTACGAAACAGCCATCAACAACCAAGGAATCTTCCACGTGAGCATTTGCCCCAAGGAAGTTTGGTGGTGAAATCAAGTTTCTTGAGTAAATCTTCCATTGACGGTTACGGCTATCCAAAGCATTTTCTGGAGAAATGTACTCCATGTTGGCTTCCCAAAGCGACTCAATGGTACCGACGTCTTTCCAGTAACCATTAAATTCATAAGCATAGACACTTTCACCTGACTCAAGGTAATTTGGAATGACATTTTTACCGAAGTCTGACATATCGACATTGCTCTTTTCAGCAACAATAAGCATATTGCGGAGACGTTGCCAATCAAAGATATAGATTCCCATAGAAGCTTTGGTAGATTTAGGTTGAGCTGGTTTTTCTTCAAATTCAACAATACGATTGTTTGCATCTGTGTTCATAATACCAAAGCGGCTAGCTTCTTTCAGAGGAACATCAAGAACTGCGACTGTCAAACTGGCATTATTATCCTTGTGAGACTGGAGCATATCATCATAATCCATTTTGTAGATATGGTCCCCAGACAGAATCAAGACATACTCAGGATTGACACTGTCGATATAGTCGATATTTTGGTAAATAGCATGACTAGTCCCTTCGAACCAACGATTTCCTTCACTTGCAGAATAAGGTTGAAGAATAGAGACACCAGAATTGATACCGTCTAGTCCCCAGCTTGAACCATTCCCGATATGATTGTTGAGAGCAAGTGGTTGGTACTGTGTAATGACTCCAACATTGTTGATGCCTGAGTTGGCACAGTTTGAAAGAGCAAAGTCAATGATACGGTAGCGCCCACCAAATTGCACAGCTGGTTTTGCGATGCTTTGAGTAAGTTTACCGAGACGAGTTCCTTGCCCACCAGCAAGAATCAAAGCTAACATTTTCATTCTTCATTTTCTACTCCTTTTTGGTTTTTTTACTTGTGACGGTTTTAGTAGGTTTCATGGCGTTTGATTTTTCCAAACACTTGCTCCCATAGCCGGTAGGGTAAAGGTCAAGGTCTGCTCATAATCTTTTCCATAGTCCTTCTTGCGTTTGCACAGTTTGATTATGTTCTTTCCAAACGCCTCCCCACTCTTCTAACTCAGTATTCCAGACTTCTTCGTAAATTCCTGCAACAGGAAGTCCGATTGTAAAATCTTTTCGTTCAACAGGTGCCATATTAAAGATACAGACTAACATATCATCCTTCTTACCCTTACGGATGAAGGAAAGAACACTCTGGTCTCTATTATCCGCATCGATGATTTCAATACCATCATAACTATTATCAATTTCCCACAGACAGCGGTGGTCTTTGTAAAACTGGTTAGCTGAGAAGTGAAATACTTCATCTTAGCATTCATTGGATCTTCTAGGTTAGACCATTCCAACTGTTCTTCAGATTTCCATTCTAGAAATTGCCCATATTCACTACCCATGAAGAGCAATTTCTTACCAGGGTGACAAATTTGGTAAGTGTAGAGATTGCGCAAGCCTGCGAATTGATTGTAGCGATCCCCCCACATCTTGTGCATCATACTCTTCTTGCCATGAACCACTTCATCGTGTGAGAATGGTAAGAGATAGTTCTCCTTTGAAGACATACATAAAGCTGAAAGTCACCAGGTTAAAGTCATATTTACGATAAATCGGATCTTCTTCATAGAAACGGAGGATGTCATTCATCCAACCCATATTCCATTTGTAGTCGAAGCCAAGACCATCTGAATCCTTAGTGTCAGTAATCTGTGTTGCAGATGAGCTTTCCTCAGCTATCATCATAACGTCTGGATGAACTAGTTTAATCACATCATTCAAGCGTTGAAGGAAATAATAACCTTCATAGTTGAGATTGCCACCATCTTTATTAGGTGTCCATGGAGCATCATCGTAGTCAAGATAGAGCATGTTGCTAACCGCATCCACGCGAATACCATCTAAATGATAAAAATCAATCCAAAACTTAATACTAGAAATCAAGAAAGACTGGACTTCATTCTTTCCAAGGTCAAAATTGAGTGCTCCCCAACCGTAGTTATGAGCCTTATTATGGTCTTGGTATTCAAAAGTCGGTGTTCCATCATAATAGGCCAAGGCATCATCATTGATAGTAAAGTGACCAGGTACCCAGTCTACAATAACCCCAATATTGTTTAAGTGACATTCCTCAACAAAATCTTGAAACTCTTCAGGACGACCATAGGCATGCTCTAGAGCAAAGTAACCCATAAGCTGATAGCCCCAACTCAAACCTAGTGGGTGAGACATCAGGGGCATAAACTCAATGTGAGTATAATTCATCTCAACCAAGTAAGGAATGAGTTCATCTTTCAATTGAGCAAAACTATAGGGGCTGCCATCAGGATTTCTCTTCCAAGAGCCCGCATGAGCTTCGTAAATATTGACAGGACGCTCTTCAAAGCTCAATCGTTTTCTACGAGCTAACCAAAGTCCATCCTTCCATTTCTTTTCTGGAATATCTGTTAAAATAGCCCCAGTACCAGGTCGTGCCTCATATCGAACAGCCAAAGGGTCAATCTTCATCAGCTGATGACCATTTGCACGCGTGATATGGTACTTATAAATTTGGCCTTCTTGAGCAAGACTGGTAAAGACTTCCCAAACTCCAAATTTATTCCGTTCCATTGGGATTTGATTTTCAACCCAATTGGTGAAAATCCCTACCAAGTGAACAGCCTGAGCATTGGGTGCCCATACACGAAAAAGTGTAGCCATACACACCATTTTTTTCTTCCCTATGAGCTCCCAGATAGTGCTGGAGGTGAAAATTTTCACCTGTCACAAAGGTTTCTAAAGCATTGTTCTTATCCATACACCCTCCTAATTCTGTAAGCGTTTTCTATAGATTTATTATACTACCTTTTTAGGAAGATCTGAGTAAATTACGGAATTTGCAAAAAAATTTTTTTGAAAGTCTTCAACAAATTCACTGATATGTTCACTTGTAAATCAAGAAATTTTTCAGAAACGTTTTTGAAAACGAATTGTTTTTATAATACTATCATAAAGTTCGTTATTTAGCTAACAAAATATAATTTTAAGTAAAATAAATCAGGAAACGAATCTCCTGATTTTATTAACAGATAAAAGCACCACAAATGAATTTAAATTGTAACTCTATTCTACAAAACTTTAAAGACGCTGGCACTGACGCTACCAACCATATCTTTATCACTTAAATGGCTATTGGTCACCAATAGTTCTGAGATTTCCAACATTTTCAAACTGGAAGTCTTGCCCTTTAGCATTAAATACAACCAGTAAATGTTCTTCCCCTTGAATCTCATAGACAATCCAACCACTATGTTCGTTGGCTGAATGAACAAAAACATGATGGTAAATTTCATCATAAGTAGGGTAAGAAAAGGCACTGCTTTCTGTCTTCAATCGAATCATCTGACGGATAAACGCAATACTATCTTGACGCTCATTAATCAAATCCCAGTTCACTTGGTTCACACTGTCAGGAGCATTATAGCTATTCATAGCACGCTCTCTATCATCATGTGTCAGCTCACCATTTTCACCAGTCGCAACCAGTTTAGTACGACCAAATTCTTGACCGATTTCCATAAAGGCCATCCCTTGCATGAGTAGATTCATGGCTGTGGCAGTTTCGACCTTGCGCATGATTTGCTCTGAACTTTGGTCTGGATGTAGGGTTGCCAACAAATCGTGAAGATTGTAATTGTCATGGGCTTCCACATAGTTAAGTACTTGATTTGGATGTGTATAGGTTCCTAATTCACGACTGCCTAGGATTGCTTTGGCAAGAATTGGCTCTGTAGCAGCACCGCTGACAAAACCTGACTTGATAGCACCATAAACTTCTCCACCTTTGACAGCATCACGCTGATTGTCATTAAAGAAACCAATATTTGGCATCTGGTAGGCATTGTCTTTCTTGGCCTTATCATAAGGTGCAAGACCTGTTCCCATATCCCAACCTTCTCCATAAAGGATAATGTTAGGGTCAATTTCATCCAAGCTCTGACGAATCATCTGCATGGTCTTAACATCATGAATCCCCATCAAATCAAAACGGAAGCCGTCAATATTGTATTCCTGCACCCAGTATAGAAGAGAATCAATCATATACTTGCGGAACATTTCGTGTTCACTGGCTGTTTCATTCCCAACACCCGTTCCATTCTGGAAGGTGCCATCTGGATTCATACGATAGTAGTAATCAGGGACAGTTGTTTGGAAAGGTGCATCAACAACTGAGAAGGTATGGTTATAGACCACATCCATAATGACACCAATGCCAGCATCGTGATAGGCTTGAACCATGGTCTTCAAATCACGAATAACCTGAGCAGGATCCTCTGGGTTTGTTGAAAGGCTCGTCTCTGGTGCGTTATAGTTTTGTGGGTCATAGCCCCAGTTGTAGGTTACATTCCCGTCCTCATCGTATTCTTTGTGACGATCTGCGATTGGTTGCAACTGAACATAATTGTAGCCCAGCTTCTTGATGTGATCAAAAGCAGTTGACTGACCGTACTGGTTAACCGTTCCAGTCTGAGCAGCACCCAAGAAAGTTCCTCGAAGATGTTCATCCACACCTGAGGTCGGTGATTTGGTCAAATCACGAATGTGCATTTCACAGATAACTGCCTTACATGGATTTTCCAAGCGCCAAGTAGCCTCAGAACCATGCTTAACCTCGAAGTGTTCAACTTGCTTTTCTGCATGGCTCAGAATAGCTGAACATTTGCCATCAGGACTGGTCGCAATTGTGTACGGGTCACGTGTCAAGGTTTGATGATGAGGGAATTGGACTTGATACTGATAAGTCTTACCAGTCAAATCTTCCTCAACATCCAAACTCCAGACACCGATTGTATTGTCCTTATGATTATAGGAGTAGCTATTGCCTCTCTCCATCTCAAAGGTCTTCCAAACAGGAGCATCATTAGCAGCTGATTCATAAACGATAACCTGCACTTCTGTCGCTGTTGGAGCCCAGAGAGCAAAATGCGCTTGATTATCCTCTACACGGCACCCCAATTCACCTTGGTAACCCCAATGATGGTCAAAACTAGCACTATTAATGGCCTTGTCAAAGGCAAAAGGATTTTGATTTTTATAGAAAGGACTGGCGATAGCAGGATTTTCAGAGTAATAAATCCTATCATCCCCTTCCAAAATCCAGACCTCTGTTAAAAGAGGATAGTGATTAAAACGGATAGCATATTCTTTACTGGTTTGGCCTGTATGAACCACAAAATTCAAGCTTTCTAAGGCATGAGCACTTGGGTGTTCAAAACTAAATGAAGCACCAAAATAATCTTCTTTGTAGGTTAGCAAATCAATTCGCTGGTCCTGACTTTTTACAAAAGAGCAAGTGTCGTATTCACCATTCTTACGATGGTAATGAATGCGCATAGGGTAATTAAACATTTTTTATTTTTCCTTTTTACTTCTTAATTTATTTCTAGTTCACTAATAAATTTCTTGATCGATTTTGTCCCGATTAACAAACTAGTTATACTGTCTAAACTCTGATTCTAAACGATTACTACAAACTTTTCTAGCCAAGCTTCATCTCGAACTCGATACCAAGTTCTTGTGCTTTTTGCAGTTTGCTTCCAGCATCTGCTCCTGCAATGACGAGGTCTGTCTTTTTAGAAACGCTGCCTGTCACTTTAGCACCCAGACTTTCGAGTTTACTTTAGCTTCTGAGCGCTTGAGACGTTCCAATTTTCCAGTCAATACAACGGTCAAACCTGACAAGGCCGCATCTGCCACTATAGTCTGACCTTTATAATACAGATTGACCCCAGCTTCTTTCAATTCTCTGAGGAGAATTTCAGAGCCTTCTGTCGCAAAATAAGTCTGAAGACTTTTGGCAATCACACCACCCAGACTTTCAATACTAGCCACTTCCTCTGGATCTGCCTGAGCCAGATTTTCAATCGAGTGAAAATGTTGAAGTAACAGCTGACTGGCCTTGCTTCCGACATGGCGAATTCCTAAACCAAATAAGAGCTTCTCGGCAGAATTTTCTTTTGATGCTTGGATAGCCTGATACAGTTTAGCAGCGGACTTTTCCTTAATCCCCTCTAAAAGGAGGAAATCTTCTTCTTTCAAGCGGTAAATATCCGCCACATCCTTGACCAGATTGACAGCAAATAGCTTCTCAACAATAGATGGACCAAGGCCTGTAATATTCATGGCATCTCGAGAGGCAAAGTGAATCAAGCCTTCCATAATTTGAGCAGGACAACGCGGATTTATACAACGAAGGGCCACTTCATCTTCAAAGTGCAACAAGTCCGAATCACAACTTGGACAGTTTGTTGGGATATCTAGTTTTTCTTCAGAAATACGCTTGGAATCTACCACTCGCAAGACAGCAGGGATGATGTCCCCAGCCTTATAAACTATGACCGTGTCGTCTTTACGGATATCTTTTTCAGCAATATAATCCACATTGTGCAGAGTTGCACGACTAACAGTTGTACCAGCTAGTTGTACTGGTGTTAGATTCGCAGTTGGAGTCACCACACCCGTACGACCAACTGTCCAATCAACTGATAAGAGTTTAGCTTCTTTTTCCTCAGCAGGAAACTTGTAGGCTACTGCCCACTTTGGAGCCTTAACGGTAAAACCAAGTTCTTCTTGACTTGCTAGGTCATTGACCTTGATCACCACCCCATCAATATCGTAAGGCAGATTTTCCCGTTCTTGTCCTACTTCTTGGATAAAATCCCAGATTTCATCTATATTTTCAGCCAAGATTCGCTTAGGATTGACCACAAAACCAAGTTGTTCAAGGTGCTTCAAAACCTTTTCTTGGCTATCACGAGTTGAAGGGCTTGCTTCTTGATAGAGAAACGTTGCAAGATTACGCTTGGCTACTACAGCTGTATCTAACTGCCGAAGGGTTCCTGCCGCCGCATTACGAGGATTAGCAAATTCAGGCTCTCCATTTTCTTGACGAGCTTGGTTAACCTGGTCAAAAGAAGCGCGTGGCATGTAACATTCCCCACGAACTGTAATATCAAGTTCTTCTGGCAAGGTCAAAGGAATGTCCTTAACACGTTTGAGGTTTTCCGTTATATTCTCCCCAACAGAACCGTCTCCACGTGTTGCACCTGCAACTAGAATCCCCTTTTCATAAGTCAGCGAGATAGATAAGCCATCGATTTTCAACTCACAAATATAGGTTGGATGAGGCACTTCCTTACGAACACGCGCATCAAAAGCTTCAAGCTCCTCACGTGAAAAAGCATCCTGCAAACTATAAAGAGGATACTGATGACTGTATTTTTCAAAACCATCTAAAACCTTGCCACCAACACGATGGGTCGGACTGTCTGCTAGCACTTGATCTGGATAGGCAGTTTCTAACTCAACCAACTCTCGGTAAAGGCGGTCATACTCACTATCTGAAACCGACGGATTGTCGCTGGTATAGTACTCAGTCGCATAGCGATTGAGCAAGGCGACTAACTCATTCATTCTTTTATTCATAAAACCATTTTACCATAAACTAAGCTCTCCTCACAAACGAGAAGGGCGGAAAAAACACTTAGATTGGAATTATTTTTGAAGTCCAAGCAAACTTATGTCTCTTTTTCAAAATGAGTTCGTACATAGCCTAGAGCTAAGAAAGATAAAACGATAACTCCAAGTCCTATAATTAAAAAAGAATAAAGATGAACACTTGGAAGTAATGTCATTAAACCTGTTGCTATAGGCATAAATAGTATAGCTAAGGTATAAATCGAACTAAGAACTCTTCCCAGATATTCACCTTCAACCTTGGTTTGTACTTGAGTAAAAAAGTGAATATTGAAAATCGTCATAAAGAGTTCACAAATGAAATTCCCTGAAAAAGTAAGATAAGATGGGAGGGTAAATCCCATTATCATTACCCCAAGTCCAGTTAGAGCCAATAAAAACAGAAGCATTTCCATACTGGCTTTAATCTTACTAGCTAGCAGCGCCCCAACAATAGACCCAATAGCACCCATTGTTAAAATAGTAGCATAGGCACCTTGTACTCCATAGAGTTGATTTGAAAAGGGAAGGAGGTAATTAAAAGCTGCAAAGAAAAAATTGACACTTGAAGCCATGACTAGTAAAAAGAAGATTTCCCTTTGCTTCACAATATAGTGAACTCCCTCCTTGATATCAGCACAAATAACTTTTAATGTAAGTTTCTTCTCCCCCAAAGTCTTCTCTTCTTTTTTGGGAAGCAGGGCTACCAAGCCAAAAGCGAGAAAAAAACTAAGGGCATCTAATACCAAGGTAATGCGAAGACTTGCGAATTGTAAAACCAGAAAAGAAAGTACAGGGGAACTCACACTGACAACCTGCATCACCAACTCCAAACGAGAATTGTAGAGGACCAATTCATCCTTCTCTACCAATTCTGTGATAATGGCCTTATTTGCAGGTCTGGAAAAGGCAAAAGCAATAGCCTGAACAATGTTGGCAAAAATCAAAGCTCCAATCATCCAGCTGTCATTCCTTATAAAAGAAATAGCCAGACAAAGAATCCCACAAACAAGGTCTGTCGTCATTAAAATCTTACGACGAGAAAAACGGTCTGAAATAACTCCGCCAAAGGGATTGATCAGAATGGATGTGACGAGTTCAGAAATCTGATACATTCCTAAAACAGTCTGCCCGATAGTCCCCATGGAAGCCAACCAGACACTATTTCCATAATCATAGAGCATATTCCCTATCTTATTAACAGCTCCACGGCTAATCAACTGTACTGCATAGCGATTCATATAAAAACTCCTCTCAAATTTTGAAACTATTGTATCAAAATCGAAAGGAGCTTCTTTCTTTTTCCCTTATTTGGGAAAATTAATCTTTGACAAATTTTTCATAGTGTTCCTGATAATAGGCTACTTGCTCTGGAAGACCTAGCACGTCAAAAATATACATGGCCTCTTGCATCTGCTTACAGCCTTCTTTACACTGTCCTTTTTGGTACAAGGCAAAGCCTTTTAGGTAATGTAAAATATTTCGTTCATACAGACTAATGTTTTTGCCAATAATCTTCTCTGTATAAGTCTCAAAATAGCTTGCATTGTCAAAAGAAAGATGCTCTAAACAATGCTGGTAACAATTGAGGGCCAAAATCAACACTAATCTCTTATGGCGACCAATCTCTTGGTAAAATTCTTCCCTCTCCATAACTTCTCTACCAATCCGAGTGACATAATCCACATCGTAGAAACTATAGAGGTTACCGAAAAGAATCAACTCATACATGGTCCATTCTTCCGTTTTAAAGAGATAATCTGCTACCTTATCCAAATCATCTTGCTTCATATCATAACTCGAATCTCTTTGACAAATCAGACCCTGTAGCAAAATCCAGTTAAGCTCAAAATAAAGGGGAGTCGTCGAACTCTTAGCCTTTTCAAGTTGTTCTTCTTGAAGCTTTTGAAAACCTACAATATCATTTGAGTAGTAAAGCGGGATAATCTGTGCCATCATAGACACATGTTCATGATTTTGAAAATCCCTAGCCTTGTCCATGAAATTTTCAATGGTCACATGAATGTTATCCAAAATCTCAAAGAAACGAGAAACTGCTAGGTCAGACTCCCCAAGCTCAAAGCGAGATAACTGAGAGGTTGAACAGGACTCGCCTGCAGCCTCCTTTAAAGAATAATTTCCACTTGTCCGAAATTCACGAAATACTTTTCCAAGATGTTCCATCTTTACACCTGCTCTGATAATTCTTCCCATTCAAGCATGGCTTCTTCCTGACGATGGCTGATTTTGTCCAGCTCAGCCTGTAATTCCATCAGTTCGCCGGTATCGTTGGTTTCCAGCATTTGTTCAGAAATGGTTTGGCTTTGACTTTCTAACTCTTCGATTTCAGCTTCTAGACTTTCGATTTGTCGCATGAGTTTACGGGCTTCTTTTTGACTTTCTTTCTGGGCCTGGTAGTCATTAACTGGACTTGATTCTTTTACTTGATTGTTAGTTGAAGCTTCCTCTATCTGACTGACTTCCATTTCAGCCTTTTTATCAACATAGTAGTCGTAATCTCCAAGATAGAGAGTTGATCCATTATCAGACAATTCCAGTACATGAGTTGCCACACGATTGATAAAGTAACGGTCGTGACTGACGAATAGAAGAGTTCCATCAAAGTCAATCAAGGCATTTTCCAACACTTCCTTGCTATCAATATCCAAGTGGTTGGTCGGCTCATCCAGAATCAAAAAATTGTTGTTTTCCATAGACAATTTAGCCAAAAGCAAACGAGCTTTCTCGCCACCAGACAGCATGCCGACTGATTTTTTGACATCATCTCCTGAGAAAAGGAAGGCACCTAGACGGTTACGAATTTCAACTTCCGGTGTCAGTTTAAAATCATTCCAGAGTTCATCTAATATAGTATTACTTGGTGTCAGTTTGCTTTGGGTTTGGTCATAGTAACCAACCTCAACATTAGCGCCAAAGCGCTTCTCACCCTTGATAAAAGGAATCTGGTCCACAATAGACTTGATAAAGGTTGACTTGCCGATTCCATTTGGACCAACGATGGCGACAGCATTCATCTTACGAATGTCTAAATTGATAGGCTCTGACAATATTTCCCCATCATAGCCAATAGCTGCATTTTCAACAGTCAAAACAACATTGCCCGACGTTTTTTCAGACTGGAAGGTCATGTTGGCAGATTTCTTGCCAGCTTCAGGCTTGTCTAAGCGGTCCATTTTTTCCAGTTGTTTTCGGCGAGATTGGGCACGTTTGGTCGTCGAAGCACGGACTAAATTGCGATTGACAAAGTCTTCCAGAGCAGCGATCTCCTTCTGCTGCTTTTCATAGTTTTTTGCCTCAGTAGTTAGCTTTTGCTCCTTCAACTCGACAAAACGAGAGTAATTGCCCACATAGCGATCCAAGGAATGCTTGGTCAAATCTAGCGTAATTGTCGCAACCTTGTCCAAGAAATAACGGTCATGACTGACAATAATGAGGGCGCCGCTATAGTTTACCAAGTAATTCTCTAGCCAGGCGATGGTTTCAATATCCAAGTGGTTAGTTGGCTCGTCCAATACCAAGAGATTTGGTTTTTCAAGAAGCATTTTGGCTAGAGCCAAGCGAGTGTTTTGGCCCCCAGAAAGCTCAGCAATTTTCATCTGCCACATAGATTCGTCAAACCTGAATCCATTTAAAATCGCTCGTATATCAGCTTCATAGGTAAAGCCACCTGCTTGGCGAAAATTCTCAGATAAGCGGTCGTAATCTGACATCAGCTTATTCAAGTCCTCACCAGACTTTTCTCCCATCTCTAGCTCCATCTGACGAAGTTGTTTCTCCGTACGACGCAAGTCATCAAAGACATGAAGCATTTCATCGTAGATGGTATTTTCAGACTCAAAACGGCTATCTTGGGCTAGGTAAGACAGAGAAATATCTTTTTTCTTATTGATTTCTCCACTAGTTGGTTCCTCTTCTCCAACCAGAATCTTCAAAAGAGTAGACTTACCTGCACCATTTTTCCCAACAAGGGCTATCCGATCTCGTTCATCAACCTGCAGGTTGATATTATCAAAAAGAACCTCTCCTGCAAAAGAACGTTCAATTTTATTAGCTTGTAAAATAATCATAAGAGTAGTATAGCATGTTTCCCTAAGGCATTCAAGACTTGATAAACCGGCATATGACACCACTTTTCTGAAAATTATGCTACCGTTTTACTAAAACGCTAAAAAGTGCTATAATGTGAACGGTTAAAACAATTTACAAAAAGGAGAATTTCAATGTCTTACCAAGAAAATTACCAGAAATGGGTTGATTTTGCGGAGCTTCCTGACTATCTTCGTCAAGATTTGGAAAATATGGATGAAAAAACTAAGGAAGATGCCTTCTATACAAATCTTGAATTTGGTACTGCAGGTATGCGTGGCCTGATTGGCGCTGGTACAAACCGTATCAACATCTACGTTGTTCGCCAAGCTACTGAAGGATTGGCTCGTTTGATCGAGTCAAAAGGTGGAAATGAAAAAGAACGTGGTGTGGCAATTGCCTACGATAGCCGTCACTTCTCACCCTGAGTTTGCCTTTTGAATCTGCGGCAGTTCTTGCTAAACACGGCATCAAATCTTACGTATTTGAAAGCCTTCGTCCAACTCCAGAACTATCATTTGCAGTTCGTCACCTCAACTGTTTCGCAGGTATCATGGTCACAGCTAGCCACAACCCAGCACCATTTAACGGTTACAAGGTTTACGGTGAAGACGGTGGACAAATGCCTCCACACGATGCAGACGCTTTGACAACATACATTCGTGCAATCGAAAATCCATTTGCAGTTGAAGTTGCTGATGTGGAAGCTGAAAAAGCTTCTGGCTTAATTGAAGTTATCGGCGAAGCTGTCGATGTAGAATACCTTAAAGAGGTTAAGGACGTAAACATCAACCCAGCCTTGATTGAAGAATTTGGTAAAGACATGAAGATTGTCTACACACCACTTCATGGTACTGGTGAAATGTTGGCTCGTCGTGCTCTTGCCCAAGCAGGATTTGACTCTGTTCAAGTCGTTGAAGCACAAGCAACTCCTGACCCAGACTTCTCAACTGTAAAATCTCCAAACCCAGAAAGCCAAGCAGCCTTTGCCCTTGCTGAAGAACTTGGTCGTCAAGTTGGTGCAGACGTTCTTGTCGCAACTGACCCTGATGCTGACCGTGTTGGTGTTGAAGTTCTTCAAAAAGATGGTAGCTACCTCAACCTTTCAGGTAACCAAATCGGTGCTATCATGGCTAAATACATCTTGGAAGCCCACAAAAACGCTGGAACTCTTCCAGAAAACGCAGCCCTCTGCAAATCTATCGTATCAACTGACTTGGTAACGAAGATTGCTGAAAGCTACGGCGCAACCATGTTCAACGTTTTGACAGGTTTCAAATTCATTGCTGAAAAAATCCAAGAATTCGAAGAAAAACACAATCACACTTACATGATGGGATTTGAAGAAAGCTTCGGTTACTTGATTAAACCATTCGTACGTGATAAAGATGCTATCCAAGCCGTTCTAGTCGTTGCTGAACTTGCTGCCTACTACCGTTCACGTGGTTTGACCCTTGCTGACGGTATCGAAGAAATCTACAAAGAGTACGGCTACTACGCAGAAAAAACTATCTCTGTTACCCTTTCAGGTGTCGATGGTGCTGAACAAATCAAAGCGATTATGGCTAAATTCCGTAACAATGCTCCAAAAGAATGGAACACAACAGCTATCACTGTCGTAGAAGACTTCAAGGCTCAAACTGCTACTGCTGCTGACGGAACTGTTACAAACTTAACAACTCCTCCAAGTGATGTTTTGAAATACGCACTTGCTGACGGTTCATGGATTGCTGTTCGCCCTTCAGGTACAGAACCAAAAATCAAGTTCTACATTGCAGTTGTAGGTGAAACCAACGAAGAATCACAAGCTAAGATTGCTAATATTGAAGCAGAAATCAATGCTTTTGTAAAATAAAGACCTATAAAAGATGAGAATAACCAATCTCATCTTTCGTATCAAATCTAAGCAATTTTAGAAACTTTATGGCATACTAGACTTATCAATGAAAGCGAGGTAATCTCATGGAACAATTTTTAGATAATATCAAAGACCTTGAAGTCACTACAGTTGCGCGTGCGCAAGAAGCTCTTGATAAAAAAGAAACTGCAACCTTCTTTATTGGTCGTAAAACTTGCCCTTACTGCCGTAAATTTGCTGGTACCTTGGCAGGTGTCGTAGCTGAAACCAAAGCTCACATCTACTTCATCAACAGTGAAGAACCAAGCCAACTCAATAAGTTGCAAGAATTCCGCTCACGCTATGGAATCCCAACTGTACCAGGCTTCGTTCACATTGCAGATGGACAAATCAATGTCCGTTGCGACTCTTCAATGTCAGCACAAGAAATCAAAGATTTTGCTGGTTTGTAAGATATATAAAAAAGAAGGCACATTCGCCTTCTTTTTTATATATCTGTCAATGGTGTTGCAGTATCTGGTGAGGTATCATAAACCTTAAAGTCTACTCCGACTCCCAGATCAGCTTGCGCCAGCTGATTGACCATGGTCATATGAGCCAGTTCCTTAATATTGTTCTCCTTAGATAAATGCCCAAGGTAGATTTTCTTAGTACGGTTTCCCAAGGTACGAATCATAGCTTCAGCACCGTCCTCGTTAGAAAGGTGACCGAGATCCGATAGGATTCGTTGTTTGAGTCGCCAAGCATAGGAACCTGCTCGCAAAATCTCTACATCATGATTGGACTCGATAAGATATCCATCTGCATTTTCGACAATTCCTGCCATACGGTCACTCACATAACCTGTATCAGTCAGCATGACAAAACACTTATCATCCTTCATAAAGCGATAGAACTGGTGGTGCGACTGCATCATGGCTAACACCAAAACTCTCGATGTCGATATCTCCAAAGGTTTTGGTTTTACCCATTTCAAAGATATGCTTTTGCGAAGAATCTACCTTGCCAAGATACTTGCTATTTTCCATTGCTTGCCAAGTCTTTTCATTGGCATATAAATCCATACCATACTTAGTGAGCCAAAACACCCACACCGTGGATATGGTCTGAATGCTCATGCGTAATCAAGATGGCATCCAAGTCTTCTGGTTTACGGTTAATTTCAGCAAGTAGGCTAGTAATTTTCTTACCAGACAAGCCTGCATCCACTAATATCTTCTTTTTGGGGTTTCCAAATAAAAGGAATTTCACTGGAAACCCGACGCTAAAATACTGTATTTAAAGCCTGTTTCACTCATTCTGGTCTTCTATTTCGTCCTCCCATACTTCTTCCTTCACTGCATCCTTATCATAAGGGAGCACAATGGTAAAGGTTGATCCCTTACCATATATACTCTTGGCCCAAATAAAACCATTATGCTGTTTGATAATTTCTTTAGCAATAGCTAGACCTAGCCCAGTTCCACCTTGGGCACGACTTCTAGCACGATCCACACGGTAGAAACGGTCAAAGATACGTGGCAAATCCTGCTTAGGAATACCCAATCCTTGGTCTGAGATAGACAAAATCATCTGATCATCAGTTGTCTTCATGGTCACTGTGATTTTTCCACCATCTGGAGAATATTTAATGGCATTGTTGAGAATATTATCAATCACCTGCGTCATCTTATCTGTATCAATTTCAATCCAGACAGAGGTAATCGGATAATCTCTAACCAATTCGTATTTCTTCTCTTCATCTGATCCCCTCATCTTATCAAAGCGGTTAAGGATAAAGGTAATAAAGGCAGTAAAGTTAATCAGTTCCACATCTATGTGACTGGTCGCATTATCAATACGTGAAAGATGAAGAAGGTCTGTCACCATTCGCATCATACGGTTGGTTTCGTCTAGAGACACCTTGATAAAATCTGGTGCGACAGGTTCTGACAAGGCACCCTCATCCAAGGCTTCAAGATAGGATTTTACACTAGTCAGAGGCGTCCGTAGCTCATGACTAACGTTGGAAACAAAGAGTCTCCGTTCGCGCTCCTCCTTCTCCTGCTCCGTCGTATCGTGTAAAACAGCAACCAAACCAGAAATAAAGCCAGACTCACGACGAACCAAGGCAAAACGTACACGAAGGCTCAGATATTCACCATTGTCATCCTGAGAATCAATCATGAGCTCAGGAATTTGGAGTAATCAAATCACGAAGTTCATACTCATCTTCAATCTGAAGCAATTCTAGAATACTTTTATTGAGAACCTCTTCCTTCTGAACACCTAGCTGTTTCTTGGCCATGTCGTTAATCATAGTAATCTTGCCACGACGATTGGTCGCAAGAACTCCGTCTGTCATGTATGAGAGGATACTGTGTAATCGTTTACCTCTTGTTCCAGATTTTTCTTGGGTCAAGCGGATTACTTGATAAATCATTAAGATTATTGGTAATATTAGTGATTTCAGAGCTTCCCTGCATATCCAATACCTGAGAATAATCTCCTGCAATCAGGTCCTTTACCTTTTGATTGATTTGCTTCAACCGAATGTTATCCCTACGATTTTCTAGTAAAAGCAAGGTAACAATCAAGATAAAAACCCAATAAAATTAAAATGAAGATAAAATCACTAGTAAGAATATTTTTCTAATCAATTCAATCATTATTTTCTCATATAATAAATCCAACACCACGACGTGTTAGAATATACTCTGGACGACTAGGTGTATCTTCAATCTTCTCACGCAAACGTCTGATAGTTACGTCAACAGTTCGAACATCTCCGAAATAATCATAACCCCAGACCGTTTCAAGCAGAGTGTTCACGTGTAATCACTTGACCAATATGAGAAGCCAAGTGGTACAAGAGCTCAAATTCACGGTGGGTCAAGTCTAGTTCTTCACCATATTTTTAGCTACATAAGCATCTGGCACAATCTCCAAATCCCCAATTTGCAAGGGTTGGGCTTTCTTTTCATCTGACTCTTGATTATCTACAGAAACCAAGTCCGTGCGACGGAGAAGAGCTTTATACACGCGCCTGCAACTCACGATTTGAGAAGGGTTTGCTACATAGTCATCCGCCCCAAGCTTCCTAAAACCGATAACCTTATCAAATTCGCTATCTTTAGCCGAAAGCATGATAATAGGCACATACTAGTTCTATGCGAATGGTCTTAGCAACTTCTAAACCATCGATTTCTGAAGCATCAAATCCAGAATAATAATATCTGGTTGCTCTGCTTCATATTGTCTCTAGCGCTTCACGACCGTTAAAAAGCAGTTACAACCTCGTAACCTTCCCTTGGTCATGTTAAACTTGATAATATCCGAGATTGGTTTTTCATCATCTACAATTAATATTTTTCATTTGTTCACCTTTTTCTCTACCATTATACCAAAAATAACAAGAAGACACAATAGCTAGTCTTTGCTACTGTCTAAGTTGGCTTTTTGCATAAGCCTGCCAGATTTTTGTTGGGGTTTAGCAAGTGGAACATCCTTGAATTCTTCTGGTGAAAAGCCAGCGAACTTCCCTATCTGAAAAACATGGAAATCACTCACTTGACCTGCTACAATTTGAACATGCCACTTGCGGTGACTAAAGATATGCTTGACAGTGTCAAAATAAATATCAAGCCAATCAACTTCTAAGTCATAGTCCTGCTGAAAACTCTCTTCTGGACTGGGGCCAAAGTTCACACTTTCTTCTGCAACCTGATGAAAGAGGTCAAACTGCTCTTCTTGCTGAAAAAGTTATCTACTTCTATCAAGGGAAATGCCAAAAACCTGCCAAGAGCTTTTCACTTTCATTCTTTTCAAGTAAAAATTCTCCCTGAGTATTTTTGACCACCAAGGCTTTAAGATAAATTGGGACAGGCTTTTTCTTAGGAGCCTTGATTGGATAACGGTCCATTGTTCCATTCTGATATGCCGCACTGAAGTCCTTAACCGGACTTTCTTCTGGCCTAGGATTTACAGGCGCCTCAATATCAGATCCTAAGTCCATCAAAGCTTGATTAAAATCACCCGGACGTTCTGGGTCAATCAAGATTTCCATCATTGCCTGAAAAATTTTGCGATTGCTAGGAACTCCGATATCATGATTAACTTCAAATAGACGCGCCAAAACACGCATGACATTACCATCTACAGCTGGTTCAGGCAAGTTAAAAGCAATACTGGAAATGGCTCCTGCTGTGTAAGGACCAATCCCTTTCAAACTGGAAATTCCTTCATAGGTGTTTGGAAATTGGCCACCAAAGTCAGTCATAATCTGCTGGGCTGCAGCCTGCATATTACGAACTCGAGAATAGTAACCCAAACCTTCCCAAGCCTTCAACAAACGCTCTTCAGGCGCATTCGCCAAACTTTCAACTGTTGGAAACCAGTCCAAGAATCGTTCGTAATAAGGAATAACCGTATCTACCCTAGTCTGCTGGAGCATAATTTCAGACACCCAGATATGATAAGGATTTTTACTTCTACGCCATGGTAAATCTCTTTTGTTTTCATCATACCAAGTGAGAAGTTTCTCACGAAAAGAAATGATTTTCTCCTCCGGCCACATGACAATTCCGTATTCTTTCAAATCTAACATAACTCTAGTATAACACAGAAGATTCTAACTGTCCTTTTTCCTAGTATTAATACTCTTCGAAAATCAGGTTCAAACCACGTCAACGTCGCCTTGCGCTTACTGCACAGCCTGCAGCTGGTTTCCTAGTTTGCCTCTTTGATTTTCATTGAGATTAAAAAGCCTCTTCCCAAAGGAAAGAGGACTTAATATTATTGATGAACCGCTTGAGCTGCTGTGATAGGGTCAACTTGTAAACATCATCAGCATTACATCCACGAGAAAGGTCGTTAACTGGCTTGTTCAAACCTTGCAAAACAGGTCCAACAGCCGCAAAACCACCAAGGCGTTCTGCCATCTTGTAGCCGATATTTCCTGCCTCGATACCTGGGAAGATGAAGACATTTGCTTTGACCAGCTACCGTACTCCAGGAGCTTTCAGAGCTGCAGTTTCAGGAACAAAGGCTGCATCAAATTGCAACTCACCCATCGATTTCAAGGTCAGGACGCAAGTCGTGAGCAATTTTAGTTGCTTCAACAACCTTATCAACACTTTCTCCAAATCCTGAACCTTTAGTAGAATAGCTTAGCATAGCAATTTTAGGCTCGATGCCAAACATCTTAGCTGTGATTGCTGAGTTGATGGCAATTTCAGCCAAGGCTTCCGCGTCTGGATTGATGTTGATGGCACAGTCTCCAAATAGGTAACGTTCCGTACCACGAACCATGAGAAAAGCACCTGAAGTACGAGTTACATTTGGACGAGTTTTAATGATTTGAAGGGCTGGACGTACTGTTGAAGCTGTTGAGTGAATCGCACCTGATACCATTCCATCAACCAAGCCTAAGTATACCAACATAACACCAAAGTAGTTGACATCTTCAACCAAAACCTTGCGTGCATCTTCTTCAGACATTTTACCCTTGCGACGCTCCACCAAGGCAGCAACCATTTCTTCAAATTTATCGTAGTGTTGAGGGTCAATGACTTCATAACCATCCATGATTCCTTCAATTTCAAGATAAATTTTAATTTTTCAGGATTTCCAAGCAAAACAGGAATCACTTCTGTTTCTTTTACCAGGCGTTTAGTCGCTTGAAGAATACGAGGTTCTTCCCCTTCAGGGAGAACGATACGAGCATTTTTACCAACCAAGTTGGCTTTGAGACTTTCAAAAACTTCCATGAGTTTTCTCCCTTAAGATAATAATTATACTCTGAAACATTTTTTATAGAGTATTAGTTGATAACTGGGTAATAAGGTTGCTAAAATCATCCGGCACGGGACTTTCTAACTGCAAGTCTTGCTCTAAAAATGGATGATAAAAGGATAGGTAATGGCAATGTAGGGCCTGACGTTGGATGCCGTCGTCCAGACTACCCCCATACAAATCATCGCCCAACAAAGGAAAACCAATATGAGAAAAATGGACTCGGATTTGGTGGGTTCGACCAGTGTGCAGGCGAATGTCTACCAAGTGAATATTCCCATAAGAAGCTACAATCTTGTAAGAAGTATGGGCATACTTTCCACCTTTAGCTACGCGTCTGGTAATAATGGAGTCTTCATCACGAGCAATCGGAGCAATAATTTCCCCCTCTGACTCCAAGCGTCCATCGCCTTTAACCAAAGCAAAATAGCGCTTTTCAATAGACTTCTTCTGCAACTGCTTATCTAATCGTGCATGGGCATAGCCGTGCTTAGCAAAGAGCATCAAACCAGAAGTATCTCGATCAAGCCTAGTTACAATGTGAACCTGCTGATTTTCATAGTTTTGCTTGACGTAGTAACCCTTGATAAAATTGGCAATAGTATTGGAGTGGTTGACACTAGGAATAGACGCCACTCCATAGGGTTTATTCAAGACTAGAAAATGGTCATCCTCATAGAGAATATCCAGTGGGCGCTCGATAGCTTCTAGAGTTTCAAAGCCTTCCTCAGCAGGAATATCGATGATAACTCGGTCTCCAATATCCAATAGATACGTCGCATTTTGTGGTTGGTCATTGACCAGTATAGCTCCACCTCGAAATTTAATCTTGGCCAGAAGTCCCTTAGAAACCTCGTGCTTTTTCAAAAAAGTCTTAACCTTGACATGCTCATCTGCGATAAATTCAAACCTCATTCGTCTACCTCGCCGATGAAAGCATCTTTAACACGATTCCAAAAACTGGTGTGACTCGACGACGCGACAAAGTGAATCTTATGATGGTCGATTTGATACTCAATTCGTTCAATATTACGGAAAGAATAAACGCTATTATCAACCGAAATAGTATGGTAATCGTTTCTCGTCGGGATAAGTTCAATCTTATCCTTCTTAGGAACAATAATAGATGAACCCAAGGTTCGATAGACACGATTATTAAGACTGGCAATTTCCGTTAATTGCAAAGCTTCAATGGTAGGGTGTAAAACAGCTCCGCCAAGTGATTTGTTATAGGCTGTACTACCAGTCGGTGTCGAAACTGTTAGCCCATCTCCACGAAAACGTTCAAAGGGGACACCATTGATTACAATATCCGCCACCATGGTTCGATCAGATCTGCGGATGCTAGCTTCGTTGAGTGCTCTAAAAATCTTCACTTCACCATTTCCAAGAAAAACCTTTACATTCAAAACCGGATAAGAAACTCTTGCTCCAGTATCTAGCTGCAAATTAGTCACTAGCTTGTCCAACTCAAAATCACGGTAGTCCGTATAGAAGCCCAAATGTCCCGTATGAACACCGATAAAGCGTACCTTATCAAGTTGATTTTCGTACTTATGAAAGGCTGATAAGAGCATGCCATCCCCACCAATGGAAATAACAATATCCGGATTGGTATCATTGAGTATAAACTGATTTCTCTTCAAACGATCTCGCAATTCATACAAAACCCTTTGACTCTGTGGTTTTCTATTAGCTATCAGGTCAATTCGTTTACCTGTATTCTTCATCTGTATCGTCACTGTTTCCTACACCGTCATTTAATTTTCTACTCAAAGGATCAAAAAGAGCCTGAGCTTCCTGAATATCATCTCGAATTTTACCCATTTCTTCATCCAACTGATGGGCAATTTTGGCCGTGATTTCAGTCGCTTCTTTATCTCCCTCTGAAATCTCTTGGTACTTGTAGTTGAGAGAATGTTCTATCGTTGCCCAGAAATTCATGGCCAAGGTACGAATTTGAATTTCAGCTAGGATGGTCTTGGCTCCATTAATGGTATCAACCGTATATTCTACTACCACATGGTAAGAACGATAGCCTGAGGATTTTCGATGAGTAATGTAATCGCGCTCCTGTATGATCCGCATATCCTGACGTTTACGTAAAATCTCCACTACTTCTTTGACGTCATCTACAAACTGAACCATCACACGCAAGCCGGCAATATCCTGCAAATCGTGTTCTAAGGTCGCATAAGTAATGCCACGCCGAGCCATTTTTCCTTGATACTTTCAATTGGCTTGACTCGACCAGTCACAAACTCAATCGGAGAATGCTTATTTTGCTTACGATATTGCTTCCGAATACCACGAAGTTTAATTTTTAACTCACCAACAGCTTGAATGTAAGGATCTAGAAATTCTTCCCATTCTAAGGTCATATATTCTCCCTTGTTCTCATATTATCCTTCAAAAATATCTTTGATTTTTTCTCCAGATTCATATACAATAAATACAATGCTTATTATACCATAAATCCGCTTTCAACGATAAAGAAAAGGTAAGAAAAATGAAACATTTAGAAATTGAATTGAAAACACTATTGAAAAAAGATGAATACAATCGTCTAAAAGACCAGTTCACAGGTGTCACTCCTGTTCTTCATTACTACATCGACACGCCTGATTTTGAACTGCGAGAAAAGAAAGTTGCTATGCGCATTCGAACTTTTGAAGATTGGGCAGAATTGACACTCAAAGTCCCACAAAGCGTTGGAAACATGGAATACAATCAAAAATTGCAACTAAAAGATGCTGAGTACTATCTGGCTAAGCAAGAACTTCCTCAAGGTCTAGTACTGGATGAATTGTCTAAACATGGTATCCAAACTAGTGATTGGCAGGTGCTCGGTTGTCTAACAACTCTTCGCTATGAAATGCAAACAGCTATTGGCCTTATGGCGCTGGATGAGAGTCAGTACTTGATATGACAGATTACGAATTAGAGCTTGAAGTGGAAAATCACGAGCAAGGCAAACAGAATTTCCAACAATTTTTAGAGGATAATCAGATTTCCTACCCAAAAAGCTCCTTCAAAATTGGGTCGATTTGTCAAAAGCATGAAAAATAGCTGAAATAATCTCTATTTTTTGGTAAAATAGAAAAGATAAAAATACACAAATCCTAGGTCATATATGCAAGACAAATATCACTGGGATTTATAAAGTTTACAGAGGACGATCTATAATGTCAGATAGAAAAATATGAACTTTTCGCACTCAACTCTAACCAAGAGATTGCTCAAAAATTTCGGATGCTGTTGGTATTCCACTCGGAAAAACTGTCATCACGTCAATTTTTCTGACGGAGAGATCAAGTGAATATCGAAGAAAGTGTCCGTGGTTATGATGTTTACATTATCCAATCAACAAGTTTCCCGTTAACAACCACCTAATGGAATTGTTAATCATGGTCGACGCTTGAAAATGTGCGCGCAAGTGCCCACAGTATCAACGTTGTTCTTCCATATTTTTGGCTATGCACGTCAAGACCGCATTGCTTCACCACGTGAGCCACTCACAGCAAAACTAGTTGCTAATATGCTGGTTAAGGCTGGTGTTGACCGTATCCTTACACTTGATTTGCATGCTGTTCAGGGTTCAAGGCTTCTTTTGATATTCCTGTTGATAACCTCTTTACAGTTCCCCCTATTTGCAAAAACATTGCCGCGATAAGGGCCTACTTGGTTCAGATGTTGTTGTCGTTAGCCCTAAAAATTCAGGTGTAAAACGTGCTCGTAGCTTGGCTGAATACCTTGATGCTCCTATCGCCATTATCGACTACCCTCAAGACGATGCAACTCGCAACGAAGGTTATATTATCGGTGATGTTGAAGGTAAGAAAGCTATCTTGATTGACGATATTTTTAAATACAGGACGCTACCTTCTCTGAAGCTGCAAAAATCGTTGAACGTGAAGGAGCTACAGAAATTTATGCTGCTTTCTAGTCACGGTCTCTTCGTAGAAGGAGCTGCTGAACTTCTTGACAATACAAATATTAAAGAAATTCTTGTGACTGATTCAGTAGCAACAAAAGAAAAAACTCCTAAAAACGTATGCTACATCACTGCTAGTGAGTTAATTGGTGATGCCATCGTCCGTATCCACGAAAGAAAACCAGTCAGCCCACTCTTTGCCTACAATAAAAAGAAATAAGAGTGATTCTTTGATTTATTTGGACAATGCTGCAACGACTCCCATGTCAGCAGTTGCTATTTCAGCTATGACTAAGGTTATGCAAGAAACTCACGGAAATCCTTCTAGTATTCATGGTCATGGTCGTCAAGCTGGCAAACTCTTGAGAGAAGCCCGTCAGGAACTAGCTCAGTTATTGGGGACAAAACCTCAACATATCTTTTTCACTTCTGGTGGGACTGAAGGCAACTAATACTGCCATCATGTAGCCGCTGCCTTCGTCACCAAGAACAAGGAAAACATATCATCACAACTGCCATTGAGCACCATGCCGTCCTTGAAACCATTGATTACTTGGTTCAACACTTTGGGTTTGAAGTAACCATTATCCAACCAGAAAAGCAAGAAATCACAGCCCAGCAAATTCAAAAGGCTTTACGTGACGATACGATTTTGGTTTCTACCATGTTTGCTAATAATGAGACAGGAAACCTATTGCCCATTGCTGAAATTGGCCAAATACTCAAGCAACACCCTGCCGCCTATCATGTCGACGCAGTTCAGGCTATTGGTAAAATCCCTATTCCCCCAGAAAAATTGGGCATTGATTTTCTCACTGCTTCTGCCCATAAATTTCATGGTCCAAAGGGAATCGGTTTTCTCTACGCTTCTAACATGGACTTTGATTCCTATCTCCATGGTGGAGACCAAGAACAGAAGAAACGTGCAGGAACTGAAAATCTGGCTGCCATCGTAGGCATGGTTGCAGCTCTAAAAGAGGACCTAGAAAAACAAGAAGAACATTTTCAACATGTACAAAATCTAGAAACTGCCTTTCTTGCAGAGCTAGAGGGAGTTCAGTATTACCTGAATAGAGGCGAACACCATCTCCCTTATGTTCTCAATATTGGATTTCCTGGCCAGAAAAATGACCTCTTACTCCTTCGTCTAGATTTGGCTGGCATTTCAATCTCTACTGGCTCAGCCTGCACTGCAGGCATTGTACAATCCAGCCATGTTCTTGAAGCCATGTACGGGGCTAATTCAGAACGCTTGAAGGAATCCGTTCGTATCAGTCTCTCACCACAAAATACTGTTGAAGACCTACAAACCCTCGCAAAAACCTTAAAAGAAATTATCGGAGGTTAGCCATATGGCATTTGAAAAAACCATTCAGTTAAAAAATTGTCGTTACGACTACACTCTTAGCCCTTCTGTTAAAAAATTCACCCTCAAAGACAACACCTTTTGAGACTAAGGTTGGTAAACTATGAACTGACTCTGCCTTTTTGGAAAAAGTGCCAAACAGCGGTGAAGGATTCCAACTGAAAATCATTATTAACAAGGAACTGACAGGGGCTAAAATCAATATCACTGACAAGTTTGGGCTACGTATAGTTGATATTTTCAAATCAGAAGACCACCACATTCATCAGGAAAAATTCTATTTCCTCATGGATAGCTTGGTAGAACGTGGTGTCTTTACAAAATCAGAAAGATAGGTCCCATATGTTTGAACTGACCCTATAGGACAGCTATCATGTGAGCGTACCTCTCAAGTATGAGGGATTAGCAGAGCTCTCATGCTTGCTCTGTCAGGATGCGTAACTCCCTACCAGAGTACACTTTATGTAACTTCTTTTGACCTTTAAAGGGCGGGAAGTTTACCAAGGACTGGTCGGAGACTCTACCGTTTTCTATCACATGCAGATGAGATCAAAAAGCTAAGATTTTTCTTAGTTTTTCTTATTTTTGTTGATTTTTCACAATGTTTCTATAAAAATAGAAGGAATAGAAAAGGTTGTGATTTTGTGAAAGATAAACAGTCTGCTATTCCAAAAGCTACAGTAAAAAGACTCTCTCTCTACTATCGAATTTTTAAGAGATTTCATGCAGAAAAGATTGAACGTGCCAACTCTAAACAAATTGCAGAGGCCATTGGCATTGATTCAGCGACAGTTCGTCGTGATTTTTCCTATTTTGGTGAACTAGGTCGTCGTGGTTTTGGCTATGATGTCAAAAAACTGATGACATTTTTTGCCGATTTGCTTAACGATAACTCCATCACCAATGTCATGCTGGTGGGTATTGGAAATATGGGCCATGCCCTTCTTCACTACCGCTTCCACGAGCGTAACAAGATGAAGATTATCATGGCCTTTGATCTTGATGACCATCCTGAAGTTGGTACCCAAACTCCTGATGGGATTCCTATTTACGGAATTTCTCAAATCAAGGATAAAATCAAGGATGCTGATGTCAAGACTGCTATCCTGACAGTTCCCAGCGTCAAATCACAAGAGGTTGCCAATCTCTTGGTGGATGCTGGCGTGAAAGGAATTCTCAGTTTTTCACCAGTCCATCTGCATTTACCAAAAGACGTGGTCGTTCAGTATGTCGATTTGACAAGTGAACTCCAAACCCTCCTCTACTTCATGCGAAAAGAGGATTAGAAAGCGAAAATCATTTTATGAAAAAACCAGTTATAGGGATTACAGGAAACGAAAAAACTCATCCAGATGATGACATCATGATGAGCTACGCAGTAAAAAGGCTTTTGTTGAAGGCGTTAAAGACGCTGGAGGGATTCCCATCATCCTACCGATTGGTGATCAAGAAATGGCCTGCCACTATATCAGTATGATTGACAAGCTCATCTTGACAGGTGGGCAAAAATGTTGATCCAAAAATTCTATGGTGAACCAAAACCATCGATAGCGATGACTACCACCTTCAAAGGGATATCTTTGAACTGGCCCTCATCAAGGAAGCTATTAAACAGAAAAAGCCAATTTTTTCTGTCTGCCGTGGAACTCAACTCTTTAACGTTGCCATGGGTGGAACTTTATACCAAGATATCGAAGACCATTGGCAGGATTGTTCTGCTGAGTACACAACTCAACGCTTGATGACAGAGCCTGATACAGTTCTTTCGAGAAATCTATCGGAGAAATTTCGCATATCAACTCCTTCCACCATCAGAGCATCAAGGATTTAGCACCAAATTTCAAAGATTGCGGCCCATGATCCTCAAGATGGCATCATTGAAGCTGTCATGAGTACGGATGATGTTGCCTTTCTCGGTGTGCAATGGCACCCAGAATTTCTATTTGAAAATCGCCCCAAGGATAAAAACCTCTTTGACTATGTCGTTAATGAACTTTAGATTAAATCCGTCTTTTCACGATAACTAAAGTAATTAGAATGAGAGACAATCAAATGGTCCAAGAGGACAATCCCCATCAGGTCACAGGCTTCTTTTTACAAGTTTAGTGACATGATCATCATTTCGGCTAGGCACTACCGCTCCCGGAAGGATGATTGTGAACCAAGATGAGAAGGTCGCCATATGCTTGATGGCATGGCAGTGAAGAATCTCTCGCGGTTCAGCTGGGATACTGCGGGTAGCTGAGCCGAGATAAAATGGTCTGTTGTATGGATGATTTGATTTTTGAGTATTGAGATAGAGGCGCCACCAGGTGCTCTTGTTTTTATCCCCAATTCCTGTTGCATCTTCTTGGCCAACTTTTGACTGCTGAGAATACTTTCCATCTCAAGGGTCTCATGCTTGTGAATACGATGGCCCAGTTCAATCATAGCTTGTAACTCTATGGCCTTAACACGGCCGATACCAGATAGACTCTGCAATTCCTGCAGGGTCATCAAATCCGTTAGGCTTGAAAGGTTGTTCAAAACTTTCTGGGCAATTTCAAAAACACTAGCTTGACGTGTTCCTGTCCTAAAGTAAAAATAGTAGCAACTCTTGATTACTGAGCCTTCTACTCTTCCTTGGCTGAGTCTTTCCTTGGCAATAATGAATCTTCTTGGAGATGAAATACAGATACATAAAAATCCTCCTCACTTTATTATTCGTGAGAAGGATGGAAAACTATATCTCAATTGGGGCTACACTGGCCAAAAGTTTTTTCAAACCTACTTCTGGAAAATTGATTTTTAATTCCTGCGTAGCACCGCTACCTGAAACTTCCAGAACGGTTCCCTCTCCCCATTTCTTGTAGAGCAATGTCACCAATAGACCAATTTGCCTCGCTCAGACGCTTTGATTTTGCTCCAGCTATAAAGCTGCACCAAATGGAAGACCGCTTGACTGGATAGATTTTGGTGCCGCACTGCGTTTACGGTCTTGAAGAGCTTGAGCCAGACTCATACCTTGGCCAAAGGCAAGGCCACCACTACTATAAGATGCTCTTAAAGCTTGTATTGGCTGGACAGAGCCAATCCTTTGATACTCAAGTAAAGTCTGAACTGATTTCGTTAATAAAACGAGGTTGGACGGTTTGTAGTTGAGTACGACCAAAAAGCAGGCGTGAGTTGGCATTGGTCAGATGAAGAATTTTCTCGCACGCGTGATACCTACATAGGCTCAGACGGCGTTCTTCTTCTAATTCATCTGGATCTTCAGCTGCACGGCTAAGCGGAAAGACATTTTCTTCCATCCCAATCAAAAAGACAACTGGAAACTCGAGACCTTTGGCAGCGTGTAGGTCATCAGGGTCACTTCTGATGTCTCCTGACTACCTGAATCTGTGTCTGCAATCAAAGCCAAGTCATTTAAGAAACGACTCAGCTTGTCCAGACCAGTTTCCTCTTCTGGCTCATCAGAGGTGTCATCAAAGTTTTTCGTTACAGAAAGGAACTCTTCGATATTTTCAACCCTAGCCTTGCTTTCTAAGGTCGCTTGAGCATTTAGAATATCGACGTAACCTGTTTTTTCTAGGACGGCCTCAACCAACTCTGTAATGTTTAATTGATCTAGCTGCTCTCGTAAATCTAGAATCATATTGGCAAAATCCCAGATAGACTGGGCTGCTTTACCCTTGATACCAGACAACATAATATTGGCTGAAGCATCTAGCATAGACATGTCTTGCATATTAGCAAAGTCACGAATTTTCTCGACTGTACCTGGCCCAATTCCACGCTTAGGCTCGTTGATAATACGCTCAAAACTGATATTGTCACTCAAATTGGCAATAAGATTGAGGTAAGCGATAATATCTCGGATTTCCCTTACGGCTGTAGAACTTTGTTCCGCCAACCATGGTATAAGGAATATTTGACTTGAGCAAGGCTTCCTCAATAGTACGGGACTGCGCATTAGTACGATAAAGAACTGCAAAATCCTTGTGAAGGAAGTTTTTACTCCGACCAAGTTCATCGATAGTTCTGGCTACAAATACAGCCTCATCTAGCTCATCATTGGCACGATAGTAAACGATTTGTTCCCCATCAGCGTTTTGAGTCCAGAGATTCTTAGGACGGCGGTTTTTATTATTTTTAATAACCTCATTGGCCGCTTGGAGAATGGTTTTAGTTGAACGATAATTCTCCTCCAACAAAACAACCTTGGCTTGGGGATAATCCTTTTCGAAGTCCAAGATATTCTGCATATCAGCACCACGCCAGCCGTAGATAGACTGATCCGCATCCCCAACCACACAGATATTTTTAAAGCGCGAAGCCAAGAGTTTGACTAGTTGGTACTGGGCATGGTTGGTATCTTGGTACTCATCAACGTGGATGTATTGGAATTTCTGTTGATAGTAAGTCAAAACATCAGGATTTTGATCAAAGAGACGCAGGGTCAGCATAATCAAATCATCAAAGTCAACCGACTCCGACTGACGCAGTTCTTTCTGATAGGCTGTATAACACTGAGCCACGATTTGCGTATACATATCGCCAGCTTGGGCAGCATAACCACATCATCAATCAAATCATTCTAGCATTGGAAAATGGTTCCTAAGATGCTTCGTCTCATTCCATTTTTAGGATCCAAGTTCAACTGTTTGAGAATGCGTTTCATCGAGCGTTCGCTGTTCACCAGGATCTACACAGTGAAATTGCGGTTGTAGCCAATATGGTCCGCATCGCGACGCAAAATACGAACACACATGGAGTGGAAGGTCGCAATCAGACAGTCCTGAGTGGCAGGATTGAGGCTATAAGCACGCTCTTTCATCTCACGCGCAGCCTTATTGGTAGGTGATGGCCAAGATATTCCAGGATTGACTAGCTTTTTCATCAATCAAATAAGCGATACGGTGGGTCAAACTCAGGTCTTTTCCAGAACCAGCCCTCGCCATGATCAACAAGGGCCTTCTGTCGTTTTGCACTGCCTCAGCCTGACGGTCATTCATTCCATTTTAATAATGCGTTCATCTTCTCTCCTTACCTCTTTGAAGTCAATATTTCTATTATATCAGAATTCAGGAAAATATCTTTACCTAGACTGGTTACGTGTAGAAGGCAACTTCTTGTATCTAGATAAAATGAGCTTGGATAGTTTTTCTCCAAACTCATTTATACTCAATGAAAATCGAAGTGCAACTAGGAAGTAGCCGCAGGCTGTGCCAGTACGGCAGGTGAAGCTGACGTGGTTTGATGATTTTTCGAAGCAGCATAAAGTCAATGCAATATACAGAACAAGCCTAGAACTGTTCCATCGTCAACATCCATGTTGAGGGCTGCTGGTCGTTTTGGAAGTCCTGGCATGGTCATGACATCGCCAGTTAGAGGCAACGATGAAGCCTGCACCTAATTTTGGTACCAATTCACGAATGGTAATTTCAAAGTTTTCAGGTGCTCCAAGTGCATTTGGATTGTCTGAGAAGCTATACTGGGTCTTTAGCCATACAGATTGGCAATTTGTCCCAACCGTTTTGAACGATTTGAGCGATTTGTGTTTGAGCTTTTCTTCTCAAAGTTCACTTTGCTACCACGATAGATTTCAGTAACAATCTTTTTCAATCTTTTCTTGGACAGAAAGGTCATTGTCATACAAACGTTTATAGTTAGCTGGGTTTTCAGCGATAGTCTTTAACAACTGTTTCGGCAAGTGCTACCCCACCTTCTGCACCATCAGCCCAGACACTTGCTAGTTCAACTGGCACATCAATTGAAGCACAGAGTTCTTTTCAAGGCTGCGATTTCAGCTTCTGTATCAGATACAAATTCGTTGATAGCTACTACTGCTGGAATACCGAACTTACGGATATTTTCAACGTGGCGTTTCAAGTTAGCAAAACCGGCACGAACTGCCTCCACATTTTCCTCTGTCAGAGCATCTTTTAGCCACACCACCATTCATCTTAAGGGGCACGAAGGGTTGCGACAATGACAACCGCATCTGGAGATGTTGGCAAGTTTGGTGTCTTAATATCAAGGAATTTCTCGCACCAAGGTCTGCACCAAAACCAGCTTCAGTAACTGTGTAATCAGCCAAGTGAAGGGCTGTTGTAGTTATGCCAAGACAGAGTTACATCCATGAGCAATATTGCAAATGGACCACCGTGCACAAAGGCAGGTGTTCCGTAAATTGTCTGAACCAGGTTCGGCTTTAATCGCATCTTTCAAAATCAATGCTAAAGCACCCTCAACCTGCAAATCACCCTACAGAAACAGGTGTACGATCATAGCGATAACCGATAACGATATTCGCCAAACGACGTTTCAAATCTTCAATATCTGTCGCCAAGCAAAGAATGGCCATGATCTCTGAAAGCAACGGTAATATCAAACCCATCCTCACGTGGAATACCATTCTAGAGGGACCACCAAGTCTCAACGGCTACATGACGAAGAGCACGGTCGTTCAAGTCCACAACACGTTTCCAAAGAATACGACGTTGGTCGATTCCTCAGCTCATTTCCTTGGTGTAAGTGATTGTCAATCAAGGCGGAAAGCGCATTGTTGGCAGTTGTAATGGCATGCATGTCTCCCGTAAAGTGGAGATTGATATCTTCCATTGGCAGAACTTGGGCATAACCACCACCAGCAGCACCACCCTTAATTCCCATTACTGGACCAAGTGACGGTTCGCGAATAGCAATCATCGTTTTCTTACCGATTTTGTTTAAGGCATCCGCAAGACCAATGGTAATGGTTGATTTTCCTTCACCTGCAGGTGTTGGGTTGATAGCAGTAACCAAAATCAATTTCCCAACTGGATTGCTCTCAACTGCACGAATTTTATCAAAGCTGAGCTTAGCCTTGTACTTTCCATACAACTCCAAATCGTCGTAAGAAATACCAAGTTTCTCTACAACATCAACGATTGGTTTCAACTCAATACTCTGTGCAATTTCAATATCTGTTTTCATTCAAAACTCTCTAACCTCTTATATGATAATTCATTATAACACAAAACAAGATTTTTAACATCCTAAAGCTCTCTAAACGTTCGTAAATATCCCTATTTTTAAGCTTTTTAGAGTCCCTTTCTTAAATTTTATATAGCTTTATAGTTTGAAACTATATTCTTTCCTTTTTACCAAAATTTTATCGCTTTCATTTTACTTACCGTTTATTTTTGTGTACAATAGTGCTATGGGAAAATTTTAGTTACATCGGGCGGCACCAGTGAAGCTATCGATAGCGTCCGCTCTATCACTAACCATTCTACTAGGTCGCTTGGGCAAAAATCATCACAGAAACCTTTGCTTGTCTGCAGGCATGAAAGTTTGTTTAATTACGACAAAACGAGCTGTGAAGCCAGAATCCCATCCCAACCTAAGCATTCGAAATTAACAATACCAAGGACCTTCTTCTGGAAATGCAAGAACGTATTCAGGATTATCAGGTCTTGATTCACTCAATGGCTGTATCTGACTACACTCCCGTCTATATGACAGGACTTGAGGAAGTTCAGGCTAGCTCCAATCTAGAAGAATTTTTAAGCAAGCAGAATCATCAAGCTAAGATTTCTTCAACTGATGAGGTTCAAGTTTTGTTTCTGAAAAAAACACCCAAAATCATCTCTCTAGTCAAGGAATGGAATCCTGCTATTCATCTGATTGGTTTCAAACTGCTGGTTGATGTTAACGAGGACTATCTGGTTGACATTGCCGAAAAAGTCTCATCAAAAACCAAGCATGACTTAATCATTGCAAAATGACCTGACTCAAATCTCAGCAAACCAGCATCGTGCAATCTTTGTTGAGAAAGATCAGCTTCAAACAGTCCAGACTAAAGAAGAAATTGCAAAACTCCTCCTTGATTCAAGCATATCATTCATAGAAAGGAAAGCTATGGCACATATTCTCTTGGCTGTAACGGGCTCAATCGCCTCTTACAAGTCGGCAGATTTAGTCAGTTCTCTAAAAAAACAAGGCCATCAAGTCACTGTCTTAATGACTCAGGCTGCTACAGAGTTTATCCAACCTTTGACACTACAGGTACTCTCACAGAATTCCGTCCACCTGATGTCATGAAGAACCCTATCCTGATCAGGTTAATCACTATTGAACTTGGCAAAAAGCAGATTTAGTTTATCGTAGCCCCTGCAACAGCTAACACTATTGCAAAACTAGCCCACGGCTTGCGGACAATATGGTGACCAGTACTGCTCTAGCCTTGCCAAGTCATATTCCCAAACTCATCGCACCAGCTATGAATACAAAAATGTATGACCATCCAGCAACTCAGGCTAATCTGAAAACATTAGAAAGCTACGGCTATCAGCTGATTGCTCCAAAAGAATCCCTACTAGCTTGTGGAGACCACGGACGAGGAGCTTTAGCTGACCTCACAATTATTTTTAGAAAAAGAATAAAAGGAAACTCTCGATGAAAAACGCTCTAATATTGCACCCATTGCTATCTGCAACCATGCTCGTGATACACTTTTCTGAGCTCACTTATCTTTAACCTTTTTCCATTTCCCAATCAAACCGACCATCTGTTCATATTCCTGTCATTATTGCCAGCATTATTTACGGTCCACGCGTTGAGGTTACACTTGGATTTTTGATGGGGCTACTTAGCTTGACGGTTAATCACGATTACGATTCTACCGACAAGCTACTCTTCTCACCCATTCGTCCCCAAACGGAAACATCTACTCAGCTATCATGTGCCATCGTCCCACGTATTTTTGATTGGTTTAACTCCTTTATCTAGTCTATAAACTGATGAAAAAGTAAAACTGGTCTGATTCTTAGCTGGTGCCCTTGGTTCACTTACCAACACAGTCTTTTGTACTTGGTGGAATTTTCTACCTTTTTGGAAATCGTTTTTGATGGTAATATCCAAAAACTCCTAGCAACTGTTATCTCAACAAATTCGATTGCTGAATTAGTCATTTCCGCAGTTCTAACTCTAGCCATTGTTCCAAGACTACAAACTTTGAAAGAAATAAAAACAATCTCCGCTTTCAAACATGAAGGTGGAGATTTTATCATAGTTTCTTTTAGTGAAATCTTTGCCAATATTTAATTTAAAAATGGCCTCATAAAACTTAAGTAAACTCTTGATTTATTGTCTTGTTTATTATACTATACTAGTGTATATACAGTTAAAAGGAGATTCTTATGAACACACGGAAAAAGACACAATTTATGACAATGACAGCCCTCTTAACGGCTATTGCGATTTTTGATTCCAATTGTTATGCCCTTTCAAGATTGTCATTCCTCCTGCTTCTATACTTTGAGGAAGCCACATCGCTATTTTTTTATCGCCATGTTCTTGTCGCCCTTGATGGCAGTTTTTGTCATCCTAGCCTCTAGTTTTTGGATTTTTGATGGCTGGCTATCCCATGGTTATCGTATTTTCAGAGCTTTTCCCATATCTTTTTGGGACTTTGGGGCTCTTTACCTACGAAAAATTCCCCGATACCCTAGATGAAACCAAAATCCTCCTGGATTTTTTCAACTTTGTGTTAGCTGTCGTTCATGCCCTTTGCTGAAGTATTAGCCTGTGTCGTTTTTATGCAACTTCAGGTACCAATGTAGAAAAATATGTTTTATATGTTCTATTTGTGCTAGTTGGATTTGGCTACAATTATCCATAGTATGAGTAGACTATACATTAGCACTAGCTGTCTATAAAAGTGCTTCGAAAAACGCGCGTTAAAAGGAAAAAGCTATGACAAAGATCATCAAACAAGCTCTGCTCCAACTCTTGAAAAAGCTCCTAAAAGCCCTCAATGGCCAAAGTTTGGCTGAACATTTTTCATGTTACACGTCAGGTCATTGTACAGGACATTGCAATTTTGAGAGCCGATGGCGCTCTATCCTATCCACCAATCGTGGCTACGTCTATAAAGCAAATTGATACCAATCCTTATGTTCACAAACTTTTCAAAAGTGAAACATGAAGTTGAAGAAATCGGTCAAGAACTCCTTGCTATCGTTGATAATGGTGGACGTGTTCAAAACACCCTTGATTGACCATCCCGTCTATGGAGAGATCGAAACCTTGCTGAAACTGTCTTGTCGCCGAGATGTGCAGCATTTTCTAGAACAAGTCGAGCATTCTGATTTTTAAACCTTTATCTGAATTGACAGATGGTGTCCATTACCACCTAGTCGAAGCCGAAACACAACAAGACCTCCACTATATCGAGGAGGCCTTGGATCAGCTAGAGTTGTTAGTAAAGGATTAGAAAGATTTTCTTTTCTCAATCATCTTCTGTACGGCGGGCGGTAGAAAAATTCAGATTTGTCAGGAGCTTCCATCATCTCCATCAGGTGGCATATCATGGCAATCAGATTGGAATCTAGTCTGCACAGAAACTCTCCTTCATCTGAAGGCGAAGGGTGCCGAGAACTCAGTTGCCTTATAACAGACTCTTCTGTACGGTGGTGATAGAAAAACTCTGATTTGTCAGGAGCTTCCATCATTTCCATCAAAGGTAACATATCATACGCCAGATCTAAGTTTGGAAGCTGGTCTTTTTGCACCCAGAAACTTCTTCAAATCCAAAAAGTTGAGACTTTTATATAGAACCAGCTGGAGTATGCTCTAAAGACTATCCGCTTGATTGTATATTGAAAAAGCTTCTCCTTAATTTTACTTTCGAGCAATAAACATACCATATTCTTTAGGAATAATTAACTCACCTTTATAAAAATGTACTTCTAATCTTTTTACGAATGACTTTTTCTTCTAGCGAACCTATTTCTGAAATTCCTTTAAAAGGATTGGATGTATTTAACTAGATCATCTATGCTAGTTACCTGTAACTCATCATCATAGAGTAATGTATCGACAGAGTTAAAATACCTACTCAGGTACCTTTTTGCCATTTTTGTAAAGTAAACGTTTTATTTTTCCAAATCTTGATTAACATCATCTTTAAATAAACTTGACAAATAATCTACAACTCCATTTTCACCAAATGTAGCACAGTAAAAATTCCTCCTGTTTTTAAGACTCTATTCACCTCAGAAAGAGCTTTTAGAATATCATTGACATGATGTAGAAGCATATTAGCAACAATATCAAACGTTTCATCCTCAAAAAGAAATCTTTTGAATATCCATTATTTCATAGTTAACATTGTCTCTATTTCCAATCACTGACCTCGTTGTTCTCACCATATCTTTTAGAAAAAAATCTGTAATAACCAACTGCTTCATTTTTATCTATAGAATCACTATTACTTTTTCCACAGTTCTCCTGTACCACATCCCAATTCTAGAACCTTTACTTCATTAGTGATTTGGTAGTTGGAAAATATCCAATTGTTAAATCCTAATTTATTTTTTTGAATAGTTCTTATGCAATTCTACTCGAATATCAAGATTATCATGACTTTTATATTGTTCAATTACTTTATCATCCATTTTCTGATACTTCCTTTCATATTTTTAAGATTATACCATAAAACAAAACACTCTCCGATTTCAACATTGAAGGTGGAGATTGTTCAAAATATAGATCGAAAGAATAATAAGAAATTTAGAGATATTCAGTTGACTTACACCACCATACTTAGCCTATATTTCAGTACCTTACTTTAAAAGATAACACCTATCGACTAATCATAGAACTAAAAAGTTTCTTTCTCCCAGCCATCATCTGTACGGTGGCGGTAGAAAAATTCAGATTTGTCAGGAGCTTCCATCATCTCCATCAAGGGTAACATATCATAGGCCAGATCCAAGTTTGGAATCTGGTCTTTTTTCACCCAAGAAACTTCTCCTTCATCTGAAGAGCGAAGGCTACCAGAGAACTCAGTCGCCTTGTAACAAATGACAATATAGCGCCCACCTGTATCCAGAGGCCAATTTTTAATGCCGACAAGTTGAGGATTTTGGATAGTCAACCCTGTTTCTTCATAGATTTCACGAATGACAGACTCCGCAAAAGCCTCACCATTTTCAACATGACCTCCAGGAAAGGCATAACCAGACCAGCGATTAGTTTCAGGAGAGCGATACTGCATAACCACGCGCTGGGTTTCAAGATCTTCAATCAGACAAATGTTTGTTAAAATCGTTAATTGGGAACGGGACATAAATTTACTCGCTTTCTAAGTTATTAAAACATATCTTCGTTATATTTTACTTCGGACTTCATGATAAAGGGATTGAGCAATTCATTTTTAATCTCACTAAATTCTCTAAAACACCTTCTGCTTTAAGTTATCATCAACTCAACGATAAAGGAATTTTTCGAACTTTCTATCTCTATATCAGGATTAGCAAGTTTGAGATAAGGAGCAATATAATCTGCATCCGTAACCTTTGGTCCTAGAATAACTTTTTGAGTATTTCAAAGGAAGTAAATTGATGTATACAAATAAATCATATCTGCCATTGTCTTTCGAACTTAATACAATATACTTTCTAAAATCTTTATAGTTAACTTTATCAAAAACTTCTAACCCAATTTCTTCTTTTCTTAAAGTACTTCTCATTTGATGAATCATTAGCATCTCTTTTAATAATATTTTTGTATAGCTGTATCATCTAAATTAATTAAAAATGCGATACTCTATTTCATACTCATAGTCTTTAACTTTGAAAAAGGTAAGAAATCTTCTTCAATTTCTCAGCAAAACTTATCAATTCTTTTTCAGCTTCCAGCTCTTGCAATTTTTTTCAAATAGCTGTTTTTAAATTATCAAGAGATTTACCAACATCTGTTTCTTCTTTATTCTCGGACATTAAATCTAAATAATGAACTTTAACAAACTCTATCGATTTATGAGCAACTATATCTTCAAGATAAGACAGATCATATTCAAGAAATGCTCCCTGAGATGAATCAGCATATTCCTTCCACATAGGTAAACTATCAGATACCGTGGTTAGAGAAGATATAAAAACATTGGAAGTTTGATATTGTTTGAAAAACGTATTATCTATACCCAAATAATCATATATTACTCTTCCTTCCATCGGGTCATTTTAACTGTTTTAGATTAGTCAGTCGTAAAAATGGAGGTTGAGTTTCAGAATTGTTTTCATTTTTCCAGTCTGCTTTTATAAGAAAATTTGTTAAAGTATCAATCTTAGTATAATGTCCAAAAAGAACCTATTTTTTTCAACTCTTCAGCGTCAACAGTTAATTTAGAACGTATATAGGAGATAACATTATCTGCTTGTTTTTAAAAGTTGCTTAGCATCTAACGAGGAGATTGATTCTGAATAACTTTTTCTCATTCGAGTAAGCATTATCATACTTCTCAATTAACTTAATTGCTTGATCTCGAATTATATCAGAATTATTTTTCTTCTGCTATCTTTCGAACAACATCAATCGAATCATTAATTACAACATCAAAGTGTCTTGACACAAAATCTAGATAGTCATCAATATCTTCAGCTTGTGGATTATCAATAAAATATTTATTTATTATCTTTAAGTGCTCAAATTGAAAAAAATTGAAACAAGCTCATCTAATCTAAAAATACCAATATCTAGTATAATTAAAATCAATATTTTTCAAAATCAATATTTTCAAAATCAATATTTTCAAATATAAAGTTGATGAACGGTTCTAATTCACTTTTAAAAATAGTTCCTTCTTTCTTCTGGTAAACTTTTCTGTCTAAATAGTGGAACAAAAAAACTGAAAGCAAATCCGAATAAATCATTTTACTATTCTCTAGATTATCTTTTTAATACTAAATCAATAATTTTTAAAGAAATAACTCTCATTTTCAAACAATATAGAATATTCTTCATATTCTTTTTGGTTCAAATAAATAATAATAAAGAGAATCTAAATACCTAAAGCATACACTCCAACTATATACTTGTGAATTATTTGATAGTATTTTATTTATGGACTCTAAAAATCTTTTTTGGATAATTTTATCAATCTTCTCTTCAAAAATCACTAAAAAAATATAAAGAACAAGTTCAACACATTTCAATTGTTCTTCTTCAGATAATTTTTAAATATTGATTTATAAAATTTTTCAAGTTCAGATTTCAGTTTTTCTTCATTCAAGGAATCAAAATGATCTTCTAATTCAGATTTACTAAATTTACCTGTAAAAATAATTTAACTTTTTCCATTTTGTCTCCTTCCAAAACCTACCCCAACGCCTTGACTTCCAACATCATATCACGAATCTGTGCTGCTAGTTCAAAGTCAAGCACTTCAACGGCTTCTTGCATTTGTTTTTCTAGTTTCTTGACGAGTTCTTTCCGCTCTTGTTTGTTGAGGCTATTGATATCGACTTCCTTGTCCTCTTCCTTGGCAACTGCCTTGGTTACAGCAATCAAATCACGAATTTCTTTCTTAATGGTTTGTGGAACGATACCATGTTCTTCATTATAAGCCATCTGAATTTTGCGACGACGGGCCGTTTCATCAATAGCACGTTGCATAGACTGAGTAACGGTGTCCGCATACATGATAACATGCCCTTCGCTGTTACGAGCAGCACGTCCAATAGTCTGGATGAGGCCACGTTCGTTACGAAGAAACCTTCCTTGTCAGCATCAAGTATCGCAACTAAGCTAACTTCAGGAACGTCAATCCCTTCACGGAGGAGGTTGATTCCAACCAAGACATCAAAAGACACCCAAACGCAGGTCTCGGATAATCTCCGTCCGCTCCAAGTCTTGATATCCGAGTGCATGTACTTGACCTTGATACCCATTTCTTTGAAGTAGTCGGTTAAGTCCTCTGCCATCTTCTTGGTCAAGGTTGTGATAAAGGTACGCTCATTCTTCTCAACACGGGCATTAATTTCACCTAAGAGATCATCAATCTGTCCCATAGTCGGACGGACTTCCACCTCTGGATCCAAGAGTCCCGTTGGACGAATGATTTGCTCAATCACTGTCTCAGTCTGTTCATTTTCATAATCACCTGGTGTCGCTGAAACGTAAACAATCTGATGAACGTGACTCTCAAACTCCTCACGACGGAGAGGACGATTGTCCAAGGCAGACGGTAAACGGAAACCATAATTAACCAGCATTTCCTTACGCGAACGGTCTCCATTGTACATTCCCTTGATTTGCCCCATAGTCATGTGACTCTCGTCAATCATGATTAAGAAATCATCTGGGAAAAAGTCAAGAAGCGTATAAGGAGGCTCACCTTCGCTCCGTCCATCCATGTGACGTGAGTAGTTTTCGACACCGTTGGTATAGCCCATCTCACGCAGCATTTCGATATCGTACTCTGTCCGTTGTTTCAAGCGCTGGGCTTCAAGCAGTTTGCCTTCCTTTTCAAAGATAGCTAACTGCTCTTCCAATTCGGCCTGAATTTTAGCAATGGCAACTTCCATGTGGTCGTCATTGGTTACGAAGTGAGTGGCAGGGAAAATCGCCAAATGATCCACTTCTCCCAACACCTGACCTGTCAGAGCCTCCACTTCGCGGATACGGTCAATCTCGTCTCCAAAGAACTCAACACGAAAGGCATGCTCGTCACGAGATGCTGGGAAAATCTCTACCACATCTCCACGCACACGAAATCTCCCCCGTTGGAAATCAATATCATTGCGTTCAAACTGGATATCGACCAAGTCATTCAAGAGTTTATCACGAGAAATTTCAAGACCTGGACGCAGACTAACGACACTGTCAGCGTATTCCTTGGGCGAACCTAAACCATAGATACAAGAGACTGAGGCAACGACAATGACATCATTACGCTCCAGAAGGGCCGAAGTCGCTGAGTGACGGAGCTTGTCAATCTCGTCATTGACAGAGCTGTCCTTTTCAATATAGGTATCGCTAGAAGGGACATAAGCTTCTGGTTGGTAATAATCATAGTAAGACACAAAGTACTCAACTGCATTTTCAGGGAAAAATTCCTTAAACTCCCCATAGAGCTGTCCTGCTAGAGTTTTATTATGGGCAATGACCAGAGTTGGTTTATTGACTTTGGAAATGACCTGACTCATGGTATAGGTCTTCCCTGTTCCAGTCGCCCCCATGAGAATCTGAGCTTTTTCTCCACCCTCGATATTATCAACCAACTGCTCGATAGCTTGTGGTTGGTCTCCTGATGGTTGATATTTTGATACTAGTTTAAATTGATTATCTGTAATGCGATTGATCATAAGAATCCTCTCTCCATGTGCTATTCCTATTTTAGCATACTTGTAGCATTTTTCACGAAGAAAAAGGACGGACCGAAGTCACATCCTTTCATTTTCTTTCTTTAATTGATAAGCGAGATAGACAATCAGTCAGTAGCAAAGACCAGACTTGTCATGATAGAACCTTCAATGCCCAAAAGAACCACCTGATAGCCAGTCTTGATTGCCTTGTGGTAAAAAGGTCATCAGAGACGTTCCTGACTGCTGACCACTAACTAAAATCCCAAAGAGATTTCCCTGAGCAAAATTCCAGGCGCCATGAATACCTGCAACACCCCAAACAGTATCAGTTTTGAGAAGGTAAAGAGCCATAGCAACTCCGAATAAGAAGAGATTTACTAGAGATAGTGGTGTTAGACCAGAATTGCCCATATGAAGCAGGGTAAAAAATATGCTAGATATAACAACAGCAAGTTTTAGATTGGTTCTTGAAGCCAATTGAGGAAGGAGCCAAGCACGGGCCACCACTTCTTCTGTTGTCCCCTGTAAAATCCAAAATGGGATAGTAAAGACGACAAAGGCAAGCGAATAAGGATTCAAGTGAATAGATTCAAAACGATATTGCCCCAAGGCCACTAAACCTAACAAGGTCAGAAGAAAAAGTGCCAGACCTAGCCCAAACCCTTTAAGAAGATTGCTGAAGAAATTTTCTCTATAAAATCCCAAGGTTCGAATAGGTCTTTTCTCAACTTTTCTAGTCCATCTGAACACAGTGTTGAGAATAAAACCAAAGGCCAGCAATTCTAAAATTAAATGAAAGTCACTTGTTTTATCCATCAAGCTCTGCTGCAAGGTCTGCAAGTAGGTTGCAAGATTTTGACCAGCCTCTCCAAAATTTCTAGCAAGTCCGATGAGAGCTAACAAACTAATACCATACAGAGTATAAGCCACAAACTCTCCTATGAAGACAAAAGCAAAGGCTAACAAGGGGCTTGTGTAAATGTTTAAACTCATTTTTGAAGCTTGGAAGTCTTTAAAAATTCTTTTGTTCTTCATATCTCCGTCCTCTTTTCTTCTATTATATACTATTATTATAGCACTTTGTGGTAACAGTTCAAGAAAGAAATAAAGGGCTTTTATGTTATATCTTCTAACATAAAAGCCCATAGATTTGCATTTTTTAGTTTTTTCTGATATAATGGGAAAATATTCGGAAAAGGAGACTAAAAATGAAGAAAAAATTTCTAGCATTTTTGCTAATTTTATTCCCAATTTTCTCATTAGGTATTGCGAAAGCAGAAACGATTAAGATTGTGTCTGATACCGCCTATGCACCTTTTGAGTTTAAAGATTCAGATCAAACTTATAAAGGAATTGATGTTGACATTATCAACAAAGTCGCTGAGATTAAAGGATGGAACATTCAGATGTCCTATCCTGGATTTGACGCAGCGGTCAATGCGGTTCAAGCTGGTCAAGCTGACGCTATCATGGCAGGAATGACAAAGACTAAAGAACGTGAAAAAGTCTTCACCATGTCTGATACTTACTATGATACAAAAGTTGTCATTGCTACTACAAAGTCACACAAGATTAGCCAGTACGACCAATTAACTGGCAAAACCGTTGGTGTTAAAAACGGAACTGCTGCTCAACGTTTTCTTGAAACAATCAAAGATAAATACGGCTTTACTATTAAAACATTTGACACTAGTGATTTGATGAACAACAGCTTGAGTGCTGGTGCCATCGATGCTATGATGGATGATAAACCTGTTATCGAATATGCCATCAACCAAGGTCAAGACCTCCATATTGAAATGGACGGTGAAGCTGTAGGAAGTTTTGCTTTCGGTGTTAAAAAAGGAAGCAAATACGAGCACCTAGTCACTGAATTTAACCAGGCATTGGCTGAAATGAAAAAAGATGGTAGTCTTGATAAAATCATCAAGAAATGGACTGCATCATCTTCTTCAGCAGTACCAACCACAACGACTGCAACTGGTCTAAAAGCAACTCCTGTTAAAGCTAAATACATCATTGCAAGTGATTCTTCTTTTGCACCTTTTGTGTTCCAAAACTCAAGCAACCAATTTACTGGTATTGATATGGACTTGATTAAGGCAATCGCTAAAGATCAAGGCTTTGAAATTGAAATCACCAATCCTGGTTTTGATGCAGCTATCAGTGCTGTCCAAGCTGGTCAAGCAGATGGTATCATTGCTGGTATGTCTGTCACAGATGCTCGTAAGGCAACTTTTGACTTCTCAGAATCATACTACACTGCCAATACAATCCTTGGTGTCAAAGAATCAAGTACCATTGCTTCTTATGAAGATTTGAAAGGGAAGACAGTTGGTGTTAAAAACGGAACGGCTTCTCAAACCTTCCTAACTGAAAATCAAAGCAAATACGGCTACAAAATCAAAACTTTCGCTGATGGTTCTTCAATGTATGACAGTTTAAACACTGGTGCCATCGATGCGGTTATGGATGATGAGCCTGTTCTCAAATATTCTATCAGCCAAGGTCAAAAATTGAAAACACCAATCCCTGGAACTCCAATCGGTGAAACAGCCTTTGCCGTTAAAAAAGGAGCAAATCCAGAATTGATTGAAATGTTCAATAACGGACTTGCAAACCTTAAAGCAAACGGAGAATTCCAAAAGATTCTTGATAAATACCTAGCTAGCGAATCTTCATCTTCATCAACAAGTACTGTTGATGAAACAACTATCTGGGGCTTGCTCCAAAACAACTACAAACAACTCCTTAGCGGGCTTGGTATCACTCTTGCTCTAGCTCTTATCTCATTTGCTATTGCCATTGTTATCGGGATTATCTTCGGTATGTTTAGTGTTAGCCCCTACAAATCTCTTCGTGTAATCTCTGAGATTTTCGTTGACGTTATCCGTGGTATTCCTTTGATGATTCTTGCAGCCTTCATCTTCTGGGGAATTCCAAACTTCATCGAGTCCATCACAGGACAACAAAGTCCAATTAACGACTTCGTAGCTGGTACTATTGCCCTCTCACTCAATGCAGCAGCTTATATTGCTGAAATCGTTCGTGGTGGTATTCAAGCTGTTCCAGTTGGTCAAATGGAAGCCAGTCGAAGCTTGGGTATCTCTTATGGAAAAACCATGCGTAAGATTATCTTGCCACAAGCAACTAAATTGATGTTGCCAAACTTTGTCAACCAATTCGTTATCGCTCTTAAAGATACGACTATCGTATCTGCTATCGGTTTGGTGGAACTCTTCCAAACTGGTAAGATTATCATTGCCCGTAACTACCAAAGTTTCAAGATGTATGCAATCCTTGCTATCTTCTATCTTGTAATTATCACACTTTTGACTAGACTAGCGAAACGCTTAGAAAAGAGGATTCGTTAATGGCAAAAATTAAAAAAATTGATGTAAATGATTTTACACAAGCACTATGGAAAAAATGAAGTTTTAAAAGGAATTACGACTAAGTTCTATGAAGGAGATGTCGTTTGTATCATCGGTCCTTCAGGTTCTGGTAAATCTACCTTCCTTCGTAGCCTCAACCTTCTAGAAGAAGTTACGAGTGGTCACATCACTGTGAACGGTTATGACTTAACTGAAAAAACAACCAACGTTGACCACGTTCGTGAAAATATCGGAATGGTTTTCCAGCACTTCAATCTCTTCCCACACATGTCTGTATTGGACAACATTACTTTTGCTCCAATTGAGCACAAGTTGATGACTAAGGAAGAAGCTGAGAAATTGGGAATGGAGTTGCTTGACAAGGTTGGGCTAGCAGATAAAGCTAATGCTAATCCAGATAGCCTATCAGGTGGTCAAAAACAACGTGTGGCTATCGCTCGTGGACTAGCAATGAATCCTGATATCATGCTCTTTGATGAACCAACTTCTGCCCTTGACCCTGAGATGGTCGGAGACGTACTAAACGTTATGAAGGAATTGGCTGAACAAGGTATGACCATGATTATCGTAACCCATGAGATGGGATTTGCCCGTCAGGTTGCTAACCGCGTTATCTTTACTGCAGACGGTGAATTCCTAGAAGACGGAACACCAGATCAGATCTTTGATAACCCACAACACCCACGTCTGAAAGAGTTCTTGGACAAGGTATTAAATGTCTAAACGCAAACTGTAAGGATTTCCTTGCAGTTTTTTTCTATCTCGTATTGGATTTTTTGATTTTTCGGAAAATTATGTTAGAATTAAGTTTATGAAATGAGGTTTCCTCATACCTAGCAAGACTAGGAATAAAAATAGAAATTAGGTAGCTAGATGTCATCTAAGGTTATTGTTACAATTTTCGGTGCGAGTGGAGACCTGGCTAAACGCAAGCTCTACCCTTCCCTTTTTAGACTATATAAATCCGGCAATCTTTCCAAGCACTTTGCAGTCATTGGAACTGCTCGTCGTCCTTGGAGCAAGGAATATTTTGAATCTGTTGTAGTCGAATCGATCCTTGATTTGGCAGATAGTACCGAACAGGCTCAGGAGTTCGCTAGTCACTTCTACTATCAAAGTCATGATGTCAATGATACAGAGCACTACATTGCTTTACGTCAATTACAGGCTGAACTAAATGACAAGTACCAAGCTGAACACAACAAGCTCTTCTTCTTGTCTATGGCTCCTCAATTCTTTGGAACTATTGCTAAGCACCTTAAGTCTGAAAACATTGTAGATGGAAAAGGTTTTGAACGTTTAATCGTTGAAAAACCATTTGGTACAGATTACGCAACTGCAAGCAAGTTAAATGATGAACTCCTTGCGACATTTAACGAAGAACAAATTTTCCGTATTGACCATTATCTTGGTAAGGAAATGATTCAAAGCATCTTTGCAGTTCGCTTTGCAAACCTGATTTTTGAAAATGTTTGGAACAAGGATTTTATCGACAATGTTCAAATTACCTTTGCAGAGCGCTTGGGTGTAGAAGAACGTGGTGGCTACTATGACCAATCTGGTGCCCTCCGTGACATGGTACAGAACCATACTTTGCAACTGCTTTCTCTCCTTGCTATGGACAAGCCAGCAAGCTTCACAAAAGACGAGATTCGTGCTGAGAAGATTAAGGTCTTTAAAAACCTCTATCATCCAACTGATGAAGAACTTAAAGAACACTTTATCCGTGGTCAATACCGTTCTGGTAAGATTGATGGCATGAAATACATCTCTTATCGTGAGACCAAATGTAAATCCAGAATCAACAACTGAAAACCTTTGCATCTGGTGCCTTCTTTGTAGACAGCGATCGATTCCGTGGTGTTCCTTTCTTCTTCCGTACTGGTAAACGTCTGACTGAAAAAAAGGAACTCATGTCAACATCGTCTTTAAACAAATGGACTCTATCTTTGGTGAACCACTTGCTCCAAATATTTTGACCATCTATATCCAACCAACAGAAGGCTTCTCTCTCAGCCTAAATGGAAAGCAAGTAGGAGAAGAATTCAACTTGGCTCCTAACTCACTTGATTACCGTACAGATGCGACCGCAACTGGTGCTTCTCCAGAACCATACGAAAAATTGATTTATGATGTCCTAAACAACAACTCAACTAACTTTAGCCACTGGGATGAAGTTGGTGCGTCATGGAAATTGATTGACCGTATCGAAGAGCTTTGGGCTGAAAATGGTGCCCCACTTCATGACTATAAAGCTGGAAGCATGGGACCTCAAGCAAGCTTTGACTTACTTGAAAAATTCGATGCCAAATGGACTTGGCAACCAGATATCGCTTATCGTCAAGATGGTCGCTTAGAATAAACAAAAAATCCTGCAAGTTTACGCCTTGCAGGATTTTTGCTTCTGATTAGATTAAGCCTTCCAAGAGCCCCTTCATAAAGTTTTCTGAGTTAAACTCTCCAATATCATCGATTTTTTCACCAAAACCAATCAATTTTACAGGAATATTAAGTTCTTCTCGAATAGCTAGAACAACACCACCTCGAGCAGTTCCATCAATCTTAGTCAAGACTATTCCTGTCAAAGGGGTAATTTTTGAAAATTCTTTGGCCTGTACCAGGGCATTTTGACCTGTTGATGCATCAAGTGCTAAGAAGGTTTCATGAGGAGCTTCTGGCACAACACGCTTGATGATACGACCAATCTTTTCCAACTCAGCCATAAGGTTATCCTTGTTTTTGTAGACGACCTGCAGTATCAATCATGAGAATATCAATGCCTTCTGCTACAGCACGTTCCATGCCATCAAAGACCACACTAGCTGGGTCAGCTTTTTCAGGTCCAGTTACAACTGGAACGTCTACACGACGGCCCCATTCAGCTAGCTGGGCTACTGCACCTGCACGGAAGGTATCTGCTGCAACCAGCATGACCTTCTTACCAGCTTGTTTGTAGCGGTGAGCTAGTTTTCCGATAGAAGTTGTTTTCCCAACACCATTAACACCAACAAAGAGCATGACTGTCAAACCATCTTGGAAGTGGATACTTTCATCGTAGTTACCATCCTTTTCATAAAGCTCAACCAATTTTTCAATAATAACTCGTCGAAGAGCATCTGGTTTTTTGGCATTTTCAAGCTTGGCTTCGTAACGTAGCTCCTCTGTTAAGTTAGAAGCCACCTGGACACCAACGTCGCTCATGATCAGCAGTTCTTCCAACTCCTCGAAGAATTCTTCATCGACAGAGCGGAAATTAGCAAAGAAGGCATTCAATCGAGGCACCGAAGCCTGTACGAGTTTTCTTAAGACTACGGTCATATTTTTTTCCTGAACAGTTTCTTCTACTTGAGGTCTTTCTGGTTCAAGATACTTCAGAACTATTTTTCTTCTAGAGCTTCTTCATGCTCAGATTCTCTTCCTCTCGACTTCTTCTGAGTTTGCAAATCCTCTACTTTCTTCTTGATGAACCTCTACAACTGGCTCTGGATCCATGACTTTTCTTCAACTGACTCTTGATTTTCCTCTTCTTGGAGCGCAACTTCTTCAGAACTTTCAACTTCTGCTTCTTCTTGAGAAACTTCCTCAGCTTCTGTGAGGGCAGGCTCAGTATCTTCAGACATATCAAGATTTTTCTAGAGCTTCTTTTACAACTTCTTCGATTTTAGGTTCTTCTTTTTCCGAATAGACGGTCAAATAATCCCATATCTTAGTTCTCCTTTAGCACTATATTCTTCGATAGCCCAGGCAACAGCTTCTTCATCATTGGTCATTGGCGTCACTACATTTGCGACTGCCTTAACTTCAGGAACAGCGTTTTGCAGCAACTTACCCGAGCCCTGCCATTCAATCATAGAAAGGTCATTGGCTCGTCACCACAGCCATGACTTGGCTGGTCGATTCCCAAGATGACTGATTAGTTTTTGCCAAACCTGTTGCTTTATGAGCATTCTTTGGTGACCACTCTAGCAACATTTCACGTGATTTAAAGATCTCATATTGGTCAAACAATTCTGGAGAAATCTTCTGAATGGCTGCATCCAAGGGTTCTTGAGCAAAGGCAGTCACACATTTATTATAAGTCATTTGACTAGATAAGTCTGCAAAGTCCACTGGAACAAAAGTCAAAGCTGGATTGAATTTGGCATAAAGACTTTCTTGGTCGGATTGAATTTGATAAACAGTTCCTTCTGAGATGGCATCAAGAGGCAGTGATAATTTTCTGTTTCTTCATACAAAGCGTGCCACATCATCATATGAAAAGACTGTCTTTATCAAAGATTTCACCTGTATTTTTCTGAACCAAATCCACCATTAAAGGTAATCGATACTCATCTTCGTGGCCGTCAGTCCCTAGCTCATGGAGAAAGAAATCCATGGCTTTTAAGGGACGACCAGTTGTCAATACGACCTTGATACCACGATCACGCGCAGCTTTCAAAGTTGCCTTGGTACGATCCGTCAACTTTTTATCAGTAGTCAGCAAGGTCCCGTCCAAGTCCAATGCAATCAATTTTATATCTGCCATTATAAACCCTCCATATAGCTACTATCGACTGGTTCTTATGGTGACCAATCACTGTCTCTGCTAATTCTAAAATTTCTGGTCGTGCATTCTCAGGAGCTACTGGATGTCCCACAACCTGCATCATATGCAAATCATTTAGATTGTCTCCAAAAGCCATGACCTGATCCATTGTGATACCAAGTTTTTTAGCTAATTCAACAATAGCCACTCCCTTATCGACATAGTCCAGAACAATATCAATGGATTCAAAGCCAGTTGTCATGGCCCTTAACACCAGGGACATTTTCGTTTACCCAAAGCTTCCCCAGCTTCAGCGTTTCTTCTGTGAAGTTGGTTGTAAATTTGAAAATGTCATCTTTACTATCTTCCAGACTCGCTACTTTTTGGATATTTTCATTATAGTGCTGACTCACTTTTAAATAGGTCTCATCAACCGTATCTAGCACATAAGAGCCTTTTTTTCCCGTCAAAAGTAATTTATTGATGTCTACATGAGTGACGTTTTCAGCTTTTTCAAAAGTTGTCCAGATAAAAGTCACGAGACATGGTCGCTTCCTACAAGTCCTGACCTTGATACTCTACCAAACTGCCATTTCCGCGATGAAAATAATGTCATCGCGAACATCAGCAAATAATTTTTCTAGAGATAGGAATCCGCGCTTGAAGCCACCGCAAAGTAGATCCCTTTTTCCTTGTAGGAAGCTAAGAGAGACTTTGAGGCGGTCCATATCAAAACAGTCCATTCCCATCTAGGAAGGTTTCAGGCGTCCATATCTGTTGCTACTAGTTTAA